>Ga0247843_1000036_pt1 | contig 257593 bp, 260 predicted proteins | sample LaCruzMarch2017__FD_192420 | JGI IMG/M metagenome (GOLD analysis project Ga0247843, IMG submission 192420) | Freshwater microbial communities from meromictic Lake La Cruz, Castile-La Mancha, Spain - LaCruzMarch2017_8m | ecosystem: Environmental > Aquatic > Freshwater > Lake | place: Spain...
CTTTTTCGACGGTCGCTTTGGGACCGTGTGACACAGCGTGGTGTCAGAATTCTCGCCTGATCCTGCCCAAACCCTTGTGGAAAAAGGATTTGGTGGAGCCGAGGGGAGTCGAACCCCTGACCTCGTCATTGCGAACGACGCGCTCTACCAACTGAGCTACGGCCCCTGGCCAACCGGACCGGGGCCACGGCGTGACGGAGAGGGCGCGACATAGGCGGGCCAGGCCTCGGGTGTCAACGGGCTGTCAGGCCGTCCCGGCCCGGCGATCCGTTCAGAAGGGCAGCAGGTTTCGCTGGCGGCTGTAGGCCATGGTACCGACGTTGGCCCCCAGCCGCAGCCCGACACCGGTCCGCACCGGGGCCAGAACGATGCCGTCGGCGCGCTGGTAGTTCACGCCGACACCGCCGACCAGATAGGCGGAGCCCTCGACACCCGGATAGCGCCGGTAGATCGCGTCCGGCGCATACAGGCCGTAGCACAGGGTGAAGACCCGGCTGGCGTTGCCGCCAACGTCCCAGCCGATCGAAACACCCTGCCAGAAGACCTCCTGCGAGGCCGACTGGTCCTTCATGTGCAGGGCGCCCCGGCCGTAGCGCAGGCCGACGACGGCGGCCCCGGCCCCCTCTTCGCCGGCGATATAGGCGGTGGGACGATCCCCCTGGTCGGCGAAGATTCGCTCGATCGCGGCCCCCATGGCCTCTGCCGCGATACCCAGTTCGCGCGAACCGGCCGCGACCAGTTCGTCGGCCGTATAGGCCCGGGCGTTCGCGTCAGAAGCGATCGGATAGCTGGGCTCCGCCGGCTGGCGCGGAGCCGTGGCGCAGCCACCCAGAGAAGCGGCGGCAGTGGCGGCAAAGCCCGTCTGGATCAGCTGGCGGCGGTGCATGGAACGGTCTCCTGGGTGCTGCCCGACAGGGTCTGCGACCTTTGAGTCAGCCTTGCGGCGGCAAGGTTAACGCGGCGCTAAACACCGCCGGCGACTGGAAAACCGCGCTCAAGCAGGGAGCGCCCGCGGCGTGAGCGTCAGCGCCCCTGGCAAGATGCACTCAAGCCGCGAGGCTCCGCGAGCCGGGCGTTGGCGCCCCCGGGGCTCAGTACTTGTTCGTCCTGGCCGTCAGCCAGTCCATCAGCGCCAGCAGGACCCCGGACACGACGAAGGTGATGTGGATGATCACCCCCCACATCAGCGCGGCCTCATCGAGCGGAAAGCCGGGCTTCCCGATGTTCATGAAGGTCTTCAGCAGCTGGATGCCCGAGATCGCCACGATCGAGGCGATCAGCTTCATCTTCAGGCCCGAGAAGTCGACCGTCCCCATCCAGGGCGGCCGGTCGGTCTCGCCGTCCAGGTCCAGCTTGGACACAAAATTCTCATAACCCGAGAACATCACGATCAGCAGCAGATTGCCGGCCAGAGACAGGTCGACCAGCGTGAGCACCGCCAGAATGGCCGCATTGGAGTCCATCCGCTGGCCGAAAACGAAAGCCTGGGGCAGGTAGTAGAACAGATCCGTGAGGAACACGGTCAGCAGCATCAGCAGGGCCAGCGCCAGGCCGAAATAGAAGGGCGCCATCAGCCAGCGCGAGCGGAACAGCAGCCGCTCCATGGCCGTCTCGATGTGCGGCTTGGTTCCCATTCGCCTATCCCCTCAGTCGTGCCCCCAGCTTGTCCGCGGCGGCGACGACCCTGGCTGACAGTGCCTCGATATCGGCGTCCGTCAAGGTGGCCTCGCGCGGCTGGATCACCACCTCGATCGCCACGGACTTCGACCCCTCCGGCACGCCGGTGCCGCGATAGACGTCGAACACCCGGACCTCGGCGATCAGCGCCCTGTCGACCCCCGCCACGGCCCGGACCAGATCGCCCGCCGCCCGGCCGTCCTCGACCACGAAGGCGAAATCACGAGTCAGGGGCATCAGGTTCGGCAGATCGGCGGTGCCGCGCGCCTTGGTCGCCCCGGCCTTGACCCTCGGCTCGGGCACGACGTCCAGCACGATCTCGAACGCCAGCATGGGCCCGTCGGCGTCCAGCGCCTTCAGCACGCGCGGATGCACGGCCCCGAACTCGGCGACGACGGTCCTGGGGCCCAGTTGCAGCCGCGCCGACCGGCCCGGATGCCACCAGTCGCGGTTCTGGCCCTGCGTCAGCTGGAGCGAACCCACGGGCGTACCGATCGCTTCCAGCACGGCCGTCAGATCCGCCTTCAGCGTGAACAGGGCGTCGTCGCCGCTGCCCGCCCAGTGCCGGGGCGCGCGCGCGCTGAGCAACCCGGCGATCACCGTCCGCTGGTCCTCCGGCCCGTCGCCCGGATAGATCGGCCCGATCTCGAACAGGGCGACGTCGCCATGGCCGCGCGCGGCATTGCGCGCCGCGGCCTGGATCAGGTTGGGCAGGACAGAGGGCCGCATACAGTCCAGATCCGAGGCGATCGGATTGTCCACGACCAGCCGCTCGTCTCCACCGCCGAACATCGTCGCGATGTCGCGTCGCGTGAACGACCAGGTCACGGCCTCGGCATAGCCAAGGGCGGCCAGCGCGCGGCGGGCGATCCGCACCCGCGCCTGACGGGGGTTCAGCACCCCCTTCGACGGCGCACCCTGATCGGGCAGCGGGGTGTCCGGCAGATGGTCGTATCCGTGGATGCGCGCGACCTCTTCCACCAGGTCCGCCGGGCCCTCGACGTCGCGCCGCCAGGACGGCGGTGTCACCGTCCAGGTCGATCCGCGCACGATCCCGAATCCCAGGGCGGCCAGAATCTCCGCGATCCGGTCGTCGTTCAGCTCCAGCCCGGACAGCCGCTTCACATAGACCGGGTCGAAGGCGACGGCGGCCGGACTGGCCGGAACCTGACCGGCCACCACCCTCTCCGAGGGTTCGCCGCCGCACAGGTCGAGGATCAGTCGCGTCGCCAGCTCAAGCCCGGGAACGACCGAGGCCGGATCGACTCCGCGGGCGAACCGGTACTGGGCGTCCGAGGTGATGCCCAGCGTTCGTCCGGTCTGGGCCGTCGCGATCGGATCGAACCAGGCGCTCTCGAGGAAGACGTCGGTCGTCGCCTCGTCGCAGCCGGTGCTCTCGCCGCCCATGACACCGCCGAGGCCGATCGCGCGCTCTCCGCCCGAATCGGCGATGACGCAGTCGGTGGTCGCAGCCGCATAGGTCTTGCCGTCCAGCGCGATCAGGGATTCGGCTGTGCCCGGGGCGCCGGGCTCGCTGCCGGCCAGGACCTGCCCGCCCCGCACCACGATCCCGGACCCGACCAGCTTGTCCGCATCGTAAACATGCAGCGGCCGCGCCCGGTCGTAGGCGATCAGATTGGTCACATCGACCAGCCGGTTGATCGACCGCAGGCCGATCGAGGTCAGCCGCCGCTGCAGCCACTCCGGCGAGGGCCCGTTCTTGACACCCCGGATCAGCCGCCCGGCGAAGACCGGGCACAGCTCCGGAGCCTCGATCCGCACGCTGACGGGGCAGGCAAAGCCACCCCGCACCGGGGCGATCTCGTATTCTTTCAGAGTGCCCACGCCCGCCGCCGCAAGGTCGCGCGCAATCCCGGCGACGCCCAGCCAGTCCGGCCGGTTCGGCGTCACCTCGAAATCGATGACGGGCTCGGCCCCGAACAGGGCGGCGACCGGCGTGCCGACCGGAATCTCCGGCGGCAGTTCCTGGATGCCGTCGCTCTCCTCGGCCAGCTGCAGCTCGGACGCCGAGCACAGCATGCCGTTCGACACCACGCCCCGCACCGGCTTCTCGACCAGGGTCACGCCCAGTCCGGGAACCCAGGCCCCGATCGGCGCATAGAGGGTGGTCAGGCCCGCCCGGGCATTGGGGGCCCCGCAGACGATCTCCTTCAGGCCGTCGACGGTCTCGACCTGGCAGACGCGCAGCCGGTCGGCGTTCGGATGCTGCACGGCCTCGACGATCTTGGCCACCGTGAAGGGGGCGAGGGCGACGGTCGGATCGGCGACATGCTCGACCTCCAGCCCGGCCATGGTCATGGCGTCGGCGACCTCGCCCGCCGTCGCGGTCGTGTCGAGGTGATCCTTCAGCCAGGACAGGGTGAATTTCATCGGTGGGACCGGTCTTCAGCGGGAAGGAAGGGAGGGGGCGTCACTCGGGTGTCGAAATGGCCAGGATCTGATCGAGGATCACGCTCCCGCCGGTGAAGCCGAGCATGAAGAACTCGCATCCCACAAAGGTGCAGTTGCGCATCGGGATCGCGCCGATCGCCCGCGTTCCGACCGAGCGCAGCACCAGGTCCGCCACCGGCCCGTTGCCTCCGAAATTGGTGGCGTCGAACGTGGTGCCGTCCAGGATCAGCATCACCGCCGGCCCCTCGATGCGGCAGCCGGTGAAGGTGATCCCCTCGATCATCGCCCGGCCGGCGCGCATGTGATGCACAAACAGGTCATAGAGCGCCATGTCCTCGTCGCGGAAGGCGGTTCTGGACAGGTCCCTGGCCGGGTTGAAGCGGCGACCGAGGCCGAGCATCGGATAGGCGCCGGATTGGGCGTCGGTCATTCGGCACCCCGCGACTGGATGCCGGCGAGGGCCTGCATGAAGGGCTCGTGGCCCGAAAACCCGATCATGGCGAACCGGCAGCGTTCGAAGCGGCAGTTCCGGAACGGCACGGCCCCCGCGGTCTTTGGCCCGACCGGCCGCCAGAGCAGACTGGACGGGTTCTCGGCAAAGCCGAAGTTGCAGGCCTCGAAATGATTGTCCTCCAGCGCCAGAAGGACGCCCGGTCCCTCGAACACGCAGTCCTCAAAGACCTTGTTCTCGATGACCATGACGCCGACGTTGAAGTGCAGAACCGCATACTGCGGCAGCCAGATCGCTGTCTTTGAGAAGACACGCCTGTCGATGATCTCACGGTTGACAGGCGTATCGGCCGGGCCGCCGCCGATCCTTGCGGGCTCACTCATCCAGGTCTCTCCGAAAGTCTCAGCTCAGGCCAGAGGCCGGATTGGGGGCGGAAAAGGCCGGGAACCCGTAGTGGGCCAGCCAGCGCACATCGGCCTCGAACATGGGGCGCAGATCCGGCACGCCGTACTTCAGCATGGCCAGGCGATCGACACCCATGCCGAAGGCAAAGCCCTGCCACGCGTCCGGATCGATGCCACAGCTGGTCAGGACATTGGGGTGGACCATGCCGCAGCCGAGGATCTCCAGCCAGTCATCGCCCTCGTTCAGCACCAGCCCGCCCCCGGACCGGTCGCACCGGATGTCCATCTCGGCCGAGGGTTCGGTGAAGGGGAAGTGATGCGGCCGGAAACGCGCGTCGACGTCGTCCAGCTCGAAGAACCGCGCCACGAAATCCTTCAGGGTCGTCTTCAGATGCCCCATGTGGATGTCCTTGCCGATCACCAGACCTTCGATCTGGTGGAACATCGGGGTGTGGGTGGCGTCGGAATCCTTCCGGAAGGTGCGGCCGGGCGCGACGATCCGGATCGGCGGCTCCTGGCTCATCATCGTGCGGACCTGCACCGGGCTGGTGTGGGTCCGCAGGACCTTGCGCTCGCCCGTGACCGGGTCCGGCCGCAGGAAGAAGGTGTCGTGCATCTCCCGCGCCGGGTGTTTGGGCGGAAAGTTCAGGGCCGTGAAATTGTGGAAGTCGTCCTCGATGTCCGGGCCTTCGGCGACGGCGAAGCCCATCGCGGCGAAGAGGGCGATCATCTCGTCCATGACCTGCATGGTCGGGTGCACGCCCCCCTTGCGACGCGGCCGGGCCGGCAGGGTCAGATCGACGTGTTCGGCCGCCAGACGCGCATCCAGTTCGGCCGCTTCCAGCCCGGACTTGCGCTGGGCGATCGCAGCCGTGACCCGGTCGCGCAGACCGTTGATGAGCGGGCCCTGCTCGCGCCGCTCCTCGGGGTTCATCGCCCCCATGCCTTTCAGGAGGCCCGAGATCGCGCCGGTCTTGCCCAGGGCCGCCACGCGCACGACCTCGACCTCGGCCACGGTCATGGCCGCGCCGACGGCGTTGATCAGGTCCAGTTCGAGGGCGGCAAGGTCGGTCATGGCGGCAGGCTCTAGCCGCTCACGCCTTTCGACGGAAGCCTGAGCGCAGGCTCAGCCGCGCTCGCCGTATTCCTGGCGATAGGGCAGGCCTTCGCCGGTGTCCCCCGGCGGCAGGTCGCCATAGTAGCCGGCCGGCGGGGTCACATAGACCGGTGCAGGTTGATAGACCTGGGGCTGGGGCGGAGCCGTATGGCCGTAGGCCTGGGGTGCGGGCGCATACTGAACCGGCGGCGCATAGCCATGGGCGACGACGCCCTGATCGGGGGCGTAGCCGGTCGCATAGCCGCCCTGAACGGCCGCATGACCTCCGGCATAGGCGCTGCTCTCGCTGTAGCTCTCGCGCACGCTGTAGGAGGAGCCCGAGGCGCTGCTGCGGCTGTAACGCGCGTCATGGCCGCCCTGATGGCCATAGCCACCCCCGTGGCCATAGCCGCCGTCACAGCGGTCGCGGCAGGGCGACGGCGGCGGCGCGGGCGGCAGGTCGCAACCACCGCAGCGGTCGGTGGTCACATAGCGGCGTCCAAAGCCGTGGACACGATAGCCGAAAGGACGGCTCGGTCCGTATCCCGGCCCGCTGACATAGACATGGCCATAGCCGCCACCATAGCCGTAGCCGCCGAGGTCGATCCCGCCGCTGCCGACCGCGACCATGCCGCCGTGGCCGCCGCCATAGCCCCCGGAGACGCCGCCGAGATCATAGCCGCGGGCATTGATGTAGGCCCCGGCCCCCGCGCCGGCGAAGGCGCTGGCGTTCGCCGTGGCGCTGGCGTTCACATTGACGTTGATGTTGCCGCCGTGATGGCCGCCACCTCCACCTCCGCAACCGCCGCGGCAGCCCCCACCGCCGTGGCCACCACCCCCGCCGCCCGGCCGATCGCCGGCGAGGGCCGGGGCCGTAGCCAGAATCAGAATGGCGGCAAGGGCCAGGCCCGGGACAGACAGAAAGCGGTTCACGACGGGCACTCCACACGGGGATTTAAAACCACCCTAGGACGTGAAAAAGCCAATCGGTTCCGGATGCTCGCGCGGGGCGAGAGATCGGTTCGAGACGTGGTTAAACTTCGCGCTCGTGGCGTGAAGCCGGTTCTCAGCGGTCGTAGAGGTAGGCCCCGACGCCGCAATCGCAGTCGCGACCCTGGTCGCGACGGTGGTCCGGTCCCCGCGGGGCCCGGTCGTCATTATAGCCATAGGCATCGTGGTAGCCCCGTCCCGGAGGGCTCGACCACCGGCTCCAGCGGTTGCCGGCGCTGTAGCCATAGCGCCCGCCGCGATCGTGGCCGTATCCCTGCCCGTAGCCGTAGCCAATGTTGGGCGGACGATAGGCGCGGGGATCGCCATAGCCGTGACCCTGACCTGGACCGACATATCCGTAGCCGGAGGCGTGACCGCCATAGGCCGGTGCGGGACCGTTCACATGGCCGGTCGCCGCATGCCCCGTCGCCGCATAGGACCGCCCGTCCCACTCCGTCAGGCCGCCGCCCCAGCTTCCGTGCGACTGACCCCAGGTGACGGACGGGGCGCGATGATGGGGCTGGCCCCAGGTCTGGGCCGTCGCCGGGCTCGCAAGGGCGCAGGCCCCCAGAACCGTCGAAATCAGGATGTCCCGCATCGACCTCTCCTCCGCTTTCGCCGGAAAGGTTAACACGGTTCGCCGGATTTCGTTCTCCCGCGGCGTGCAGGGCGTGTGCGTGTTTTCGCCGGTCATCCAACGACGGCCGGATTTCCCTTTTTGATTCAGGGGTCGTCGTTGCCCGGAACCGATCATCTCGGCGGCATTGGGCCAGGCGTCATACTGGGCGGATGAAAACCGCCGGTACGCTCATTTCCCCCGAAACCTGGACAGCCGCCCGTGAGGATTTTTCCGCGGGTCTCCCGGCCGCCGCCGTCGCCGAACGGCACGGCATCAGCGAACGCCAGCTTCGCCGTCGCGCCGCCGCCGAGGGCTGGCGCCGTCGTGATCTGGCACCCGGCGATGCCGCCTCCCTGCGCCCTCCGCCCTGGTGGCTCAGGCCGCCTCTGTCCAGGGCCGAGGTCAGCGAGCGTCGTCCCGAGTTCGCCGAGATCGAGGAGGCCGAAGGGGCCGATCGGTTCTTCCTGCTGTTCCAGGCCGAGCCCGCGTCGCTTCGGCGGTTCGCCTTTCGCCAGGCCGCCGAGCAGGCCGTCATGGACCGGCCCCAGCAGGCGGTCGCATGGATGCGCCTGGTCCAGCTGGTCGACCGCTGTGGCGATCGGGTTGAACGTGAGGCCCACGCCTTTCGCGACATCGACCATCTGCGCGCCGCCTATCTGCGGCGTCTCGACGCGGACGACGACGAGAGGGCCGGGTCCGAAACCGACCCGTGACGTCCTGTCATGGCCGTCATGGCGTTTTCCGAAGGCCCTGACATCCTTATCCCCCGCTTCACACAAGATGTTGATGCTGGGGATCGTTAACCAACTAGCCGTAGCGTTCAGTTTGATTCTGGGCTTGGATAGTCCGGACAGTCCCAACCGCCTTCGCATCCGGTCCCGCCATGAACGCACACGTCTCGATCTCCCCCGCCCGCGCCGGCCTGTTGACGCCCTCGGCCGCCTACAAGCCGTTCCGTTATCCTTGGGCCTTCGACATGTGGAAAAAGCAGCAGCAGGTGCACTGGATGCCCGAGGAAGTGCCGCTGGGCGAGGACTGCAAGGACTGGGCGGCGAACCTGAACGACAAGGAGCGCAACCTCCTGACCCAGATCTTCCGCTTCTTCACCCAGTCGGACATCGAGGTCGCCGACAACTACATGGAGAAGTACGGCCGGGTGTTCAAACCGACCGAGGTGAAGATGATGCTGTCGTCCTTCGCCAATATGGAGACCATCCATATCGCGGCCTATGCGCTGCTGCTCGAGACCATCGGCATGCCCGAGAGCGAGTTCGGGGCCTTCATGGAATACGAGGCCATGAAGGACAAGCACGACTACATGGGCCAGTTCGGGGTCGAAACCGACGCCGACATCGCCCGGACGCTCGCCATGTTCGGCGGCTTCACCGAGGGGCTTCAGCTGTTCGCCAGCTTCGCCATGCTGTTGAATTTCCCGCGCCAGAACAAGATGAAGGGCATGGGCCAGATCGTGTCATGGTCGGTGCGCGACGAGAGCCTGCACTGCGACGGCATCATCAAGCTTTACCACGCCTTCAACAAGGAAACCGGCTGCGTCACCCCCTCGGTCGCCGACGACATCGTCGAATGCTGCCGCACCGTGGTGAAGTTGGAGGACAAGTTCATCGACCTGGCCTTCGAGGCCGGCGATGTGAACGGCATGACGCCCGAAGACATCAAGCAATACATCCGCTTCATCGCCGACTGGCGTCTGCGCCAGCTGAAATTGCCCGAGCTTTACGGCGTCAAGGAAAACCCGCTGCCATGGCTGCAGTCGCTGCTGAGCGGCGTCGAACACGCCAACTTCTTCGAGGCCCGCGCCACCGAATACTCCAAGGCCGCCACCACCGGGGCCTGGCACGGGGCTGACGGCGTCTGGGGCGAGTTCGACAAGCTGATGGCGCGGCGCGACATGAGCATGGTCGCGGGCTGATCCGGCCAGAGCCCTCTCCGTCGCAGAGAGGGCCGGTCGATCAGACGGCGAGGCTGCGGTACCCGCTCCGGGGCTTGATCGTGCCCGTTTCGTCCAGCAGCTGGGCAATCTGGACCGCATTCAGGGCCGCGCCCTTTCGCAGGTTGTCCGACACCACCCAGAAGCACAGGCCGTTCTCGACCGTGTGATCCTTGCGGATACGCGACACATAGACGGCGTGCTCGCCGGCGGCGTCGACGGGCGTGATGTAGCCGTCGTGCTCCTGCTTATCGATCACCTGGATGCCGGGAGCCTCGCGCAGGATGGCGCGCGCCTCGTCGGGGCTGATGGGCCGGTCGAACTCGACGGTCACGGCCTCGGAGTGGCCGACGAAGACCGGAACGCGGACGCAGGTCACCGTCAGCTTGATGGCCGGGTCCAGCATCTTGTGGGTCTCGTCCCACATCTTGGCTTCCTCGTCGGTATAGCCGTCGTCGCGGAACGACCCGATCATCGGAATGACGTTGAAGGCGATCTGTTTGGGGAATTTCTTGGGACGCGCGTCGCCGAGGCCATAGATGGCCTTGGTCTGGTTCCACAGCTCGTCCATGCCTTCCTTGCCCGCGCCGGAAACCGACTGGTAGGTCGAGACGATGCAGCGGGTGATCTTCGCCGCATCGTGCAGCGGCTTCAGCGCCACGACCAGCTGGGCGGTCGAGCAGTTGGGGTTGGCGATGATGTTCTTGGTGCGCGCCTGTTTGATCGCGTCGGGGTTCACCTCGGGCACGATCAGCGGGACGTCCGGGTCCTTCCTGAAGGCCGAGGAGTTGTCGATCACGATCGGGCCCATCGCGCCGATCTTCTCGGACCATTCGCGCGAGACGTCGCCGCCGGCCGACATCAGGACGATGTCGACCTTCGAGAAGTCGAAGCTGTCGATGACTTCGCATTTGATGGTCCTGTCGCCCCAGGCGACCTCGATCCCCTTGGACTTGCGCGAGGCCACGGCGTGCATCTGGTCCACCGGGAATTGCAGTTCCTCCAGAATGGTCAGCATCTCGCGCCCGACGTTGCCGGTCGCGCCCACAATGGCGATGTTGTAGCCCATGCGTCTTGGTCCTTCGGACGCGCTGTCGCTCGGCTCTCGGAGCCTCACTGTTTGAGCGCGGTATGGGGGATTTCGGCAGCGAACTTCCGAGCTTTCGCAAATAGGCCTTCGCGTGTGCGAAGCAACCGCTTTTCAGCGCGCGGTCGCCCGTCTAAACCCACCGGACATGGGATCCCGCACGCGCGCCGCCTATCAGAACCGGTTGAAGACAGGGCTTCTGACGTCCGATCCGGCGCAGGAGGCTGCGGTCGACGCCCTGTCGCGGCTGGAGACCGACCTGGGCAAACGGGGCCTGTTCGGCGGGCGACCCGAGGTGCAGGGCCTCTATCTCTGGGGGCCGCCGGGACGGGGAAAGTCCGTCCTGATGGACCTGTTCTTCGCCTGCGCGCCCGAGACGCGGAAGACCCGCGCCCATTTCCACGCCTTCATGGCCCGGGTCCACGACCTGATCCGTCAGTGGCGCGAAGGCGATCGAAAGACGCGGCAGCGCGTCTTCGGCACCCACAGGGGCGACGACCCGATCGGGCCCGTCGCCGCCCTGATCGCATCGGAGGCGCGGCTCTTGTGCTTCGACGAGCTTCAGGTCACCGATATCGCCGACGCCATGATCCTGGGCCGGCTGTTCGACGCCCTGTTCGAGAATAGGGTGGTGGTCTGCCTCACCTCCAACCGCGCCCCGCATCAGCTGTACAAGGACGGCATCAACCGGCCCCTGTTTGTCCCCTTCATCGACCGCATCGTCGAGCGCTGTCAGGTCGTTGAGCTGTCCGGGGCCCGCGACTGGCGGCTGGACCGGATGAAGGCCTCGCGCGTCTGGTACAACGGGGAGGGCGGCACCCGCCGTGAGGGCTTCGAAAAGCTCTGGGCGGATCTCAGGGGCGAGATGACCGAATGCCCGGCCACGCTGCACATTCTCGGCCGCGATGTGGCGATCCAGCGCACCGCCGGCGGACTGGCGCGCGCCACGTTCGCCGAACTGTGCGAGAGCCCGCTGGGCTCGCGAGACTATCTCGCCGTCGCCGCGCGGTTCCACACCATATTTATCGAAGACATTCCATTGCTGACGCCGGAAAGGCGTCAGGCCGCCAAGCGCTTCGTGACGTTGATCGATACTCTCTACGAGGCCCGTCGGCGACTGGTGGTCCTGGCCGCCGGCCCGCCGGAGGCCCTGTATCCAGCTGGCGACGGAGCTTTCGAGTTCGAGAGGACCGTCTCGCGGCTGAACGAGATGCAGGGAGCCGCCTGGCTGGAGCAGGCCTCGACGGAGCGGGCCGAGACCCCCGTCGTCGCGTCGCCGCAATCGGCGCTAGACTGACCCTATCACCTCACCGGATATCGTCATGCTTCGCTACGCCCTGATCGCCGCGCCGCTCGCGGCCTTGAGCCTGATGGCCGCGCCCGCCCTGGCCCAGGAGCCCGCGCCGGCGCGCTGGTCGGGCCTGCCCGTGACCGAGATCACCGGCAGGCTCACGGCGGCGGGGCTGGTGGTGTCCCAGCCGCAGGTCTCGGGGGACCGGGTCTATCTGCGGGTCGACGACGGCCCGCTGAGGTGGGTGCTGACGCTGTTTTCCTGCACCGACGGAGTCTGCCCCGACGTCCAGTTCACCGCCGCCTTCACCGGACCCCAGGCGACCGAGGCCGTCATCGGCCGCTGGAACGGGGAGCGCCGCTTTGTGAAGGCCTTCTACGCCGCACCCGAAGAGGGCACGACGGGACCGGGGCAGGCCGTGGCGCAGTACGATGTGCTGCTGAACGCCGGCGGCGGCGCAGCCCAGCTGGACGACCCGATACAGGTCTGGCGCAGTCTGGCGATCGATCTCGGGCGGACGGTGAGCCCGCAGGCCCAATAATCTTCTCCCTGTCGCGCAGCGATGGGGAGAAGACATCGCGCTCAAGCAGCGAGGCTCCGCGAGCAGAGCGTTAGCGCCCTAAGCCAGCGAAGCGTCGATGTCCTTGCAGGCCTGGATCAGGCCCTGCACCGAGGCGACGGACTTTTCGAACATCGCCTTCTCGTCGTCGTTGGTGGTGAACTCGATGATCTTCTCGACGCCGCCGGCACCCAGCAGGGCGGGCACGCCGACGTAGAGATCGGACAGGCCGTATTCGCCCGACAGCCAGACAGCGCAGGGCAGGACACGCTTTTCGTCCTTCAGGTAGGAGCGGGCCATGGCGACGGCGCTCTCGGCCGGGGCGTAAAAGGCCGAGCCGGTCTTGAGCAGGGCCACGATCTCGCCGCCGCCCTTCCTCGTCCGGTCAACGATGGCATCGAGATCGGCCTGGGTCAGCAGGCCGGCGGCGACGGCGTCGGGCAGGGGCAGGCCACCGACAGTGGAGTGGCGCACCATCGGCACCATGTCGTCGCCGTGGCCGCCCAGGGTCCAGGCGTGGATGTCCTGAACCGAAACTCCGGTCTTTTCGGCCAGGAAGTACGCGAAGCGGGCCGAGTCGAGCACGCCGGCCATGCCGACGACCTTCTCCTTCGGAAGGCCCGAGAACTTCTGGAGGGCCCAGACCATCGCATCCAGCGGGTTGGTGATGCAGATGACGAAGGCATTCGGCGCATGCGCCTTGATGCCCTCACCCACGGCCTTCATGACCTTCAGGTTGATGCCGATCAGGTCGTCGCGGCTCATGCCGGGCTTCCTCGGCACACCGGCGGTGACGATGCAGACGTCGGCACCGGCAATGTCGGCGTAATCGTTGGCCCCCTTCAGCGACACGTCGGCACCGAAGACGGCCGAGGCCTCGGCGATGTCCAGCGCCTTGCCCTGCGGCGTACCCTCGGCGATGTCGAACAGGATGACGTCGCCCAGCGCCTCGCGCGCCACCACGTGGGCCAGGGTTCCGCCGATCATTCCGGCGCCGATGAGGGCGATCTTCGCGCGGGCCATGAGGTCTGTCTCCGGGAGAGGTTGTGCGGCGCGGAACCGCTGTCGGGCGGCGGTCTAGACCCGTGCGCATTTGGCTGCAACCGTGACGCCGCCAAAGGCTTGATCCGACCATGAAGCAGACCCTCTCCGAACTCGTGCCGCCCGACGAGGTGCCTGCCGGGCTGCTCACGGTCGCGGACGAAACGACCGTACGGGCCGAGTTGGAGGCCTGGCGGGCCAGGGTGCTGAAACGCCCGGGTCTGTGGGACAAGGCGACCCGGGGAACACAGGATCGGATCAACCGAATCATCCCCGAGCGGGTCCATGCCGTCATCACCTCCGGTGTGGAGGCGATGACCAAGGGGATACTGTTCGGCTCCGACCTGCTTCAGGCCAGACCGCTGCCAGACGGGTCGCTGGCGGCCCGCGAGGCAAGAGCCCAGGCAGCGGTCAGGGTCTATCGCAACACCGCCAGCGTCGAGGGCGGGGTCGCCGGTGCGGGCGGCTTCGTGCTGGCGGCGGCGGATTTCCCGGCCCTGATGGCGATCAAGGTGCGGATGCTGGGCGACATCGTTGCCGCCTATGGCTGGGGCGGCGGTTCGGTGCGCGAGCGGCTGTTCGTGCTGCACATTTTCCACCTGGCCTTCGCCAGCGCCAGACGACGGCCCGACGCCCTGGCCGAACTGGAGGGCTGGATCGGCGGGATCGACCAGGCCGAAGTCATCGACGATTACGATTGGCGGCGGTTCCAGATCGAGTATCGCGACTACATCGACCTGGCCAAACTGGCGCAGATGATCCCGGTGGTCGGCGCGCCGATCGGGGCGGTGGTCAACTGGCGGCTGGTCGAGCGGCTGGGGGAAACGGCGATCATGGCGTGCCGGATGCGGTGGCTGGCTGAGTCTTGAGTTCCTGTTTTGTTCGTGCATAGATCGAGGCGGACAAGGAGGACTTCGACATGATCGGCTATGTGACGCTGGGCACCAATGATCTGGAACGAGCGGCGGTCTTCTATGACGCCATCGCCGCCGAGATGGGCACGAGACGGATGATGGAATGGCCGGGGGCCATCGCCTGGGGTACGCCCGGCGGCGGTGCGGGCATCGGCCTGACCAGGCCCTACGACGGGGAGGCGGCAACGGTCGGCAATGGCGTGATGGTAGCGCTGGAAGCGTCGTCTCGAGACCAGATCCATCGGTTGCACGAAATCGCCCTCGCCCATGGCGGGACCTGTGACGGCCCACCCGGACCGCGCGGCGACACCTTCTACGCCGCCTATTTCCGGGATCCCGACGGCAACAAGCTGAACGCCTTCCTGATGGAGGGCGGCGCGTCGGCCTGACGACGGCTTTACCGCGCCGACGGTGCCGGGCAAGGTCGATCCCTTAACAGACAGGAGTGCGGCCATGGACAGACATTTCCGATGGATGTTGCTGGCGGCGTCGGTAACGACCGCGGTACTGGCCTCACCGACCCTGGCCCAGACGCCACCCGCTACCATCGGCCAGCAGTATGTTCCCGCGCCCTGGTGGATGCGCGATCCGGTCATCGCCTCGATCGGTTATGTGCGGGTGGAGCTCCAGGCCAACCGGGCCCAGTTCTCGGCCAGTTTCCAGACCGTGGACCGCAGCGTCGCCGAGGCCTCTCGAAAGGCCGCCGACCAGATCCGCGCGCTCAGCCAGACGCTGGCGGCCTATGGGTCCGACAATGTGCGGGTCGAGACGACGCTGTCGACCCAACCGCTCTACGACCAGTACCGCGACGAGAACGGGGTGCTGCGCGACAACATGCGGCCCGACCGGATCGAGCGCTATCAGGCCCAGGCGACCATCCAGGTCCAGGTGCGCGACGTGGCGGTACTGGAGCGGGTCTATGCCACCGTGGTGGCTTCGCAGCCGAGCGCGATCGGTCAGGTCTATTTCCAGCTGGAACCGGACAATGTCGCCAAGACCAATCTGGCGAACGAGGCCGTTCGCGATGCGGCGCGGCGTGCACGGGCGGCGGCGGAGAATGCGGGGGCGTCACTGGGGTCGGTGCGGGTCATCGATCCGACCGGACGCGCCTGTCAGACGGATGTGCTGGCCGGATGGCCGTCGTATGGCGGCGGCGGGGGGCAGGCGACGACCGTCGACGAGGGGATCGTGGTCACCGGCAGCCGGATGGCCCGCGCCTCAATGGCCCCACCTCCTCCGCCCCCTCCACCCGCGCCCGGGCAGGCTCCGTCCGAGGCCCAGATCGAGGCCGCGCGGCTGGCGTTGCAACCGCCACTTCAGGTCCTGACCGACCAGGCCTGCGTGGTCTACGGGCTCAACTGACCGTGAGCGACTTCCGTCCCGATCCGGCATTCGGTGCCGGGTCGGTCTTTGCCGTGGACTGGCCCCTGTGCCACGTCCGCCTTCAGGACGACGCGCGGTTTCCGTGGCTGATCCTGATCCCGCGCGTCGAAGGCGCGACGGAGGTCGAACACCTGTCGGCGGGCGACCGGACGGTTCTCATGGAGGAAATCGTGGGAGCCGGAGAGATCGTGCGGGCGCTGGGAGAGGCGGTGCGACGGCCGGTAGAGAAGTTGAACGTCGCTGCACTGGGCAATGTCACGGCGCAGCTGCATATCCACGTGGTCGGCCGCCGGCGGGACGACCCGCTGTGGCCGGACCCGGTCTGGGGGCGGGGCGGGGTAGAGCGGTACGATCCGGGCCTGCTGCACGAAGCGCGCGACCTTTTCGGCTCCCTCTCCCAGAGGGACAGGGCTTGAGGCTCGCAGAGCGAAGCGAGGCGCAAGCCGAAAGGGTGAGGGGTTGCCCTCTCACCGGCTCCCACAAACCCCTCACCCTTTCGCGCAAATCCGATCGCTGGCGCTCTCGGGCGCTCAAGCCCTCTCCCGCCGGGAGAGGGACGAAGTTCAGCGAACCAGCGCCACGTTCCGAGAGCGACCTTCCTCGACCAGCATCCCGACCCACCCGTCCGCCGTCTGGATGAGGTCGAGCCGCGCGTCCGGGAGCGTCAGGCTCAGTCGTCCGGCTTCGTACGCCGCAGCATCGACCGGTCCAGGCCCGCCGGTGGCGTCGACCTTGCGATAGGCTCCTTCCAGAGGCCTGCCCGGACCCCGGTCCATCAGGGCCAACTGCATGACCAGCCGTCCGTCCGCGTCGCGCAGCTTCCAAAGACCGTCCAGCGGGCCCATGCGGGCATCCATCGCCGCCTCGGCGTTGTCGACGCCGCGGTCGTAGGCGTTGTCGGCCCCAGACGGGGCGTGCTCGTAGCTGCGGCTATAGGCCTCGACCACCACCGGGGCCACGATCGGGCGGCGGCGAGGGTCGGCACTGCCGTCGCCCTCGGCGGTCACCCGGCCGAAGCTGGACGGCGGCTCGAACGGTCGCACGGGTGGGGGAGCATAGACCTCGGCAGTGTAGGGCACCGCACGGTCCTGAACGACCGGCGAAAGGCCGAGCGAAATCAGCAGGAAGAAGCTCATCGGCACAAACTGTTGCCATCCGGGCGACAAGCCCAGCCAAAACAGGCGAGACGCGAAAATGTGATCGGTTCCACACGGGCGACGTCGAACTGCGACCATGCGGCACCGTAGGGCGGACGCTTGCGTTGACACCCCCCGGGACCATCCCTAAAGCCTGTCGCGCATCGGGCTCCGTGCCGGATACCCCTCAAGTTATTGAGACCCATTCGCATGTCGAACGCCTCCCCCGGCGCGCCGCTCGATTCCTCGAACGACCCCGCCGGCGATCAGACCGGCCGTTTCGCAATCCAGCCGAACGGTCGCCCGCGCCCCCTGTCGCCTCACCTTCAGGTCTGGCGCTGGCACGTGACCATGCTGGCCTCCATCCTGACGCGGATCACGGGCTCGGCCCTGTACGGCGCGACGGCCCTGATTGTTCTGTGGCTGGGGGCGCTGGCCTTCGGGCGCGAGACCTATGAGGGGTTCGTCGATCTGGCAGGGTCGCCGGTCGGTCTGGTCGTTTGGTTCGGCCTGACCGTCTGCCTGATGTACCATTTCGCCGCCGGCGTCCGGCACCTGATCTGGGATTCGGGTGCCGGGCTTTCGCCCAAGGCCGCGGACCTGGCGTCGCACCTGTCGATCTGGTTCGGCGTCCTCGCTTCGATTGCCTTCTGGGCCCTGCTGTTCGCCAGTGGAAAGGTCGCGCTGTGAGCCCGGTCCGGAAAGCCTTCAGGAAGGGCGTCAAGGTCTCCGAGCGCCACGGTGCCGGTGAGTGGACCGCAGAGCGGCTGTCGTCGCTGATCCTCGTGCCTCTGACGCTCTGGGCCCTCTGGTCCGCGTTCCAGATCGCGGGCGGTGGCTATGACGGGGCGCTGGCCTGGTTTTCGGATCGGGTGAACGCCACCGTCCTGGCGGTCACCCTGCTTGCGACCCTGTGGCACATGAACATGGGCCTGAAAGTCATCGTCGAGGACTATATCCATACCGACGGGGCCAAGGGTCTGCTTCTGGGCCTCAACACCCTGTTCTGTCTGGCGCTCGCCGCCGGCAGCGTGTTCTTCATCGTGCGGCTGGCGCTGGGTTCGGCGCCACTGCCGGCCGGATTTGGATTCTGATGGCTTCCTCCTACCAGTTCGTCGATCACGCCTATGACGTCGTCGTCGTGGGTGCCGGCGGATCCGGCCTGCGCGCCGCGCTCGGGGCCGCCCAACAGGGGCTGAAGGTCGCCTGCGTGACCAAGGTCTTCCCGACCCGCTCCCACACCGTGGCCGCCCAGGGCGGCATTTCCGCAGCGCTCGGCAACATGGGCGAGGATTCGTGGAAGTGGCACATGTACGACACCGTCAAGGGGTCGGACTGGCTGGGCGACCAGGACGCCATCGAATACCTGGTCCGCGAGGCCCCCAAGGCGGTTTACGAGCTGGAACACTGGGGCGTGCCCTTCAGCCGGACCGAGGACGGCCGTATCTATCAGCGCGCTTTCGGCGGCATGACCAAAAACTATGGCGAAGGCCCGGTCCAGCGCACCTGCGCCGCCGCTGACCGCACCGGCCACGCCATCCTGCACACCCTCTATGGCCAGTCGGTGCGCCGCGAGGTCGAGTTCTTCATCGAGTATTTCGCGCTGGACCTGATCATGCAGGACGGCGCCTGCACCGGCGTGACCGCGTGGAAGCTGGACGACGGCACCCTGCACCGGTTCCGCGCCAAGCTCGTCATCCTGGCCACCGGCGGTTATGGCCGCGCCTATTTCAGCGCCACCTCGGCCCACACCTGCACCGGCGACGGCAACGCCATGGTGCTGCGCGCCGGCCTGCCGCTGCAGGACATGGAATTCGTCCAGTTCCACCCGACCGGCATCTATGGTGCCGGCTGCCTGATCACCGAGGGCGCACGCGGCGAGGGCGGTTACCTGACCAACTCGGAAGGGGAGCGGTTCATGGAACGCTACGCCCCGTCGGCCAAGGACCTGGCCAGCCGCGACGTCGTCAGCCGTTCCATGACCATGGAGATCCGCGAGGGCCGAGGCGTGGGTCCCAACAAGGACCACATCAACCTGCACCTGGATCACCTCGATCCGGTCGTCCTGCACGAACGCCTGCCCGGCATTTCGGAAAGCGCCAAGATCTTCGCCGGCGTCGATGTGACCAAGGAGCCGATCCCGGTCATCCCGACCGTCCACTACAACATGGGCGGCATCCCCACGAACTATCACGGCGAGGTGCTGACCCTGCGCGACGGCAATCCCGACAGCGTGGTGCCTGGCCTGATGGCCGTCGGCGAAGCGGCCTGCGTATCGGTGCACGGCGCCAATCGCCTGGGCTCCAACTCCCTGACCGACCTGGTCGTCTTCGGTCGCGCGGCCGGTCTTCGCGCCGGAGAGGTCGTCTACAAGGCCTCGTCCGTGCCGGACGCCCCGGCCACCACCACCGATGCTCACCTGGCCCGGCTGGACCGCTTCCGCCACGCTTCCGGGTCGACGCCCACAGCCGAGTTGCGCCGCGAGATGCAGCGCGCGATGCAGCTGGACGCCGCCGTTTTCCGCACCGGCCTCTCGCTGGACGAGGGGGTGGCCAAGCTGCGCGCCATCCACGCGCGCGGCACTGACATCCAGACCACCGATCGCGGCATGATCTGGAACACCGACCTGGTCGAGACGCTGGAATACGACAACCTGATCGATCAGGCCCTGGTCACGATCGAGAGCGCCGCCAACCGCAAGGAAAGCCGCGGGGCCCACGCCCGCGAGGACTTCCCCGATCGCCACGACGAAGAGTGGATGAAGCACACCCTGGCCTGGAAGCGCCCCGGCCAGGACGTCCAGATCGACTACCGTCCGGTGCATGAATACACGATGTCCTCGGACATCGACTACATCAAACCCAAGGCGCGGGTTTACTGAGGAACCGATGGTCCAGCTCACCCTCCCCCGTGGCTCCAGGCCGACCAAGGGCAAGGTCCACAAGGCCCCGAAGGGCGCCAGGAACGTCAAGACCTACCGGGTCTATCGCTATGACCCGGAAGTCTCGGCCGATCCGCGCTGGGACGAGTATCAGGTCTCGGCCGACGACCACGGCCCGATGCTGCTGGACGCCCTGATCCACATCAAGTCGACCATCGACCCCACTCTGACCTTTCGCCGCTCGTGCCGCGAGGGCATCTGCGGTTCCTGCTCGATGAACATCGACGGGAGGAACACCCTGGCCTGCACCAAGGGCTGGGAGGAGTGCTCGGGCTCCACGATTGCGATCGCCCCCCTGCCGCACCAGCCGGTGGTCAAGGATCTGGTGACGGACCTGACGCTGTTCTACGCCCAGTACGACTCGATCAAGCCCTGGCTCCAGTCCGACGACGCGGACCCCGAGAAGGAACGGCTGCAGAGCCCGGCCGACCGCGAGAAGCTGGACGGCCTGTATGAGTGCATCCTGTGTGCCTGTTGCTCGACGTCTTGCCCCAGCTACTGGTGGAACCAGACGGAGTATCTGGGTCCGGCCGCCCTGCTGCAGTCCTACCGCTGGATCGCCGACAGTCGCGACGACAAGACCCAGGACCGGCTGGACGACCTCGAGGACCCGTTCAAGCTCTACCGCTGCCACACCATCATGAACTGCGCCCAGGTCTGTCCGAAGGGGCTGAACCCGGCCAAGGCCATCGCCGAGACCAAGAAGCTGATGGTCGCGCCGGGCCGTCGCAAGCGGGCGGCCTAGGCTCAGGACGATGCCCAGGATCACCTATATCGAGCATGACGGCCGGGAGCATACCGTCGAGGTCAAGCCCGGCCTGTCGGTCATGGAGGGCGCGATCCGCAACAATGTGCCCGGCATCGACGCGGACTGCGGAGGAGCGTGCGCCTGCGCGACCTGCCATGTCTATGTCGACGAGGCCTGGCGCGAGAAGACGGGCAAGGCCTCGGCCATGGAGGAGTCCATGCTGGACTTCGCCGAGGGCGTGGAGCTGAACTCGCGCCTGTCTTGCCAGATCCGTGTTTCTGATGCGCTTGACGGCCTTGTCGTCCGGCTGCCGCAGAGCCAGCACTGACGAAACTGGACGCGGGAGCCGGTTCACGTCACACCCGGACTCTGGAGAGGCGAAAGCGCCCGGCTCCCGTGTTTGAGTGTCCGTGTTCAGGTCCCAGTCCGACGACCGCCGCCAGAGCGCCCGCAGCCCCGCCAACACACGCGGCGTCGTTGTCGCGCCGGGTCTCGAGTTGCCCTGCGTCATCGCCGACACCTCGGATGGCGGCCTGAAGCTCAGGCTGGATCGCGCGCTCGTCCTGCCCGAGGCCGTGACGGTCGTCGACATCGCGGCCGGAGTGGCCATCGAGGCCAGGGTCGCCTGGCGACAGGGCACCGAAACAGGGCTCAAGCGGACGGGACAGGCCAGTCTGCGCGGCCTTGTCCCCTCGCGCCTGCTTCCGGCGCGGGAGGCCTGGCTGAGGGCCGGGGCGCGCTAGCCCCTATACTGCCGCCATCGTCCCGGCGTTGATGGCGATCCGGCCCAGCAAGCCCTTGACGATCAGGTCCAGCGGCTGGCCCTCGCGATAGTCGGCGGCGGCGACGAAGTTGACCCGGTCCTCCGAGATCAGGCCGTAGATCTTCTCCTGGTCGCGCTCCGAGTTCCGGGGATCATAGACGGCGATCGAAAAGCCGCCCTTGGTGTGCATCATCTTCATGGTCGGGACGTCTGTGTCGCCGTCGCCCAGAAAGATCATCCGCTCGAACGGCACGGCGCGCGCGTCGTCCGGGATGAATTTGTTGATCCGCTCGTGATCCCAGTGGTTCAGGACGCCCTTGTTGATCCGGAACAGGTACTGGGTCTTGGTGGTGTAATTGACGCCTACCGCCGGCCAGATTGCCACGCCGTGGTCGTCATAGGCGAACTTGGAGGCGAACACGTGCCGGAAGGCCGGCCGGATCGGGCAGCCTTCGATCATCTCTTCCAGCCCGGCCGAGACGATGTAGTGCTCGATCTCCAGGCCGTATCGGGCCCCGATCGCGTCGATCCGCTCGAACCAGCCCTTGCCCGTCAGGTCCGATTTCAGCCCGTCGAACAGTTTGACGTCTTCGCCGTGCTCCTTGAGCAGCGTCCGGGTGATCGGCCGACCGTTCTCGCGGGCCCGCTGCAGCATCAGCTGCATGTACATCAGGATGTTGTCGCCATCGGCCGATTTGGTCAGCCGATCCGCCTCGCCCCAGAAGTCGCCGACGCCCATCCCGACTGACGGGATGAAGGTCACTTCCTGCATGTTCCCCCGTGCGAGGGTGCCGTCGAAATCGTAGATCAGGGCGGTCTTGAGCAGGTCGGGCATTTGGAGCCTGGTGGCTAGTGGCTGGTGGTCGGGCACTCAGACCACGCCTGGCGGAAGTCAATGGGTAGCCATCGGTCACTAATCACCAATCGCTGATCACGCCTGCCCAAGCGCCAGTTCGGGGGCCGCCGCCATCCCGTCCGCCTCCAGCGGCAGGTGGAGGATAAACGTCGCGCCCTTGCCGGGCTCGCTCTCGACCTCGGCCCAGCCGCCGTGCAGTTCGATCAGGGCCTTGACGAGGGCGAGGCCGACACCCGGCCCGCCCCGCTCGCGCTTGACGAAGCGATCGAAGACATGGGCCTGCAGGTGATAGGGGATGCCCCGCCCGGTGTCCTCCACCCGGATCCGGACCTCGGTCGCATTGGCCTCGGCGCGCAATGCCACCGACCCGCCTTCCGAAACCGAGCGCGCGGCATTGTCCAGCAGCTGGTCGATGGCCTGACCCAGACGGCGCATATCGGCTCTCAGAACCGGCAAATCAACGGGAACCTCGGCATGGAAGGTCGCGCCCCGGCCCTCGATCCGACCCAGATGGCGCAGTGCCGCCTCGGCGAACAGGTCCTTGATGCGGACGTCGCCGAGCGACAGCTCCATCTCGCCGGCATCGATCTGGGCCATGTCCAGCACATCGTCGATCGAGGCCGCCAACTGTCCCGCCGCCACCCGGATGGCCCCCGCATGCTGACGGCTGCGCTCGGGCAGGTCGCCCATCGTCTCGAGCAGCTCGGAATAGCCGACGATGGTCGTCAGCGGCGTGCGCAGCTCATAGCTGACGGAGCCGACGAACTCGCGCTTCAGGGCCTGGCTCTCCTTCAGGGCCGCCTCGCGCTGGGCGAGGGCCTGTTCCAGCTCGCGCCGGGCCGTGACGTCGGAAAAGGCGACCAGGGTCGCGCCGTCCGGCAAGGGCCGCGTCTGCCAGGCGGCCATGCGACCATCGAGCGTCCGCCCCTCGCCCGAGACCGCGACGCGGCTTTCCGGGTCCGGATCCGCCACTCGGGCCTTCAACCCCAGCCACAGGGCGGCGTCCGGCAGGGCGCGTTTGCACAGCTCGGCCACCGTGTCGAAATCACCGGCATCCCGAAGCGCCTCGGCCGACAGTCCCCAGAAACTTTCGAACGCCTCGTTATGGAGTCGCAGCCGCCCGTCGGATCCGAATACGGCGACCGCGTCGTTCAGCTTGTCCAGCGTCGCGGTCTGGACCTGCAGCTGGGCGTTGAAGCGGCTGCGCAAGGACAGTTCGCCCGTGATGTCGGAGAACAGCAGCAACACGCCGCCCAGCGGATGCGGCTGGCGAACGACGCGCAGTGTCCGACCGTCCGGCAAGGACCAGCTCTCGTCCGGAGCGGCTTCGGCCGCGCCATAGAAGTCGAGTTCGCGCGCCTTCCAGCCGGCATAGTCGACCACCTCCGGCAGCATGCGGCGCTGACGCAGCCGGTCCAGCAGCTCGGCGTGGGTCGGCCGCTCGTCCAGCCATGCGGCGTCCAGACCGAACAGGGCCTGAAAGGCCGTGTTGTGAAACGCCAGCCGTCGCGACGGACCAAAGATGGCGACCGCGTCCGCCAGGTGATTCAAGGTTTCGTCGTGGGCCTCGACATGACGACGCAGGGTATCGCGCGTCTCCTCGGCCTCCGTCATATCGAGAGCGAACGCGAGAACCGGTCCACCCGCACCGGCGATCGGTTCGGCGATGATCTTCCAGGCCCGCCTGCGCCCATCGCCGGGTGTCCAGCGAAAGCCCTCCTGACGCGCCCCGATCCGCCCGGCCTCGGACGCCAGCTGGTCAGCCCCCCGGTCGAACACGGCCCGCCGTTCCTGCGCCTCTTCAAGGCTCAGGCATCCGGTCTCGGCCAGCCAGGCGCGGTTGGCCCAGATCAGGACCCCCTCGGCATCCAGTACCCAGGCCGGAGAGGGCGAGGCCTCCGCGATCAGGCCTGCACCCAGCCCCGGATCGCCCGAAGCCTGAACGAGCTCGGTCCGTTCGGACAGCCTCAGCCAGGCGACACCGCCGTCGGTCCGACCCTCGATTGCCCAGCCGTTGTGCGGATCGCGCGTCCGAAAGGCCACGCCGTCAGCCAGAAGCCGGTCGATCGCCTCGCCATGCCGTGCATGCAACGCCTCCGCCAGGGCGAGAGCATCCGGACCGTCCTGATCCTTCGCAAGCACCGCCCGCGCGACGGCCACGGCGGAGGTCGAACCCAGCAGCACCGGCGGCTCGGCGGGCTGGAGACCCAGCATGACCTCGTTGAAGGCTGCGACCGCGCTGATCCCGGCCGAGGCCTGGCGCGTCAGGGCCTCGTGCGACGCCTCGACGCCGTCCAGCCGCGCGGTCGTTTCACGCCGGAGGCGAAAGGCCCAGGCGCTGACCGCGAGCGCCAGTCCTGCCGCCCCCGCAGCCGCCGCGAATGCGATGTCGGCCTCCGCCATGCCGTCCCGCCCGTTGATGCCGAATCACGACCATAGCGCAACGATGCGCGCACCGCAGGAGTCGGCCTGTAATTCGCCCCGCTTCTCGTCCATAAGCCCCGGTCAAGCCGCGTGTCCGGAGCATCCAGGCCGCGCGAAAGACCCGCCCACCATCCGCGCTCAAGCAGCGAGGGACCGCGTCCCGAGCGATAGCGCCCTGAAGAACACCTTATGAAGTTTCTCGACCAGGCCAAGATCTACATCCGCTCCGGCAACGGCGGGGGCGGCTCGGTGTCGTTCCGGCGCGAGAAATTCATCCCCAACGGCGGCCCGGACGGCGGAGACGGCGGAAACGGCGGCCACGTCTGGGTCGAGGCAGTCGAGGGGCTGAACACCCTGATCGACTATCGCTACCAGCAGCATTTCAAGGCCGCGACCGGGGGCCACGGCCAGGGTCGCCAGATGCACGGCGCCAAGGGCGAGGACGTGGTCCTGCGTGTGCCCGTCGGCACCCAGGTGCTGGACGAGGACAAGGAGACGGTCGTCCTGGACATGGTCGAGGCCGGCCAGCGCGAGCTGCTGCTGAGCGGCGGTAACGGCGGCTGGGGCAACGTCCGCTTCAAGGGGCCGATCAACCAGGCCCCGCGCCACGCCAACCCGGGCCAGGAGGGCCAGGAGCGCTGGATCTGGCTGCGGCTGAAGCTGATCGCCGACATCGGCCTGGCGGGCCTGCCAAATGCCGGCAAGTCCACCTTCCTGGCGGCGGCTTCGGCGGCGCGACCCAAGATCGCCGACTATCCGTTCACGACGCTGGCCCCAAACCTCGGCATGGTCGACCTGTCGCCCGGCGAGCGGTTCGTCATCGCCGACATCCCCGGTCTGATCGAGGGAGCGTCCGAGGGGGCAGGGCTGGGCACGCGGTTCCTGGGCCATGTCGAACGGTCCGCCTCGCTGATCCATCTGGTCGATGGCACACAGGACGATGTCGCCTCGGCCTACCGGATCATCCGGCGCGAGCTGGATGCCTATGGCGAAGGGCTGGCCGACAAGACCGAAATCCTCGCCCTGAACAAGATCGACGCCCTGACGCCCGATGCGCGCGAGGACAAGGCGGCGGCGCTGGCTGCGGCGTCCGGCAAGCGTCCCATGCTGGTGTCCGGCGTCTCCGGGGAAGGCGTGCCCGAACTGCTCCGCGCGGCCTGGGCCGAGGTCAGGAAGAACCGCGGCGAGATCGATGAGGAAGGTGAGGAAGTCCCCGCACCCGGTGCCTGGATGCCCTGAGGCGGCGGCCTGCCCTCCTCGCGGGACAGGAAGCAGGGAAGACTCGACCAGACCCGCGTGTTAGCTCACCCGTGAGCATAAGCCACCGCTTGCGAGCCCCGCCCTGTCCTTCTTTCATGCCGGACCCGCGCCCCAGGCGATCGGTCCCCGCCCCGGGGCCCTGCGCGATGGCCTGACCCTGACGCCCGGCATGAAGGTCGGCCTGTTCGGCGGGTCCTTCAATCCCGCCCACGATGGCCACGCCCACGTTGCCGAAACGGCGATGCAGCGCCTCGACCTCGATCGCGTGGTCTGGCTGGTTTCGCCGCAGAATCCCCTGAAGGACGCCGCCCGAACGGCACCGCTGGTCGAGCGGATGACCTCGGCCCGCGCCGTGGCGCCCGGCCCGCGTATGGTCGTCTCCGACTTCGAGACCCGCGCCGGCACGCGCTGGACCGTCGACACCCTCCGGGCCCTGAAGGCGCGGCACCCCGGCGTGCGCTTTGTCTGGTTGATGGGATCGGACAATCTGGAGAGCTTCCACCGCTGGCGCGGCTGGACCGATATCATGCGACTGATGCCCATGGCTGTGATCGCCCGGCCCGGTTCGCTTCTCGAGAGTCGCGCGGCCCCCGCTGCGCGCCGCTTCGCCGGATTTCGTGTCTCGTCGCGTGAGGCACGACTGCTGCCCCATATGGCTGCGCCGGCATGGACCTATCTGCGCGCGCCGCTGAACCCCTCGTCCTCGACAGCCTTGCGAGCGGGAGACCGCAAAACGCCAAGGACATGACGGGCGGCGTCCCGGACGATGCCGCCCAAACCCCGCGGGTGACCTGTCGGTGCCCGTGTGCTATGGGACCGCTTTAGTGAACTCACCCGGAGCCCTACGCTGACCCCCGCGCCCGCGCACGACGCGCACGACACTGCCGCTTCCAGGACGGCGAACGAGATGGACCCCATCGATCCCGTCCATTCCGAAGATGGCACGCCGGCCTCGACCGACGACGTCCACGACGAGGAGGAGGACGACGGTTCGGCCGACTACTCGCTGTTCGGCACGGGATCCGAGGGCAACGTGCCCCTCGACGACGACACCCCCTTTACCCACAGTGCTCCCCTCCCGGTCGGCGCCACGCCTATGGAACGGGCCGTGCTGGCCAAGCTGGACGAGGACAAGGCCCAGGACATCGTTCTGATCGACCTGAAGGGAAAATCCCCGATGGCCGACACGATGATCGTGGCCTCGGGCCGGTCGCATCGCCACGTCGGCGCCCTGGCCGATCACCTGCTGCGCACGCTCAAGGAACAGGGCATGGGCCGCGCCAAGGTCGAGGGACTGCCGCACTGCGACTGGGTGCTGATCGACGCCGGCGACGTGATCGTTCACCTGTTCCGCCCGGAAGTCCGCGTCTTCTACAACATCGAGAAGATCTGGGCGGTCGACAGCGGACACCGGGGGGCGGGGGTCACCTGATCCCTCTGGCGGCTTGAAACTCGCCATTCTGTCCATCGGGAAGCCGGGGCGCGGCCCCGAGGCAGCCCTCGCCTGCGACTACGCCGCGCGCGCCACGGCGGCGGGCAAGACGTTGGGTCTCGGCCCGTTCGACCTGATCGACCTGGAGCCGCGCAAGCCCGGCAGACTGCCCGAGGCCGCATTGATCCTGGCCGCAGCAGAGGGCGCGCATCTGATCGCCTGCGACGAGCGGGGCAAGGCGTTCCCGAGCCGCACCTTCGCCGACCACATCGCGACCCTGCGCGACCGCGGAGAACGTCGCCTGGTCTTCGCCATCGGCGGGGCAGACGGGCTGGACACCTCGGTGCTGTCCACCGCCCAGGCCACACTGGCCTTCGGTCCACAGACCTGGCCCCATGCGCTCGCCCGCGCCATGCTGGCCGAACAGGTCTACCGGGCGGTAACGATCCTTGCCGGATCACCCTATCATCGCGACGGATGAAACCTCTCGTCGTCCTCACCCTTGTGATGCTGACCGCCCTGCCCGTCTCGGCGACGGTGCAAGACGATCTCGACCAGCTCCAGGCCCGGTACCGCGACGAACAGATCCGGGCCCGGCGTCTGCGTGCCGACGCCGGGGCGGCACAGGGTGAGATCGCGGCGCTGGACCGGGAACTGACGGCTATGCGCCGGGACGGTACCGTCGATCAGGAACTGGCCGCCCAGCGGAACCGGCTGAGGTCGCTCAGCCGGCGCGAGGCCGCCGTGGTCGCCGATCTGGCGCGAGCCCGCGACGGCCAGATGCGGCTCTTCTCGGCGCTGCAGCTGATGAGTCGTCGTCCGCCGCCGCCGCTTCTCATTCCCGCAGATCGCGCGGTCGACACGGTCCGCGCCGCCATTCTGATGAAGGCCATGGCCCCGGATCTGCGCCGCCGGACCGATGTCCTGGTGGCACGACAGGCCGAGGTCGCCCGCATCCGCCGCCTGGCGGTCCTGTCCGCCGAGCGTCTGATGACGACCGAGAGCGCGCAAGGCGACCGCCGCGCCGAGATCGAGCAGCTGAGTGCCCGCCGGACGGCCCTTGTGGCGGTCCTGAGCGCCGATGCCGATCGCGCCGAGGCGGTGGCCGCAACGCTGGAGGCCCGGATCCGCGCGCTGGGGGCCAGCCCCGTCGAGGCCCCCGAGGCGATCGACGCGCCCGCCAGCCGCCTGCCCGCCGGTCGTGGTCGGCTGACCCCACCGGTCGCCGGTACTCCCACCCTTCGCTTTGGCCAGGGTCCCGACGGCCTGCGCTCCCAGGGCTGGCGCTGGTCCGCTGCCGCAGGTCCCGTCGTGGCCCCGGCGGCTGCCCGCATCGATCACGCGGGGCCGCTCAGCGGCTGGAGCCAGGTCGTGATCCTCGACCTGGGGGACGGCTGGCGCGCCGTTGTGGCCGGGCTCGACCGTGTCGACGTACATGCAGGTCAGCGCGTTGCAGACGGACAGTCGCTCGGCCGGGTCGAGGCCGGCGACGAGGTCTATCTGGAACTGCGACGCGGCGACCGGCCGGTCGATCCGGCACCGTTTCTCTAGACCGGTCGCCGCGTGGCGGGCGAAATCCCTTCCCTATTCGGCATGACGCTGATTTTATCGCCGGACGCGGGCTCGCCACGATTGGCGGCGAGGGTCCGTCCGATAAACTCCCCCCACCCTCGACCGGGGCCTGAAAGAGACCGAATGCGCAGACTGCTGATCGCCGGAGCCGCCGCTGTGGCGCTCGGTCTGTCCGCCGCCGCCGTGGCCAGCCAGACGCCGCGGAACGAAACCTTCCGGATGCTCCAGCTGTTCGGCGACACCCTGGCCGTGGTCGAGCAGTACTACGTCGTGCCGGTCGACAACAAAAAGCTCATCGAGGCGGCGCTGGCCGGCATGATGAACGCGCTCGATCCGCACTCCAACTATCTGGCCCCTGACGGCTTCGATGACCTGCAGGAGCGCACCAGCGGCGAATACTCCGGCGTCGGCCTGACCATCACCACCGAAGGGGGACTCGTGAAGGTCATCTCGCCGATGGACAATGGCCCCGCGGCCAAGGCGGGCGTTCAGGCGGGCGACGTCATCTCGGTGATCGACGGCCAGAACGCCGCCGGACTGACGGTGTCCGAGGTCTCTGAAAAGCTGCGCGGGGCGATCGGCACTTCGGTCAGTGTGACCTTCCTGCGGGATGGCTCGGAGCCACTGGAGGTCACCCTGGTGCGCGAGGTGATCACGGTCGACAGCGTCACCGGACGCATCGAGGGCGACTTCGGCTATCTGCGCGTCGCGACCTTCAACGAGAATACCGGGCGCGAGCTGACCGCGGTCATCGAGCGGCTGAAGGGGGAGAACCCCGGTCTGCGCGGCTATGTGCTGGACCTGCGCAACAATGGCGGCGGTCTGCTGAGTGCCGCGATCGACGTCTCCGACGCCTTCCTCGACCGCGGCGAGATCGTAAGCCAGCGCGGGCGGCGACCCGAGCAGATCGAACGTTATGCCGCCCGGGCGGGCGACCTGACCGGCGGCCTGCCGGTCGTGGTGCTGATCAACTATGGATCGGCCTCGGCGTCGGAGATCGTGGCCGGCGCACTGCAGGACCAGGAGCGGGCGACGCTGGTCGGCCTGACCAGCTTCGGCAAGGGCTCGGTCCAGACCGTCATCCCGCTGCGTGGGGGCCGCGACGGGGCCCTGTCGATCACCACGGCGCGCTACTACACCCCCTCGGGCCGATCCATCCAGAAGATCGGTATCGAGCCGGATCTGGAGGTCGCACGGACCGAGGCCGAGGCGCGCATCGTCTCGCGCTCCAGCTTCGTCTATTCCGAGGCCGCCTATGCCACGGCGCTGGACGCCTCGATCGGGACCGAACGGCGCGGGGCCCACACGCCGCGCGAGGCCCCCGGCCCTGACTATGACGACGACGCCGACTACCAGCTCCAGCGGGCGCTGGACGTCCTGCGCGCCGAGGGCGACCTGACCCGGCTGGCCGCCGCGCCGGAGGGCATCGTCGTCACAGAACCGACCCTCGCTATCGAGACGGCAGCGCTGGAAACGACCGAGGAACCCGAGGAGTAGGCCTCAGCTCTTCCAGCGCAGGACGGCGGACGGCACGGGGTTGTCGAACGTCCGCCCCTCGGCCCGGCTGCGGCTCCATTCGCGCTTGAGCTGCTGGTACCATTTGGCCTGGGTGTCGGCGTCGTCGATCCAGATCAGGGCGGGGTCGTAGCGCAGGCCCTCGTTCTGAAGGTTCACCATGCCGCCGTCCTGTTTCAGGAAGGCGACCACGCCCATCCGCAGGAAGGGCCGCGCCAGATCGAACACCCAGTGGTCGGACCAGAAGATCTGGGTGATCCGCGTCCTCGTCTCCGTCACCGGCGTCAGGCAGGTCAGGGCCAGCACCTGTTTCTCGCCGACCAGAATATGCTCCCAGCGATAGCCGGGCAGGCGGAAGGTGATCTCGGTCGCCGGCGCCCCGCCGAGGATGCGGTAGGCCCGGCTGTTCGACGACGGGGCATGGCGCACCATGGCAAAGCCCAGCTCGCGCGGCTCGAACCGCTTGGACTTCTCGTGCATCGACTGTTCGGAGCGCCACCACCACTGCTGGTGCACGAACGGCCCGTGGGCGGGGTCCATCAGGCCGACGACGGCGTGGTCGATGTGGCTGTCGAAATCCATCCCTTCGACCAGCTTCGCCCCGCCGCCGACGACGCCGGGAAAGGTCGGAGGCGGATGGTCGGGCGCCGCGTCCGAGCGCGGGTCAGCGCGCAGATAGACGAACACCATCCCCTGGCTCTCGGCCACGGGATAGGACCGGACGCGGATCCGCCCGGCCTCGAAGGCCTGGTCGTCCACCAGCGACGGAATGGCAACGCAGACCCCGTCGGTGCCGAAGCGCCAGCCGTGATAGGGGCATTCAACCGTCTCGCCCGCATCCCCCCGGTCCACGATCCGCCCGGCCGACAGGGGGGCGGCGCGGTGGGGGCAGATGTCGCGCATCGCAAAGATCTGCCCGGCGCGGGTGCGGCCGATCAGGACCGGCTCGCCCAGCAGCTCGTGCCGCGCCATGTCGCCGGCCCGCACGTCGCGCGACAGGGCGGCGAAATACCAGGTGTCGAGCACAAAGCCGCGCCCGAAGCCCTGGGGCGGGGCCTTGGCTTCGGGACGAGTGGGGGCGGCGCTGTCGGCGGGCATGATCGCCAGTCTAGTGAGGGAAGGATCGGGGGGGAACGGCCGAGTTGGCGCCCACACGACCGGAGGCGTCGGCACCGGACGACGTCGGGGCCTGAACCGAAACAGCGTGCGAACCGTCTGAAAGGTCTGAAATCGGCACCCCCTCGGCCTGATCCCACGCCGGGACCGCGCACAGTGTCACACGCGCCTGCGTCAGAAACGGACGTGGACCTCAGAGACGCGGCCCCCACGGCCCCATGGGCGGCGGCGGGGGGCGTCGCGGCAGGAACAGCGGGCCGAGCAGGATCCCGAACAGATAGCCGCCCAGATGCCCCTCCCAGGCGATGCCGCCGGGGGCTCCGGCGGCGGCGGCCAGGCCGTTGATCAGCAAAACGAGGATGGCGTTGGAGATGACGAAGTCGCGCGTGACGCGTAGCGCATGGGGCGACCACGGGGCCTTGTCCGGCCCGCCCTCGCGGTCGATGCGGGCCAGAAGGCCCCACAGCGCGCAGATGGCCCCGGACGCCCCGACCATGGGCAGGGTCTGATCCAGGTTCATGGCGATGAACAGTCCGGCCGAGGCCAGGCCGCCCAGAAGGAAGAACAGCAGATAGCGCACGATCATCGGCGGGCCGCCCCGGCCCCGCGTCATGGCCCGGACCACCATGGGGCTGAAGGTCAGGAGCGCCAGGGTGTTCATGATCAGGTGCGGCAGGCCGGCGTGGCTGACCATGTGGGTCAGGATCGTCTCATAGCGGCCCTCGTTCAGCGCCGGGATCGACAGGGCCCAGGGGATGGGGCCGCCGTTCGAGATCTGCCACCCCGCCACGCCCGCGAACAGCGCGCCCAGCAGATAGCCGGGCCAGCCGCCGTCGCCGGAACGCGGCCGGCCCGTCACGCGGGAGAGGGCGGGGGAACGGGACATGGGGAAGGAGATGGTTGGCGGGGGGCGGGGGCGCCAGAGGGTGGAGTGTCGCTGCCCCTCCCTCTCCCGCTGGGAGAAAGCTTGAGCACACGGCCGCAAGGAGACCGGAGGCCCTTGTGGAGACGCCGTGGTCTCAATCGTGTTCGGAGGGCGGGGTCCAGTCCGGATCATTGACGGGGTACCAGTCGGCTGCGAGGTCCAGCCATTCCGGATTGGCATCCTCGATCAGCTTCAGCTTCCAGTCGCGCATCCATTTCTTCAGACGCCGTTCGCGTCGGATCGCATCGACGACCCACTGATGCTGCTCGTACCAGACCAGGTGAACGCAGCCGTGCTCGGCGGAGTAGCCGTCGGGATGGGCGCCGGTCCTGTGTTGCCAGACGCGGGCATGAAGGTTCGAGCTCGACCCGATATAGACCCAGCCGTTCCGCCCGCTGGCCATGATGTAAGTCGCGATGAAGGTGCGGTGCGTCCCCATCCGCACAACCTAAGCGCACTTTTCCCTTTCGTCATCCTCCGGCCAAGCGCCCCCGCTTTCGTCAATCCTCCGGCAAGCACAGCCCTTCTTTCGTCATCGTGCAGCGAGCACACCCCCTCTTTCGTCATCCTCCGGCGAAGCGAAGCGGAGACCGGGGGACGCAGCGGCGCCGAAGGCGACCTTTTCACGCACCATGTCAGCCGCCGGTGTCCGCGACAGGTTCGCGCTCCCGCGCGCCGCTGCGTCCCCCGGTCTGCGCCGCGAAGGCGCGGCTTGCCGGAGGATGACGAAAGGGGGAAGTAGCTGTTGCTCGGATGGGAGACGGGCCCGGCGTTCACCGGATAGCGGGCCACTCTTTCGAAGCAAGATATTGCTCGTGACCAGCCACTAGGGTTCGCACGCGGCGTTGAAGGTCGGTAAGCGACGGGTGGAAACGAGCCTGAAGCGCCCCGTCCCAATATCCGAAGAACTCGTCGACCGTTTCGGCGACAAGAAAGGCCATGCTCGTTAGCAGCTGAGGGCGCGGATATCCCCATCCTGGGCTTGGCGTGAATCGCTTGCCGTCTTCCGTTTCTAAATGGAACTGCAGCAAGTCTCCCCAGCTTCCATGGACAGACTGGGACATTCCGCTGAAAGCACCGATGTATGCAAGATCGTCGCCAAACACTTCCTTCGCCTTCGCTCGTGTGTTCTGGCCTCCCCAGTCTCTCCGCTTCGTGCTGACATCGTCTAGGGATAGAGCAGCGATGTCGGCAGCGCGATTTATCGACTTGAGCATCCGGTCCTCGGCCGGCAGGACTTCGCCACCTCGCTCTTTAACGCGCTCCATGATCTGGTCGCGAAGAATTCGTTCCTGCCGATAGGAGGACTTAACGAAATCGTCCCCGAGCTCAGCATCAAGTTTTCTGACCAGATAGCGGATGTCAACGATCGCCTCGAAAGCGAGACGGCACATGATCTGAGCGATTTCAGCTCGATGCTGGCAGACCTGATCGAGTAACGCGCTAAGCAGTTTGTAGAGTCGGACCATTAGCCCTCCCAAGATCGCATCGTCTCGATCCCAACCGCCATGCTCATCCATAATGCTGTGGGCGATGACCGTGTAAGAGGCAGCTTCAACTACCAGTTGGACGGCCAGATCGATGAAATCGTCCTCATCAAGAAAGCCCCTCAACACGTCTGCATCGATCTTCACCGGATCAATTTGTGGAAGAGTGTCCTCGTTCGGGATCGTGGACACCTAATGCACCCGCGCCTTCCCGATCTCCAGCCCGCCCGCCCCCGCTGACACGGCGATGACCGAGCCGTCCTCGAGCTCTCCGGCCAGCAGCTTTTTAGCCATCGGGTCGACGAGGTCCTTCTGGATCACGCGTTTCAGCGGGCGCGCACCGTAGACCGGGTCGTAGCCCTTGTCCGCCAGCCAGGCGGCGGCGCTGTCGTCCAGCGACAGGGTCAACCTGCGGTCGGCCATCAGCTTTTCCAGACGCGCCAGCTGGATACGGACGATGCCGGCCATCTGGTCGCGGCCGAGGCGGCGGAACAGGATGATCTCGTCGATGCGGTTCAGGAACTCGGGCCGGAAGTGGGCGCGGACGGCGTCCATGACATAGGGGCGGACGGCCTCGACGTCCTCGCCATCGGCCTGCCCTGCCAGGGCGTCGGAGCCGAGGTTGGAGGTCATAATGAGCAGGGTGTTCCGGAAGTCGACCGTGCGGCCCTGACCGTCGGTCAGTCGGCCGTCGTCGAGCACCTGGAGCAGGACGTTGAAGACGTCGGGGTGGGCCTTTTCGACCTCGTCGAACAGGACGACCTGATAGGGCCGCCTGCGAACGGCTTCCGTCAGGGCCCCGCCTTCGTCATAGCCGACATAGCCCGGAGGGGCGCCGATCAGGCGGGAGACGCTGTGCTTCTCCATGTATTCCGACATGTCCATGCGGGTGATGGCGGTCTCGTCGTCGAACAGGAAGGCGGCGAGCGCCTTGGTCAGCTCGGTCTTGCCGACGCCGGTGGGGCCCAGGAACAGGAAGCTGCCCAGCGGGCGGTTGGGGTCGTTCAGGCCCGCGCGCGCCCGGCGGACGGCGTCGGCGACGGCCTCCAGCGCGGCGTCCTGACCGACAACGCGGCCACGCAGGGCGTCCTCCATCGACAGCAGCTTCTCGCGCTCGCCCTCCAGCATCTTGTCGACCGGCACGCCGGTCCAGCGCGAGACCACGGCGGCGATCTGTTCGGCGTCGACGACCTCGGGCGTCAGGGGGCCGCCGCCGGCGTTTTCGTCGGCCTCGGCCTGGGCCAGGGATTTCTCGATCTGGGGGATCTGGCCATAGGCGATCTCCGACGCGCGGCCGAGGTCGCCGTTGCGTTGGGCGGCGGCGAGTTCGGCGCGCAGGCGGTCGAGCGTCTCGCGCAGCTGGGCCCCCTGTCCGACCTTGTCCTTCTCGGCCTTCCAGCGCCGGGTCAGGTCGTCGGATTCGACCTGCAGGTCCGAGATCTCGTCGTCGAGTTTCTCCAGGCGCAGTTTCGACGCGGTGTCGGTCTCCTTCTTCAGGGCCTCGCGTTCGATCTTCAGCTGGACCAGCCGGCGGTCGATCTCGTCGAGACTCTCCGGCTTGGAATCGACGGCCATGCGCACGCGGCTGCCCGCCTCGTCAATCAGGTCGATGGCCTTGTCGGGCAGGAAGCGGTCGGTGATGTAGCGATTGCTCAGGGTCGCGGCGGCGACGATGGCGCTGTCGGAGATGCGCACCCCGTGGTGGACCTCATACTTCTCCTTCAGGCCCCGCAGGATGGAGACGGTGTCCTCCACGCTCGGCTCGTCGATGAAGACCGACTGGAAGCGGCGGGCGAGGGCGGCGTCCTTCTCGATGTATTTGCGGTATTCATCCAACGTGGTCGCGCCGACGCAGTGCAGCTCGCCGCGCGCGAGCGCCGGCTTCAGCAGGTTGGAGGCGTCCATGGCGCCGTCGCCCTTTCCGGCGCCGACCAGGGTGTGCATCTCGTCGATGAACAGGATGATCTGGCCTTCCGCGGCCGTGACCTCGCCCAGCACGGCCTTCAGCCGCTCCTCGAACTCGCCGCGGTATTTCGCGCCGGCGATCAGGCTGCCCATGTCGAGCGCCATCACCGTCTTGTCCTTCAGGCTCTCGGGCACGTCGCCGTTGACGATGCGCAGCGCCAGACCCTCGACGATGGCGGTCTTGCCGACGCCGGGCTCGCCGATCAGGACGGGGTTGTTCTTGGTGCGCCGGGCCAGGACCTGGATGGTGCGGCGGATCTCCTCGTCGCGGCCGATGACGGGGTCGATCTTGCCGTCGCGGGCGGCCTGGGTCAGGTCGCGGGCATAGCGTTTCAGGGCGTCGTAGGCGTCCTCGGCCCCGGCTGAGTCGGCGGTCTTGCCCTTTCGCACATCGGCGACGGCGGCATCGAGTTTGTCGGCGGTGACGAAGGCGGACTTCAGCGCGTCGCCGGCGGGGCCGCCCTCGCGGGCGATCGCCGCGAGGATCCGCTCGGTGGTGACGAAGGCGTCGCCGGATTTTTTCGCCGTCTCCTCGGCCCTGGCGAAGACGCGGGCGGTGGCACCGTCGAGATAGAGCTGGCTGGTCGCGCTCTCGACCTGGGGGCGCTTCTTCAGCAGGGCCTCGGCACCCTCTGCGGCCCTGGCCGGGTCGCCGCCGGCGGCGGTGATGAGGTTCCTGGCCAGGCCGTCACGCTCCTCCAGCAGGACTTTCAGCAGATGCTCGGGGGCGAACTGCTGGTGCTTTCTGGCCAGGGCCAGGGTCTGGGCCGACTGGACGGCCTGTTTGGCGCGGTCGGAATAGAGGTCGAGGTTCATGGCGGGATATCCCCTGTCAGGCGGATGGCAGAGCAGCGCCCTTTCGAGAAGCGACGCCTTGATCTGGGGCAAAGGTGGTCGTGGCCTTCGGGACACACAAGGGGGCGGCGGCGGATGGGCTAGAGTGGGTCAATGACCCACGCCCTCTGGCCCGTCGATCCGTCCTTGCTGCTGCCGTTTCTGGTGGCGGTGGCGCTGATCGAGCTGACGCCGGGGCCCAATATGGGCTGGCTGGCGCTGGTGGCCATGGCGCAGGGACGGCTGGCGGGCCTCGCGGCCGTGACGGGGGTCACGCTGGGGCTGGCGGTCTGGATGGTTGCGGCGGCCGTGGGGCTGACGTCGGTGCTGCTGGCGTTTCCGGCAGTGTATCAGGCTGTGCGGTGGGCCGGGGTCCTGTTCCTGCTCTGGCTGGCATGGGAGGCCTGGGCGGGGGCGGGCAAGGCGACCGAGGACGTCGGCCGCGATCCCGAGAAGCTGCGCGGTCTGTTCCTGCGCGGGCTGACCGGCAATCTGCTGAACCCCAAGGCGGCGGTCTTCTATGTGGCGCTCTTGCCGACCTTCATCCGGCCCAATCATGCCGCCCCGATCGTGCAGGCCCTGACGCTGGGCGGGCTGCATCTGATCGTCAGCGTCGCCATCCACGGCGCGATCGTGCTGGGCGCGGCGGCGGCCGGGGCTGTGGTCATGCGGCGGCTTCGCGGGCTCTGGGCCGGGCGGGCGATGGCGGCGGGCATCGCCGCCGTCGCCGTCTGGATGGCGTGGGCGACGCGGGGGTGAAGCCCCGCCGGCCGGGCTGGCGTCGGCCCCGGGCCGGGGCTAGCGTCGGGGCGAAAATCCGGAGTGCCTCATGAGCCCTACCTCGCCCCGCCTGACCCGCCGGTCCGCCCTGTTCGCCTCGGCGGCCTCGGCCGGTGTCGTCGCCCTTCCCGTGCGGGCGTGGAGCGTCCAGACCCCCGCCAATGACACGGCATCGCTGGCCTATCAGGTCGACGCCTATGTGCGTCAATGCATGATCGCCTGGCCGGACCAGCCCGCGCTGGGGGTCGCGGTGGTCAAGGACGGTCAGTCGATCCTGACGCGCGGCTACGGCGTCCGGCAGCAGGGGACGCAGGACCGGGCCGACGAGCACACCCTGTTCGCCATCGCGTCGAACACCAAGAACGTCACGGCGGCGGCCCTCGCCATTCTGGTCGACGAGGGCAAGGTCAAGTGGGACGAGCCGGTCCGGACCTATCTGCCGGACTTTACCCTGTCCGATCCGGTCATCGGCGAGCGGATCACGGTGCGCGACACGCTGAGCCACCGGGCCGGGTTCGGGCTGGGGGCCGGGGACCTGCTGTTCTGGCCGAACTCGGACCGGAGCCGGGCCGAGATCATGGCGGCGGTGCCCCATGTGCCGATCGAGGACGGGTTCCGGGCCAACTATCACTACTGCAACCTGATGTTCGTGGTGGCGGGCGAGGTGATCGCCGCGGTCTCGGGCATGCCGTGGGAGACCTTCATCCAGACGCGCATTCTGGACCGGGTGGGGATGAGCGAGACGGTGCCGTTCACGAGCCTGGCGGATCCGGCGACGTCGGCCCTGCCGCACGGGCGGATCGGGCCGCCGCTGCGGTATCAGGGCGCGATGACCCTGCTGTCGGACACCATCGCCGGCATCTGGAACTGGGACGCGGCCGGCGCTGCGGGCGGCTTCTGCTCCACGCCCGCGGACTGGGCCAGATGGATCCAGGTACGGCTGGCCATGGGGGCCCTGCCCGATGGAACGCGACTCTTCTCCGAGGCGCGCGCGACAGAGATGTGGCGGCCCAACATCATCAGCGGATCCTCACCGGGGCCGACCGCGGAACTGCCCGGGCGGGCCATCGCCACGACCTATGCCATGGGATGGTCGGTCCAGGACTATCGCGGCGAACGGTTGATCAGCCACGGGGGCGGCTCGCCGGGAGGGATTTCGGCGACAGTGCTGATCCCCGGCCGAAACGCCGGCTTCGCGGTCTTTTCCAATGCCGAGGAGAGTCTGCTGCTGCGGGCGCTGAGAAGCGGCATCGCCGACATCGTCATGGGCAAGAACGGCTTCGACTGGATCGCCGATTGCAAGCGGCTGGAGAGCGAAGGCAACGCCCGCTCTGTCGCCGCAGCCGCCGAGATCGACGCCAGACAGGCGGCGGGGGCCGCACCGTCGCTGCCGCTGTCGGCCTATGCCGGGACGTGGCGCGATCCCTGGTACGGCGACATCGTGATCGACATGCGCGACGGACGCCCGTGGCTGAGCTTTACCCGGACCCCGGCACTGCAGGGGCCGCTGGAAGCCTATGACGGGGAGACGATGCGGACCCGGTTTCCCGACACGCGCGAGGAGGACGCCTTCATCACTTTCGAGCTCGAGAACGGCCGGCCGGCCCGGGCCATCATGAAGGGGGTCAGCCCGGACATCGACTTCAGCTACGACTATCAGGACCTGCGCCTGACGCGGGTCTGAGCGGCGGCGGAACCTGAAAGCCTGAACGACGCTTCATCGGGCGGCCGGAATATGGTCAGGGTGAGGTCATCCCTGTGCCGCGACGGGCCCGTACATCGGCAGCATCGGAAACCCTTACCTTTGGGGGATCAAGGAACGACATGACGCTTTCGCGCAGAGACCTCGGGTTCGGCATCGCCGCCACTGCGGCGGTCGCCGCCCTGCCCGCTTCGGCCCAGTCCGGCCAGGAAGGAGCCGGCCTGTCGGAGGCCGATCGCGCCATCCTGGCCCAGGCCCAGACCTATCTGCAGAACCTGACCTCGGCGCAGGGGACCTTCGTGGAGACCGGCGCGGGGGGCCAGCGGCGGGAGGGACGATTCTACCTCCAGCGCCCGGGCCGGATGCGGTTCGAATACACCACGCCCGAGGGGCTGCTGGTCGTGTCGGACGGATCCAACGTCAAGCGGTACGACCCTCGTCTGAACGTGTTCCGTCAGGTACCGCTGGGGGCGACGCCGCTGTCGACCTTCCTCGCCCGCAACGTGCGGCTGGACCAGGGCGTGACCATCGACCGGGTGACGCGCATGCAGTCCGGGGCCTTTGCCATCACGGCCCGGGACGGACGACGCCCCAATGACGGGTCGGTCATCCTGGCCTTCGCCGGCAGTCCCCTGCGCCTGCAGGAATGGACCATCACGGACGCCCAGGGCTCCCGTACGCGGACCCAGCTGACGACCCTGTCGCCCGCGACAGGCCTGGCCCCCGGCCTGTTCCGCCTGACCGATCCGACGCGACGCCCCGGCCGAAACTGACGGTTTAACGACGGGTTCACCGTGTTCGGATAAACACAAGCAAGGACTTGATTAAGCAGTTTGACTCTTTTTGTTCCCCGTGACACTTTGGACACAGGACGGTCCCACCGTCCTTCGCGGTCGGACGTCATCCCCCCACCCCGACGGCGGCGAGAGAGACGAGCCTTTCAGCCCCCGGCCTTCGCGCCGGGGGCTTTTTTCCGGCCCGGGGAGGCTGCCGTCCTGAAAGCCCTTGGAAAGCCAGGCGGCGCGCGCTAAGTCACATCTGTCTCCCACTCAACCGCACCTTCCCGGTCCACAGCTTGGACCTGTGACGCGCGGCCGGGACGCGCGTGAAGGCCCGGACGGTTTCGGGCGGACCACGACGGGGGACAGCCGGTCTTTTCGATCACATCGCCAACGGGGATGGGCCCCAGGCGACCTTAGCCAAGACCGAACCAGGAACCACGGCCCGATCCCCTGCCGACGCCGGGGGCGCCGACCAGCACGGACGTTCGATGAGAGATTTCAAGGGCATGAAGCGCCAGCGCGGCCGTAACCGGAAGCCCGGTGGCGGCAATGCGAACGCGGCCAACCCGAACCGTTCGTGGGACTCGCAGGGCCCCGAAAACATCAAGGTCCGGGGCAACGCCCAGACCGTCTATGAACGGTATCAACAGCTGGCCCGCGACGCGTCGTCGGCGGGCGATCGGGTGCTGGCAGAGAACTATCTGCAGCACGCGGAGCACTATTTCAGGGTTCTGAGAGCCCTGCAGCCGCAGCGGCCCGTGTCAGAGATCGCCGCGCGGGAGCTCTCCAACCAGGGCTTCGATATCGACTTCGAGGACGAGACCGGTGCCCAGGCGGCTGCCTTCATGGCCGCCCAGCAGGCCGCCGATCGCGAGGCACGACCGCAGAACGACGGCCACAGTGACCAGCCACGCGAACCCCGGGAGCCGCGCGAGTGGCGTGACCGCGACCAGAACCGTGACAACAACCCGCATCGCGACGGTCAGCCACGTGACGGCCAGCCTCGCGACGGGCAAGCCCGCGACCGGGACGCCGAACCTCGCGCCGAGGGCGAGGCGGGTCAGGGCGGTCGCCGCGAAACCCGTCGCGAACGCTGGGAACGTCGCCGCGAGGAACGCAATCGCCGGTTCCAGGCCGAGGGCGGTATCGGCGATGCCCCCGAAGAACGCTACCAGGGCGATGGCCCCGAGACTGCAGAGGTCGCCGAGGCCCCCGCCGCTGAAGCCGCCGTTGAGGCGCCGGCACGGGAAGAACGTCCCGCGCGTCGGACCCGCACCCCCCGTTCCGAGACCCTCGCCGAAGACAGCGGAAGCGCCCTGCCGGGCTTTCTGACCCGGCCGACCGCAACATCCGCTGCGGCTGACGATACCGACGAGGCTCCGGCCCCGAAGAAGCGCGCACCGCGCCGCAAGGTCGAAGCCGCCGAGGACTGATCGCTTCGCCGCCCCCCCCGACGGCTGGGCGGCCTGCCGGGATTTCGCTGCGACAGCGGCCTTCCATCAGGGTGACGCGGCTTGACGACGTCGCCCGGCTGGGGCTCCCTCCGCCCATGCGTATCCTGACCATTGCCCTCGCCGCCCTGACCGTCGCCGCCTGCGCCTCGACGCCACCTCCCCCGCCGCCACCGCCGCCGCCTGCGGGAGGCGGACAGGCCGTGTTAAGGGACTGGCGCGGCATCGTCACGGCGACCGACCGGGACCGCCATGCCCGGCGTGACGCCGCCTGGCGGCTGGCGCTGGAGCAGGCGCGCAGGCAGGCAGGATCGGGCGATCTGGACAGCGTCGGCGACCTGATCGACCCAGATTCGGTCCGCGGCGACGTCACGCCGCCGGTCGGGGACTACCGTTGCCGGACGGTCAAGCTGGGGTCGCAGGGCGGCGAGACGGGGTTGGGCTATGTCGTCTACGGCTGGTTCGCCTGCCGCATCGAACAGACGCCGCGCGGGCTGAAATTCTCCAAGCTGACCGGGTCGCAGCGGCCCGGTGGCCTGCTGTTTCCCGAGACGGACCGCCAGATGGTGATGCTGGGGTCCATGGCGCTGTCGACCGAACCGCCGGCCAACTCCTATGGCCAGCGTCCGGACCGCGACCTGATCGCCGTGCTGGAACGGATCGGACCCCAGCGCTGGCGGCTGGTCCTGCCCTGGCCGCAGTATGAGTCGAACCTGGACCTGATCGAACTGGTCCCGGCCTGAGCCAGATCCACGACATCACCGTCGTCGGGGCGGGGCCGACCGGCCTGGCCCTGGCCCTGATGCTGAGGCGTCAGGGGCGTCGGGTCGTGGTGCACGAGCGGTTCGCCGAGGCGCGGCCGATCGGGGCGGGCTTCATGTTGCAGCCGACGGGTCTGCATGTGCTGGACCGGCTGGGGCTGACCGACCGGGTCGCGGCGCTGGGTCAACCGTTGAGCCACATCCTGGGGCGCGAGGCGCGACGGAGGCGGGTCGTGCTGGACGTCAGCTACTCTGATCTCAAATCGCCCCGGCCGGACGGGGTGAACGCGTTGGGGGTCCATCGGGCGGCGATCTTCCACGTCCTGCATGACGCCTGCCTCGCCGAAGGCGTGGAGTTCGTCACGGACCGGGAGATCGCGGCGGCGTCGGACGGCCGGATCGTCGATGCCAAGGGGGGTGCGAGCGCGGCCTTCGATCTGGTCGTGGATGCGTCCGGCGCGCGCTCGCCGATCGCGCGGGATCTGCTGAAGCGGCAGGGCGGCCGGCGGACTGAGCTGGCCTGGGGCGCGGTCTGGGGGACGGTGCCATGGCCGGGCCAGCCCTACGACGAGGGGGCACTGGAACAGGTCTATCGCGGGGCGTCGCGGATGATCGGCGTCCTGCCGTGCGGATCGCGACCCGAGGGGCCCGAGCGGCTGGCGACCTTCTTCTGGAGCCTGAAGCCCGACGACCATCCGGCATGGGTCGCGGCGGGCATGGAGCGGTGGAAAGCCGAGGTGCTGGGGCTGTGGCCGCAGACGGCCCCGGTGCTGGAGGCCTTCCCGGACGCCGATTCGCTCACACTGGCGCGCTATGGCCATCACACCCTGCCGCTGCCGGTGGCAGACCGGCTGGCCGTGGTCGGGGATGCCGCCCATTCGACCAGCCCCCAGCTGGGTCAGGGGGTGAACATGGGTCTGCTGGATGCCCTGACCCTGGCCGATGCGCTGGAGACCCACGCCGAGCGGGACGAGGCTCTGATGGCCTATGCGCGGATCCGGCGCTGGCACATCCGGCTCTATCAGGCGCTGAGCCGGGGGTTCACGCCCTTCTACCAGGCCGACGGCAAGGTCCTGCCCTGGGTCCGCGACCATGTGTTGGGCAAGGCGGCGCGCCTGCCGTTTGCGGCACGGATTCTGGCGGCGACGGTGTCGGGCGTGCTCCTGGACCCGCGCCGCTAGACCATCGGAGGGGGCCCCGCAAGAACGTCGCGCTTGCCGGCGTGGTTGGCGGGGCTGACGACGCCTTCCTGTTCCATCCGCTCGATCAGGGAGGCGGCGCGGTTGTAGCCGATCTGCAGGCGGCGCTGGACGTAGGAGGTGGAGGCCTTGCGGTCGCGGGTGACCACGGCCACGGCCCGGTCATAGAGGTCGTCGCCCGAGCCCCCACCGCCGTCCTCGTCGAAGGTGGCGTCGCCGTCCGGATCGTCGGTGATCAGATCCAGATAGTCGGGCTCGGCCTGGGCGCGCAGGTGTTTGCAGACCTCCTCGACCTCCTGATCGGTCACGAAGGGGCCATGCAGACGGGTGATGCGGCCGCCCCCGGCCATATAGAGCATGTCGCCCTGGCCCAGCAGCTGCTCGCCGCCCTGTTCGCCCAGGATGGTGCGGCTGTCGATCTTGGAGGTGACCTGGAAGGAGATCCGGGTCGGGAAGTTCGCCTTGATCGTGCCCGTGATGACGTCGACCGACGGGCGCTGGGTGGCCATGATCAGGTGAATGCCGGCGGCACGCGCCATCTGGGCCAGACGCTGGACCGCGCCCTCCACGTCCTTGCCGGCGACCAACATCAGGTCGGCCATCTCGTCCATGACGACCACGAGGTAGGGCATGGGCTCGGGGCGGATCTTCTCGCTCTCGAAGACCGGACGCCCTTGATCGTCGAAGCCGGTCTGGACCGTGCGTTCGAAATGTTCGCCCTTGGCCTGGGCCTCGCGGGCGCGCTCGTTGTAGCTGGCGACGTTTCGGACGCCGAGCTTGGACATGCGGCGGTAGCGGTCCTCCATCTCGCGCACGGTCCATTTCAGGGCGACCACCGCCTTCTTGGGATCGGTGACGACGGGGGCCAGAAGGTGCGGGATGCCGTCATAGACCGACAGCTCCAGCATCTTGGGGTCGATCATGATGAAGCGGCATTCGGCGGGCGAGAGGCGGTACAGGATCGACAGGATCATGGCGTTGACCCCCACCGACTTGCCCGAGCCGGTGGTGCCCGCGATCAGGAGGTGGGGCATGCGCGCCAGATCGGCCACATAGGGCTCGCCGCCGATGGTTTCGCCCAGCGCCAGCGGCAGCAGGTGGGCCGGCTTGCCGTATTCGGACGAGGCCAGCAGATCGCGCAGATAGACCGTCTCGCGCTTCAGATTGGGCAGTTCGATGCCGATGGCGTTCCTGTTCGGCACGACCGAGATGCGGCAGGCGCGGGCGCTCATCGAGCGCGCGATGTCGTCGGACAGGGCAACCACACGGCCGTGTTTGACGCCCGGGGCCGGGACCAGTTCGTAGAGGGTAACGACCGGGCCGGGGCGGATCTGGTCAATGACGCCCTTGACCCCGAACTCGGCCAGCACGCCCTCCAGCATCCTGGCGTTCTGCTTCAGCGCTGTTTCGTCGACCGTACCGACGCGAGCCTGGGGCTTGGCCAGCATGGCCAGCGGCGGCAGGTCGAAGTCGCCCTCGGGGCGGACGAAGTCGAAGGCGACCTGACCGTCGTCGACGGCCTTCTTCGACGTCTTTGAGGGCCTTGGCGCGGCCACGCGCGGCTCGACCGAGGTGCGGGCCGACGGCAGGGCGGGCTCTGGCGGGGCCTCATCCCAGGGGAGGGGCGCGCCGACCTCGTCGTCGTAGTCGGGCAGTTCCAGCTTGGCCGTGCGACGGGTGGACGAGCGGGGCGAGGCGACCTCCGGCTCGTGGGTTGGGCGGCGCGCGCGGGTCCCGGCGACGGGTTGCGGCGCAGCGGGGCGGCGCAGGCCCGAGGCCCAGGCGACGCCCTCGCCGAAGTCGGAGGTGCGCAGACCCGCGGCGAACCCGCAGGCCCACAGGCCCAGGGCGGCAAGGGCTAGGCCGCCGACGATGGAGGCTCCCGGCACGTCCAGCGCCGCGAACAGGGATCGAAGCACACCGATGACGGCGTCGCCCCACAGGCCCCCGAGACCGGTCGCGAGCGGCCATGCCCCGGGCTCCGCGAGCGCCGACAGGGCCCCGGACAGGGCCAGGACGCCACCGGTGGCGGCCAGGGCCTTCAGCGGGGTGGGCTTCAGCCGCTGCTGGATCGCGTCGCCGATGGCGGCGGCGAGGCCGAAGGCAACGGTCAGGGCAGCGGCGGGCCAGGCGGCGAGGCCGATCGACTGCATGAACAGGTCGGCGAACAGGGCCCCGTTCACACCCAGCCAGTTGGTCGGCGCGGCCGAGGAGGCGGCGTTCAGGCTGGGGTCCGCCGGGTTCCAGGACACGAGGGCCACGATCAGCAGGGTGGCCAGCAGCGCCTGCAGCACGCCGCGAAACCGCACCACGAAGGGCGCTTCCCACAGGATGAGGGCGCTCTGATACGCGCGCTGACCGATGGCGAGGGCGGCAGACATGGACGGCTCCGGACGGACTTGCCGCCAGTGTCGGCCGGACAGGGTTAAGGGGCTGTTTACCTGACGCGGGTGCTGCGGCGCCTCGCCTCTCGACGCGAGCCTTCAAGGGCGCGACAAGACGGCCATGACCACCCACACCCATGACGTCATCGTCGCCGGCGCCGGCCTCGCGGGGGCGACGTTCGCCCTTGCCGCGGCGAGCGGCGGACTGCGCGTCGCCCTGATCGATCCGCAGCCGTTTCCGGCCCAGCTGGCCGAGACCTTCGACGGACGGTCGACGGCGATCGCCTGGTCGACGTTCCGGATGCTGGATACCCTGGGACTGGGCGAGCGGCTGCGGCCGCATGCCTGCCGGATGGACCGGATCCTCGTGACCGATGGACGCCGGCCCGGGGCGGCCTCGCCGTCGGCCTCGCCGGCCTATCTGCGGTTCGATGCCGAGGAGGTCGGCGACGCCACCGGCGGGGAGCCACTGGGATACATGGTCGAGAACCGCCGCATCCGCGCGGCCCTGGCCGAGGTGATCGCCGGGACCAAAATCGACCTTTTGGCTCCGGCAGCGGTCGAGACGGTGGAGACGTCGGGCGCGGCCGCCGTGGTGACGCTGAAGGACGGGCGGGTGCTGGGCGCGCCGCTGGTGGTCGGGGCCGAAGGGCGAAACTCGGTGGTGCGAAAGGCCGCGGGGATCGACACCCTGGGCTGGGGCTATGGCCAGTCCGGTGTCGTGGCGACCGTGCGGCTGGACCAGGACCACGGCAACGTGGCGCATGAGTATTTCCTGCCCGGCGGACCCTTTGCCATCCTGCCGCTGACCGACCGGCGGGCCAGTCTGGTCTGGACCGAGACGACGAGGGCGGCCGAGGCCCTGCGGGAGTGTTCAGACGCGGCCTTCCGCTCGCACCTGATGCGGCGCTTCGGCGACTTCTTGGGCGAGGCCCGGCCGGAGGGGCCACGCTTCGTCTATCCGCTGGCGCTGGAGCTGGCGACGCGGCTGACGGCGCCGCGAGTGGCCCTGCTCGGTGACGCGGCGCACGGCGTCCACCCGGTGGCGGGACAGGGTCTGAACATGGGGCTGAAGGATACCGCGGCACTGGCCGAGGTGCTGGTCGAGGCCGCGCGGCTGGGCGAGGACATTGGGTCGGAGACGGTTCTGGACCGCTACGCCCGCTGGCGGCGGTTCGACATCGTGGCCCTGGCGGCCGGGTTCGACGGGTTTGTGCGGCTGTTCTCGAACGACATCGCCCCGGTCCGGCTGGCACGCGACCTCGGCATGGCGGCGGTCAACCGGATCGCGCCGCTGAGAAAAGCCTTCATGGGCGAGGCCGGCGGGGCGACGGGGGATCTGCCCCGGCTGTTGCGTGGCGAGGCGGTATAGCGCGCCAACGCTCGCCGCCCCGCGGCTCGCCTCAGTCCAGCGGGCGGGCTTCGTCGGGCAGCATGATCGGGACGCCGTCGCGGATGGGGAAGGCCAGTTTGGCCCCCCTGGAGATCAGTTCGCCGGCGGCGCGGTCGTAGTCGAGGCGACCGCGGGTCACTGGGCAGACCAGCACCTCGAGCAGGCGCGGATCAACCGTTGCCGGGGTGTTGAAGGTCTCGCTCATGGGTGTCTCGCGGGATTGGACATCGGGGCCCATGAGGATACACGAGGCCGCCCGCCGCACCCAACCCCGAGTTTGCATGACCGAGTTCGAAGCCTTCGCCCTGGAGCTGGCCGCAGAGGCGGCACGGGTAACCCTGCCCCTGTTCCGGAACGAGGGCGCGGCCGAGAACAAGGCGGGCGACGGGGCGTTCGATCCCGTCACCGAGGCGGACCGGGGGGCCGAGGCCGCGATCCGGGCCCTGGTCGCCCGCCGCTATCCCGACCACGGCGTGATCGGCGAGGAATATGGCGAGGACCGGCCGGATGCGGAGCATGTCTGGGTGCTGGATCCGGTCGATGGGACGCGGGCCTTTATTGCGGGCCTGCCGGTCTGGACCACGCTGATCGCGCTGAGACAGCAGGGACATCCGACCGTGGGCGTCATCGCCCAGCCCTATCTGGACGAGGTTTTTCTGGGCGGACCGTCGGGCGCGCGGCTGGTCTCGCGCGGCGACAGCCGGCCCCTGAAAGTACGGGTTTGCGAGCGGCTGACCGACGCCGTCATCGCCACGACCGACGCCGATCTGTTCACCGCGCCCGAGCGGGGCGCCTGGACCCAGGTACGGGCCGCGGCGCGGCTGGCCCGGTTCGGCTGCGATGCCTATGCCTATGCCATGGTCGCCCTGGGGCGCATCGACCTGGTGGCCGAGACGGGGCTGAAGGTCTGGGACTGGTCGGCACTGGTGCCTGTGGTCGAGGCCGCGGGCGGTCAGGTCACGGACTGGACGGGTGGACCTCCGTCCGGTGACGGCCGGATCATCGCCGTGGGCGACGCCCGGGTGCGCGAGGCCGCCCTGGTGGCCTTCCGGCGCGGCGTGCGCTGAGGCCCTCAGGCGACCTCGTCGGTTGCGACGGCGGCGGGGGCGAGGTCGCTCACCGGCGAGACATAGTCGGCCATGGCGTCGAACTCATGCAGGAAAACGCCGCGCAGGTCGTCGGTTTCCATGATCACCTCGTGTTTGGCTCCGGCGACCTCGACGTAGCGACCACGGCCCAGCCGTTTGGCGGCCCAGCGGGCGGTCTGTTTCCAGACCCGGTCGTCCTCGCCCGACTGAACGATGGTGCAGGGAATGACGACGGACTTCAGCGCCTTGGGCTTCAGAGACCGTTCCCCTGCATCCAGCGCGAACGCCAGCCAGCCCCACGTCGGACCGCCGACCGCCAGATGCGGGCAGGCGAACAGTTGCTGGCGCCACAGCTCGTAGCGGGTCTCATCGGACGTCAGGGCGTCCTTTTCGAACGTGTGTTCAAACGGATCGTCAGCGTCGTCCAGAACGAAGTCACCGGCCTTGCCGTGGCGCACGTTCCAGCGGACGGCCAGTTTTACGGACCACATCGACCGCTTTCCGGTCTTGATCCGCAGCATCGGGCTGGACAGCAGCGCCCCGGCGAAACGGGTCTCGCCGCCCTCGAGCGACAGCAGGTTCAGCGCCCCGCCCATGGAATGGCCGATCATGATCCAGGGCTTCGGGGCCCGGGCCTCGAAGGCATCGAGCAGACGGGCGTAATCGTCGAGAAACTCCTCGACGGCGCGCGCGTGGCCCTTGAGCCGGTCAGGCAACAACCGCGCCGACAGACCCTGGCCGCGCCAGTCGTGGGCGAGGACGCACCAGCCGCGCGCCAGAAGATTTCCGATCAGCTCGAAGTATTTCTCGATGGGCTCGGTCCGGCCGGGGCTGACGACGACAGTACCGCGCGGCCTCGCGGCCACCAGGGTCGACGGCGTCCAGAGGGCGGCGCGCAGGCGCAGGCCGCCGGCGCCGCGGAACCACTCCCCTTCTCCGCCGGGCGGGGCGGCGGCTCCGGGCACGCCCATCAGGGGCGCATTGGCGGCGAAGGCGGCGGCGCGGTTCACTCAGGCTTCCTGAACTTCAAGGTCATGCGGTCGCTTTCGCCGATCTCGGCGAAAGGCGCGCTGTCGAACGTCGGGTCGGGCGGCGACCCTTGCGGCGCCGTCAGGAGCCGCGGTGGCAGGGTCTCGACGCCGAAGGGATGGTCTTTTGTGTCGTCGGGGTTGGCGTTGATCTCCGATGCGGCCTCGAAGATGAAGCCGGCCTCTGCGGCCAGTTGCTTGACGAAGGCTTCCTGCACATAGCCGTCAGCCGCGGCCGGATCCTGGTCCTGATCGGGCCCCAGCCGGTGCTGCTCTATGCCGAGGATACCCCTCGACTTCAAGGCGGCGAAGGCGTCGGCGAAGGCCTTCTCGGCGGTCCCCGCCGCCATCCATGCATGGATACAGCGCATGAACAGCACCATGTCCGCCGTCCCGGCCGGGGCGACAGGCCCGGTCATGGCTCCGAACTGGCTGAACCGGATCTCTCCGTAAAGCCGCCGGTCAGAGCTGAATCGCTGCTCGAAATTGGCATTGAGCGCCGCCTGGGCGGGATCTGACCCCGGTCCGGTCGCAAACCCGACGGCATAGTAGGTGCCGTCACCCTTCAGCAGATAGGGAGCCAGGATTTCGGTGAACCAGCCGCTGCCAGGCCAGAAGTCGACAACTGTCATGCCCGGCTGCAGGCCGAAGAAGCGCAGGGTCTCGAGCGGATGACGCCACGAGTCGCGGCCGCGGTCTGCGGCCCGCCATGGGCCGGCGATGGCCCATTCCAGAGATCCCTCCGGCGGGCCGGCGGGGGTTTCGGGATCGGGGGGGCCGGTCTCGCGGTCACCGCAGGCGGCGAGGCCGCCTGCAGCGATCCAGCCACAGGCCGCCAGCATGGCCCGCCTCGACGGCGCGACGCGCCCCGACGATTTCTCGTCCCGCATCAGTCTTCCTTGCCCCGCTGACGGCCCGGCGATGCCGCCGCCCCGGAACCGGCTGGGATAGAGGGCTTCGCCGGCGCCGTCAAAGGCCGCCGGATCAGGCCGGCTTGCGGAAGCGCAGGGTCATCCGGTCGCTTTCGCCGATGGCGTCATATTCGGCCCGCTCGGCCTCGGTCAGGGGGGTGGGCCGGTCGTTGGGGTTGCCGTCGCGGGGTGCCGAGGTGCGGACCGGCGGAAGGGTCCAGACGCCGAAAGGATGATCACGGTCGTCACGGGCGTTGGCGTTCAGCTCGCTGCGGGCGTCCAGCACAAAGCCGGCGCGCTCGGCCGCCGCAATCACATAGGCCTCGGACACATAGCCGAAGGGGGCCGTCGCGTCGGGATTGGTGCCGGGCAGGGCGCGGTGCTGTTCGATGGCCAGGACGCCGCCCGGCTTCAGCGCCTTGAAGAAGGCGGCCATGAAGGGATCGGTGCGGCCGGCGCGGTGCCAGTTGTGGAAGGCGCGCGCCACCAGGACCAGGTCGGCGGTGCCGTCCTCGACACCCATGCCCTCGGCCGGGTTGTTGACCGCGACGTAGCGTCCGCTCGTCTGGGCCAGATAGGGTTGCAGGATCGCCGACCACCAGCCGGCGCGGCCGGGCTGAAGCTCCACAACGGTCGAACCGGGGGTCAGGCCCCAGAAGATCAGGGCTTCATAGGGACGGCGCGCCGCGTCCCGGGCCCTGTCGGCGGCGGGGCGAGCGTCGGAGGCTATCGCGGCCTGGAGTGCGGCGTCTTCCTGAAGCACGGGCGGGGCCAGGGCGATCGCGGCGGCGGCGGTGCCCTGCGGCATGGGCAAGGCGACGGCTGTCGTTGCGACCACCACGGCGGCGGCAGCGAGGGCAAACGGGGACACGCGCATGACAGGCTCCTGGACGATGTTCTGGTTGGGCGGGACCTTACCGACCATGCCGTCGCGGGCAAGTGACGATCCTGCAATGGCGGCGATCCAGGCCGGGGTCTTGACGCCGCACCCCGCCTTACCAAGTTAGGTCCCGAGAGCGCCGGTCCCCGGGCTCTCGCGGACTGCACGGGGCCCAGATCGGGACCAGGCGGGACGATCCCCACTGCCGTCCCGGGCCAGAAAACGCGGGACGGTTCCATCTTGCTGACTGATCAGGAGATCGACATGCGTACCATCGACTTCACCCCCCTCTATCGTTCGGCCGTCGGCTTCGACCGTCTGGCGACCCTGCTGGAAAGCGCCGCGCGCACCAGCCAGGAGAACGGCTGGCCGCCCTACAACATCGAGACGACCGGCGAGAACGCCTACCGGGTCGAGATCGCGGTCGCCGGCTTCAAGCCCGACGAGCTGAACATCGAGGTCAAGGAAAACCTGCTGACCGTCACCGGCAGGAAGACGGCCAACGACGAGGCAGGTGCCGGGCGGACCTATCTGCACCGCGGCCTGGCCGAGCGCGACTTCGAGCGCCGCTTCCAGCTGGCCGACTATGTCGTGGTGACCGAGGCGGGTCTCGACAACGGCCTGCTTTCCGTCAGCCTGAAGCGTGAACTGCCCGAGGCGCTCAAGCCGCGCCGCATCGAGATCGCAACCGGCGGCTCGGCGGGTCTTATCGAGGGCAAGGCCAAGGCTGCCTGACAGCCGGCGTCCTCACCGAAACCGCGAAAGGGGTGGTCTTCGGACCGCCCCTTTTTCTGATCAGGCGGCGTCGGCCTGGGGCAGGCCGACGGCACGATCCAGCCGGGCATCGGTCAGGTCGGCGCCCGCCAGACTGGCGCCGGTCAGATCAGCCCCCGACAGGTCGGCCCCCGTCATGACGGCCCCGGAAAAGTCCGCCCGGCACAGTTCGGCGTAGCGCAGCCGTGCACCGGTGAAGTTCGACGCGACCGAACGGTCCCGACCGAGCGGCAGGGGGCCGAGATCCGTGCCGGTCAGATCGACCTTGGTCATCAAGGCTCCCGCGAACCGGGAGCCCCGCAGGTCTGCCCCCGACAGGCGGGTCCCGCGCAGGTCGGCGTTCTCGAAATGAGCCCCCTGCATGGCGAGACCGCGCAGGTCGAGGCCCGCGAGGCAGGCCCCCTTGGCACTGATGGCGGACAGTTTGAGGCCCTTCAGCCTGTCTCCGAGCGGACGCAGGTCCTCACCATCGAATATGGCCGCGCCGCCCAGGGCACCCCCGCTCTCGACCCAGGCATTGGCGTCCAGAGCCATCTGGTAGAGGTCCTCGGCGCGGGCAATGGCCGCCGCATCGGGATCACGGATACAGCCCGTGGTGTCGGTCCGGTCCAGCCGCGCCGTCTCCATGGCGACGCCACTGAGGATCGCGCCGCACAGTCGTGCGCCGGCCAGATTGGTCCCGGCCACCTCGGCCCCTTCCATCTGGGCACCGGACAGGTCGGCATCCTTGAGGTTGGCCCCCGACAGATTGGCCCCGCGCATGGAACAGTCAGTGAAGTCCGCCTTGGTCGCACTCATGCCGTCGAACCGCGAACCGTCGAGGGTCGCACCCAAGAACCGGGCACCGTCGGCGAGACCGCCGCGGGCCTCATGCCGGACTGCGGAAAGTCCCCGGGTCTCATGCGGGACGGCGATGACACCCTCGCGGAAGTCGGCCTGGGTCAGATTGGCTTCCGACAGATCGGCCCCCTGCAGACAGGCGCCGCGGATGTCCGCCCGGACCAGCCGGGCCCGTGTCAGGTCAGCCCCCCGGAGGTCGCAGCCGAACAGGACGGCGCGTTCCAGCCGTGCGCCGGCCATATTGCAATTCTGGAGCACAGACCCCGAAAAGTCCGCGTCGTCCAGAATCCGCCGGGCCATACTGATCCCGGACAGGTCGACGAACTTGAGCGACAGTTTTCGTCCGCCGGGCTTGCCGGCGATGAACCGCTCGTGGGCGGCGGCGAACAGGTCGAAATCGCCCTGACCGAGGCGGCGCCGGTTGATCGTCATGCGGATACCTCCTCCGGTTCAAGACCGCGAACACCCGTCAGTGTCGCGTCGGCAAAGTCGGCGTGACGCGCCTGGACCCCGTGCAGGATTGCGCGCGTCAGGTCGGCGCGGACGAGGACGGCCCGGCGGATGTCGGCCCCCGACAGATCCGCCCCACGAAGGATCGCCGCCGTCAGGTCCGCCGGCAGAAGGCGCTCGGGCCCCAGCATCAGAGGACCCAGCTGGGCCTCGCGCAGGTCGGCGCCGTTCAGGCGGGCCCCGGTCAGGCGCGCACCCCTGAGATCGGCGCGGCGCAGATTGGTCGAGCGCAGGTCGGCCCCTTCCAGATGTGCGCCCTGCAGCTGCACCCCCTCCATATTGAGGCCATAGAAGACGGCCCGCCGGGCCGAGAGGGCCGTCAGATTGAGGCCGGTGATGGAGCCGAGCGCCCGGAGATCAACGTCGTCGAACACCGAGGGGCGGCCCTCGCCCCCCCCGGTCTCGCACCACACGGCATGCTCGTGCAGCATGTCGGCGGCGGGCAGTTGGGCAACGGGCGCGCCCGAAGACCGGCCGTCGGTCAGGGCACCCTCCATGCGTGCGCCGTCGGTCCGCCACATGGACGAGGTGACACCCACCAGGACGGCGTCCCTCAGGTCCGCGCCGGTCAGGTCCGCGCCCGACATGTCGGCTCCGGCCAGATCCGCGCCGCGGAAGTTCGCCGATTTCAGATTGGCCCGGACCAGTTTGCAGTCCTTCATGATGGCGTCGGAGAAGTCGGCCGACTGGGCCGAAATACCCGACAGGCGCGACCGCTGCAGATTGGCGCCGACAAGGCTGGCCCCCTGGGCCTCGGTCGGGCTGCGCCCCTGGGCCTCGACCATCCGGAAGCCGACCGACTTGTCGGCGGCGGCGATGGCCCCCTCCCGCAGGTCGGCCTCGAACAGGTCCGCCCCCGAAAGGTCGGCTCCCCGCAGACAGGCCCCGCGAAGGTCGGCCCGACGCAGGGAGGCATCGATGAGAAGGGCGTCCTGCATGTCCGCACCGAAGAAGGCGGCATTGTCCAGTCGCGCTCCGGTCAGATCGGCTCCGATCAGACAGGCCGCTGAAAAGTCTGCGTCGGCAAGGTTGCGGCCCTTCAGATTGAGCCTGGACAGGTCCATCCAGGCGAAGACGGCACGCGCCCCGCCCGGCCGCGCCTGCCACAGCCGGTCGTGCCGGGCGCAGATCGCGTCCAGCTCCTGCTGGCTGATGCGTCGCCGAACGACGCCTTCCTGAACCGCTGCCATGATCCCATCATGGGACGGCTCCGCTTAAGGAAGGTTTTCGGAAACCAAGATTTTGTTGCGATCGACGGCGCAGGACCCAAAAGGCGCGAAATCAGGCCCGGAAGGCCCGGACCGCCTCTACTGCGTTGCGTACCGAGGCCTCGATACCGGCCCAGTCCCCGTCGCGGACCGCGGCGTCGGTGATCAACCGGGATCCCATGCCGGCCGCCACGATGCCGGAGCCGAACCATTTCGCGATCGAGGCCGCGTCCGGATCGACGCCACCCGTCGGCATGATCTTGGTCCAGGGCATGGGACCCAGCACGGCCTTGACGAAATCGGGCCCTCCGACCGAGGCCCCGGGAAACAGCTTGACGATCTCGCAGCCGAGGGCCTGGGCCTCCGATATCTCCGTCACCGAACCGCAGCCCGGGAAGTAGGCGACCATCCGGCGATTGCACACCGTGGCCACCTCGGGAACCAGGGCCGGGGATACGACGAAGCGCGCCGCGCGGTTCAGGAACATCGCCGCCGTTCCTGCGTCCAGCACCGAGCCGATGCCAAGGACGATGTCCGGATCAGTCCGGCCGAGCTCGCGCGCGATCTCGCCGAACAGATCCACGGCGAAGTCACCCCGGTTGGTGAACTCGATCACGGGGGCCCCGCCGCGCGCGCAGGCGCGGATGACGTTCAGCGCCGTCGCCGGATCGGGATCATAGAAGACCGGGCAGACGCCCTGGGTCTGGAGCTCGGTCAGGACGGACAGGCGGTCATGGGGCATGGCGGGCTCCGCGAGGGTTATCCGGGGATCGGACGGGGCTGGTGTCGCGTCAAGGGGGTGTCGCGCCGACCCTGAGCCAACCTACTGCCAGCGCGTCCCCACACCACCACCTTCGTCCCACTCGCCACCCGCATCCAGCGCGTCGTCGAAATCGAGAAAGCGGTCCAGCAGGACACCGGCGATGATCCCCAGTGCGGCGACGCCGATCAGGGTCGCGACCGAGCCGAGACCGATCTTTTCCGACCGGGTCAGCCGACGGCGGCCCTGCGGATCGATGACGATGGACTTGCGGCGAGCCATCAGGCGTCCTCCCTCAGGCGCATGGTCTTCTTGACCTTCGACATGGCCCGGTCCCGACGGAGGCGCGACAGATGATCAATGAACAGGACGCCGTTCAAGTGATCCAGTTCGTGCTGGAAACAGACGGCGTACAGACCCTCGATCTCTTCCTCGATGCGCTCGCCGTCACGGTCCAGATAGGCGACCCGGACCCGGGCCGGGCGTTCGACCTCATCGAAATACTCGGGAATGGAGAGGCAGCCTTCCTCGTAGCAGTAGGTCTCGTCGGATGCCCAGAGAACCTCGGGGTTGACCAAGAAACGGGGATTGGGAACGCGGGTCTCCTCGCCCTCGGCAGGCGCTGCGGCCTCCGGGGGCGGAGCACCGTCACCGAGATCCATGACCACGATCCGGCGCAGATCGCCTATCTGGACCGCGGCCAGTCCGATGCCGGGCGCATCGTACATGGTGTCCAGCATGTCATCCATCAGGGCGCGGACGTCATCGTCCACGGTCTCGACGGGCCTGGAGACCTGCTTGAGCACGGCGAGGTCAGCGGTGTTGTCTATGGTCAGGATGCGACGGACGGTCATGCCGGTGAGGTAGGCTTCGCACACGAGGGGGTCAAGATTCACCGCCAGACCGACGCGCGGCTTCTCGCAGTCGCGTCGTCCGGCTAGTCTTGTGGCCATGGACACCCTTTCCGCCCGCTGGGCCCGGCTGGAGCCGCACGTCACGGTCGTCGGACCGCAGGATGACCTGCCGCGTCCGGCGGCCCTGCTGTTCCATGGTTGCGGCGGACTGCGCGGACATCTGCCGCGCTATGCCGAGGTCGCCCGGGCCCGGGGCTGGCGGGCGTACATTGTTGATTCCTATGCCCCTCGCGGGTGGAGTCGGCAGTTCGCCATGGCCACGGTCTGCACCGGCCTGTTGCTGCGCGGCTGGGAGCGGGCGGGGGATGTACTGGCCGCCATTGACGGGGTGTCGCGCCGGTCCGATGTCGACGTCTCCACCCTGCTACTGGGCGGCTGGAGCCACGGCGGCTGGGGGATCATGGAGGCCCTGAGCGCCGATCGGGACCGGCCAGGCGCGCTCGGCCTCGCCGACGCCGCAACCGTGCCACTGGAGGGGGTCCAGGCGACCTTTCTGGCCTATCCCTATGTCGGGGTTGCGGCGCTGAACCGCATGCGGCCCTGGCGCCATTGCCCGAAGACCCTGGCCATGATCGCCGCCCGGGATCACCTGACCACCGTACGTAACGCCGAGCGGGTTCTCGCCATGGCCCGACAGTGCGGGGCCGAGGTCGAGACCTGGGTGGCCGACGGCACCCACAGTTTCGACGAACCCATGACCGCCCCGCCTATGCGGTTTGACGACGCTCTGAGTCGGGACGCCCTGAACCGCTTCGGCCACCTGCTGGACGACGTGGCCCCCGCCGCGCCGGTGCACCGCCGCCGTCGCGCGGACTGAGCCTGGCCCGGTGGACAGCAGCCTCGATCGCTGGCGGAGGCTGGCTCCGGAAGCGGAGCTTCTGACCCCGGAAGGGCCGGGGCCATTCCCCACGGTGCTGATCTTCCACGGCTGCGGCGGCGTGCGAGCCCACCTCCAGGCCTACGCCCGGTCCGCCGTGGCCGCCGGGTGGGCGGCCTTGTTGGTCGATTCCTTCACCCCCCGGGGCTGGAGCCGCAACCACGCCCGGATGCTGATCTGCACCGGACTGCGGTTCCGGGGCGGTCGGCGGGCAGGCGATGTGCTGGCGGCGATCGCCGGGGCGCGCCGGCTGCCGCTTGTCGATCCCGACCGGATCGTGCTGGCCGGCTGGAGCCACGGGGCCTGGGCCATCATGGATCTGATGGCCATGCCCCTGGTGCGGGAAGGCGAGGCCGGTCTGGCGGACGCCCCGGGCATCTCGCTGACGGGGGTCCGTGGTGGCTTTCTGGCCTATCCCTATGTCGGGGTCGCCTCGGCCAGCCGCGGAGGACGGCCCTGGCCCCGCCCGCTGACCCTGCTGTCGGTTGTGCCCCGACGCGACCATCTGGCCTCGGTCCGGCGGCATATGCGGGCCCTTGCCTCGGCCGTTGCCGCGGGGTCCGAGGTGTCCATCTGGAGCGTGGACGGCACCCACGCCTTCGACGAACCCGGGCTGATGGCCCGGATCATGCGCTTTGACGAAGACCTGAGCCGCGCGGCGATGGACCGGTTCGCAGCCTTTCTGACCGCAATCAGCCCGGCTCGACCCGGACTTCGGTCCTGACCGAATTGGCGATGTAGCAGGCCTCGTGGGCCCGGTGGTGCAGCGCGACCAGGGTCTCCAGATCAGGCCCGGGCCCGCTGAACTCGGCAATCGGCCTGAGGGTCACCACCGTCATGGCGGTGAGCCCCCGCTCGTCCTTTCCCAGAACCCCGACGGCGTCGTCCCGGTAGCGATCGACGACCAGGCCCGCCCGGGCCGAGAACGCCAGAAAGAACAGCATGTGACAGCTCGACAGGGCCGCGACGAACGCCTCCTCCGGATCGACCGCCGCGGGATCGGACAGGGGCACGGGAACGCTGGTCGGGGCCGAGGAGCCGCGCACCACCGCGCCGCCGTCGAAGGTCCAGTCATGCCCGCGCGAATAGCGACCGTCGGTAAAGGGCTGATCGTCCCGACGCCATTCGACGACGGCTGTGTATCGGCTCATGATGCACTCCTGTCCCGGCCCGTCCGTATAGGCCACGGTGCAGGACCCGGCCAGACGCGAAACCCCGGCAGGGACGGGCTGGAGCGATCGGCTCTGCCGGGCTAGGCTGTCAGGATGATCCGCGCCCTGAACCGTCTCTTTCTCGACCATCCGCGTGAAGTCGGCGAAACCTATCTTCACCATGCCGCCGCCGCGGCGCGGTTCGGGCTCAGGCTGGCGCGGCTGACCGGCTGCGCCTTTGCCCATGCGGTGGTGCCGGCCCTGCACCGGACAACCGTGTCCGACGAGATCAAGCGCATGGCCGACGACCTCGGCTACCGGGCCCAGGTGGCGCGCGAGTGCCGCATGCGGGACGCCGGTGCCTTTGACCCCGGCCTTTAGGAGGCCCGTGAGATGACCCTGCCCCGGGCCCTCGACGGCGTGCGTGTACTCGACCTGTCGCGCGTGCTGGCCGGGCCCTGGGCAACCCAGATGCTGGCCGATCTGGGTGCGGAGGTGATCAAGATCGAGCGGCCGGGCGTCGGCGATGACACCCGCGCCTGGGGCCCGCCCTTCACGACCAGCACCGACGGCTCGCAGGGCGACGCCGCCTATTTCCTGTGCGCCAACCGGGGCAAGAAGTCGGTCGAGCTGGACATCGCCTCGCCCGAGGGTGCCGAGACCATTCGACGACTGGCGACCACGTCCGACGTCCTGGTCGAGAACTTCAAGGTCGGCGGACTGAGAAAGTACGGCCTAGACTACGCCAGCCTGGCCGAGATCAACCCCCGCCTCGTCTATTGCTCCATCACTGGCTTCGGCCAGACCGGGCCGCGGGCCGAACAGGCCGGCTATGACTATATGATCCAGGCCATGGGCGGGCTGATGTCGATCACCGGCCAGCCGGACGGCGCGCCCGGTGCCGAACCGATGAAGGTCGGCGTGGCTGTGGTCGACCTGGCCACGGGTCTCTACGCCTCCAACGCCATCCTGGCGGCCCTGCTGCACGCCCGCGCGACGGGTCAGGGCCAGCACATCGACATCGCCCTGTTCGACGTCCAGGCCGCCATGCTGGCCAATCAGGCGACCAACTGGTTCGTCTCCGCCGTGGCGCCGATCCGCATGGGCAATGCCCATCCGAACCTCGTGCCCTATCAGCCGTTCCCCTGTTCGGACGGCAGCGTGGTGATCGCGGTCGGCAACGACGGCCAGTTTCGAACCCTGTGCGACGTCCTGAAGGCCGGGGCGACGGCGACGGACGCGCGCTATGCGACCAATGCGGGGCGGATCGAGAACCGGACCGGGCTGGTCGCCGCAATCTCGGCCATCACCTCGGACTGGACCATGGCGGGGTTGATGGAGGTGCTGGAAGCCGCCGGCGTGCCCTGCGGCCCCATCAACACGGTCGAACAGGTCTTCGCCGAGGCCCAGGCCGTGCATCGCGGGCTGGAGGTAGAGCAGAGCCGGGACGATCTCGACGCACCGGTGCGGACCGTCGCCAACCCGATCCGGATGTCGGCGACGCCTGTGCGCTACGATGCGCCTCCGCCGGCGCTCGGCGAGGCCACGGGGTCCGTCCTGAGCTCCCTTCGCGGCGGTTGATCAGTCGCCGAACTCAAGAGCGCCGGTGGGGTCGCGATAGGATTTCGGTTCGACCAGGTAGCCGTCGGGGTCGGCAAGCATCAGCTTGGCCTGACCGCGTTCGTCATCGACACAGGGTGCCAGCCGGAACTCCACTGCGGCCCCTGTCAGTCGAGCCGCCAGGGCCTCGCACGTCTCCCAGTCCAGGGTCGCTCCGAAATGCATGGCGTCCCGCTGTGGCAGGGGCACCACTGCGCCCGGGCGGCGGTAGGCCGTGATCTGCGCACCGAACAGCCAGACGTCTATCCAGCCCTCGCTGGGTCGCCCGATCCGTGCGCCGAGCGTCTCGGTGTAGAAGCGTTCCGTCCGCACCAGGTCGGCGACCGAAAGTGACAGATGAAACGCAGGCGTCACGCCTACAAATCCAGAAGCGCCCGCGCCGGGTCTTCCAGCAGCTGCTTGATCCGCACCAGGAAGGTCACGGCCTCCTTGCCGTCGACGATGCGGTGGTCGTAGCTGAGCGCGAGATACATCATCGGGCGGATCACGACCTGACCGTCCACGGCCATGGGACGCTGGACGATGTTGTGCATGCCCAGGATGCCCGACTGGGGGGCGTTCAGGATCGGCGTGGACATCAGCGAGCCGTAGGTGCCGCCGTTGGTGATGGTGAAGGTGCCGCCCTGCAGTTGGTCCAGCGTCAGGGCGCCGTCACGGGCCGCCTTGCCGAGCGCGGCGATGCCCTTTTCGATCCCCGCCAGCGTCAGCTGGTCGGCGTCGCGCAGCACCGGCACGACCAGACCCTTGTCCGTGCCGACGGCGACGCCGATGTCATAGTGATTCTTGTAGATGATGTCGGTGCCGTCGATCTCGGCATTGACGGCCGGGATTTCCTTCAGGGCTGCCACCACCGCCTGGGTGAAAAAGGACATGAAGCCCAGCTTGACGCCGTGGGCCTTTTCGAAGGCGTCCTTGTACTGGTTCCGCAGCGCCATGACGGCCGTCATGTCCACCTCGTTGAAGGTGGTGAGCTGGGCGGCGGTGTTTTGGGATTCCTTCAGACGACGCGCGATGGTCTGGCGCAGCCGGGTCATCTTGACCCGCTCCTCGCGCGGATGGTCGGCGCGCGGTGCCGGAACGGGTGCCGGGGCCGGGGCAACGGCGGCGACCGCGGCTGACGGAGCGGCGGCCGCGCCGATGGCGGCCAGGGCATCGGCCTTGGTGATGTTGCCCTTGGGCCCGGTCGGGGCGATCGCGGCGGGGTCGAGGCTGTTCTCGCTCACGACCCGCTGAACCGCCGGCGACAGCGCCGGCTCAGCCGCCGGAGCCTTGAAGGCGGCCGAGCCGGCATTTGCGGAAGCCGGGGCCGGGACGGCCTCAGCCCTGGGCGCGGACGCCGGTGCCGGCCCGGCGGGCACGGCGCCGGCCGCGCCTTCGGTCACCGACCCCAGGATCGCGCCCGGCGTGACGGTATCGCCCTCGGCGAACTTGATCTCGGCCAGGGTCCCGTCCGACGGCGAGACGACCTCCAGCGAGACCTTGTCGGTCTCCAGCTCAACCAGGACTTCGTCCTTCCTGACCGGGTCGCCGACCTTCCTGGACCATTTGGCGATGGTCGCCTCGGAGACGGATTCCCCGAGGGCGGGGGTCAGAATATCGGCCATGGATCGGTTCCGGTTCGTGTCAGGCGGGCAGGGTGTGGGCAGGGCGGTATATAGGCGATCGGTATGTCAGACGTGAGAGGCACGTCAGGCGAGGGCCTCGGTGGTGAAGGCCTCGAGTTCCTTGAGGTGGCGGCTCATCAGGCCGGCGGCGGTCGAGGCCGAAGCCGGGCGACCGACGTATCGGGCCCGTTTCGACGCGACGTCCATCTTTTCCAGCGTCAGCTCCAGCCAGGGATCGACGAAGGTCCAGCCGCCCATATTCTTGGGCTCCTCCTGGCACCACACCAGTTCGGCGTTGGGGAATCGGGCCAGTTCGGTCATCAGCGACTTCATCGGCCACGGATAGAACTGCTCCAGCCGCATCAGATAGACGTCATCGACGGCCTTCTTCTCGCGCGCATCCAGCAGGTCGTAATAGACCTTGCCCGAGCACAGGACGACCCGGCGGATGTCCTTGTCTGCCTTGATCGTGATGCCCGATACCTCGGGCCGGGTCTGGGCGTCGTCATGCAGGATACGGTGGAACGAGCTGCCACCGGCCATGTCCTGCAGGGTCGAGACCGCCTTCTTGTGTCGCAGCAGCGACTTGGGCGTCATCAGGATAAGGGGCTTCCTGAACGGCCGGTGCATCTGGCGACGCAGGATGTGGAAGTAGTTGGCCGGGGTTGTGCAGTTGGCGACCTGCATATTGTCCTCGGCGCACTGCTGCAGGAACCGCTCCAGACGCGCCGACGAATGCTCGGGACCCTGACCCTCATAGCCGTGGGGCAGCAGCATCACGAGGCCGCACATGCGCAGCCATTTGCGCTCGCCGGAACTGATGAACTGGTCGATCACGACCTGGGCCCCGTTCACGAAATCACCGAACTGGGCCTCCCACATCACCAGGGTGTTGGGATCGGTCAGGGCATAGCCGTACTCGAAGCCCAGAACGGCCTCTTCCGACAGGGCGGAATCGATGACCTCGAAATGCTGCTGGTCGCCACCGAGATTGTTCAGGGGGACGTAGCGGTCCTCGGTCGTCTGGTCGATGATGCCGGAGTGGCGCTGGGAGAAGGTGCCCCGCACCGAGTCCTGGCCTGAAAGCCGCACGGGGAAGCCCTCGGTCAGCAGTGAGGCGAAGGCGAGGCTCTCGGCCGTGGCCCAGTCGATGTTCTGGCCCTTGTCGATCGTCTCGCGGCGCCCCTCGAGGACCCGTTTCAACGTTTTGTGGATGTCGACCGAATTGGGAATGGTCGTCAGGCTGTGGCCGAGCGCCTTGAGCGTCGCCTCGGGGACGGCGGTGTCGCCCCGCCGCTCGTCCCCCTCGGGCAGACCGACGCCCTTCCACTGGCCGTCCAGCCAGTCCGCCTTGTCGGCCGTGAAGGTCTTTCCGGCCTCGAACTGCGCGTCCAGATACTGCTCGAAGCGGGCGACCTCGGCATCGACGTCGGCCTGGGTCAGCACGCCCTGCTCGACCAGCCGCTTCGCATAGATCTCGCGGGTCGAAGGCAGCGACCGGATCCTCGAGTACATGAGGGGTTGGGTGAAGGTCGGGTCATCGCCTTCGTTGTGACCGAAGCGGCGGTAGCAGAACATGTCCACGACCACGTCCTTCCTGAACTTCTGCCGGAACTCGGTGGCGACCTTGGCGGCGAAGACGACGGCTTCGGGATCGTCGCCGTTGACGTGGAAGATGGGGGCCTGGACCATCAGGGCGACGTCCGAGCAGTAGGGCGTCGAGCGCGAGTTGCGCGGGCTGGTCGTAAAGCCGATCTGGTTGTTGATGACGAAATGCATCGTCCCGCCGGTGCGGTAGCCCTTCAGTCCCATCAGGGCGAAACATTCGGCCACCACGCCCTGGCCCGCGAAGGCCGCATCCCCGTGCAGCAGGACCGGCATCACCCGGGACCGGTCGAGCGTCCACTCGGCCTCGGGCAGGCCCTTGTTGGCCTCACGGATGTCGAACGCCTGTTTGGCGCGCGCCTTGCCGAGCACCACCGGGTTGACGATCTCGAGGTGCGACGGGTTGGCGGTCAGCGACAGGTGGACGTGATTGCCGTCGAACTCCCGGTTCGAGGAGGCCCCCATATGATATTTGACGTCGCCCGAGCCCTCGATGTCGGAGGGTACGGTCGAGCCGCCCTGGAACTCGTGGAAGATGGCGCGATAGGGCTTGCCCATGACGGCGGCCAGCATGTTCAGCCGGCCCCGGTGGGCCATGCCGAACACCATCTCGTCGACGCCCAGGGCCCCGCCGCGCTTGATGATCTGCTCCATGGCCGGGACCATGGCCTCGGCGCCGTCGAGCCCGAACCGCTTGGTGCCCGGGAATCGCTTGTGCAGGAAGCGCTCGAAGCCTTCGGCCTCGATCAGCTTGTTCAGGATGGCGATCTTGCCTTCCTTGGTGAACCCGTTCTTCTCGAACGCATCCGGCCCCTCGAACCGCTGCTGCAGCCAGGACTTCTCTTCCGGCTCGGCGATGTGCATGAACTGGATGCCGACATTGCCGCAGTAGGTCCGCTTGAGGATCGCCATGACCTCGCGGATCGTACCGGTCTGCAAACCGAGCACGCCGTCCAGATAGATCGGCCGATCCATGTCGGCCTCGGTGAAGCCGTAGAACTCGGGCGTGAGCTCCGGATTGCTGCCGGGCTGCTCGATGCCAAGCGGATCCAGCGTGGCGGCCAGATGGCCCCGCACCCGATAGCTGCGGATCAGCATCAGGACGCGAATGGAATCGTGGGCGGCGGCGCGAACTTCCTCGGCCGAGATTCCCGCGGCGGGCGCGGCGGGCGTCACAGGGGCAGGCTTCGCCCGGGGATCAGGTCTGGCCGCCGGCCAGCGGCCGTCGAACACGGCCGACGCCTCGTCGGGCTCCGAAACAGCTGAACGCCCCCACGGTGCGGCGGCCGAGGCGGCCCTCACCGTCTGGGCGGAATCCCTCAGCTGGTCGAAGAAGCCGCGCCATTCGGCCGAAACGCTGGATGGATCAGCGGCCCAGCGGTCGTGCAGCTCCTCGATGAAGGCGGCATTCGAGCCATAAAGAAAACTGGTCTCGGCAAAGACCTGATTCAGCCGACCGGCATCGTCCGCCATCGTATTCGTCGTCCCGACATCGGCCTCGGGGTTTTCAAGCGGTCACGTCCGCGTGAGGCCGGCGCGGATCATATAGGCCCTGTTTCCTTATGGGTCATGACCGAACGAGGGCCGGGGACGACTTTTCTGGCGCGGCCGGCGTGATCCGGAACGCCGTCAGGGGTTTTCCGCGAGATCAGGCCCCGAATCCGCTCTATTCCGCCGGTTCGGCCGCCGCGTGCTGACCGCCGAAGCGGCGCTCCAGCACGCGTTCCACCCGCCGCTTCACCCCGTCGATCAGGCTGAAGGCGGCCGGAATGAAGATCAGCGACAGGGCGGTCGAGGTGATCAGGCCTCCGATCACTGCAATGGCCATGGGCGAGCGGAACTCGGTGCCCTCCCCGAACGCCGCCGCGATCGGCATCATGCCCAGCCCCATGGCCAGGGTCGTCATGATGATCGGCTGGGCCCGCTTGTGCGCCGCATCGACGATCGCGTCATAGCGGTTCATCCCCCGCTGCATGGCGATGATGGCATAGTCGACCAGCAGGATGGAGTTCTTGGCCGCGATCCCTGTCAGCATGATGATACCGATCAGGGCCGGCATCGACAGGGCCTTGCCGGTCACGAGCAGCAGGAAGAAGGCCCCCCCGAAGGACACCGGAAGCGCCGCGAGGATGGTGATCGGGTGGAAGAAGCTTTTGAACAGCAGGACCAGCACCACGTACATCAGGAGGATGCCCGTCACGATGGCGAAGATGAAGCCGGACGCCGTCTCCTGAAGGTTCTCCAGCTCGCCCGATACCGCCTGGCTGACACCGGCCGGCAGGGCCTGCATCGAGGGCAGCTGGTTCACCCGCTCGGACGCCTGGCCCAGGGTGATGCCGTTCAGTTCGGCTGTCAGACTGGCGACGCGGCGACGGTCCAGCCGGCTCAGCTGGTTGGGGCCCGCCCCGAAGCTGATGTCGGCGACCGACGACAGCGGCACGGTCGCACCCGAGGCCGTGGGGACCTGCAGGTTCTCGATCAGACCGAGGTCTGTGCGCGACTGCTCGGTCAGCATGACGCGGATCGGGACCTGGCGATCGCCGAGGTTGAACTTGGGCAACAGCTGGTCTGCATCGCCCAGGGTCGCCACGCGCGCCACCGACGAGATGTCGGAGGCCGAGACGCCCTGCAACGCACCCACGTCGCCCTTGGGTGTGATCAGGATTTCCGGACGAACCAGGGCCGCGGTCGATATGACGTTGGCCAGGCCGGGAATGGTCCGCATCTCGCGCTCGACCGCCGCCGCCGCATCCTCGAGCACGTCGCCGTCGTCGCCGACGAGCGAGATCGAGACCTGACCACCCCCGCCGCCGTCCTGACCGAACTGGACGCGCGCACCGGGGATCTGGCGCAGCACCGGACCCATTTCCTGCTCGAACGCCTGCTGGCGGATGCTTCGCTCGCTCTTCTTGACCAGGTTGACGGTGATGGAGGCCCGCCGGACTTCGCCCGCGCTGCTGCTGCCACCGGGACCGAAGCTGGTCGTCGCCGACCCGATGGAGGCATAGACCGACCGGACTTCCTCGCGAGCACCGAGCGCGTCGGTGACGCGCTGCACGGCCGCGTCCGTCTCGGCCAGGGTGGCACCGGGCGGCAGCTGGACCGTGACGTTGGAGCGCGACAGATCCTCGACCGGGATGAACTCGAACGGCAGGCGTGAGGCGAGAAACAGCGAGAAGATGAAGAACAGCAGGCCGAGGCCCATCACCCACATGCGGTGATCGAAGGCGCGCCAGACGAAATGACGCCGGAAGAAGCCGCCGGTGCGGGCCTCCCGGTCCGCCTTCAGCCGTTCCGACCCCGAGTGACCGAGACCCCAGCGAAGGATCTTGAGATAGGCGGTCATCCACCTGGGATCGCCATGCTCCTTGCCCTGATCGGCCTTCAGCATATAGGCCCCCATGAGGGGCGTCAGGGTTCGGGCCACGACCAGTGAGAAGAAGACGCTGACGCAGGTGGCGATGGCGAAGCTCTTGAAGAACTGGCCCACCACGCCCGGCATGAAGCCGGTGGGCGCGAACACCGCGATCAGGGTGGCCGTCGTGGCGATGACCGCCAGCCCGATCTCGTCCGCAGCCTCGATGGCGGCTGGATAGGGTGCCTTTCCGTCCCGGATGTGCCGGACGATGTTCTCGATCTCGACGATGGCGTCGTCGACCAGGATGCCGATGGTCAGGGAGAGCGCCAGCAGGGTCACGACATTGAGCGACTGGCCCGTCAGGTCCATGATCAGGAACGTCGGGATCAACGACAGCGGCATGGCCACTGCGGCAATCAGGGTCGCTCGCCAGTCGCGCAGGAAGACCAGCACCACCAGCACCGCCAGGCCAGCGCCCAGCAGCAGGGCCTCGACCGAGGCGTGGAAGTTGTTGATCACGTCCTGGGTGGTGTTGGTCACCTCCTCGATCGCGATGTTGGGCAGCTCCTCGTCGAGCGCCTCGATCTGTGCCTTGGTGCGCTCATAGACATCGAGCTCCGACGAGCCGAGCGACCGGCTGATCGAGAAGGCGACCACCTCCTCACCATTGAAGCGGGCCCGGCCGCGGGGCTCCGACCATTCGTCGGCGACCTCGCCGAGATCACCCAGGCGAACCGTGCGGCCTCCGACAGGGATCAGGGTTTCCGCAAGGGCCTCGATCGATGGCGCGGAGCCCAGCGTCCGGATGGCCTGTTCGTTGCCGCCGATCTCGCCTCGTCCGCCCGGAAGATTGATATTGGCGGCGCGCAGCTGGTTCGATACGGCGGCCGCGCTGACGCCCTGGGCAGCCAGTTTCTCGGGATCGAGCTTGACGCGGATCTCGCGATTGACGCCGCCGTCGCGGCTGACCTGGCTGACACCCGCCACCGACAGCATGCGTTTGGCGATGGTATTGTCGACGAACCAGCTCAGCTCCTCCGGGTTCATGCCGGGGGCCCGGACCACATAGGTGACGATCGGGATGGCGGTGAACTCGATGCGCTGGACGATCGGTTCCTGCACGTCGGCGGGCAGGTTCTGGCGCACCCCGGCGACAGCATTGCGGACGTCATTGGTCGCCTTCTCCAGGTCGACCCCCAGGTTGAAGGTGACCGAGGTGGTCGAGACCGAGTCGCTGACGACCGAGTTGATGTCGTCGACCTCGCCCAGACCCGCCACGGCGTCCTCGATCAGGCGGGTGACCTGGGTCTCCAGCTCGGTCGGGGCCGCGCCGGACTGGACCACGGTGACGGCCACGATCGGCAGATCGACATTGGGGAAGTTGTTGATGGGCAGCCGGCCGTAGCTGATCATCCCTGCGACCGTCAGCACGATGAACAGCAGGACGACCGGGATCGGATTCCGGATCGACCAGGACGAGATGTTGTTGAAGTTCATGGCTCAGTTTGCCCCGGCGGCGGGTGCAGGCGCAGCCGTACGGGCGGTCGATGCGACAACCCGGACCTGATCGCCTTCCCCCAGGAACCCGGCCCCTTCGACCACCACACGCTGACCGGCCTGCAGTCCTGCCGCGATCGCGACGAGGCCCTCGGCCCGCCCGCCCTCGGTGATCGGCGCGAAGCGTACGGTCGAGTTGTTGGCAAGGACATAGACGCCCGCGCGGTTTTCGCGGAACACGACGGCGGCGGCGGGAACGGTCAGCGACGGCTGGCTGCCGGCGTCGATCTGGGCGCGGGCAAACATGCCGGGCTTCAGGGCGGTCCCGCCCGCCAGCGTTACGCGTGCCACGCCGAGCCGCGTCTGCGGATCGACCTGGGGCGTCACGATCCTGACCGTGCCCGACGCCTGACCGGCCTGGTCAGAGATGATGGTCGCGGGCATGCCGGCCCGCACCAGGGCCAGATCGGCCTCGGGCACCTGGGCGTCGAGCTCCAGCCGGCCGTCGCGGACCATGCGGAACAGTTCTGACCCGGCCTGAACGATCTGGCCGCGCGTGACGCTGCGGCTCGAGATCAGGCCCGATACGGGCGCGCGGATCGTCGCCTGGTTGACCCGGGTCTGGGTCTCCGAAAGCGAGGCGCGGGCGGATGCCAGATTGGCGGCCGAGGCGCGCTGTTCGGCCAGCGCCGTGTCCAGCGACGCCTGTGACAGAAAACCGCGCTCCTTGAGCTCCTGCGCCCGGGCCAGTGCCGCCTCGTCGCGCGAAAGATTGGCCTCCGCGGTCTGGACCCCGGCCTGTTGCTGGCGAAGCTGGGCGCGAAGCAGGGCATCGTTGAGCTGAACCAGGGCCTGGCCCTGACGGACGGACTGGCCCTCATCGACATAGACGGCAGTGGCGACCAGTCCACCGGCTTCGGCCCCGACCGGGACCTCTTCCCAGGCCGTGACGCTGCCCGAAGCGCTGATGATGCGCGGCAGGTTGGTCGTCGCCACGGTGATGACCGTCACGGCCTGGCCGACGGCGTCGGGGGCCTCGGCGTCCTTCTCCTTGCCCTCAGACCCTCCGCAGGCGGACACCAGCAGCGCCAGTCCGAAAGCGGCGGCGAGGGTCGCGGCGCGCGCAGCGGGCGCGCGGAGCAAGGGGCGGGTCGAAGGCGTGGAGGCCACGGGGCAGTCCTGTCTTTGGGGGCGGGCGGGGGAGCGCCACGATGTCATCGCCGGATGACCGGCGCGGCCTCATACCGCGTTCCTCGGCCTCGCTCAAACGCCCGAGTGTGCCATTACGCGGAAGTAATGCGGCGATGCCGAGGCGGTCGGGCGTGGCGTCGCCGCGCGTTGGCACGAATGTCACGACCATGCTAACCGCGCCGCACAATGACGACGCCCCCCATCGACCGAATCCGAAACTTCTCCGTGGTCGCCCATATCGATCATGGAAAATCGACCCTGTCCGACCGGCTGATTCAGGTCACCGGTGGGCTGACGGCGCGGGAAATGTCGGCGCAGGTGCTCGACAATATGGAGATCGAGAAGGAGCGGGGGATCACGATCAAGGCGCAGACGGTCAGGCTGAACTACCGCGCGCAGGATGGCCTCGACTACGTCCTGAACCTGATGGACACGCCGGGGCATGTGGACTTCGCCTATGAGGTCAGTCGCTCGCTGGCCGCGTGCGAGGGCTCGCTGCTGGTCGTCGACGCCAGTCAGGGCGTCGAGGCCCAGACCCTGGCCAATGTCTACCAGGCCATCGACAACAACCACGAGATCGTGCCGGTCCTGAACAAGATCGACCTGCCCGCCGCCGAGCCCGAACGGGTCCGCCAGCAGATCGAGGACGTCATCGGCATCGACGCCTCCGACGCCGTCCTGTGCAGCGCCAAGTCCGGCATCGGCATCGAGGATGTGCTGGAGGCCATCGTCACCCGCCTGCCGGCCCCCAGGGGCGACCCCGACGCCCCGCTGAAGGCCCTGCTGGTTGACGCCTGGTACGACCCCTATCTGGGCGTCGTCGTCCTCGTGCGCGTCTTCGACGGCCAGCTGAAGGCCGGGATGCGGGTCAAGATGATGCAGAACGGCTCGACCCATCTGGTCGACCGGGTCGGCGTCTTCCTGCCCAAGAACACCCCGGTCGAGGCACTGGGCCCCGGCGAGGTCGGCTTCATCACCGCCCAGATCAAGGAGGTCGCCCACGCCGCCGTCGGCGACACCATCACCGATGAAAAGAAATCCACGGCCGAGCCGCTGAAGGGCTTCAAGGCGGTCCAGTCGGTGGTCTTCTGCGGCCTGTTCCCGGTCGATGCGGCGGATTTCGAGGACCTGCGCGCCGCCATCGGCCGGCTGCGCCTGAACGACGCCTCCTTCACCTATGAGATGGAATCCTCGGCCGCGCTCGGCTTCGGCTTCCGCTGCGGCTTCCTCGGCCTGCTGCATCTGGAGATCATTCAGGAGCGCCTCAGCCGCGAGTTCAACCTGGATCTGATCGCGACGGCGCCGTCGGTGGTGTACAAAATCCAGAAACGCGACGGGACCGAGATCGACCTGCACAACCCGGCCGACCTGCCCGATGTGATGCAGATCGAGACCATCGCCGAGCCGTGGATCAAGGCCACCATCCTGACCCCCGACGACTACCTCGGCGGGGTCATCAAACTGTGTCAGGACCGGCGCGGGTCCCAGATCGAACTCAGCTACGTCGGGTCGCGCGCTCTGGTGGTCTATGAGCTGCCGCTGAACGAGGTCGTGTTCGACTTCTACGACCGGCTGAAATCGATCAGCAAAGGCTATGCCAGCTTCGATTACGAGCTGACCGACTACAAGGTCGGCGATCTGGTCAAGATGAGCATTCTGGTCAATGCCGAGCCGGTCGACGCCCTGTCCATGCTGGTCCACCGGGCGCGGGCCGAGACGCGCGGCCGGGGCATGGTCGAGAAGATGAAGGAGCTGATCCCGCCCCACATGTTCGTCATCCCGATCCAGGCCGCCATCGGCGGCAAGATCATCGCCCGCGAGACCGTGCGCGCGCTGCGGAAGGACGTGACGTCCAAATGCTATGGCGGCGACGCGACCCGCAAGAAGAAGCTGCTGGAGAAGCAGAAGGCCGGCAAGAAGCGCATGCGCCAGTTCGGCAAGGTCGAAATCCCGCAGGAGGCCTTCATCGCCGCGCTGAAGATGGACGAGGATTGAGGCGGGTTTGGGCGCTACCGCTCGCCCCGGCTCGGCGGCCGGGATGACAAGCCTCGCTGCTTGAGCGCGGAGGGGGCGCGCGTGTGCCGGTTCTGTGTTGGCTCGGAATGCGCTAGCATGAGCGCATGAGCGATCTGCTGGCCCGCATCACGATCCGTCCCGACACCTGTGGCGGGCGGCCCTGTATCCGGGGCCTGCGGATGCGCGTCAGCGATGTTCTGGGCATGCTGGCGGCGGGGGAAACCCCGGCCTCCATCCTGGAACACCACCCCGATCTGGAGGCCGAGGACATCTCGGCCTGCCTGGCCTACGCCGCGCGCGAGGTCGACCACGCGGTCATCCTCGCGGCGTGAGGATCATCATCGACCAGCAGTTGCCGCCCGTGCTGGCGGGCTGGTTTCGGGATCAGGGCATGGACGCCGTCCATGTGCGCGATCTCGGCCTGTCAGCCGCACCGGACGAGGCGATCCGGGTCGAGGCGGCGCGGGACGATGCCGTGATCCTCAGCCGCGACGAAGACTTCGTGGGTCTGACCCGCGCCGGCGGTGCGCGACTGGTCTGGATACGCCTCGGCAACTGTTCGAATGCCACCTTGCTGGCCATGATCGAGGCCAACTGGCCAACCATCCTGACGCGACTGGAGGACGGCGAGCGTCTGGTGGAGTTGCGGTCCTGAGGCCGCCATCGGCGGCAAGATCATCGCGCGGGAGACCGTGCGCGCGCTGCGCAAGGACGTGACGTCCAAATGCTACGGCGGCGACGCGACGCGGAAGAAGAAGCTCTTGGAAAAGCAGAAGGCCGGCAAGACCCGGATGCGCCAGTTCGGCAAGGTCGAGATCCCGCAGGAGGCGTTTATCGCAGCGCTGAAGATGGACGAGGATTGAGGGGCGATCATCTCGGTGGGTCCAACGAAATGATCGAGCGGATATAAAGGTCGACCACCCGCCCGACCTCGAAGGCGAGTTGCCGAGGCAACCAGCAAGAGACCATTTCGGTAACATCACCGATTTGGTCGCCGACACGCGATGTTCGTATCTTGTTCTCCTGGCCTCAAGTCGCCAACCTGCCATCATGCAGGGGCGCGAATCAGCCGTGTCGGAGTATGCCAACATGGTGAAACAGGCGGGCCGGGCTTTAGCCGACAGGGCTGTGAGGCTTGGCTATATCGACGGCCCTGCGACACCTGAGGTCGTCCAGCCAAAGCTGAAGCTGGTCCGTGGTGACAAGGACGACGGCTCCGCGGACTTCACCTTTATCGACCTGTTCGCAGGCATCGGCGGACTGAGGCGCGGGTTCGAGTCTATCGGCGGGCGCTGCGTCTTTACGTCGGAGTGGGACAAGTACAGTCAGAAGACCTATGCCGCGAACTTTCCGGACGACGACCACCCGATCAACGGCGACATCACCAAGGTCGCGGTCGAGGACATTCCGGACCACGATGTTTTGCTGGCCGGGTTTCCCTGCCAGCCGTTCTCCATCGCCGGGGTGTCGAAGAAGAACGCGCTCGGCCGCGCCCACGGGTTTGAGGACAAGACCCAGGGGACACTGTTTTTCGATGTGGCGCGGATCATCGCCCACCATCGTCCCGCGGCCTTCCTGCTGGAGAACGTCCGCAACCTGGTCGGTCACGACAAGGGCAAGACCTTCCAGACGATCAAGGATGTGCTGACCGACCTGGGCTATACGATCGACTGGCGCGTTATTGATGGCCGGTTCTGGACGCCCCAGCACCGCGAGCGCATCTTCATCGTCGGCTTTCGCGAGGATCAGGCCTTCCGTTTCGCAGACATGGCGCTGCCGGAAGCAGCCCCCAAGCTGCGTGACATCCTGCATCCCGGGGACGGGTCGGAAGTGCCCGATCAACGGTTCACGGTCGGCAACTCGGGCCGGGTGTCGGACAAATACACCCTGACCGATCACCTCTGGAACTATCTCCAGCGCTACAAGGAAAAGCACCAGGCAGCCGGCAACGGATTCGGCTTCGGCATGGTCGGGCCCGACGACGTCGCCCGGACCCTGTCGGCCCGCTACTATAAGGATGGGTCCGAAATCCTGGTCGCCCAGGAGGGCAAACCGCCCCGGCGTTTGACGCCCCGGGAGTGCGCCCGGCTGATGGGGTTCGACAGCCCGCAAGGCAACGCGTTCATCATCCCCGTGTCGGACACCCAAGCCTATCGCCAGTTTGGCAACTCGGTGGTCGTGCCAGCCGTAAAGGCGGTCGCCGAACATATGAAGCCGCATCTGTTCAAGGCCTTGGCTGCGCAGCGCAAGGTGGAGGTTGGCTGACGTCGTCGATGCGGCGACCCGCAGCCGGATGATGTCCGGCATCCGGGGCAAGAACACGAAGCCTGAACTGATGATCCGCAAGGCGCTGCACGCGCGCGGCTTTCGCTATCGGCTGCACTGCGACCTGCCGGGCAAGCCGGACATCTGCCTGCCGAAACACCGGGCGGTGATCTTCGCGCACGGGTGCTTCTGGCACGGGCACGACTGTCACCTGTTCAAGTGGCCGAAGACGCGGGCGGAATTCTGGGAGGCGAAGATCGGGCGGAACCGGGAGGTGGACCGGGACGCGGAGGCCCGGCTTCTGGAAGCGGGATGGCGGGTGGCGACGGTGTGGGAATGCGCAATCAAGGGGCGCACGCGTCTGTCGCTTGATGAAATCGCTTCGCGCTGTGCAGGTTGGCTACAGGCCGACAGCGAGCAGCTGATCGTCAGGGGGGCCTAGTTTGCGACGAGGAATGCTGTCGAACCTTTTCGTGGGTGCCGTCGCGAAGCGGCTTACGCTCGTCGAAACCATTTCGGAGCGTTCCAACCAGCACGAATTTCAGGGTGTCCAACCGCTCCGACAGTTGCTGGGTGACGCGGACCGCAAGGGTGTTCCGACACGTTTCATCTGGCTTTCCGACGAGCAGGGGTCGCTGAGCGAGGACGGGTTCTTGAGTTGGTCGAACGTCAGGAAGGGCAAACCGAGGGCCCCGGAGTACCACCTGTATTATTCGACCAATGCCGCGACCGAAGCGATGGGCGTTGGCGACCTCCTGATTATCGCGCTGCAACGTGACGGGACCTTTCTTGCTGTGATTACGCCCGCCAGCGGGTCGGTCCAGAACCAGCTCCTGTGGCTGTTCGGCCTTGAGCCGCCAGAGGGCCAGAACGTGACGGTCCAGCACCTGGACGCCGAACACGATACCGAACTGGGCTTTGCGGCGCGCTACATCCTGGATGAGCTCTCGATCGAGCCCGAGGAACCCGAGGCAGGCCAGCTGGACGCTCTGATCGAGCCTTTCGGTCTGGTCTTTCCAAAGACGAAGACGTTCTCCGAGCTAGCAAGAAGCTCTCTGCCGGATGTTTCAGCGATTGATGATCCCGACGGCGCGCTGGTCGACTGGCTGGATCGGGAGGAGCAGCTTTTTCGCCGGCTTGAGCGCCGGATCGTGGCAAAGCGGATCGGCGACGGCTTCCATGGCGAGGGCGCGGTCGATGTGGACGGCTTCCTCTCCTTTTCGCTGAGCGTGCAGAACCGCCGCAAGGCCCGGGCGGGTCAGGCCCTCGAGAACCATCTGGAGGCGGTCTTTCAGGCCCAGAGGATCCGGTACGCGCGCGGTGCGCAAACCGAAAATCGGAATCGGCCCGACTTCCTGTTCCCTGGTGCCGAGGCCTACATCAACCCCGCCTTTCCGGAATCCCGGCTGACCATGCTGGGAGCCAAGTCGACGCTGAAGGATCGCTGGCGACAGGTGCTGTCCGAAGCCCATCGTATTGACCAGAAGCATCTGTTGACTCTGGAACCCGGCATTTCCCGGAACCAGACCGACGAGATGCAGGCGAAGGCTTTGCAACTCGTCATCCCGCGTCCCCTGCACCGGACGTTCCAGCCGGACCAGCAGGACTGGCTCATGGATCTGGGTGGGTTCATCCGGTTGGCTCGCGAACGGCAACTGGAAGGCCAGGGCAACTAATCGTCCGTTCGCATGACCCTTGTCATCTCCGACGGAGCGAAGCGGAGATCGGGGACGTCGGGCCTTGAACCCTGAGCTCCCGGACATCGCCTGCGATGATCCGGGAGACCGTCCGGGCCCCTCCCCGTCGCCCGGATCGCCGCTTTGCGTCGCCCGGGCGGGGTGAAGGGAGGCGCTGTCGTCCCGGCTCTTCGCTGCGCTTCGGCCGGGATGACAAGGGGGCGCCGTTCCGGCGCTTCGGCCGGGATGACACGGGGGCGGCGCCCCTCCCCATCGCCAGGGGGCGACGGGGAGGTGACAGGGCGGCATCGCCCGGCGCGTGCGGATTGGCCCCCGCCCCTACCGCTTCCTGAACCGCCTCGCCTCCGCCGCCAGCGACTGGCCCCAGTCGGTCGTCTTCACGTCCGGCTCGGCCTGAAACGGCAGGGTACCGGCGACGCCGCGGATGGCGAGCGCCAGCGGCAGGGCCATGAGGGGCAGGATGCGCAGGGGTTTGCGTTTGCCGTCGGTGACGTCCCAGCCCTCGTGCTCGAACACCTCGACCAGTTCGGCGGGGGAGCGGCGGTCCAGCCGCTGCAGATGGGCGGGCCAGTCGGGGGGCAGGTCGACCGCCTCGGCCTGATCCAGCGTCAGGCCGAAGGCGGCGAGGGCGGCTTCGTCCACCCCGGGGTGGTCGTGGCGTTCGTCCGGATCGGCGAGGCGGGGCTGCATCAGGGCGGCGCGCTCCAGCGCATCGAGGCCGGGGAGGTCGCGCAGGCGGCGCAAGGGGGTGTCGGTCATGGCCGCAGGATGACGCGGGGCGGCGGCGGGCTCAAGGCGGCCGGAGGGCGGCGGCGGAGGTGGACGTCCGAATCTGACGCAGCGCGCGGCGAGGATGGGGCATGACCCCTGCGCCAGAGCCCCTGCCCGTTCCGCCCGCCGCCGACCGGCCCGCCCATTACCGGCTGTCGACCGGGACCTGGGACATGATCGTCAAGGAATACCGCGAGGGGGCGACGGCCCCCTTTCTGGCGCGGAAATGGCGGGTGTCGGAGCATGCGATCCGAAAGCGCGTGACCCAGCACGGGGCGACCAAGCGCGACTGGGGCGACGCCCAGGCGATCGGACAGGCGCTGGCGCGCGAGGCCGAGCTGGAGGAGGCGCGGCGCAACGCGCCCGAGGCGGTGGCGGCGCGGCTGTTCGCCGGGCTGGATCTGGACGCGGATGCGGAGGGCGACCCCGGAGCGCTGGCCCGGACCGCCGTACTGGCCAGCGGGCGGGCGATGAAGGGGCGGCTGTGGGCCGAGGCCCGGGCCCTGGCCGGGCTGGCCGAGACCTATGCGCGGCTGGAGAGCCGGGCGGTGGCGGACCGCAAGACCGGGATGACGATCGAGACCGTCGACATCCGGCTGCTGGCCGAGATCCTGATGCATCCGCACCCCGAAGAGCGGCTGGCGGCGTGGAACGTCAAGCCCGACACCCCGGAGTTTGAGGTGAGCAAGGCCTATTGGGCGCACAGGACGGAGCTGAACCGGCTGATGAAGGTGCGCGACGACGCGCGCACCCGCTATCGCGACCGGCTGATCGACATCATCCATACGCTGGGCGGCAAGGTCCCCGAGCCGCCGGAGGTGGCCATCGAGGGCATCTGGGTGGGCGACGGTCTGGAGGAGGCGGACGCGCGGACCTTACTGGCCGAAGACCTCGACCCCTATGGCTCCGGATGGTGACAGCCAGGCGCGCTTCATGCCCTGGCTGTTGAAGGGGTCGGTGTGGCGGCCGTGGCGGTCCAGCGCGATCAGGCCGCCGTCACCGCCGAGCGCCCCGATGGCGTCGATGGCGGCGCGGGCGGCCTGATCGACGGGGGTGCCGGTCTCAACCGCCCAGCCGACGCGGGCGGCGGCGGCGGTGCGGATGAAATACTCGCCCTGACCGGTGGAGGAGACGGCGACGCCCTCGTCGGCCCAGACGCCGGCGGCCGGAAGGGGGGTGTCGCCGACGCGGCCCGGCAGCTTGCCGAAGACCCCGCCGGTCGAGGTGGCGGCGGCGAGGCGGCCCTGATCGTCCAGCGCGCAGCAGCCGACGGTGCCATGGGCCAGATGAGGCGTGACGGGGTGACCCGGAGGATGATTGTCCTCGCCCTGACCGGCGCGGGTGAACCAGGCGGCGGGGTCGTCGATGGGCTCCAGCCCCTGTCCGGCGGCGAAGCGGGCGGCGCCGGAGCCCGCCAGCAGGACGTGGGGGGTGTGATCCATGACCGCCCGGGCGGCGCGGATCGGGCTGGCGAACCCCTGCAGCGCGGCGACGGCCCCGGCGCGGCGGCTGGGTCCGTCCATGAGGGCGGCGTCCAGCTCATACTCGCCGGCGAGGTTCGGAGAAGCGCCGCGTCCGGCGACATACAGACCCGAGGCCTCCAGCAGGGCCACGGCCTCGACCACGGCGTCCAGGGCGGGCAGGCCGTCGGTCAGGCGGGGGGCCATGGTCTCGACCACAAGGCGCATGTGGGCGATCTCGGCGGTGTAGTCGCGGTCGCGGCGGGCACCGGCGCCGCCGTGCAGGATGAGGGCGGGGGCGGGCATGGACGTCTCTCCTGAAGCATTCGGCCTCTTTACCGGCGGGCCGGGGCCTGATTAGCGTCCCCCCGACGCGCGCGCCAAGAGGGCGGCGCCAGGTTCAACCTGCCAGGCGGGCCTCAAGTCGCGAATGCGCGTCAGGCCCGCCGAGCGAAGCGAGAAGAAAAAGTATGCGCGCTGTCTTGTCCAAATCGGTCGGTGGTCCCGCGTCTCTGGTGGTCGAGGACATCCTCGACCCGACGCCGAAGCCGGGCGAGGTGGTGATCGACGTGCGGGCGGTGGGCATCAATTTTCCCGACACCCTGATCATCGAGGACAAATACCAGTTCCGGCCCGAGCGTCCCTTCGCACCCGGCGGCGAGGTCGCGGGTGTGATCGAGGCGGTCGGCGAGGGCGTCAAGGGCCTGTTCAAGGGCGACCGGGTCATCGCCGTGCCCGGCTGGGGCGGTCTGGTCGAGCGGATCGCGGTGCGCGCCGACAGCCTGATCAGGATGCCGGACGGGATGTCGTTCGAGGAGGGGGCGGCGTTGGTCCTGACCTATGGGACGTCCTACTACGCCTTGAAGGACCGGGCGGGGCTGAAGGCGGGCGAGACCCTGCTGGTGCTGGGCGCAGCCGGGGGCGTGGGGGCCGCGGCGGTCGAGCTGGGCAAGGCCATGGGGGCTCATGTGGTCGCCGCCGCCTCGACCAATGAAAAGGTGCAGTTCGCGCTGGAGCTGGGGGCCGACAACGGCCTGATCTATCCGTCCGGGGGCATGGACAAGGCGGCGCAGAAGGCGCTCTCGGGCGAGCTGAAGCTGGCCTCGGGTCGTGACGGGCCCGACGTGGTGTTCGACGGGGTCGGGGGCGACTATGCCGAGCCGGCGCTGCGGGCCATGGACTGGGGCGGGCGCTATCTGGTGATCGGGTTTCCGGCCGGGATTCCGTCGTTTCCGCTGAACCTCACCCTCTTGAAGTCGGTGTCGGTGGTCGGGGTGTTCTGGGGGGCGGCGGTGGCGCGCGATCCGGACGGGCACAGGGCCAATATGGCCGAGCTGATGCAGATGTGGGCCGACAGGAAGATCCGGCCGCGGGTGTCGCAAACCTTCCCGCTGGAACGGGCGCATGAGGCCATCCAGGCCCTGTCGGACCGGACCGTGATGGGCAAGGTCGTGGTCACGGTCGAGGCGTGATCCGGCTGGCACCGGGGCTGGACACCGGCGCGCTGGCCGGGGCGTTCCGGGCAGACGGGGGCCGGTTGCACATTCCGGGCATCCTCGCCGAAGACAGCGCCGGGGCCGTGGCGACGGTGCTGGAGGCCGAGACGCGGTGGAAGACCACCGTGGCGGCGGGGGGTACGTTTCTGGAGCTGCCGCTGGACGGCCGCACGGCAGAGGACCCGGCCAAACAGGCCTGGCTGGAGGAGGCCCGGGTCGACGGGGCCTCGCCGGTCATCCAGTACATCTTCGACGTCCGCCGACTGACCGCCGAACGGGACGGGCCGGGCGATGCGGCCGACGCGGTTCTGGACTTCCTGAACGGACCGGCGTTCCTCGCGTTCGCCCGGGCCGTGACCAGGGACGACCGGATCGATTTCGCCGACGCCCAGGCCTCGCGCTATCGGCCCGGCCATGTGCTGACGACCCACAACGACCGGATGCCGGGCAAGAACCGGCTGTATGCCTATGTGCTGAATTTCACCCGCGACTGGCGGGCGGATTTTGGCGGAGCCCTGGTGTTTCCCGGGGACGACGGGCATATCGAGCGTGGTTTCGTGCCGGCCTTCAACGCGTTGAACCTGTTCTCGGTGCCGAGGCGGCACGCCGTGACCGAGATCGCCTCCTTTGCGCCCCGTGACCGTTTGTCGATCGTCGGCTGGCTGAGGTCGTCGCAGCCGGTCGGCGACGAGGGGGCCTAGACGTCGCGAAGCCGCGCAAGGGCGCGTTCGGCCGCCTCCCTGTGGCGGCGTTTCACATTGGCGCCGAGGGTGGCGAGCAGGGCGGTAATGACCGCCGCGTCATCGGTGAAGCCGATTCCCAGCAGGACGTCGGGAATGGCGTCGACCGGCAGGACGAAATAGGCCAGAGCGCCCATCATGATGCCCTTGGCGGCCATCGGCGTCTGGGGATCGCGCGCGGCATAGTAGACGCTGACCAGCTGGTCAGCGAAGGGGATGCGTGCGGCGACGCGACCCATCTTGGGCCAGAAGCCGACGCGCACGCGGCTTTCGTTGATTTTCTGGACCGCGGGCAGCAGGGCGCGGGAGGGGTCGATCGCCTCTTCGGGCGTCGTCGGCTTTGCGTTTGCGGTCATGGCGGCTAAATCCCCGCGACTTCGACAGGTTCAAAGACAAACATAGGGACGAACGCCATGAAACTCGACAGCGGACTTTCGGCGGTGGTGACGGGCGGGGCCTCGGGGCTCGGCGAAGGCACGGCGCGGGCCCTGGCGGCGCAAGGGTTCAAGGTCGCCCTGTTCGACATGAACGCCGACAAGGGCGAGGCGGTGGCGGCCGAGATCGGCGGGGTCTTCTGCGCGGTGGACGTCACCGATGACGCCTCGGTCGCGGCAGGCTTCGACAAGGCGCGCGCAGCGCACGGCCAGGAGCGGCTGACGGTCAACTGCGCCGGCATCGCCACCGGCATGAAGACGGTCAGCCGCAAGAAGGACACCGGCGAGATCAAGGCCCACGACATGGCCCAGTTCGAGCGCACTGTGCGGGTCAATCTGTTCGGGACCTTCCGCGTGCTGAGCCAGTCCGCCGCCGGCATGGTGACCCTGGACAAGATGGAAGACGGCGAGCGCGGCCTGATCGTCAACACGGCCTCGGTGGCGGCGCAGGACGGACAGGTCGGACAGGCGGCCTATTCCGCGTCCAAGGGCGGGGTCTATGCCATGACCCTGCCGGTCGCGCGGGACCTGGCCCAGGAAGGCATCCGGGTGAACACCATCCTGCCGGGCATCATGTGGACGCCGATGATGGCGGGCATGGACCAGAAGATCCAGGACGCGCTCGCGGCCCAGATCCCCTTCCCCAGCCGGCTCGGCACGCCGGCGGACTATGCGTCTCTGGTGCTGGAGCTGGCGAGAAACGTCTACATCAACGGCGAATGCATCCGCCTGGACGGGGCGATCCGGATGGCGCCGCGGTAGGAACCTTGTTTCCGCTCATCCCCGCGAAAGCGGGGACCCAGTGCTTTGGGCGATGAGTTTCAGCGATAGCACCGGACGCTCAACCGGGACACGGCGTCCCGCTTCAGGACTGGGTCCCCGCTTTCGCGGGGATGAGCGGAAAAGCGTGCGGCCTCAGTCCGCCTGTGGAGCCGCGGGGGCCCTGGCCTCGGCCTCAGTAACCACCTCGGCGGCCTGATCCAGCGCGTACTGGGCGACGAGGCCGTAGGTCTGCATGTGCTCGGGGTCCTGAGAGGCCCAGGCCCCATTGGTCGCCATGCCGAGGCCGCCCTGGACGGCGGCCTGGACCTCGGGGTCGTTCAGGGCGTCAGCGACCAGGGCCTCGACATCGATGTTGGCGAGGGCCTGCTGAGCGATTGCGCCGGCGTGGCGGCTGATCTCGGCGGTGAAGCGGCCGACCTCGGGGGCGTACTCGGCCCAGAGCGCGCCGATGCGGGCCTCGCGCTCATCTTCCGAAAGGCTTTCATCGTCACCGATGGCCTCGGCGCGTTCCCCGAAGGCCTCCATCCGGGCCTCGAAGGCTTCGGCGGCCGCCTCGATGGCGCGCTCCGACGCGGTCTCGGGATCGCCCGCGAGAGCGGACGACAGGGGCAGGACGGCAAGGGCGGCGGCGAGGCTGAGGACGCGGATCATGGCGACGGCTCCTTGAGGTCGGAGACGAAGGTGGGTTCGATGCCGCCCGGGCTCAAGTGAAATCGCGGTAAGGCGACGCTACTTCGGCTCTGGCCGGGTCCGGGCGTCCTGAGCCAGAGCGTTGTTCTGAGAGCGTTGGACGATGTTGACGATCCCGGCCCGCATCATGAGCTGATCGCCGTCGGAGGCGATGATCACCTGGACGATCTCCGCGTTCATCCGGGCCCGGGTATCCGGGTCGGTTACGGCCGGGGCCAGGGTCGGGATGTCGCGCCACTGATCGGCCGCCGGGATCACCGGGGGCAGCTCGACGACCTGCGCGAGCGCGGGTGCGGCGAGGATCGCGGCGACCGCCAGAACGATACGAGCATGCAGGGCGACGGCTCCCAAAACAGCGGCCGAACGATGTTCGAGAACTGGCAGGGACGCAAGTCTGCCCAGGGTGCAACCCATCCTCCGGCACCAGCCGTCAGGCCGGGTCAGCTCCGCTGGTCGCGTTTGGCCAGCACCCGCAGACGCAGCGCGTTCAGCTTGATGAAGCCGGCGGCGTCATTGTGGTCATAGGCCTGGACGCCTTCCTCGAAGGTGACCAGGTCCTGATCATACAGGCTGTTGGTGCTCTCGCGGCCGATGACGGTGACATTGCCCTTGTAGAGCTTGATGCGGACCGTACCCGAGACCTTCTGCTGGCTGTGATCGATCGCGGCCTGGAGCATCTCGCGCTCCGGCGCGAACCAGAAGCCGTTGTAGATCATCTGGGCGTATTTGACCGCCAGTTCGTCCTTCAGATGCATGGCGCCGCGGTCGAGCGTGATCGACTCGATGCCCCGGTGGGCGGCCAGGAGGATGGTGCCGCCCGGCGTCTCATAGACCCCGCGCGACTTCATGCCGACGTAGCGGTTCTCGACCAGGTCCAGCCGCCCGACGCCGTTGTCGTGGCCCAGTTCGTTGAGCCTGGTCAGGAGGGTGGCCGGCGACATGGCCACGCCGTCGATGGCGACCGCATCGCCCTGCTCGAAGGTCATGGTGAAAACGTGCGGACGATCTGGCGCGTCCTCCGGGCTGATGGTGCGCTGATGGACGAACTCGGGGGCCTCGACGGCCGGGTCCTCCAGCACCTTGCCCTCGGAGGAGGAGTGCAGAAGGTTGGCGTCGACGCTGAAGGGGGCCTCGCCGCGCTTGTCCTTGGCGATGGGGATCTGGTTCTTCTCGGCGAAGTCGAGCAGGGCCTCGCGGGAGCGGTATTCCCACTCGCGCCAGGGGGCGATAACGCGGATGTCGGGCTCCAGCGCATAGTAGCCGAGCTCGAACCGGACCTGGTCGTTGCCCTTGCCGGTCGCGCCGTGACAGACGGCGTCAGCCCCGACCATGCGGGCGATCTCGATCTGGCGTTTGGCGATCAGGGGCCGGGCGATCGAGGTGCCGAGCAGATACTGGCCCTCGTACAGGGCGTTGGCGCGGAACATCGGGAAGACGAAGTCGCGCACGAATTCCTCGCGCAGGTCGTCGATGAAAATGTTCTCGGGCTTGATGCCCATCTTCAGGGCCTTTTCGCGGGCCGGCGCCAGTTCCTCGCCCTGACCCAGGTCGGCGGTGAAGGTCACGACCTCGGCACCGTATTCGGTCTGGAGCCACTTGAGGATGATCGAGGTGTCCAGGCCACCGGAATAGGCAAGGACGACCTTCTTGACGGGCTTGTCGGACGCTTTGGCCATGAAACGGGCTTTCGAGGAACGGCGTGGGGGGATCCGCGCGCGCTTAAAGGGCCGATGCGCGTGTGATGCAAGGGCGGGACTGTGGCGGCGGGACGTGCGCCCGCCTATGTGCCGGTCATGACCGATACCGAAGACACTCCCCCCTCTCCTCCGCGCGTTCTGAGCGATGCCGCCAGACGGGCCCTGGCCGAGGCCGAGGCGCGCCGTGCTGCCGCCGACGCGCCGCTCCTGCCGCCTGAGGACGGCGGGCCGCGCGGGCCCGAGCCGACCCGGTACGGCGACTGGGAAAAGAAGGGTCTTGCGATCGACTTCTAGGGAACGCGTTCGCTTCCCTTGTCATCCCGGCCGAAGCGAAGCGGAGAGCCGGGATGACAAGGAAAGCCCGTTCCCTCGACCCCGCCTGAAAGTGGAACGCCCCCTTTCCCCCTTTCCCCTCGCCGCCCCGACCGGCATGATGCCGGTATCCAGAAGAAACCAGCCGGAGACGACCATGGCCCTGAACAATCGCCAATGGGTGCTGCGCCAGAGGCCGCAGGGTCTGGTTCAGGACAGTGATCTGGAGCTGGTGACCACGGCCGTGCCGGATCTGGCCGAGGGTCAGGTGCTGGTCCGCACCGTCTATCTGTCGCTGGACCCGACCAACCGGACCTGGATGAACGACGCGGTCGGTTATCTGCCGCCGGTGGGCCTGGGCGACGTGATGCGCGGCCTGACCCTGGGCGTGGTCGAGCAGTCCCGGTCTGAACGGTTCGCGGTGGGCGATGTTGTGACGACGGCCATGGGTGGCTGGGCCGACTATGGCGTCGTGCCGGACGCGGGCGTCAGCAAGGTGCATCGCTTTCCCGGCCTGCCGCTGACGGCCCACATGTCAGTGCTGGGGATGACCGGGCTGACGGCCTGGGCCGGCGTGACGGACGTTCTGGCCCCGCAGCCCGGCCAGACCATGGTGGTGTCGGCCGCCGCGGGGGCTGTGGGCTCCATCGCCGGCCAGATCGCCACACAGAAGGGCGCACGGGTCATCGGCATCGCCGGCGGACCCGAGAAATGCGCCTGGCTGACCAATGAGCTCGGGTTCGACGCGGCCGTCGACTACAAGAACGAGGACGTGGGGGCGGCGCTGGACCGGCTGGCCCCGAACGGCATCGATCTGAATTTCGAGAACGTCGGCGGCGACATCATGATCGCGGTCTGGAACCGGCTGAACATCGGGGCACGCATGGCCGTGTGCGGCATGGTCTCGGCCTATAACGCCACCAAACGCCCGCCCTCGCCGGATCTCAGCCGCCTGATCACCCACCGGATGACGGTACGGGGTTTCCTGGTGATGGACTATGCGCCGCGCGCAAGGGAGTTCGTGGGCGAGGTCGGGCCCTGGCTGGCCGAAGGCAAGGTGCAGTGGAAGGTCCATGTCGACAACGGGCTGGAAGGCGCGGTCTCATCCCTGAACCGGCTGTTCACGGGCGACCACGACGGCAAGCTGCTGGTGCGGGTCTCCGAGGAGCCATGAGCGATCCGCTTCACGTCCATTTCGAGGATCTCGAGGTCGGGCAGGTCCTGCAACTGGGGGCCTGCGCCGTTGACGAGACCGCGATCGGCCTGTTCGTGGAGCATTTTGCGCCGGGCTGGGACAGCGCCTACGGGGCACCGGACGCCCTGACCTATGCGCTGTGGAGCCGTCTCGCATCGGACAGGTCGGCCGGCTGGGCCCAGTCCAAGGTCCTGGCGGTCGACGGCCTTCGGTTCATGCGCAATCCGCCCGCGGGCGAGCTTCTGCGCGGGCGGATGACCATCATGGGCAAGGACCCCGTGGGCGACGAGAAGGGCATTGTGATTGCCCAGCACGACCTGCTGGATGAGGGCGGGCGGCTGGTCTTCTCGTGCCTGACGCGGGGGCTGTTCGTGAGGCGGTGACCTGTCTCCTCCCTGTCGCGCGGCGATGGGGAGGAGACGACGGAATCAGGCGTTGCCCGACACCTGGCCGGTCTGGCGGGCGCGCTCGAACGCCAGGGCGATCAGGCGATCCCAGCCCAGCAGGGACACCAGGTGGGCGTAGATCTGGCCCAGGGCGCCGTTGTCGCGCAGCTCGGCCAGTTTCTCGGCCGGCAGGGCCTTCAGCTTGTCCTCGGACACGGCGAAGTAATCGGCCAGCTTCTGGGGTTCGCCCGGCTCGCCCTTCTCGTTGCGCGGGGTGAAGACCGCCTCGCGCACCTCGAACAGATCAAGGTCGGTCAGCAGCTTGACGAAGCTCTCGGTGCGGATCCGCTCCTGTTCGAAGTTGTTGCAGAACTCCATGGCCTGGTTGACGTAGTCCGAGGGCTTGCCGTCCACGAACAGGGGGGCCTGGCCGCCCTCGACGATGAAGGGTGCGGCGCGGTCAATGCACAGGATCAGGCGTTGCTGGACCTGGTCGTTGGCGAAAACGAACGGATAGCGACGCACATAGGCAGGGATATAGGCCTCGGCGCGAAAATCGCCGTCGTCCCTTACGTACAGGTTCTCGCCCTGGCGCAGACCCATGACGGCGACGGGGAGCTTGTTGTCGCCGAGGAAGACCACCGGATAGGACAGGGCCGCAGGCGCGAACTCGGTCACGGTCAGGGGCACGACATGCGACGCGCCGACGAAGGCATAGGGTTTGTCGACGGGGTTGACGCCCAGCGTGCCGTGCAGGTCGGAGGACAGCGGCTCGGGCCTGGAATAGAACAGGACGTTGCCGTCCAGCTGGGCCTGGTCGTTGGCGGCGGCGGTGGTGTCGGTCATGGGGCGCAAGGGCTCTGGATTGGCGGGAAAGGGGGGCCTCTTAGCCGAAGCGGGCAGGCGCCGCAAACCGGGTCACCGGATGGTTGCGGGACGGGTCTGAAGGGCATAGCTCTGGACCATGTCGAACGCCTGCGGACATGCGCACCCCGAAACCGGAATGAGCCCCGGCCAGATCACCTGTGCGCTCGACGCCGCAGAGGGTCGCTGCGTGGCGGGCGGCGAACGGCTGACCCCACCGCGACGGCGGGTGCTGCAACTGCTTCTGGAGGCGGGCGAGGCGGTCAAGGCCTATGATCTGATCGCGCGCTATGGCCCAGACGGGGTCGCGGCCAAGCCCCCGACCGTCTATCGCGCCCTGGAGTTCCTCGAGCGGAACGGTCTGGCACACCGGATCGCCTCGATCAGCGCCTATGTGGCCTGTTCGGTCGGGGACCGCGCCCACGCCGCCGCCTTTCTGATCTGTGACTGCTGCGGCGCGACCGTCGAGGTCACGCCCCCCGAGGGCGAGGCGCTGCGCCGCGCCGCCGAGACCGCAGGCTATGCCCTGACGCGAACCACGATCGAGGGCCACGGCCGCTGTTCCGCCTGCCGGATCGCCGCATAGGACTCTGCGTGGTGGCAGGACGGCCGCGCCCGGCCTAGACTGATACCCATGGACGCCGCCCGGCTCTCCCCGCCCCGCCGCCTTATGGTGCCTCTCGCCGAGCGCGGGGGCGAGATGGCTGTGCTGGATTTCGGTGATCCGAAACGGCCGGTCGATCTGGTCTTCAGTCACGCCAACGGCTTCAATGCCGCGACCTACCGCTCGATCCTGGCCCCGCTGGCCTCGTCGTTCCGCATCCTCGCGCCCGACCTGCGCGGGCATGGCCGGACGCGCCTGCCCACGGCGATGGAGGGCCGCCGGGACTGGCACGATCATCGTGATGACCTGCTGGCCCTGCTCACGGCCTTCCCCGGCCCGCCGGTGGTGCTGACCGGACATTCGATGGGGGGAACGGCCTCGCTGCTTGCGGCTGCGCAGCGGCCGGGGCGTGTGTCGCGGCTGGTGCTGTTCGATCCGGTCATCTGGGGCGGCCTGACGTCGCTGGTCCTGCGCGCGCCCCTCCTGAGGAAGGTGGGCGACCGCTATCCGCTGGTGAGATCGGCCCGACGCAGGCGGTCGGCCTTCGACAGTCGCGAGCAGGCGCTGGCGGCCTATCGCGGGCGGGGTGCGTTCCGCGGATGGCCCGATCCGGTGCTGATCGACTACCTGTCCGACGGCCTGCTGGAGACACCCGGTGGCGGGGTCCGTCTGGCCTGTGCACCGGACTGGGAGGCCTCCAACTATGTGGCCCAGGCCCATGACCCGTGGCGGGCCATGCGGACCTACGGCGGGCCGGTCCGGATCCTCAAGGCCGAGACCGGGTCGATCAGCCAGGTGGCCGACCGGCCACGCGGCTTGCCGGCCGTCACCGCGGAGACCATGGCGGGCACCCAGCACCTGTTTCCCATGGTCCGCGCCGATATCGTGCGCGACGCCCTGTTCGACGCGGCTGTCTAGGCCTGTATCAGCGGCCCTCCAGCGCCGCGCGCTGACGCTGGATCGCGGCGTCGCGGGCCTTGTCCTCTGCTTCCAGCCGCTGTTCGATCGCCAGAAGCTCGCGGTTGACTTCGTCAGAGGCCTGCTCGCGGGTGGTCCCTTCGGGTCGTCCGGTGATGTCGGGCAGGTAGATGGGCGTCAGGCACCGGCGCTCCTCGGGATACCACCAGCGGTCGCTCTGCTCGCAGGCCTTTTCCGGGCCGATCCAGAAGCGGTCGAACAGCAGAAGGGCGCCCACCGACAGGGCGAACAGCACGCTGAACATCAGGGCCAGCCGCGGAAAGGTCAGAAAGCGTCTCATTGTCCGCATCATCCAGAATGCGACGCCGGTTCACGTCGCGTTACGTTGACAGGCCCGTTCGCCCGTTCCATTCCCTGCCGCAACATTCCGGTGATCCCAGGACTGCAAAGACATGAAGGTTCTCGTCCCCGTCAAACGGGTGATCGACTATAACGTCAAGGCCCGCGTCAAGGCGGACCAGACCGGTGTTGATCTGGCCAACGTCAAGATGAGCATGAATCCCTTCGACGAAATCGCCGTCGAGGAGGCTGTGCGGCTGAAGGACGGCAAGGAGCACCATGCGGCGGGAACGGCGAGCGAGATCGTCGTCGTCTCGATCGGCGTGACCCAGGCCCAGGAGACCATCCGAACCGCCCTGGCCATGGGCGCGGACCGGGGCATCCTGATCCAGTCGGATGCAGATCTGGAGCCCCTGGCCGTCGCCAAGCTGCTGGCCGCCGTGGTTGCGGAAGAAAAGCCGGATCTCGTCCTGATGGGCAAACAGTCGATCGACGGGGACAACAATGCGGTGGGCCAGATGCTGGCCGCCCTGCTGGACTGGCCCCAGGCCACCTTCGCCGCGAAGATCGAGATCGCGGGCGGTGCGGCCAGGGTGACCCGCGAGGTCGACGGTGGCAACCAGACCCTGTCGGCCCCCCTGCCGGCCGTGGTGACGGTGGACCTGCGCCTCAACACCCCGCGCTATGCCTCCCTTCCCAACATCATGAAGGCCAAGAAGAAGGAGATCGCCATGAAGGCGGTCGCCGACTACGGCGTCGACACGGCCCCGCGCCTGACGGTGATCAAGGTCACGGCCCCCCCGACCCGCTCGGCCGGAATCAAGGTGGCCGACGCCGCCGAACTGGTCACCAAGCTCAAGACCGTGGGAGCGCTGTAAATGGCCGTCCTCGTCATCGCCGATCACGACGGCTCGGCCGTCCGCGACACCACCCACAAGACCGTGACGGCCGCCCTGACGCTGGGCAGCGACGTCGACGTTCTGGTGGTCGGCCAGGGGGCCGGGGCCGCCGCCGACAGCGCCGCGAGGATCACCGGCGTCAGGAAGGTCCTGCTGGCCGAAAGCGGCGAGCTGGGCCACACCCTGGCCGAGGCCGTGACGGCCACGGTCGTGGGTCTGGCGTCCGGTTATGACGCGATCCTCGCGCCCGCCTCGATGGACGGCAAGAACTACATGCCGCGCATCGCCGCGAAGCTGGATGTCGCCCCGATCTCGGACATCATCGAGGTCGTGTCCGCCGATACCTTCGTCCGCCCGATCTACGCCGGCAACGCCCTGGAGACGATCCAGACGTCGGACGCCAAAAAGGTCATCACCGTCCGCCCGACCGCCTTCACGCCGGCTGCCGAGGGCGGATCGGCCCCGGTCGAGAGCGTAACGGGCGCAGACGGAGGCAAGGCGAGCTTCGTCGGCGAGGAGATGGTCAAGTCCGACCGTCCCGAACTGGGGGCCGCCAGGATCGTCGTCTCGGGCGGTCGTGCTCTCGGTTCGGCCGAGGAGTTCCGCGCGATCATGGATCCCCTGGCCGACAGGCTGGGGGCCGCCGTCGGTGCCAGCCGCGCGGCGGTGGACGCCGGTTATGCCCCCAATGATTACCAGGTGGGCCAGACCGGCAAGGTGGTGGCTCCGGCCCTCTACATCGCCATCGGCATCTCGGGTGCCATCCAGCACCTTGCGGGGATGAAGGACTCCAAGGTGATCGTCGCGATCAACAAGGACGCCGACGCTCCGATCTTCCAGGTCGCAGACTACGGCATCGTCGGCGACTACAAGACCGTGATTCCGGAGCTGATGTCCGCGCTGGGCTGATCCGGCCACGGACCGACGAACAGGGGCGCGGCGCCGCAGGGCCCGCGCCCTTTGTCGTGATCGACACACAGGGCTCTTGACTCATTTCGATGTTTAGCTAAACGTCGCAACGTGACCCAGGTTTTCAAGGCCCTCTCCGATCCGACGCGTCGCCGCGTGCTCCAGCTCCTCCGTCAGGGGCCCATGAGCGCGGGTGATCTCGCGGACCGGTTTGAGGTGTCGAAGCCCACCATGTCGGCCCACTTCGCCGTCCTCAGGGAGGCCGATCTGATTCACGCCGAAAAGGCCGGGAAGTCGGTCCTCTATCATCTGAAGCTGTCCGTGCTTGAGGAAGCACTGCTGGGCTTCGTCCACTCATTCGGCATGGGCGCTGAGACACCGGGGCCCGGGAAGGAACCTGCAAAATGAAGAAGCAACTGATCGGGGACCTCGCCTGGGGGATCAGCATCCTTTTGCTGGCGCTCGGCGCGACCTCGGCCCGCAACCTCGGCTACATCGACGCGGACACCGTCAACCGTCTGGTTTTCGGCGCGTCTGGCCTCATGATCGCCTGGTTCGGGAACCGGATTCCCAAGACCATAGCGCCGAGCGCCCGCGCCCGTCAGGCCCAGCGGGTCGCCGGGTGGTCGATGGCGCTCAGCGGGCTGGTCTATGCCGGGCTGTGGGCCTTCGCCCCCATGGATGTAGCGCTGATCGGCGGCTGCGGTGCCGTCCTGTTCGGCATTGCGGTGACGGTCGCCTACTGCCTGTCCCTGCGGGGCAGGGCCCGGACCGCCTGATCGCGCTCACCCATGGCCCGTCTCCCCGTCCGCCTGACCCCCGGCGCCGCGGCGCGCGGCGGACAGTCGCGTCTGAAGATGATCGAGGTCGAGGGCCTGGACAGTGCAGACCTCCGCACCCGCCTTACCGATCCGCAATGTTTCCACCTTTGACGGACGGCTTTTGAAGCCGTTCTAATCGCCGCGCGTTCCGCGCCGCAGGGCGCGACAGGGGAGGCTTTTGATGTTTCGTCGTTCCTTGCGGGGGCCCAGCCTCGCCGTTGTCGCCTGCGCCCTGGCGCTGGTGGCCTGTGCCACCACCGACGGGGCCCCGGCACCCGCCGGGGACGGACCGGGCACCGGGGGGAACCGCCGCGCCCTGCCGGCCGGTCTCGACCATGCCGCCAACCCCGACCCCTTCCCCTCGACCTATGCGCCGCTGCCGCGCGAGAACATGGCCATCGTCGGGGCCACGGTCTTCACCGGCACCCACCAGCGGATCGAGAACAGTGTGGTCATCGTCACCGACGGCCGGGTGGCCGCCGTCGGCGGGGCCGACACGCCGGTCCCGGGCGGACACCGCGTGGTCGATGCCCGCGGACGGTTCGTGACGCCGGGCATCATCGACGTGCACTCGCATCTGGGCGTCTATCCGTCCCCCGGCGTGACGGGCATGAGCGACGGCAATGAGGCCACCAGCCCCAACACCGCCCAGGTCTGGGCCGAACATTCGATCTGGCCCCAGGATCCCGGTTTCAACACCGCCCGCGCCGGCGGCGTGACCACCATGATGATCCTGCCGGGCTCGGCCAATCTGTTCGGCGGGCGGTCGGTGACGGTCAGGAACGTCCCTTCGGTGACCATGCAGGGCATGAAGTTTCCGGGGGCCCCCTATGGCGTGAAGATGGCCTGCGGGGAGAACCCCAGCCGGGTCTACGGCGGTCGCAACCAGAGCCCGGCGACGGGCATGGGCAATGTCGCCGGGTATCGCGCCGCCTTCATCGCGGCCCAGGACTATCGCGACAAGTGGGACAGGTGGCGCGAGACCGGCGAGGGCTCGCCGCCCACCCGCAACCTGCAGAACGAGACCCTGGCGGGCGTTCTGGACGGCTCGATCATGGTCCAGAACCACTGCTACCGGGCCGACGAGATGGCCGTGATGATGGACATCGCCGACGAGTTCGGCTTCCGCATCACCGCCTTCCATCACGCCATCGAGGCCTACAAGATCGCGCCGCAGCTGGCCGAGGCCGGGATCTGCGCCGACATGTGGACCGGCTGGTGGGGCTTCAAGATGGAGGCGCTGGACGGGGTCGAGGAGAACGCCGCCCTGGTCGACCAGGCCCCCGGCTCGTGCGCCGTAATCCACTCCGACGACGCCCGGCTGACCCAGCGCCTGAACCAGGAGGCCGCCGCCGCCCTGGCCGCCGGTCGCCGCGCGGGCCTGAACATCTCCGAGGAACGGGCGATCGGCTGGATCACCTCCAATGCGGCCCGGTCGATCGGTATCGCCGACGAAACCGGCTCACTGGAGCCCGGCAAACGCGCCGACGTCGTGATCTGGAGCGCCAATCCGTTCAGCGTCTATGCCCGCGCCGACCAAGTCTTCATCGATGGGGCCCTGACCTTCGACCGGATGGACCCGCGCTATCAGCCCCTGTCGGATTTCGAGCTGGGCCAGCCCGGCTTCGGCATCGCCGCCGCCAACATCGCACCGGGAGCCCGCTGATGCGTCGTCTCATCTCGCTCCTCGTGTCCGCCACCCTGCTGGTCGCGACGCCCGGCCTTGCGCAAGACCTGACCGCCATCACCGGCGGGCGCGTCCTGACCGGCACCTCCGTCATCGAGAACGGCACGGTCGTCATCCAGAATGGCCGGATCGTCTCGGTCGGCACCGGGGCCGCGCCGTCCGGAGCCCGGATCATCGATGCCCGGGGCGCGGTGGTGACGCCCGGCCTGGTCGCCGTCGACGCCGGCCTGGGGGCGTCGGAAGTGTCCTCGGTGAACGGCTCGGACGACCTGTCCAACAGCGCCAACACCATTTCGGCCTCGTTCGACGTCAGCTATGGGCTGGACCCTTGGTCCTTCACCCTGCCGGTGGCGCGGCTGGGCGGCATCACCCGCGCGGTGGTCATCCCCAATCACCCGGGCGCAGGCGGCGGCGGTCATTCCCACCATGTCGATGACTCGGACTTCGCCGGGGTCGGATCGGCGGGCCTGCAGTCACCCAGCCTGTTCGCCGGACAGGCCTCGATCATCCATCTGGCGGCCGGGACCGAGATTCTGGTCCGGCCGCGCGTGGCCATGGTCGCACCGTTCGGGGAGGCCGGGGCCGGGATCGCGGGCGGCGCGCGCGGGGCCCAGTTCGTCCAGTTCAAGGAGACCCTCGCGGAGGTTCGCCTCTATGCCAGGAACCGCGCGGCCTATGACCGGGCGGCCGTGCGCGACCTGTCCCTGTCCCGCGCCGATCTGGAGGCCCTGATCCCCGTGGCTGACGGGGACATGCCTCTGATCGTCACCGTGCGGCGCGCCGCCGACATCCTGCAGGTCCTGCGGCTGGCGGACGAGGAGGGCATCGACCTGATCCTGGACGGCGCCGACGAGGGCTGGCTGGTCGCGTCGCAGATCGCGGCGGCCGAGGTGCCGGTGCTGCTGACGCCCATCGACAACCTGCCGGGCAATTTCGAGACCCGGGCGGCGCGGATGGAGAATGCCGCGGCGCTGAACGCCGCCGGTGTGGTCATCGCCATCAAGGGGCAGGGCGTGCACCGGGCGCGCGAGGCCCGCTTCAACGCCGGCAACGCGGTCAGCCACGGCCTGCCGTTCGAGGCGGCGATCGCGGCCCTGACGGTCAATCCCGCCCGGATCTTCGGCATGGCGGGTCAGTTCGGTGAGCTGCGCGCCGGTGCCGCCGCCGACGTGGTGGTCTGGGACGGCGATCCGCTGGAGCCCCTGAGCTCGGTCACGGCCCAGTTCATCAACGGCCAGCAGCAGGACCTGAACAGCCGGCAGATCCTGCTTCGCGACCGCTATCGCAACGGCGGGCGTCCGGCGGGGGGCATGCCGCTCGCCTACGGCAACTGAGGTCCCGATCCGGGCCCCCGGTCTAGACGGGACGGCCGGGCGGTCGCAAAAGGGGCCGCCTCGCCATCCCGGAGTTCGCCTTGACCCAACCCTTCCCCACGCCATCGCCTTCCGACTGGCGCGCGGAGGCCGAGAAGGCCCTGAAGGGCCGCGCGATCGAAGGGCTTGTCTATCTGGATGCCGACGGGCTGGCGGTCCGGCCGCTCTACGGGCGGGCCAATGCGTGCGACCCGGTCCTTGCGCCGAGAGCCTTCGACGCCGACGGCCGCCCCTGGGACCTACGGACGCTCGTTGAAGGCGATGACCCGGAAGCGGTCAATGCCGCTGTCCTGGCCGATCTGGAGGGCGGCGCGGCCTCGGTGATCCTGGCGGGCGCGGTGCTGGCCGATTCCGGGCCGCTGGGCCGGGCGCTGGCGGGCGTGGCGCTGGAGCTGGCCCCGGTCGCCCTCGAGGCCGGCATCGACGGGCCTGACGCGGCCAACGCCCTGGCCGTCTCCGCCAAGGGCGCGCCGCGGGCCCAATTAATGTTCCACCTCGACCCCCTGACCGCCTTCGCCCGGGCAGGCGGGTCACCCCGGCCGATCGCCGCCCATGTCGAACTGGCCGCCAACACCGCCGCGCGCCATGCCGGGGCCTATCCGGAGGCGACCTTCTTCCTCGCCACCGGCCGGGCGGCACACGAGGCGGGTGGATCGGCGGGGCAGGAGCTGGGCTTCGCCGCGGCCGCCGCCGCGACCTGTGTGAAGGCCGCCGTCGAGGCCGGTCTGCCGGTCGAGCGGGCGCTGGCCGGCACGGTTCTGGGGGTCACCGTCGATACGGAGTATTTCGACAGTCTGGCCAAGGTGCGGGCGCTGCGCCTGATCTGGCGCTCGCTCAGCCGTGCCTTCGGCCATGAGACGCCCGCGCGGATCGAGGCGCGGTCGTCGCGGCGGATGCTGGCCGCGCGCGATCCCTGGCCCAACCTGCTGCGCCTGACCGCCGCCGGGTTCGCCGGGGCCGTGGGCGGGGCCGAGGCTGTGGTGCTGGACGGCTTCAGCCGCGCACGCAGTATCCCCGACGCCTTCGCCCGGCGACAGGCGCGGAACACCCAGCTGGTCCTGATGGAAGAAGCCCGCATCGGCCGGGTCGCCGATCCGGCCGCAGGGTCCTGGTTTCTCGATCACCGCACCCGCGATCTGGCCGGAGCCGGCTGGGCCGAGTTCCAGCGGATCGAGCGCGAAGGCGGCCTGATCGCCTCCCTGCATGGTGGGGCGTTGCAACAGCGGGTGGTCAAGAGCCGGGCATCCCTGGCCCGGGCCTATCAGGACGGCAACGCGCATCTGGTCGGGGTGACGAAGTTCGTGGACGCCGACATCCGCCCCGTCTCGGTCGAGGCTGGCCCACCCAACGTTCCGCCGGGCGCCGGCGACCGCTGCTTGCCGTTGACGCCCGTTCGCTGGGCCGAGGCCTTCGAGGGAGCGGCGGTATGACTTTTTTCTTCCGCTCATCCCGGCGAAAGCCGGGACCCAGTGCTTTGGGAGCTCGAACGGCGAGGCTCTGCTGCCGCCATCAATCGACGCATCGTGCCTCACTCAAGGACTGGGTCCCGGCTTTCGCCGGGATGAGCGGAGTGTGGGGGGTCGCCAATGTCTAATCACCCCGACCTCACCAGCGCCGCGCTCGACCTGTCGCCGCTCGACACGCCAAAGGGCCCTGCCTCTGCGACGCCCGAGGGCATCGAGATCGCCGCGTCCTATGGCCCGGACGCGCTGGATGACGTGACCTTCACCGACGGCCTGCCGGGCTTCGCGCCTTTCGTGCGCGGGCCCTATCCGACCATGTATGCGTCCAACCCCTGGACCATCCGGCAGTACGCGGGCTTCTCCACCGCCGAGGCCTCGAACGCCTTCTATCGCCGGAACCTCGCGGCCGGGCAGAAGGGCCTCTCGATCGCCTTCGACCTGGCCACCCACCGCGGCTATGACTCGGATCATCCGCGCGTGGCGGGCGACGTCGGCATGGCGGGGGTCGCGATCGATTCCATCCTGGACATGCGGACCCTGTTCGACGGCATCCCGCTGGACCAGATGTCGGTGTCCATGACCATGAACGGGGCGGTCCTGCCGATCCTGGCCCTCTATGTCGTCGCCGCCGAGGAGCAGGGGGTGCCTCACGCCGCCCTGACCGGGACCATCCAGAACGACATCCTCAAGGAGTTCATGGTCCGCAACACCTACATCTATCCGCCGGCCCCCTCGATGCGGATCGTGTCGGACATCTTCGCCTGGACGGCGGCCGAGACGCCAAAGTTCAACTCCATCTCGATCAGCGGCTATCACATGCAGGAGGCGGGGGCCTCCGCCGACCTGGAGCTGGCCTACACCCTGGCCGACGGGCTGGAATACATCCGCGCGGGCGTGGCGGCCGGCATGAACGTGGACCGGTTCGCGCCGCGCCTCAGCTTCTTCTGGGCCGTCGGCATGGACTACTTCATGGAGGTGGCCAAGCTGCGCGCCGGCCGCCTGCTTTGGGCGGAAGCCGTGCAGGCCGAATTCACGCCCACGGACCCGCGCAGCCTGTCGCTGAGGGCCCACTGCCAGACCTCGGGCTGGTCGCTGGCGGCGCAGGATGTGTTCAACAATGTGCCTCGCACCATGGTCGAGGCCATGGCGGCGGCGGGCGGCCAGACCCAGAGTCTTCACACCAACTCGCTGGACGAGGCGCTGGCTCTGCCCACCGACTTCTCGGCCCGGATCGCGCGGAACACCCAGCTGCTGCTGCAGCTGGAGACCGGCCTGACCCGCGTCATCGACCCGTGGGGCGGGAGCTTCTTCGTCGAGCGCCTGACCCACGATCTGGCGGAGCGCGCGCGCACCCACATGGCCGAGGTGGCGGCCCTCGGCGGCATGGCGAAAGCGATCGAGGCGGGCCTGCCCAAGCGTCGCATCGAGGAGGCCGCCGCCCGGACCCAGGCTCGTATCGATACAGGCCAGCAGGCGGTCGTGGGGGTCAATCGCTACCTGTCCGACACGCCCGACGACATTCCCGTGCTGAAGGTCGACAACGCCGAGGTCCGCGCCCGCCAGATCGAGAAGCTGCAACGTCTGCGTGCCGAACGGGACGAGGTGGCTGTGCGGGCCGCGCTGGATACCCTGACCGAGGGCGCGCGGGGGACCGCCAATCTGCTGGAACTCTGCGTCCGCGCGGCCCGCGCCCACGCCACGGTGGGGGAGATGTCCGACGCGCTGGAGGCCGCCTTCGGTCGCCATGTCGCGACGGTCGAGACCGTCTCGGGCATCTATGGCCGCGAAGCCGGTGCCGATCCTCGCGTCGCCCGCGCCCGCGACATGGTCGCCGCCTTCGTGGAGAACGACGGCGGCCCGCCGCGCATCCTGATCGCCAAGCTGGGTCAGGATGGCCACGACCGGGGCCAGAAGGTGGTCGCCACCGCCTATGGCGACCTTGGTTTCGACGTCACCGCCGGGCCCCTGTTCCAGACCCCCGCCGAGGCCGCGAAGGACGCCGTCGACAGGAACGTCCACGTCGTGGGGGCCTCCTCGCTGGCGGCCGGCCACCTGACCTTCCTGCCCGAGCTCAAGGCCGAGCTGGAACGGCTGGGACGGCCGGACATCATGATCACGATCGGCGGCGTCATCCCGCCGTCCGACGTGCAGACCCTGATCGGCATGGGGGCAGCGGCCGTCTATCCGCCCGGTTCGGTCATCGCCGAGACGGCCGTCGATCTGATCGACAGGTTGAATGCGCGACTGGGGTACGCCCAGAGGCACTGAGGCGCGTCAGGGTCTCTGCCGGGCCGGCAGGGCCGCCACCTCAGCCTCGGTCAGGCGGGGGCCCACACGGGCCGGGCAGGACTGGACATCCGAGGTGTAGCCGCGGGCGACAAGCCGGACCGTGTCGCCCTGACAGAGCCGGCTGGAGGAACCCAGGCCGGGCGCCAGGCCGATCTGGAAGTTCGTCTCCAGACCCGGACATGCGATGGCATCCAGCCGAAACACATCGTCGCCGACCGTGCGCACATGGACGCTCTGTCGTCCGTCGGAGCGGAAGCTGGTCACCTGCTGGACGAGGAAACAGGCGCGGGGCTCTGTCGAGCGTCCGGCACCCGCACCGTCGACGGGCGCGCAGGCGGCGAGGGCGAGGGGCAGGGCCACAAGCAGGGTGAGGGGGCGCATGAGGAACCTCCGGAAGGGCTCAGGTCCAACCGTCGCGCGGCTCCGAAGGTTGCGCAAGGGCGGCGGGGCGGCCGGGATCGAGTCGACGGGTCAGCGCCCGCGGCAGGGGTGAGGGTCGATCGAGGATCAGTGCCGCCACATGCTCGGCCAGCAGGGGGGCGAGGCAGAATCCGCGCGAGCCCAGGCCGCCGAGGACGAACAGGCCCGGCCGACCCGGGGCCGGTCCAGCCAGCGGAAGGCGGTCGCGGGTCGTCGCCCGGACGGCGGCGCGCGACTGGATGACGGTCTGTCGCGCCGCCTGGGCCAGGTCGGGGTTCCGCCCGGCCAGGGTCGCCAGATTGCGTTCGGTGTCGGAGGCCCGGATGTCGGTCGCGGTGTCACCGCGGTCGTGGGTCGCGCCGAACAGGAACCCGTCGGCCGTCGGGGCCACATAGCCGCCCCAGGCCCGGGCGGCGGGACGGGGGCCCTCTGTCCATTCGGCCTGACCCCGGACCGGGGTGATCGCCAGGTCCTCGAGCAGCCCTTCGACGCCCCATCCCGCCGCGATCACGACGATGTCCGCATCGAGGGTCTGGCCCGTCGCCGCATGGATCGACCAGCCGGACGCGGTCGGCTCCAGTCGGTCGACCGTCAGGGGCACCGAATCCACGCCCGCCAGCCAGGCGTCGAGGATAGGCCCCGGCTGGACCGTCAGGGCACCGGCCATACGCAGCGACCCATCCGCCTCGGCCGCCATCGCACCGGGCACCCACAGCGACTGTTCAGCCACGCGGGCGAACCGGGCGATATCGCGCTCCGAACCGGAGTGCTGTGTCACGCCTTCGGTGACGATGGCTCCGGGGATATCGCGATAGAGGGTTCGGGCCCGCTCCAGCGCCTGGGCGAAGAGGGCCGCAATCTCTGCGTCGCCGAGATCCATGCGCGGCGTGACAAGGGCGGCAGGAAAGCCGGAAGCCCCGGCACCGGCCCGGTCTGCCTCAAGCACCACCGGCTTGACACCCCCGGCGCCGAGGGCCCGGGCCAGGGCGGCTCCGGCGACGCCTGCGCCGATGATGGCGACGGCCGGGGCCCGGCGATCGAGACCCGGACCGGTCAGGCGCGCCTGCAGACGCTCGCGCTTTCGTCCGTGACCCGGTCGCTTCTCAACGGTGAAGCCCCGGTCCGCCAGCCCCCGCCTCACAGCGCCTGCCACGGTGAAGGTGGCGAGGCGGGCATCCGGAGCCGATCGCAGCTTGATCCCGTCCAGCACGGCGTCGGACCACATCTGCGGGTTGGTTGCCGGCGCAAAGCCGTCGAGGAACCAGGCATCGGCCTGTCCGGACCACTGACCCAGGGCCCAGGCGACATCGCCGACGGCGATGTCCAGCGTGGCGGCGAACGCCGGCAGGTCGATGCGGTGAAAGCCCGGCGTCGCGGCCGGCCAGGCGGACAGCAGCACCGAGGAGACGCCCGCGACCTCCGGCCAGCGCGACAGGGCGCGGCGGGCCTGTTCGACATCGAGCGGAAAGGCCTCGACCGAGAACAGGCTGAGGCGCGAACCGGCGGGTCCGCGACGGGCCCACAGGTCCAGCAGGGCGACGATGTTCAACCCGGTTCCGAACCCGAGCTCGGCGACGGTGAAACGGTCGCGGCCGGCCCAGGCCTGCGGCAGACCGCAGCCGTCAAGGAAGACCGCCCGACTCTCGGCCAGTCCGTCTTCGGCCGAGAAATAGACGTCGCCGAAGCGGCCCGATCGGGGTTCGTCCGCGTCGGTCCAGACGAGTTCGGGATCACGGTCGCCGCTCATGCACCGTCCTAGAGCCTCATCGGTTGAGGTGGAATCGCTTCGCGATTCCACCGATGCCGTGAATGAGGCTCAAGGAGTGAGCGAGAGCTTGATTCACGCTTCTGGCGGACCCACGCAGTGGGTCCACCTTAAGCGATCAAGCTCTAAGCAGGAGAGCGGACAAAGAAAAAGGGGCCGCCGGAGCGACCCCTTTCCCGACGGGCGTGAGCCCGTCGAAGCAGCAAAGACCGAAAGGTCTTAGGCGGCCGGCTTTTCAGCGGCCGGGGCGGCTTCAGCGGCCGGAGCCATCGCGTCGGCGGCCGGAGCCATGGCACCGTCAGCGGCGGCAGCAGCGTCGCCAGCAGCGGCAGCGGCGTCAGCGGCAGCAGCGTCGGCGGTCGCAGCGGCGTCCGTGGCGGTGTCAGCGGCGGCAGCGGCGTCGGCCGAAGCGTCAGCAGCGGTTTCTTCAGCGGCGGGTTGGCAAGCGGCCAGGGCCAGGGCGGCGGCCGAAGCGGCGATCAGAGCGACGATGCGCATGATGGATATCCTTCAGAAGGGGTTCAAACGGGGGCATGAATCCCCGTCCAGGCGACATAACGAGATCGTGAGCGGAATCGCAAGCGAAATCCTCACGTATTCGTGATCAGCCGTGTTCAACCCCGGGATAACCCCCGGCGATATCCGAAGTGGCCGGGCCGCAGGGCGACCCGGCCGTCTCGTCGTGGCTCAGGCGGCAGGCTTTTCAGCCGGAGCCATGGCGTCGGCGGCGGGGGCCATGGCCCCGTCAGCAGCCGGAGCCATCGCGCCCTCGGCGGCCGGAGCCATGGCTTGATCAGCCGGGGCCATGGCGTCGGCAGCGGGAGCCATCGCGCCCTCGGCGGACTCGGTCTTTTCTTCCGCGGCGGGCTGACAGGCGGCCAGGGCGAGCGCGGCGGCCGATGCGGCGATCACGGCGATCAGGTTGCGGTTGGACATGGGAACCCCTCTGGATGTGGTCGACCGGACGGTGTCCGGCCATGAAAAGTCGCCCGGGGCCCTGCTGGACCCTGGACGCATCGGGGCCTTCGCCGTGCGGGATCACGAGGTTACACGGTGTCGTGAGCGGCCGTGATCGCCGGGATGGAGCCGGTCAGGCCTCGGCCGGAGCCGCGGACAGGCATTCTTCCATCTCGGTGAACGAGGGCTGGGCCGAGGAGGGAATGTCCCCGCGGCCGATCTCGACCGAGATCTGGGCGGCATTGCCGTGCAGGTGGGCCACCAGCACCGACTGGATAATCTTGTAATAGGCCCCGTCGCTGTTGATGATCCCGGTCAGGCGCGCGGCCAGGGGGCCGACCAGGCCATAGGCCAGAAACACCCCGAGGAAGGTGCCGACCAGGGCGCCGCCGATCATGCCGCCCAGTACCTCGGGCGGCTCGGTGATGGCGGCCATGGTCTTGATGACCCCCAGCACGGCCGCGACGATGCCCAGAGCCGGCAGGGCGTCGGCCATGTTCTGGAGGGCGTGGGCGGGCTCCAGCGCCTCATGGTGGTGCTTTTCCAGCTGCTTTTCCATGGCGTCCTCGATCTGGTGCGGATCCTCGAGGTTCATGGTCATCATCCGCAGGGTGTCGCAGATGAAGTCTGTGGCGAAGTGGTCCTTCAGCACCTTGGGGTATTTCTGGAAGATGGTGCTCTCACCGGGCTTTTCGATGTGGCTTTCCAGGGCGATGACGCCCTTGGACTTCATCGTCTTGGTCAGCTGGAACAGCAGGCTGAGCAGATCCTTGTAGTCCTGCTTCTTCCACTTTGGCCCGGCGAAGACGCGACCGAAGCCGCCGGCCACGCCCTTGAGGGTACTGGGCGCGTTCGACATGACCAGGGCCGCGACCGCCGCGCCGCCGATCATCATCATCTCATAGGGCAGGGAGTGGAGGATGACCCCCATCTTGCCGCCGGCGATGGTGTAGCCGCCGAACACCATGCCGAAGAGCAGGACGATGCCGATGATCTGAAACATGGGGAGCCCGGGCGCGAGAGGAGCCGCAACCATGGCCGTTAATGCTTAACACCGGCTTGCCGTTTGGGGGCGCACGCCCGCGTCATGGTGGCAGCCTTGCGCCCCTGTGCCATCAGCCTATATTGCTCCCGGTTATGCTAACTTTGAGCATAAGTGTCAGGAGGCCATCTTGGGCGTCACCTTGCAGCTGGATCGGGCCATCGCCGAGGAGACCGCCCCGGTCTGGGAGAAGGTCAGGAACCACGTCACCCCTCTGGAGTGGCCCGATCAGGCCCGCCTGATCAGCGAGATCAATGCGCTGAAGAGGGAGCGCGACGCCGTCATCCTGGCCCACAATTACATGACGCCCGAGATCTATCACGGGGTCGGCGACTATGTCGGCGACAGCCTGGGCCTGGCCAAGGAGGCGGCGCGCTCGGACGCGAAGGTGATCGTCCAGGCGGGCGTGCACTTCATGGCCGAGACCTCCAAGATCCTGTCGCCCGAAAAGACCGTGCTGATCCCGGACCTGAAGGCCGGCTGCTCGCTGGCCGAGGCCATCACGGGCGCGGACGTGCGCCTGATCAAGTCGCGCTATCCCGGCCTGCCGGTCGTGACCTACGTCAACACCACCGCCGACGTGAAGGCCGAGACCGATATCTGCTGCACCAGCGCCAATGCCGTGCAGGTTGTGGAGTGGGCGGCGAAGGAGTGGGGCGTGGACCGGGTCATCCTGATCCCGGACGAGTTCCTGGCGCGGAACGTGGCGGCCCAGACGACGGTCGGCATCATCGCCTGGAAGGGCCGCTGCATCGTCCACGAGCGATTCAGGGCCGAGGACATCCACGCCATGCGAGAGGCCTATCCGGGGGCCGAGATCCTGGCCCACCCCGAATGCCCCGAGGACGTTCTGGGGGCGGCCGACTTCGCCGGCTCGACCGCCGCCATGACCGACTACGTCATGTCAAGGAAGCCGCGCCAGGTGGTGCTGATCACCGAATGCTCGATGGCCTCCAACATCAAGGGCGACGTGCCCGAGGTCGACTTCATCGGCCCGTGCAACCTGTGCCCCTATATGAAGCGCATCTCGCTCACGAACATTCGCGACTGCCTGCGCGACATGAAGTTCGAGGTGACCGTGCCCGAGGACATGATCGCGAAGGCGGCGCTGGCCGTCCAGCGCATGATCGACCTGCCGCCCCCGGCAGTCCCCGCTCGCTATGACATGATCAAGGCGCGCCATCACGTGCCGGTGGAGCTGATCTGATGCACTATGTGGCTCCGCGTGGGGCGAGGCTCAGGGGCTTTTTCCTTCTTCCCCTGCGGGAGAGGGTGGCGGCCGAGCGGACGGATGAGGGGTGTACGGCTGCGCAAGGCGCTCGCGGGACGAGCCCCCGTGCCCTCGACCGGATCTCACCCCTGATCCGGCCCTCAGGGCCACCTTCTCCCGCAAGGGGAGAAGGACATTGAGCGACCTCGGCCCCTGGGGCTCGCGAGACGGTCGCCAGGCACCCGCGCCGGTCGTCACCCGGACGGAAACCCTCACCACCTCCACGCCCGGCGCGCCGGTGGTGGACAAGGGTCAGAGCCTGCCGTGGGCGGTGGTGTCGACCCTGCTGCTGCTGGGCCTGATCTGGTGGACGACCGGCAGCTGGGTTGTGGCGGTCGCCGCCATCTTCGGCCTGTTTGTCCACGAATACGGCCACGTCCTGGCGATGAACCGGCTCGGCATGGGTCCGGCCAAAATCTACATCATCCCGTTCCTCGGTGGTCTGGCGCGCGGCCAGCGCAATCCGGGAACCGAATGGGACGGCGTCCTTGTGTCTTTGGCCGGGCCGGCGTTCGGCCTGCTGGCCGTCATCCCCGCCGTCGGCCTGTGGTTCGCCACGGGTGATCCGGCGTGGATGCTGGGGGCCTTTTTCATCGCCATGATCAATCTGGTGAACCTGGCCCCAGCCCCGCCGCTGGACGGATCCAAGGCGCTGGGGCCTGTTCTGGCCCGTATCGACCCCATGGTCGAGAAGGCCGCCCTGATCCTGATCGGGGCGCTGGTGGTCTGGTGGGGTTTCTCCACCGGCCGATACATCCTGGCCGTCTTCCTCGGCATCGCCGTGCTGGGCTCTCTCAGGCGCGGCGCGTGGCGACCGGGCGAGCGGGTGCTGAGCTGGGCCGAGGCGGGCAAGTCGCTGGGCCTTTTCCTGGTGACCGGAGCCCTGTGCGCGACCACGGCACTGGGCGTTCTGTTGCCGCTGTCGGACGGCTCGATCGACGGCGCTCTCGACATCGCCGCCCGCTTTATCGGCTTCGAGCTATGAGCCGCCTTGTCCATGACGGGCCGCTGGTGATCGGCGGCGGGCTGGCGGGCCTGTCCGCCGCCCTGTCGGCCGCGCCGCGCCCGGTTCTGGTGGTCAGCCCCGCCCCCCTGCTGGAGGCAGCGTCCAGCGCCTGGGCCCAGGGCGGTGTCGCCGCCGCCCTGTCCGACGACGACGCCCCGGCGCTCCACCTCAAGGATACCGAGGCGGCGGGCGCCGGTCTGGTCGATCACGCGGCGGCCGAGGCCCTGACCGGAGATGGCCGATCAACCGTTGAGTGGCTGGCCTCGCTCGGCGCGCCGTTCGACCGCAACGCGGCCGGCGACTTCGCGGTCAGCCTGGAGGCTGCCCATTCGCGCGCGCGGGTTGCCCGGGTGGGCGGCGACGGGGCGGGGCGGGCGATCCTTTCGGCCCTGGTCGACGCTGCGCGCGCGGCCGGGCACATCACCGTCTGGGAAGGCGCTCGCCTTCGCACGATCATTCAGGACACTACCGGCCGGGTCCGGGGTGCCGTGATCGAGAAAGACGGCGAGCGGGTCGAAGTCATCGCCCCGGCCGTGGTCCTGGCCACCGGCGGCGCGGGCGGACTGTTCGGGCGCACCACCACGCCGGTGGCCCTGAAGGGCGAGGGCCTGGCCCTGGCCTGGGCGGCGGGCGCGGAAATCCTCGATCCCGAGTTCATGCAGTTTCATCCGACCGCCATCGACGTCGGCCTGGACCCCATGCCGCTGGCGACCGAGGCGCTGCGGGGCGATGGCGCGCGGCTGGTCGACGGCGACGGCCGCTACCTGCTGGGGCCGGAGCCGGACGCCGATCTGAAGGCCCGCGACATTGTCGCCCGCGCGGTCCACGCCGGTGTGGCCGAGGGGCGGGGTGTCTTCCTGGATGCCCGCACCGCGATCGGCGACCACTTCCCGCAGGCCTTCCCGGCGGTGTTCGCGGCCTGCCGGGCGGCAGGGCTGGACCCGCGCGTCAGCCCCATCCCCGTGGCCCCGGCGGCGCACTATCACATGGGAGGAATCGTCGCTGACCCGGACGGCCGGACCACCCTCCCCGGCCTGTTCGCCGTCGGCGAGTGCGCCGCGACCGGCGTGCACGGGGCCAACCGTCTGGCGTCCAACTCCCTGCTGGAGGCCGCAGCCTTCGGACGCCGCACCGGGCGGGCGGCCGCGGCCGAGGTCATGGCGGGAGGTCCTGCCCTTCTGGCCGGACCCCTCGTCGCCGACCTGCCCGATGCGGCGCTGGCGGAACTGCGCACCGCCATGAGCACCGACTGCGGAGTGGTGCGAGAGGCAGGCGGGCTGACGCGGCTGATCCGGTTGCTGGACCGGCTCGAGGCGGCCCACGGCGCGCCCCCGGCCCTGATCGCGGCGCGCCTGATCGCCGAGGCGGCCCTGGCCCGGCGCGAGAGCCGGGGGGGTCATTACCGCAGCGACCATCCCGGGGCGGTCCCGACACCGACCCACACCCGGCTCCGGCGGGCGACCTCGTCCCTGAGGGCGGCGGCATGAGCCCGGCCCTTCCAGAGGTGCTGATCCGTCCGATCGTCCAGGCCGCTCTTGCAGAGGACCTGGGCCGGGCCGGAGACGTGACCGCGGCTGCCTGCATTCCCGCCCGATCGCGCCTGTCGGCGGTCTTCTCGGCCCGCAAACCGGGCGTATTGGCGGGCATCGACTGCGTCCGGCTGGCCCTGCTGGAGATGGACCCGGCGGCCCGGATTGATATCCGACGCGCGGACGGCGACGCCTTCGAGGCAGGGGCCGTTCTGGCCGGGGTCGAGGCCGATGCCCGCGCCTTGCTGTCGTCCGAACGGACCGCGCTCAACCTGCTGGGAAGCCTGTGCGGCATCGCGACCCTGACACGCGACTATGTCCGGGCTGTCGAGGGAACCGCAGCGCGCATTGCCGATACGAGGAAGACGACGCCGGGCCTTCGGGCGCTAGAAAAGCATGCGGTGCGCTGCGGCGGGGGGGTCAACCATCGGTTCGGTCTCGATGACGCCATCCTGATCAAGGACAACCACGTCGCGGTCTGCGGCGGCGTTACGGCGGCGGTTCGCGCCGTCCGCGCCCATGCCGGCCACCTGATGAAGATCGAGCTTGAGGTCGACGGACCCGACCAGTTCAATGAAGCCCTGGCCCTGGTCGCCGAAGGTGTCGGGCCGGACGTCATCATGCTGGACAATTTCGCGCTGCGGGATCTGGCAGAGGCGGTCCGGATTCGCCGGGATGGCGGGTATCGGGTGACGCTGGAAGCCTCGGGCGGGGTCAGCCTGTCGACCGTAAGGTCGATCGCGGAGACCGGCGTGGACGTGATTTCGATCGGAGCCCTGACACACTCTGCGCCGGCCCTGGATGTCGGGCTCGACGCCGTCTGACGACCGCGGCGATCAGGTCGAGGGCGTGAGGACCGAAGCGCTGTCGGCGGCCGGGGTCGTAGCGGCGGTCGCAGGTGCGGGAGTCGCCGGCAACCCGGCGGGCGCCGTGTTCGACACCTCTGCGTCTGCCTGGGTCTCCTGGGCCAGAAGGGCGGTATAGGCGATGGCCTCGCCCGCCTGGCGCAAGGAGGCGGAGGGATCGATTCCGGCGTGGACCGTCCGTTGCAGTTCAGCTCCGGACGACGGACGCGCCGCATAGCTGAAGGCCGTGGAAGACCCGGCGCGGCCGCCGAAGCGATAAAAGACGTGACTGCCGACCTGGTTCACGCGCACGAGACTGTTGCGCCAGCGCGGTGCGACGGCGGTGGTGTGGAAATGGGTCGCGTTTCCGACGCCGGCGTAAACCGCGCCGGACAGGGCGGCCGAGGCAATGTCGCGCGCCCGGTTCCAGGCACCCTGATTGGGCCGGCCACGAAGCGAGCCGTCACAGGTGAAACTGAACTGGCAGCCGACCCTGCGGTTGGATCCCTGAAACACGACACCGCATACACTGTTCGGGAAGGCCGGGTGGCGGGCGCGGTTGAGAACAACCTGAACGACGGCGCGCATGCCGTCCGAGCCTTCGCCGCGCGCCTCATAATAGGCGGCCTGGGTCAGGCACTCGAGATCACGGGATGCGTCGAGCGCGCTCGAAAGGCGGAACGGGCGAGCGGTGTCGGAGAGGCTGCTCAGGCTGGCGCGCCGCAGGTCAGGACGGTCTCCGCCGCGCAACTGCTCCAGACGCGCGGTCAGCAGTTCGGCCTGGCGGTCGCGCTGGGCCGAGCCGGCGACGGTATAGGGATCGTGACGACGGGCAATCGTCAGGGCGCTGGCGTCCAGCCCCCCGGCGGCAGCGGCGAGGGCTTCTTCCGTAAATCCTGCGGCGGTCGCGCCTTCCAGGCGCTCTGCCTGGGCCCTTACGGTGGTCGCCTTCGCCACGCTGCCCCCCAGATAGGCACAGCCGATCGCCAGTCCCAGCAGGCCGCCGAACATCGCTGCCGCTGGCACAGGCCGGATACGGGCCAAATGCTCAGGGCGCGCATCGAGGCGCGAGGGAGACGGATCAGGCAAAGGCGTCGTCCTGTTCAGCAGGGCGGATATGTCGCCCCCGGGGTCGTCTGCGAAAGGACCGGGCGCACAACCCGCCACATCCAGTCCTTCGCGAATCGGAGGTCGGCGAACACCTGACCTCCGCAAAGCGGGCCTTTATCCCTCTCAATGTGGCACCAATGTGGTTGATTCGCAAGATTGTGCTGCGTTGCAGCATTTCGGCGGCCGTCGAGATGTCCGACAGACGCGGCCCGGACCGGTTGTGTCCCGGGACACGGCATTCGCGGCGAATGCCGTGTCTGTTTGCACATGCGAGACTTGGAGCCCGGGATGATGAGGGCTCGCCTGTTCATTCTTCGGGTCGATATTGTATTCGACCCTTCCGGACACGCGGCGTGATCTTGCGCTGACCGTTCCGGAACCCGCGATGGGTGGCGGCGTTGAGCGAGGCAGTAACCTGTCTCGCTCGAGGATTTCCCGTATGCGCTGTCTGCTCACCCCCGCCGTGCTCGTGACGTCCACCCTGATCCTGGCCGCCTGCGGCCAGACCATTGAACAGCGAGCGGCTACGGGGGCGGTCGCCGGGGCGGTCGTCGCCGGTCCCGTCGGGGCCGCCGTCGGGGCGGCCGCCGGGACTGCGGTCGGTCAGGCCCGGAAGCCGGACTGACCTTCGGAACGCCCCGGGGCCGGACCAGGAGGCTCGCATCGGCGGCCGCGCCCCGAGGGTCTCGGGGCGGTCTTCGACGTGACACTGCAGGACAGAAGGACCCTTCAGACGGTGCTTTGGCGCAACCAACCTTGATTTTCGGCGGGGTTTCGGCTTTGCGGGAGCCGGGCGCGCTTGCCTCCCCAGACGTCGTTTCCGCGACGACATCCCGACCCCACACCCTGACCCTCCACAAGGACGACCGATCTCCCGCATGAGAGACCTGAAACAAACCGGCTTCGCAGATCGCATCACGACGCAGCAGGAGGCCAAGAAGGCGCTCCTCGCCAAGTTCAAGCCCAAGCCGGCCGCGCCCGATCCCGAGTTCGACAGGCTGGCCGAAAGGCGGGCGGCCGAGAAGGAAGAGGCGCGTCAGAAGCTGGAAGCCGAGAAGGCCGAGGTCCGCCGCCAGAAGGCCCAGAAGGAGGCCGAGCGGCTTGAGGCCGAGCGGCTGGCCATGGAGGCCGTGGACGCCGAGAAGCGCGCTGCCCGCAAGGAGCGCAAACAGCTGACCAAGGAAGAGCAGAAGGCGGCCCGGGACGCGCGCTATGCAGCGCGCAAGGCGCGCCGCTGAGCCACCCCGTGATGTCGGGACGGGGCCAAGCACCGGCCCTCAGGCAGTGGACCGTGGACGCCTTTGCCGGTCGCCCCTTCGCGGGCAATCCGGCGGCCGTACTCGAACCGCTGGACGCCTGGCCCGCCGACGACTGGATGCAGTCCCTGGCGGCAGAGAACAACCACTCCGAGACCGCCTTCCTGAGGGTGACGCCGGACACGACCCGGTTCGACCTGCGCTGGTTCACACCGACGACCGAAGTGCCCCTGTGCGGCCACGCCACCCTCGCGGCCGCCCATGTGCTGTGGGCCGAAATGGGCCTGGAGTCGGACGCCCTGGTCTTTGACACGGCATCGGGGCCCCTGACCGTACGCCGGCGGGTCGGCGGCTACGAGCTGGATTTCCCGCGCGATCCGGTGACCCGCGTTGACGTGCCCACAGGTCTGGCCGAGGCGCTGGGCGCGGTACCGGTCGAGGTCTGGGCCAGCCGCTATCTGATCGCGGTGATGGCCGATGCCGACACCGTAAGGACCCTGCGGCCCCGCCCGGGGGCCGTCCTGCCGTTCGGTGAGGGCTGTCTGGAGCAGGGTCAGGTGGTGGCGGCCGGCCTGGCGGCGGCCGGTGAGGATCACGACGTCGTGGATCGCTTCTTCGGGCCCGGCTGCGGCCTCGAGGAGGATCCGGCGACCGGCTCGGCGCGATCGGGCCTCGCGCCGCTGTTCGCCGGAAAGCTGGGACGCCCGACGGTGCGGTTCATCCAGGCCTTTCCCGGGCGGGGCGCACGGTTCGAAACCGAGACACGGGGCGAACGGGTCCTGATCCGGGGATCGGCGGTGACGGTGATGGAAAGCCGGTTGCGGGTCGCGCCCTGAGCGGAGGCGCCCGGGCCGGATGCCGAGGCGCGGCACACCGCCGTTCATCAGGGGGGCGAGCCGGATTCCCAGCGTGGTTAAACCTCTCTAAGGTTCGTGTTCAGCCGCTGTTCAGGGCGGCCCCCTCACAAGTCCAGCATGTCCCGCCTCTCCGCCCTTGTTCTCGTCACCGTGATCGCCGCCGCACCCGCCAGCGCGGCCTCGGCGCAGGTCGCCCTGCGCGGCGATGTCCTTGCAGGTGTCGGCCTCACGTCAGGCGCACTGACCGTCCAGGACCGACGGCCCCGCGATGACCGGCGCGACGGCGAGGAGGACCGGCCCCGTCTGATGAGCGAGGCCCAGGCCCAGTCGATTGCCCAGAGCCGGGCGGGCAACGCCCGCTTCGTCGGCTCCCTGGGCCTGCGCGGCACCAGCTATGTCTTTCGTTTCGAACGCGACGGACGGATCATCGATATCTCCGTCGACGCGCGCGGCTGAGGAAGAGAGAGCACCATGCGGGTTCTGCTGGTCGAGGATGACGCTGACCTGTCGCGGCAGCTGAAACAGGCGCTGGGCGATGCCGGCTATGCCGTGGATCACGCCGCCGATGGCGAGGAGGCCCATTTTCTCGGGGACACCGAGCCCTATGACGTGGTCGTGCTGGACCTGGGCCTGCCCAAGATCGACGGGGTGTCGGTACTGGAGCGCTGGCGACGCGACGGCAAGACCACGCCGGTGCTGATCCTGACCGCGCGCGGGGCCTGGTCGGACAAGGTTGCGGGCTTCGACGCCGGGGCCGACGACTATCTGACCAAGCCGTTCCATACCGAGGAGCTGCTGGCGCGCCTCCGGGCACTGCTGCGGCGCTCAGCCGGGATCGCGTCCGCGACCCTGTCGTGTGGGGGGTTGAGGCTGGATCCCAAGGCGGCGCGGGCGACGGTCAACGGCGAGCCGCTGAGACTGACCTCGCTGGAGTACCGGCTGCTTCACTATATGATGATGCACCAGGGCCGGGTCATCAGCCGCACTGAACTGGTCGAGCACCTGTACGATCAGGACTTCGACCGGGATTCCAACACCATCGAGGTCTTCATCGGGCGGCTGAGGAAGAAGGTCGGATCCGAGCGGATCGAGACCGTACGAGGCCTGGGCTACCGGCTCACGCCGCTGGCGGGCGAGACCGAGGCGGCGTGACCGAAGAGCCGGCCGGCGTCGGTTGGGGCCGCTATATCGGTCGACCGGGCCGCAGCCTGACGCGCCGGCTGATCTGGCTGGCCGCAGCCTGGATCGTCGTGGCCCTGGCCGCCACCGGTTGGATCCTGACGAGCCAGTACCAGGAGAGCGCCTTTCGCCGGCTGGGCGACATGCTGGCCGACACCATCGACGAAGTGGTCATCGCCACCATCGCGACGCCCGACGGGGTCACGGTCGCCGAGATCAAGGATGCCCCCACCCTTCGGGGCCTGTCCGGCAAATACTGGATGGTCGGCGAGATCACGCCCGACAACGCGGTCCGCGTCATCGCCCGTTCGCCCTCGCTGGCGGGCGAGACCCTGTTCATCGCGCCGGAACTGCCCGAGCGGCTGAGGGGCAGCGACGGCGTCCTGATCACCTACAACGACCCCGGTATTCTGGAGGCCCCCCAGCGCCAGCCGCTGCGGATCGCCGCCAGTCTGAAAACCCTGCCCGGCCGGGCCTCGCCCCTCGTCTTCATGGCCGGTATCGACCGGTCCGACATCGAGACCGATACGCGCGAGTTCGCGACCTATGTCTGGATCGCCCTGCTTGCGCTGGGTGTCGGCCTGGTGATCGCCGTCTTCCTGCAGGTGCAGGTGGGCTTGCGACCCCTGTTCTCGCTCCGCAACGAGATCGCCAATGTGCGAAAGGGCCGGGCAGCCCGGATCGAGCACATCTATCCGCTGGAAATCCAGCCCCTTGCGGAACAGGTCAACCGGCTGCTGGACCATAACCAGGAAGTGGTGGAGCGACAGCGCACCCACGTCGGCAACCTCGCCCATGCGCTGAAAACGCCGCTGTCGGTCATGCTGGCCGAGGCGGAGGCGGAGAAGGGCCTTCTGGCCGATACCGTCCGCAAGCAGACGGAGGTGATGAAGGGCCAGGTCGATCACCACCTGCGGCGCGCCCGCGCCGCCGCCCGCGCCGCCCATGGGCTGGGCGAGCGCACGCCGGTGGGCGAGGTGGTGGACGAACTGGCCGTCATGCTGGAACGGGTCTTTCAGTCGAAAGACGTGGAAATCGACTGGCGCGCCCCGGACGACCTGGCCTTCCTGGGCGAGCGGCAGGACCTCCAGGAGATCCTGGGCAATCTGATGGAGAACGCCTGCAAATGGTCGGCGCGCCGGGTCCGGGTCTCCGCAGGTGCCAGTGGGCTGGGGCAGATGATCGTGGTGGTGGAGGACGACGGACCGGGGCTGCCCGAGGACCAGCGCGAGGCGGTCCTGAAGCGCGGCACCCGTCTGGACGAGGACGCGCCGGGATCGGGACTGGGACTGTCAATCGTTGATGACCTGACCCGCGCCTATGGCGGGCGGCTGACACTGGCGGCGAGCGATCTGGGCGGACTGAAGACTGTTCTGGAGCTGCCGGCGGCGGAGGCCTGACGCGGGTCGACCCGCTTGGAAACCGGTGTCAATGCTGTAAGGTCGGGGCAGGATCGGCCGTTAGAGCCGACCGGAAACGCCAGTCAGACAGGGGCATTCATGACCTCACTCCGCCTCGATCGCCGCGCCCTGCTGACCTCGGCCGCCGCTGCGCTGGCGACGCCGTTGCCGGCATGGTCCCGGGCCCCCGAAGGCGGCACCGCGCCCGACCGGGCTGCGATCGTCGCGACGATGAAACGGGCCGCGGCCTTCATGACAGATGAGGCGGCCGTCGAGGGTGGCTATGTCTGGACCTGTCTGCCCGACTTCTCGCGCCGCTGGGGCGAGCTGGAAGCGGGTCCGACCATGATCTGGGTCCAGCCGCCGGGCACGGGCACCATGGGCCACGCCTTCCTCGACGCCTTCCATGCCACCGGTGACCGCCAGTTCCTGGACGCCGCGAAATCGGCCGCCGACGCCCTGGTGCGCGGCCAGCACCCGGCGGGGGGATGGAACTATGTCATCGACACCGCGGGCGAGGACAGCCTGCGTGAATGGTATGGGACCTACGGCCAGAACGCCTGGCGAATGGAGGAATTCCACCGCTTTTACGGCAATGCCACCTTCGACGATGCGGGCACGTCGGAGGCGTCGCAGCTGATGTTGCGCCTCGTGCTGGAGGGCGAGCGAGCCTATCTGGCACCCTTGCAACGCGCCGTGCGGTTCGTGCTGAACAGCCAGTATGAAAGCGGCGGCTGGCCCCAGCGGTTTCCCTTCGTGGAGGACGGCGGAGTGCATGGCCACGCGGACTACACCCGGCTGGTCACCTTCAATGACGATGTGGCGGGCGAGAACCTGGAGTTCCTGATCTTCGTCCATCAGACCATGGGCCATGGGCTGACGTCGGGGCGGGAAGGACGCGGTCTGACCCGGGCGCGCATCCTGTCGTCGATCCGGCGCGGCATGGACATCGTTGCGGCCACCCAGCAGCCCGCGCCCCAGGCCGGATGGGGGCTGCAGCATTTCCCCGACACCCTGAAGCCCGCCCCGGCCCGCACCTATGAACCCGAGGCCCTGGCGACCCACACCTCGGCCAACAACATCCAGCAGCTGCTGAACTTCTACCGGCTGACCGGCGAACGACGGTACATCGAGCGGGTGCCCGAGGCGCTGGACTGGCTGGACAGCGTCGCCCTGCCACCCGAGCTGCGGCTGAACGGCCGGACCCACCCGACCTTCATCGAGCCGGGGACCAACCAGCCCTGGTACATCCACCGGCGGGGGTCGAATGTCGTGAACGGTGCCTACTATGCCGACCGCAATCCCAACGACACCTTGGTCCATTATGGATCGTTCCGGACCCTGAACGTCGCGGGGCTGCGCGAGCAGTATGCCGTCCTCGCGGCCCAGACGCCGGAACAGGCCAGCGCCGGCTCGCCCTTGCTGGCGCGCGCCGGGACGAAGACCCTGCCGACGTATTTCACACTGCGCGACGTGTCCTGGCAGGACATGGGATCAGCGGCCCGACGCGCCCGGCCCCCTGCGGCGGGGCGCGCAGGCGAACTGATCGCGGCATTGAATGCGCGGGGATACTGGCCCACGCCGCTGACGGCGACCTCCAACCCCTACATCGGCCCCGGGCCGGCGACGCCTGTGGGCGGCGAGTACCGGATCACCCGCGTCGGCGACCTTCACGACACCTCGCCCTGGATCACGGACTATCCCGTCGAGGGCGTCTCGACCGAGAGCTTCGTTCGAAACATGGGCGATCTGATCGAGGCCCTGGAAGGCGCGGTGGCCGGATGAGGCCCGACCGCCGCGCCTTGACCCTGGGTCTGGTTGCCCTGCCCCTGACCGCCCCCTCCCTGGCGGGATGTGCGGCCCTGCCCCGGATGTCATTTCAGCAGCGGGGCGGCGTGACGGACACCGTGTTCGGCACCCTGGCGTCCGGTGAGCCGGTGCGGATCTTCACCCTGACCAATGACCGGGGCTCGAGCGCGCGGATCATGACCTGGGGCGCGGCGCTGCAATCGCTGACCCTGCCGGACCGCGAGGGGCGGCATGCCGAGATGGTGCTGGGGCTGGATACGCTGGATGACTATGTCGGGCGGTCGAGGAACTTCGGCACCACCGTCGGGCGCTATGCCGGGCGGATCGAGAACGGGCGCTTCGAGCTGGACGGGCGGACGGTCCAGCTGGAGGTCGGCAACGGACCGCATTCGACCCATGGCGGGCCGGTCGGCTTCGCCAAACGCAACTGGTCGGCGCGGGCGGACGAGACAGCCGAGGGTCCGGGCGTGACCCTGACCCTGGTCAGCGTCGACGGGGACCAGGGCTTTCCGGGGCGGTTGACGATCTCGGTCACCTACAGGCTGACGCACGACGACCGGCTGACACTCGACTATCTCGCCCTGACCGATGCGCCGACGGTGCTGAACCCGACGCATCACAGCTATTTCAACCTGTCGGGCGATCCGACACGGGCGGTGACGGACCACCTGCTCGAGATCGAGGCCGAGGCCTTCGCCGCCTACGATGCGCGCAAGATCGTGACCGGAGCGCTGCGCGGCGTGGGGGGGACGCCGTTCGATTTTCGACAGGCCAAGCCGCTCGGGCGCGACATGGCAGCGGAGGACGAACAGTTGAGGTTCGGCGGCGGCTATGACCACAGTTTCGTGGTCTGGGGCGAGGGCCTGCGCCGCGCCGGTCGCCTGTCCCATGCTGACAGTGGCCGGTCGCTCGAGGTCTGGACGACCGAGCCCGCCCTGCATGTCTATGCGGCCAATACGGTCGAGCTGATCGGGCGCGGCGGGGCACCCTATCGCCCGTACTGCGGCGTCGCCCTGGAGACCCAGCATTTTCAGAACAGCCCCAACCGGCCGGAGTTTCCCACGACGATCCTGCGGCCGGGCGAGACGTTTCGATCACAGACGGAGTACCGGTTCGCCACGCGCTGAAATGAAAAAGCCCCGGTGGTAACGCCGGGGCCTAATCGAGATGGGCTCAAGTAGCCCGAAGGGCGGTAGCCCCTGGGGTCATGCCTCTTCGGCAACGGGGCCTTCGGCCTTGCCGGTTTCCGGCACGACCACGCCCTTGGCGGGGCGGATGGTCTGGCGCTCGGCGATCCGGGCCGACTTGCCGCGACGGTCGCGCAGATAATAGAGCTTGGCGCGCCGGACGACGCCGCGACGCTTGACCTCGATGGATTCGATGTTGGGCGACAGGATCGGGAAGACGCGCTCCACGCCCTCGCCGAAGCTGATTTTCCGGACGGTGAAGTTCTCGTTCACGCCGCCGCCGGCGCGGGCGATGCAGACGCCCTCGAAGGCCTGGATGCGTTCGCGCTCGCCTTCCTTGATGCGGACGTTGACGCGCAGGGTGTCGCCGGGCTGGAAGTCGGGGATCGAACGCTTCTCGATCAACCGCGCCTTCTCTTCGGCCTCCAGGGTCTGAAGGATGTTCGCCATGTCTATTCTCCTCGGGCTTTGCCGCCCCTTGCTTGTGATTTGGCGAGATGCGCCGCCCAGAGGTCCGGCCGTCGCTCCCGCGTGGTGAGTTCCCTTTGATCCTGACGCCAGGCGGCCACACGCTTGTGGTCGCCGGACAGAAGGACCTCCGGGATGTCGATCCCCTCGAACGTCCGCGGTCGCGTGTACTGCGGATGCTCCAGAAGACCATCCTCGAAGCTCTCGGAACTCAGGCTTTCGGCCTGACCCAGAACCCCGGGGATCAGTCGTACGCACGCCTCGATCACCACCATCGCCGCCGCCTCGCCGCCGGCGAGCACCGCGTCTCCGACGCTGACCTCCTCGAACCCCCGGGCGTCGAGCACCCGCTGATCCACCCCCTCGAACCGGCCGCACAGGACGACGATGCCGTCCGCCTGGGCCCACTCCTGGCACCGCGCCTGCGTCAGGGGCCGACCGCGTGCGCTCATGTACAAAAGCGGCCGGGGAGGACCTGTCAGGCTGTCAAGAGCCCGGGCCACCACGTCCGCCTTCAGCACCTGACCCGGACCACCCCCCGCAGGGGTGTCGTCCAGGAAGCCGCGCCTATCGGAGCTGAAGCCCCGGATGTCAAGGGTTTCCAGGGCCCACAGGCCCTTCTCGTGCCACGCCGTCCCGATCAGGGAGACCCCCAGCGGCCCGGGAAAGGCCTCCGGGAACATGGTCAGGACGGTGGCGGTGAAGGGCATGTCGAAACTGCGTGCGAACCGTCTGAAAGGTCTGAAATGTCAGGCGCCCCTTACGTCTCTCCCCCGTCGCCGAAGGGCGATGGGGGAGTGGATCGCGGCAGACAGCCGCGAGACGAGGGAGCGACTCCGGCGCTGGAGTCGGGGCTGGCAGCCCTGATTGGCGCCATCGCCTCGCCCCCTCCGTCACGGCCCTGAAGGAGGGCCGCGCCACCTCCCCATCGCCCAGGCGGGCGACGGGGAGGAAACGGAGACTAAGCCGCCTGGATGCCGCTTTCGGCCAGCCAGTCCAGGATCTTGCCCTTGGGCATGGCGCCGACCTTGAGCGAGGCCATCTGGCCGTCCTTGAACAGCATCAGGGTCGGGATGCCCTTCACGCCGAGTTTCGAGGGCGTGAGGGGGCTGTCGTCAATGTTGATCTTGGCGATGGTGACCTGACCGGCCAGTTCGTCGGCGATCTGTTCCAGCGCCGGTCCGATCTGCTTGCAGGGGCCGCACCACTCGGCCCAGAAGTCCACCAGCACGGGGGTGGAGGCTTTCAGCACGTCGGCGTCGAAGCTGTCGTCGGTGACCTTGACGGTGGCCATGGGAGTTCTCCGTGGGGGCGCACGGCGCGCGCCCGTCTCTTGTTCAGGCGAGATGTGGGACGATTCCCGGGGAAATCAACGGGCCGCGACCGGGGTCGCATCATGGCGCGACGGACATGGCCATCGACAGGAGACCGAGGATCGGTCCCGACCGGCCGCGAACCGAAACGTCGGACTGACCGACCTATGCCTCGGCCCGAGTCCTCACGGTCCCGCACCGTCCTGTTCGACGTGGCGGGTGACCAGTTCGAATACAGCGAGGACGGCACCATGGCCCAGCACGACGATGGTCACCCAGAGCAGGGGCCACTTCATGACGAAAGTGCCGAGCCCGACGTTGATGGTGACGAAGATCGCGGCCAAGACGACATAGCAGGCCGCATGAATCCAGAACGACAGACGCAGCGCCCTGATTACCTTTGCCCGCCGGCCCCGGACGATCTGCGATGCCTCGATCTCAGGGTCGAGGGACAGGGCACCGACATCGACGTTGAAGGCGTTGGCCAGCGCCTTGAGCGTCTCACTCGAAGCCTGCTGTCCATTTTCGATCCGCTGGAGTGTTCGAAGACCGATTCCTGCCAGCTGGGCGAGGTGCTCCTGGGACCAGTGGCGCTCCTCGCGCCAGCGCTTGATCCTTGCCATATCGGTCTTGAAGAACATTCCTGGCTCCCGGGCCGGTGTAGCAGACGTCTCAGGAACCCCGAAAGGCCACCGGCCCACCACGCCAACCGCGCGTCACAGCCCCGCCAGTCACCGGCCAGGCCGGGCTCGACCGACGTTCGCGGTCAGCGGGCGGTGCGCAACCGTCCGTCTCAAACCGACACCGCCATCAGCTTCGGCCCGCCCGTCCAGACCAGCGGCGCCTCGACCGGGAGGGATATTGACCCCGCCGGACCGCGTCACAGGCGGCCACCGGTCGTGAGAGCCGGCCAGGTCGGCGTCTCCCGGCCCCAGATCGATCCCCTCGTCGTCGATCAGTCGCAAAATCGCTGTATCGTTGAAGTATGGAAACGAACGAGGCGGTGACCGGTCTGGCCGCACTGGCGCATGAGGGCCGGCTGGCGGTGTTTCGCGAGCTGGTGGCGGCGGGGCCGGACGGGCTGGCGGCCGGAGAGGTCGCGCGCCGGGTGGGGATCGCCCCCAACACCCTGTCGGCCAGCTTTACCGTGCTGTCCCACGCCGGGCTGGTGACGCGACGCAGGGACGGCCGGTCGATCATCTATACCGCCGCCTTTGACCGGATGGGTGCCCTGCTGGGCTTTCTGATGGAAGACTGCTGCCGGGGGCGTCCGGACGTGTGCGCGCCCGTGGCCCGGATCGCGGAGCGCGTGGCGTGCTGTCCCTGAGCCGTCGATGAGGGCGACGACCCTGGGCATCATCGGTGCCTCTGGCCTGTCCATCCTGTGCCATCCCGACCGGGCGAGCGCCCAGGGCAACGATCGCCTGCGCGTCAGCGGGGAATGGCGCGGGCGCTACGAGACCCTGACCGGACAGTTCCGGGCCGGGGGATCGGGCACGGACCAGATGCTGGCGTTCCGGACCCTGGTGCTGGTTGAGGCCGATACCGGCCCGGTCACCTGGGGGGCCGAGATGCAGGACGCCCGGGCCTATCTGGACGATGAGGGATCGCCGGTCAGCACCAGCATCGTCAATCCCGTGGACCTGCTGCAACTCTATGGTCGCACGCGACTCGACCGGGGGCTTGGCGACGGCGGTCAGACCGAGGTTCGGGTCGGCCGGATGACGCTGGACATCGGCAGCGGCCGTCAGGTCGAACGGGTCGACTTCGCCAATGTGATCTCCACCTATACCGGGGTGTCTGTGCGCACGACGTCCCGGCGTGGAGATGAGCTGCACGCCTTCCATGTGGTTCCGGTGGGGCGGCGGCCGACCGATCGGCAGAGCCTGACCGACAACGCCATATCAGGCGACGAGGAGGAGACGGGACGACGCTACTGGGCCGTTCACTACATCCGCCCCGACCTGCTGGGCCCCCGGATGGACCGGGTGACCGGCGAGGTCTTTGCCTATGGCCTGCGCGAGGCGGACACCGCCACCGTGCCCACGCCGAACCGGCGCTATCTGACCCGGGGCGTGCGGCTGTCGCGCGAGCCGGGCGTCGGGCGGTGGGACCTGGATGTGGAGGGTGCCTATCGCTCGGGCAGCCGTCGCGCCACCTCCGGTCCGGGTGACGTTCGCGACCTGAGGGTTCGGGCCTGGACCCTGCATGCGTCAATAGGGCGGACCGTGAATCATCCCTGGCGGCCGCGCGTCGCGCTGGACTTCGACTACGCCAGCGGCGACCGTCGGCCCGACGATGACGCGTTCGACCAGTATGAACGGCTGTTCGGCAGTCGACGCTCCGACCTGGGCAACACCGGCATCCACGGCCCCCTGACCCCCGCCAACCTGTCCGCGCCCGGCGGCCGGATCGAGATCCGGCCCTCGGCCCGATGGGACGCGCGCCTGGCCTACAAGGCGGCCTCCCTGGCCTCCACAACCGACGCCTGGGTGGTGGCGCGGGTTCGCGATCCGTCCGGCCGGTCGGGCCGGTTCATCGGACACGCCATCGATGCGCGCGCCCGCTACTGGCTGGACCCCGACCGGGTCAGGCTGGAAGTCGGAGCGTCCGCTCTCGTCGGCGGAGACTTGGGGGATCGGACACCGAACGGGTCCCGGCAGGGCGATACCGTCCATGCCTATGTCCAGGTGACCAGAACATTCTGACCTCTGCAAGGGGTGCCCTGCGCCGAACGTCAGCCGAGTCCCGCCAAGGCCTCCGCCATCATCGCCTCCGGCACCGCCATCAGCTTCGGCCCGTCCGTCCAGACCAGCGCGGCCGCGACCGGGCGGTCAGGGGCGGGGCGTCGAGACCTGCGGCCCGCATGGTGCGGATTCAGTCGAAGATATCAAAGATGGACCCACGCTTCTTCCCGTAGCCCCGGCCATACTCGCCATGTTCTCCCCGTTCTCCCCGCTCTCCATACTCGCCGCGTTCGCCGAACCCTCGACCCCAGTTCTGCGGAGGCGGGGCGGACGGATAGGGTCCGGCTGCGGGTGGAGGCACCGCGGTCTGGGCACCGGCCGCCATCAGGTTCTCCAGCTCACCGCGATCGAGCCAAACGCCGCGGCAGGTCGGGCACATGTCGAATTGAACCCCGGCGCGTTCTACTGTCTGCATGGAGCTGTTGTCGTTAGGGCAGAGGAGCAATGGCATAGGTGCGTCCCGTCAGGATGAAGGAGGCGAGAAACCGCAAGGGTGATCGGGCCTCACGTTTGAAACGTGGTGCGTCCGACATCACCGCAACCGCCGAAGAAGCGATCACAGTCAGAGGGGCCCGGTTCGCCCCATGATGATGGTGGCGAAGCGCCCTCATGGCAAGGTCGACGGCAATCGCGGACACGAACCGCAGACCATGGCAGCCGCGGCGGCATCGGCGCGGGGCCCAGACCAGGGGAGGTTACGTTGATCCTGATCGAAAACGTGCTTGGCCGTGAGCAGGCGCTCGCCATCGGCGAGGCTCTGGCTCACGCGCCCTTCCAGGACGGCTCCCTGACGGCCGGGTCGGCCGCCCGGAAGGTCAAGCAGAACACGCAGGCGCTGGGGGATGATGCCGGCGTGGCCGCTCTGGGGGATCGCGTGCGCCTCGCCCTGGAGGGGAATGCGCTGGTGCGCCGGATGGTGCGCCCGGTGCGGTGGTCAAACCTGCTGTTCTCCCGCTACAGCTCCGGTCAGCAGTACGGACTGCACGCCGACAATGCCGCGATGGTCGATGAGCATGGGTGGCCGCTCAGGACCGATGTCAGTTTCACGCTCTTCCTCTCGGATCCAGACACCTACGGCGGAGGGTCCCTCCTGATCCCCGGGCAGTCGGGTGATCGGGAGTTCAGGCTGGGCGCCGGCAGCGCGGTCTTCTATCCCACCGGGCTCCTTCACCGCGTCACGCCTGTGACCGCCGGGGTCAGGCTGGCGTGCGTTGGCTGGATCCAGAGCCTTGTGAGACGGCCCGACCAGAGAGAAATCCTGAGTGACCTGCACGGACTGAGAGACGATGCAAATGAGGAGGCGTCGCTGATCCTGGACAAGACCATCGGGAACCTGCTCCGCATGTGGGGAGAGGCATGAACCTGCGGTAAGGCGCAGGGTCGTTCCCGGGACTGTGTTTGTGCCCGACGCAGCCGGCGGACGTGGGCGAAGAGGACCTCCGGCGGGGGTGAGCTTCCGATCGAGGGGCAAGCGTTATCCCAACTGGGTCAACGCCTCCGCCATCATCGCCTCCGGCACCGCCATCAGCTTCGGCCCGTCCGTCCAGACCAGCGCCGCCTCGACCGGGCGGTCGGGGTAGAGCGTCCGCAGCACCGCGACATAGGCCGCCATCTGGGCGACGTAGGCGGGGTCGGCGTCCTCGATGCGGTCGGGGGCGGGGCGGTTGGTCTTGTAGTCGACGACCAGGACGCGGTCGGGCGTGATCACCAGCCGGTCGATGCGGCCGTTGATCGAGACGCCGGGCGCCAGTTCGGGCGCGGAGCCGACGAGGGCGATCTCGGCCCGGGAGCCGGGGCCGAAGACAGGGGCGAAACGGGCGTCGTCCAGCACGCCGAAGGCGGCAAGGGTCATCTCCTGCCGCTGCTCGTCCGAGAGGCCGCGTTCGCGGGCCAGCAGGCGGCGCGCGGCGTCGGGGCGAGCCTCGGGGGCGATCTCGGGCAGGCGTTCCAGCAACAGGTGGATCAGGTCGCCGCGCCGGAAGCGGCCGAGCGGGGCGCCCTCCCCGCCCGAGGCCACGGCCAGCGGCGAGGGGGCGGCCACGCGCGCGGGGCCCCTGGCCTGGGACGGCGAGACGTAGCGGGCGGACGGGTCGACCGGCGGGGCGTGGCGGGCCCAGTCGGGGACGACGGTGGCGGGCGGCGCGACGGCGGCGGCGGCCCGGCCCGGCACCTCCGGATCGTGGCCGAAGCGGCGGCGGTCGTCACCGATGTCGCGGACCTGATCGCCCAGCCGGTCGAAGGTCCCGGTCAGGATGGCCCACCAGCTGCCGGGCTCGAAGCCGTCCTTCTGGTTGCCGACGCCCCGGCCCATGACGATGATCCGGTCGCGGGCGCGGGTCAGGGCGACGTAGAGCAGGCGCAGGCTCTCATCGACGGCCCGTTGCTCGCGCGCGGCGCGGGCCTCGGCCGCGGCCGGGGCGTCCTGTTCCTTGCTGCCGAGGCACATCAGCCAGCCCTCGGTGCCGTCGTCCAGCGCAACCGGCATCAGGGCGGGACCCTGGGCCTTCGACCGGGCGGTGGTGTCGGGCAGGATGACCACCGGGGCCTCCAGCCCCTTGGCCCCGTGGACGGTCATGACGCGGACCTCGCCGCGCGCCCCCTCTAGCTCGCGCTTCACCTCGACGTCGGCCTGTTCGAGCATGAAGAGCGCGGTTTCCAGATCCAGCCCGCCGCGATCCTCGGCCGCCAGCACCTGATTGAGCGTCTCGTCGATAGCCTCCTCGGCCTCGCGGCCCAGACGGGCGAGGACGCGGGCCCGGCCGCTGCGCCCCGTGTCGTCGACGCGGTTCAGGAGGCCCGAGAAGAAGGCGAAGGGATCGCGGCCGCGCGTGGCGAGGGCGAAGTCGAGCAGGGCCCGGGCGCGGGCCCACTCCGGCCGCCCGGAGGCGCGGTCGCGGAGTTCGCGCCACAGCCCGCCGCGCTTTTCCTTCGCGCCGGCCAGGTCGAACAGGCTGTCTTCGTCCACGTCGCAGAAGGGGCTGCGCAACACCTCGGCGAGGCTCAGGTCGTCGTCCGGATAGAGGGCGAAGCGGGCGATGGAGATCAGGTCGGAGAAGGCGATGTGGCTGGACAGCTTCAGCCGGTCTGCCCCGGCGACGGGCACGCCCGCCGACTTCAGGGCGCGGATGATCTCCTCGAAGGTCGCATCGCGGCGGCGGACGAGGATCAGGAAGTCGCCGTAGCCGCAGGGGCGCAGCGCCCGCTTGTCCTTGTCCTGAACGGCCATGCCGGTTTCGACCTGACGCCGGATCTCACGGGCGAGGTCGGCAGCCATGCGCTTTCGGGCGCTGCTGGTCGGCTCCTCGTCGACGGGGTCGTCCCAGGCGTCGCGCTCGGGGGCCTTTTCGTCCTGATAGAGGGGCCACAGGTCGACGCCGCCGCGATCGCCGGTGCGGATCGGCTGGTGGACAGGGATGGCCGCGACCTGTTCGCCGACGAGGGCGCGGGTCCGCTCCGGGCCGTCGAACACCGCGTCGACGAACCTGAGCACCTCGGGGGTCGAGCGGAAGGAGGTCGCGAGTTCCACAGCCTTGAAGGCGAAGCCCGCCCCGCGGACCAACAGGTCGTACCGCTGCGATTCCTGATTGAGCCGCTCGGGCCGGGCCCCCTGGAAGGAGTAGATCGACTGTTTCTCGTCACCGACGGCGAAGACCGTGCGCTCGACCGTGCCGGCTCCGAAGCGGCGGGAGCCGAGACCGGCGAAGAACCCCTCGGTCAGGGCGCTGACGATCTCCCACTGTTCCGGAGCGGTGTCCTGGGCCTCGTCGATCAGGACGTGCTCGATGCCGCCGTCCAGCTTGTACAGAACCCAGGCGGCGCTGGAGCGGACGGTCAGGAGTTCGACCGTGCGCGCCACCAGATCGCCGAAGTCGAGGGCCCCCTTCGCCGCCTTCCGCTGGTCGTAGAGGGCGGCGTGGGCCCGGGCCAGGGTCAGGACATGGACGGTATCCTCGGCCAGCCGGGCCTTTCGGACCTCGCCCAGGGTCGCGACGACCTTGTCCTGAAGCGACGTCAGCCAGTCGCGGGCGAACGCCGGTGCGGACTTCGTCGCCACGAATTTGCGGGGCTGGCCGGTGCCGGTCAGGAAGACCGGGGCGATGCCGGCGAAGGTCCAGTCGGCCCGATGCATCTGCTCCGAACAACCCTGGTCGGTGGTCGAGCCCGTCGCCATCTGGTCGGCGACCGAGAGCCAGGCGGCGCGGTCGAGGAAGCGCATGAACTCGCCCTCGATCGTCGCGGTATCGCGCCCCTCGTGCGTCCCGGCCAGGGCCCACGGGCCGGGCGCGCGCCCGTCCTGCCAGCGCGTGACATAGTCCAGCAGCCGGGCGCGATCCTGCTCGATCTTCGCCAGCAGGGCCTCAAAGGCGCGGAAGTCCAGCTCGACGGCGAAATGGGCATAGGCCGTGCCGATGCCACCCTCGGGATTGGCGAGGGCGAGCCGGGCCAGATCCTCGCGGGCGGCGCGCGACAGGGCGACGGCGGCCTGGTCCTCCAGCACCCTGAACCCCGGGGTGATACCGGCCTCCAGCGGGAAGCGGCGCAGCAGCTTTTCGCAGAAGGCGTGGAGCGTCTGGATCTTCAGTCCGCCCGGGGTGTCCAGCGCCCGGGCGAACAGTTTCCGGGCGTTGGCAAGGTCGCTCCCCGAGAGCCGATCCGGATCCCGGCCGTCGAGATCGGCGAGCGAACCGCGCAGGCCGTCATCGTCCATGACGGCCCAGGCGCCCAGACGCTGATACAGCCGCGCCTGCATCTCGGCGGCAGCGGCCTTGGTGTAGGTGACGCACAGGATCCCCGACGAGCCCACGCCGGCCAGCAACAGACGCGCCACCCGGTCGACCAGGGTCGAGGTCTTGCCCGAGCCGGCGTTGGCGGTGACGAACACCGACTGGCGCGGATCGGCGGCGTCGATCTGGGCCAGGTCGGGCAGAATCCGGATGGTGGCGGCGTCGGCGCTCATGCGTCGCCCTCCTCGCCGCCGACGACGGACCATTCCCACGCCCGGGCGAGCCGGTCGTAATTGCCGCCGAAGGAGCCCGCGAACTGGGGCGCGACCCAGCTGAGGTAGGGGGTGGACGGGTCGTCGAACCGAGCCACCTGCCTTCTGAGACCCGCCAGGGCGGCATCCGACAACACCACGGCCTCTTCGCCCGCGCCCCGCACTTCGACCTGACCGGCGACCTTGCGCCCCACGATGCGGACATAGGTCAGTTCCTCGGGCGCGACCGGACCGGCGTCCTTCAGGCCCGCCTCGGCGAGGATCGCCCCGGTCAGGGTCAGCTGGGGCGAAAAGCCCGCCCTGACCTGTTTCGCGCTGGGGATGGCCCCGGTCTTGAAGTCGAGGATCGCCGCGCCGGTGGCCGAAAGCTCGATCCGGTCGGCCTTGGCCGTCACGGTGAACGGGCCCGCAGGCGCGGCGAAGGTCAGGGCGACCTCCTCCTCGACGCGGATCTCTATGCCGCGGGCCCGCCGTCGCATCTCGAAGCCCGCCAGCCAGCGCGCGCAGTTCCGGGCCAGAGGGGCCTCGCGCGCCATGGCGGCGTCTTCGAAACCGTGGTGGGTCAGCTCCTCGTGCAGCAGGGCCGACAGCTGGCCCTCGCAGTCCTCGGGCCTGACGTCGGGCCAGGACAGGGTCAGCCGCTCGACCGCCTTGTGAATGGCCGAACCGCGCGCCATCGCCTCGGCCGACTGACCCGGCCGGTCCATTTCCCGCAGGCCGAGAACATAGCGGGCGTAGATGGCGTACGGATCACGCACCCAGCGCTCCACGCCGGTGACGGGCAGCCGGCGCGGACGCCGCTCGACCGGGGGCCGGGGGGCGGGGCGGCCGGCCAGCCTCGACGGGCCTGGTGGCGGGGCGTCCAGGGCGCGGGCAACCTCGAGCGCGGGGCAGGAGCGATCGATCGTGACCCGGCTGGTCTCGCTGTCGGCCCCGCCCGCCAGCATCTCCAGCCGCCACAGCCAGCGACTGCGCACGGCGGGCTGGCCACCGCGCCGCTCGCAGTGGATCAGGATGGCCTCGGGGTTCGACGCCGCCTGGACGAAATCCTGCGCCGTCTGGCCGACCCGGCGCTCCGGCGGTGGCAGGCCCAGGGTCTGGCGCATCGGCCGCGACAGGAAGGGGTCGGTCGGGGCCGCCGCCGGCCAGACCGTCTCCTCCAGCCCGGCGAGGATCATCCGGTCGGCGCGCACCAGCCGCGCCTCGATGGCCCCCAGAATGCGCAACGACGGATGGGTCGCCCCGCCCGTCCGGACCGTCGTCTCTTTCAGCAGGGCGTGGATCAACTCGGCGAAGTCGGGGGCGTCGAGCGGGCCGAGGGCCGCCCCGCCCTCGATCAGCTGCGACAGCAGGGCCGCCGCCGCCTCGCCATCCGGGCCGGACCAGACCTCGACCCCGGCGAGGCTCTCGACGAGGGTCGTCAGGGCCCGTGCAGCGGCGTCCAGAGGAGCGCGCGGCATGAACGGCCGGCCGGCCTCCCCGGACAGCACGCGCAGTCGCCCGGCCAGCAGCGAGGCGAGGGCCAGGCGCTCGACCGTGGCCTGCGACGGCGCGCTCCCGTCGCGCCGGGGCTGGCCGGCCTGATCCAGCCGCTCGCCGATCCGGGCCCAGCGTCGCGGGCGAGGGCCGCGCAGGGCGTGGTTCTCCAGCGCCTCGACCGCGCGGGGACTGGCGTCTTCCAGGATGACCGCCTCGGCCTTGCACAGGGCCAGAAGGGTCTGGGGGTCCAGGGGATCGGCCATGAAGCGGGCGGCCAGATCGACCAGGGTTCCGACCGGCATCCGGTCCAGCGTTGCGCCCGACGAGACGTCGGCGATCACGCCCCACCGCTCCAGCCAGGTGGCCACACGCCGTCCCAGCGCCAGATCCGGCGTGACGAGGGCGCAGGTCTGCCCGGGGGTCTCCAGCGTCTCGCGCATCATCAGGGCGATGGTCGCGGCGGCCTCTTCCTCGGCGCGGCACGCGACCACAGACAGCCCCTCCAGCCCGAGAGCCACGGGGTCGGCGGACTGACCGGACGCAGCGGCCTCTGCGCGGATGCGGCGGATCTCGGTGCGCCAGTCGGCCGTGGCGTCGGCGGGGCGCAGGGCCTCATTGAGCAGACGCGCCCGGGCCCGGCCGCGCGCCTCCCCGGCCGCCTCGTCAGGGCGGCGGAACCAGGGCCGCACCGCCGCGCGCTCGACCCCGGCGCGGTCGATCAGACGCTTCAACGCGCTCTGGGGATGCTGCTCGTCGACCTCCGCCCAGGCGTCGGCGTGCAGCTCGAGGTCAAGCCCGGGAAGGACCACGCAGCCCTGCGGCGCAGCCGCCACGGCCCTCAGGACGTCCGCCGCGGCCTTGACCGTGCCGGTCGATCCGGCGGCGATCACCGGGCCGGTCGGCGGCGCCTCGGCCCAGCGTTGCGCCAGCAGACGCAGCAGCCGGGTCCGCCGCCAGCTGGCATCGACCAGACCCATCGTCTCCAGCCGCCGCGGCCAGGCCTCGACCGCCAGACCCAGAAAGTCAGCCGAGGCCTGCCAATGTTCGGCGAGGTCATCAGGCACCAGGGTCGCGACCCGCCCGGGGGCCTCGACCTCCTCGATGTGGCAGGAATCGAGGAACCGGCCGAGGCTGTCGGCCAGCTCCAGCGCCCGCAGCGGCGGATGATCGGGCAGGAATTCCTCCACGATCATCCGCGCCATCTCGAACCGGCGCGTGAGGGGGGCGATGGCGGGCGGCAGGTCCAGCCCCAGTTCGCCGGGCGAGAAGGGGGGTTCGTCCTCCTCCAGATCGCCGAGGGGCCGGACCTGGGGCAGCAGCACGGGCCGACCCCGGCTTTGGGTCGCCAGCGCCGCGCCGAAGGCCCGCGCCGCCCGGCGGTTGGGCAAGAGGATCACCGCGTCCGTCAGCGTCTCTGGCGGCCGGTCGCCCAGCCAGTCCAGAACCCCCGCCGCCAGATCCTCGAGGAACGGTCGGTGCGCCGGGATGGCGAACCAGCGGGGGTGCGCGCCGGCGAAGGGGTTGAAGGGGGTCATGTGCCCTGCCCCTTGATCCGCTCATCCCCGCGAAAGCGGGGACCCAGTGCTTTGGGCGATGATCGGGTGTGGAGCGCGCGAACCGTCATCCCGCGCACCGTGCCTCACGAAAGGACTGGGTCCCCGCTTTCGCGGGGATGAGCGGAATGTGTGGGGTCATCGCTCTGCCAGCCGCGCCTCGGCCTGGTCGCGGGCCCGGGGATCGCCCACGTGCATCCAGTCGCCGTCGAGCACGCAACCGTAGAGCCGGCCGGCCGCCGCCGAGGCCCGCCAGAGAGGGCTGAGCGAGAAGGGCCCGTCCGGCCCGCCGTCGGCATAGTCCGGCCGGGTGATATGCAGGCCCATGTAGGCGAAGGGGGCCGACGGGGCGTCCCCCCGGAAGGTCAGGCGGCCATCCCCGGCGAGGAAGAAATCGCCGTCGCCCTCGAAGCCGATCGAGCCCTCGCGCCGGGCCAGCAGCAGGCAGGCGTCCATCGTCACCGGATCCCACAGGCGGGCGAGGTCGGCGATGGCATCGCCCCGGTCGATCCAGACACTGTCGATATTGGCGACGAAGACCGGGTCGTCGCCCAGCAGTGGCCGGGCCTTCTTCAACCCGCCCCCGGTCTCCAGCAGCTGCTCCTGCTCGTCGGAGATCAGGATGCGCGGCGAGGCGCGGTCGACCAGATGGTTGACCAGCCGCCCGGCGAACCAGTGGACATTGACCACTGCCGTCGTCACCCCGGCCTCGGCCAGCCGGTCCAGCACGTGATCGATCAGGGCCCGGCCGCCCACCTCGACCAGAGCCTTGGGCCGGTCGTCGGTCAGGGGGCGCATGCGGGTGCCCAGTCCGGCCGCAAGGACCATGGCGGTCGTGGGTGCCCTGGGCGGCATTGTCATTGGCGCACCTCGGCGGGCACATGGCGGTCGAACCAGCGGGCGACGCCCTCCAGTCCCGGCCGCTCCAGATTGCGGTTCAGGTGGGCCCACATGCGCGGCATGAAGGCGGCGTAGCGAGGCTTGCCGTCACGCGCGATCAGGCGGGCGAAGATGCCCAGGATGCGCGCCTCGTTCAGGGCTGCCAGTCCAGCATAGGCGCGCAGGAAGGCGTCGCGGTCTGCCACGTCGGCGACGGCGAAGTAGTGGTCGAGCGCCTCGGCCTCCAGTTCCGACGAGACGTCGCGACGCGCGTCCTGAAGCAGGGAGTGGAGGTCCCACGATGGGTGGGTGCGGACCGCGTCCTGAAAGTCGATCATGCCGACGCGGGCGGCCCCGACGCGCTCCGGCAGCCAGATCAGGTTCTCGGCATGATAGTCGCGGTGCGCCATGACCGACGCTCCGGCCGCGCCTTCCTGCACAATGGGGGCCCAGGCCTCGCGCCAGGCCGCGATCGCCGCGGCGTCGAAGCGAAGATCGGGCCGCAGCCGGGGCAGCCATTCGACGAACAGGTCGGCTCCCCCCTGAAGCGCGGTCTCGTCATAGGTCTGCAGGGGCCAGTCGCCCGCGGACCCCGTCAGTACGTCGGGGGCCCCGCCGGCGTGGAGCACCGCGAGCGCCTCTACGGACGCAAGATAGAGCGGTGTGTCGTCCTGACCGCCCTCGATCACCCGGGCGAAGACGCCCTCACCGAAGTCCTCCAGCACGGCCAGTCCCCCGGGCGCATCCAGCGCCCTCATGTCCGGCGCGGACAGGCCGATGGCGCGCAGATGCGCGGCCACCGCCGCAAAGGCCTCGATCCGCCCGGCCGACAGGCGCGCGACGGCATTCCAGCCCTCGGCACGGCGGCGCTCCGGCGACCAGGAGGGATCGGCGGGCGGGCTCTCGGCCGCTGCGACCTGATCCATCAGCATCAGGGACGGGCCGTCCGCAGGATACAGACGCTCGTAGCGGCGGGTGGAGGCGTCGCCCGGCAGGGGTTCGCGCCGCGCATGCGCCAGCCCCGCCGCCTCCAGAAAGGCCAGCCGTTCGGCCTCGCGGTCCCTGTTCGCCTCAGTCATTCCAGCCTTCGAGCATGCGTTCCATCTTCCCTGTCCATGCCCCTGCGCCAGAAACGGTCGCAACACGTCCATCGCCCGCCTCGGCCAGCGTGATCGCGAGACGGTCCGGCCCCAGTGCCCGGTCAAGGTTGCATCCCAGCCGTTCCGGCCATTCGATCAGGACGGCCCCGGTGTCCAGAGCCTCGTCCAGCCCGGTCTCGCGCACTTCATCGGGGCGTTCCAGCCGATAAAGATCGAAATGGGCGATCGGAGGCGCCGTCTCGTAGAACTGCACCAGGGTAAAGGTGGGCGAGGGGACGTCCTCGTCCGGACCCGCCAGGGCACGAATCAGCCCGCGCGCCAGTGTCGACTTGCCCATGCCCAGCGGGCCCTCCAGCAGAACGGCCTCGCCGGGAGCCAGAAGGGGGGCGATCGCGGCCCCCAGCCGCGTCGTCGCCGCCTCGTCCTCGAGCCGGATGGTGCTCATGCGAATTCCGCATCGGGCTGGCCGGGGAGGACCCGTTCGGTGAAGGCCTTCAGCGCCCGGGTCGCGCGGGCCGGATCGATGTCGAGGCGCGACGGCGGGATCGGCTTGCCGATGTTCAGGCGAAAGGGCTTCTTTCGCTTGTTCAGCAGCTCGTGGAACAGGGTGACGTCACGCAGTTCCCGGGACACACGGTCGAACAGGTGGAACAGGGTCGAGGTCGGGCCGGTGACGTGGATCGGCACGATCGGGGCCTGATACTTCCGCGCCAGCGACGCCGCCGTCGGGGCCCAGTCCGGGTCGGTCAGCTGACCCCCCTTGCCGACGCGCGCCAGCCGCCCGGCGGGAAACAGCACCACGCACCGCTCGGCCTCGAAGGCGGCGCGCGCCGCGTCAAGGGTCGCGCGGGTCTTGTCGCGCGTGCGCTTGTCGACCACCCACTCCACGGGAATGACGACCTCGGACAGACGCGGCGAGACGCGGAGGGCGTCGGCATTGGCGAAATAGATGGCGTCGGAGCGCCGCGTGCGGATCGCGTCACAGACGGCGATCCCGTCGGCGATCCCGGTCGGATGGTTGGCCACGACGATGCACCGCCCGGTCGCCGGGAGCCGGTCGAGGTTGAGGCTCGACACCTTCAGGTCCAGCAGGTCCGACACATGGTCCAGCGCCGCCTGGCCCGACAGGGGACCGATCGCGTCCGCCATCCGGCGCGCCCGGCCATAGCCGAGCAGCGCATAGAGCCCGGGCCGGACCAGCGGCCACAGCGGCGAACCGGTCAGGCCGGGGGCCCGCTCGGCGATCAGGACATCGACGATATGATCCGGCCGGCGCGCGGGGAGCGCGTTGGCGGGGTCCGGGTGGGCGGCGGCGGCGGTCATCCGGCGTCCCTTGTCGCCGGTCGCCCCCGGACAGGCAAGCCGCGTCAGTCGCGCAGCGTCCGCATCGCTGCCAGCCGCCCGAAGGCCAGCGTCAGGGCCTTGCGCCGGGCGGGCGGGAGCGGCGTCCGGGGCGCGTCGCGTACGACAGCGCCCCCGAAGCCATCGGCGACGATCAGGCCCGGATGGTCGGGTAGCAGCGTCCGGGGAAAATCGGGGGAGACCGCGAAGAAGAAGACGTCGCAGAACGGGGCGTATTCAGGCCATTTGCGGTCGACGCGGTAGTCCTCGGGCCCCGACTTCACCTCGCAGATGACGATGTCGCCCTTACGCCCCAGGGCCATGACGTCGGCCCGGCGACCGTTCGGCAGGCCGACCTCGAGCAGGGGGGCATAGCCCATGTCCGCCAGCAGCCGCGCCGCGCCGCGGGTGACCTCCCGGGTGGTCTCCGGACGGCTGAAGACGAGTTCCAGATGAATGGCTGCGGGCACCCCTCATTATGTTCCGGTTACGTTCTTGTGGCAAGACGTGGTGACCGACCGGAATACGCAGGCTTATCCCGTGTGTACGGCGTTCGTGGTGTTGAACCCGAGGGCGCGGGCGCGGGCCAGGGTGGCGGCGCGGACCGCCGCAGCCGGGCTCTGGCTGCGGTGCCAGACCCACCAGCTGGACTTGTCGGGCAGGCCCATGATGGCCCAGCTGTAGTCCGGCGCGTGATCCCAGACCCAGTATTGCTGGGAGGCGAGGCCGCCGAAGCTGAGCAGGCCCGACAGGCTGAAGCGGAATCGGGCATTGGTCGTTGTGTCGGTGACACGCGCGCTGGCGCGCAGGGTCTCGGTGTTTCCGCCCGGCCGGCGCACGCAGGTCACGAGGATCGAATAGCGGCCGGGGGCGGCCGGATTGAAGTCGATCTGGGCGCGACTGCACTCGCGCTGCATGCCGTTGTGATTGCGGGCGATCTCGAACCAGCGACCGTCGAACCGGTCCAGATCCACAGCCGTCGCCTGGGCCAGGGCCGGGGTGGCGGGGGCCAGGATCAGGGCGGCGGTGGCCAGCATAGCGAGGCGGTATCGGATCATGCGGTCTCTCCCTTGGCCTCGAGATACGGCCGGTCGGACCCTTCGGTTTCTACTACGGTTGCCGACGAGCTCGCCAGGCTTCGCGGGTCTGGCCCCAGCGGTCGACGGGGTGGTCCTGGAAGGGCGGCGGCAGGGTGGCCGGGCCGAGGTTGGTGGAGCCGAGGGCGATGGCCAGATTCCGGGACGGGGTGTTGTCGGGGTCGATACAGTGGATGACCTCGGTCCAGCCCAGATGGTCGAAGGCATGGTCGATGCAGGCGACGGCGGCCTCCTTCGCATAGCCCTTGCCCATGGCGTCAGGGTGCAGACCCCAGCCGACCTCGGTGCCGGGCCAGCCCAGCGGCGTCCAGGGACCGATACGCCCCAGCCACAGACCTGTGTCACGCTCGATCAGGGAGAACATGGCCACGCCCGTCAGGGTCCAGGCCCCGGCCATGGTCATGAAGCCGCGCCAGGCGACCTCGGGGGTCTGGGGACCGCCGATGAAGCGCGAGGAGGGATGGGCCATCTGCTCGGCCCAGCGCGGGAAGTCCTCCATGGCCGTGGGGCGCAGCGTCAGGCGGGCGGTCTGGATAACGGGGCCAGGAGCGGGGCTCACAGCGGATACTCCCGTTCGAGGTCGTAATGGCTGCCGGCGTCGCTCAGAACGCTGGAGTAGAGGCCGAAGCGATCGATGCGGATCGGCGGGCTGGCCAGCAGGTTGTGGTTGGTGATCCAGGCGCCGACGCGGGCCGGATCGGTCTGGGTCTTCAGATAGGCCAGGGTGACGTGGGGCCGATAGGTGCGGGGCTCCAGCCGGATGCCGGCGCGCTCGGCGGCGGCCCGGCACCGGCCGGCGAGCACGCTCAGTCGTTCGCTCGGCTGGACGCCGGCCCAGACCGCGTGGCTGCGAAAGGCGTCGCCGAAGGTGCCGACGCCCTTCAGCTCGATCTCGAACGGGCCGCCGGGGATGCGCGACAGCTCGGCCGCCAGATCGTCGGCGCGGCGTTCGTCGACCTCGCCGTAAAAGGCCAGGGTGACGTGCAGCTGCTCGGCCGTGCGCCAGCGCGCCCCGGGCAGGCCCGACTGGCGCCGCGACAGGGTCTCTGCGACGTCGAAGGGGATGGGCAGGGCGGTGAACAGCCGGAGCATGCGGCAGGTGGTAGCGGTCACAGGCTTTCCGCGAAAGGCCGGGAACCCTGCGGCGTCCATTCCCTTGCGTCAAAGACGATCTCGCACGATATTACATGTTACACGGACCGGGGGCTTTCGCCCCGGCCCCTTATGGAGACGACACTCGCGATGAGCGATTTCAGAAACGGTTTCTCGACCCCGGCGACCGCCCCGGCCGATATGGCCGTGGACGCCGGGCTGCGCAGCTTCATGCTGGGCGTCTACAACAAGCTGGCCGTAGGCCTCGCCGTCGCGGGCGGCCTCGCCTATCTGACCGGCAATGTTCCGGCGGTCCAGGCGCTGTTCTTCGCCCAGACCGCTGACGGGCGGATCGGCATGACGGTGCTGGGCATGATCGTCCAGTTCCTGCCGATCGTGCTGCTGTTCGGCTCGATGTTCTTCATGAAGAACCCGACCGCGCGCGGCGTGAACATGCTGTACTGGGCCGTGGTGGCCTCGATCGGTGCCGGCCTCGGCATCGTCTTCCTGCGCTATACCGGTGGCTCGCTGGCCTCGACCTTCCTGGTGACGGCCGCCTCCTTCGGCGCGCTCAGCCTGGTCGGCTACACGACCAAGAAGGACCTGACCGCCATGGGGTCGTTCCTGATCATGGGCGTGATCGGCCTGATCATCGCCTCGATCGTGAACATCTTCATGCAGTCGGGCACCCTGTACCTGATCATCTCGGGCCTGGGCGTGCTGATCTTCGCCGGGCTGATCGCCTATGACACCCAGCGGCTGAAGATGACCTACTATGCGCTGGGCGGCGACCGGGCGGCGATGGGCGTGGCGACGGGCTTCGGTGCGCTGAGCCTGTTCATCAACTTCGTGAACCTGTTCCAGTTCCTGCTGGCCTTCATGGGCGGCAACCGGGAATAGGGGCCTCAGCTCGCGAGGCAGAGCCTGTCCTCGGGCCGATCACAGATCGGACCCGGGGCGAGGCGAGCATAGGCCACAAGAATTGGGGGCCCCGGTGGAAACGCCGGGGCCTTCTCTTATTCGATCACCTGGAATTTGCGGCTGTCGAAGACGCGCAGGACCTGGGGCAGGTCGCGACCGCGGCGCAGGACCTGGCCACCCTCGCCGATGACGGCCCACTGACCCTGTCGCGCCTGCAGCGCCGGGCGCTTCTCGATGCGGTAGGCGGGGGCGTCGCCCGAGCGGCGAAAGACGGCGAACTCGGCGGCGTCCTTTCCGCCCAGGATGGCGTAGTCGCGCCACTCGCCCTGGGCGACCATCCGACCGTAGACGCGCAGGATGGGGTCGAGTTCCCGCCGGTCGAAGAAGACCGAGGCTGTTCCGCCGGGGGGCGAGAGAGGATCCAGGCTCATCCGCTGCAGTCTAGGACGAGATGGCGGGAACGCCAGCGGCACCGGAAAAATCGTCGCGACACGAAATGGCCCCGTTTCCGTCTTTCGGCGGACAGACGGGGGGACGAGATATCCAGCGTCGGCCTGACGGAGTTCGGACGTGTCCGGATCCTGAACAGCCCCCCCAGCCCCCCTGGATGTGTCCAACGAGGGCTCCGCCGGGCCGACGCTTCCTCCAAAGCGAGACGCCCGCCCTGCCTCCCCTCCCCCCTCAGGCACGGTGGGCGTTTTGCTGTCCAGGGTTCGGGGTGACGGGCCGTCGCGGAGGATGCTAAGGGCCGCGCGCCCCCTTCTCCGCCCCAGGTCCCGTCCATGCCCGCTGCGCCCGACTTTCCGCCCGCACCCGACGCCGTTCGGCCGGTCCGCGCCCTCATCTCGCTGTCGGACAAGACGGGGCTTGAGGCGGCGGCGCGGGTGCTGGACGATGCCGGGGTCGAGCTGGTCTCGACCGGGGGCACGCGCGCGGCGATCGCGGGGTACGGCCTGCCGGTGAAGGATGTGGCCGACCTGACGGGCTTTCCCGAGATGATGGACGGCCGGGTCAAGACCCTGCACCCGGTGGTGCACGGCGGCCTCCTCGGCGTGCGGGATGCCGCCGAGCACCGGTCGGCGATGGAAGTCCACGGGATCGGGCAGATCGATATCGTCTGGATCGATCTGTATCCGTTTGAGTCAACCATTGCGGCGGGCGGTGATTTCGCCTCGGCGGTCGAGAACATCGACATCGGCGGGCCCGCCATGATCCGTTCGGGGGCCAAGAACCACGGCTATGTCGCGGTCGCGGTCGATGCGGCCTCGATCGGCGAGATCGTCGCGGCGGTGAAGGCGGACGGGGTGACGTCCCTGGCCCTGCGGAAGCGTCTGGCGGCGCAGGCGTTCGCGCGCACCGCCGCCTATGATGCGGCCGTGTCGGGCTGGTTCGCCGGCCAGGCCGGGGATACGGCCCCGGTACGGAAGTCGATCGCCGGATCGCTGGCCCAGACCCTGCGCTATGGCGAGAACCCGCACCAGACGGGGGCCTTCTATCGCACGGGAGAGGCCCGGCCGGGCGTCGCGCGGGCCGAGCAGGTCCAGGGCAAGGAGCTGGGCTACAACAACATCGCCGACGCGGACGCCGCCTGTGAACTGGTGGCCGAGTTCGAGGCCCCGGCCTGTGTGATCGTGAAACACGCCAACCCCTGCGGTGTCGCGGTGGGGGCGGATCTCACCCAGGCCTATGCGCGCGCGCTGGAGTGCGACGCGGTCTCGGCCTTCGGCGGGGTGATCGCGGTCAACCGTGGACTCACCGGGGCCGACGCCCGCGCCATCACCGACATCTTCACCGAGGTGGTGATCGCCCCGGGCGCGGACGAGGAGGCACGCGCCGTGTTCGCGGCCAGGAAGAACCTGCGCCTGCTGATCACCGACGGCCTGCCCGATCCACTGGCGGCGGGCGAGGTGTTCCGCTCGGTCGCAGGGGGTTTTCTGGTTCAGTCGCGGGACCGGACCCGCATCCGTCCCGCTGACCTCAGGATCGTGACGCGCCGCCAGCCGACGCGGCAGGAGGTGGAGGACATGCTGTTCGCCTTCACCGTGGCCAAGCACGTCAAGTCCAACGCCATCGTCTATGCGAAGGACGGTCAGACGGCCGGGATCGGAGCGGGGCAGATGAACCGCCGCGACTCAGCCCGGATCGCCGCCATTCGCGCCCGGGAGGCCGGGGAGGCCAGGGGTCTGGCCCATTCGCTGGCCCAGGGCTCGGCCTGCGCGTCCGAGGCCTTCTTCCCTTTCGCCGACGGCCTGATCGAGGCGGCCGAAGCGGGGGCGACGGCCATCATCCAGCCGGGCGGCTCGATCCGGGATGACGAGGTGATCGCGGCGGCCGACGAGCTGAATCTGGCGATGGCCTTCACGGACGTCCGCGTCTTCCGGCACTGAGCCCGGCAGGATCAGCCCTTGAGGACCTCGACCAGCGTCTTGCCCAGGCGCGCGGGCGAGGGCGAAACGCGGATGCCCGCTGCCTCCATGGCCGCGATCTTGGACTCGGCATCGCCCTTGCCGCCCGACACGACCGCGCCGGCGTGACCCATGGTGCGGCCCTTGGGGGCCGTGCGACCGGCGATGAAGCCGGCCATGGGCTTCTTGCGGCCCTTCTTCGCTTCATCGATCAGGAACTGGGCGGCGTCTTCCTCGGCCCCGCCGCCGATCTCTCCGATCATGATGATGGACTGGGTCGCATCGTCGGCCAGGAACATTTCCAGCATATCGATGAACTCGGTGCCCTTGACCGGGTCACCGCCGATGCCGACGGCCGTGGTCTGGCCCAGGCCTTCGTTGGAGGTCTGGAACACAGCCTCATAGGTCAGGGTGCCCGACCGCGAAACGATGCCGACGTTACCCTTCTTGAAGATGGAGCCCGGCATGATGCCGATCTTGCACTCTTCCGGGGTCAGGACGCCGGGGCAGTTGGGGCCCAGCAGCCGCGAGTTGGAGCGGTCCAGCCGCGCCTTGACCCGCACCATGTCCAGCACGGGAATCCCTTCGGTGATGCAGGTGATGAAGGGCACCTCGGCCTCGATGGCCTCGAGGATGGCGTCGGCCGCGCCCGCGGGCGGGACATAGATGACCGAGGCGGTGGCACCGGTCGCGTCCTTGGCCTCCGCCACCGAGGCGTAGATCGGCAGGCTCTCGCCGTTCGAGCCGGTCCAGGTCTGGCCGCCCTTCGAAGGGTGAACCCCGGCGACCATCTGGGTCCCGTAATAGGCCAGCGCCTGTTCGGTGTGGAACCCGCCGGTCTTGCCGGTCAGGCCCTGGACGATGACTTTCGTGTTCTTGTCGACGAGGATGGACATGGGATCTCGCTTCTCTGTTCAGGCGGGGAGGAAGGGGTTTTCGACGCGGACCGACCCGTAGGTCTGACCGTGATTGAGGTCTTCTGAGTAGAGGGTTTTCGCGCCGAGGCGCTCTGCGGCGGCGATGATCGCGCCGTCCCAATAGGAAATCTGGTAGCGGCGCGACATCTCGATCCCGGCGCGGATGACGCTGAAGTCCACGGGCTGGAATGCCTTTTTGGACAGCCGGACGACCCATTCTTTGGCCTCGTCGGCCGACAGGGGTCGAGAGCCCTTGCGCTGGGCGTTGACGTAGAACTCGGCCAGCACCTGGCCGGAGGTGCCGAACCGCGTGGTCAGCAGTTCGATAGCGCGCTCGTTCTTGGCCGGATGATCGACGGCACCCATGGCTGCGTAAAGCAGGACATTGGTGTCGAGGAAGACCTCAGTACTCGCGATCAAACCGAGGTTCCCCGCTGTAGGTCTCTTCACGGCTGAAACGCCAGTCGCCCATCCGGCCCTGACTCTCACGCGCCAGCTTGAGCAGCGCCTCGGTGGCCTCGTCGTGCTCGCTCTCCTGCTCGACCAGACGGGTCAGGAAGCCGCGGACCATTTCGTTGACGCTGGTCCGCTTCATAGCGGCGAGCACCCGCACCTTGTCGAGCAGGTCGTCGTCGATGGCGAGGGTGAGATTGCGCGTCACGTCGTCAACTTACACGGGTTATGTGGAGCACACAATCCGTGTGGACGATGGGCGCGAGCTCAGTCCAGCCGGGGTAGGAAGTAGATGAGGGTAGAGCCGGGACCTGAGCGATCCAGCCCGACCATTCGCATCTGCCCTGTTGCGGCCATGGCGACGAACGTCGGATCGCCAAGGTCGCGGGTCGGGGCCCGGCCCTCCGGCGTCTGAAGCCAGGCGTACGCCTCCATTCCCGCACCAGTGACCGGCGCGAAGCCCATGGCCTCCCGCAGGCGCTGATCCAGGGCCCGATGTTCGGTTGGCCGCGCGCTGACGCCGCAGAAATCCATCAGAATCCGCTCGCGCCCGATGCGACGGCTTATGCGGCCCGTCATGACGAAGGCGATATCGGTGGCGTTCGACCGCATGAAGCCGGCCGTCTCTGACGCGTTGCGCAGGCCCGGCACCATGGAGTCGGGCACCGGCGAATATCCCTCCGCCACTGCGAGCTCGGCCGCCCGCGCCCGATCACCCCCGGCCGTCACGCAGACCGCGTCGAGGGTGGCGATGAGGTCGATCGGTTCAGGCTCCGGCGTCGTCCGGGCCAGGGCCCCCGTCGCCGCCGTCACAACCATTGCCGCCGCGATAGAGCGGAGGCCCCGCACCCTAGCCGACCGCCGCGACGATCTTCTGGGCGGCGTCGTCGAGGTCGTCGGCGGCCTGGATGGTCAGGCCGCTCTCGTTCAGGATCTTCTTGCCCAGATCGGCATTGGTGCCCTCCAGCCGGACGACCAGCGGCACCTTCAGGCCGACTTCCTTCACGGCCGCGACCACGCCCTCGGCGATGACGTCGCACTTCATGATGCCGCCGAAGATGTTGACCAGAATGCCCTGGACGGCGGGGTCGGCGGTGATGATCTTGAAGGCCGCCGCGACCTTGTCCTTGCCGGCGCCGCCGCCGACGTCGCAGAAATTGGCGGGCTCTTTCCCGTACAGCTTGATGATGTCCATCGTCGCCATGGCAAGGCCGGCGCCGTTGACCATGCAGCCGATGTTGCCGTCCAGCGCCACATAGGCGAGGTCCCATTCCGAGGCCTCGATCTCCTTGGCGTCTTCCTCGGTGACGTCGCGCAGTTCCTTGATCTCGGGATGGCGGAACAGGGCGTTGCCGTCGAAGCTGACCTTGGCGTCCAGCACCCGCAGGCGACCGTCGGTCATGACGATGAGGGGGTTCACCTCCAGCATCGCCATGTCGGTCTCGACGAAGGCCTTGTACATGATCGGGAACAGGGTCTTGCCGTCCTCGGCCGCCTGACCGTCCAGCTTGAAGGCGGCGTTCAGTGTCGCCACGTCGGCGGCGGTGACGCCGGCTTCCGGGTCGATAACGATGGTCTGGATCTTTTCGGGCGTGTCATGGGCGACGGCCTCGATGTCCATGCCGCCCTCGGTCGAGACGACGAAGGCGATGCGGCCATGCTGGCGGTCGACCAGAAGGGAGCAGTAAAGCTCGCGGGCGATGTCGGCGCCGTCCTCGATATAGAGGCGGTTGACCTGCTTGCCGGCGTCGCCCGTCTGGGCGGTCACCAGGGTGTTGCCGAGCATCTCTTTCGCATGGGCCACGACCTCTTCGATCGAGCGGGCCAGACGGACGCCGCCCTTGGCGTCAGGGCCCAGCTCCTTGAACCTGCCCTTGCCGCGCCCGCCGGCGTGAATCTGGCTTTTCACGACATACAGCGGCCCGGGCAGCTGGCGGGCGGCGGCCTCGGCCTGGTCGACCGAGGTAATGGCGACGCCCTCGGCGACCGGCGCGCCGAAGCCCTTCAGGACCTGCTTGCCCTGATATTCGTGGATGTTCATGGGAGGACCGCCGCCGTCATTGGGGAGAAGTTGCCGCGCTTATAGAGGGCGATTTTCCGTTGCGCTACCGGCCTTCGGCCTGCTTGAGCGCGGGATATTCGCAAGCGCGACCGTCGTCCCATGACGTTCAGTCAATCCACCCAATCATTGCGCAGGCTGCGGGCCGAGATGAACAGCAGGATCGCCGCCAGACCGTAGAACCACTGGCCCACGTACAGCGAATAGCGCAGCGCCTCCTCGCCAAAGCGTGGCGTCAGATATTCAGACACCGCGCCCAACAGATAGATGCCGAGGCCTATGCCGACGAGGTTGTTGATCAGCAGAAAGCTGGCGGAGGCGGTCGAGCGCATGTGCGACGGCACCAGATGCTGGATCGCCGTGATCACCGGGCCCAGCCAGGCCAGGGACAGGGCCTGGGGGATCAGGAACAGGAAGAAGGCCAGCCACTTGTTGTCGACGTTCATGGCGAGAAAGAACAGAGGCACGGCGATGATGAAGCCGACGGCGGGGACCAGGGGATAGGCGCTGCGCTTGACGCCCTTGCCCAGCTTGTCGGCCAGCCAGCCACCCAGCCAGATGCCGATGGTGCCGCCGAAGAAGGCGATGCCGGCCATGTACCAGGCGCGCTCGGCCCCCTCCATGCCCATGCTGCGCTGGAAGAAGCTGGGCAGCCAGAAGGCCGCACCGTAGCCGTAGACCGAGGAGCAGGCCGCGCCGAAGGCGAGGAACCAGAAGCTGGGCTTCTTCAGCAGAATGGCCCAGACCTCGCCGAAGGAGGCGGCCTTCTGTGCCGGAGCCGGGGTCGCGATGACGCCTTCGGGGACCGGGTCGCGGTCGTAGCGACCGCGCTCAGGGTCCTTGATGGTCAGCTTGACGATCGGGGCCAGCAGCACACCCGCCAGGCCCAGAACGATGAAGGCCGCGCGCCAGTCGATGGCGGCGGCCAGGAGCCCGCCGAACAGATAGCCCAGCGCCGTGCCGATCGAGACACCGAAGGAATAGACCGCGAGGGCCCGCGCTCGCTGGGCCTTGGGGAAATAGTCCGCCACCAGCGAATAGGAGGGGGCCACCCCGCCGGCCTCGCCGACGCCCACGCCCATCCGCGCCGCGAACAGGAACCAGAAGCCGGTCGCCAGGCCGCAAAGGGCGGTGAAGCCCGACCAGACGGCCAGAGAGGTGGCGATGATGGAGGTGCGGCTGACCCGGTCCGCCAGCCAGGCGATCGGGAGCGCAAGGGTGGAGTAGACCAGGGCGAAGGCGGGGCCACCGAGCAGCCCCAGCTGGCTGTCGGTGAAGTTCATCTCGGCCTGGATGTAGGGGGCCAGGATGGCCAGTACCTGCCGGTCGATGAAGTTGAAGGTGTAGACCACCGTCAACATCCCCAGGACATAGACGCGGTAGGCCGGGCGCTCGAGCGGCGTCGGCGTGGCTGCGGTGGTCATGGGGCTCCTCCGGAAGTCTTGTCTTGTTTGAGGCCGACCGTAGCGGTGGCGGACCCTGCTGCAAAAGAAAAAGGGCGGCGGTCGTTTCCGAACCACCGCCCTGTCCTTGTCGCGCGCGCTCAGGCGACGGGCGACCGCGTCACCATCCGGGGCCTAGTAACGAACCGTCAGCGACGCCGAGACCGTCCGCGGCGGGCCGTAGAAGGCCGAGATCGAGTTGTTGAAGGTCGCGCCGGCGAAGTTGTAGCCACCGATGCGGTATTCCTCGTCCGTCAGGTTCCGGCCGAACACGCCGACCTGGTAGTGGCCGCCGGGGGCGGTCCAGACGGCCGACAGGTCGACCAGGGTGTAGCCTTCCTGATCGAGCACCGGATCGGGGGCGTCGAACAGGCTGAACCCGCCGCGGTAGGACAGCGACGGCGTCACTGCCAACTCTCCGCCCGCCAGATCGCCCGTCCAGGTCACGCCCCAGTAGCCCGTCCATTCGGGCGAGTTCTGTGGCGAGCGGGTATTGGAAATGTCGACCGGTGTGCCCGTCACCAGGGTGATGAACTCGTCGAACTCGTTCTTGAGGTAACCGATGGCGAAGCTGGAGGTCAGGTTGTCGGTCAGATAGGCGGTACCTTCGAACTCCAGTCCGTAGATCGTGGCCTGGCCGACGTTGTCGACCACCGAGGCGATACCTGTCGCCGGCGGGGTGGCCACCTGCTGGGTCGTGATCTGCAGGTCCTGATAGTCAGAGTAGAAGACCGCCGAAGCGAACGACAGACGGCGATCGAACGCCGTACCCTTCAGACCGAGCTCATAGGCCGTGACCGTCTCGGGGTCGTAGCCGTTGATCGTCTGGGGCACGAGGAAGGCGTCGCCGCGCATGTCCCAGCCGCCCGACTTGAAGCCCTGGCTGATCGAGCCGTAGCCCGTCAGTTCCTCGGTGAAGTCATAGGAGACGCTGACCCGCGGCGTGAACTGCTCGAAACTGTCCGAGGCGGTATAGTTCGTCCGGGTCTGCAGGATCGGCCGGGTGGCTCCCCCCGTCAGCGGCGTCCGGGTGGCTCCCAGATAGAAGAAGCGCTGGACGCCCGCGTCCTTGTCGTCGCGCGTATAGCGTCCACCGATGGAGGCGTGCAGCCGGTCCGTGAAGTCGAAGTTGAAGTCGGCATAGGCCGAGAACGATTCGGTGTTCACATACCCCGCAGCGGCGATGGCCACGCCGAGGTTGCCGGCGATGGTGTCGAACACGCCGGAGCTTTCGCCATCCAGCCAGTAAAGGCCCGCAACGCCCGACCAGCGCTCGCCCTGAAGGATCGCCTGGAACTCCTGGGTGAACTGGTCGTCTGCGTAGATCGCCGGCACATCAAGGGTCGGCAGGGGCGACTGGTCGAAATCGATGACGGTGGCGGTGTCACCGCTGCGCCAGGCCGAGATCGACTTCAGCGTCAGCATGTCATTGACGACATATTCGGCCGTCAGCGAGGTGCCCTCGGTGATCACTTCCTGGGCGCCGACGATCCCGGCGTTGGTGTCATAGACGCTGGCCGGAGGTGTGAAGCCCCCCGTCGTCGAGTTCACCTCCCGGTGCCCGTGGCGCGGATTGGAATCGTCGTCGACCCGATCGTAGGCGAGCCGCACGAACAGCCGGTCGGTCGGCGTCCATTCGAGGCTGGCACGGTAGGCGGTGACTTCCCTGTTGTACTGGTCCTCGCCGGTGAACAGGTTGGTGCCGTAGCCCTCCCGGTCGTAGCGCGCAAAGGCCCCGCCGACCGACAGCTGGTCGGTAAAGGGCAGGTCACCCGAGACGATGATGTCACGCTGATCGTAGCTGCCGAGGGTGCCCCGCGCCATGAAGTTGGGCTCATTGCCCAACCGGCGCGTCACATACTTGATGGCACCACCGATGGTGTTGCGGCCGTACAGGGTGCCCTGGGGTCCGCGCAGCACCTCGATCCGCTCGACATCGAAGATGTCGAGCACGGCACCCTGCGGACGGGCCACATAGACGTCGTCGATATAGAGGCCGACCCCGGGCTCGAAGCCCCACAGCGGGTCCTGCTGGCCGATGCCGCGGATGAAGCTGATCAGGGTGGAGTTTGAACCGCGTGCGACCTGCACCGTGGCGTTCGGCGTCTGCTGCTGCAGGGCGGTGATGTCGGCGGCCCCCGTCTGTTCGAGCCGCTCGGACGACAGGGCCGATACGGCGATCGGCACGTCCTTGAGCTGCTCGTCACGACGGCGCGCGGTGACGATGATCTCGTCCAGCGAGGTCGCCTCGTCCTGTTGCGGCGCGGCGTCCTGGGCCATGGCCATGGTCGAGACCGCGCTCCATGCCGCGCCAGCCAGCAGTACGCTCTTGATGATCCGGTTCATGTGAAACCCCTTGCCTGATGTGCTTCCAAAGACGCTTTATTCAGCGTTCGATGATTTTCGGGGAACGTGACGAGGTTTGTCCCCGGTGTCAAACGGTGCCGCTTGCCCGAACGGTGTCCGGCCATCGCCTGTGGCGCCGTTGCACCGACCCGCGACGCGGGACTAGCTTTGCGGCCATGACCAAGCTGGAAACACGCCCGCCGACGACCGCCGGGGCCGCAAAGCGAGGGCGGCCGCCCAAGCTGAAGGCCGAGGCGACAGGCGGCGATACGCGTGGCCTGATCCTGGACGCCGCCGAGGACCTGTTCTCCAAACACGGCTTCTATGGCGTGACCATCCGCGAGGTGGCGCGCGAGGCCGGTGTGGATACGGCTCTGGTTCATTACTATTTCGGGGCGAAGCGTGGCCTCTTCGACGCGGTCTTCCTGCGTCGGGCCGAGGTCTGGAACAATGAGCGCGTGGACGCGATCAATCGCTATGCCCTGGCCAACAGCGGTTCAATGACACTCGAAGGGCTTCTGCGCGCCTTCCTTGAACCGCCGTTCCAGTGGTCGCTGAAAGGCGGGCCGGGCTGGAAACACTACTCTGCGCTCGTCGCCCAGACCAATGCCAACCCGACCTTCGGGGGCGAGACCATGGCCCGATATTTCGATCCCGCGATCCGGCGCCTGATCGCCCTTGTCAAGGTCGTGATGCCCACAGCCCGGGAGATCGATCTGTACTGGGCCTATCACAACCTCTCGGGCGCCCTGACCCTGACGCTGGGAGAGACGGGGCGACTGGACCGGCTGTCCGGTGGCCTTTGCCGCTCGGGCGATCTGGAAACCGCGTGCGACTACATGGTCCGCTTCGCTGCGGCGGGATTCCGGGCCGTCTGCCCTAGCCCAGAAACACCCGCCACAGGAGACGGCCGGGAAACAGGGTGAAGAGGCCGGCGATCAACAGGGCCCCCACGAACAGGCCGGTCATGCGGCTCCGATGTTGCGAAACCTGGTGTCGACGCGCGGCATGGAGCGCCATGGGCAGGACGATGAGGGTCCAGCCTGTGAACAGGTGGATGAAGGAAAAGGCACCGCCGTTGATGTCCCGGATGAAGAGGGAGCTGACCGCCACCGTGATCATGGCGGCGGACCAGATCCAGCCCAGGGTCCGGTGAAGCCGGTTGCCCTTGAAGCCTGCCAGAAGGACGACACCGATGACCAGCGCGAGGCAGGCCGCGGCGATATGGACCTGAAGCACCGGTGCCTGGGCCGCGATCAATCCCCAGTCTGGCGCATGAGGACGCAGGGGCAGCCCCGAGTTGGGGCCGATCACCACAAGAAACACCGCCAGAACTCCGGCGGCGATGACGGGCGGGAGAAAGGTCAGGGCGGTATCGAGAGGCGTGCGCGGTAGCGGGGCGTGGGTCATCGGGGGCTCCGTGCGGGACGCCCGGTCTTCCCGGTCCACGGCGACCCGATCCAGTACGGCTTCGCCGATCACCGCCCCGACTTCGCCAGTGACCGCCTAGCGGAGCGCCAGGCCCTGGGTCGCGCCGGACGCCGGCAGGTCGAAGGCGGCGGCATCGAAGGCGGGAGGACCGAACCTCCCCCGGGCGTCGCGTGAGAATCCATAGGCCTCCTTCGGCAACCCGATCGGCCAGAGGGTGAGTTCGCCGTTACCGTCAGCATCGTGGAAGGCGGCCACGGCATAGCGGCCCGGCGCGAGGCCGGTCAGCGTCACCGACGTTGTGCCGCCGGACGCGGGGACCACCCGCGTCGCCACCGGATTGCGGCTGGCGCGGAAATCGGCGGCATTGGCATAGACCGCGATCGCCAGTGATCCGCCGCTCCCGCGGGACTGAAGGCTGAGCCGCAGATCTGCGGCCTGTGCCGGCGGAGCCGGGAAGGCCGTCATGGCAAAGATGGCCGCACCGACCACGCCCCCGATTGCAGTTTTCATCAAAACGCCTTCTCGTGGTCCCGCCGCCCCGATCCCACCGAAACACCAGACCGAGCGCCCCGTCCAGCCATGACCGCCCCGCTCGCCGCAAAGACGGTCACGAAGCCGCGGCCCGCGACCCTGGGCCTCGCGCGGGGCATGGGCGTCGCAAGCGCCGCCGGGATCGTGCTTTCGCTGTTGGGAGCCTTCGGCACGGTCGAGGTGTCGTTGTGGCTGCGTCTGCTCTACTGGGTCCCGGTGATGCTGGCCGGAGCCCTGTGGGGGCATGCCAGTTCGCGCCTGATCTTCGTATGGATCGACCCGGACGAGAAACCCTGGCTGGCGGTCATGGCCCTGTCCGCCGCGATCACCGGTCCGGTCTCCCTGCTGGTCTGGGGTGCAACCGGATTCGTTTTCGAGGGACAGATGTATCCCTTGAGCGCCCTGCCCTACATGGTCGGACCGGTCCTGACAGTCACCGCGGTCATGAGCGCGATCAACGTCTTCCTCGGCAAGGCCCAGCCGGTCCAGACCCACGCTGCACCCGCCGGAAGCCCGGCCGCGCGGTTTCCAGACCGTCTGCCTCCCCGGCTGAGAGGGGCCGCCATTCGCGCCGTCCAGGCCGAGGATCACTATCTGCGGATTCACACCGATCGGGGTTCGGACCTGGTCCTGATGCGGCTGTCGGACGCCCTGGAGGAGCTGGAGGGTCTGGAGGGGGCCCAGACCCATCGCAGCTGGTGGGTGGCCCGGGAGGCGGTCCGCGACGTCGCCCGGGGGGACGGCCGGGCGACCTTGACGCTGGAGGGTGGGATCACCGCCCCGGTCAGTCGTCGCTATGCCAGGGCGCTGCGCGACGCCGGCTGGTACTGAAGTTCGAGTGGGCTACCACTCGCGACGCGGTCGCTCGCTGCCTGAGCCCGGGTCCTGGTTGGCTACCGCTCGCGACGCGGTCGCTCGCTGCTTCAGCCCCGGGCTTCTGCGCTGACGCTCGGGGCGTGGCCGTTAACGGCCTTGGGCCCTCAGCCCCGCCAGGCCCCATGGAAGCCGGCCGGCAGGGCCACGTCGGCGCGCCAGGTGGCGACCGGGCCGTCCTCCACCGCCGCGACGTCGAAGACGTGCAGTTCGGTGACGCCCTCCGCCAGATTGATCGAGGGCGCGACCAGCCAGGCGTCGCGCTCGGCGGTCGTGCCGGGCCTCGGCACGAACACGGCCTCCTCCATGATCTGGGTGTCGCCGAAGCTGAAGGCGTGGCTGCGGCCGGTGTTCCAGTCCTGGATCGCGAGGCCGTCGGGCAGGGGCCGGCTGCCGCGCTCGCCGGCCACATGGACGGTCAGGCTGCGCGCCAGCCCCGCGCGACGCGGATCGCCCTTGGGGAACTCGGCCGTGACGCCCGACGACGCAAGCTCGGCCCGGCCGTCGGGGTGCAGGGTGACCAGCTTGAGGATGCACGGCTCGCCCGGGACCGGGCCGCGGCCGGCGACGAGAGCGCGGGCCCCCTCGATGGCGAAGGTGACGTCGGCACCGGCCGCCACGTCGAAGCGGATGGTGCCGTCCGGCTCGGCCCAGCCGTCGCCCAGATGGAAGAAGCTGAAGGTCGGCAGTTCGTAGAGACGCGTCTGTGTCAGGTCCGCCTTGTCGACCACCAGAACCTGGGTGCCGAGCTCGGGCTGCCACGCAAACTGGGTCGAGAAGGGCATCCCGGCGCGGTCGAACACCCAGGGCTGAAGCACGAAGATCAGGTGCCGATCGGTCGCTGTGAAGTCGTGCAGATAGCTGGCGCGCGGCAGGCGCAGCATCCGGGCATCAATCAGGGCACCGGACGCCTGCATATGCCAGACGATGACCTGATCGCCGTTGGTGCCGACGTTCCAGACCGTGCCGTCGGGCGCGAACCGGGGATGGGCCTGAAAGGGCATGCCCTTCAGGTCGGGCCTCAGGGTGACGAAGTCCTCGGTGGCCAGGGTCGCGGCGTCCATCCGGAGCGGGGAGCCGCCCTCCCACAGGGCCCAGACCTTCTCGCCGGTGACCATGACGGCGGTGTTGGCGGAACTGGCGTCATCGTTCGAGCCGATGCGACCGCGCGCGTCGCCGACGGTCCCGAAGCCGGGGGTGACGACGGCGTCCAGCGCCGTCTCGTGGCGGCGCTTGGGGGTGTCGGCGAACCGGGCCGCCAGGGTCACCCCGCCACCCGACAAACTGAACGACCGCATCAGACCGTCGCCGTCGAACCAGTGGGTGGCCGAGCCGCCGGGCCGTCGGAACTTGCCCGGCCCGTTGCGGAACAGGGTGCCCTCCAGCCCGACCGGAGCGCGACCCTGGACCAGACGCATGGCACGAGGCGCAATGTCGGCATCCAGATCGGCCGTGGCCAGGGCCCAGGGTGCCGCGACGTCCCGGGCGATGGCGGCGCGGACCCTTTCCGGCGTGGCGACGGCGGCGGACAGGGCGGCGGCACCCATCAGAAAATGGCGACGGGAGGGGGTCATGGCGGACTCCATGTGTGGGCGAAGGGGACAGTCTGGGGTTCAGGCAGCGAGGCTCCGCGAGGCGAGCGGTAACCCCCAGGGACCTCAGCGAATGCTGATCGTCTGCGTCGTTGCGCCGTCGACGGTGAAGCGGGCGCGGTCCCAGCCGGCGGGGCCCATGTTGCCCACGGCGTTGTTCGAGAAGGCATAGGGCTCGATCGGCATGCCGAAGGGGTTGGTGTCCATCCGGCCGTTTCCGTTGACGTCGTGGAACGCCTTGATGCCGTATTCGCCGGGCTCGAGCCCTTCAAAGCTGGCCGTGTACTGGCCGGTCGCGACGTCGAGGCGAGCCCCTCGCAAGGCCTGGCCGCCGGTATAGGTCCGGGCGTCATACAGGGCCACCATCACTGCGCCCGTCCGGGCACCCGGCTCGAAGGTCACGGTCAGGGTGCTGGTCGGCTCGGCGAGGGCGGGGGCCGCGGACAGGACCAGGGCAGCGAGGGGGGCGGCGATCAGGGACAGGGTGCGGGTCATGTGAGGCTCCGGGGTTTGATGCGGGGACCGACGACCGGCCTCCGATGACCCGAGCGTGGCCGGGCACCCGGTCCTCCGCCACCGGACTTGCGGCGACGACCGCCCGGATTTCGCGAACGGCGCCCCCTGTCGTTTGGCGAAGCGCGAACGACCATCCTCGACCGGCACCGCTTGCGGGCCCTGGGCGGCGCGCGCATTCTTGCCGGCGAAACCGGAGACCCTCGCATGTCCGAAGAGATCGTTCTCTACACCAACCCCATGTCGCGCGGTCGCATCGCCCGCTGGATGCTGGAGGAGGTGGGCCGACCCTATCGCGTCGAGCTGCTGGAGTATGGAACCACCATGAAGGCACCGGCCTATCTGGCGATCAATCCGATGGGCAAGGTGCCCGCACTCCGTCACCGGGGCATGACGGTGACGGAGTGCGCGGCCATCTGCGCCTATCTGGCCGACGCCTTTCCCGAGACGGGACTGGCCCCGGCCTTCGACGACCCGGCGCGCGGGACCTATCTGCGCTGGCTGTTCTTCGGGGCCGGACCGATGGAGGCGGCGGTGACCGCCAGGTCGCTGGGTCTGCTCGCGCCGGCGGACAAGGCCGGAATGGCCGGATACGGGGCTTTCGACCAGATGGTCGATGCCCTGGAGACCGCAGTCGAGGCCGGGCCCTATATCCTCGGGGACCGGTTCAGCGCGGCGGACGTCTATGTCGGCTCGCAGATCGGCTGGGGGTTGCAGTTCGGGACCCTGCCGGAGCGACCGTCATTTGCTGCCTATGCCGAACGGATCCTGACCCGTCCCGCCGCCGTCCGGGCGCGACAACTGGACGACGCCCTCATTCCAGCAAAGACCTGAACGCATTCCGATGCTTTTGCATTACCCGTCCAAGGAGCAAACCATGACATCGACCCGAGTACCGGCTCTGATCGCCCTGACAGCCGGCCTCCTGGCCGCGGCGTGCGCGACCACCCCGGGCGGAGAGAGCCGATACACGGCTGAGCTGGATGCCCTGTCCAGCGACTGTCAGGCGCGTGGCGGGGTGTTGCGCCCAATTCCCGGTGCGACGTCCGGGCGTCCGCAGGCAGACTATGCCTGCCGCATCGTCGGAGCGAGCCGGCTGAACTGATCCGGCTCAGCCTTCACCGAGGCAGCGCAGCGCGACCTCCAGATTGCGCAAACCATCCTCGCCGGTCACAGCCGGTGCCTCGCCCGTGCGGACGGCATGGGCGAAGGCTTCCAGTTCCTTCTTCAGAGGCTCCGAGGGCCAGGAGTTGACCGCGCGCGTCTGATAACTGCCGTCCGGCTGCTGGCCGAAATACTCGGTGACCTGGCGGGTCATCAGGTCGGCGACGACGAACTTGCCTTGCGTCGCCACCTGCAGGGTACGGACCTTGTAGGGCGTGACCCAGTTGGTGGTGATGTGGGCGATGACACCATTGTCCATGCGGAACTGCAGCAAGGCCGTATCCTCGCGCTCGGCGCGGGTGCGGGCCAGCTGGGGCTGAACCTCGGCGACTTCGGATCCGGTCAGGTGGCGGATGATGTCGATGTCGTGAACCGCGAGGTCGATGACCACCCCGACCTCGCCCATGCGCGGCGGGAAGGGGCCGACGCGGGTGATCTGGATCGAGATGACCTGTTCGTCGGCGATGGCGCGCTTGACCGCCTCCACCGCCGGGTTGAACCGCTCGACCTGGCCGACCATCAGGACGCGGTCATTGGCCTTTGCCGCGTCGATCATGCGGCGGGCGTCGGCGACGCTGGCGGCGATCGGCTTTTCGACCAGAACGTGGACGCCCTTTTCCAGCAGGGCGACCGACAGATCCGCATGGGTGCGGTTCGGTGTCGAGACCACGGCCGCGTCCAGCCCCGCGGCGACGAATTCCTCGGCTGAGGTGACGGCGGTCGCATCGTGGACTTCGGCCACGCCCCGGGCCGTCAGGGCGTCCATGTCGAAGATGGTGGTCAGGTCGAAATCGCGGAGCTCGGACAGGACCCGCGCGTGATTGCGACCCATGACGCCGACGCCGGCGACGCCGACCTTGAGCGGTGCGGGATGGCTCATCGGATCAACCCTTGAAGCTGGCGACGGCGGCGACGATCCGGTCCTGGGTCGCCTCGTCGAGATCGGAGTGCATCGGCAGGCTGATCACCACCTCCTTCTTGGCCTCGGTCACCGGCAGACCCTGCGGCCCCCTCGGATGATGCTCATAGGCGGGCTGGAGGTGGCAGGGGATGGGATAGTAGACGGCGCTGGGCACGCCCTCCGCCTTCAGATGGGCCGCCAGCCCGTCCCGGTCCGGATGCTCGATCGTGTACTGCGCCCAATTCGAGACATTGCCCGCCGGCACATGGGGCACGGCCGCGACGTGGGGGGCCAGCAGGTCGTTGTAGCGGGCGGCGATGCGGTTGCGCCACTCGATCTCGTCGGGGAAGACCTTCAGCTTCTCGATCAGGACGGCGGCCTGGACGGTGTCCAGACGGCTGTTCATGCCGACGCGCATGTTCAGATATTTGGTGTCGTGCTCGAAGGTGCGCCCCACCAGATCCTTGGCCACGGCCTTCCCGTGGACCCGGTAGCTGTCGATTTCCTGGGCCAGATCGTCGTCGTCCGTCAGCACCGCACCGCCGTCGCCGTAGCAGCCCAGCGGCTTGGCCGGGAAGAAGCTGGCGGTCGTCACGTCCGCCCACTTCAGCGGGTGGTCGCCGTTCAGGGTACAGCCGAAGCCTTGCGCCGAGTCGGCGATCAGTTTCAGCCCGTGCCGGTCACAGATCGCCTTGATAGCCGGATAGTCGGCGGGCTGACCGAACAGGTCGACGGCGATGACAACTTTCGGCGTCAGTCGTCCCTCGGCCAGTGTCGCCTCGATCGCGGCCTCCAGATGGGCCGGGCTCATGTTGTAGGTGCGATCGTCGATATCGACGAAAACCGGCGTCGCGCCGAGCCAGGGCACGACCTCGGCGGTGGCGCAAAAGGTGAAGCTGGGTACGAACACCGCGTCGCCCGGCCGAATGTTCCACGCCATCAGAGGCAGGACCAGGGCCTCGGTCCCGTTGGCACAGGACAGGGCGTGCTTCGCCTGACCGAACGCGGCCAGCATCGTCTCGAACTCACGAACCGGCGGGCCCATGACGTAGGCCCCGCTCTCGACGGCGGCCATGACAGCGGCCTCGATCTTGCCGTCGAGACGGCGACGCTGGGCCTGCAGGTCGATAAAGGCGATACTCATCCGGGGGCCTCTCTGCAGACAGCTGCGCCGTTCAGGGTGGGTGGCGTCTAACCCGAACGCGACGGCCGTGCCAAACCGCAGGGGGTCACATCGCGTTGCGCCTTGCAACGGAGGCTTCTATCCAGACGCCTCGTCCGTCCTCGGAGCTCCCGCGTTGCCGTCTGCCCCTCCCCCGGTACCCGCCGTCTTCCTCGACCGCGACGGCGTTCTGATCGTCGACAGCGGCTATCCCCATCTCGAGGAGCATCTGGTCCTGATACCGGGCGCGGCCGATGCCGTCCGCAGGCTGAATGCCCTGGGATATCTGGTCGTGATCGTGACCAACCAGTCGGGCGTGGCCCGCGGCCTGTTCAGCGAGGACCAGATGCACGCCTTCAACGCCCTGCTGATCCGCCGTCTGGCGGCGAAAGGCGCGCGGATCGGAGCGGTGTATGCCTGCCCCTTCCATGACGAAGCCCAGGACCCGCGCTGGTTCCATCCGGACCATCCCGACCGAAAGCCCAATCCCGGCATGATCCTCAAAGCCACCGCCGAGCACGGCATCGATCTGACGCGATCCTTTCTGATCGGCGATCGTCAGAGCGATCTGGAGGCCGCACGGCGCGCCGGCGTGTCCGGTTTCCTGTTCGAGAGCGGGAACCTCGACGATTTCGTCCGTGATCTGCTGGGCGGCTGATCGCAATTCTCTTGGCGATGAAATATAGCGTCCCGGGGTGCGGTGTCGTTTCCGGAGTACCTGCTTGACTGACCTGTATCCCTTCGCGGAGCGCCGCTGGACGTCACCGGACGGCCTCTCCCTGTTCGCGCGCGACTATGGGGGTGGTGACGGCCCGGCGAGGTTGCCGGTGATCGCCATCCATGGCCTGACCCGAAACTCGGCCGACTTCGCCGCAATCGCCGGCCTGATCGCCCGGAGCGGACGGCGTGTGCTGGCGGTCGATGTCCGGGGCCGGGGCCGGTCGGATCGGGCGTCCGATCCGATGACCTATCAGCCCCCGGTCTATGCGAGGGACGTTCTCGCCCTGATGGAAGCGACCGGGATCGAACGGGCGGTGTTTCTCGGGACCTCCATGGGGGGACTGATCACCCTTGCAGTCACGGCGTTGAAGAGCCGGGCCGTCGCCGCAGCGATTCTGAACGACATAGGCCCGGAGGTGGACAAGGCGGGTCTGGCCCGGATCGCCAGTTACTCGGGCAAGCCCGTGGATACCCCGACATGGGCGGCGGCGGCGGCCTACGCGCGCGAAATCAACGGGGTCGCCTTCCCGCACTATACCGAAGCCGACTGGGACGCTTTCGCCCGCCGCGTGTTCCGCGATGGCACCGAGGGCACGCCGGTGCTGGACTACGACCCCGACATCTCGGTGCCGATCCTTGCGGCAGGACCCAAGGCGCTGGTTCCGAACCTGTGGCCCTGGTTCCGGCGACTGGCGAAGAAGCGCCCGACGCTGCTGATCCGGGGCGAGACCTCGGACCTGCTCTCGGCCGACATCGCCCGCAGAATGCAGAAGGCCGCACCCTCGATGCAGTATGCCGAGGTCCCCGGCATCGGCCACGCCCCCATGCTGGACGAGGCGGAAGCCAAGGCCGCCATCTTCGAGTTTCTGAGGGACCTTCCCTAGAGCCTCATCGGTTGAGGTGGAATCGCTTCGCGATTCCGCCGATGCCGTGAATGAGGCTCCAGGAATGAGCGAGAGCTTGATTCACGCTTTCGGCGGACCCACGCAGTGGGTCCACCTTCAACGATCAAGCTCTAGGCGCGGCGGACGAACTCCGTCCGCAGAACAAGACCGCGGACCTTCTCGACATTGGCCTCGATCTCGTCGGTGTCGTCGGTCAGGCGGATGTTCCTGACCAGTGTGCCGCGCTTCAACGTCACCCCGCCCGAGCCCTTGACCTTCAGGTCCTTGATCAGGGTGACGCTGTCACCGTCCGACAGGATGTTTCCGTTTGGGTCCCTGGTAGGAGCGTCGGTCATTCCGGACCTCTAGACGTCCGGCACATTGGCGTCCAACTCATCCAGCCAGACCCGCGCGTTTCCGTCCGACGGGGCGCGCCAGTCGCCGCGCGGCGACAGGGAGCCTCCGGTCACGACCTTGGGCCCGTTCGGCAGGGCCGATCGCTTGAACTGGCTGGTCTGGAAAAAGCGGATCAGGAACTTCCTGAGCCACGCCTTGATGACCGGGAGATCATAGGCCACGCGGTCGCTCACCGGGTGATGAGCCGGCCAGTCGCCGCGCGTGGCATCGCCCCAGGCCTGATGGGCGAGAAAGGCGACCTTGGACGGGGTCATGCCGAAGCGGGTGATGTGGAACAGGAAGAAGTCGTTCAGCGGATACGGACCGACGGTCTCTTCGGTCGACTGCAACCGTCCGTCCGCGCCCGGCGGCACGAGCTCCGGCGAGATTTCCGTGTCCAGAATCGCCGTCAGGGTCGGGGCGGCCGGGGCCATGGCGTCGCGCGCGGCGACCCAGCGGATCAGGTGCCGGATCAGGGTCTTCGCCACCCCGCCGTTGACGTTGTAGTGGCTCATATGGTCGCCGACGCCGTAAGTGGCCCAGCCCAGCGCCAGCTCCGACAGGTCACCGGTGCCCAGCACGAAGGCCCGGTTCTGGTTGGCCAGGCGGAACAGATAGTCCGTCCTCAGACCCGCCTGGACATTCTCGAAGGTGATGTCGTGGACCGGCTGTCCGTCGGCAAAGGCGTGGCCGATGTCCTTCAGCATCCGTTCGGCCGCCGGACGGATATCGATCTCGGCGCCCGTGACGCCCAGAGCGGTCATCAGGGCCCAGGCGTTGGTCCGGGTGCGGTCCGAGGTGGCGAACCCCGGCATGGTGAAGCCGAGGATGTTGGTCCGGGGCAGGCCCAACCGGTCAAAGGCTCCGCAGGCGACAAGCAGGGCCTGGGTCGAGTCCAGCCCGCCGGACACACCGATGACGATGTGCTCCGAGGCCGTGGATTTCAGACGCCGCATCAGGCCCTGAACCTGGATGTTGAAGGCCTCATAGCAGTCCTGATCCAGCCGCGCCGGGTCGTCGGGCACGAAGGGGAAGCGGTCCAGCGGCCGGATCAGCGGTCCTGCCATGGCCGTCTCGCGCACCCTGAAGCCCAGCCGGATATAACCCTCGTCGTCCAGCTCCCGACGCGCGCAGTCGGCGAAGGTGCCGGTACGCAGCCGCTCAAGGCCGATCCGGTCGATGTCGACGTCTGCGATCGTCAGATGGTTCTCCATCGAGAACCGTTCACCCGAAGCGAGGCATGCGCCGAGCTCGTGGATGGTCGCCTGACCGTCCCAGGCCAGGTCCGTGGTCGATTCGCCCCAGCCCGAGGCGGCGAAGACATAGGCCGCCATGGCGCGCGCAGACTGGCTGGCGCACAGCATGGCCCGTTCGTCGGCCTTGCCGATGACGATGTTCGAGGCCGACAGGTTGCAGAGGATCCGCGCCCCCGCCAGCGCCTGACGGGTCGAGGGCGGCAAGGGCGACCAGAAGTCCTCGCAGACCTCCAGTCCCAGAACCAGACCCGGCCGGTCGTCCGCCTCGAACAGCAGGCGGGTTCCGATCCAGCTGTCGGTCCCGGCGATCCGCAGGGTCTCGGCTCCAAGATCGTCGCCCGCAGAGAACCAGCGCTTCTCGTAATACTCCCGATAGTTGGGCAGATAGGTCTTGGGCACCGCCCCCACGATCTCGCCGCCCGACAGCAGGACCGCGCAGTTCAACAGCCGGTCACCATGCCGGATCGGGGCCCCGACGACGGCCGCCAGACCCGCCTCACCGGCGGCCCTGGCCAGAGCGGGCAGTTGCCTCTCCACCGCGTCCAGCAGCGCAGACTGCATGTGAAGGTCGTCGATGGCATAGGCGGAAAGGCTGAGCTCGGGGAAGACGACCACATCGGCACCCGCATCCCCGGCCCGGCGGATCAGGTTTATATGCTCTTCAGCATTCGCCGCCGGATCGGCGATTTGGACCACCGGTGTCGCCGCCGCCAGGCGAACGAAGCCGTGGGTGCGGGGCAGGTGAAAGGCATGGGGCTCGGCCAAGGCTGGGTCCTGATCGGGGTTTTGCTCATATAGAGCCTAAGTCGTCCACGTGTCACGATAGACCGTGACCTGCGCCCCCGCGACCGCTAAAGGCGTCGCATGACCGACACGCCCAAACAGGGCTGGTTCCAGCGCCTCAGCGCCGGACTGGCCCGGTCCAGCCAGCAGATGACCGAAACGGTGGTCGGTGCCTTCGTCAAGGAGCCGCTCAGCGAGGCCGCGCTGGACCGGCTGGAGGAACACCTTCTGGAAAGCGATCTGGGGCCGGCGGCGACCGACCGGATCGTGGCGCGCTTTCGCGAGCTTCGCTTCGGCAAGGTGTCGGACGAACGGGAGGTCAAGGAGGCGCTGGCCGAAGCGGTCGCGGCCGAGCTTCTGCCGCGTCAGGCGACGTTCGATCCGCTGGGACCGGACGGCGTGGAGGGGGGCGTCAAGCCATTCGTGGTGCTGTTCGTCGGCGTCAACGGATCCGGCAAGACCACGACGCTGGGCAAGATCGCCGCCGATCTGACCCGTCGGGGGGCGAAGGTCATGATCGTCGCCGGCGACACCTTCCGCGCCGCCGCCCGCGAACAGTTGAAGGTCTGGGCCGAGCGGTCCGGCGCCCATTTTGAAAGCCGCAGGGACGGAGCTGACCCGGCCGGCCTTGCCTTCGATGCCTATACCAAGGCCCGCGAGGAGGGTTTCGACGTCGTGCTGATCGACACCGCGGGGCGGCTGCAGAACAAGTCGGCCCTCATGGACGAGCTTCTCAAGATCGTGCGCGTGCTGAAGAAGATCGATCCCGACGCGCCGCATGAGACGCTTCTGGTGCTCGACGCAACCGTAGGCCGGAATGCGCTGGCCCAGGAACAGATCTTCGGTCGGACGGCCTTTGTGTCGGGTCTTGTCATGACCAAGCTGGACGGCACGGCACGGGGGGGGGTGCTCGTCCCGGTCGCGCAGGCGTCCGACGCCCCGATCAAGCTGATCGGTGTGGGGGAGGGGATCGACGACCTTCAACCCTTTGACGCCCGGGCGTTTTCGCGCTCTCTGGTCGGGCTGGAGGACGGGACGTGAGCGAGGCAGAGCCCATTGCCCCGGCCCCGCCGACCTGGATTCGCCAGGTGGTGGATTTCGGAGCCATCGCCGCCTTTGCCCTGGCCTTTCTGGTCCTTAGGCTAGGGGGTCTGCCGGGCGACGAGGCTCTGGTCCAGGCGACGTGGGCGCTCGTGGCGGGCGCGGCCGTGGCCGTGGGGGTCGGTGTGCTGGTCGAGAAGCGTCTCGCCATCATGCCCCTGCTGGTCGGCGGGTTCGCCCTTGTCTTCGGGGTGCTGACGATCGTCTTCAACGACGACCTGTTCGTGAAGCTCAAGGTCACGGTGCTGAACGCCTCGCTGGCGGTGGCCCTGCTGGGCGGAGTGATGCTGGGAAAACAGCCGCTGAAAGCCCTTCTCGGCTCGGTCATTCCGGTGAATGACCGGGCCTGGCGGATCCTGACCGTCCGCTATGGCCTCTTCTTCCTCGCGGTCGCCCTGGTGAACGAGGCGGTACGATCGGAGCCGCTGGTCGCCTGGTGCGCGGCGCGGATGGGACTGGAGGGCGTGGACCCGGCCGACGTCTGGGTCAGCTTTCGCGGTGTGCTATGGATCGCTTCCACGGCCTTCGGCCTCACCCAGGTCCCCCTGATCATGAAGAACCTGATCGCCGAGGGACCGGTCGATCCGTCTGCGCCTACCCGGCCCGATACCGTGCCCTGAGGATTGCGGCTCCGTTTGTCGTCAAACCGTAAAGGGCGGCTGATAACCCTCCGCACACGGCAGAGGGGATACGGTTTCCATGGTGAAGTCCGGTAAGCAGGCGCGGCGCTCGGGAACGCTCGCCGAGTCTCCCAGCCACCTGATGCACCGCGCGCTGCAACTGGCGCTGGACATCTATGCCGAAGAGCTGGGTTCAGGCGGCCCGACCCAGCGCCAGTTCGCGGTCATGGAGGCGGTTTCCGTCAAGGAGGGGCTGACCCAGACCGATCTGGTCAAGGCCACCGGAATCGATCGCTCCACGCTTGCCGACCTCGTCGCCCGCATGACGACGCGGGGCCTACTGACGCGGGAACGGTCCACGCTGGATGCGCGCGCCAAGGCCGTGAGGCTGTCGCCCGAGGGGCAGGCCCTGCTCGAATCCGCCCGGCCCAAGGTCGAGGCCGCGGATCGGCGCGTCATGGCCCTGTTGCCCAAGGCCAAGCGCGACGGCTTTCTGGAGCTGCTGTCGGAGCTTTCGGTGGCCGCCGATGCGGCGCCGGACCAGGCCAGGATGGACGCCAAGGCGCTGAAAAAGGCCCAGAAGGAAGCAAGGCGGGCCGAAAAGACAGCCAAGAAGGCCGCCGAGCCGGCCAAGAAGGCCCGCAAGCCCAAGAAGAGCCGGGACGCCGGACCCGTCAGCTAGACGCGGATGTCCAAAAGGGCCCCGGGACGCCGGGCCACGGCGGGCTCGTCCTCGAGGACCCCCTGCGGGGACGGTACGACAGGGGCTGCGGTGACTTCGCCCAGAGCCGCGCGAAAGAAGGCCGCCTGGGCCGCCCGGAACGGGGCCGCCACAGGCGTCGCCGGAAGCGAGGACAGGGTCAGGTCGGGCCGGATCGTGCTCATGCCCACAGGGTTAACGCTTTCCGTCGAGAAAGGGTTAATGCGTCGCTAGCGGGCAGCCGTCTGTCTCTGTACGGCGAGCTCGTCGGGTGTCCGCGCCGTCGGCAGAGGTCGCGCGGGCGCGTCCAGGGCCTCGACCAGCCGGTCGACGTCGGCCTGGGTCAGCAACGGTCCGGACGCCTTGGCCACGACCCGGCCCATGGCGTCGACGGCAAAGGTCTCGGGCACGCCGGACACGCCCAGATCCAGTCCTGCGCGCCCTTCGCGATCCACCAGAACCATCGTGAAGGGGTCGCCCAGCTCGTCGAGGAAGGCGCGGGTGGCGACCGGATCGTCCTTGTAGGCCACACCGACCACCGCGATGCCCCGGGCCTGCAGCGCCATCAGCTGAGGGTGTTCGATGCGGCAGGGCGCGCACCAGCTGGCGAACAGATTGATCAGCATCGGCCGGCCGACCCCCGCCGTCTTCAGATCGACGTTGCGGGGCCCGGCCACATCATCCTGCAGGATCGGCAGGACGGTCTGGGGCACCGCCTGTCCGACGACGGCGTCGGGACGATACTCCGGGTCCCGCTGCAGGGACCAGCCGATGAACAGCATCGCCAGCGCCGCCAGCACGATCAACGGTATGACCGTCAGCCAGCGGCTCATGCATTTTTCTCGGCTACCGCGCCTTGCGCTACTTGAGCCGGGTTCTCGGCTACCGCGCCTTGCGCGACCTGAGCCGGTTTCTCGGCGACCCCGCCCTGGGTGGCTTGATCCGGGGCTTCATCCGCCTCCAGCCGCCTGAGCTCCGCCGTCCAGCGTCGGGAAGACGTCACGGCCCGGGCGACAACGGCGGCCAGCACGAGAGCGCTGATGCCCCAGGCAGGCCAGACGAAGGCGGCGTAGGGGCTCATGTCGAGATCGGGCATCACGCCTCCAGCGCCCGTCGCGCCCGCAGGGTCTGGACCCGGCGCCGGACGACCTCGGCCCGGATCGTCGTCAGCCAGACGGCGAGGAACAGGGCCCCGTAGGCGGCCATCATGGTCAGGAGCGGAGCGAGGAACACAGGATCAAGGCTGGTTCCGCCCGCCCGCAGCAACGAAGCGGGCTGGTGCAGCGTGTTCCACCAGTCCACGGAGAACTTGACGATCGGCAGGTTGATCAACCCGACCAGGCCGAGGACCGCCGCGGCCCGGCCTGCCTTCTGTTCGTCATCGATCGAGGACCGCAGGGCCATGTAGCCCAGATAGAACAGGAACAGGACGAGCACCGAGGTCAGCCGCGCGTCCCAGACCCACCAGGTGCCCCACATCGGCTGGCCCCACAGGCCGCCGGTGATCAGGGCCAGAGCCGTGAAGGCGGCTCCGGGCAGGGCGGCCGCGCGGGCCGCCGCGTCGGCCAGGGAATGACGAAACACAAGGGCAAAGAAGCTCGAGACCCCCAGCGCGCCGTAGGCCGCCAGACCGAGAGAGGCGGCGGGCACATGGACGAACATGATCCGCACCGTGTCACCCTGTTGATAGTCCCCCGGGGCGGTGAAGCTGAGCCAGGTCCCGACGGCCAGAAGCACCGCCGCCGCGCCCCAGAGGATGGGGGTCAGGGGCGCGGTGACGCGCATGAACCGCTGGGGATTGGCGAGGCCGAACATGGTCATGGCGCTCTACGCGGGCCTCGGCGGCGGAGCAAGCGCGCCCGTGTCGCAAGATGCCCCTGTCGCAGGATGGGGCCCGGACATGCGAACGGGGCCGGGGCTCTCGCCACGACCCCGCGCTGCGGACGATCCCGTTCCGGAGAACGGGAGGATCCGACTATTCAGCGGCCTTGAGCTGGCCGGCCGACTCTTTACCCGTGCGACGGTCCTTTTCGACCTCGTACGAGATGGTCTGGCCTTCGTTCAGGCCGTTCATGCCTGCGCCTTCAACGGCCGAGACGTGCACGAACACATCCTTGCCGCCGTCGCTCGGCTCGATGAAGCCATAGCCCTTGGTTGAGTTGTACCACTTGACAGTTCCGGTCGCCATTTCAGCTCTCCGTTCGAGTTAACGGCCGCACGCAAGAGCGCGTGGAGCCTGTCGGGTCTGAATGGGATCGGCCAGAAACTCGGTGCGTTCGCAGAGAGACAGGGCGTTACGCAGAGAGATCGACGTCGCCCGTATGGACCGATCGGTCCGGGAACACAAGCGATTGCGAGATTCACTCGTCGTCGTCGTCGTTCGATTTGGGGGCCGGCGCATCTTCCTCGCCCTCCGGAGCCACATAGTTCTCGGCGCAGAGCTTTCTCAGCGCCCCGGTCATGGAGGCCCCATAGAGGCGGTCCTTGACCCCCTCATAGCCCTCGGCCTGAAGCCTGGCCTTGATCTCTCCAACCGTCCGGCAGGCCCCGCTCCTGGCCAGTTCGTAGGCGCGTTCGATGGTCGTCAGTCGAAAGGTGCTCATGCCCCTAGATAGGGCCTGAACCGTCACCTTGCGACCCCGGCGAGGCCCCACCGTATCGCCCATCACCGCCTCCCGCTCGCCCAGCGGATCGGCTCGCCCGTCGTCGTGTCCTGGGCCGTCCGGTGCTCGATCCCGGCGTTCGGCGCGGCTCCCAGCAAGACCACCTGCACCGAGATCCAGGTCCACAACAGGAACGCCATGGCGGTCACCAGCGGCCCGTAGGAATCCAGCCGCACGAAGACAGGGCTCGCACGCTTCGGGGTCCTCGGGCGTAGGCGGTGTCAACGGCTCAGCTGTGCGGGCGTTGCGGTGCCTTGCCTGAAACCGGCCCTTGGGGCACGGAACGACCGTGACCGCCCCTGCCCACATCACCGGACTGAACCGGCACCCGGTGAAGGGTCTGACGCCTGAGCCGCAGAGCGAGGTCACACTGGAGGCGGGCGCGGCCTTTCCGGGCGACCGACTTTACGCGGTCGAGATCGGGCCCTCCGGCTTTGACCCCCGGGCCCCCGCGCACATCTCCAAGATGCGCTTCGCGGTCCTGGCCCGCATACCGGCCCTTACCCGGGTCGTCAGCTGCTGGGACGACCGCATCGGCGCGCTGAAGGTTTCGGCTCCGGGCCTTCCTCCCCTGACGGTCCGTCTGGGAGAGGCGGACGGCGACCGCGCGCTGGAGGCCTGGCTGACGCGGGCGCTGGGCGAGGAGGCGACGGCGCCCCTGCGCGTGCTGGACGGCCATGGCCACCGGTTCATGGATGACCCGAAAGGCGCGGTTTCGGTGCTGAATCTCGCCAGCGTGCGCGATCTGTCCGGCCGGATCGGTCGCCCGCTCGACCCCCTAAGGTTTCGCGCCAACGTCCATGTCGAGGGTTGGGAGCCCTGGATCGAGAACGAGGCCGCTCCAGCCACCCTGCGACTGGGAGATGCGACCCTCCGTGCTCTCAAACCGATCCGGCGGTGCGTCGCCGTCGATGTCGATCCGGCGACGGGGGAGCGCGACGCGGATCTGGTCTCCGACCTGATGCGTCTCTATGGCCACGCCTTCTGCGGCCTCTATCTGTCGGTCGAGGCGGGCGGCCGCCTCGCGATCGGCGACCCTGTGGACTGGACCTGAATGACCGACACGCCGACGCTCGTCTCCGCCTGGAAGGCCGCCCAGGCCCTGCTGAAGGCCCAGCGAATCGACAGCCCCGCCATCGACGCCCGGCTGCTGCTGGAGGCCGCCACCGGGGCGAGCCGCCTCGACATCCTGACCGACCCCTACCGCGTCGTGACGCCGGACCAGCAGGCGATGCTGGACGGATTCGTCGAGCGCCGCCTGCGCCGCGAGCCGGTATCGCGTATCCTGGGGCGCAAGGGCTTCTGGAAGATCATGCTGAACGTCACGCCAGACGTGCTCAGCCCCCGGCCGGACACGGAAACCCTGATCGACGTGGCGCTGTTGGCCTTCGAGCCGGCGCAGGGGTTCAATGTGATCGACCTTGGAACAGGGTCGGGCGCGATCCTGCTGGCGATCCTGAGCGAACGGCCCGGCGCCCATGGGGTCGGCACCGACATCTCGTTCGAGGCTCTCGCCGTGGCGCGCGACAACGCCGCCAGCCTGGATCTCGACGGCCGCGCGACCTTCCTGCGCACCGAATGGGCCGCCGGGTTCGGGGATCACAGCTTCGATCTGGTGATCTCCAATCCGCCCTACATCCCGTCCGATGATATCCCGGGGCTGGACCCGGAGGTGCGCGACCACGACCCGGTCCTGGCGCTGGACGGCGGGCCGGACGGCCTGCAGGCCTACCGCGACCTCGCGCCCGAGATCATGCGCATCCTCAAGCCCGGCGGCGTCTTCGCGGTCGAGATCGGCTGGGACCAGGGCCCGCAGGTCAAGGCCCTGTTCGAAGCGGCCGGCTTCGCCGACGTGAAGGTCGTCAAGGATCTCGGCGACCGCGACCGCGTCGTGACCAACGGTCCCGACCCCCGCACCACGCCGATCCGGCAGGGCTGAGCCACGTGCGGGTCGCCACCTGGAACATCAACTCCGTCCGCCTGCGCATCGACCAGGTCGCCCGCTTCGTGGCCGAGAGCGGCACGGATGTCCTGTGCCTACAGGAAATCAAATGTCTGGAGGACCAGTTTCCGCGAAACGCCTTTCACGAGATGGGCCTGCCGCATCTCAAGATCGCGGGCCAGAAGGGCTGGCATGGCGTGGCCATCGCCAGCCGCCTGCCGATCGAGGCCAGCCAGACCTTCGACGCCTGCAAGCTGGGCCATGCGCGGTGCGTCTCGGGCCGGATCGCGGGGGTGGACGTCCAGAACTTCTACATCCCCGCCGGCGGGGACGTTCCGGACCGGGCGCTGAACCCCAAGTTCGATCACAAGATGGACTTCTACGAGCGGCTGACGGCGACGGCCGCCAGGCTGGACCGGTCGCGGCCGCTCCTGATGTGCGGCGACTTCAATATCGCGCCCGGCGAGTACGACGTCTGGAACCACCGGTATATGTCGAAGGTGGTCAGCCATACCCCGATCGAGGTCGAGACGCTGAACCGGCTCCAGGACGCCGGCGGTTTCGCCGACGTGGTGCGCGACGCCTTCCCGGAACCGCAGACGCTGGCGTCCTGGTGGAGCTATCGCGCCGTCGACTTCCGGAAATCGAATCGCGGCCTGCGGCTTGATCACATCTGGACCTCGCCCGGCCTGACGCCCGCCGTTGTGCCCGGCTCGGCGACGATCCACGAGCCGGTCCGCGCCTGGGAACAGCCCTCGGACCACTGCCCGATCACGGTCGACCTGGACGTCTAGAGCTTGATCGTTGAAGGTGGACCCACTGCGTGGGTCCGCCGAAAGCGTGAATCAAGCTCTCGCTCATTCCTTGAGCCTCATTCACGGCATCGGCGGAATCGCGAAGCGATTCCACCTCAACCGATGAGGCTCTAGGGCTGAAGCCGGTAGCCCCCGGAATCCGTTAGCAGAAGCCTCGCGAGTCCTGGCTCCGGCTCGATCTTCTGGCGCAGCCGATAGATGTGGGTTTCCAGCGTGTGGGTCGTCACGCCGGCGTTGTAGCCCCACACCTCCGTCAGCAGTTCCTCGCGCGACACCGGCTTGGCACCGGCGCGGTAGAGATACTTCAGGATGTTGGTTTCCTTTTCGGTCAGCCGTACCTTGCGTCCCTTCGCGTCGGTCAGCGCCTTGCCCGCGGGCCGGAACTCATAAGGGCCGATCTGGAAGACCGCGTCCTCGGACTGCTCGTGACTGCGCAGGTGGGCCCGGATCCGGGCCAGAAGGACGGCGAAGCGGAAAGGCTTGGTGACGTAGTCATTGGCCCCCGAATCCAGACCCAGCACCGTGTCGGAATCCGAATCCTGAGCCGTCAGCATGATGACAGGCGTGGATACGCCGTCCTTCCTGAGCAGGCGACAGGCTTCGCGGCCGTCCATGTCAGGCAGGTCGACATCGAGCAGGATCAGGTCGGCGCGGATTTCGCGGCCCAGACGCACGCCTTCTGTGGCGGTCGCGGCCTGGACGGTCCGGAACTCCTCATGGAGCGCCAGTTGCTCGGCCAACGCCTCGCGCAGGTCGTCGTCGTCGTCGATGATCAGAAGCGTTTTGGCTGCAGGCATGGACCCAAGATGGCGAGGCTTGGGCCCGACGCCAAGACGCGAGACGAAACCGGTTATGTTTCAGGGACTAGAAGGGGGCGGGGACCGGGTTTCGTTCCCCGAAGAGCGCCGATCCGACACGGACATGGGTCGCACCGAGCCGAATCGCCGCCTCATAGTCGCTGCTCATCCCCATCGACAGGACCGCCAATCCATTGCGGGCCGCGATCCTGGCGAGGAGGGCGAAATGCAGGATCGGCTCCTCGTCGGCGGGCGGAATGGCCATCAGACCCTCGACCGCCAGACCGGCCGCGCGCGCCGAGGCGATCAGGGCGTCAACATCACGCGGTGCGACTCCGGCCTTCTGTGGCTCCTCGCCGGTGTTGACCTGGACCAGGACGCGCGGCTTGCGGCCCAGCTTGTCCTGGGCGGTCGCGAGGGCCCCGACCAGCTTCTGCCGATCCAGGGTCTCGATGACGTCGAACAGGGCGACGGCGTCCTCGACCTTGTTGGACTGCAGGGGACCGATCAGGCGCAGTTCGAGGTCGGCCAGATGGGGACGGCGCCCGGTCCAGCGGCCTTGCGCCTCCTGAACCCGGTTCTCGCCGAACACCCTCAGTCCTGCCGCAAGGGCGGCGTCGACGGCCTCAGGGCCCTGCGTTTTCGACACGGCGGTCAGGGTGAGGGTGCCTGGCTCCCGTCCCGCTGCGCGCGCCGCGGCGCTCATCCGCGCGCGGATCGCCGCCAATCGGCCGGCCAGACTGTCACCTGTGGACGGCGGCGTCGAAGCGGGGGATGAGGCGGCCATGAAGGATGCGTCGCGTTCGGATGGGGCCCGCCTGTGGGCCGAGGCCCAGGCTCTAGCCCGGTTGGCACAGGCTGTCAGGGGGGGCGAGAGGTCGCGTGTTCCGGCCCTGCTGTTCTTCACCGATCCCGACCGGACGCCGCGCCCGTGGGAGGTCGCGGCCCGGATGCCGCCGGGCTCGGGCGTCGTCTATCGGGGTTTCGGGCGACCTGAGGCGCTGGATGAGGCCCGTCGGCTACGGACAGTGACGCAGGAGCAAGGGATGGCGCTCCTGATCGGTGAGCAGGCCGACCTGGCCGAGGCGGTCGGGGCGGATGGCCTTCATCTGCCGGAACGGGCCCTCACGGCCGCCTCTTCGCTGGTAGAGAGGCGGCCCGCCTGGATCCTGACCGGTGCCGTTCATTCGGTCGCGGCCGCATGGGCGGCCCGTGATCTGGACGCCGTGATCCTGTCGCCGATCTTTCAGGCCGGCGGGACATCCGTGGCCAGGCCGGCGCTGGGCCTCGATGCTCTCAGCGCGGCGGCTTCGGGGACGGTCCCCGTCTTTGCCCTCGGCGGCATCTCGGCCCGAACCGCTGGATGGCTCGCGGGGACAGGATGTGGCGGCCTTGCGGGTGTCAGCGGTGTGGCTTCGGCCTTTGACGCCTAGAAGCGGAAGATCGATTCCAGACGCACGCGCGGCTGGGCGCGGCGGTCGCTTTCGACGGCACGCGCCGGGTCCTGTTCGGGCCTCGAGAGGTCGGCGGCCGCACCGACACGAAGACGGGGGGAGAGGCGGTAGTAGGCACCCGCCTCGACATCGCCCCAGTCAGCCTCGCGGCCGACGGGCTGATTCAGGTTGAAGTCGAGACCCCAGCGGCCGTTCTCGTTCCAGCGCAGCCCACGACGGGGAGCCGGAGCCGGCGTGGCACGCTGTGCTGCAGACGCCTCGGACAAGGTAACGGCAGGGGCGCGGGCGCGCGACTGGGCCGACGCGCTATCTGCCGAGCCGATGATGACCACCAGCCCGACAACCCCGGCAAAAATGACCGACAGCCGCATTTCCAACCCTTCGAGCCGACGTTTGCCGTCGGTCGCATGTGCCTTGATCGGACGTTTTCGCCGATCGACAGGACGATTAGACATCGGTTGTCCGCCCGGTCAACGCAACCCTCGTCGCTGGTCGCGGTTCCGGCGACTCTTGTTCGTGCCTGTGGCGCAAGCGTCACGAGAAATCCGCCAACGCTTGTTCGGGCCACGGGCGAGCGCGCCGTGAGACCTCGTCGGGCGACCTCCGGCGTGTTTGCCTTGTCATGGCCCCTTTTCAGCGTGTTATAGAGCGTCGCCTCGCGTCGCGCCGCCTGTTCGCGGGACCGCCCGGCGCCTTCAACCGGTTGGAGACTTCTCTCGATGAGCTTCGTTCGCGGCAAGACGGTCCTTGTGGCCGCCGTCCTGATGGCCTCTGGTCTGGCGCTGGCCGGTTGCGGCGGCGGCCTGTTTGGGGGTGGTCGCCAGGCCCAGCGCGCGGACGTCCAGACCGGAATCGGCGTGAACGGCTATCTGTGGCGCGCGACGCTCGACACGCTCAGCTTCATGCCCCTGCTGACGGCGGATCCATGGGGCGGGGTCGTGAACTATGACTGGTACGTCAACCCCCAGACCCCGAACGAGCGGTTCAAGGCCACCGTCTTCATCCTCGACACCCGCCTGCGTGCCGACGCGCTTAACGTGACCGTGACCAAGGAAGTGCGTGACGCCTCCGGCGGCTGGACCGCCGCCCCCGTGGCCGCCCAGACCGAGGCCGACCTCGAGAACGCAATCCTCACCAAGGCGCGTCAGCTCAATCTGTCCAACGCGGGCTGACGGCGTCTCCTCCCCGGCCTGAAGGGGTGGGGAGGTGGATGCGAGGCTCTTCGCGAGCAGACGGAAGGGTTCTTGACGCCCCTCGCTCGAGTCCGCTTCAAGAACCCCTCCCATCGTCGGATCGCTCCGCGATCCTCCCTCTACTCCGCTTCGCCTCCGAGCCACCTCCCCATCGCCTGCGGCAACAGGGAGGAGACCGTCAAGGAATCCCGTGTCCGCCTCTCCGACCCGCTATGATCCCAAGACCGCCGAACCGCGTCAGCAGGCCCGCTGGGCGGCCGCTGATGCCTTCGTCACCCGTGATACGGGCCGTGCGAAGTACTATGTCCTTGAAATGTTTCCCTATCCGTCGGGGAACATCCACATGGGGCACGCCCGGAACTATGTGATGGGCGACGTGGTGGCGCGTCACAAGCGGGCCATGGGGTTCGACGTCCTGCATCCCATGGGCTGGGACGCCTTCGGCATGCCGGCCGAGAACGCCGCCATGGAACGCGGCATCCATCCCAAGGGCTGGACCTACGACAACATCGCCACGATGCGTGAGCAGCTGAAACTGCTGGGCCTGTCGCTGGACTGGAGCCGGGAGTTCGCCACCTGCGACCCGGAGTATTACGGCAAGCAGCAGGCCTGGTTTCTGGAGCTGTATCGGCGAGGTCTGGTCTACAGGAAGGACGGCGTCGTCAACTGGGACCCGGTCGACAACACCGTCCTGGCCAATGAGCAGGTCATCGACGGACGCGGCTGGCGCTCCGGCGCGATCGTGGAGAAGCGCAAGCTGAACCAGTGGTTCCTGCGCATCACCGACTATGCCGACGACCTGATCGAGGGGCTGAAGACCCTCGATCGCTGGCCCGACAAGGTCCGGCTGATGCAGGAGAACTGGATCGGCAAGTCCAGTGGTGCGACCCTGTGGTGGGATATCGCCGAGGTGCCGGGCTTCCTGCTCTCCGCGCCCGATGGCCAGCCCAGCCACGACCGCGACCCGATCGAGGTCTATACCACCCGGCCCGACACCCTGTTCGGAGCCAGCTTCCTGGCCCTGGCTCCAGACCATCCGCTGACCAGAACCATCGCCGGGCACCGGCCGGACGTGGCGGCCTTCGTGCAGGCCTGCGCCCAGACGGGGACCAGCGAGGCCGATATTGAAAAGGCCGAGAAGCTGGGCGTCGACCTCGGCGTCCGCGTCCGCCATCCGTTCGCTCCCGACAGGACCCTGCCGGTCTGGGCGGCCAATTTCGTGCTGTCGACCTATGGCTCCGGGGCCATTTTCGGCTGCCCCGGCCACGACCAGCGCGATCTGGACTTCGCTCGCAAATACGACCTGCCCGTCGTTCCGGTCGTGCGGCCCGACGGGGCCAGGACGATCGAGATCGGCACCGAGGCCTATGTCGGGCCGGGCCATATCTTCAACTCGGGCTTCCTGGACGGGATGTCGGTGGAAGCGGCCAAGGCGGCCGCCATCGCCAGGCTGGAGGCGTCCGACCACGGCAAGGGCACGACGATCTATCGCCTCCGCGACTGGGGCGTGTCGCGGCAACGGTACTGGGGCTGTCCGATCCCCGTTGTCCATTGCATGGCCTGCGGTGTCGTTGAGGTTCCGGCCGGCCAGCTGCCGGTCGTCCTGCCCGACGACGTCACCTTCGATGTGCCGGGCAATCCGCTGGACCGTCACCCGACGTGGAAACATGTCGCCTGCCCGTCCTGTGGGGCCGATGCCCGGCGCGAGACCGACACGCTCGACACCTTCGTCGATTCCAGCTGGTATTTCGCCCGCTTCACCGACCCTACGGCGGCCGAGCCGATCAATGCCGAGGCGGCGAACCACTGGCTGGCGGTCGATCAGTACATCGGGGGGGTCGAGCACGCCGTGCTGCATCTGCTCTACGCCCGCTTCATCACCCGGGCCCTGTCCGATGCCGGGATGCTGTCGGTCAAGGAGCCGTTCGCCGGCCTGTTCACACAAGGAATGGTGGTTCACGAGACCTATCGCCGGGCCGACGGGGCGTGGGTCGAGCCCACCGATGTGGAGCTGACGAACGACGCCGGCGTTCGGGCCGCGCGCCAGCGCTCGTCAGGCGAGACGCTGGTCATTGGCGACATCGAAAAGATGTCCAAGTCCAGGAGGAACGTGGTTGCCCCGGCCGAAATCCTCGAAAGCCACGGCGTCGACGCCGGCCGCCTGTTCGTCCTGTCCGACAGCCCGCCCGAGCGCGACGTGCAATGGACGCCCGGTGGGGTTGAGGGCGCCAGCCGCTTCGTCCAGCGCGTCTGGACCGAGTTCGAGACCCATGATCCGACCGCGGCTGGCGACGAGGCCGCCAACGCTGCACTGGTCCGCGAGACCCACAAGGCCATCAAGGCCGTGTCCGAGGGCGTCGAAGGCTTCCGCTTCAACTCGGCGATCGCCAAGCTGTACGCCTTCGTCGCCACCGTACGCGAGGCGAAGGCGGCCGGTGGCGCGGCGAAGTCCGAGGCCCTGTCGGCTCTCGCCCGCCTGATCGCGCCCTTCACCCCCCATCTGGCCGAGGAATGCTGGACCCGGCTGGGCAAGTCCGGGATGGTCCTGGATGCGCCGTGGCCCGTGTTCGACCCGGCCCTGGCCGACGACGACGAGGTCGTCCTGCCCATCCAGATCAACGGCAAGCGCAGAGGAGAGGTCAGAATGCCGCGCGGAGCCGACAGCGCGGCCGTCGAGGCCGAGGCGCTCGCCAACCTGGCCGTTCAGGCCTATCTGGAGGCCAATGGCCAATCCATCCGCAAGGTGATCGTCGTGCCCGACCGCATCGTCAATCTGGTGGCCGGCTGATGAGGGCTGTAGCCGCACTCGCCCTGTCGTCCAGCCTGCTGCTGGCGGGATGCGGGTTCACGCCGATGTATGCGGAAACGGCCGCCGGGTCGCCGCTGCGCCGGATCGCGGTGTCGGTGCAAGACGACCGTCTGGGCTATCGCCTGCGCGAACAGCTGGAAGATGCCCTGGCCTGGGACCGTTCCGCCGCGCCCCTCTATCGACTGGAGACGGCGGTCGAACAGAGCCGTCGCCCGCTGGGTCGACGCATCGACGACACCGCCACCCGCTATGAGCTGACCGTCCGTGCGGTATGGACCCTGCGGCCCGTCGTGTCCGGCACCCCCCTGACCGGCACCCAGTCGGTCACGACCACCTACGCCGCCGCCGACCAGCCCTATGCCGCCATTGCGGCCCAGCAGGACGGGGAGGACCGCGCGGCGGCCGAACTGGCCCGGCTGATCCGGCTGGACCTGATGCGGGCATTGGCGGAGTGAGGTCCGCGTGATCCTCGCCAAGCGGCCGGAGGTCGATCGCTTCCTGTCCCGACCCGAGCCCGGCATCCGCGCCGCCGTCATCCACGGCAAAGACAGGTCGGGCGTCGCCGAGCGCGCCGAGATCCTGTGCAAGGCCATCACGCCCGACCTGAACGACCCCTTCAACGTCACCGTCCTGACCGACAGCGATATCGACGGCGACGAAAGCCGGCTGGAAGAGGCCCTGACGGCCCTGTCCATGATCGGGGGGCGGCGACTGGTCCGGGTCCGGCTGGGCTCGGACAAGGCCGCCATCGACAGAACGGTGGCCGCCGCCCTGAAGGTCCATGGCGAGGGCGGCTACAACCCGGATGCCATGCTGGTGGTCGAGGCGGGGGCTCTGGGTCGCGACTCGGCGCTGAGGAAGGCGGCCGAGGCCGGCAAGGCCACGGTCGGGATCGCCTGCTACGAGGACGAGGTCGGCGACATCGCCCGGATGACGCGCGAGGCCCTGGCGGCGGACAAGGTGGGCCTGACCTCGGACGCCCTGGCGGCCTTCGTCGCCCGCCTGCCCAGGGAACGCGGCCTGATGCGTCAGGAGATCGAGCGGCTGGCCCTGTATGTCGGTCCCGGTTCGGGCCGGACGATCGATGTCGACGAACTGGAAGCCCATCTGGGGGTCGAGGCCGACGCGTCCCTGTCCGATGCGGCCCTTCAGGCCTTCGGCGGAAGGCCCGGGCCTGCGCAGGGCGGCTTGCGGCGGGCCCTCGCGGAGGGGGAAAGCGCCGTCATGGCGGTGCGTTCGGCCTCGATTCATCTTGGAAAGCTCAGACGGATCAATGTCCTGCAGAACGCCGGAGCGGGCGCCAAGGAGGCGGCCAAGGCCGCGGGTGTGTTCTGGAAGCAGGAGGCCGAGATGCTGCGACAGGCGCGGGTCTGGCGTCTGGAACAGCTCGACGAGGTTCAGGACAGCGTCAACATCGCCGACGTCATGACCAAGACGACCGGCATGCCGGAACATCTGATTGCCGAACGTCTGCTGCTCGAGATTGCGGCGCGGGCCCGGCGGCTGGGGCTATAGGGCGAGGCGTCAGCCCCGCTTGGAGGCCTTGCGGAAGGCAGGCTTGGCCAGGGCGGTGTTCCTGGCGCTCACGGATTTTTCGGGATGCTGGCCCGGCTTGAAGGCCGGACCACCGGGGTGGCTGCCGGCCTTCTTGGCGGCAAGCACGCGCTTCAGGGCCTCGGCAGGGGTTTCGGTCTTGTCGGTCATAGGGTCAGCCCTAGAGCTTGATCGTTTAAGGTGGACCCACTGCGTGGGTCCGCCGGAAGCGTGAATCAAGCTCTCGCTCACTCCTTGAGCCTCATTCACGGCATCGGTGGAATCGCGAAGCGATTCCACCTCAACCGATGAGGCTCTAGCACGGACGAGGGCTCAGCCGCGCATCAATCGACGGCACAGGTCATCCAGCTGTTCCAGAGACGCATAGGCCAGCGTCAGCTCGCCCTTGCCGCCCCGGTCCGCCAGCGACACCTTCAGCCCCAGTGCGTCGGCCAGGTCCTGCTCCAGGGCGGCCGTGTCGGGCGACGCGGAGACCGCCGCCTTGCCGGATCGAGGCCTGGTGGTGCCTTCCTGTGAGCGCCGCGCCAGTGCCTCGGCCTGGCGGACGTTCAGCCCCTCCAGCATGATCTTTTCGGCCAGGGCGTCCGGATCACGCGCCGTCAGCAGGGCCCGGGCATGGCCGGCCGAGAGGATGCCCTCTCCCACCAGCTCTTTCACGCGCGGCGTCAGGTGCGTCAGCCGCAGTGTGTTGGCGACATGGCTGCGGGACTTGCCGACAATGCCGGCGACCGCGTCCTGGGTGCGGCCGAACCGCTCCATCAGCGAGGCATAGGCCTGGGCCTCCTCGAGCGGATTGAGGTCGGCGCGCTGGACATTCTCGATGATGGCGACTTCCAGAACCTCCAGATCGTCCATCTGCCGGACGATGATCGGCACCTCGATCAGGCGCGCGGCCTGGGCGGCCCGCCAGCGGCGCTCGCCGGCGATAATCTGCCAGACACCGTCCTCGCCCGGCTGGGCCCGCACCAGAATAGGCTGCAGGACACCCTTGTCGCGGATCGACTGGCTCAGTTCCGACAGGTCCTCGGGTCGGAAGACCTTCCTCGGCTGGTCAGGGTTGGGCTTGAGGCTCTCTATCGGAGCGAGCTGGACGCCGACCGGCATCGGCAGACCGGGGGTAACCGGCGCGGCATCGGCAACGGGCTCGCCCAGCAAGGCCGAAAGACCCCGACCCAGACCTCTTTGACGTTCAGACAAACTCTTTTTCCGTTCGCTAATCAGGCCGCGAGCCGACGGCGTTCGCGGCCTACGACTTCCTTGGCGAGGCGCAGGTAGGCCTGGCTGCCGGAGCATTTCAGATCGTAGATCAGGACTGGCTTGCCGAACGACGGGGCCTCGGAAACGCGCACGTTTCGGGGGATCACGGCCTCATAGACCTTGTCGCCGAAATGGGCCCGTACGTCGGCTGCCACCTGTCCGGACAGGGCGTTGCGCCGATCAAACATGGTCAGGACCAGACCCTGGATCTCGAGACCGGGATTCAATGATTGACGGACCATGTCGATGGTCTTCATCAACTGCGTCAATCCTTCCAGCGCAAAGAACTCGCACTGCAATGGCACCAGGACACCGTCGGCGGCGGCCATGGCGTTCAGCGTCAGGAGGTTCAGCGAAGGGGGGCAGTCGATGAGGATGTAGTCATACCGGGTACTGCCGTCCTGCCCCTGCCCCGCCAGGGCGTCACGAAGACGGAACGAGCGGCGATCGGCCTGGCTCAGCTCGATCTCGACCCCCGACATGTCGGCGTCCGCCGGGATGATATCGAGACCGGGTACGGCTGTCGGTACGGCCGCGTCATGCACGGACCGTCCGTCCACGATCACGTCGTAGATGGTGATCCGCCGTGTTTCACGTGGAACACCGAGCCCCGTGGACGCATTGCCCTGGGGATCCATGTCGACAATCAGCACACGCTCGCCGATCGCCGCGAGCGCTGTGCCCAGGTTGATGGCGGTCGTCGTCTTGCCGACTCCGCCCTTCTGGTTGGAGACGGCGAGGACCCGGGCGGGGCCTTTCGGCAGGACTTTGGCCATACTGTCAGCCACGGGATGTCAGGCTCCGGATAGTGACGATACGGCCGCGTGGATCGCTGCGAGAGGCCGAGAGGACGGCGTCCACTTGCCAGAGCCGGGCGGCGTCGCGCAACTCGGCCTCGGCCTTCTCTCCCTTGAGAAAGAGACCTTGTGCACCGCGGGTGAGATAAGGCTGTGCATAAGCCAGCAACTTCTCGAGGGGCGCGACGGCACGGGCCGTCACGATATCGACCTTGAGGGCCTGTGCCTCGGCCCGGCCCCAGACCACGGTCGCCGGGAGATCGAGCGCATCGACCACCACCTGGAGGAATCGACAGCGCTTCTGCAGGGAATCGATCAGCCAGACGTGGGTGCCGGGCCGGTTCTTCAGCAGGATCGCCAGAACCACCCCCGGGAAGCCCGCACCGGCGCCCAGATCAGCCCATGTCCGGGCGTCAGGCGCGAGATCCAGAAGCTGGGCCGAATCCCAGGCGTGGCGGTTCCAGAAATCCGGCAGGCTGTCCGGCCCGACGAGGTTCATCACCGTATTGGCCTCGATCAATCGATGCCGGAAGGCGTCCAGATCGACCATTCGCTCGGCGGACGCTCCCGCCAGCCTCCGGAACTCCTCGGCCGTCATCAGGCAGCGACCGCCGTCCGCTTCACGTAGGACAGCAGGGCGGTAAGCGCTCCCGGCGTGACCCCTTCGATCCGGCCGGCCTGGCCCAGAGTGCGCGGACGCACGAGTGCCAGCTTCTCACGGACCTCGTTCGAGAGGCCTCCGATGGCGGTATAGTCAAGCCCGACCGGTAGCGTCAGCGCCTCTTCGCGCCGCAATGCCTCGGCGTCGGCGGCCTGGCGGTCCAGATATCCGGCGTAGCCCGCGTCGATCTCGATCTGCTCGCGAACCGCGGTCGACCAGGACTGGATCGCGGGCCAGGCCGTCTCGAACATGGAGAGGGTGACGCCCGGATAGGCCAACAGATCGCGCATGGAGCGACGCTGGCCGTCGGCGTTGACGGCGAGCCCGAGGGCGCCGGCCTCCTTGGGGGTGAAGCGGGTTTCCCGCACCAGTCGCGTCGCATCCGCAAGCGCCTCAGCCTTCGCCGCGAAAGCAGCGCTGCGCCCTGAGCCTACCACACCGCCCTCGACACCGAGCTCGGTCAACCGTTGATCCGCATTGTCGGCCCGGAGAGTCAGGCGATACTCCGCCCGACTGGTGAACATCCGGTAGGGCTCGGTCACTCCGCGCGTGACCAGATCGTCAATCATGACGCCGATATAGGCCTGATCACGACCGAGCACGATCGGGTCCAGACCTCCGGCGGCGCGGGCGGCGTTGAGCCCCGCAATCAATCCTTGAGCGCCAGCCTCCTCATAGCCGGTCGTACCGTTGATCTGACCCGCGAGGTACAGGCCGGGTCGTCGCTTGACTTCAAGCGCCGGGGTCAGCTCACGCGGGTCGACGTAGTCATACTCAATGGCGTAGCCGAAACGGAACACCTCGACCGCCTCCAGCCCCGGCATGGTTCTGAGGAACGCCATCTGGGTTTCGGGGGAGACAGAGGTGGAAATACCGTTGGGATAGACGGTGGGATCGTCGAGACCCTCGGGCTCCAGGAAGACCTGATGCGAGGTCTTGTCGGCGAACCGGACGACCTTGTCTTCGATGGAGGGGCAATAACGTGGACCGCGGCCCGTCAGATGGCCGCCATAAACAGCACTTTCCCCCAGATTGGCCGCGATGATCCGGTGGGTCTCCTCCGTAGTCGCGGTGATGCCACAGGCGATCTGGGGCACCGTGATCCGGTCGGTCAGGAAGCTGAAGGGCACGGGCGTCTCGTCCGCCGCCTGCATCTCCATCCGATCCCAGCCGATGGTGCGGCCGTCGAGACGCGCAGGCGTGCCGGTCTTCAAGCGACCCATGGACAGACCCGTGCCATACAGGTCAGCGGCGAGGCCGGTCGAGGGCGCCTCGCCCTGACGTCCCGCCGGGGTCCGCTCGTCGCCACGATGGATGACGCCGTTCAGGAAGGTCCCGGTCGTCAGAACAACCCCGCCGGCCCTGATCACGATGTCCTCGCCAGTCACAACACCGACGACCCGATCACCGTCGAGGATCAATCGCTCGGCGGTGCCCGCCATCAGCGTCAGATTGGCCGTCACAGCGAGCTCGGCCTGCATGGCTTCGCGATACAGACGGCGATCGATCTGACTCCGGGGTCCCCGGACCGCCGCGCCCTTGGACCGGTTCAGCATGCGGAACTGGATGCCGGACACATCCGCCAGCCGACCCATCAGACCATCCAGGGCATCGATTTCACGAACAAGGTGCCCCTTCCCGAGCCCGCCGATGGCCGGGTTGCAGGACATCTCGCCGACAGTCTCGAGTTTCTGCGTGAGCAGCAGGGTGCGCGCGCCGAAGCGGGCAGACGCGGCAGCAGCCTCGCAGCCGGCATGGCCGCCGCCGATCACGATCACATCGAAGGACTGGGAGGTCTGCATGGGAGGCGGGACATAGGCCAAGACGGCCCGAAACGCCACCGTCGGCGTTGTTTCACGTGAAACGGTGCGTCGGTGCGCCGTCTCTCGCGACACGGTCGCTCACGGGTTGAGCGCAAGCGTGCGCCGCTAACGCGCCTGACACGGTCGCAACTCGCCTGACCATCCGGTCACTTGCCGATGCAGAAGGTCGAGAAGACCTCACCCAGTACGTCCTCGACACCGATATCGCCCGTCACACGCGCCAGGGCGTCGGCCGCGCGACGCAGATCTTCGCCCGCCAGCTCGGGGGCATCAGCGAGCCGGTCTCGGGCGGCTTGCACGGCAACCACCGCCTCTGAGAGCCGCCGCCGATGGCGTTCGCGCGTCACCGCCGGGAAGTCCGCCCCGGAGAGGTCGCGGGTCAGCCGCTCCGACAGGGCCGACTGCAGCGCCTCCAGCCCCTCCCCCGTGACGGTGCTGACCGCCCACCCGCTCTCTGAAGTCGGCCGGATCAGGTCGGCCTTGGTCCAGACAAGGAGGTCATCCGCCCCGACATAGTCAGCGGCGGCTCCCTCCGGATCGCCCGGTCCCCTGACCCAGAGACGGAGGTCGGCGGCCTCGGCGCGAGCACGAGCGCGGCGCACCCCCTCGGCCTCAATGGGATCGTCGGACTGGCGCAGGCCCGCCGTGTCCGACAGGGTCACCGCATAGCCACCGATGACCAGATCGGCATCGAGCACGTCACGGGTTGTGCCTGCGATCGGGGTCACGATCGCTGCCTCGCGCTGCACAAGGGCATTGAAGAGCGCGGACTTGCCGGCGTTGGTCTCGCCGATCAGGACGATCCGGTAACCATCCCGCACACGCCGTCCCCGGTCCGCATCGGCGAGAGCCGCTGCCAGATCGACCAGCAAGCGATCCAGAACCAGGCCGGCGGAGCGCGCAAGGTGGTCGGGGACATCCTCGTCGGGAAAGTCGATCTCGGCCTCGACGAGGGCAAGCGCGGTCAGAAGCTCTCGGCGGAAGCCCGCGTAAGCGGCCGACAGGGCTCCATCCAGTTGCCCGAGCGCCTGGGCAGCTTGCGCGGCGGTCTCGGCATCGACCAGATCGGCGACCGCCTCGGCCTGGGCCAGGTCCATCCGTCCGTTCTCGAACGCCCGACGCGTGAACTCTCCAGGCTCGGCGGGGCGCAGACCCAGGTCTGCAAGTGCGAGAGACACCGCTTCGACGATGGCTCGGCCCCCATGCAGATGAAGCTCGGCGGCGTCCTCACCGGTATAGCTTCGCGGGCCGTGAAAACGCAGGACGAGTGCCTGGTCGAGGGTCTCTCCGGCGTATGTGAGAGTCCTCAACGTCGCCAGCCGGGGCTGCAATCCGCCGGCCCCGAGAGCAAAGAGGGCCGATTCCGTCCCCGGCCCCGACAGACGAAGGATGGCGACCGCACCCCGACCCGGCGGCGTCGCAAGGGCGAAGACGGTATCGGTCACCCTCCCCTCCCTCGCCGCACGGCGACGGGAGGTCGACCACCCCCGCTCACTTGGTCACCACCGCCTGCATCATCTGACGGAACTGATCCTGGGCCTGAAGACCGAAGGCGGTCCAGGACTTCATCAGTTCCTCGGGTTGCATGGCCGTGATGTTGGCCTCCATCCGCGCCTGCATCTCGGCGACCAGCCGGTCGTTCAGGGGTGTGACGTCCGGCAGGCCCAGAAAGGCGCGGGCCTCCTCGGGGGTGCACTCGGCTTCAACCTTGAACTTCATCATAAGCTCCGACCTCTCGCAGTTCCTGGACTGATCCGGCCGCCAGGAGGACTCCCGCCGAGGCTCCAGTTCAGCACTCTTCAGCGCCCACGGCCTCCCGGCAAGCCGGCTGTTTCACGTGAAACACGCCACCCCAACCCCACGCGACGTCCTCAGGTGTTCATCGACTGGAAGAAATCAGAGTTGTTCTTGGACTGGCGCAGCTTGTCGAGCAGGAACTCGATCGCGTCCTGGGGACCCATAGGGTTCAGGATGCGACGCAGGACATAGGTCTTGGTCAGCTGGTCCTTCGGCGTGATCAGGTCTTCCTTGCGAGTGCCGGACTTCAGCACATCGATGGCGGGGAAGATCCGCTTGTCGGCAACCTTGCGATCCAGCACGATTTCCGAGTTCCCGGTCCCCTTGAACTCTTCGAAAATCACCTCGTCCATTCGGCTGCCGGTGTCGATCAGGGCGGTGGCGATAATAGTCAGGCTGCCGCCCTGCTCGACGTTACGCGCCGCGCCGAAGAAACGCTTGGGCCGCTGCAGCGCATTGGCATCGACACCGCCCGTGAGGACCTTGCCAGACGACGGCACCGTGGCGTTGTACGCACGCCCGAGACGGGTGATGGAATCGAGCAGGATGACGACGTCCTTCTTGTGCTCGACCAGACGCTTGGCCTTCTCGATCACCATCTCGGCCACGGCGACGTGGCGGGTGGCGGGCTCGTCGAAGGTCGAGGCGACGACCTCGCCCTTCACCGTGCGCTGCATGTCCGTGACTTCCTCGGGGCGTTCGTCGATCAGAAGCACGATCAGGAAGACCTCGGGGTGGTTGGCTTCGATAGACTTGGCGATGTTCTGCAACATCACCGTCTTGCCGACACGGGGTGGTGCCACGATCAGGCAGCGTTGGCCCTTTCCCAGCGGGGCGACGATGTCGATGACCCGGCCGGACCGATCCTTCAGCGTCGGATCCTGGATTTCCATGTGCAGCCGCTCTTCGGGATAGAGCGGGGTCAGGTTGTCGAACAGGACCTTGGTCTTGACCGCCTCGGGGTCTTCCAGATTGATCGTGTCGACCTTCAGCAGGGCAAAGTAACGCTCGCCCTCGCGCGGCGCGCGGACGGCTCCGTGAATGGTGTCGCCGGAGCGCAGGCCGAACCGGCGGATCTGGGACGGGGACACATAGACATCATCCGGCCCCGGAAGATAGTTGGCGTCCGAGCTGCGCAGGAAACCGAAGCCGTCAGGCAGGATTTCCAGCACGCCGTCGGCGATGATCTCGACCTCCTCCTCGGCCAGAGCCTTGAGAATGGCGAACAGCAGATCCTGCTTCCGAAGGTTCGAGGCGTTCTCGACCTCCAGCTGCTCGGCGAAGGCGACCAGGTCGGCCGGGGTCTTCTCGTTCAGCTCTTCCAGCGTAATGCGGCCCGACGGCACAACGGGTTCGCCGTCGTCTTCCGCCTCGGCCTCGTCGCCCAGATCGGCGGCGGCGTCCGCGTCATTGACCGCGTCGGCCTCGCTGGTGTCGGGGGCAACGACCTCAATCTCGGGGGCGTCGGCGTCGGTGTCATGAGTATCGGACATGGGAAGGCTCGGATGCGCGCCGCCGGACGATCCGGCGCGGGGCGACGGAGCGGGCAGAACTGAGAGGGCTGGCCTTTCGGCCGGATGGGAGGGCGACGGGTCCGAAGGCGGTCCAGTCCCGGGACGGGCGGGCCAGCGATCGGTCGACGCGAAGAGAAGGGCAGCGCCCGAACAGGACGCCTCGCGACCAGCGGAACCATGAACCGAGGGCTCGGGTCAAGCGTCGCGGATCAGAAGGTCCATTCCAGGGTGACGGACAGGACCATCAGGATGGCGAGAACGAAGGGAACCTCATTGGTCATGCGCCAGAATTTCGAGGTTCGGGTGGAGGTTCCGGCGAGGATGCGCTTGCGCTCCCCGACGAGGAAGCCGTGCCAGCCCAGCAAAAGGACGACCCCGACCAGCTTGGCCCAGATCCAGGGCTGGGTCAGGATCACAGCGCCCCGCAGATGGATCAGCCACAGGCCCAGCACAAGAGCCACAATCATGGCGGGGTTCAGGATGATCTTGAGGATCCGCGTCTGCCACAGGCGAAGCAGATCGCGCATCTCGCCCCGCAGGGGTTCGGCCCTGTCGGCCTGTTCAGCGTCGTAGGCATAGAGACGCGGCAGGAACAGCAGCCCGGCCATCCAGGCGATGACCGCCAGGATGTGCAGCCCGCGCGCCAGATCGTACAGGTTCATGCGGCCAGCCTCTCACGCTGGCACGGACAGGCCTTCCAGCGACCCCGGCAACCCGGGCCGGCCGGCGCGGTGCCGGTGCGACCCAGGCTGTCGACCACGGCACTGGCAAGGCCGTCGATGAACAGGGGTGTGGTGCCGACCGCCGGCACACGCAAATAGGGGTGGACGCCCGCCTCGTGGGCCAGTTCGCCGTATTCGATATCCAGCTCGACCAGGGTTTCGATATGTTCTGAGACGAAGGCAATCGGGGTGATGACGACCCCCATCCCCAGTCTTCCCGCCTCAACGATGGCGTCCGGGGTGGATGGCCCCAGCCATTTTAGCGGCCCGACCCGGCTCTGATAGCAGAGCAGCCAGTCGGACAGACCCGCTGCCTCTGCGACCCTGGCGACCGTCGCCTCGACCTGTTCCTGATAAGGATCGCCTTTGCCGGTCACCAGCTTCTCGGGGATGCCGTGGGCCGAGAAAAGGACCCGGATAGGCTTGTCCGGGTAATCGTGGAGAGCTTCGTCGAGTTTGGAACGAACGCCGTCGGCCTGGGCACGGATCCAACCGTCAAGGCTCGGATAGCAGCAGATCGTGCGCGATCGACCCGAACCCGCGTAGGCCGTCTTCCAGGCCTTCAGAGAGGACTCGGTCGTCGTGGTCGAAAACTGCGGATAAAGCGGCAGCAGCACGATCTCGTCCGGGCCCCAGGCTGCGACGTCGGCGGCTGTCTCCTCGGTCAGGGGATGCCAGTAGCGCATGGCCATGAAGCTCCTGACCTCGTCACCGGGCAACAGGGCCTCGAGCGCGGCGTCGAGCGCCTGCATCTGTTTGGAGGTCTCAGCCTTCAAGGGAGAGCCCCCGCCCGCGTCCATCTGGGCATAGTTAGCCTGGGCGCTGGCCTCGCGACGCGAAGCGATAAGCCGCGCAAGGGGCGTGCGCGCAAAACCAGGCAGACCGATGATGGCGGGGTCGTTGAACAGGTTGAACAGGAACGGCTTGACCGTGCCCGCGTCGTCCGGCCCGCCCAGATTGAACAGAACGACCGCAATCCGGCGACCACCGGGCTTCGTTCTCGTTTGGCTCACTGGGCCCCGATCCGCTTCAACACCTGCTCGACGTGAGCGATCGGCACGTCCGGCAGGATGCCGTGGCCCAGGTTGAAGATCCATGGCCCGGAGCCCCAGGCTTCCACAAGCTGATCAACCCTGCGGTCCAGCGCCGCACCGCCGACGCGCAGAAGCAAAGGATCGAGCGCACCCTGGATCGGCTTGATCTTCTGGACCTCGCGGCCCCTGGCCAGGGAACAGGCCGTATCCAGCGCTACGCCCTCGACACTCACCTCGCGGGCATAGCGGTCGGCATGAAGCGCCGAGCCACGCGGGAAACCGATCAGGGGCGCGGTCACGCCGAGCTCACGCACCCGCGCGACCAGAGCCTGATGGGGTTTCAACACGAGCCGCTCGAACAGATCGTCAGGCAGCCCCTCGGCCCAGCTCTCGAAGATCTTGAGCGCATCGGCCCCCGCGTCGGCCTGCATCTTCAGATATTGGGCCGTAGCCTCGACCAGGATTTCCAGGACGGCATCGACCTTTTCAGGCTCGGCATAGGCATAGGATCGGGCCGTGGCGCGTTCGCCCTTGCCGATCGTGTCAAGACCGCCGTCCAGCATATAGGTCGCAACCGTCCAGGGCGCGCCGGCAAACCCGATCAGGGCCCGGTGCGGCTCCAGTTCGCCCCGCACCCGGCTCAGGCTTTCACCGACCTGGGACAAGGCCTGACCGGCTCCCGCGGTCAGCTCACGCATGTGCTCGACAGACGGCAGCGGGCCCAGCCTGGGGCCCTCGCCGGTCTCGAACCAGACCTTCTGGCCGAGCGCCTGGGGGATCAGAAGAATGTCGGCGAAAACGATGGCCGCATCGAACCCGAATCGACGCATGGGCTGCATCGTCGCCTCGGCCGCCATCTCGGGGTTCAGACAGAAGGCAATGAAGTCGGGCGCCTCGGACCGCAGCTTGCGGTATTCCGGCAGGTACCGACCGGCCTGGCGCATGAACCATACGGGGGGGCGGTCAAGGGTCTCGCCCCGGAGGACGCGGATCAGCGAAGGCGTGGTGCTCATGACTTGGCTTTACGGGGCCGAAGCGGTCCCCTCAAGCCCGTCTGCCTTCCCTTATTCTGATCAGGATTTGAAAAAGGAATGGTGGAAGAGGCCAGAGGGCGGGAGGGCGGGGATAAATGGGTCTTCGTCCCGGCACCAAAGCGGCTTGTCCAGCCCCGGCACGTGGCTGGACGACAGCTGTGTGACAGCCTGTCGACAACGGGGATAAACCTTAACCAAACCTTAACAGGCAGACCTTTCGCACCCACAGCCGCCGAGATGTCGTTGGGGGCCGTTTACCTGTCGTTAAGGATTTCCCCAGCGCAACCGGAAGCCCCCTCGCACCAGGGGATGATCCGGGTCCGGACGACGGTCGCTGTCCGGTCTTCTCCCGCCTCGCGCCCATCGCTAGGCCGGGTTATAGGATTTCCTGCCCCGGACAGGCCGGTCGGCGCCCGGTTGGGTCCACAGGAATCAGAGCCATTCGCCCGCTTCGTCGTGTCCTTTTCCCAAATCAGGGTCCGGCATGAGCCCCGCCCGGCCTGCGGGCGCCTCGCGCCTCGCGACCTATTTCCACGTGCATCTGGTCTCGGATTCGACCGGCGAGACACTGAACGCCATGGCCAAGGCCGTGACGGCCCGGTTCGACGGTGTCATCCCGATCGAGCACATCTACGCCCTGGTCCGATCCGACAAGCAGATGGAGCGGGTGCTGACCGAGGTCGCAGCAGCACCGGGCGTCGTCCTGCACACCATCGTCGACAGGGAACTCAGGGCGCAGCTGGAAGAAGGCTGCCGCGCGCTTGACATGCCCCATATCGGTGCCCTGGACCCGCTGGTGGGGGCCCTGTCCCGCTATCTGGGGGCGGCGCTGTCGACACGGGTCGGGGCCCAGCACGCGCTGGATCACGACTATTTCAACCGCATCGGGGCTCTGGATTACGCCATGGCGCATGACGACGGCCAGGGCACGGCCGAACAGCTTGAGGGTGCCGACGTCGTCCTGGTCGGCGTCAGCCGCACCTCCAAGACGCCGACCTGCATCTATCTGGCGCACCGGGGCGTCCGCGCTGCCAATGTGCCCCTGGTGCCGGGACAGGAGGATGGAGAGCGGCTGGTCGGCCTGAAGAACCCCCTGGTCGTGGGCCTGACCGTCTCGCCGGACCGGCTGGTCCAGATCCGACGCAACCGGCTGGACGGGCTGAACGCGAATCACACATCGTCCTATGTCGAACCCGACGCCGTGCGCGAGGAGACGATCAAGGCGCGGCGGGCTTTCGAGCGGCGCGGCTGGCCCACGATCGATGTCACCCGTCGTTCTGTCGAGGAGACCGCAGCAGCCATTCTGAACCTGCTGAACGAGCGCCGCACGAGGACCCTCGGAGCGTCGTGGTGAGACCGGACCGGCTGATTCTCGCATCACGCAGCGCGGCCAGGCGCACGATGCTCACGGGAGCCGGTGTCGCTTTCGAGGCGGAGGACGCCGGCGTTGACGAGGACGCGATCAAGGCGGCCTTGCCCGATCATGCACCGGCCGATCTCGCTATGGAGCTGGCAAAAGCCAAGGCTCTGGCGGTGTCACAGCGGGAGGGAAACGCCTGGGTGCTCGGTTCCGATCAGGTCCTCGCATTTAATGGCGGCCTGGTCTCCAAGGCCCGCACCCTGGCCGAAGCCCGGACACGACTGTCGGCCATGCGAGGCCGGACCCATGCCCTGCACTCAGCCGTCGCGCTGGCACACGGCGGGTCGGTCGTGTGGTCGGGTGTCGACACGGCTCGAATGGAGATGCGGGGCTTCTCCGACGCCTTTCTCGGCGCCTATCTGGCGATCGAGGGCGAGGCCCTCCTGGCCTCGGTCGGTGCCTACAGACTGGAGGGCATGGGCGCCCAACTGTTTGAGCGGGTGGAGGGCGACTATTTCACGGTCCTCGGGATGCCACTGTGGCCTGTGCTGGCGGAGCTTCGGCGCGTCGGCGTGATCGCGACATGAGCCGGATCACCGGCGCTGCGCGGGTGGGCGGGATCGCCGGCAACCCTGTGGCCCGTTCGCTCAGCCCCCTGATCCACAATGCGTGGCTCGCCGCTGCTGGCCTCGACGCCACCTATGTGCCGTTCGCGCCGGCGGACGCAGCCGGGTTCAAGACCCTCGTGGCAGCGGGCCGGGCCGGGCTTGTGGCCGGGATCAACGTCACTGCCCCGTTCAAGGAGCAGGCCTTCGCCCTGGCCGATACGGCGTCGGACACGGCGAGGGCCAGTGGATCAGCGAACATCCTTGTGTTCCGGGAGGGTCGCGTCACGGCCGACAGCACCGATGGCGAGGGGTTGTTGCGGGCACTCGCAGCACAGGCACCCAGGCTGGAGCTGTCAGGCGTCCCCGTCGTCATGCTGGGGGCCGGAGGGGCAGCCCGGGCGGGGGTGGCGGCCCTTGCGACCGCCGGAGCCCATGTCCGGATCGTCAATCGCACGCGGTCGCGGGCCGAGGCCCTCGCCGCCGATCTGGGCGGGACGGTCACCGCAGTCGACGCAGAGATTGCGTTCAACGGCGCACGGCTGGTGGTCAATGCCTTGAGCGTTCGGCCCGAGCTCGATCCTGGCCGGCTGGAGCCCGGCACCGTGGTCATGGACATGACCTATCGGCCGATCGTGACGCCTCTTCTGCAGGCGGCACGGGACGCGGGACTGCCCACGGTCGACGGGCTGGCCATGCTGATCGGGCAGGCGGGGCCGTCATTCCGCGCCATCTTCGGGACCGCGCCCCCGTCGCTCGACCCGCGTCCGATGCTGCTGGCGCACCTGGGAGAGACCGGATGATCCTGCTGGGCCTTACCGGCTCCATCGGTATGGGCAAGTCCACGACCACGGCCATGTTCGCCGAGCATGGCGCGCTGGTCTGGAACGCCGACGAGGCAGTGCACGCGCTGTATGCACCGGGCGGTGCGGCGGTGGGCCCGATCGGCGAGGCCTTTCCCGGCGTGGTCGTCGAGGGATCGGTTGACCGGACACGGCTGGCCCAGGTTCTGGGTCGCGACGAAGCGGTCTTTCGACGGCTGGAATCGATCGTTCATCCACTGGTCGTGAAGGGCCGACTGGCGGAGCTGGACGCGGCGCGGGCCTCCGGCGTCCAATTGGCGGTGCTGGACATTCCCTTGCTGTTCGAGACGGGTAGCGACCGGGCCGTGGATGCCGTGGTCGTGGTCACGGCGGATGCCGAGGTCCAGAGGCGGCGCGTTCTGGCCCGACCCGGCATGACCGTCGAACGGTTCGAGGCGATCCTGGCCCGCCAGATGCCCGATGCCGAAAAGCGCAGACGGGCGGATTTCGTCATCGACACAGGCCTGGGGCTGGAGGTTGCCCGTGCCAGGGTCGCAGAAATCGTGGGGATCGTCCTGTCGCCGGACTGGAAACCGCGCCCCCGCCCTCTTCCGGCAGGCACCGAAGCAACTCAATAGGAACCATGGCCCGCGAAATCGTCCTCGATACCGAAACCACCGGCTTTGACCCCCGCACCGGTGACCGGCTGATCGAGGTCGGCTGCATCGAGATCGAGGACCTGCTGCCGACGGGCCGGACCTTTCACCGTCTGGTCAACCCCGAGCGGCCAATCCCCGAGGGCGCGATCAAGGTCCATGGCATCACCGACGACAAGGTGCGGGGCGCGCCGAAATTCGCCGAGATCGTCGGCGAGCTGATGGCGTTCATCGACGACGCACCGGTGATCGCCCACAATGCGGCGTTCGATCGCGCCTTCATCGATCACGAGTGTGGCCTGTGCGGAATGACGCTGCTGCCAGAGACACGCTGGATTGATACCCTCGCTCTCGCCCAGAAGCGTTTTCCGGGCATGGCCAACTCGCTGGACGCCCTGTGCAAGCGCTTCAAGGTGTCGCTGGTCGAGCGCACCTTGCACGGGGCCCTGATCGACGCCCGGCTGCTGGCCGAAGTCTATCTGGAGCTAAAGGGTGGCAAGGAACGGGTGCTGGACCTGTCTGCTCGGTCCGTCAGCCAGACCACGCCCGGTCTCGCCACCGTCGGTACCCATGCGGCCCGGCAGCGCCCCCTGCAAACCCGGCTGAGCCCGGCCGAAGCCGAGGCGCACCGCGCGTTTCTCGTCGAGACGCTGGGGGACCGCTCGCTCTGGGCCGGTTATGGCGTGAGGGCCGAACCGGTGTGAGCTCAGGCCGCGCCGGGGGGCTGGGCGGCCTGCTGCATTCGCGCGGCATAGATGCCTGCGAAATCGATCGGGTCCAGCATGAAAGGCGGATAGAAGCCGCCGTCTGCGGTGGCCCGGGCGACAATCTCGCGGGCGAAAGGAAACAGATAGCGCGGGCATTCGATCAGCAGCATCGGCTCAATGTCCTGTTCGCTCACGCCCTGCAACTGGAAGAGACCGCCATAGAGCAGTTCGACCTGGAACACCGACATCGTCTCGGTGGCGGCCTTGATCGACAGCTTCAGATCAACCTCGAACAGACCGTCCGGGCGTCCCTGGGCATTCAACTCCACACCCATGTCGATCTGGGGTTTGCCCTCGATCCGCAGGGAATCGGGAGCACGCGGGTTCTCGAACGAAAGGTCGCGCACATACTGGGCGAGGATCCGGAAACCGGGCTGGATCGGTTGGGTGGCAGCGCCGTTGGTGTCGGCGGGCGTCGCGTCAGTCATGGTGTGATCAGTCGTTCAAGCGGCGGGAATGGGAGAGGCCCGCGCGACTAGCACCGGGGACGCGATGTCGCAACGCTCGCGCGCCCGGTGCGGATGGATGCGCCTCGCCTTGCGCCCGCCTATATAGGCCCGTAATCGTCCAACCGAGTTCGTCCATCCGGCCCTGCGCCGCCGGACGCCAATGTCAGGAAGACACCGTGCCGGTTCAGTTCTCGATCGTCATCTTCGCCGTCATCGCGGCCATCGTCCTGTTCCAGCTCTACAATGTGCTGGGCAAGAAGGTCGGCCGCCAGCCTGAAGACGGTGCCAAGGCCCCTCTCCTGCCCAATGCCGCCGCCACGCCGGATGCTGCCCCGCGGACGCCGGGGCTGGATGCCGCGACCCTGGCTGCGGCTGCCTCCCTCCGCGCCCGCGATCCCGCCTTTGATCCCGCAAAGTTCATTGAGGGCGCGCGCCAGGCCTATGAGACCATCGTTCGCGGTTATGCAGCCGGCGACCGCGCCGCCCTGAAGCCGCTCCTGACGCCGACCGTCCTTGAGTCTTTCGAAGTGGGCATCACGGCCCGCGAGACCCGCGGCGAAACCGAACAGGTTGAGTTCCTGCATCCCCCCCGCGCGGACCTGGAGCTGGCATCAGCCGAGGGCGACCGCGCCGTGGCCAAGGTCCGGTTCCTCGCCGAACTTCGCTCCAGGATCCTGCCTGCGGCCGAAGAGGCGACACCCGGCGCAACGGCTGAACCCCGGATCGAGGAGCGGCGTACCGCCGAACACTGGACATTCGAGCGGTCGTTGGGGGCCTCCGATCCCAACTGGGTCCTCGCCCGCGTCGAGCCCGCCAACGCGTGAAGGCAGGGCGCCCGGAGATCACGATCACCGGGCCAGGGCTCGGGGGTCTGCTGCTCCTTCTGGCCGGCTGCGCAACATCCGGGCCGGATGCCTCCCTGCCACCTGGTCCGGATCGTCCGACCGGCGAACCGCTCCCGATCGTGACCGGTTTGCCCGGGCCCCTGTCCCTCACGGGCTGGGCGGAGGAGGACCATCTCGCGGCCTTCCTTGCCTATGCCCGGACCTGCGGTGTCGCCCGCGAGGCCGCCGCCGTCCGGGTGTGCGAACGGGCCCGGTCGATGCAGCAGACCTCCCGCACCGTCACACCCTCGATGGCCCGTGCCTTCTTCGAGGCCGGTTTCAGCGTGGTGGCAGCGGAGACGGCCGACGGCGGCCCCGGGCTGCTGACCGCCTATTTCGCGCCCGAGTATGAGGCCCGACGGACCCCGGACGAGGTGTTCGACACACCGGTTCTGGCGCGGCCCGAAGGGTGGAGCCGGGGCTGGGTCGGGCCGGAGCGCGCCGAGATCGAGGCCGGGCCACCGCCGTCTCCTCCCCTGGCCTGGATGAAGGCCGAGGACCTGTTCTTTCTCCAGATCCAGGGCTCGGGATACCTGACGTTTGAAGACGGGGCGAGGGCCCGGGCGGCCTATGCCGCAGACAACGGCCGTCCGTTCGTCGGTATAGCCCGGCCGATGGCGGAGCGCGGACTGCTGCCGGCCAACGGCACCTCCGGTGAAGCGATCCGCGCCTGGCTGGCGACCTATCGTGGACCGGAGGCCCGCGCGATCACGGCGCTGAACACCCGCTACATCTATTTCGCGCTTGATCCCGATGACGCCGGAGATCCGGCCGGGGCTGCAGGTGTGCCTCTGCCCGCTCGCCGCGCCATTGCCATCGATCCCGCCAGCTGGAGCTACGGCGATCTGGTCTGGATTTCTGCCGATGGCGGCTCCCTGCGGGGTGCACGGGCCAGCTATTCAGGACTGGTCATGGCGCTGGACACCGGTTCGGCCATTCGCGGGCCCGTCCGCGCCGATCTCTACATGGGCCGTGGGCCGGCGGCAGGGGATGAAGCGGGCGCTGTCCGGCATCCCCTGCGGATGTGGCGGCTGGTCCCGCGCTGATCCGTGCCCATTAGGGTGCCGGGACAAAGAGGTCTAGATGACGGGCGGATTCACCGCCGGGCTACAGTGCAATGGCTACCCCCCTCGAACGCGTCGTCTATCGCAGCGATTCCGTCGGTCCCAACGAAGGACCCATGGACCTGTCCCTCATCGTGGCCAGTTCGGTCCGCAACAACGGCCGGCATCACCTGACCGGGGCCCTGGCCCTTCATGACCGCGTTTTCGTTCAGGTGCTGGAGGGCGAGCCGGAAGCCCTGACAGCCCTGATGGAGACGATCGAGACGGACGAGCGGCACCGAAATGTCCGAGTTCTGGCCCGATGGCCGGTCCCGTCGCAGCTGTTCGTGGGCTGGGCGATGGTCCAGGTCGACACGCGGCGGCTGTCGCCGCATCTGGCCAAGCTGTTGATCCAGACAGGATCCGGGGCCCAGGTCACCGGCGTCATGGCCGACATGGCGAATGCCCGACTGGGTTCCCTGACCTAGAGCCTGAGCGGCTGAAGTGGAATCGCTTCGCGGGTCCACTTCAAACGATCAAGCTCTGGAGGCGCCACCCTGAGTCCTAGCGCCGCCGCAAGCTTCCCAGAACGCCCCGCAGAAGCTCCCGCGTCAATGTTGAGCCGGCCGTTCTCAGGACCGATTTGGTCAGGGCTTCCATGGGCGTCTGGCGGTTGGACCGGCGTGGGGCCCGGGGTGTTGCCGGGCTGCGGTCCCTTGCCGTCTCCCGAGGCACAGGGATGGGCCTGGCCTGTTCGGCTTCGGCTTCCGCCCTGGCGTGGCGGGTCGCAAGGATTTCCTCGGCGGACTCGCGGTCTACCGGGGTGTCGTAGACGCCCCTGACCGGACTGGCGGCCATGACCGCGGCGCGCTCGACATCGGTGGCGGGGCCGAGGCGGCTGTCGGGTGGACGGATCAGGGTGCGCTGGACGATGTTGGGCGCACCCTTCTCGTCGAGCGTCGAGACGACCGCCTCTCCCGTGCCGAGGGCCTGGATGGCGTCCCGGGTGTCAAAGGCCGGGTTGACGCGGAAACTCTCGGAGGCCGATTTCAGGCCACGCTGCTCGGCCGGCGTATAGGCCCTGAGGGCGTGCTGGATACGGTTGCCCAGCTGGGCGAGCACGCTGTCGGGGATATCGGCCGGGTTCTGGGTCACGAAATAGACGCCCACGCCCTTGGACCGGATCAGCCGTACGACCTGCTCGACCTTCTCCAGAAGCGCCCTGGGCGCGTCGCGGAACAGCAGGTGGGCCTCGTCGAAGAAGAAGATCAGGCGGGGTTTGTCCGGATCGCCGATCTCCGGAAGCTGTTCGAACAGCTCGGACAAGAGCCAGAGCAGGAAGGCGGCATAGAGCCGGGGCGAGTTCATCAGCCGGGTCGAGTCCAGCACGTTGACCTGGCCTCGCCCGTCAAGGCCCACGCGAATCATGTCCTCCAGCCTCAGCGCCGGTTCTCCGAAGAAGGCGTCGCCCCCCTGCTGTTCCAGTTGCAGCAAGGCCCTCTGGATGGCGGCGATCGAGGCCGGGGCGACATTGCCGACCTCTCGCCCGATCCTGGCGGCGTTCTCGGCGACATAGGTCAGGACCGAGCGCAGGTCCTCGAGGTCCAGCAAGAGCAGGCCCTCCTTGTCGGCGACGTGGAAGGCGACGGTCAGGACGCCCTCCTGCACGTCGTTGAGGTCCAGCATCCTGGCCATCAGCAGGGGCCCGATTTCCGACACTGTGGCTCGTACGGGGTGGCCCTTCTGGCCATAGAGATCCCAGAACACCGTCGGGGAGGCTACCGGGACAAGGGTCAGGTTCATGCCGGCCGCACGGGCCAGAAGCCTCTCATTCGGCGCGCCGGCCTGGCTGATGCCCGAAAGGTCCCCCTTCACATCCGCGCAGAAGACCGGAACCCCGGCCCGGGAAAAGCCCTCGGCCATGATCTGCAGGGTCACGGTCTTGCCGGTGCCCGTCGCGCCCGCGACGATGCCGTGTCGATTGGCCCGGTTCCAGAGCAGCAGCTCCGGCTTGTCGGACTGGCCGAGGAACAGGCCGGAAGGGGCGTCAGGCATGGGAGACCGTCTCCGTGAATCGCCCTCCTGCTTAGCCGAGCCGAAACCGCGCCGCCAGACGATCGCCGGTTGACCGGTTCGCCGCCTGGCCTGACAGTCAGCGGCATGAAGCCACCGATTTCCGTGCCTGCATCAACCGTTGCCCGCAACGCACTCGTGACCCTTGCGGTCGTGGCTGTGGGCGCGGCCCTCTACTGGCTCAGGGACATCCTGACGCCGCTCGCCATGGCGATCTTCCTGATGATCATGATCGACGGCGTGAAGCGGTTGATCGAGAAACACACGTCCCTGCCGGACGAGGCAGCGGGGTTGACCGCGCTTCTTGTTGTGGTCGTGATTTTTTTCGGCGTTATCGCCTTCATCATAAACGGCGCTGCAAGCTTCTTTACGGACATGTCGGGTGTCTCAAGCGGCATAGGCCCGCGGATCGACGCCATCATCGCCGACGGCGCGCGACTGTTCGGCATGGAGGCTGCGCCCACGGCAGCCGACCTGATCGCCGGGGTCGACCTGCGTGGCTACCTGACCGGTCTGGCCCTGCAGATGCAGGGCGTGGCCTCGGGAGCCTTCTTTGTGATGGTCTATCTGGGGTTCCTGCTCGCGTCCCAGGTCGGGTTTCGCCGCAAGATCGTCGCCATGTTTCCACACCGGGAACAGAGGTCCGAGGCGCTGGAGGTCTTCCAGCGCGTCCGGAGCGGGGTGGAGGGCTATCTCTGGGTCCAGGCCGTGACCGGTGTCATCATCTGCGCGGCGGCCTGGATCCTGATGCGGGTCGTCGGCCTTCAGCACGCCGAGTTCTGGACCTTCATCATCTTCGTCGTCGGTTTCATCCCGGTGCTGGGCGGCGCGGTTGCGGGTCTGGCCCCGCCGCTGTTCGCGCTTGTCCAGTTCCCGACCTACTGGCCCGCGCTGATCCTGCTGGTCGGGCTGCAGATCATCCTGTTCGTGGTCGGCAACCTCGTTCAGCCCCGGATGCAGGGTGACAACCAGAACGTCGATCCCGTCGCAGTCCTTCTGGCGCTCGCCCTGTGGGGAAAGATGTGGGGGGTGGTCGGCATGTTCCTGTCGACACCCCTGCTGGTCATGGCCATGGCCATTCTGGCCGAATTTCATGGCTCGCGCTGGATCGCCGTTCTACTTTCCGGCAACGGGCGCCCCTATGAGGACCTCGAGCACGACCCGGCCCGTCTCCAGCCCGGACGCCGGTCCCCCCGCGTCAAACCGCCGCGTCCGGAGGTTCAGGAGCCCTGAGCCCACCCCTTGCGTCGCACCGATCGGCCCCCATTTCACCTTACATGCGTCGCAGCCCAACCCTCCCCCTCCCGAGGCTGCGGCGACTTCGGTCGGCGCAATCCCCCTCCAGCGCCGGCTTGAAGAGAGGCCGCCGGACGCCCGTCCGGCGGCCTTTTCTTTTCGGGCTTCCCGGCGGGCGCGGGCAAGCTTATTGCCGGAAGCTGCGACCGGCGGCCGCATGAGGCCGCGCTGAACGAGACCTGCTCATGTCTGGCGACGCCCGAACACCTGCGCTTTCCCTCGGCACCGAGGGTCTCCGGACAGCTTTTGCGCACATACGGGGCGGGGGACCGCTCGACGGCCTGGAACAGTCGTTCGTCGACCAGTCGTTCGAGGACTATGCCGAGGACGAGACGCCGGAGCTTTCGATCGACGATGTGGCCAGCCTTCTGGCAGACGCCTGGCGCTGGAGCGAGCGTCGGGTACCGGGGGAAGCCCCCCGTGTGATCGTTGAACCTCTCGTCGTGACCGGGGGGCGGCAAACACCCTACGATGTGCTCCGGATCGTTCAGGACGACCGGCCATTCCTTGTTGACAGTGTCATGGGTGAACTGGCCGACAGCGGCGTCTCGGTTCGGGCCCTGTTTCACCCGGTGTTGTCGCTGGCCCGCCAGACCGATGGTTCGCGAAGGGCCGCGGCCGACGATGCTCGCGAGTCGCTGATCGTCGTCGTGCTTGATCCCCTGCCGCCGGAGCGCCGTGAGGCGCTCAGGGCGGCGGTTGAGACGGCTTTGGCAGATGTCCATCTGGCGGTGGCGGACTTTGGTCAGATGAGCGACCTGATGGCGCGCTCGGTCGCCCACCTCGAGGCCCATCCCGGTGGGATCGATCCGGAGGTCGTGGCCGAGAACATCGCCTTCCTGCGCTGGCTGAACGACGACCATTTCGTCTTTCTCGGGGCCCGCGACTACGACTATCCCCGAACCGCCGACGGCGGCTATGCGGCCGAAGCTCCGCTTGACCAGGCGGCCGAGGGGGTCGGTGTCCTGCGCGACCCCGGCCGTACCGTCCTGCGCCGCAGTTCCGAGCCTGCCGTCCTCACCGCCCAGATGAAGCGGCAGATTGACCTGTCGGAGCCGGTCACCGTGGCCAAGGCGAACCTCAGAAGCCGCGTTCACCGCCGCGGCTATATGGATTACGTCGGGGTCAAGCGGTACGGCGAGGATGGCCGGCCATCGGGAGAGACCCGTTTCGTCGGTCTCTTTACCGCGGAGGCCTACGATCGGGCGGCCTCCCAGGTGCCGCTGATCCGGCGCAAGGTCGCCAATGCCCTGGCCCGTGCGGCCCGGACGCCGGGAAGCCACAATGAAAAGCGGCTGAAGAATATTCTGGAGAACTATCCGAGGGACGAGCTCTTCCAGATCACCGAGGACGAACTTCGGGAAACCGCACTGGGTATCCTGCACCTCTATGACCGGCCCCGGATCAAGACGTTTACACGCAAGGACCCGTTCGACCGGTTCGTCTCGATCCTCGCCTTCATTCCGCGCGAACGCTACGACGCCGGCGTGCGCGAGCGGGTCGGGCGCATACTCGCCCGGGCCTGGGGCGGCCGGCTCTCGGCCTGGTATCCCCAGTTGTCCGACGCGCCCCTCGTGCGGATTCACTACATCGTCGGCGTGACGCCGGGCGACCACCCCACGCCTGACGCGAGAGCCCTGGAGTCAGAGGTGACCGAGGCCGGTCGCAGCTGGGTCGACCGGTTCGAGGGGGCCCTGCGCGCCGCCGACATCGATGACGCTGCGATCGGCGCCCTCAGCGGCCGGTGGGCCGAGGCCTTCGATCCCGGCTACCGGGCTCGCTACGACGCGACCGAGGCGGTGACCGATCTTCAGCAGTTTGACCGGCTGGGAACCCCGGAAGCGCAGGACGGCGAGGCTGTTGCGGTTCGGGCCTTTCGCGGGCCGGCGGATACGCCGCTTCAGTTCCGGTTCAAGCTGTACCACCGCGGTGCCGCTGTGCCCCTGTCGGACGTCCTGCCTGTGCTTGCCGACATGGGGCTGAAGACGCTTGAGGAGTTCGGTCACGCCATACGCCCCACCGGGGGCGGCGAAATCCACGTGCACGAGTTCCTGCTGGAGGATCCGCGCGGTGCGAGTCTCGCCTTCGCCGATATCAAGGGTCCCTTTGAAGCGGCGTTTTCAGCGGTCTGGACCGGGCGGACCGAAAGCGACGGCTTCAACCGGCTGGTTCTGGAACTGGGCGTCGACTGGCGCGAAGCGGCCCTGATCCGCACCCTGGCCCGATATCGACAGCAGACCGGCATGGACCCGTCGCAGGGCGTCCAGGAGGAGGCGCTGCGGGACTATCCCGCGATTGCCCGGGCCCTGGTCTCTCTGTTCGCCTGCAAGTTCGACCCGGCACGGGCAGGGTCCGCCGATGACCGCATCGATCAGGCGATCGGGTTGATGGCCAACATCAACGGCCTCTTGATGGAGGTGAAGAGCCTTGATCACGACCGGGCCCTGCGCCGGATCGGGGCCCTGATCGGGGCGATCAAGCGGACGAACTACTATCAGGTCGGTCCTGACGGGCAGCCAAGGCCCCATATCTCGATCAAGATCGCCTCCCGCGAGCTGGACGACCTCCCTCTCCCCAAGCCCTATCGGGAAATCTTCGTCTGGGCCCCGCACGTCGAGGGGATTCACCTGCGTTTCGGGCCGGTCGCGCGCGGAGGCCTGCGATGGTCTGACCGTCGCGACGACTTCCGGACCGAGGTGCTGGGGCTGGTCAAGGCCCAGCAGGTCAAGAACGCCGTCATCGTGCCCGTGGGCTCCAAGGGCGGCTTCTTCCCCAAGAATCTGTCCGCCATCGTGCGCGCCGGCGGCGACCGGGACGCGCAGCAGGCCGAGGCCGTGCGCGCCTACCGGACCTTTCTGTCCGGCCTGCTGGATATCACCGACACCATCGCCGCCGACGGCGCGGTGGTGCGCCCGGCCAATGTTGTGCCGTTCGAGGGCGACGACCCCTATCTGGTCGTGGCCGCCGACAAGGGGACGGCGACCTTCAGTGATATCGCCAACGGGGTTTCGGCCGACTACGGCTTCTGGCTGGACGACGCCTTCGCCAGTGGTGGCTCGGTCGGCTACGACCACAAGGCGATGGGCATCACCGCCCGCGGCGCGTGGGAGGCGGTCAAGCGTCACTTCCGCGAGATCGGCAAGGACATCCAGAGCGAACCGTTCACCATCGTCGGTGTCGGCGACATGTCTGGCGATGTGTTCGGCAACGGTCTGCTGCTGTCCAGGGCGTCCAAGCTGGTCGCCGCCTTCGACCACCGCGACATCTTTATCGACCCCACGCCCGATCCCGCCCGGTCATGGGAGGAGCGCAATCGTCTGTTCCAGCTGCCGCGCTCGTCCTGGCAGGACTACGACAAGGGCCTGATCTCGGCGGGCGGCGGTGTGTTTTCACGCAGCGCCAAGTCGATCGACCTGACGCCGGAAATCCGGGCGGCGCTGGACATCACCGACGCGGCGCTGGACCCCGTCAGCCTGATCCGCGCGATCCTGAAGGCTCCGGCCGAGCTGCTCTATCTGGGCGGCATCGGCACCTATGTGAAATCGGCCGCCGAGACCGATGCCCAGGTCGGCGACAAGGGCACAGACGCCCTGCGCGTCAACGCCGATGAACTCCGGGTCAAGGTGGTCGGCGAAGGCGCGAATCTGGGGTTCACCCAGGCGGGCCGGATTGTGTTCGCAGCCCAGGGCGGCCGGATCAACACCGATGCCATCGACAACTCCGCAGGCGTCGATACCTCGGACCACGAGGTCAACATCAAGATCCTGATCGGATCGGCGATCACCGGTGGCGTCCTGCCTCTGGAGGAGCGTGTGCCTTTGCTCGCCTCGATGACGGAGGAGGTCGGCCTGAAGGTCCTCGCCCACAACTATGACCAGACCCTGGCCCTGACCCTGCAGCAGGCGGAGGGGGCGGAGGCCCTCGACACCCAGCAACGCTTCATGCAGTCGCTCGCGGCGCGCGGGAAGCTGGACCGCAAGGTCGAGGGACTGCCGGGGGATATCCGGATCCAGGAGATGAAGACGGCGGGGCAGGCCCTTACGCGGCCGGAACTGGCGGTCTTGATGGCCTATTCCAAGCTTGAACTGTCCGACGAGATTGTGGCGTCCGCGGCCCCGGAGGACCCCTTCTTCGAGGAGACGCTGGTTCGCTACTTCCCCGAGGCGCTGGCCCGGTTCGAGGACCAGATGCGCGGTCACAGGCTGCGGCGCGACATCATCGCAACGGTTCTGTCGAACGAGATCGTCAACATGACCGGCCCGACCTTTCCGGACCGGTTGAGAGCCGCGTCCGGCTGTGACACGACCGCCCTGGTCATCGCGTTCGAGGCCTCGCGGCGGGTCTTCCGCCTCGATGAGGCCTGGAACGCCGTCCATGCCCTGGACCTGAAGGTCCCGGCCGAGACGCAGTCGGCGCTGTACGAGGAAATCGCGACCGTCCTGCGCCGCCAGACCGTCTGGCTGGCGCGTCGTGCGGGCCGCAGCGGGGCGACCGTCGCCGGGTTGATCGAGGCCTATCGACCCGCCGCCGACGCGTTGAGGGCGGCCGGGGGCGGGGTCCTGTCCCGGTTCGAGCAGGACCGCCTCCAGGCCCGGCTGAAGCGATTCGCAGATCTGGGTGTGGGCGAGGACCTGGCGAGGATGGTGTCCATGTTGCGACCGCTCGTCGCCACGGCCGACATTGGCGACCTGTCGCGCGAGACGGGTTGGTCCGAACCCCGGATGGCACGGCTGTACCACCAGGTCGGGGCCGCCTTCGACTTCGACCGGCTGCGTGCGGCGGCGGGCGCGGTGCCGTCCGCCGATCACTTCGACCGTCTGGCGGTGCGGCGCCTGATCGAGGACCTCATGGCCGAGCAGGTCGTTCTGACACGTGCGGTCGCTACGGCATCCCCGCCGACCGTCGGAGACAGCGAGGCGACCGCCGAAGCGGCCGTCGATGCCTGGATCGGCCCGCGTCAGGCCCTTGTCGCGGGCGTTCGTGCCTCTGTCGACGAGATCGAGGCCTCCGGCACAGGCTGGACCTTTGCCAAGCTGACCATTGCCAACGGACAGATCCGCCAGGTCGCGGGTTCGGTCTGATGGCCCGCAAGTTCCTCGTGGTCGTCGACGACAGTCCCGAACTCGAGGCGGCGCTTCGCTATGCCTCCCGCCGGGCCCGGTCAACCGGGGGCCGCGTGGCACTCCTGCGGATCATTCCAGGCGGGTCGGATGAGCATTGGGCCGGGGTCCGAGAGGAGATCCAGCGCCAGCAACGAGCAGAGGCCGAGGCCCTGCTGAATCGGCTGGGTGAGGAGACAGCCGCGCGCTCGGGCGCGCAACCCATGTTCCTGATCGAGGAAGGCGAGCCCCACGGGGCCATCCGAAAGGTCTGCGGGGAGGATCCGGAGATCAAGATCCTTGTTCTGGCCGCCGGAACCGGCTCTCGCGGCCCCGGTCCACTGGTGTCGGCGGTGCTGAAACAGGGTGCGGCGTTCGGCGGGCGCAAGATCCCCGTGACGATCGTGCCCGGAGAGCTTACGGATGCCGAGATCGAGGACCTGGCATAGTTTCAGGCGCTACCGCTCGCGACGCGGTCGCTCGCTGCTTGAGCACGAGGTCTTGAAGCCACGCCGCGACAGGCGCATTTGTCGGCCATGTTCATCCAGACCGAACCCACGCCCAATCCGAACGTCCTGAAGTTCCTTCCCGGTCGCATCGTGTCGGGCACGCCGCGCGAGTTCCTGACCGTTGATCAGGCGACGGCCTCACCCCTGGCCGAGGCGCTGTTCCAGCTTGAGGATGTCGGCGGGGTCTTTTTCGGCGACGACTATGTCTCGGTGACCCGGACGGCCCACGGTCGCGACTGGAGCGACCTGAAGCCTGAAATCCTGGCCGTGGTCATGGACCATTTCACGTCCGGCGCGGCACTGATGCGCGAGGGGGCCGAGGCCGCGGAGGACACCAGCGAGGATTCCGAGATCGTCACCGAGATCAAGGCGCTGCTGGACAGCCGCATCCGACCGGCCGTGGCCCAGGACGGCGGCGACATCCTGTTCGACAGCTTCGACGTGGATACAGGCGTCCTGTCCCTGCGCATGCGCGGTGCCTGTGCCGGTTGCCCCTCCTCGGCGATGACGCTGAAATCCGGCGTCGAGCAGATGATGCGCCACTACGTCCCTGAAGTGACGAGCGTCGAGCAGGTCATCTGAACCCGTGAGGGTCATCGTCATCGACACGGCCCTCGGCGCCTGCACAGCCGGCGTTTGGGAGGATGGCCGGGTCCTCGCCCAGCGGTCCGAGGTCATGGATCGCGGCCATTCCGAGCGACTGGGGGGGGTCGTCCGGGATGCGGTGGACGAGGCCGGCGGGAGCTTTGCGCCCGTTGAAAGGATCGGAGTGACGGTTGGCCCGGGGTCCTTCACGGGGCTGCGGGTCGGGCTCGCTTTCGCGCTGGGCCTGGGTCAGGCCATGGGGCGGCCGGTGGTCGGCCTCCCAGTGCTCCAGGCCCTGGCCTGGTCGCTTGAGGGCGGGCCGGCAGGGCCGATCGCATCGGTTATCGATGCCCGGCGCGGCGAGGTCTATTTGCAGACCTTCCTCGATGGAGAGCCGCTGGAGGCTCCGCAGGCAAGGGCTGTGGACGTCGCGCAGGCCACACTTTCGCAAGGCCGTCGGTCCTGGCGCTGGGCGGGGAACGGAACCGGCCTGGTCGCCGTGAACGGGGCGCCCGAGGTGACGGAACCCACGGTCGCCGCGCTCGCCGCCCTGACGGAGCGGCTGAACCCTGCCGATCACCCGCCCCGGCCGCTCTATCTGCGCGCGCCTGACGCCATCCCGCCGACCCGACTGCCCGGTCAGGCCCGTCCGGCGACGCGATCCGGGTGAGCGGACCGATGCCGGGCGATCTCGCAGAGGCTCTTGCGGTGCTGCACGCCGATGCCTTCGATGCGCCGTGGTCGGCCCCGGCGTTCGCCAGCCTGCTGGACCAGCCGGGCGTGATTCTGGAGGTCTGCCGTGACGGCTTCGTCCTGATCCGGGTCGCGGCGGACGAGGCGGAGATCCTGACCCTTGCCGTCCGGTCGCCGGCTCGACGGGCCGGCCTCGGATCGCGCCTGACACGCAGGGCCGCTGAGTGCGCCCTCGAGGCGGGAGCCGCCCGGCTGTTCCTCGAAGTCGCGGAGGACAACACCGCAGCGCGCGCGCTTTATGCAAGGCAGGGGTTTGCAGAAGCCGGGCGTCGGCCGAACTACTATGCCCGCTCCGAAGGCCCGCCGGCCGATGCGCTGCTACTGGTTCTCAACTTGACCCGACAGCTTCCCAGCGCCTGATCGTCGGCCTATCTTCTGCGCCATGGACCGGATCGAGAAACTCTGCGCCGACCGCGGAATGCGCATGACCGAGCAGCGGCGGGTGATCGCGCGCGTTCTGTCCAGCGCCGGGGACCACCCGGATGTCGAGGAGCTGTACCGTCGCGCCTCGGCGATCGACCCGCATATCTCGATCGCCACCGTCTACCGCACCGTCCGTCTGTTCGAAGAGGCCGGGGTCGTCGAGAAACATGACTTCGGCGACGGGCGCAGCCGCTATGAGGAAGCGGGCGATGATCATCACGACCACCTGATCGATACCCGGACGGGGGAGGTCATCGAGTTCTTCGACGCCGAGATCGAACGGCTGAAGACCGAGATCGCCCAACGTCTCGGATTCGAGCTGGTCGGTCACAAGCTGGAGCTTTACGGCAAGGCGATCGAGGGCGCTGAACCGTCCACGCGCGAAGGTCTCATCTTTACCCGAAACGTCGCGCGGGTGAGCCCCGAGAGCGTCTCCTGACCCTGCCGGGTGCCGTGTCCGCCTTGCGGACGCCGGGATCGGCGATCATAAGCCGCCCATGTCCCAGACCCTGAAGACGAACCAGCCCGGGCCAGGGGTTGGGGTGACCGCCGCCGTGCCGGTCAAGCGGTTGTTCATCAAGACCTACGGGTGCCAGATGAACGTCTATGATTCAGAGCGCATGGCCGATGTGCTGCGCCCGCTCGGCTATGCCCCCACAGACACGGCCGAGGGCGCGGACTTCGTCATCCTGAACACCTGCCACATCCGGGAGAAGGCGGCCGAAAAGGTCTATTCCGAGCTCGGCAAGCTGAGGGAATTGAAGGAAGACCGGGCGAGGATGACGGGGCATTCGATGACCATCGCGGTCGCCGGCTGCGTCGCCCAGGCCGAGGGCGAGGAGATCATGCGCCGCCAGCCGGCGGTCGATCTGGTCGTCGGACCCCAGGCCTATCACCAGCTGCCCGAACTTCTGACGCGGACCGCGCGGGCGCGGGGCGAGCGGATCGGGGCCGACTTTGCCGCCGACGAGAAGTTCGACAGCCTGCCCGAGGCGCGCGGCGTCACCGGCCCGACAGCCTTCCTGACGGTCCAGGAGGGCTGCGACAAGTTCTGCAGCTTCTGCGTGGTGCCCTATACGCGCGGCGCCGAATGGTCGCGGCCGGCCGAGGCCGTGCTGGCCGAGGCGCGGCGTCTCGCCGATCAGGGCGTGCGCGAGCTGACCCTGCTGGGCCAGAACGTCAACGCCTATGACGGCGTCGGTCAGGACGGGCTGCCATGGACCCTGGCGCGCCTCGCGCGGGCCCTGGCCGACATCCCCGGTATCGACCGCCTCCGGTATACAACCAGCCACCCCAACGACATGGGCGAGGATTTGATCGCCGCCCACGCCGAGCTGCCGCAGCTTATGCCCTATCTGCATCTGCCGGTGCAGACGGGGTCGGATCGCATTCTGAGGTTGATGAATCGCAAGCATGGTCGCGCGAAGTACATCGAGTTGATCGACCGGATCCGGGAGGCGCGGCCGGACATCGCCATCTCGGGCGACTTCATCGTCGGCTTTCCCGGCGAGACGGAGCGCGAGTTCGAGGAGACGCTCGATCTGGTGCAGCGGGTCAACTACGCCTCGGCCTTCTCCTTCATGTATTCGCCTCGCCCGGGCACTCCGGCCGCGACGATGGGCGGGCAGGTTCCTGCCGATGTGTCACTGGCCCGGCTTCATGCCTTGCAGGCGCTGTTGCTGGAACAGCAGGCGGCCTTCAATGCCGGGCAGACCGGAAAGACGCTGGAGGTGCTGTTCGAAAAAAGGGGCCGCCACGGTCGTCAGGCGATCGGCCGGTCACCCTATCTGCAATCGGTTCACGCCGAGGACGCGGATCATCTGATTGGCCGGATCGTGCCCGTGCTTATCGTGAGCGGGCAGCCGAACAGCCTGACGGGAGATGTTCTTGGCGCGTGAGTCGGAGTTCCTCGCGCTCGACGACGCGGCATTGCGTGCGGTCATCGGACCCAACAGCCGCCATGTCGCCCTGATCGAGGATGCCTTCAAGGTGCTGATCGAGGCTCCGGGGGGCGGGGTGTCGATCAATGGTGGTGCCCGCGACCGGGCCAATGCCAAGGCCGTGATCGCCGGTTTGATCCAGCGGGCCGAGAAGGGGGCGCAAGTCAACGAGGCCGATGTCCGCGCCGGCATCGGGACCGCGCGCGGTGGTGGCAAGGGAGCGCCCGGCGGTGATCCCATGGCCTTGCCGATCGGAAAGCGCGGGGCGATCGTGCCCAAGACCAATGCCCAGGCGCGCTATCTGGAGACCCTGGCCGGCTGTGAGCTGACCTTCGGCGTCGGCCCGGCGGGCACCGGCAAGACCTTTCTGGCGGCGGCCTATGGTGCATCCCTGCTGCGGCGGGGTCAGGTAGACCGGCTGGTCATCACCCGGCCGGCGGTCGAGGCGGGCGAGAAGCTGGGCTTTCTGCCCGGCGATCTGAACGAGAAGGTCGATCCCTATCTGGCACCCATCTGGGAGGCGCTGAACGACATTCTGGGAGCCGAGGACGTCCAGCGGCGGCGGGACAAGGGCGAGATCGAGGCTGCCCCGATCGCCTTCATGCGCGGGCGAACCCTCAGCCATGCCTTCATCATCGTCGATGAGGCCCAGAATACGTCGCGGCTTCAGATGAAGATGGTGCTGACCCGGCTGGGCGAAGGTGCGCGGATGGTCGTCACGGGCGATCCGTCGCAGATCGACCTGCTGAATCCGCGCGACAGCGGTCTGGCCCATGCGCTTCGAATCCTGAAGGATGTGAAGGGCGTGGGGGTGCTGGAGTTCGAGGCCTCCGATGTGGTGCGCCACGCCATGGTCGAGCGGATCGTGCGGGCCTATGACGCCGACGCCGCGCGAGGGAGGCCTGCGCCCGACCTTGAGGACCCGTCCGGGCGATGATCTCCGTGGAGGTGGAGGTGGAGGACGAGGCCTGGTCGGAGGCGCTCTCCGACGTGGAGCCTCTGGCGACGCGTGCGGCGATCGCCGCCCTCGGTGCGGCTGCGGGAACCGTCGCGATCCTGTTGACGGACGACGACACGGTGCGCGACCTGAACGTCCGCTTCCGCGGCAAGGACCGCCCGACCAATGTGCTGTCCTTCCCGGCGGCACCCATGCCCGGCACCAAACTGCCGCCGCTGGGCGACATCGTCCTTGCCTTCGGGACCTGCGCGGCGGAGGCTGCCACCCAGGGCAAGACCCTGAGGGATCACCTTGCGCATCTGGTTGTGCACGGCGTCCTGCATCTGCTGGGTCGTGACCATGAGGATGACGCCGAGGCCGAGGCGATGGAAGCCGAGGAACGGTCGATCCTGGCGGGACTGGGGATCGCTGATCCCTACCGGGTGATCGCGTGACCGGCCTCCATGATCGTCTGTCGCCCCTGCTGACCGGGCGATGGAGTCGCCTCGGCCTGGCCCTCGGGGCGGGTGTTCTGGCGGCGCTGGTGCACCCACCCTTCGGCTTCCTGCCGGGTCTGGTCGCCTATCCCCTCCTGATGCTGCTGGCCGAGCGGTCAGGGACCGTGCGAGGATCCTTCTGGGTCGGCTGGCTGGCGGGGTTCGGATACTTTCTGGTCGGCTGCTGGTGGGTGGCCGAGGCCTTCCTGGTCAACCCGGTCCAGGCGTGGATGGCACCGTTCGCAGCAAGCCTGCTGCCGGTGGGGATCGGTCTGTTCTGGGGCGGGGCGACGGCGCTCTATCGGCGGTTCGCGCCCTCAGGTCCGGCGCGCGTCCTGGTCTTTGCGGCCCTGTTCGGCCTGTTCGAGTGGCTCAGGGGACACGTCCTGACCGGCTTTCCGTGGAATCCCGCCGGAGCCGGCTGGGCCGCCGGATCGGCCGGATCCCAGTTCGCGGCCCTGGCGGGCGTGTATGGGCTGGGTCTGGTCACGGTCGCAGCCACCAGCGCCTTCGCGTTGCTGATGGTGCCGGGACCGCGCAGGACCCGGATCGGCGTGGCTCTGACCGGCCTCTCTGTCCTCGCCGCCCTGGTCATCGGGGGATCGATCCGGCTTGCAGGTGCCCGGTTGGAGGAGACCCGGACCCGGGTTCGCATCGTTCAGGCCGATGTGGACCAGCAGTCCAAATGGACCCCGGAGGCCTATCGCTCGATCGTCGAACGCTACGTCGATCTCACCGCCCTTGCGGCGACGACCCGGCCGGATCTGGTGATCTGGCCCGAGGGGGCCCTGCCCGCCAGCTTCAACAGGGTCTTCGCGCCCGGTGCGCCGGACGGCGCGGCGATCGCCCAGGCGCTCCAGCCCGGGCAGACGCTGTTGGCCGGGTTCGGTCGGGGGGAGCCTGATGAGGCCGGCGAGGACCGCTACTACAACAGTCTGGTCGCGCTGCACGATGAAGGCGGCGAGGGCCTGAGGATCGCGGCGATCTATGACAAGCACCGTCTGGTGCCGTTCGGCGAGTTTCTGCCCCTGGGCGGGCTCATGAGCGCGATCGGTATCCGCAGCCTGGTCCATATGCCGGCCGATTTCAGCCCGGGGCCGACGCCGGCTCCGATCGATCTGCCGAACGGGCCGCGTGTCCAGCCGCTGATTTGCTACGAAAGCCTTTATCCGGGCTTCACGCCGGCCGGGGTCGGGCGTCCGGAATGGATCGTCAATGTCTCCAACGACGCATGGTTCGGGGCGACCTCCGGGCCGATCCAGCATCTGAATCTCGCGAGCTACCGCGCGATCGAGACAGGCCTTCCGGTCGTGCGCGCGACGCCGACTGGTGTATCGGCGATCATCGACCCGTGGGGGCGGGTCGTTGACGGTCAGAGGTTGGACAGCGGCCAGAGCGGGGTCATCGACGCGTGGTTGCCTGGGCCGACGGAGCCCACACTGTTCGGCCGATTTGGCGATCTGCCTTTCTGGCTGTTGGTGCTGGCCGGACTGGTGCCGCTCCTGATCCGGAGGCGGCCGGGGAGTCTGGCCTGATTGCTCCACCCGTTTGCGGAATCCTCTTCCGCCGGTTGACACGCCGGGATTGCGGAATCTCCATTTCCCAGAATTTGCATGACAGGCAGGATCAAGGGGAGCATCCCGTCATGCACAAAAGGGATTTCAGACGGCAACGGACGAATCATGGCTAGAGGCAAGGGAGAGGCGGGTCCCCATCCGGTGGACCGGCATGTCGGGCGGCGTGTTTGCGAGAAGCGGATCAGCCTGGGTTATAACCAGAGCGATCTGGGCCGAGCGCTTGGACTGACGTTCCAGCAGGTCCAGAAGTACGAGAAGGGCACGAACCGGATTTCGGCGTCCAAGCTCTGGGACATCGCGCGCTTCTTCAAGGTCGACGTGGCCTATTTCTTCCAGGGGCTGGGCGGCACCCAGCCGGGTATGGCGGAGGACGGGACGCCCGCGTTTGACCATGAGTTCCCGGCGACGCGACACACCATCGAGATATCCCGGCTCGCCCCGCGACTGTCGGCCCGGCAGCAGAAGCTGGCGCTGGACCTGATCCGCGAGATGGCGGACCGCCCCGACGCCGGATAGCGCGCCCCCGCTCTGCCGGCTTCAGTTCGCCGCGCGCCTCTGGCCAAAGGTCGGGGCGGCCGCCTTCTGCTCGGCCCAGTAGGCTTCCCCCTCATCCGGCTTGAACATGGTGCGCGGCGTGCCCTGCCGGTCCACCACCGCGAAGGTGTTGGTTGAGGCCTGATACAGCAGGACGTCCCCGTTCGGGCGTGTCGCCCGGTCGGTTCCGGCGGGCGGCGCGGCGGTGAAGGCCGTGATTATGGTCAGGAAGTCCTCTGCCGACCGCGCACCGAAGTCCGCCCCGTTCCGTTCGTAAAGACGCTGGATCTTCTCATCGACGGTCTCGCGCCGGTTCGCCGTGATGACGGCCCGCTCGACGGCCGGTCCGGCACCCAGGTCGGACGTTTCGCCGGAGCCGGCCGCTGACGTGAGGGTGACCGCCGTCGATCCCTCGGCCCGATCCCGCGTCTGAACCGCCGAATCCCCATTGCCACAGGCCGAAAGCCCCAGCAGCGCCGCTCCCGCGATGATCCAGACCCTCATTGCACCCTCCATTTGCAATCCGCCGACATCATCTAGCCACAGGTTGTTTGTTCCTGCAATGTTCTTTTTTGCGTCCGGGCGTGGCTGTCGCTAGAGGGAGGCGATGTCGATCCCCGTTCTGACGACCCGGAAGATCCTGCTGATCGTGGGCGGCGGCATAGCGGCCTACAAGGCGCTGGAGCTGGTGCGGCTGTTGAAGAAGGCGGGCGCGGAGGTGCGGTCGGTCCTGACCGAGGGCGGTGCAGCCTTCGTGACCCCCCTGTCGCTGGCGGCCCTGACCGGCCATCCCGCGCGGATGGGCCTGTTCCTGCCTGACGACGAGACCACCATGGGCCATATCGAGCTGTCGCGCTGGGCCGATCTGATCGTCGTGGCCCCCGCGACGGCCGGGCTGATCGCAAAGGCGGCAAACGGGATGGCCGACGACCTGGCATCGACGACGCTGCTGGCGACGGACAAGCGGGTGCTGCTGGCCCCGGCCATGAACGTGCGGATGTGGCTGCACCCGGCAGTCCAGACCAATATCGAACGCCTGAAAGGCTTTCCCGGTCTGCACGGCATGGCGGTGGTTGGGCCCGACGACGGCGAGATGGCCTGTGGCGAGTTCGGCCCGGGGCGGATGGCCGAGCCCGCCGCGATCCTGGACGCGGTCGCGGGCCTGCTTGCGGGTCGTGCCGGCCGACCGCTTCAGGGACGCAAGGCCGTGGTCACCGCCGGGCCGACGTTCGAGCCGATCGACCCGGTGCGCGGCCTGACCAACCGGTCCAGCGGCAAGCAGGGCTACGCCATCGCTGCCGCCCTGGCCGAACGCGGGGCCGAAGTGACCCTTGTGTCCGGCCCGACCAGTCTGGCGATACCTGTCGGCGTCACGCGCGTGGAGGTCGAGACCGCGCTGCAGATGCAGGCGGCGACGCAAGGCGCTCTCCCCGCCGATATCGCCGTGCTGTCGGCCGCTGTGGCCGACTGGCGCGTCGACACCATCGCGGGCGGCAAGATCAAGAAGGCACCCGGCGGCCCGCCTGCCCTGGCCTTGATCGAAAACCCCGACATCCTGGCCGGGATCGCCAAGGCGGGGCCGAACCGTCCCCGGCTCGTCATCGGTTTCGCAGCCGAGACCGCCGATCTGGAAGCCAACGCCCGGATCAAGCTGTCGAGGAAAGGCTGCGACTGGATCGTCGGCAATGATGTCTCTGCCCACGTCTTCGGGGCCGACGGCAATACGGTCCTGCTGGTGACGAAAGAGGGGACCGAGCCCTGGCCGCGCCTGTCGAAGACCGAGGTTGCCGGGCGCCTGGCCGACCGGATCGCCGCGCATTTCACCGGAGCCTGAGTCGTGAGCACCCTGCGTATCCTGCGCCTGCCGCATGCCGAAGGGCTCGTGCTTCCTGCCTATGAGACGGCCGGGTCGGCGGGCATGGATCTGCGGGCCGCCTTGGCCGAGGGTGCACCAATGACGCTGGAGCCGGGCGCTCGGGCGCTGGTGCCGACCGGCTTCAAGATGGCGCTCGAGCCGGGGTGGGAGGCGCAGGTCCGGCCGCGCTCCGGCCTGGCGCTGAAGCACGGGATCACCTGTCTGAACACGCCCGGCACAATCGACAGCGATTACCGCGGCGAGGTCGGGGTGATCCTGGTCAATCTGGGCACCGAGCCGTTCGTCATCCGGCGAGGCGAGCGGATCGCCCAGATGGTCATCGCACCGGTGGCCAAGGTGTCGGTGTTCGAGGTCGACACCCTCGATGAGACCGAACGCGGCACCGGGGGCTTCGGCTCGACCGGCCGATAGGGCCGCGTCCATTCCCGCAGACCGGCAGGTTCGGCTGCGGGCAGGCCCCCGCGCATTGAACCTGACGAGGGCGCAGGCGAGCCTGCGCCCTTTTCTTTCGGCGAGAGCGGGTCTATAGGCCCTCTCACATCGTTAGACCGGCGTCCAACGGCGTCGTTCAAAGCGGCGGCCCTGGATGGCCGACCGCTTTTATTTTTGCCTGAAACAGAACCTTGCGCGCCAAGACCGTCGAAGATCGCGAAATCCTGGAGCTGGTCGATCCCGTTGCGGACTCGATCGGTCTGGAGATCGTGCGCGTGCGGCTGATGGGCGGGACCCTGCGTCGCCGACTGCAGATCATGGCCGAACGGCCCGCCGACAACGACATCGCCGTCGAGGAATGCGCCCGCCTGTCGCGCGCCATGTCCGAGGTGCTGGATGCCGCCGATCCGATCGCGGGCGAATACCTGCTTGAGGTTTCGTCGCCCGGCATCGACCGGCCCCTGACGCGGCTGAAGGACTTCGACCTGTTCGAGGGGCTGGAGGCGCGGCTCGAGACCGACCGGATGATCGAGGGGCGCAAGCGCTTCAAGGGTATTCTGGCCGGTACCGAGGACCGGAACATCGCCATCGACCTGGACGGCGAGGACGAGACGGCCCTGATCCCTTTCGACTGGCTGGTCGAGGCCAAGCTGGTCATGAATGACGCCCTGCTGAAGCGCGGGGCCGCGATCCGCGCCGCGCGGGGCGAACCTGAAGACGACGGGCTGCCGCAGGGCGCGCCTGAAGACCGCAACAAAACCACCGAGACCTCTGAGGACGACGCCTGATGGCCGTGACCGGTATTTCCGCCAATCGCCTGGAACTGCTCCAGATCGCCAATGCCGTGGCGCAGGAAAAGAACATCGACCGCGAGATCGTGATCGAGGCCCTGGAAGAGGCCATCCAGAAGGGCGCCAAGTCGCGCTACGGCGCGCACCACGACATCCGCGCCAAGATCGACCCCAAGACCGGCGAACTGGCCCTGACGCGTCACGTCACCATCGTCGAGGACGACTGGCAGCCGGAAGACGAGCTGGAGGAGTTCAACGACAGCGCCATGGTCCGCCTGACCGATGCGTCCAAGCGCGATGCCGAGGCCGTGGTCGGCAAGGAATATGTCGAGGACCTGCCGCCCTTCGAGTTCGGCCGCGTCCAGACCCAGATGGCCCGCCAGGTCATCACCGGAAAGGTCCGCGAGGCCGAGCGGGCCAACCAGTACGAAGAGTTCAAGGACCGCGTCGGCGAGATCGTCAACGGCACCGTCAAGCGGGTCGAGTACGGCAACACCATCGTGGATCTGGGCCGGGGCGAGGGCATCATGCGCCGCGACCAGTCGATCCCGCGTGAGGTGTTCAACATCGGCGACCGGATCCGCACCTACATCTACGACGTCCGCCCGGAGGCCAAGGGCCCGCAGATCATGCTGTCGCGGGCGCATCCCGGCTTCATGGCCAAGCTGTTCGCCCAGGAAGTGCCCGAGGTCTATGACGGCGTGATCGAGATTCGCGCCGCCGCCCGCGACGCCGGGTCACGCGCCAAGATGGCCGTGCTCTCGAACGACAGCTCCATCGATCCGGTCGGGGCCTGTGTCGGCATGCGCGGCTCGCGCGTCCAGGCGGTCGTCGCCGAACTGCAGGGCGAGAAGATCGACATCATCCAGTGGAACAACGACGAGCCGACCTTCATCGTGAACGCCCTGGCCCCGGCCGAGGTCTCCAAGGTCGTGCTGGACGAAGAGGCCGACCGCGTCGAGGTCGTGGTGCCCGACGAGCAGCTGTCGCTGGCCATCGGCCGCCGCGGACAGAATGTGCGCCTCGCGTCCCAGCTGACCGGCTGGCAGATCGACATCATCACCGAGTCGCAGGACTCGGAGCGGCGCCAGCGCGAGTTCAGCGAGCGGACTCAGCTGTTCCAGGACGCGCTGGACGTCGACGAGGTCATCGCCCAGCTGCTGGTCACCGAGGGCTTTGCCACGGTCGAGGATCTGGCCTTCGTCGAGAGCTACGAGGTCGCCGAGATCGAAGGGTTCGACGAGGACACCGCCGAGGAACTGCAGGCCCGCGCCCGCGACTTCCTGGAGCGCCAGGCCGGCGAGCTGGATGCAAAGCGCAAGGCGCTGGGCGTCGAGGATGGCGTAATGAGCGTGCCGGGCGTCACCCTGCCGATCGCGGTCGCGCTGGGCGAGGGCGGGGTGAAGACGGTCGAGGATCTGGCCGACCTTGCGACAGACGAGATCCGCGGGGGTTATGAGGTCAGGAACGGCGAACGAACCAAGGTCCCCGGCGTGCTCGAAAGCTTCAACCTGGCCCAGGAAGACGCTGAGATGCTGATCCTGCAGGCACGGGTGGCGGCCGGCTGGATCGACGCCTCCGAACTGCCCCAGCCCGAGCCGGAGTACGAGGAAGAGGACGGCGAAGGCGAATACGATCCCGAGGCCGTCTTTGACACTACGCCCCCTTCTGACGATCTGACGTCCGACGGAACGGCCGATGATGATGCCACCCCCGCTGACGGTGACGCGGAGGTTCTCGCCGAGGACCCCGACCAGCCGCGCGACGCGTGATGGGAGCCCGGATCGTCCATGGGTCTCGCCGCCGCGACATCGGATAGGGAGCGCCGCGACCTGGTCACGCACCAGGCGATGGACGAAACCTGTCTGATCCGCTTCGTGGCAGGCCCGGACGGTCAGGTGGCCCCCGATCTGGGGCGCAAGTTGCCGGGGCGCGGGATGTGGGTGGCCGCCGACCGGGCCTCGGTCGAGACGGCGGTGAAGAAGAACCTTTTCTCGCGCTCGGCCAAGGCTCCGCTGAGGCCCCCCGCCGACCTCGCCGACACGGTCGAGACGCTGCTGTCCCGGCGCTGCCTGGACCAACTGGGTCTTGCCCGGCGCGAGGGCGTGCTTATCTCGGGCTTCGAGAAATGCGCGGCCGCGATCCGCTCGGGCAAGGCTGCCTGGCTGATCGAGGCGTCGGACGGCTCGGCCGACGGGCGCGGAAAACTGCTCAATCTGGCCCGGCACCAGTCGACGCGGGTCTGCGGCACCTTCAACGCGGACGATTTGAGTTTGGCCCTCGGGCTGGAAAATGCGATACACGCCGTCCTGCTCGCCGGAGGGCGGGCAGATCGCTGGGGCCAGGAGGCCTCGCGGTTGGCGGGATTTCGACCGCTCCGCCCCCCGGAGTGGGGCCCCGATCGGGGCCTCGGCGGCGGGAGCGGGTCAGACGAAGACCCCGGAGATGAGCCTGAACGGGCGGACTGACGGGCGGGGCCTGACCTCATCGGAGGGCGGGGCGTCGCACGGCTTTTTGCGTTGACGAGACGACATTGAACGACCGGCGGACTTCTCCGCCCACGAGTAAAGCGACCGGATGAGCGACGAGAACGACAAGACCAACGATGGCCAGCAGCCTCAGGCCCCCGCCGGCCAGAACGCCCCTGGAGGGGCGTCGACGACGGGACCGCGGGCACCGCTGAGCCTGAAGCCGCGTGCCGTGGGATCGGTCCCGACCGGCACCGTGCGCCAGAGCTTCAGCCATGGACGGACCAAGACGGTGGTGGTCGAGACCAAGCGCCGCGTCGGCGCGCCGGCCCCCGGCCACCAGCGGCCCCAGGGCTTCGATGTCGCCCGTCCGCGTCCTGAGGCCGCTCCGCCCCAGCCGCCCCGCCCTGCGGCTCCGCAGCCCGCAGGAGGGCGCCTGTCGAACGAGGAGCAGGAAGCCCGCCGTCGTGCCATCGAGCTCGCCACACGCCAGCAGGCCGAGCGGGCCGCCGCCCAGGCGGCTGAACAGGCCCAGCGTGATGCGGCTGCCCGCGAACAGGCCGCCGCCGCCGAACGCACCGCGAGCGCGGCCCAGGCCGAGGCCGCTGCCGCCCGTGCGGCCGCCGAGGCGGCGCGCGCAGAGGCCTCCAAGCTCACCGCCGCCGCTCCCGCAAAGCCGCCCGCCCGTGCGCCGCTGGCCCCCAAACCGGTCGCGGCCGCGCCTGTACCCTCGCCCGCGCCTGCCGCCCCGACCCCGGCCGCCCCGACCCCGGCCGCGCCGGTCACACCGCGACCGACACCCCCGGCCCGACCCGCCGTCAACTTCGGCCAGCGCGTGCCCAAGGCCACCAACCCCGCGCGTGCGCCCATCGATCGCCCGGCCTTCGGCGCCCGCTCGGCGCGCGAAGAGGCCATGGGCGGTGGCGAGCGATCGTATTCTGACCGGCCCCAGGGCGCACGTCCCCCCGCGCGCCCGGCGGAGCCCGTTCGCTATTCGGCCCTGACCCCGCGCCCCGCGCCCGGTGCGCCCCGCCCCGGCGGGGCCCGCACCGGCCCGGGCGGTCGTCCGGCCCCCAATGCGCCTCCGGCCGAACCCAACGTCCTGCGCCCCAGTCGAGCTCCGGGCACGGCCTTCGGTCGTCCCGGAAAGCCCGGCGAGGAGGATCGCGACAAGCGCTTCTCGGACGCCGGCAAGGCCGTCAGCCGCACGCGGGGCGAGCCCAAGCGGCGCGAAGGCCGCCTGACCATCCAGGCTGTGGCCGGCGGAGACGAGGACGCCGCCGAGCGGATGCGGTCGCTGGCCTCGGTCCGCCGCGCGCGCGAGCGCGAGAAGGAAAAGAGAAAGGGCGGGTCCACGGACGCGCCCAATCGTCCGCGCGAGGTCGTGATTCCCGACATCATCACCGTGCAGGAGCTGTCCAACCGGATGGCAGTACGCGGCGTCGACATCATCAAGTTCCTGATGAAGCAGGGCCTGATGATGAAGATCAACGACGTCATCGATACCGACACCGCCGAACTGGTCGCCGACGAGTACGGCATGACGGTTCGCCGCGTGTCCGAATCCGATGTCGAGACGGGCTTCCTGTCCGACGCCGTGGACGACGAGGCGGTGACGCCGCGCGCCCCGGTCGTGGCCATCATGGGCCATGTCGATCATGGCAAGACGTCTCTGCTCGATGCCCTGCGCACCACCGATGTGGCGGCGGGTGAAGCGGGCGGCATCACCCAGCACATCGGCGCCTATCAGGTGAAGACGCCGTCGGGCGAGGCCGTGACCTTCCTCGACACGCCCGGCCACGCGGCTTTCAGCGCCATGCGGACACGCGGCGCCAATGTCACGGACATCGTCATCCTGGTGGTGGCCGCCGACGACGGCGTGATGCCCCAGACGATCGAGTCGATCTCGCACGCCAAGGCGGCGGGAGCTCCGATCATCGTGGCGGTCAACAAGATCGACAAGCCCGAGGCCGATCCGCAGAAGGTCGTCAATGAGCTGCTGCAGTATGAGATCATCGGTGAGGCCCTGGGGGGCGACACCCAGATCGTCGAGGTCTCGGCCAAGGCCCGGACCAATCTGGACGGCCTGATCGAGGCCATCCTGCTTCAGGCCGAGGTCATGGATCTGAAGGCCGACCCCGAGCGGGCGGCCGAGGGTGTCGTTATCGAGGCCAAGCTGGACAAGGGACGCGGCCCTGTAGCCACCGTTCTGGTCAAGCGCGGTACGCTTCAGCGCGGCGACATCGTCGTGGCCGGCTCGTCCTGGGGCAAGGTGCGTGCCCTGTTGAACGAACGCGGCGAGCAGCTCAAGGAAGCCGGGCCTTCGGTCCCGGTCGAGATCCTGGGTCTGGACGAGGCGCCGTCGCCCGGCGACGTCTTCGCCACGGTCGAGAGCGAGGCCCGCGCCCGCGAACTGACCGAGTTCCGCGCCCGTCAGAAGCGCGAGAAGGCCACCGGCGGTATCAACCAGGTCAGCCTGGTCGACATGATGTCCAAGCTGGGTTCCAAGAAGATCTCGGAACTTCCGGTCCTGATCAAGTCGGACGTCCAGGGTTCGGGCGAGGCTATCCAGGGCTCGCTCGAGAAGATGGGCAACGACGAGGTTCGCGCCCGGGTCGTTCACTCCGGTGCCGGTGGCATCACGGAATCGGACGTCCAGCTGGCCAAGTCGGCCGGCGCGCCGATCCTGGGCTTCAACGTCCGCGCCTCCAAACAGGCCAAGGATCTCGCCGACCGCGAGGGGGTGGAGATCCGCTACTATTCGATCATCTACGACCTGCTGGACGACATGAAGGGCGTGCTCTCGGGCATGCTGGCTCCGCTGCAGCGGGAAACCTTCCTCGGCAACGCGGCGGTCTTGCAGGTGTTCGACATCTCCAAGACCGGCAAGATCGCAGGCTGTCGGGTGTCGGAGGGCGTGGTGCGCAAGGGCGCGAAGGTCCGGATCATCCGCGACGACGTCGTGGTTCTGGAGCTGGGCACGCTGGCGACGCTCAAGCGCTTTAAGGACGAGGTCAACGAGGTGCCGTCAGGCCAGGAGTGCGGCATGCATTTCCAGGGCTTCCAGGACATCAAGGTCGGCGACTACATCGAGTGCTTCACCGTCGAGGAAGTGAAGCGGACACTCTAGGCAAGGCGCTACCGCTCGCGCCGCGGGCACTCGCTGCTTGCGCGCGGTTCGCCCCCCCCTTCAAGGGGGGGCAGCACCGCCTCCCTTCGGCCGCAAGTCGCGGTATGAAGTGCGGCCATGCGTCGTCTGTTCCCTGCCCTGTGCCTTGCCCTCGCCGCCACGCCGGTGGCGGCGGACACGCGCCTGCTGGCCTTCGACCCCGCGGACCGGGTCACCCGGGCCCTGACACGGGGCGTGACCCTGGAGGTGGATCGCGGGTGGTTCGGTGCGATCACCGTGCGGCGGATTCTGTCCAGCAGCGCGCGAGGCTCGGCCGATATCCGTCGTGGCGGGCCGGACGAGGCGCGGCGCGTCCTGCCCGAAGGCGCGGCCGAAGCCACCGTCTATACGATCCCGATGGAGGGCGACGGGCGCGGACTGGCGCGGGCCCTGTGCCCGGGATCCGATGCGACCTTCCTGGTTCTGGGCCGCGTGCGGGCCGGCCGGCCGATAGCGATGCACGCGACCGGGCGCTGGGCCGACGGGACGTTTCGGCACTGTGTGACCCTGTCCTACCTGTATCGCGGGGAATGGAGCGCCGGACCGCGCTCCACGGTGCCCGAGACCCCGTGATGCGAGGGGCCGGGGGACTTCTGCTGGCGGGGATTCTGGGACTGGTCGCAGGGCTGTGGACCTGGACCCGACCGGGCGCGGACGTGCCGTCGGTGGCCGGGGAGGCGGTCACGGTCCATGTGCTGAACAACGGCTTCCACACCGACCTGGCGGTACCGCGCGCGATGCTGGAGGCCGGCGGGGGGCCTCTCGCCGAGGCCTCGCGATCGGTCGGGCCCGGCGAATGGATCCTGATCGGCTGGGGCGACGCCCGGTTCTTCGTGGACACCACGCCCATGGAAGGTCGACTGCTGGACGGCGCGCGGGCCTTCTTTCGCCCAGGCAACGCCTCGGTCGTGATGCTGGATCCCGAGACCGGCGACCCGTCGCGCCGGTTTCCGCGCGAGCGGCGGCGGACTCTGATCCTGTCGCCCGAGGCGTTTCAGGGCCTTCGCGAGCGGGTGGAGCGGTCGCTGGACCTGACGGACGGTCGACCCCGGTTGTCGACCGCGCGTGAAGGGGCGGGTGCGCGATTTTTCTCCAGTCACGAGCCTTTCTGGATCGGCTATCTGTGCAATGCTTGGACGGCGCGGGTCCTGAACGCGGCCGGTCTGGACATTCGTCCGCTCAGGGCCGTGACGGCGGGCGAAGTGGTCGCGACGGTGGACAGGGCGGCTCTGGAGGCCTAGACCGCCCGCCTTTCGCTTTCGAGCCGGGTCCGAGCCCCGGCGGCGAACAGGATGACGCCATGAGCAACCGCAAAGCCAAGTCGAAGTCCACCGCCGGACTGGTCAGTCAGCGCCAGCTGCGCGCATCCGAGATGATCCGCCATGCCCTGGTAGAGGTCATGCGCGAGAACGAGATCCGCGATCCGGCCCTGGTCGGGGTCTCGGTGACGGTGACCGAGGTGCGTCTGTCGCCGGACCTGAAACACGCGACCTGTTTCGTCGAGCCGCTGGGGGCCGGGGTCGAGACCTCGGATACGGCCGGTCACATCGACGAGATCGTCAAGGCACTGAACGCCCACGCCAAATTCCTGCGTGGCGCGCTGGGGCGGCATATCGACATGCGCTTCACGCCGGACCTGCGCTTTCGACACGACGAGAGTTTCGCCGCCGCCGAGCGCCTGAACCGCCTCCTGGACGACCCGCGCGTCCGCGCCGACGTCGCCCTGCCGGTCGATGAAGACGACGCCTGATGGGCAGACGAAAAAAGGGCAATCCGGTCCACGGCTGGGTCTGTCTGGACAAGCCGCTGGAGATGGGATCGACCGAGGCGGTCACCCGGGTGCGCCGCCTGTTCGACGCACAGAAGGCCGGACACGCCGGGACGCTGGATCCGCTGGCGTCCGGCATCCTGCCGATCGCGCTCGGCGAGGCGACCAAGACCGTGCCCTTCATGATGGAGGCGCAGAAGGTCTATCGCTTCACGATCAACTGGGGCGTCTCGACCGACAGTGTTGATCGCGAGGGCGAGATCGTGGCCCGTTCCGACGTCCGCCCACGCATTGAAGTTGTACGGACAGCGCTTCCCGCCTTTGTCGGCGAGATTGACCAGACCCCACCCCGGTTCAGCGCCATCAAGGTCGACGGCCAGCGCGCCTATGATCTGGCCCGCGAAGGGGCGGACTTCGAGTTGGAAAGCCGTCGCGTTACCATTCACTCGGCCGAGGTCACCGATGCCCCTGACGCCGACCACATCGAACTGACCATCCGCACGGGCAAGGGCGTCTATGTGCGGTCTCTGGCGCGCGATCTGGCGGTGATGCTGGGCGCCGAAGGGCATGTCTCGGCCCTGCGGCGCGAGCGGGTGGGGCCGTTTTCGGTCGAGAACGCCGTCACGCTGGATTTCCTGACCGATCTGGTGCATAGGGACGCCGCCTTGGAAGGCCTGCTGCCCGTTTCGACCGCCCTGGACGACATCCCGGAGCTGGCCGTGACGGAACAGGACGCCTTCTCGCTTCGGCAGGGACGGCCGATCGTTCTGCTCCCCCGACAGGTTGAAACCCTGAAGAGTCGCCTCACCGGCGGCTCTCGCACTGTTTCCGCCTTTCAGGGACAGACCCTCGTCGCTCTCGGTCAGTTGCGGGCCGGACGGCTAGAACCCGACCGCGTTTTCAACCTGTCCTGACGTATCCCCCAGGGGACCGAAAGGACTCTTCCGGGGCTCAAGCAGCGAGGGACCGCGTCCCGAGCGTTAGCCCCCAGAAAGGAAGCTCCGATGTCGATCACTGCTGAACGCAAGCAGGAAGTCATCAATGACAATGCCCGCACCGCGGGCGACACCGGCTCGGCCGAGGTCCAGGTCGCGATCCTGTCGGAACGCATCGCCAACCTGACCGAGCACTTCAAGACCCACAAGAAAGACAACCACTCGCGCCGCGGCCTGCTCAAGATGGTCTCGCAGCGTCGTCGCCTTCTGGACCATCTGGTGAAGGTCGATCGCGAGCGGTACGCCGCCCTGATCGCCAAGCTGAACCTGCGCCGCTAGGCGCGGGGACGCGGAAACAGTTTCGAGGCGCGGGCCATGTCCGCGCCTCTTTCCGCATATGAAGACCGGCGCGCCGCCGGACGAGAACGGTGCAACACGCGAGGGCTCGAAACGGTCCTCAACTTCCCCGACCTTTCGCCATGGGGCGACCGGTCCACGGATCGAAGGACTGAACGCCCGACGCTCCACCCAATGATGGGACTCCGCCGGGAATACGCCCGCCGGAACACGAAAGACGAAACATGTTCGATATCAAACGCAAGACGATCGACTGGGCCGGACGCCCGCTGACGCTGGAGACGGGCCGCATCGCCCGCCAGGCCGACGGCGCCGTTCTGGCCACCTATGGCGAGACCGTGGTCCTGGCGACCGTCGTCTATGGCCGCGCGCCCAAGCCGGGTCTGGATTTCTTCCCCCTGACCGTCAACTACCAGGAAAAGACGTTTGCCGCCGGCAAGATCCCGGGCGGCTATTTCAAGCGTGAAGGCCGTCCGACCGAGAAGGAAACCCTCGTCAGCCGCCTGATCGACCGTCCGATCCGCCCCCTGTTCGTCAAGGGCTTCAAGAACGAGACCCAGGTCGTCATCACCGTGCTGCAGCACGATCTGGAGAACGATCCCGACATCGTCGGCATGGTCGCCACCTCCGCCGCCCTGACCCTGTCGGGCGTGCCCTTCATGGGACCGATCGGGGCCGCGCGCGTCGGCCATGTCGACGGCGAGTTCGTGCTGAACCCCACCCTGGACCAGATGCCCGACAGCCAGCTCGACCTCGTCGTCGCCGGCACCTCCGACGCGCTGATGATGGTTGAGTCCGAAGCCAAGGAACTGTCCGAGCAGGTCATGCTGGACGCCCTGATGTTCGCCCATCGCGGCATGCAGCCGGTGATCGACGCCATCATCGAGATGGCCGAGCACGCCGCCAAGGATCCGTTCGACTTCCAGGCCGAGGATCACTCCGACGTCGTCACCCAGATCCAGTCGCTGGTCGGCGAGGACATCAAGGCCGCCTACACCCACGTCGGCAAGCACGCCCGTCACGAGGCCGTCGGTGCCGCCAAGAAGAAGGCCGCCGCCGCCCTGGTGAAGACCGATGAGAACCCGGACGGCGTCGACTCGGCCAAGTTCGGCGTCGCCTTCAAGGAGTGCGAGGCCCACGTCCTGCGTCGCGACATCATCGACAACGCCCACCGCGTCGACGGTCGAGCGCTGGACAAGGTTCGCGACATCGTTTCGGAAGTCGGCATCTTCCCGCGCACCCACGGTTCGGCGCTGTTCACCCGCGGTGAAACGCAAGCCATCGTGGTCGCGACGCTCGGCACCGGCGAGGACGAGCAGTACGTCGACGCCCTGTCCGGGACGTACAAGGAGAAGTTCCTCCTGCACTACAACTTCCCTCCCTATTCGGTCGGCGAGACCGGTCGGATGGGCGGCGCGGGCCGTCGGGAAATCGGTCACGGCAAGCTGGCCTGGCGGGCGATCCGTCCGATGCTGCCGTCGTCGGAAGACTTCCCCTATACGATCCGCATCGTGTCTGAGATCACCGAGTCCAACGGCTCGTCCTCCATGGCCTCCGTCTGCGGCGCCTCGCTGGCGCTGATGGACGCGGGCGTGCCCCTGAAGAAGCCCGTCTCGGGCATCGCCATGGGCCTGATCCTCGAGCCGTCGGGCGAGTTCGCCATCCTGTCCGACATCCTGGGTGACGAGGATCACCTGGGCGACATGGACTTCAAGGTCGCCGGCACCCGTGACGGCATCACCTCGCTGCAGATGGACATCAAGGTCGCCGGCATCACCGAAGAGATCATGAAGAAGGCGATCGCCCAGGCTTCGGCCGGCCGTCTTCACATTCTCGACGAGATGGACAAGGCCATCGACGGTGCCCGCACCGAGCTGGGCGAATACGCGCCCAAGATCGAATCCATCAAGGTGCCGGTCGACAAGATCCGCGACATCATCGGCACCGGCGGCAAGATCATCCGCGAGATCGTCGAGAAGACCGGTGCCAAGATCAACATCGAGGACGACGGCACGGTGAAGATCGCCGCTTCGGACCAGGAGAAGATCGACGCCGCCAAGAACTGGATCTCGTCGATCGTGTCCGAGCCCGAGCCCGGCATGATCTACTCCGGCAAGGTCGTGAAGGTCGTCGACTTCGGCGCCTTCGTGAACTTCTTCGGGGCCAAGGACGGTCTGGTTCACGTCAGCCAGATCAGCCTGGAACGTGTCGCCAACCCGGCGGATGTCCTGTCCGAAGGCCAGGAGGTCAAGGTCAAGTTCCTGGGCTTCGACGATCGCGGCAAGACCAAGCTGTCGATGAAGATCGTCGATCAGGCCACGGGTGAAGATCTGACCGACAAGATCAACGCCGAACGCGCCGAACGCGGCGAGCCCCCTCTGACCGAAGACACCGGCGGCGGCGGCAAGAAGCGTGAAGGCGGCGGAGACCGGGGCGGCGATCGCGGCCGTGGCCGCAGCCGTCGGGACTAGAATCCCCGGTCGACCGTGACCAGACAGAAGGCCCCGCTGGCGACAGCGGGGCCTTTTCACCTCGTGCCTCATCCCCTGTCCCTTCAGCGGCTGCATTCCCTTCATGTCCGGTTCCCATCCGCCGCTGCGATCCTTCGGGCGCATCAAGTCGAGACCGATCAAGCCGCGTCAGGCGGCCCTGTTCGATACCCTGATGCCCTCGGTGCGCCTGCCGCTCCCGGCGGCCGGAACCATCGATGTCGCGGCTCTCATGCCCGGTGCCGCCGAGGTCTGGCTGGAGATCGGGTTCGGCGGCGGCGAGCATCTGGCGGCCCAGGCGGCGCGACGCCCCGACGCCCTGATGATCGGGTGCGAACCCTTCATCAACGGCGTGGCCTCAGCGCTGCGGCATATCGAAGAGCGTGGCCTGGGAAACGTCCGGCTGCACGACGACGACGCCCGGGCGGTGGTCGAGGCCCTGCCGGACGCCTCTCTCGACCGGGTCATGATCCTGTTTCCTGACCCGTGGCACAAGGCGCGTCACAACAAGCGCCGCCTGATCCAGCCGGAGTTCTCGGTCGAGCTGGCCCGGGTGTTGAAGCCCGGCGGGCGGCTGCGGTTCGTGACAGACTGGAAAGACTATGCCGGTTGGGCGCTGGAGAGGTTGATCGCGACGCCGGGTCTGGTCTGGCTGGCCAATGAGGCGGCCGACTGGCGGGTCGCACCCGAGGACCACGTCGTCACGCGCTATGAGGAGAAGCGCCTGGGCGACACCGATCCGCTGTTTCTGGAGTTCGAACGGGTCGCGTGACGCACACGCGTCGTGAGCGCCGAAAACACCGTCCGGATCGTCCACAGAGTCCACACCGTTCGGATCGTTCGTCGTCATGACGGCACCCTGGCAGGCTGCCGTGTCAGAATCGGACGTCAGGCCTGACGGAAGCCCAGCACGTCCTGCATGTCGTAGAGCCCGGGACCCCGCCTGCGGGCCCAGGCCGCGGCGGCGACGGCACCCTTCGCGAACAGGGAGCGGTCGATGGCCGAGTGGCTGAGGGTCACAACTTCATCTTCAGACGCGAACAGGACGCTGTGTTCCCCGACGATGCCCCCCGCGCGGATCGAGGAAAACCCGATCCTGCCCGTCTCGCGCGGCTCGCCGACGCCGTCGTAGGGCACCGAGCGGAGGTCGGCGAGGTCACGGCCGCGCCCGGCGGCGGCGGCCTCGCCCAGCATCAGGGCGGTGCCGGAAGGCGCATCGACCTTCCTGCGATGGTGCGCCTCGGAGATCTCTATGTCCCAGTCCCGGGCGTCGAGCCGCTGGGCGGCGTGTTCGACCAGGCCGATCAATATGTTGACGCCAAGGGAGAAGTTGCCGCTGCGGACGATGGCAATACGCTCGGCGGCCGCCGCGATTTCGGTATCCTGATCCGGGGAAAAGCCGGTGGAGCCGATGACCAGGGCCGGGCCGCCGCGCGCGGCGCAGGCCCGGGCCAATGCGACCGAGGCCTCGGCGGTCGAAAAATCGATGACGACGTCGCAGCGGCTCAGGTCCGGGGTCTCGCCCCAGTCGAAGCGGGCCGCGACCACGACGTCGTCGCGGGCATCCAGGGCCTGGGAGACCGCCCGGCCCATGCGACCGCGAGCACCGGAAATGCCGACGTGGAACAGGTCACTCAAGACCGCGCCCCCTGAACCGTGTCACTGGGCACTTTCCCGTTGCGATCGGGGCTCCTCGGCCCCCAGGATGTCGGCCCAGAAGCGTTTGGCCTTGCCGGCGAAGGAGGAATTCCGCGGACTCTGGTCGTCCCCGAAAGAGGCGGCGAGTTCCTGCATCAACTCCTTCTGACGGGGCGTCAGGTCGGTGGGGGTCTCGACGAACAGTTCGACAACGAGGTCGCCGCGCTGGCGGCCGTTCAGGTGCGGCATGCCCTTGCCCTTGATGCGAATGGTCCTGCCGGTCTGCGCCCCTGCGGGAACGGATACCGGAGCCTTGCACTGTCCGTCGCAGGCCTCGGACACCAGACACGGAGCCTCGATCTCGCCGCCCAGGGCCGCGACGGTCATCGGCACCGGAACGGTGACCAGCAGATCCAGGTTGTCGCGCTCGAACAGGTCGTGGGGCTGGACCGAGAGGAAGACGTAGAGGTCGCCGCGCGGACCGCCGCGTGTGCCGGCGTCGCCCTCGCCCGACAGGCGGATGCGCGAGCCGTCGTCGACGCCGGCAGGCACTTTCAGCGCCAGCTTGCGGGTCTTTCGGACCTGACCGTGGCCATGACAGGTGGTGCAGACATCGGCCGCCGCCAGACGCTGGCCCTGGCCGCCGCAGGACGGGCAGGTGCGCTCCATCTGGAAGAAGCCGTTGGCCTGGCGGATGCGGCCCGCCCCATTGCAGGTCGAGCAGGTGGAGGGGTTCGCTCCCGGCCTGGCGCCGGAGCCGGTGCAGGTCTCGCAGGCGACCGTGGTCGGCACGGCGATTTCGACCTCGGCCCCCTGATAGGCCTGCTCCAGGGTGATCTCGAGGTCGTAGCGCAGGTCCGAGCCCCGCCGCGGGCCGTTCGACTGACGCCGTCCGCCGAACACATCGCCGAAGGCGTCGCCGAAGACCTGGGCGAAGATGTCGTTGACGTCGTGGAAGCCCTGCTGGCCGCCACCGCCCTGGCCGTTGACGCCGGCATGGCCGAACCGGTCGTATGCGGCGCGCTTGTTGTCATCGGACAGGACCGAATAGGCCTCCGACAACTCCTTGAACTTCGCCATCGACTCTTCGGAGCCGCCGTTGCGGTCCGGGTGATGTTCCATCGCGAGCTTGCGATAGGCCGATTTCAGGCCGGCGGCATCGATCCCCCGATCGACCCCCAGCACTTCATAATAGTCACGCGCCATGCGCCGATGGTCCTCTGCCAACCCCTGACATTCCGTTCACGCCTCTTTTCGGGCGGTCGAACCGGAATGGCGACGCATGAGACATGGGCGTCGGGGGCAATGATGCAAGAAACAATCCTCCCCCGCGGCGCGGAGGAGGAACAGACGTTACGCGCTCTTCTTCTGGTCGTCGTCCGAGACTTCCTCGAACTCGGCGTCGACCACGCCGTCGTCAGCGGCGGCGTCGTCACCCGAACCGCCGGCGGCCTGGGCATACATGGCTTCGCCCAGCTTCATTGAGGCCTGGACCAGGGTGTTGGTCTTCGTCCGGATGTCTTCCGGATCGGTTCCGTCGCGCGCGGCCTTCAGCTCGGTCAGACCGGTTTCGATGGCGGTCTTCTCATCCGCACCGACCTTGTCGCCATGCTCGGCCAGAGCCTTCTCGGTCGAATGGATCAGGCTGTCGGCCGCGTTCTGGGCCTCGACCAGGTCCTTGCGCGCCTTGTCGGCTGTGGCATTGGCCTCGGCTTCCTTGACCATCTTGTCGATGTCGGCGTCCGAAAGGCCGCCGTTGGCCTGGATGCGGATCGACTGTTCCTTGTTGGTCGCCTTGTCCTTGGCCGAGACATTGACGATGCCGTTGGCGTCGATGTCGAAGGCCACCTCGATCTGCGGCATGCCGCGCGGCGAGGGCGGAATGCCCATCAGGTCGAATTGACCCAGCATCTTGTTGTCGGCCGCCATCGGGCGCTCGCCCTGGAAGACCCGGATGGTCACCGCCGACTGGTTGTCGTCGGCGGTCGAGAACACCTGGCTCTTCTTGGTCGGGATGGTCGTGTTGCGTTCGATCAGAGGCGTGAACACGCCGCCCAGGGTCTCGATACCAAGGGTCAGCGGCGTCACGTCCAGCAGCAGCACGTCCTTGACGTCGCCCTGCAACACGCCGGCCTGGACCGCGGCCCCCAGGGCGACCACTTCATCAGGGTTGACGCCCTTGTGCGGCTCCTTGCCGAAGAAGGCCTTCACGGCCTCCTGCACCTTGGGCATGCGGGTCATGCCGCCGACCAGAACGACCTCGTCGATGTCCGAGGCCTTCAACCCCGCGTCCTTCAGCGCCTTGGCGCAGGGCTCGATCGTGCGCTGGATCAGGTCGTCGACCAGGGCCTCCAGCTTGGCGCGGCTCAGCTTGATGTTCAGGTGCAGCGGACCCGAGGCGTTCATGGTGATGAACGGCAGGTTGACCTCATACTGGGTCACCGAGCTCAGTTCCTTCTTGGCCTTCTCGGCCTCCTCGCGCAGGCGCTGCAGGGCCAGCTTGTCCTGGCGCAGGTCGACGCCCTGTTCCTTCTTGAACTCGTCGGCCAGATAGTCGGCCAGACGGACGTCGAAGTCCTCGCCGCCCAGGAAGGTGTCGCCGTTGGTCGACTTCACCTCGAACACGCCGTCGCCGATCTCCAGGATCGAGACGTCGAAGGTGCCGCCGCCCAGGTCATAGACGGCGATCTTCTGGCCGTCGTTCTTGTCCAGCCCATAGGCCAGGGCGGCCGCGGTCGGCTCGTTGATGATGCGCAGGACCTCGAGACCGGCGATCTTGCCCGCGTCCTTGGTCGCCTGACGCTGGCTGTCGTTGAAATAGGCGGGCACGGTGATGACGGCCTGGGTGACCTTCTCCCCCAGATAGGCCTCGGCGGCCTCCTTCATCTTGATCAGGGTGAAGGCCGAAATCTGCTGGGGGGAGTAATCCTTGCCGTTGGCGCGCACCCAGGCGTCGCCGTTCGGACCCTTGACGATCTCATAGGGCACCATGCCCTTGTCCTTGGCCACGATCGGATCGTCGAAGTTGCGGCCGATCAGGCGCTTGATGGCGAAGAAGGTGTTGGCAGGGTTGGTCACCGCCTGGCGGCGCGCGGGCTGGCCCACCAGGGTCTCGCCGCCGTCCTGGATCGCGACCACCGACGGGGTGGTGCGGTTCCCTTCGGCGTTTTCAATGACCTTGGGGTTCTTGCCATCCATGACGGCCACGCACGAGTTCGTGGTGCCGAGGTCGATACCGATAATCTTGGCCATGAGCCTTATGTCTCTCCGTCTGGCGGGCGATGCGGCGGCCTTGTCAGAAAGCGCCGCGCTTGACCGCCCCCGTTTGGTTTGCGCCGCCCTTGCGAGGGCGCAAGGATCGGCAGGTTGGGGTCTTGTTCCCCGGGGAAACCCCACGATCGGCAGGGTCTCCCGGGCTGGTCGGGATATGGGAAAGTCATGATCCCCCGCAAGGCCCTGCATGCAATCAGGCCGAAGTCAGGTCGGATCAGTTTCCAGAGGCCTGCCGCTGGTTCATGCTGGGGCAGCGTCTGCAGGTTCGTCTGCCCGCTCAAACCGGTCCTTTCATGCGAGTTTCTTCACCCTGCCTCCCGGTTCTGGCCGCCAGCGCGGTCGCCCTCGTCTGGGTTCCGGCCACGGCGACGACGTTTGCGGCCGGGGGCGACCAGGCTGAGCGTGGTGTCGTCACCGTCGCCCTTGTCCAATCGAACGACCGGCGGAATCGCAATGTCCGTATCCACAACCAGACCGGCTGGACCATGACGGGCCTCGTTGCCTCGTCGGGCGGCGGCTGGACGAGGGACCTTCTGGTGTCCGGGGCTCTCGCTCCCGGACGGAGTGTGGTCATTCCGGTCGATGACGGCACCGGGGCCTGCCTTTATTCGTTACGCGCCGAGTTCGGCAACGGCGAGACACTGCAGCGAGGGGGCATCAACAGCTGCCAGATCGCAGACTACTATTTTACCCGGTAGCGCTGCGCCGGCTCGAGCTGAAGGGCCATCTTCGTTGAGCCGCATGACCTCCTTCCCGGACCTCGCGGGCTTCCAGTATTGGCCCGGCTGTCTTGGTGTGGCGGTCCAGGCGGCGCTGCTGGCCGAAATCGAGATCGCGATGGCCGAGGCCCCGTTGTATCGGCCCGTTACACCCGGGGGACGCCCGTTTTCGGTGTCGATGACCAATCTGGGGCCTCTGGGGTGGGTCTCGGACCTGGCCGGCTATCGCTATCAGCCGACGCATCCGGTGACGGGTCGGGAATGGCCGCCGCTTCCGGCGACGCTTCTGACGCTCTGGGGTGAGCTCCTGGGCGATCCCCCGCCCGACGCCTGCCTCGTCAATCACTACAGTACCCGGGCCAGCATGGGGCTGCATCAGGATCGGGACGAGGCGGATCTCGGACAGCCGGTGCTGTCGGTGTCGCTGGGCGATACAGCGGTGTTCCGGATCGGCCCGGCGGATGGTGGCCGGACGCGAACACTCAGGCTGGCCTCTGGCGATGTCTGCGCCCTCACGGGCCCCGCGAGACTGGCGCGGCACGGGGTCGACCGCATTCTCGGGGGCTCGTCCGGTCTCGTATCGGGCGGCGGTCGTATCAACCTTACCCTCCGGCGCGCCAGCTGACCTCGCAGCGCTGTGACTCGACGGGCCAGTCCGGTCGCGCCAGAGTTCTTCCCGACCGAGAACAGGAGACCATGTCGATGACTGTGTTGACCCGCCCCGAGGGCTCCGAGCCCTCCGACTTCAACCTGTCGCGGCGGGGACTGGCGGGCCTGACAGCCGGGGCCGTCTTCACCGGCTATGCGGTCGCCGCCCTGGCTCAGGACGCCCGGCCGATCGTGACCGATGAAGCGGGTCTTGAGACCGGCATGGTAACCTATCCTGCGCCCGACGGATTCGATCTGCCGGCCTATGTCGCCCGACCCGAGGGCGACGGGCCGTTCCCGGTGGTGGTCGTGGTGTCCGAGATCTTCGGCCTTCACGCCTACATTCTGGATGTCGCCCGACGGCTGGCCAAGGCCGGCTATGCCGCCATCGCCCCGGCCTTCTTCGTGCGGGTCGAGGACCCGGCCCCGCTGGCCGACATGCGTGCCATCCAGGCGATCGTGGCCCAGGCCGGTTATGAACAGGTGATGGGCGATATCTCGGCGACCCTCGCCTGGGCATCGGGCCAGTTGTGGGCCAATACCGACAGGGTCGGGATCACCGGCTTCTGCTGGGGCGGCAAGGTCGTGTGGCAGGCCGCCGCCCGTTATGCGGCGATCGACGCGGGCGTTGCCTGGTATGGCCGGCTGGCCCCCTCGCCGACCGCTACGCCGGAACAGGTCGAGGCCGGACGGCCCTATCCCGTCGACCTGGCAGCCGACATCAAGGGCGTGGTGATCGGCAACTACGGGTCGGCCGACGGGGGCATACCCAACGACACCGTTGAGGCCATGCAGACGGCGCTTCAGGCCGCGGGCCAGACCGAGAGCGGCATCAAGCTGTACGAGGGCGCACCGCACGGTTTCCACGCCGACTATCGCCCGTCCTATCGCGCGGACGAGGCCGCGGACGGCTGGGCGCGGTTACTGGCCCTCTTCGACGCGCGGCTGAAGGGCTGACATTCCGTCTCCCGCAGGGGGAGCGGGCTCAGGCCTTGCCGTCGAATGCCCCGCCGCTGGGCCCTGCCCCCGCCCCGCCATAGGGATTGGCGCTCGCGGCCGGGCCCGACCCCTTGGCCGCAACCACAACCATGGCCGGCCGCACCGTCCGGCCGAACAGCTCGTATCCCGCCTGCATGGTCTGGATCACCGTACCGCCGGGGGCCTCGGTCGTAGGCTGTTCCAGCATGGCCTGATGCAAATGGGGATCGAAGGGCTCGCCGAGACCGGGCGAGACGCGCTTCAGCCCGTTGGTCTCGAACGCCTGCAGCAAGGCCTTCTGCGTGAGTTTAAGCCCCGTCACCAGCCCGGCTTCGCCGGCGTCGGCGTTCTTGGGCGCGGCCTGCAACGCCCGCTCCAGATTGTCGGCCACGCCGAGCAGGTCCCTGGCGAAGCGCTGGATGGCGAAGGCGCGCGCGTCGTTCATCTGGATCTCGGTCCGGCGCTTGACGTTATCGGCCTCGGCGGCGGCGCGCATGGCACGGTCCTTCCACAGGTCGCGCTCGGCGATCATGGCGTCCAGCGGGCCGAGGTCGTCCGCGGACGGGGCGTCCAGCGCGGCCTCGGCGTTCATCAGGGCCTCGTCGAGGGCGGAAAGGTCAGAGGAGTCGTTGTGCTTGTCGGTCACGTGTCTTGTCCGTCCAGGATGCGCCCCAGAACCCGGGCAGTGTAGTCCACCAACGGGATAATGCGGGCGTAGTTCAGTCGGGCGGGTCCGATCACGCCGATGGCGCCCAGGACCCGCTGGCGGCCCGTCATATAGGGTGCCGCGACGACAGCGGAACCCGAAAGCGAGAACAGACGTGTCTCGGCTCCGATAAAGATGCGCACGCCCTGGGCCGCGCCGACACCGTCCAGCAGACCGATCAGCTGTTCCTTCTGTTCCAGATCGTCGAACAGGACGCGCACCCGTTCCAGGTCCTCGGTCACCCCGGCATTGCCCAGCAGATTGGCGCGGCCCCGCACGATCAGCGATCGGTCACGGTCGGCTCCGCCCGACCATGCGGCGAGGCCGTCCTCGACCAGCCGGGCGGCCGCGGTATTCAGCTCCCGGCGCGCCGCCTCCAGTTCAGCGCTCATCTCGAGGCGAGCCTCGGACAGGGGTCGCCCTTTCAGGCGGGCGTTCAGAAAGTTGGACGCCTCGTGCAAGGTCGAGGGGGTGACGCCGGCCGCCAACGGCATCAACCGGTTCTCGACCGTACCGTCGTCGGCGACGAGCACCGCCAGCGCCTGGCCCGAACCCAGGGCCACAAACTCCACATGCTTTACGCCCGAGTCCCGGACCGGGCTGGCGACGATGCCGGCCCCGCCCGCCAGGCCCGAAAGCAGGGCAGAGGCTTCGTTCAACGCCTCTTCGAAGCCGCGCCCGCGCCCGGCCAGGCGCGCATCGATCTCGCGCCGCTCGTCCGCCCCTATGTCACCGATCTCCAGCAGGCCGTCGACAAAGAGCCGCAGACCCGCGTGGGTCGGGATTCGCCCCGCCGAGGTATGTGGCGCGGCCAGCAAACCCGCCAACGTCAGGTCCTGCATGGTGTTGCGGATCGAGGCCGGCGAAAGCTGGACGCCCCCGCGAGAGACGGTACGGGATCCGACGGGCTCGCCCGTCTCCAGATAGGTCTCGACCACGCTGCGAAAGATGTCGCGCGCCCGCTGGTCCAGAGCCGCCAGACCGGCATAGTGGGGCGTCAACAGCGGGCTGATCGGAACAGTCATGGCGGCCCCCTCTCCCGGGCCCGGGCCTGCCAGTCGGACCGGGTCAGCCGGTGCACCAGACAGTCGTCCTCGTCGAACATCTGCCGCCCCTCGGGCCTGAAACCCAACCTTTGATAAAAGCGGATTGCGGCGGTGTTGGACGTCAGGGGGTCGATGACGATGGCCTCCACGTTCGGCTCGGCGAAGCACCGGTCGATCATCCGGGTCATCATCGCCGTGCCGACGCCCCGTCCCAACCAGTCGGCCGGTCCGATCCAGATGTCGATGGCCCTCAGGTTCGGCTCGATCTCGCCCCAGTAGTGGCTGGGCTCGGTGTGGGGATCGCAGACGGCCATGGCACCGACCGGCCGGCCCTCGACCTCGGCGATCACATAGGTCAGGTCATAGGCGGAGTTGGTCAGCTCGTCGCTCCAGTCGATGCCGTCGAAGGCGACCTCGGCGAGGGGGTCGTCGCTGGAGCAGGCGATGACGTGCGGCTCCAGGTCCCATGCGGCCAGGGTGGCCGCGTCGGCCACGGTCGCGGGTCTCAGGGTCACCGCCGGTGCGGCTGACGGCGCGGCCTGACGGTCGGGGGCATACAGGCTCATGGTTTCAGGATAAGCAGCCCGGCCCGTTCCGCAAAGCCTGCCAGAGAGCCTTCATGCGCCCCTCCGACCGAACCCCGAGCCAACTCCGCGCCGTGACCCTGGAGACCGGCGTCAACCGCTATGCCGAGGGCTCATGCCTGGTCTCGTTCGGCCATACCAGGGTGCTGGTGACCGCCTCGGTCGAGGAGACCGTGCCCGGCTGGATGCGCGGCAAGGGCGCGGGCTGGGTCACGGCCGAATACGGCATGCTGCCCCGGGCCACCCACACGCGCGGCCGTCGCGAGGCCGCCGCCGGCAAGCAGTCGGGACGCACCCAGGAGATCCAGCGGCTGATCGGGCGGTCGCTGCGGGCCGTGGTCGATCTGAAGGCGCTGGGTGAGCGCCAGGTTCTGGTCGACTGCGACGTCATCCAGGCCGACGGCGGAACCCGGACCGCTTCCATCACCGGGGCCTGGGTCGCCGTGGCCTCGGCGCTGGGCTACCTCCGGGCCGAGGGCGTTCTGCAGGTCGACCCTATCCTTGATCAGGTTGCGGCCGTGTCTTGCGGCGTCTTCGCCGACACCCCGGTGCTGGACCTCGACTATGAAGAGGATTCCAACGCCGAGGCCGATGGAAACTTCGTCCTGACCGGGGCGGGCACCATCGTCGAAATCCAGGCGACGGGCGAAAAGCGCGGCTTCTCGCGTTCCGAGTTCGACCGGCTGTTCGAACTGGCCGAGCTGGGCTGCGGCCACCTGTTCGCCCTGCAACGCGATGCTGTCGCCGCCGCGCTCGCCCAACGCGGGTAGCGGGCTTCCCACAGCCATCGAAGCGGCGCATCGTTCCGGCCCCGACCGTCCGGAGAGCCCGCCATGTCCCGCGTCCGCCTGTCGCCCCTGCTGCTGTCCGCCCTGATGCTGTCGCTTGCGGCCTGTGGTGCCCCGGACCCCGCACCCGCGGCGGGCGACGCCCCCGCGGTCGAGGCCGCCTATCCGGTCGCGGCTCCGCCCGCCATGATGCCGGACGACGCCCCGCCCCAGGAGGAGGCTCCGGCCGAGGTCGACGACCCGGTCATGGCCGATGCGGCGACCTGCCGTTCAACGATCGGCGAGACCGCCTCGGCCCTGTTGGTCCAGCGCTGTATCGCCGTCAGTCCCGCGACCCGTCCGCCCTGCCATGACCAGAACCCGTGCGCCCTCATCCAGGACGAGATCGACCGGGCGTGCGGCCAGTACGGGGACGACCGGCCTGCGGAATGTGCGGCCTGAGGCTGTCGTTCCCCGGCGGAGCGGGCCTGATCCCCGTCAGACCAGCGCCCTGAGCCGGTCGACCAGATCGACCTTCTCCCAGCCGAAGCCGCCGTCGGCGTCGGGCTCGCGCCCGAAATGGCCATAGGCAGTTGTGCGGGCATAGATCGGCTTGTTCAGGCCCAGATGTTCGCGGATGGCGCGCGGCGTGGCACCGCCGATCATCGCGGGCAGCTTTTCTTCCAGCACCGCGGGATCGATCTTGCCGGTGCCGTGCAGGTCGACGTGAACCGAAAGGGGCTTGGACACACCGATCGCATAGCTGATCTGGATGGTGCAGCGATCCGCCAGTCCCGCCGCCACGACGTTCTTGGCCAGATAGCGACAGGCATAGGCCGCCGACCGGTCGACCTTGGTCGGGTCCTTGCCCGAGAAGGCGCCGCCGCCGTGGGGCGAGGCGCCGCCGTAGGTGTCGACGATGATCTTGCGACCGGTCAGACCGGCGTCGCCGTCCGGGCCGCCGATCTCGAAGATGCCGGTCGGGTTGATATGCCACTCGGTGGTCTCGTCGGTGAAGCCCTCGGGCAGGACCGACAGGATGATCGGCTTGACCAGATCGGCCACGTCCTTCTGCGTCAGTCCCCTGGCGTGCTGGGTCGACAGCACGATCGAGGTTGCGCGCACAGGCTTGCCGTTCACGTACTGGATCGTGACCTGACTCTTGGCGTCCGGCTCCAGCCGCTTCTCGCCCGCGTGACGGATGTCGGCCAGCTTTTTCAGGATATTGTGGCTGTACTGCAGGGTCGCCGGCATCAGCTCGGGGGTCTCGTTCGAGGCGTATCCGAACATGATGCCCTGATCGCCCGCGCCCTCGTCCTTGTTCCCGGCGGCGTCCACGCCGATCGCGATGTCGGCCGACTGACCGTGCAGGCGGTTGATGAACTCGAACGTCTCCCAGTGGAAGCCGTCCTGCTCATAGCCGATGTCCTTGACCGCGGCCCGCACCGCCGCCTCGATCTCGGCCTCGACGCCGGGGGCCCAGTGACCCTCGGTGTCCATGATGCCCTGGCCCCGGATCTCGCCGGCCAGCACCACCAGATTCGTCGTCGTCAGGGTCTCGCACGCCACCCGCGCATAGGGGTCCTTGGACAGGAACAGATCGACGACCGTGTCCGAAATGCGGTCCGAGACCTTGTCGGGATGGCCCTCGGACACGCTTTCCGAGGTGAAGAGGAAGGAAGAACGGGACAAGGGCAAGCGCTCCGGGCGGCCGCGAAGGCGGGACAGCGGGCAGACATATAAAGATATGCTTATACGATCAAGAGAGCGTGCGACCCAGGCCCGGCGTCAGTGTCCCGATCGGAGCAGGAAGCGCCGGTTCAGCGGCTGCAGGGGCCGCGTATTGCCGGGATGGAGCCGGGCGACGGCCTCGATCTGGGCCTCGGACACCGTGATCGGCGCGGCCAGAACGGCCCAGTCCACAGTCTCGCTGCAGGGCGGGGTGGTCAGGGAGCCCTCATAGCGGAAATAGCCGCGATCCTCGGGCAGCAGTCCCGTCAGGTCGAGCGTCGGCCGGTCGCTGCCTTCCGCCGCCCTGGCGGCGACCAGGACGGCCTGCAGCACGGGGTTGGCCTCGCCCGGCTCGGCGAAGACCCCCACGACGCCCAGTGTCCCGTCCGGTGCCGTGTGGACGAAATGGATCTCCAGCGGAAAGCGATGGCCGTTCAGCAGATGCTCGCTGGGTTGGTGCACGTGGACCTGGAGCAGCTGGTAGCCCTTCCCGCCCATGGTCAGGTTTGATCCGGGAGAGGCCTCGACCTGCAGCGCATGACCGGTGTCGAACACCCGGCCAGGCAGGCTTCGCCACTGAACATCCAGCGGCCCGAGCTCTGCCGGGATGGCACCCGCGAGGTCGATGGGGCTCCCCTGTTGTCCCGTGGCGCAGGCGGCCCAGGCGGCGTCCAGACGCCCCCAGTAGGCCGGCCCGGTCGGCCCGCCATAGGTCCAGCCGGGTCCGTGGCTCGCCGGCGCGGGCCCGTGTTCGTTCCCGTGATCCTGGGCCAGCGCAGGTCCGCAAAGGAGGAGCGCCGTCGCGAGAAAAAGCCTTAGCCGCATGATTGACCCCCGATTCGCGAGGCAATCCTACATCCGATGACCGTCAGAGGGGAGGGCATGGTGCGCTTGGGTGACTCGAACACCTGACCCCCGCATTACGAAGGCTACTCACGATCTCGTCCAAACGCTATACAAAACAACACACTAGACAAGTTTCGGGCCAGCGCGGCTTGCCCAACCCAGACTCTTCCCGGAGTGGGCCGACGGGGTGATTTCGACGTTCCCCAAGTTACGCGACTTAACGTGGGAAACGCCGGAACCGCCACCTGCGCCATACCTGCGAACTCGACCGAGGACGAGGCTTCCACGCGGCGTATCGGCGGGATGCCCATGCGGTCATCAAACGCTCGCCGACCGTCGAGAATGTCGGCTCTTCGGCCCGATCCCTACGACCGTTCCCGACCCATTGCGGACCCTTGGGTCGAATTTCTCAAGCTACCGCTCATCATTCAAGAGATACCAGAACCGTCTGCTTTCCGCCCCAGAATCCCGCCGTGCTAAAGAGGGATCGGGCTCGCCTTGCACAGGCTTGCGGCCGTGTCGAAAACGCCTCTTGCCAAAGAGGAGCGGCGTTGATCGGAAAGGCACACGACATAGCCGGTCTGGATCGGCACGTCGCAGTCCAGCGGCAGGTAGGCGATCCGAGGATCCGGGGGGCATTCTGCCGAGTAGAACATGCTGACGCCGATGCCCATAGCAATGGCTTCGCGGATGGTTTCACGGGTGTGCAGTTCAATAGTCTCGAGAGGCTCTATGCCGGCCCGCGAAAGGAGATCCAGCGTCGTCTCGCGCGTGCGCGAGGGTGCCTCTCGCAGAAGCAGCGTCTCTTTACTGAAAATGCTCAGGGCTGCGGTCGCGCAGTCCGCGACCGGGTGATCGCAAGCCACACCCAACACCAGTCGGTCGCGGTAGATGGCTTCATAGGCGAGGGAGCCGTCGATCGGGGGATCGCAGGCGATGATCGCGTCGACCTGTCCTGCCTTGAGCCACGCGACCACTTCGCTGGCATTGCCAATGCGGACCTGGATCTTGGCCCCGGGCCGTCGGGCAGGGTAGGCGGCGACGAAGCGCGCGGCGTAGGTCGGGCTGTCAGAGGCGAGGCGAAGTTCAAGGCCGCCCGGCGCAAGAGACTGGGTAAGAAATTCGTCAATTTCGCTGCTCACAGAGAACAGCTTCTGGGTCAGCGCAAAGAGCGACTGTCCAGCACCGGTGAGGACAAGCGGCGGTTTGCGGCCGTGAAACAGCGGTACTTGATGACGTTGTTCGAGCGCTCGCAGTTGCTCGGATATCGTCGGTTGGGAAACCGCCAGCCTGCGTGCGGCTCGCACGATACTGCCTTCGCCCGCGACCGCGTGAAAGGCCCGCAGATGCTGTAGATTGACAGCCATACAGACATCGTATGGCGACACGGTGAAACCCCCGTGACACCTAGGGGAACCCTAGGTGACGCCTCGGAAAAACCGATTGGCGTCCTATGGTCAAGCCGGGTGATAGCCCGATCTGACCGCTGGGGGGATCCGGCGCACATTGGGGAACTCATGATGTCCATCAAGAACAAGCACACGCTGCTGGTCAGCGTTGGACTACTGGCGCTTGCAACCGCCACTCCGACCCTGGCGCAGACCGCGATCGCGGCTGACGAGCCGACCCAGATCGACGAGATCGTCGTGACCGGCGAGGCGGTCGCCCGGGGCAATAACGTCATCAACTCGGATCGGATCGACGCCCTTCCAGCCGCCCAGAACATCGTGGACGCCATCAAGCTGGTGCCCGGCGTTTCAATCCGGGGCTCCGATGCGCTCAACAACGACCCCTGGACCTATGCCATCAACATCCGCGGGTTCGAGGTTAACCAGCGCAGCTCCAAGATCGGCCAGACCCTCGATGGAGTGCCGCTGTTCAATGCCTCCTACTATCTGGGCGGCTCTCCGGCCCAGAAATACGTGCTCACCGAGAGCGTGGACCGGATCGTGGTCAGCCAGGGCACGGCCGACGTCGGATCGCCCGCCGCGAACGCCCTGGGCGGCACGCTCGCCTATTTCACGTGGGAACCCTCGGAAGAAGCCGGCGGCTTGATCCGGGCCACTCTGGGTGACTTCGACACCCGTCGCTATTTCGCCCGCTATGACTTCGGGACCCTGTTCGGAAACACCCGCCTCTATGCGGCAGCGTCCCAACTGGATGCGAAACTCTGGCCGCACGGCGGCGCGACGCCCGCGGGCATCCAGCAGTTCTCGGTCGAGGCCAAGTCGGTCACCGATTTCGGCAACCTGACCGTGACCGGCTTCATCAACTACAATGACAGCGACGACGACCCCATCATCGAATCCTCGCGCGCGGCGCTCAATACCCGCGGCCTCGACGTCGACGGATCGTCTTCGATCTTCAATCCGCTGAACGCGGCGGCCAACGAGAACTGGGCCGACGACTGGGCTGCGATCCGCGAAAACGGCTTCGCCTACCTCAAGTTCGACTGGCGGCTCAGCGACGTCCTGAGCCTGGATGTCACGCCCTATATCCAGAAGAACGAGGGCATCGGCGAGTTCCTGCCGCCGGGCCTGCAGCCGCGCATCGTGACGGTCGGCGGCCAACGCCGTCAGGTGGTATTCGGCAACGGTGCCTCGCGGGCCCGCACCGCGACCTTCCAGAACGCGGCGGGCAATGCCGTGTTCAACTACACCGGCGGCGTGGCTGACAGTTACATCGCGCTGGACGGGTCCACCGTCACCTCGGCGGACTGCTTCAACACCGACGGCTCGGTCCGCCTCACCAACGGCCAGCCGACCTGTGCCCAGGGCCAGTCCTACCGCAACAGCACCTACTACCACACCCGTTCGGGCGTGGTGGCCAATGCCCGTCTGGACCTGGGGGCCCACCAGATCCAGGCTGGCATCTGGTACGAAAACCTGGACCGCGATTTTGGTCGCGAATGGCTGCGCTATCAGGACATCCGCACCGGACCGGTCATCGTCGCCAACTCGGTCTACCGCGAGGATTTCGAACAGACGTTCGTCACCGATCTGTACAAGTTCTACATCGCTGACGATTGGTCGGTGACGGAGGACCTGACGATCAGCCTCGGCCTGCAGCACTTCCTGATCGACATCTCGGGCCAGACCCGGGACGAGAGCCGCTACGCCGCCGACGGAACCTTCAACGGCTTCCTGACCTCGAGCGTCAACAGCGACAGCGACGAGATCCTGCCCTCGGTCGGAGCCGTCTATGACGTCAACGACGATCTTCAGGTATTCGGTGGCTACTCGCGCAACTTCGGTGCTATCGGCGACTGGGCTCTCGAGAAGACAGGGACCGTTTTCGCCCGGCTGCAGCCGGAAGTGAGCGAGAACTTCGAGGTCGGTGCCCGATACAGCACGCCGCGCCTGGCCGCAGCCGCCACGGTGTTCCGCACGGAGAACGACAACGCGATCGTGTTCCTGGATGAAACCTTTGCCTCGACCACGGGCGGCATCAACTACAATGTCGGCACCGGCGGCACCTATGTGAACGCCCGGGGCGGCATCCTGACGACCGGCGTGGAGGCCAGCGCCCAGTTTCGTCTGACCGACGCCTTCAGCGCCTACGCCGCTCTGACGCTGCTCAACAGCGAATACAGTGCGACCTTCAACGCCGCCAACTACGGTGGCAGCCGGCGCACCCAGGTGACCGAGGGCAACAAAGTGCCCGGCACGCCGGACGTGCTTCTGGCTGGGTCGCTGAACTATGAGAACGGGCCATTCACCGGAAGCCTGACGGCGCGTTATGTCGGCGAGTCCGAAGGCGACGCGCAGAATCGTCCGGAGCTCGTCGTTCCATCCTACACCCTGGTGGACGTTTCGGCCTCCTACCGTCTGCCCTTGGGTGACGACGATAGCCGCTATATCGAGGCCCAGGTCGCCGTGAACAACCTGACCGACGAACGCTATATCGGCGGCATCCTCGACGAGTTCAACCAGCGCTATACGCCGGGCGCACCGAGGACCGTCTATTTCACCCTCTCGGCCGGATTCTGATTGCAGGCCCGCTCCCCTCGACCTTCTATCGGGGGGAGCGGGTACGATCGCCCATGTTCGCCGGAAGCCCTGCCGCCTTGAATACATCGCCCTTCCCGAACGCCCGTTTCGACCTCGCCGTGGTGGGGGCCGGCGTTCTGGGGCTGGCTCACGCCCTTGCCGCCGCGCGGAGCGGCCGCTCGGTCGTCGTCATCGACCGGGACGTCGAGGCTGTGGGGGCCTCGATCCGCAATTTCGGGTTCATCACGATCACCGGCCAGCGCAGGGGGGACACCTGGCGCAGGGCCCGGCGCAGCCGCGACGTCTGGGTCGAGGTGGCCGAGGCGGCCGGCATCGCCATCGAACAGCGGGGGCTGGTGATGCTGGGCCGCCGCGAGGAGGCCCGCACGGTGCTGGAGGCCTTCATGGCCACCGAGATGGGTCATGGGTGCCAGCTCCTGACCGAAGCCGAGGCGCGGGGCCGCTGGCCCGCCCTCGGATCGGCACCGCTCTCCGTGGCCCTGTGGAGCCCGCACGAGGTCCGGGTCGAGTCGCGCACCGCGATCCCGCGCCTGGCCGCCTGGCTCGCCGAGCGATGGGGCGTGGAGTTCCTGCGGCCGGCTGCGGTCCAGTCGATTGCGCTTCCCCTGATCCAGACCTCGCGCGGGGCCGTTCACGCCGACAGCTGCGTGGTGTGCCCGGGGGCCGATCTGGTCAGCCTCTATCCCGAGGCCATCGCCGCCCGGGAGGTGAGCCTGTGCAGTCTGCAGATGCTACGGCTGGCCAGCCCCGGGATGACCCTGCCCGGCCCCTTGATGGCGGACCTCGGCCTGACCCGGTATCGCGGCTACGCCGACCTGCCCGAGGCCGCGGCGCTGGCGACCCGACTGGCCAGCGAACAACCCCGCCATCTGGAGCACGGAATTCATCTGATCGTGGTTCAGAGTGCCGACGGGTCGCTGGTGGTGGGCGACAGTCATCACTACGGCGATACGCCCGGTCCGTTTGCGGTCCAGACGGTCGAGGACCTGATCCTGGACGAGTTCGAAGCCGCCACCGGGATTAAGGCCCCGCCGGTCGTGGAGCGCTGGACCGGCGTCTATTCTTCCGCTCGGGAGGACATGTTCAGGGCCACGCCGGAGCCGGGCGTTCGCCTCGTCATGGTGACCAGCGGCACCGGTGCGTCGACCGCCTTCGCCATTGCCGAAGAAACCCTCGCTGACCTGTTCGGCGCGTCTCAGGAAGCCGCAGAATGAGCTCGCCCCTCAAGGCCGTGATCTTTGACTGGGCCGGCACCATGGTCGACTTTGGCTCCGTGGCCCCGGTCATGGCGATGCGGGAGGCCTTTGAAACAGAAGGCGTCGCCGTCACCGACGCCGAGATCCGGGCCCATATGGGCCGGGCCAAGCGGGACCATGTCGCCCAGATCCTGAACCATCCCCGGGTGCAGGCGCTCTGGACGGCCTTACACGGGGCGGCACCGACCGGGGCCGACGGGGACCGGATCCACGACGCGCTGGAACCCCTGATGTTCGCCGCCGCCGCGACCTGCGCCGACCTGATCCCCGGCGCGGCGGAGGTGGCTGCGGCCCTGCAGGCCCGCGGTGTCCGGATCGGCTCGACCACGGGCTATACCCGCACCATGATGCAGGCGATCCTGCCCCGGGCGGCGGCCCAGGGCTATGCGCCCGACGCGGTCGTCTGCGCCGGAGAGACCCTCGAGGGCCGGCCTTCGCCGCTGATGGCCTGGAAGGCCCTGGTCGAACTGGGCTGCTGGCCGGCCCGCGCCTGCGTCAAGGTGGATGATGCCGAGGTCGGCATGGGGGAGGGCCGCGAGGCCGGGTGCTGGACCATCGGGGTCGCCGCGTCCGGCAATGGCGTGGGTGTGACCCTGGCCGACCTCGCGGCGCTGGCCGAGACGGACCGCCGCCAGCGGATCGATGCGGCAGGCGAGGCGCTGCGGGCGGCCGGGGCGCACCTTGTCATCGACACTGTCGCCGACCTGCCGGGAGCTCTGGATGAGATCGAGCGTCGCATTCTCGCCGGCGACCTCCCGACGGGGGCCTGAGCCCCATGGCCCTGAAACGATGGCTTGAGACGGCGCATCCGGCGGTCTTCTCCCTGTTCGCGGGCACGGCGGCCTTCTCGACCTATTTCGCCATGTACGCCTTTCGGAAGCCGTTCACGGCGGCGACTTTCGAGGACGTCGCGGGCTGGGATTTCACGCTCGACTACAAGGTCGCCCTGGTGATCGCCCAGGTGCTCGGCTACGCCCTGTCCAAGGTCATTGGCATCAAGGTCATCTCGGAGATGGGCCACAGCCGCCGCGCCCTGGCCATTGTCGGCCTGATCGGCCTGTCATGGCTGGCCCTGGTCGGTTTCGCCCTCGTGCCCGCGCCCTGGAACGTCGCGGCCCTGTTCCTGAACGGTCTGCCGCTCGGTCTGATCTGGGGTCTGGTGTTCAGCTATGTCGAGGGGCGGCGCACCTCCGAGGTGCTGGGCGCGATCCTGTGCGCCAGTTTCATCCTGTCGTCAGGCGTGGTGAAGTCGGTCGGCAAGGCCCTGCTCAACGCTGGCGTGCCCGACCTGTGGATGCCGGCGGCGGCCGGTCTTGTGTTCGTGCCCCTGCTGCTGGTGTCGGTCCTGGGCCTGGCGCGGATCCCGCCGCCTGATGCCCGTGACGAGGCCGCCCGGGTCCGGCGCGGTCCCATGGACGGGCCGACCCGCGCCGCCTTTCTGCGCGTCTACGGGCCCGGGGTGGTCCTTCTGGTCGTCGCCTATGTCCTGTTCACTGCCGTGCGCGACCTGCGCGATAATTTCGCCGCCGAGATCTGGACAGCGCTGGGTTTCGGCGAGACCGCGGCCATATTCACGGCCAGCGAGCTTCCCGTGGCGGTGATTGCGCTGGCGTCGCTGGCCGCCATCATGATGGTGCGCGACAATCTGCGGGCGCTGCTGGTCATCCACGGTATCGTGATGCTGGGGGCCGGCCTGCTGGGCGGCGCGACCTTGGCGTTCCAGCTCGATCTCATCTCGCCCGTCGTCTGGATGATCCTGTCAGGCGCGGGGCTCTACATGGCCTATACGCCTTTCAACGCCATGCTGTTCGACCGCATGATCGCGGCAACCGGGCAGGTCGGGACCGCAGGTTTTCTGATCTATCTGGCCGACGCCTCGGGCTATGTCGGTAGCGTGGGCCTGCTGTTGTTCCGCAACTTCGGCGTGGCCGAGACGAACTGGCTCAGCTTTTTCATCATCACCTGCCATGTGGCGGCCCTGACCAGTCTCGGGCTGCTGGCAGCGTCCGTCATGTTCTTCGCCCGGAAACGCTGACCGTGTCGGGCCAGGACAAACCGGTCGGTCCACGACCCGGACGCCGTCCTGAGACCATTCTGGTCCGGCGTGTTCAGCCTGCCGCCCGGGGTTGCAGCGCGGGTGTCACAGAGACCGATTACCCCGCGCGAGCAGGGACGACGGGCGCGCTGAACCGACTGTTTGGGGACTGGCCATGAGCAAACGGGGAACAGCCATGCGTTGCAGGATCGGGTCAGGACTCCGGGATGCGCGCTCCAGGGGGCGTGCTTTTCGGGCAGCGTTGTGGATCGTTCTCGGCCTCTTCGCTTGCCCAGTGGCCGTTTCGGCCGAGCCCGACCTCGCCGTCGTCAATGGCGTGGTCCTGACGATGGACCCCGACCTGCCGACGGCCTCCGCTGTCGTCGTCGAGGACGGCCTCATCACCTGGGTCGGCGACACGGCGGACGCGCGCTCGCTAATGGGGCCTGACACCCGGGTGATCGATGCCGCAGGCCGCACCATCGTGCCCGGCTTCATTGATGTTCACATGCATCCCCGCGCCCCTTTCGATGAAATGGGCCCGTTCGGTCGGCTGGATCTGACGCCCGAAGCCGGTGTCAACACGCGCGAGGACCTGTTCGACAAGCTCCGGCGCAAGATCGCCGTCACACCGCCCGGTCGACTGATCGTCGGCTCGCGCTATCAGGACGACCTCATCGGCGGGCATCCCACGGCCGCGGAACTGGACGCCGTCGCGCCCGACCATCCCGTTATCCTCGTCCATTCCAGCGGCCATCGCCGCTCGGTCAACACCCTTGCCCTGCAGGCGGCGGGGATTACCGACGACACACCCAATCCGCCGGGCGGTGCCATTGACCGGGACGCGTCCGGCCGGGCCACAGGCATCCTGCTGGAGTCGGTGCCGGGCTTCCAGCCCCTCTATGACGCCCTGCCGCAAGCAACCGAGGCCGATACGCTGGAGGCCTTCCGCAATGAATTCCGGATGTTCATGTCCCACGGTATCGTCGGGATCGGCGATGCGGGAGCCTCGCCCGACAAGCTGGCAATCTACCGGACGCTGTTGCAGGACGGCCTGCCGGTCCGCGTCAATTTCATGGCGTTATCCAGCCACCTCGACTGGCTGATCGCCAACCGGACCCGCCCCGAATGGCAGGTTCCGGGCCTGACCCTGAACACGGTCAAGGTGTTCCACGGCAACTCCCTGTCCGGGCGGACGGCCTGGCTCTACGCGCCCTATGCCCACGATCCCGACTATTTCGGCATTCCCCCCGAGCGGAGCCAGGACGAAATCGACGCCCTGATCCGCCGGATCCACGACGCCGGCCTACAGGCTGCGGTCCATTCCAACGGCGACCGTGAGATCGACATGACGCTGAGCGCCATCGAGGCGGCCCAGGCGGCCAATCCCCGGCCGGACCCGCGTCACCGGATCGAGCACGGCAGCGTCACGACGCCGGCGATCCTGCAGCGGATGCTTGCGGCGCGTGTCGCCCTCGCTCCCCACTCCTACATGCTGAACCACGGCGCCAAGATGGAGGACTTCGGCGAGAACCGGTGGAACGACATGGAACCGAACCGCTCGGCGCTCGAACTCGGCATCGCCGTCGGCGGAAACTCGGACCATTCGGTCAGTCCGCCGTTCGTCATGCAGAGGATCGAAAGCCTCGTGACGCGTCGGGCCCGGAGCAACGGCCGGGTCTATGGCCCGGACCAGCGGCTCACCGTCGAGCAGGCGCTCGGCACCTGGACGATCGGCAGCGCCTATCTCCAGTTCGAGGAAGACAGCGCCGGATCGATCCGTGTGGGCAAGCGGGGCGATCTCGTCGTCCTCTCGCAGGACCCGCGCGCCATTGATCCCGAAGACCTCGAGACGATCCGGGTCGATTACACAATCATCGGCGGGGCGGTGGTCTACCAGCGCGGCCAGGGCGATCTCGCTGACCAGTACAGCTGGTAGTGCCGCACGATCGTTTCGACGGTCGTCGATGGGTGCTGTCAGTCAGCGAACTGCCCGTATTGTTTGGTGGAATGGCGCTTACTCGCAAAGCGCGCCTTGGCTGGGATGAACGCGCCTGACTTAACCTGGTTATCCGGAAAGTCCGCTCTGGATGGATACCGTTGAAAAAGTCCATGAGCCTGCCGTGATCAGCCTTTTTGGCCCGATCTGGCACCGCTGCTAAAAGCTAAGGGATTGATTTCGTTGAGGCGAGTTTCGTGACCAGCACGCGGTTTACGCGGTTTCAGCGATCGCCGGACTTTTTCAACAATATCGACCCAAAGCAGACATCGCGCCAAGTCGTCGACGCCGCTCGATCATCCCCCGAAACCAATTCTCATGCCTCCCTTGACGACGAGGCCTTCGAGGGGTGGCAAACTGTCCACGATCCAAGACCCAGCGGGCGATCGTCGCGGGCGTAGCCGGCGTTCATAACGCGTCCGCCGGACATTCAGCCGTCAGGGCGTGTCAACCACAGGCATTGCTCCAGAACACGACCGGCCAGCCAGGTCCGCCGGGTCGACCGCTCGCGGGCGAAGGCCGACCGCATGGCACCCAGGATCATCGTCGAATGGATGTGGGCATCCAGCTCGTCCAGATCGTGTCCGCCCGGCAGGGCAGACAGATAGTCCCGGAATGTCTGACCGCGCGCGGCGCGGAGCGCCACAAGGCCCTCCCGGAGCTGACTGTCTCTGCCTGAGGCACCAAGCAGTTCCTCGATCGCGAGTATCGTCGGCGAGGGGACACCGTCCGGTGCGAAGGTCGAAGCGGCGACGCCCTCGGAGACCTCTCGGGCATTGACCGGACCCTTGGTCGCACCGTCCTCGGTCGGCCGCTCCAGCAATGAGCCGTGCAGGGCATCGAAAACGCCCCTGACCAAGGCCGCGCGGGTTGGAAAAGTGCCGGTCACGGCGGCGAGGGAAACCCCGGCCTCGGCGGCGACAGCCCGGTGGGTCAGGCCCCCGAGCCCCTCTCGCCCAAGGATATCGATGGTGACACGAACGACCTCGGGCGCGCAAGGGTTCTGGTGGGGTAACGACGCCTGGTGGCGGATCGATTGACGCCAGCCGTCCCAGCCGGCCTTTTCCGGCTGACCGGCGATCCGCCTTGCGAACCTGGCGCAGGTCTCGGTGAACCAGGCCAGCTGCTCCGGCCGTGTCGGGCGATGATTGTGAAGGATCGCCATCCCGCCAGCAAAATCGGCCGTGTGCGCGGCGCGATCCGTCGGCAAGCCGAACGCACCGAGCACCGATGCCCAGTAGGCTTGGGCAGACTCGCATTCGATCAGGGCCAGGGCAGGCGGCACCGGCGCACGGGCGGCGTCGAGACTGAGTTCACGCAAGACCGCCCTGTCGGCCGCCTGCCTGTAGGCGTAGTCCTCCATGGCGACGGCGAACCAGCCCGGGAAGGCCTCGACCGGCGGGCTGCAGGCAAGGCTAGACAACCAGTAGCACCGCCATGCCGTCGCCCGCGCCCGGGCGAGGGCGAACGCCGAACTGAGCAGGCCCTCGCGGCCGCCGAAATGATAATTGACCGCTGACGCAGCCACACCGGACAGATCGCCCACGGCGCGCGATGTCACGCCCTGGGCACCGGTCTCCGCCAGAATAATGAAGGCGGCCTCAGTGAGCCGGTCGGCTGCCGTATTCTGGGGCGCGGCCCGGGATTGATCCGAACTTTTCATGACTGCCGACAATCCGGATTCTGTCCGACGAACGTTCGAATTTATGAACGAGTTTTCGCATCTCAAAAATCCTCTCCCATAAAATTCACTATGAAACAATACGTTATTGGAGATTAATCTGGACGTCATTTTCCAGTGTCAAAAAACATATGTTCGAATTGTAGGCCGAGGCAGCGCCCGGGAGAGGGCAGAGGAGAAAAGCCGTGGCTCACCATTCAGACAATCGCCTGTCCGTCCTTCTGGCTGGCGTCGCGGTTTCGACACTTGCCATGACCGCCGTTGCATCGCCCGTTGCGGCCCAGTCCGCCGGATCCGACCAGGAAGCGACTGCGGTCGACGAGATCGTCGTGGTCGGCTCCCCCATCGTCGGAAGCCAGGCCGCCGCGATCCGGCGCCAGCGGAACGCCGACAATATCATCAACGTGATCGCCGCCGACACGGTCGGCCAGTTTCCCGACCAGAACGCCGCCGCCGCCCTGTCGCGCCTGCCGGCCGTGGCGGTCCAGCGCGACCAGGGCCAGGAGCGGTACCTCCAGATCCGCGGCGCGCCGAACCGCTGGACCAGCGTCTCCATCGACGGCATCAACGTCATCGGCGTGGACGAGGGTGGTACCCAGCGCGCCTTCCGTTTCGACGCCGTACCTGCCGTGATCCTGAGCGCGCTCGAGGTAAACAAATCGCTGACGCCGGACCTGTCCGCCGAGGCGATCGTGGCCCGGGTCAACCTGCGGACCTTCAGTGCGTTTGATCATCGCGGCCTCAATGTCCAGGGTGACATCGGCTACGGCGAAATGGTCCTGGGCGGCGGCAAGCAGGAGCAGTATTCGGTGCGCGGCTCCTGGTCGGGTGAGCGACTGGGGCTGATCGCAGCCTACTCCCATTACTTGCGCGACCAGACCACCGACAACCGCGAGACCACCTATGATGCCGCCGGTCTGCCGACGGCGCTCGATTTCCGCAACTACATCCTCGAGCGCGAGAGCAACGGGGGCATCCTGGGCCTGGAGTACCGGGTCAACGACGAGAACCGGGTGTTCCTCAAGACGCTCTACACTGAGTTCAACGACAATGAGGAACGCACCCAGTACGTCTTCCAGGTCGGGTCGGCGCTCGCAGGCACGCGGACCGCGGCATCCGGAGACCTCGTCGGCGTGCCTGTTCGGGGAACGTTCAACGACGGCTACTATGTCAACAACAACTGGGTGAGCACGCTCGGCGGCGACCATTTGGTCGACGGCTGGGACGTCGAGTGGCGGCTGAACTACACCGAGACCGAAAACACCACCGACCTGCCGCTGATACTGTCGCAGCAGGCCAGTTCGGCCCAACGGTTCGCGCTTCGTTACGACCGCTCCGACGTGAACTTCCCCATCCTGTCGCTGGCGACCCAGATCCCGGGGACGGCTCCGGGAACCTTCGTGCGCGGCACCAACCTCGACACCCTGACGCCCTCGGCCTTCTCGCTGAACCTGGCCCTGCCCCTCTATTCGGCGGTGGAGTCCAACGCCCTGATCTACAAGGCCGACGTCCGCCGGGATTTCGAGTTCGGCGGCCGGCAGGTCCAGCTGGCCTTCGGTGCCCAGTACGACGACCGCGAAGTCGAGGGCTCCATTCTGAGCAGCTCGGCCCCGCCGGTGGTTCTCACCGCCCTTCTGCCCCGCGTCGGCCAGAGCTTCAGCTATGCCAACTATCTGACCGACCGTCGCTGGAACACCGGCTTCCCCAGCGGCCTCAATCTGTTCACAATCAACAACAAGGCCATGCGTCGCGACGTCGAGACCGGGCTGAATGCCTTGCGCGATGCCGGGCTGTACAACCCCGCCAACAACATCAGCCCGACGGATCGCTACACGATCAACGAGGAGCTTTTGGCCGCCTATGGTTCGGCCAAGGTCCAGTTCGGTAACGCACAGGTGGTCGCCGGCCTGCGCGTCGAGCGTCTCAACCAGGATATCGACGGCTTTCTGAGGGTCGGCACCACCACCACCCCGCTGTCGGTCTCCAATGAGGACACCGATCTGTTCCCGAGCGTCAACGTCAAGGTCGACGTCAATGAGGACACCGTCTTCCGCCTAGCCTTCTCGACCGGCATCTCGCGTCCCTCGTTCGGGACGATCCGGGCCGGCGCGGCCGTCAATGACATCTCGCGCACCATTACGGGCGGTAATCCGACGCTCGAGCCGGAACGGACATACGGCGGCGACTTCTCTCTGGAACGCTACCTTCCAGGCCAGGGCCTTGTCTCGGTCGGCGGCTTCTACCGCCAGGTCGACAATGTCCTGTTCGACGCCAGCGCGCCCGTGGTCGGTGACCTCTATGATGTCCCCGGCATCGACCGCACCGGCTATGTATTCACCTCGACCCGCAACGGGGACGAGGGCCAGCTGTACGGCCTGGAACTGGCCTATTCCCAGCAGTTTGTCTTCCTGCCCGGCTGGCTCTCGGGCTTCGGGTTCCAGGGCAATCTCACCCTGCTGGATGGTGAGTTCGAGACCGGCGACGGTCGCACGGCCGACTTCCCCGGCACCTCGAAGACCATCACCAACACCTCGCTCTACTACGAGGACTACGGCCTGTCGGCCCGGATCAGCTATCAGTGGCGCGACGACTGGATCGACACGCTGAACAGCCTGGGCAGCGGCGAGTTCCGCAAGGGCTATGAAAGCCTCGATCTTTCGGTTCGTTATGCGGTCAGTGAGAATATCTCTGTCTTCCTCGACGCCAACAACCTGACCGACGAAGTCTATATCGCCTATGAGGGCGATCTGGATCATCCCAGTGAGGTCGAGCAGATCGGCCAGCGCTGGATGGCCGGCCTCCGGTTTAACTTCTGATGGCCGCCGCAGTCCCGCCACGGAGCGCCGCTGTGAAACGCATCCTGTTCGCAGCCGTCGTCAGCTGCGGCATGGCCTCGGGCAGCCTGGCCGGGGTGGCGTTCGCCCAGGCCCCCGCACCCGTCGGCGACAGCGCCATCCTCGCCCCGCGTCTGGTGCCGCTGGAGGGGGTCGAGAACTTCCGCGACATCGGCGGCTACAGGACCGTCGACGGCCGCCGGGTGAAATGGGGTCTCATCTACCGGTCAGGAGAGTTGTCCCATCTAACGCCCCAGGACCTGCTTCTCGTTACCGAACTGGACATCGACACCGTTCACGATCTTCGCTCGGTCGAGGAACGCCAGAGTGAACCGACGGCCTGGACCGGCCCCGATGCGCCCCGGATCGTGGCGCATGACTATGTGATGGACCTGTCGGCCATGGGGGCCCTGTTTCAGGGCACGATCACCGCCGAGCGGGCGAGCGACGCCTTCGCCTCCATGTATCCTTCCATGCTTGAGCAACAACGTCCGCAGGAAACGGCACTGTTCGAGAGCCTGCTAGAGGGTGATGGAGCGACGCTCTACCATTGCACCGCCGGCAAGGATCGGACCGGGCTCGCCACCGCACTGATCCTCTCGGCCCTGGGCGTCCCGCGTGAGACGATCCTCCATGATTACGAACTGTCCAACCGCTACTTCACCGGCGGGATGGCGGCGCGGGAAGGTTCGGCGAGCGCCGCCAATGCGGCCTTTGCCCAGTTGCCGCCCGAGGTGATCGCTGTGTTCATGGGCGTAGACGCGCGCTATCTGCGCGAAGTGTTCGCTCGGATCGACAGCCAGTATGGGTCGGTCGAGGCCTATCTGGACCAGGTGCTCAGCGTCGACGCCGCGGACATTCAGCGCCTGCGGGGCCTTTACACCGAGTAGCGCATGCCAAAGCCCTGTGAGGGCGCACGCAGTCGGACCACGACGTGCTCGAACGCGCCACGCTGTTTTGCGGAAGAGCGGTTAGGTGCAGACCGGGGGCGGCGGGGCCGATGTTTTGGACGCCTCCTCTGCGGGCCAACCTCAATGACCGGTCTTGGCGCAATGCTGACCTCTATCATGGCCGAACCAATGTCCGCTAACCACCCCTAACGGACCTTCCCTGCGTCCGTTTGCAGGCAACACATGCTCCGGTTGGGGCTCCGGAACCGGTCCCGACACCGAGCGTTTATCCGTCTGACATCCACCCCGGCATCCGCACCGCCACCGGCCGCGCCTCGACCGTCAGCGTCCCCTCCAGCCGGTCCAGCCGCATCAGGGCGATGGCCCCGCCGTCCCGTCCCGTCAGAACCTCGCCCGCGCGCAGCTCGCCGTTCAGCACCTCGGCGCCCGCGGGCGGAGGCGGGCCGTCGAAGGCAAGGGGCAGCATGCGCTTCTTGATCTCGCCGCGCCGCTTCATGCGGCTGGTCGTTTCCTGGCCGACGAAACAGCCCTTCCTGAAGTCGATGCCGTTCAGCAGGTCGAAGTTGGCCTCGATGGGATAGCGGAGGTCGTGACCGCCGTCCCGCGTCGGGTCGGGCACGCCGGTCGCCAGACGGTGGGCGTCCCAGGCGTCTTCGTCCCTAGTTGCGGACCGTTCCCCCAGCGCCCGGCCGCCCAGCGCCGCCAGCCGGGGGTCGGCGACGAACCCTTCGGCCACCCCGGGCCAGCTGGCGAAGACAGGGCATTCATCGGCCGTGATCTGGATCTGCGCCCGAAGCCTGTACATCGACAGCCGCGCCATCAGAGCCTCGCGACTGGCCGTTGCCACATCCAGAACGATCGCGCCGTCCTCACCCCACAGGAACAGGTCGAACAGCAGCCGCCCGGGTGGAGACAGCAGCGCCCCGAACCGCACCTCGCCCGGCCGGATCGTCTCCACGTCCTGTGTCAGCAGATTGTGCAGGAAGGGCTTTGCGTCCGGTCCCGACACGCGGATCAGACTGCGGCTGTCCAGACGGGCGATGCGATCGGTCATGGGAGACAGATAGGCGCATTGAACCTCAAACGGGAGACGGTGTTTCCCCTCGACCCTCGCCGCGAGAGAATCCGTATACGGTGCCAGCATGAGTGCCCGCTTTCCCATCCTCTATATCGCCGAGACGGACGCCGAGGCGGCGGTGCTGTCGTCCGGGGCCCTGGCCTGTCTGGTCGACAGCCTGCCGCATGCGCAGTTCACGGTGGTGGGATCGGCGGCGTCTGCCCCCCTGTTCGCCGACACGCCGCGCCTCGATCGTCTGATCGTGATGGACGGCAGCGGCCGTTTCGAGTGGATCACCCTGTGGAACCAGGTCCGCCAGACCAGATGGGGCCTGGTCGTCGACCAGCGCGGGACGCGGTTCTCCGAACGTCTGCGCCGCCAGAAGCGGGCGGTGAAGGGCCCGCCCCGGCCGGGCAGGCACGCGGTCGAGGACGCCGCCTATGCGCTTCACCTCGACGACGTCCCCGCGCCGCGCCTGTTCCTGGGCGAGGAGACGCAGGCGGTTGCCGACGCCCTGATCGGCGACGACCCGGCCCCCATCCTCGCGGTCGGCCCCGGCGCGGACTGGATCGGCAAGCGCTGGCCGGCCGAGCGCTATTCCAAGGTCGCCGCCCCTCTCCTGGCCGAGGGTGGCCCTCTGGCGGGCGGCCGGTTGATGATTGTGGGCGAAGAGGCCGACCGCGACCTCGCCCATACCATCCGCCTCGCCGTGCCGCGCGCCCGTGTGATCGAGCTCCAGGGTCGGCTGACCCGGCTCCAGACCGCCGCAGCCTTGTCCCGCGCTGCGCTCTACGTCGGCGCGGACTCGATCTGGACCCAGCTGGCGGTCGCGGTCGGTGCCCCCACCGTCGCCGTCTTCGGCCCGTCGGACGATACCCGCGTCGGCCCCTGGGGCGGCGTCTCGATTCGCGGAGAGCGGTCCTTCGACGAGTTCCGCGCCGTCGATCCGAACCTGAACCAGGCCATCCAGCACATGATGGGCCTGCCCGCCGACCGCGTCCTGAAGGCGGCTGGGGGGCTTCTTGAAAAAAGTCGCTCCGCTTGATCCGGCGCCGCCTGAAACCCCCTTATAGTGGCGGCCTGATCCCTCGGCTCGACGACCGGGGATTCGCACGTTTCAGACGTTTCAGACTCTGTTTTCGTCAAGGAAGGACGACAGCCCGTGACCCAGACCTATGACCTGATCGTCCGTGGCGGAGAGGTGGCCAACCACGCCGGTCGTGGCCTGGCGGACGTCGGCGTCATCGATGGCCGCATCGCCCGGATCGGCGACCTGTCCCACGCCTCGGCCGGGCAGGTCGTGGACGCTTCGGGCCTGACCGTCCTGCCCGGCGTCATCGACACCCAGGTCCATTTCCGCGAGCCGGGGCTGGAGTGGAAAGAAGACCTCGAGACGGGCTCCCGCGCCGCGGCGCTCGGCGGCGTCGTCGCCGTTTTCGAGATGCCCAACACCGAGCCCAACACCACCGATCCGGACACCCTGGCCGACAAGCTGGCCCGCGCCCGCGACCGGATGTGGACCGACCACGCCTTCTACGTCGGCGGCACCCACGCCAACGCCGATCACCTGGGCGAGCTGGAGCGCCTGCCCGGCTGCTGCGGGATCAAGGTCTTCATGGGGGCTTCGACCGGCGACCTCCTGATCGCCGACGACGACGGGGTGCGCAAGGTGCTCAACGCCGTCAGCCGCCGCGCCACCTTTCACTCCGAGGACGAATACCGCCTCGCCGAGCGCCGCCCGCTCGCCCGCCCCGGCGACTGGACCAGCCACCCCGAGGTCCGCGACGCCGAAAGCGCCATCCTGAGCACGCGCCGCCTGGTCCGCCTGGCGAGGGAGACCGGCAAGCGCATCCATGTGCTGCACGTCTCGACCGCTGAGGAGATCGTCTTCCTTGCCCATCACAAGGACGTCGCCACGGTCGAGCTGACGCCCCAGCACCTGACCCTGGACGGTGACGAGGCCTATGCCCGGTTGAAGGGCTATGCCCAGATGAACCCGCCGATCCGCAACGCTCACCACATCGCGGGGCTCTGGCGCGGCATCGATCAGGGCGTGGTCGACGTGCTGGGTTCCGACCACGCGCCCCATACAAGGGAAGAGAAGGCCCGGCCCTATCCGGCCTCGCCTTCCGGCATGCCCGGGGTCCAGACCCTGGTCCCGGTCATGCTGACCCATGTCGCCCAAGGAAAGATGACGCTCGAACGCTTCATCGACCTGACTTCGGCGGGGGCCCAGCGGGTCTTCCAGACCGCGAACAAGGGACGGCTGGCCGAGGGCTATGACGCCGACCTGACGCTTGTGGACCTCAAGGCCCGGCGCACCCTCCGCCATGAGGACATGGCCAGCCGCAGCGGCTGGACGCCCTTTGACGGCTTCGAGGCCGAGGGCTGGCCCATGGCCACGATCGTGCGCGGTCGGGTGGTCATGCAGGACGACGAACTGATCGGCACGGCCCACGGTCGCCCCGTGCGTTTCCAGGAGACGCTGGCGGCGTGAGCCCGGTTCCGGACCCGGGCCCGCGCCTGCAACTGGGCCTGATCGGCTATGGTGCCTTTGGTCGCCTGACCGCCCGGCATCTGGAGCCGTGGTTCGACATTCTCGCATATGATCCCGTGGTGGCCGAAGCGGAAGGATCGGTCCGCCTCACCGATCTTGCCACGGCCGCGGCCTGTCCGGTGGTGGTTCTGGCCGCCCCGGTAGAGGCGCTGGGCGAGACCCTGGACGCGGTCGGACCGCACCTGCGGCCCGGCGCACTGGTCCTCGATGTGGGCTCGGTGAAGGTGGGGCCCGCCCGTCTGATGGCCGGGCAGCTGCCGGACCGGGTCGAGGCCGTTGGCACCCACCCCCTGTTCGGCCCCCAGAGCGCCCGCGACGGCATCGCCGGCCTGCGCATCGCCGTCTGCCCCGTGCGCGGCGACCGGAGCGCCCGACGCGTCGCCGCCTTCTGCCGCTATGCGCTGAAACTGAAGGTGTTTCTGGTCTCGCCGGAGGATCATGACCGGGAAGCCGCCGTGGTCCAGGGGCTCACCCATCTGATCTCGCGCGTGCTGCTGGCGATGGAGCCCCTGCCGACGCGCATGACCACGCGCAGTTTCGAGCGGATCATGCAGGCGGTCGAGATGGTGCGCTACGACTCGCCCGCCGTGTTCCGCGCCATCGAGCGCGACAACCCCTATGCCGCCGGGGTCCGCGAGCGATTTTTCGACCTCGCCGCCCGGGCCCGGGCCGACCTCGATGAGTGATCGGTCAGATCGAGAAGCTGACGCCGCAGCCGCAGCTGGTGGCCGCGTTCGGGTTACGGATCACGAACTGCGCCCCGGCCAGTTCATCGACGAAGGCGATCTCCGAGCCCTTCAGGAACGGGACGGAAACCGGGTCCACCAGCGCGGCCTGCCCGCCCGCCTCGATGCGGACGTCGTCCGCTTCGGCCGCCTCGACCAGGTCCAGCCGATACTGGAAGCCGGAACAGCCCCCGCCCTCGACCGCGACCCTCAGCATGACGGGATGCCCCTCGATCTCGCCCAGCTTGGCCAGACGGCGCGCGGCGCTGTCGGCCAGCACGATGCCCTCGGGCGACCGTGTGGCGATCTTCAGTTCCAGCGGGGTGGATTGGACCGGGGTCATGTCCGCCTATATGAGGCCGCAAGGGCCCGTTCGCAAAGGCCGTCGCTGTGAAGTCTTCGCCTGTGAGCCAGATTGACGCCCGCGCCCCCTATTCCGAACGCGCCGACGCCTCGCGCGGCCGGCTGGTCCCCGAGGCCTCCAGCCGGACCCGCAACGCCTTCGCCCGTGACCGGGACCGGATCATCCACTCGACCGCCTTCCGCCGCCTGAAGGAGAAGACCCAGGTCTTCGTGGCGCACGAGGGCGACCACTACCGCACCCGCCTGACCCACAGCCTGGAGGTCAGCCAGATCGCCCGCTCCCTGGCTCACGCCTTGCGGCTGGACCAGGACCTGGCAGAGACGGTTGCTTTGGCGCACGACCTCGGTCACCCGCCCTTCGGCCACGCCGGCGAGGACGAGCTCCAGCTGCAGATGCAGCCCTGGGGCGGGTTCGACCACAACGTCCAGACCTTCCGCGTCGTGACGAAACTGGAGACCCGCTATCCGGCCTTCGACGGGCTGAACCTGAGCTGGGAAACCCTAGAGGGCGTGGTCAAGCACAACGGCCCGGTGACCCACAAGCTGGACGAGCCGGCCTGGAAGGCCATCGCTGACTTCGCGCCGGGCTGGGACCTGAGGCTGGACAGTTTCGCCTCGCTGGAGGCCCAGGCCGCCGCCATCGCCGACGACATCGCCTACAACAACCACGATGTGGACGATGGGGTAGGGGCTGGTCTGTTCACGCTCGCGGACCTCGCCGATGTGCCCCTGATCGGGCCTGTGTTGCACGCGACGCGGACGGACTGGCCCGATCTGGACGAGCGGATGGTGCGGCTGGAGGCCGTCCGTCGCATGATCGGGGTCATGATCGACGACGTCCTGGCCGAGACCGGGCGCCGGCTGGCCGAGGACGGCATCGGCGCCTGTGAGGATGTCCGGACGGCAAGGCGGACCCTGGTGCAGTTCTCGGACGCCATGCTGGCGGATCTGGGCCATCTTCGGCGGTTCCTGTACGAGCGGATGTATCGCCACTACCGCGTCAACCGCACCCGCAGTCAGGCACGGCGCATCCTGTCCGAGATGTTCCAGCTGTTCATGGCCGAGCCCGAAGTCATGCCCACCGAGTGGGGCACCCGCGCCGCCTCTCAGGATCCACACCGCCGGGCCCGCGCCGTCTGCGACTACATCGCGGGCATGACCGATCGCTACGCGATCGAGGAGCACAGAAAGCTGTTCACGCTCGACCTCGCCCTCGATCTGTGATTCCTCCAGACCGCCGGGGCGGCGTAGACTGGCGAGCCGGATCGCCGATTCGCGCGGGCCGAAGCGAGGCGCAGAGACCATGTCCTACGACGACGACAACCGGCCCCGCGACAGGGGTGCCTATACGCCGCCGACCGACGACGACCTGCCGTTCAACCGGGGGGGCTTCGACGCGCGTCGCGCTCCGCCGGCCAAGGCCCCGCCGGTGACGCTGCTGGTCAGTGCCGGCGTGCTGTTGGTGCTGATTATCGCGGTGGTGCTGTTCTACCGCTCGGGCCTGCGGTCCTCGACCGACGCCCCGCCCGCCGTCGGCACGCCCGTCGCCCAGATGAAGGTCGAGGCCCCGCTCGAGGCCCAGCCCGTCGATCCCGAGGCCGGAGTCGGGCTTTACGACGAGGCGCCCGAGACCACGACCGCGCCGGAGTTCGCCCCGCTGCCTGAAACGCCGCTGCCGCGCCCGGCCCCGCGCCCGATTGAGACGGCCGAGGCGGCTCCGCCTGAGCGCCCCGCGGTCCCGACTCCCCGCCCCGTGGCCGAAACCCCCGCTCCCGTCGCGACCGGCTCCGGTGGCAGCGCGGCGGTGCAGATCGGTGCCTTCTCCTCGACCGCCGTCGCCGATCGCGAGTACGCCGCCGTCGCCGCCCGCTTCCCCTCCTTTGCGCGGAACGCCACCAAGCGGGTGCAGGAGGTGACAGCGTCGAACGGCTCGACGGTCTATCGAACCACCTTCACCGGCCTCAGCGCCGCCGACGCCCGCTCATTCTGCGCCGCCATCCAGGCCGGCGGCGGCGACTGCCTGGTGCGATAGGGATTGACCAGCGCCGCCATCTACGGCTGCTCCGGCCCGGTCCTGACCGAGGCCGAGCGGGCCTTCTTCGCCGACGTTCGGCCGTGGGGCTTCATCCTGTTCCGGCGCAACGTCGAGAGCCCCGCGCAGGTCCTTCGCCTGACCGAAGCCCTGCGCGCGAGCGTTGGCTGGCACTGCCCCGTCCTGGTCGATCAGGAGGGTGGCCGGGTCCAGCGGCTGGGCCCGCCGCACTGGCCGAAATACCCGCCGGGGGAGGCCTATCTGAAGGCGGCGAACGACCCCTTCACCGCCCGCTCCCTGGCGTGGCTGGGCGGCCGTCTGATGGCGCATGACCTCAGGGCCGTCGGCATCGACGTCGACTGCGCCCCCGTCCTGGACGTGCCGACGCCCGGTGCCCACGACATCATCGGCGACCGCGCCTACGCCCAGGATCCGGCGACGGTCGCACAGCTCGGCCGGGCGCTGGCCGAGGGTTTGCTGGCAGGCGGGGTCCTGCCGGTCATCAAGCACATGCCCGGCCACGGTCGGGCTTGCGCCGACAGCCACAAGGAGCTGCCGACGGTTCACGCCGATCTCGACCATCTCGATGCCTGGGATTTCGCGCCGTTCAGGGCCCTGTCGGACATGCCCATCGGCATGACGGCCCACATCGTCTTCACCGCCATCGACAGGAAGCGTCCCGCCACACAGTCGAAGAAGGCGATCCGGCTGATCCGCGAGCGGCTGGGCTTCGGCGGCCTGCTGCTGTCCGACGACCTGTGCATGAACGCCCTGACCGGCACCCTGACCGAGCGAGCTGAAAAGTCGCTGAAGGCCGGGTGCGACCTGGTCATCCACTGGACCGGCGACATGGCCGAGATGGAGCAGGTGGCCGAGGGCGTCGGCAAGATGAAGGGCGGGGCCGCCCGGCGCGCGGCGGCCGCCCTGGCCCGCATCGTCCACACGCCGGAGCCGCTGGATGTGGTCGAGGCGCGAGGTCGGTTCGATGCCATGCTGGCCGGCCGCCTGAGCGCCGCCAAGGGGCCGGATGTTGGCGAGGCCCAGGTCTGAGCATGGCGGAGGCCTTCCAGCCCAATCTGGACTTTTCCGCCGTCGAGGAGGTCGATGCGCGCGACGCCTTCGTGGTGGATCTGGACGGCTATGAGGGCCCCCTGCATGTCCTTCTGGCGCTGGCCCGGACGCAGAAGGTCGACCTGCTGAAGCTGTCGATCACCCGGCTGGCGGAACAGTATCTGGCCTTCGTGCACGAGGCCCGGCGTCGGAATTTCTCGCTGGCCGCGGACTATCTCGTGATGGCCTCGTGGCTGGCCTATCTGAAGTCGCGGCTGCTGCTGCCCCGCACCGAGAAGGGCAAGGGCGACGAACCGCCGGCCGAGGAGATGGCGGCCGCGCTCGCCTTCCGTCTGCAGAAGCTGGAGGCCATGCGAAAGGTTTCCGAGACCTTGATGGCCCGGCCCCTGCTGAAGCGCGACGTCTTCACCCGCGGTGACCCGGAGGCGACGGTGATCGTACCGTCGGACCGGATCGACGCCAGCCTGTACGAGCTGATGGCGGCCTACGTCGGCCAGCGACGCCGGGAGCAGTCCCGTCGGTATAACCCGACCCAGCGCGTCGAGGCTTTCGCCCTGGAGGAGGCGCGCGACTGGCTGAGGGACATCTTGCCCCGCCTGGCCGACTGGACGCTGCTGGAGCGTATCGCGCCGGTTCGGGACACCGAGGAGGGGCCCAGCCAGGCCAGCTTCACGGCCTCGACCCTGTCGGCCGGACTTGAGCTGGTCAGGGAAGGTGCCATGGACCTGCGCCAGGAGCGCGCCTTCGATCCGCTCTGGCTGAAGCGTCGGGGACGCGGGCAGCCGCTAGAGCTGACACCGTGACCGACCTCCGTTTCGCCCCCGACGAGGCCGAGATCGAGCGGCGGGTCGAGGCCTTGCTGTTTGCCGCCTCCGGGCCACTGTCGGCCGCCGACATCGCCCGACGGCTGCCCGAAGGTGCCGATGTCGGCCGTGCCATCGCGGCCTTGCGCGCCCGTTACGAGGGGCGAGGCGTGGAGCTGGAGTGCGTCGCCGATCGCTGGCGGTTCCGCACCTCGCCGGACCTGTCGTTCCTGATGACCGAGGAGCGCGAGGAGCCGCGCCGGTTGTCCAGGGCCGCTCTGGAGACCCTCGCCATCATCGCCTACCACCAACCTGTTACCCGCGCCGAGATCGAGAGCGTGCGCGGGGTGTCCCTCTCGCGCGGGACGCTCGATCTCTTGCTGGAGATGGGCTTCGTGCGGCTGAGGGGACGCAGGCGGACGCCGGGCCGCCCCGTCACCTATGCGACGGCCGACCGGTTCCTGGAGCATTTCGGTCTGGCCAGCCTCTACGACCTGCCGGGCGCGGCGGAGATGAAGGCGGCGGGACTGCTGGATCTTTCGCTGCCTGCCGGTTTCGAGGTGCCCGATCCGTCCCGCTCCGGCTCCGACGACGAGGACCCCCTTGAGGAGGGCGACGTGCCGGAGTTCGCCCAGGACTTTGTCGGCGACTGAACCAACCGCGCTCTTTGGCCGTGGGTCCCAGACCGCCGTCCACGGAGATGACATGATGCGCACCCTGATCGCTGCCGCACCCGCCCCTCCGGCTGAAGCCGCCGTCCTCTTCGGTGGTGAAGCGCTCGGCCCCAAGAGCTGACGATCGCTCGACGGCTCAGGTCGTCAGCGCCCTAGGCAGCTTGAACGTCACGGTCTCGGGTTCGCCCGGATCGTCGGCCACGGTGACGTCGAACTGCGTGCGCAGGGCCTCGATCACCCCCTGGACCAGCGGCTCAGGGGCCGAGGCTCCTGCCGTCAGCCCGACGGTCGAGACCCCCTCGAACCAGCTCCAGTCCAGTTGCGAGGCATCATCCAGCAGCCGGGCGTCGCGGGCTCCCGCCTTCATTGCGACTTCAACAAGCCTCACGGAGTTCGACGAGTTCTTCGATCCCACGACCAGCACCAGATCCGACCCGACCGCGAGCAGCTTCACCGCTTCCTGGCGGTTGGTGGTGGCATAGCAGATGTCTTCCTTGTGCGGGTCCGGCAGTTCCGGGAACCGCCGCTTCAGGGCGGCCACGATCTCGGCGGTGTCATCCAGCGACAGGGTCGTCTGGGTGGCGTAGGCCAACAGCTGGTCTCCGGGTCGCTGGAAGGTCTCGGCGTCCTCGACCGTCTCAACCAGGCTGATTGCGCCCTCGGGCAGCTGACCCAGGGTGCCGACGACCTCGGGATGGCCGGCATGGCCGATCAGGATGATGTGCTTGCCGGCGGCATGGTGGCGCTCGGCCTCGACGTGCACCTTGGACACGAGGGGGCAGGTGGCATCAAGGAACAGCAGCTCACGCGCGCGTGCCGTCGCCGGCACCGACTTGGGCACGCCGTGGGCCGAGAAGACGACCGGCCGGTCGTCCGGGCACTGGTCCAGTTCCTTGACGAAGACCGCGCCCAGCCCCTTCAGGCGATCCACCACATGTTTGTTGTGGACGATCTCGTGACGGACGTAGACCGGTGCGCCGAACTTCTCGATCGCCCGCTCGACGATCTGGATCGCGCGATCGACACCGGCGCAGAAGCCTCGCGGCGTGGCCATGCGCACGGTGAGCGGGTGGCGAGGCGGTGCAGACGTCGGGGTCGGGGAGAGGGCTTGGGCGTCCATCCGTCCAACCTAGTCGCTTCGCAGTCACACCGCTACCAACGGACGGGCTTGCGGCGTTTGCGACGCCTCGCTTTAGCCGCTATCAGGCGGGAAGCCTGACCGCGTTCCGTCAGCGCCTGATTTCCGGATACCCAGAATGCGTCTTGCGACCGTCGCCCTCGCCGCCGTTGCGGTTCTCGCCTCGGCAGGGGCCGCCACCGCCCAGAGCCCCGGCCAGCGTGATCGTCAGGAGCAGGGTCGGGGCCAGGGCCAGGAGGAGGACGCCGAGCGCAGCCGGCCGCCCCGGATCGCGCCTCTGCGTGCCCGTCCCAATGCCGGTCCATGTCCGTTCGTCAAAATCCTGTATGACGCCGCCCGCTATGTCGAACTCGACGGGGGGCGTGCCGCAGCGTCGGCCGTTGGCTACACGGGTGAAATCGAAGGCGTGACTGCCGGGTGTTCGTATCAGTCCGACGATCCGATCACGGTCCAGACCAACATCCTCTTCACCCTCGGGCGC
>Ga0247843_1000037_pt1 | contig 251989 bp, 228 predicted proteins | sample LaCruzMarch2017__FD_192420 | JGI IMG/M metagenome (GOLD analysis project Ga0247843, IMG submission 192420) | Freshwater microbial communities from meromictic Lake La Cruz, Castile-La Mancha, Spain - LaCruzMarch2017_8m | ecosystem: Environmental > Aquatic > Freshwater > Lake | place: Spain...
CCGGATCAACACCGGCAAAAAGGTCGCCACCGCGAAGGACAACGGGGCCATCTGGGCCATCGCCCAGGGTCAACGGGCCGACATCGGCGCCCTGGGGGCGGTGAAATCCTCGCTCGACCGCGGCGTATCGGCGGTCGATGTGAGCCTGGCGGCCGGCGAGAGCATTTCAGACCTCTTGCTGCAACTGAAGGAGAAGGCACTGGCGGCGACCGACCGGTCGCTGCAGACGGCGGCCCGGGCCGCCCTGAACGAGGACTTCAAGGCCATCCGTGACCAGATCACGACGGTCGTGAGCAACGCCTCGTTCAACGGCGTCAACCTGCTGAACAACTCGCTGGGCACCGCCGGCTATCGCGCCCTGGCAAACACCGGGGGCACCACTATCCGTGTGGCGGGTGAAAACCTGTCGCTGGGCAGTACCAACGTGACTGTTGCGGCCGCCACCACGATCAGTACCGCGACGCTCGCCACCACGGCGCTGGGTCTGGTGAACGCCTCGATCAACAATGTGTCGGCCTCCCTGGCTCGCCTGGGCACCGGTGCCAAGTCGCTCGAAACGCACCGCTCGTTCGTCGGCAAGCTGTCGGACGCCCTGGAAGCGGGCGTGGGCAACCTGGTCGACGCGGATCTGGCCAAGGAAAGCGCGCGACTGCAGTCGCTGCAAACCAAGCAACAGCTGGGTGTGCAGGCTCTGTCGATCGCCAACTCCTCGACCTCGATCCTGCTCGGCCTGTTCCGATAAGCAACGATGGAAGGGCGGGGCGTCTTTCGCGCCCCGCCCGACCGTCCCCAGGAGCCGCCGGCCTTCCCCGGCGTGAGGAGCCATGGACACGAATGCAAAAATCCTAGCCGTCCCGATCTCTGTTCCGGCCACCTCCCCTGCGAGCCCCGGCGGAGACCTCAATCAGGGACGCGTTTCACAGCAAGCCGAACTGGCCGCGCGATACCGCCTTATCATTGAGGAGGGCCCCACCGTGGGGACCTTCGTCTACAAGACCCTGGACAGCGCGACCGGAGAGGTCGTTCGCCAGTTCCCTCGCGAAGAGGTCCTCCGCATGTCCGAAAATGGCGGCTACGCGGCCGGGGCCCTGATCGACACCAGCGCCTGATCCGGCGTTCGGTTCTGACGCTTTCACCCGCGCGGGTCCGCCCGACGCGGCAATGCCGCGTTAACCATACGCTCATGGTTAACGCCTAGCTTCCGAAGACGAATCCGGGGCTAGAACACCTATGAGCAACAGCGTTCACACCAATGCCTCCGCGGCGATCGCGCTGCAGAACCTCTCGCGAACCAACGAGAACCTGGTCGGCGTGCAGAACCGGATATCCACCGGCCTGAAGGTTCAGGGCGCCAAGGACAACGCAGCCATCTGGGCCATCGCCCAGCAGCAAAGAGCCGATACCAGCGCCCTGTCGGCGGTCCGTCAAAGCCTCGACCGTGCCACGTCGATCGCTGACGTTGCGCTTGCCGCCGGCGAGTCGATCTCGGACTTGCTGAACCAACTGAAGGAAAAGGTCGTCGCGGCCAAGGATACGTCCCTCAAAACCCAGTCGCGCGAGCTTCTGGACGCCGATTTCAAGGCATTGCTCCGCGCCATCTCGTCCGTGGTCGAGAATGCGGCCTTTGACGGCGGGAACATCCTCGATGGCTCCTTGACCAACGGTTTGCGTTTCCTCGCCAATGCCGACGCGACCTCGTTCATCACCCTGTCCAGCAAGGACCTGTCGCTCAGCGGCTCGATCATATCCCTAGGCCTGGCCGATAGCCTGCTGACCACAACGGGTTCGACGACCGCGCTGAACAAGCTGGACAACTCGATCACGGCCCTGAACAAGGCTCTCGGCGACATCGGAGCCCAGGCCAAGCAGATCGCGGCCCATACGACCTTTGTGTCAAAGCTGACAGACACCCTCGAGTCGGGGATCGGCAATCTGGTCGATGCCGACCTTGCCAAGGAGAGTGCCCGGTTACAGGCCCTTCAGGTTCAGCAGCAACTCGGTGCGCAAGCGCTGTCCATCGCCAACCAGGCACCTCAGATCATCCTGTCGCTGTTCCAGTAGGGGCCTAACGCCAGCGCGGACCCTGGCTCCCGATCACGACCGGAGCCGGTCGACGGCGGCCTGACTGCGGCTTGGGTGCGAGGCCATAGAGCGCAAGCAAGGATCGCAGAAACGACTTGGGGAAGATCATGATCTCACTCCTGTCCGGAGAGAGAGAAACATGATTCGTCCGGGATCGTTCCTCACCCTGACATTAAGGCCCCGTTGAGCCGGATCCGTCACAATGCGGACTGGAGAGTTCCGTGGCCGTGAACAACAACTACCTGCTGGGTCTGTTCGGGGGCACGTATGACCCCGCGGCCAATGCTGCGCTGGGTTCGGCGATCACGCGGCAACGTCAGCCAACCGCTCCGTGGAGCACCCAGGGCCAGGCCACGGCACCCGCACCCGACGCCCTGGTGCGCGGAGCCCTGGGCGGGCGAAAGTTCATCAATGAGGACACCGCACAGGTCGATGTTCGAGGTGCCTCCGCCGACTATGCCAAGCTGTTCGCCCTGTACCGGGGGCTGGAGACCCTGAACGCCCTGACCAATCGGGCGTCGGTAAAGGGGCTGGGCAGCGGCGACCTTGGCCTGATCCAGAAGCGCTTCGCCTCGGGCCTCGCGGAAATCGGCACCTATGTCGGCAAGGCAGAGCTGGAGGGCTTGAGGCTGGTGCAAGGCACATCGTCGGCGCTGTCGAAAACCACCGCTGCCGTGCCGCGTGACAGTGCCAACTCCATCACCGGGCCGATCCACGAAGGATCGCTGGACACACCCGTCGCGGCCTTTGCCGGCGACACCCGGTTCTCGATTACCATTCGGGTCCCGCAAGGACTGGGCTTCACAACCACGGCCATCCCCGTCGATCTGGCAGATCTCGGTGCGACGCCTCGAACGATGGACGCGGTCCTCGGCCACATCAACGGCAAGCTGGAGGCCGGCGGCTTTCAGACCCGTGTCGGCCGCGACCAGATCAAGGCCGAGGCGCGCACCGTCCAGATCAACGGCAAGCCCGTGACCCTGCCCGCCGGTCCGGACAAATGGGCCCTGGCCATCCGGGGCACCTCGACCGAGACGGTCGGCTTCACCGCCGCCGACCGCTCCGACGCGGTCTATGTGGTGCAAGGCTCGGGCACAGCCGGTGCGAACCAGCTGCTGAAGTTCAAGTCGGATGGCGGCACGGCCCCCGCCCCTCCCGGCGGCAACGTCGGAGAGACCCAGTGGGTCGACGGGCGGCTGTCGCAGGACAATCTGCCTGACGGCATCGCGGCGATCCGGGCCAGCGCCGTCGGCCCCGACGGCTCGCTGTGGCTGGTCGCGGATGTGTCAAAGGGCACAGGCACCCAGCCGATCAAGGGCAGCCAGGACGTGGCCCTGATGAAGTACGACACGGCCGGCCGGCTGGTGGCGACGCGCGCGCTGGGCGCGGCTTCGACGGCCAGCGGCTATGCGATCGCTGTGGACGCCGGCGGCAACGTCGCTGTGGCCGGGTCTGTCACCGGGGCCCTTAACACCACCAGGACAGACGCGGGCAAGTCTGGCGAGGTCGCCACCCTGTCCGACAGTTTCGTCACCGTCTTCAACGGCGACGGCGAGGAACAGTGGACCCAACGGCGTGGAGCCCGGGCCGAGGACCAGGCGACCAGCGTCGCCTTCGGTCCTGACGGCGTCGTCTACATCGGGGGGCGGGCAAAGTCCGCCGTCGTGGGCGCGAGCAGCGTCGGCGGCTGGGACGGATACGTCCAGGCCTTCAAGGCGGGCGAACCCTATCCGACCGCCGGTATCGTCGCCGGAGTCGTCGGCCAAAGTCAGTTCGGCACGGCGGGCGAGGACGGCGTCGATGCGGTCACTGTGGACGGCAGCACTCTGTACACTGCGGGGGTCGAGGACGGTCGGGCGGTGGTGCGCCGCTTCACTCTGGACACCGCCGGCATCCCGACCCTGGCCTCGACGCGCGACCTCGGACCGATCTCCGGTGCCATCAAGGGCGTGTCGGTGGCGAACGGTCGGGTGATCGTGACGGGTGCCGGCCGCGACAGCGGGCTGTCGGCCGGCACCACCACCGTGACGCATTCCGGCGGCACCGACGTCTTCACCGCCGCCCTGTCCAGCGACCTGACGGCGTCGGCGTCGGATCGCCTGACCTGGTATGGCGGCCCCGGCCAGGACACCGCCGCCGACGTCAAGGTCCACGACGGCAAGGTCTGGATCACCGGCATCGCCGACCGCTCCGAAGCCGCAAAGCCCGAGGATCCGACGCAGGGCTTCCTCGCGCGGATCGATCCGTTGACGGGCGCGGTGGAGTACGAGCGGACCTGGTCCGGCGAGAACGACCAGGCCAGGCCGCTGACCCTCGCCGTTGCGGCCAACGGCGCGTCGGTGCTCGATCGGCTGGGCCTGCCCCAGGGTGAAATCGACCAGTCGGATTCGAAACGCCTGATCGACGCGACATCGCTGCGGGTCGGCGACCGCTTCTATGTGTCCCCCGCGGACGGCGGTCGGGCCCAGGCCGTCACCATCGAGGCCAAGGACACCCTGGCCACGCTGGCGCGCAAGATCAGCATCGCGTCGAGCGGCAGGCTGACCGTGACCGTTGCCTCCGAGGGCGGCGCGGTCACAGGAAAGGACGGAGAGACGACAACAACCACAGGCGGCGTCCAGCGTCTGTCGATGAAGGCCAGGGATGGTGTCACCGGGGCCGTGCTGACGTCGGGCGAAACCGGCCGGGACGCGCTTCTGGGTCTTGGCTTGTCGCCCGGCTTCATCGGCCAGACGTCCGGCGACGATGTGACCCGGACCATCGGCCTGAACCTGCCCAGTGGCCTGACCCTGAACGACGCAGAGGCCATCAAGGCGGCCGGCGAGAAGATCCAGGGGGCCCTGAAGGCCATTCGCGACGCCTACCGGGCCCTGGCCGCTCCGGCAACGACCGCCGGAGCCAACGGCCCGGTCCCGGCCTATCTGACCAACCAGATCTCCAACTATCAGGCGGCGCTGGCGCGTCTGACAGGCTGAGGATCAGCGGGGCCGCGACGCCTCCTGCGCCCGGCGCTCGGCCAGCAGGGTTTCGACCGCCAGCCGCCGCGCGGCGTCGCAGGCCACGATCTGCGCGCCGCGCGTCACATAGCCGATCTCGAGGTCCGACAGTGTCGCCCCCTCCGGCAGCCGATGGAGATCACACGGCCGGGACGCCGTCTGCGGCAGGGTCAGCCGGGGCGGCGCAACCGCCGAGGTCGGGGGTGATCCGGCACAGCTCGCGATCATGAGCGCGCAGGCGCTCAAGACGAGCGGGGGACAGAGGAAGGTCTGCGTCATCGGCGGCTTTCGCGGCAAGTGTGGAACGGATGGTGGCGGCATCGACCCGGCGGGTGGTCGTCAGAGCCGCTTCGAGACGTGCGACCTGTCCCGCCTGCCCCTCTGCCTCGGCGGCACGAGCGGCGGCTTCGACCCGGGCCACGGCGGCGGAGGCCTCGGCGCGGTCGGCGCGACGTCGGGCCAGATCGAACGGGTCCCAGCGAAAGCCGAGACCGCCCAGGACGACGGCGACGACCGCCAGCGCGGGGACCCCCGCAACCAGCCAGCCCAGCGGCGTCAGGGCGCGCAGGACGGTGGCGGGGCTCATGGGAACACCTTCCGATCCAGTTCGAAATGCGGGCCGTCGCGCAGGGTCGGCCAGTCGCCGCCCCAGACGATCGCCGTCCCCTGTGCGGCCGCCGCCGCCTTCACTGCCTGGGCGATCCGGGGATACAGCGGCCAATCCCAGCGGACCTTGCCCTCCACCAGAGCCGCGACGTCGACCGCGTGCCCGGTCAGATGTCTGGATTTGAGCGTTCGGCTGGCCCCCGCCCGGACCAGGGCCGCCTGACGCGCGGGCGTTCGCAAGCCCTCGGTGATCATGAAGTCGACGCTGGATCGCCGGATTGCCGCCTCCATGACGGCCACCAGGGCAGGATGAACGCCTTTCATCCGGGTGCGGGAGCGAGCCGAGAGCCGAAAGCTCATCGCGTCCCTCCCTCGGCCAGGCGCAGGCGCAGATTGACCAGAAGCGCGACCAGTTGCTGGGCCGTGGGGGCTACCAGATAGAGAACCAGCGTCAGTGCCAGCAGCCCCATCAATCCGGCCGCAACCCGCGGAAGCTGGGCCGGCTCGGTCCGCTCGACCGCCGAGGCCAGCAGCCGCCACAGGGCGAGACTGACCACGAACACGTAAAGGCGGCGCCACAGCCAGCGGGCCTCGGCCAGCGGCGGGATCGGGTTGCGGTCAGTCATGGTCCACCTCCGGGGAAAACACGGGGCGGGTAGAACGCCAGTCGGCCCCCGTCAGGTCGAAGCCGTCTTCGGGCGACAGGCGGCGCGGGGTCTCCCAGACCTCAGGGTCCAGCAGACGATCCTCGAGGGAGGTGAGGCGTCGCCGACGACGCAGCGGCGCGCTCATCCCTGCACCAGGATCAGTACGCAGCCCGCAGACCCGTGACCGCCCGCGCCGCCGGACGAAACGCCGCCACCGCCGCCACCGCCGCCCGCGCCCCAGGCTCCGCCGGCCGCACCGGCAAAGCCGCCACCGGACGATACCGCAGATCCCCCGCCCCCTCCGCCGCCACTGATCGAGACCGCGACGGGCGGGGCGGCACCTGCAACCCCGGCCGACGCCGATCCGCCCGCACCGCCGGGGGCGGGGCAGGACAGCAGTCCCCCAGAGCCGCCGTCGCCACCGCTCCATGCCGTGCCGCCAGCCTCCAGCGATCCGCCCGCGCCCCCTCCGCCCGCCGCACCGGGAGCCGTGTTGGCCTCGCCTGCGCCTCCCGGAGCAGAGGGGAAGGTGGTGCCGCCACCGTTTCCACCGAGGAGGCCGAGCCCACCCTGTCCGCCTGAGCCACCAGACGTCCCGGCCTCGCCGGCTGCGCCACCACGCGCTGTCAGCAGGGTCGCGCCGCTGCTCGTGATCGTGGTGTCGCCCCCGGGTGCGCCCGCGCCGCCGCCCGCCCCGACAGCCACCGTCAGGCCTCCAGGAAGATCGGCCGTTCGCCACAGCGCCGTCGACAGGCCACCGCCCCCACCGCCGCCGCCGCCGGACCGCAGTCCGCTGGCCCCGGAGCCACCCCCTCCGCCGCCGCCACCCCCGCCGACCGCAGTGACGGACAGGGTCCGCGCCCAGTCCGGATGGCTCCAGGCTCCACCCGCCGTCAGCAGAACGGCCTCGACCCGGCCGGCCCCCCGGGGGAAGGTCACCTGACCGTCGTCACCGTCGATGCGGAAAGCTTCGCGCCAGGCGGCCCCGTCGCTGGAGACCTTCAGGGTCAGGTCGTCGTCTCCAACCAGACCGAGCTCCGCGCGACCTGCGTATCCACTCTGGAACAGCAGCGACAGGACATCGGTGGGCGCGTCCTTGTTCAGGGTGATGCGCAGGTCGCCGTCCCCGCCCTCGGCTTCGGGCCGGGCCGTCCAAAGGGCCTTGTTGACCCTGGCGGCGAAGGGGTTGGTTGCATCCGCCTCCGTGTTGAGGCCCAGCCGGGTCAAACTCTGCTGCTCGCCTTTGCGGGCGATCGGCGTCCAGCCGCCGGGTTCGCGGGCAACCAGTTCATTGCGATCCCGGACGAGCGCAATGACGCCCACAGGCACCGGCACCCGAACCCAGCCACCCGATTCGGCCCGAACGAGGTCGCCCTCATCCCAGCTGCTCCACGCAGGACCGGTCGGGCCGGAGGGCAGGATATAGAGGTCGCCCTCCTCCGGATCAGCCGGCTGGGCGGAAATGGAACGGCTGATCACCGCCGTCTGGGTCAGGGCGTCAAGGCGGGCGAGCGCCTCGTTGACCGTGACGTGTTTCTGCAGCTGCCCGGCCGCGACATAGGGCAGGGTCAGGCGCGCGCTGTGGCTGGATGGCATGGTCGATCTCCGCGTGAAGGCTGGAGATCAGTCTGAGGGCACCGCCAATGCGGGCGAGATCGGTGCGCCTCGATCGAAGCCACCCCTGACTCGAAAAGCCTATTCGGCCTGTGTTCGGATGATCGAGCGCCGTAAGGCGGATGCGGGGAGGCCGTTGGAAGGGCTGGGAGGCCTCCCCGCGGACCGGTTCGCGGCTGTCAGGAGCCACGACGCCATGAAGGCACCGAACGAACCGGTCGATGCAGTTACGGGCGCTTCGGCCGGGCGGATGCGGCCTAGAGTTGCTGTAGTTCGCCGGACGCCACGACCGGACCCCGGGGTGCGTCGGCCGGCGGCGTCGTTCCGGGGGCCTCCATCGAAATCGCGACCGCAGTGGCGGTGCCCGCCTGCCCGCTCAGGGCCGCCGACAGGGTGCGGTGTGACGCCTCGGCTCCGTCGATCGCACCGACCAGCTGGACCCCGCCCTCGGGCCGGACCAGCCACAGGTGCGGTACGCCGTCAGAGGCGGCGATGGCCGTCGTGGGCGCGACGAACAGATTTCCGGTCGCAGTATCATAGGCGATGGTCACCGCCGGTGCCCCGCCCTCGGACAAGGTCAGGGTCGCGACGCGCGTGACCCCTCCGGCCGGCGTGGGCGCGGGTTCCGACACGGGCGCAGGACGCGCGATCAAGACGGCGACGGCGACCAGGCTGGCGGCCAGCAGGCCGGTCGAGCCAATGGCCCAACCGCGCCAGAAGCCGAGGCGCCCATTATCGTTGGCGGCGTCGTTGGCGACGGGGTCGATCCCCGCCTCAATGCGGGGCCAGACCTCGGCCGAGGGCTGGACGCCCTGGACCTCCGCTGCGAACGCGGCCAGGTGGGCGTTCCAGGCCTCGACCTCGCCCGCAAAGGCGGGGTCGGCCTGTTCGCGGGCGCGCGCGGCGCGCTCCTCGTCGGGGGACAGCACGCGCAGGGCCAGCTCGCCGGCCAGAGTGCGCGCATCGTCTGACCGAGGCTCTTCTGTGGTGGATTCGGTCATGATTCGAGGCAGCTCCTCAGCCTCATCAGCCCCCGGCGGATCCAGCTCTTCATCGTTCCCAAAGGCACGTTCTCGCGCTGGGCCAAAGCGTCATAGGTCACGCCTTCGAGGAAGGCCGTGCGGATCACGCCGCGCGCCTTGTCCTCCAGCTGTTCCAGACAGACATTCAGCCGTCCGACCTCGTCGGCGTGCTCGATAGTCTCGGAGGCCAGGGCTGCGCCGTCGGCCAGATCATGCGCGTCCTCGACCGGGACGGCCCGGCGCATGGGCGCGGCCGAACGCAGCCGGTCGATCGACCGGTTGCGCGCGATCGTCACCAGCCAGGTGATCGGGCTGGCGCGCGCGGGGTCGAAGGTCCCCGCCTTTCTCCACACTGTCAGATAGGTGTCCTGCAAGACGTCCTCGGCCGTTTGGCGGTCAGGCAAGATACGGAGGCACACGCCCAATAGCTTCGCAGAGGTCGCCTCATAGACAGTGCGGAAGGCGGATCGATCGCCCCGTCCGGCCTGGACGAGCGCACCAGCCAGTTCGTCTCGCGTAAGCATGGCGGCCATGGACTACTCTGGACAGTGTTCAGGTCTCGACTAGGGCGACCCGCAGCCCCGCCGTCAAGCCGTATGCGGGGCCTAGTCGTGCAAGTAGACGATCCGTCGCTTCTGCGGGTCCGCCCGCATCGCAGCCATGTGACGGTCATGATCGCCTGAGGCCTTGGCCTCGCGCTCGCTGGCCTCGACCCAGTGGGTGCTCTCGATATCCTTCTGCAGCGCCTTGGCTGCCATCAGGTGGCCGGGGAACAAGAAGTCGATTGCGTCACCGGCGATACCGACAAAAGGAACCTCGCCAGCGACGCTTGTCGCTGTATCCAGCCCCAGATAGCCGAGCATCCGCATCACCGTCACCGGCGACGCCTTGGCTTGGGCGGCCTGGAACAGCAGCCACCCCGCCGCGCCGAAACTGTAGACCGTGCCCACGACGGGGATCCAGGTCAGCAGGCCGTCCAGTCCGACGCCGAAGGGCCCGAAGCCCACCGCCCGGTCGGACAGCTTCTTGATCCCCTCGACACTGGACCAGATTTTCTCGATATCCGCGACGGATCGCTTTGCCATCTCGCCCTCCCTGAGCGGGGTCAACGCCCCACATCGACCCGTGTTCACCCTCGAAAGCAACCTGCCGTGACGCCTGTGGCTGGTCCACGCCTGCGATTGTTCCTGACGGTGGCTCTGGTGCTTCTGTCCGGAGGGCCACTGGTCATCGCCCTGGCCTCGCTGAGCGGGATCGGTCACCGGTGGGTGGATATCCTGGCGCAGTTCGTGGCCCCGGCGATGATGGCGGCGGTCGTTCTGGCCTTGGGGGCGCTTGCGCTGAGGCTAGGTGCGGCATCACTCTGCACCGGGCTGGTCTGTATCGTGCTGTTGATCGCAGGATCCCCTCAGTGGTTCCCGGCCAGGGGCCGGCCGTCTGGCGGCCAGGATTTCACAGTCTATTTCGCCAACCTTCACTTCCGAAACAACGATATCGAAGTGATGACCGCCTCTATTCGCGAGGCCGACCCCGATATCGTGGTCTTGATCGAGGCCGGCGATACGGCGGGCGCGAACCTCGATACCCTGCTCCCGGGCCTGCCATACCGCGTCACCACGGCCCGCACGACAGGCGGAAGCGGTCCGGCGCGATCCCTGATCGCCAGCCGGTGGCCCCTCGAGGACCTCGCGCCCGACATGCAGAGACTGCACGGTGTTGCTGCACTGGTGGAGACACCGGCCGGCCCTGTCTCCGTGGCCGGCGTGCACCTGACCCGGCCCTGGCCCTATCAGTTTCAATGGGGCCAGATCATTCAGGCGCAGGAGTTGATCGACTGGCGCAGGACCGTAGATGGCCCCGTGATTGTCGCCGGTGATTTCAACAGCGTCTCATCGGCCCGGATCGGCCGCATGATCCGGGCGGACACCGACCTGATTGCTGCACCCGGTTGGCCGGGCACCTGGCATTCTGCCATGCCAGCCTGGACCGCCATCACGATCGATCAGATCTATCGCTCGCCTGATCTCGCTCTCATGGAGCGACGCCTCGGCCGCCCGAACGGCTCGGACCACCGGCCGGTCATCAGCCGCTTTGTCAGGGCTGATACCCGACCAGCCGCCTGAGTCGCTCTTCGTGGCCGTGATCCGGAAAGTCGGCCGCGACCCATTCGTCCTCAAACGCCTTGAGGATACGCCCCGTCTCCGGCCCCGGCGAGACGCCCAACCGCACAAGTTCCCGGCCTCCGACGGGCACCCGCCGTGGCGTCCAGTCTCGCACCACGGCCAGAGCCCCCTCGGCCGAAGTCCCGGTGGCCGCCTGTCCTCGCGCCAGCCGATCCACGACGGCTTCCGTTCCAAGCCGGTAGAGGAGGACGCGCAGGGCCACGTCGGGCGTGGCGGGATCGATCGGCCCCCCGGCAGCGGCAGCCAGTCGCGTCTCGACAGTCCTCGGAAGGCGCAAGCCCCGGGCGATCGCCGCGACCCGCTCGGGCACGTCCGGCAGCAGGGCTGACAACCGCAACACAGGATCGGGGGTCAGGGCGACGATCGCCTCGAAGGATGCGAGGTCATCCACCACAGGGATCAGCCGCGCCAGCACCCCCGCCTCGCGCATGGCCGCCACCGATCGACAGGGGTCAGGCGCAGCGAGAAGCTTCAGCAGTTCCTTCGATACCCGCTCGGCCGACAGGCGCGACAGGCTGTCGGCGTGGGCGGCGCAGGCGGCAAGGCCCTCCGCATCCGGCCCGGCCCGGCCGTACCAGGCAAAGAAGCGGAAGAACCGCAGGATGCGTAGATGGTCCTCCTCGATCCGCCGGTGAGGATCGCCGACGAACACCACCCGCCCCGCCAGAGCATCCTCCAGCCCGCCGCCCGTCGGATCGAAGACAGCCCCGGTCCGATCGGCATAAAGAGCGTTCAGCCTGAAATCGCGTCGTTGCGCGTCCTCCCCCCAGTCGTCGGTGAATGCCACAACGGCGCGTCGCCCGTCCGTCACCACGTCGCGGCGCAGGGTGGTGATTTCGTACGGACGCCGGTCAGCCACCGCCGTCACCGTGCCGTGCGCCAGCCCGGTGGGCACCGCCTTGATCCCCGCGGTCTTGAGCGCCGCCATTGTCTCCTCAGGTTGCAGCCGGGTGGCGATGTCGATGTCGTCGACATCCTGACCGACCAGACTGTTTCGCACGCAGCCGCCGACGAACCGGGCGCAGTCGGGCCCGCCCGCGGACGCCAGCGCCGCCATCACGCGCAGCGTCGCTGGGTCGTTCAGCCAGGGCTGGGCGGCCAGGTCAGGGGCTCCGTTCACGCCGCATCCTCTCTGGTGGCGACGCTCAGATCGTCCTCGTCGCCATACAACCGGTGCCGCAGCGCACGGATGATCCCGGCCGTCACACCCCAGATGTAGCGATCCTGGAAGGTCACCGACCAGAACCAGCGGCGAACGCCGGCGGGCGTTTCCAGATGGTCGCGACGCAGCATGGCCGGGTCCATCAGCACGTCCCAAGGCACCTCGAACACCTCGGCCACCTCGTCGGGCGAAGGCATAAGCTCCGGCATGGCGGCCAGCCACCCGATCACCGGTGTGACCAGATATCCGGTACCGGTCTCATAGGCATCGGAAAGTCCCAGCACCTCCACCGCTCTCGGAGGCAGAGCCACCTCCTCCCACGCCTCGCGCAGAGCCGCCTCCACCGCGTTCTCGCCGGGATCGAGCCGCCCGCCGGGAAAGGCGATCTGGCCGGTGTGGCGTGCGAGGCTGTCAGCGCGGCGGGTCAGCAGCACCCGCGCGCCATGTTCGGCCTCCACCACGGCGATCAGAACCGCGGCAGGCTTCAGCGGCCCTTCAGCCCAGCGCGCCGCGCCGGGGTTGAGGTCGAAATCCGAGCGGGTCGGCTCACCTTCCGCCTGCCAGTCGCCGGGGGCCACCAATCGCTCGCACAGCCGCTCTCTCAGTGACCCGACGCTCATGCCAGCCCCGCGCCGGGCGGCCCCAGAGGGAACCACACCCCGCCCGAAGAGACCGCCAGTTGCCCGTCCCGCTCCTCGGCCATCTCCACCAGATCGTAGAAGACCGTGCGCGCGATCCGCGCCTCCAGCCCCCGGCGGATATGGATCCGCGGGGCGGGCTCGCCGGTCGCCGGATCCGTATCGACGGTGATGGGGTTTTCCGGGTTTGCCCGCACGGTATCGCCGACATCGGTGGTGAAGATCAGGTCGTCTCCGTCGCGCTGCATGGCCACAGCGCGAAACGGCAAGTCCTCCACGCTGATCTTCAGCTTCTCGCCCGGCGTGACCAGGTGGTAGCCATCCGGATCGAGCCGCAGGACGGTCGAGAACAGCCGCACCAGTTCGGCCCGGCCAATCGGCGATCCCTCGTGCATCCAGACGCCTTCGGCCCGGATGACGATGTCGATGCCACCGCAGTGGGCCGGGTTCCACAGGTGGACGGGCGGCAGGCCGCGTACCGCCGTTGCTGCCTCGGTGATCGCCGCGATCCCCGTTCTGGTCTCCGATCCGCTCATAGCCCCAGACTTAGGGCGCGTCGCGTCCGCGCGAAAGGCGGCGAGGCTCAGGCGGGCAGCACGGGCCCCTCGGCAAGGTCGTTTTCGATCCCGAGCCACAGGACCCGCCGCGGATCGGCCGGTCCCGGCAACACCGCCCCCGGCGCAACGACGAAGCCGAAGCGGGAGAAATAGGACGCGTCGCCGACCAGCAGCACGCCTGCGACGCCCCGGCAGCGGGCGTCTTCCACGCAGGCGGCGACCAGGTTGGCCCCCAGCCCCCCCCGCCGGGCCTGTGACGCCACTGCGATGGGACCCAGAAACAGGGCGTCCGCCCCGCCTACGGTGATCGCCCAGAGCCGCACCGATCCGACCATCCGGCCGTCCTGACGCGCGGTGAAGCCCGCCACGCGCCGGGCCGCCTCGCGCAACCGTTCGGCCGTCTTGGCGAAACGGCCGGGACCGAAGGCGTCGAGCACCAGCACCTCGGCCTCGGTGGCCTCGGCAGAAGTCTCCGGGGCGATCCGGATGGATGACAGGGGGGCGACGGACGCGGACATGGCGCGCGCACCTAGGACGTTCGAGGCCCCGCATCAATCCGGGAACGATGACGGCGGCTTGCCCCGGCCGGCCGAACGGGGGAAAGACCGGCCGAAGACAGGAGAGCGGCATGACAAAGCGGACGGTGGTGGTGACGGGCGGACACGGCATCCTGGGCCGCGCCGTGGTCGAGGCAGCCCTGGCCCGGGGTCTGAATGTCGCCCTGGTCGACTACGCCCAGGGCCAGACCCCGCCTGAGGGGGCGTTCGAGATCGCCGGCGTCGACCTGACGGACCCGACGGCCGCCGCGGCCGCGCTGAAATCCGCGGCCGACCGCTTCGGCCGCATCGACGCCCTCGCGAACATCGCGGGCGGCTTCGTCTGGCAGACGGTCGACGACGACAAGCCGGCCTGGGACCGGATGTTCGCCCTGAACCTGACCACCGCCCTGAACGCCTCGCGCGCCGCCCTGCCGTGGCTGAAGGCCTCGCCGGAGGGCCGGATCGTCAACGTCGGTGCCGCAGGGGCCCTGAAGGCGGCGGCCGGCATGGGGGCTTACGGCGCCTCCAAGTCCGCCGTCCATCGCCTGACCGAGGCCCTGGCGGAGGAGTTGAAGTCGACCTCCGTCACCGTCAACGCGGTCCTGCCGTCGATCCTCGACACGCCCCAGAACAGGAAAGACATGCCCGACGTCGACCCGGCGAAGTGGGTCGCGCCCGCAGACCTGGCGACCGTCATCCTGTTCCTCGCCTCGCCCGAGAGCCGCGCCATCACCGGGGCCCTTCTGCCGGTTACCGGCCGGGTCTGAGCATGGGCCTGGTCCGCAGCCTGCTGTTCCTGCCCGCCTCGAACGCCCGGGCGATCGAGAAGGCGCGAACGCTGGCTGCCGACCTCGTCGTGCTGGATCTGGAGGACGCCGTGGCTCCGGACTCCAGGGCCGAGGCGCGGGCGGCGGCGGTCGAGGCGGTGCGTAACGGCGGGTTTCCGGCGCGCGTTGCGGTTCGCGTCAACGCCCTGGGCACCCGGTGGGGCGAGGCGGACCTGGAAGCGCTGGCGGACCTGCCGCTGGACTACGTCGTGGCCCCCAAGGTCGAGGCCCCCAGCATCGTCAACGCCTATGGGGCTCGCATGAAAGCCGGCGTCCGTTTGATCGCCATGATCGAGACGCCCAGGGCATTGATGGCCCTGCCCGCCGTGGCGGGCGCCGGGGAGCCGCTGGCGGGCCTCATGCTGGGGATCAATGATCTGGTCAGGGCGCTTGGCACCGGCGCGTCGCAAGATCGTGAGCCCTTGAAGCCCTGGCTGGCGGCGACCGTCGCCGCCGCCCGGGCACATGGCCTATTTGCCATCGACGGTGTCTTCAACCGCATCACTGAGCACGACGCCCTCGCGGCCGAATGCGCCCAGGGTCGGCTCTATGGTTTCGACGGCAAGAGCCTGATCCATCCCGACCAGATCGCGGTCGCCAATGTCGCCTTCTCACCCACGGAGGCCGAGATCACCGAGGCCCGGTCCATCGTCGCCGCCTTCGCCACCCCCGAGGCAGCAGGCAAAGGTGCCATACGGGTCGAGGGGGCCATGGTCGAACGACTGCACCTTGACCAGGCCCAGGCCCTGCTGGACCGGGCGGCAGCGTGTCGCTAGAGCCTGTTGCACGCCTCGGCGACGACCAGCCGACAGCGACAGCGGAACGATTTCAGCCCATGTCTCCCCTCCCCCGCGCCTGGGTCTGTTCGCCCGGCATCTGGGACACGCCGTTCCTGCGAACCTTTCTTGCCGACCTTTCCCTGCGTGCCAGCCCGCTGGCCCCCGTCGAGGCCGTCGTCGGTTGGGGCCTCAAACCGAGCTCTCGCGGCGGTCGTCGCCGGGCCCTGCGCGCCGGTCTGCCCTACATTGCCCTCGAAGACGGCTTCCTCCGCTCCATCGGCCTCGGCGAAAGCGGCGCGGCGACGCTCAGCCTGATCGTCGACGACCTGGGCATCTACTACGACGCCACCCGCCCTTCGCGTCTGGAGCATCTGATCCAGACCGCCGACGACTGGTTCGACGCCGCGATGCGCCAGAGGGCCCGGGCCCTGGTCGATCACATCATCGCCTCGGGCCTGTCCAAGACCAACATGGGCGTCCCACTGGACCGATTGATCCTGAAGCCCGGGCCCCGCCTCCTGCTGGTCGATCAGACGGCCGGGGACGCCTCGATCGCCTGCGGACTGGCGGGGCCGCACAGCTTCGCGGCGATGGTCCGCACCGCTCGGGCCGAGCACCCTGAAGCCCAGCTGATCGTCAAGCGCCACCCCGCGGTCGCGGCGGGTCGCAAGAAGGGCTGTATCGCAGACGCCGAACTCGCGGGCGTGACCCTGGTCGACAACGACGTCCGCGCGGCCGACCTGCTTGGCGCGGTGGACGCCGTCTGGTGCGTGACCTCGGCGCTTGGGTTCGAGGCCCTGCTGCGCGGCCTGCCCGTCCGCTGTTTCGGCGCGCCCTTCTATTCCGGCTGGGGCCTGACCGTGGACGAGGTCACGACCGGCCGCCGGAGCGTCGCCCGCGATATCGAGACGCTCGCCGCCGCAGCCCTGATCGCCTACCCCCGCTACGTCGATCCCCTGACCGGCCAGCGATGCGAGGCCGAGACGGCGCTGGAACGCCTCATCACCCTGCGCGACCGCACCGATCGACTGGCCGGCGACTGGGCCGCCGTCGGTTTCGCCCCGGCCAAGCGGCCTCAGGTCCGCCGCCTCCTGAGCGGGCCCAAGACTAAACTGAGGTACTTTGCCAGCGCGTCACGCGCCGCCGCCCACGCCGAGCGCACCGGCGGACGCCTGATCTACTGGGCCGGCAAGGAGACGCCGGAGATCGCGGCGGCGGCGGCGGCCACCTCATCCCCCGTGGTGAGGATGGAGGACGGCTTCATCCGCTCGCGCGGCCTGGGCTCGGACTTCTTCGGGGCGCTCAGCGTCGCGCTTGACGATCTTGGCGTCTACTACGACCCGACGGCCCCCTCGCGACTTGAGACGCTGATCGAGGACGGGGCCCAGGACCCGGAGATGCTGGCCCGCGCCGCCGCCCTGCGCGAGCGCATCGTCACCGCCGGCCTGTCGAAGTACAATCTCGCCTCCGGCCCCGCGCGCCCCGACTGGCCGTCAGACCGGATAAAACTTCTGGTGGTCGGCCAGGTCGAGAACGACCGGTCGATCCTCAAGGGCTGCGGCGACATCCGCACCAACTCGGGCCTGGTCGAGGCCGCGCGCGCCGACTTTCCGGACGCCTTCCTGATCTATCGGAACCACCCTGACGTCATAAGCGGCAACCGGCCCGGTCGACTGGACGCCCACGCCATGGCGGCCGTCGATGCGGTCGCGGACGACCTCGACATCATCGACTGTCTGGAGGCCTGCGACACCCTCGCCACCCTGACGTCCCTGTCCGGCTTCGAGGCCCTGCTGCGCGGCAAGACGGTGGCGACCTACGGCCGGCCCTTCTACGGCGGCTGGGGCCTGACCACCGACCGGATGACGTTCGAGCGGCGCACGCGGCGAGCGAGTCTCGACGCCCTCGTCGCCGCCGCCCTGATCCAGTACCCGATCTATGTCACGCCCGAAGGCTGGCCGTGCGAGGCCGAGGACCTCGTCGAACGCCTGGTCCGCGAACGCGACACCCCTGCCCCGCCCCCGCCACCCCACCAGATCGCCCGCTGGTGGAAGGGCATCAACGCCAGTCTCGACCGCCGCCCACCACCCTCCTATTGAAAAATCCAGACGAGGGGCGCACGTCCCTGAAGCAGCGAGGGACCGGGTCCCGAGCGTCAGGGACACTCAGCCAAGGGGTGTCCCGCAAGCAGCGAGCCGCCGCGCGGCAAGCGATAGGGACAAAAAGATTGCCTCACGCCGTGATCGCCGCCACCGGCCTGTTCACCCCCGAACAGTCCATTTCCAACGCCGAACTGGTTGCTGCGTACAATTCCTGGGCCGAGCGCTGGAACGCCGACCACGCGCTCCAGATCGCAGAAGGCGACGTCGCCGCCCTGACGCCGTCGTCGGTCGAGTTCATCGAGAAGGCCTCGGGCATCAAAAGCCGCTTCGTCCTTGACAAGGCGGGCGTACTCGATCCCGAACGGATGGCCCCGAACATCCCTGAACGCTCCAACGACGCACTCTCGATCATGGCCGAGATGGCTGTCGCCGCCGCGCGTCAGGCCATCGCCGCCTGGGGCAAGCCGGTCAGCGAGATCGGCGCTGTCCTGTGCGCGGCGTCGAACATGCCCCGCCCCTATCCGGCGCTGGCCGTCGAGATCCAGCAGGCGCTGGGCATCGACGGCTTCGGCTTCGACATGAACGTGGCATGCTCCTCGGCCACATTCGGCATCAAGACGGCGGCCGATTTCATCGCCTCGGGCTCGACCAGGGCCGTGCTGATGGTCAATCCCGAGGTCTGTTCGGCCCACCTGAACTTCAAGGACCGCGACAGCCACTTCATCTTCGGCGACGTCGCCACGGCCGTGATCGTCGAAAGCGCCGGGACGGCCGGACCGGGCGGATGGGACATTCTGGGCACGCGGCTCAAGACGGTGTTCTCCAACAACATCCGCAACAACTTCGGCTTTCTGAACAACGCCGCGCCCGAGGGCATCGGAGCCGCCGACAAGCTGTTCATCCAGCAGGGGCGCAAGGTCTTCAAGGATGTGGTGCCGATGGTCTCGGACATGATCGTCGATCACGCTGGCGACCTCGGGCTCGATCCGGCGGGCCTGAAGCGCCTGTGGCTGCACCAGGCCAATATCAACATGAACCAGATGATCGGACGCAAGGTTCTCGGCCGCGACCCCACCGAGGTTGAGAACGTCATTATCCTGGACGACTACGCCAACACTTCGTCCGCAGGCTCGATCATCGCCTTCCACCTGCACAACGAAGGGTTCGCGCCGGGCGACACCGGCCTGATCTGCAGCTTCGGCGCAGGCTATTCTGCGGGTACGGTTTTCGTAAGGAAGCGCGGCTGATCACGAACAGATGAGCCAGAGAACACCGGCTTGGCTTGCGCCTGAAAGGCGAGTGGGCGCATGAAGGTTCATCCCTGACAGCCTGGCGGCGGAGCGTCCGGATGAACCAGACAAGGCAGCCGAACTTTCTTGAGGCCCTGGCGCGCGATGTCGCTCAGGTCTTGAAGTCGCTTGGGGGCTCGGCTCACGAGACGACAGTGATCGAGTGTGTCGCGGCGCTCAGACGGCAACGCGGCGAGCCCGTCACGCCGGACCTTGGCCGCCTGATCGTCGAGGCGTTTCAGCGGTATTCGGAATGGTTCACGCGGCCCTTCGGCGAGGGCTCCAAGCGCTGGGCGCTGATCGCCGAACCGGCATAGATGTCTGTTCTCCATCCTCCGAAGATGAACGGGGAGGATGCCCGGACCAGACCCCCCGTCTTGCCAATCCGTCGTTGACGGCAGGGTTGCTACCCTGCGGTTCAGCGGGGTCTCGATCCTATGCCGCTCGCCGAGACGCGCGATGACAGCATTCCTCGCGTCCCACTCCATCGGCCCGTTCCACCGCCCGGCATTCGACGACCAGACGGGCGACGGCCGTCCGCGCACAGAGCAGCTGGTTGAGCCCGGACCGGATCAGATGGGCCGCAATCGTCCCTCCGATGGCTCCGGGGCCGACGACGGCTACCCTCATTTCGCTTCTCCCGTTGCGGGAGAAGGACACCCTACCGATCCTTCTCGCGTTCGACGTTCAGGGCCGCCTGCGCCGCCGCCAGCCGCGCGATGGGCACGCGGTAGGGGCTGCAGCTGACATAGGCGAGGCCCACCTGTTCACAGAAGGCGATGGAGGCGGGGTCACCTCCATGTTCGCCACAGATGCCCATCTTGATGTCGGGCCGCACCGCCCCGCCCCGTTCCGCTGCGATGCGGATCAGGTCGCCGACGCCCTCCTGGTCCAGCCGCACGAAGGGATCGGTTTCGAAGATACCCTTGTCCATATAGGCTTGCAGGAACCGACCGGAGTCATCGCGGCTGATGCCGAAGGTCGTCTGGGTCAGGTCGTTGGTGCCGAAAGAGAAGAACTCCGCGTGCTCGGCCAGGTCCCCGGCCCGCAGCGCCGCGCGGGGCAGCTCTATCATCGTCCCGACCAGATATTCGACGCTGTCGCCGGCCGCCTCGAATACCGACCTGGCAGTCCGGTCGGTCAGTTCGCGCAGGAATTTCATCTCCAGGCCCATGGCGACCAGCGGGTGCATGATCTCCGGAATCGGCGCCGTGCCAGACGCCTGCTTGACCGCGATCGCGGCCTCCAGAACGGCCCGAACCTGCATCTCGTAGATCTCGGGATAGGCCACCCCCAACCGGCAGCCCCGATGCCCCAGCATGGGGTTGGTCTCCTGCAGATCGCGCGCCCGCTTCTTCAGCTTGGCGGCGTCCAGACCCGAGGATGTGGCCAGCGCCTCCAGATCGGCATCGGAATGCGGGATGAATTCATGCAGCGGCGGATCGAGCAGCCGCACCGTCACCGGCAGGCCCGCCATGATGGTGAAGAGCTCGACGAAGTCGGCCTTCTGGAACGGCTCGATCTTGGCGAGCGCGGCGCGCCGCCCGACTTCGTCGTCGGCGAGGATCATCTCGCGCACGGCGGCGATCCGCTCATCGTCGAAGAACATGTGCTCGGTCCGGCACAGGCCGATACCCTCGGCGCCGAAACCGCGTGCGGTCTTGGCGTCCAGCGGGGTCTCCGCATTGGCGCGCACCCGCAGGCGCCGCACCTTGTCGGCCCAGGCCATCAGGGTCTGGAAATCCCCCGTCAGCTCCGGCTCGATCATCGTTACGGCGCCGTCCAGAACCTCGCCCTTCGATCCATCGATCGTGATGACCTCGCCGGCCTTGAAGACGCGCCCGCGCGCCGTGAAGGTCTGAGCCTTCTCATCGATGTGGATTTCGCCGGCACCCGAAACGCAAGGCCGACCCATGCCGCGCGCCACGACCGCGGCATGGCTGGTCATGCCGCCGCGCGCCGTGACGATGCCGCGCGCAGCGTGCATGCCGTGGATGTCCTCCGGGCTGGTCTCCTCACGCACGAGGATGACGGCGTCGCCCAGCTGGTTCAGCCGCTCGGCCTCGTCGGCGTCGAAACAGATCTTTCCGGTCGCCGCGCCGGGCGAGGCTGGCAGGCCGGCCGCCACCACGGATCGGGCCGCATTCGGGTCAAGCGTCGGGTGAAGCAATTGATCCAGCGCTGAAGGTTCGACCCGACTGATCGCCTCTTCCTGGGTGATCACCCCCTCTGCGGCGAGATCGACCGCGATCTTCAAGGCCGACTTGGCAGTGCGCTTGCCGTTGCGGGTCTGGAGCATCCACAGTCGGCCCTGTTCGACTGTGAACTCGATGTCCTGCATGTCCCGGTAGTGGGCCTCCAGCTTGCCGACCACGTCGACAAACTGGGCGAAGACCCGGGGCATGGCCTCTTCCATCGAAGGGGCCGTCTCGCCCATCTCCTCGCGGCCGGCCTTGGTCAGGGACTGGGGCGTGCGGATGCCGGCGACTACGTCCTCGCCCTGGGCGTTGATCAGGAACTCACCATACAGCCGCGCCTCGCCGGTCGAGGGGTTGCGGGTAAAAGCGACCCCCGTGGCCGAGGTATCGCCCATGTTGCCGAACACCATCGACTGGACGTTGACCGCCGTGCCCCAACTCTCTGGGATATCATGCATGCGGCGGTAGAACTTGGCCCGGTCGTTCATCCAGCTGGCAAAGACGGCCGAGACCGCGCCCCATAGCTGCTCGTGCGGGTCCTGGGGAAACGGCCGACCCAGCTCGCGCTCGACGACGGCCTTGTACTCCATGACGACTTTTTCCCAGTCGCCCGCTGACAGATCGGTGTCGACCGTGACGCCCAGCCGGTCCTTGTGGTCGTCCAGGACTTCCTCGAAGTCGTCGTGGCTAAGGCCCAGGACGACGCTGGAGTACATGGTGATGAAGCGGCGATAGGAGTCGAAGGCGAAGCGACGGTCCCCCGACAGCGCCGCCAGACCCTCGATCGTCTGGTCGTTGAGGCCAAGGTTCAGGACCGTGTCCATCATACCCGGCATGGACGCCCGCGCACCCGACCGGACCGAGACCAGCAGGGGGTTCGACGCGTCGCCGAAGGTCTTGCCAACCACAGACTCGACCGCCTTCAGTCCTTCGGCGACCTGTTCGCGCAGGCCGCCGGGATAGGTCTGGCCGTTCGAATAATAGTGGACGCAGGCCTCGGTGGTGATGGTGAACCCCGGCGGCACCGGCAGGCCCAGCGACGACATCTCCGCCAGATTGGCACCCTTGCCGCCCAGGAAGTTCTTCATCGACGCATCGCCGTCGGCGGAGCCCCCGCCGAAGCCGTACACCCACTTGGTCATTCACAAGCCCCTGAAGATCGGTCGTGGCGGGTTAGCCCCGCTCGGATGTGGCTCTGACTAGCGCGCCACGTCCGTCATGGCGAGGCCGGGCCGTAACAATGGGTGATCCCCGGACTTGTTCCACTTTCGGCAAGGCAGTGGATGTCAGTCCCGGACCGCTTCGCTCGAGGCCCTTGCCGCGGCGAACTCCGAAGTCGGCATCCACTGGGGCCATTCGCGACTGTTGGCCAGATCGCGGGCGATGGACCAGTAGACCTCCAGGTCCTGGCTCTGGCCGCGATAGTCCCAGTCTGCCGACCACTCGTCGTTGGCCTGGTGATAGCGACGGGCCGTGTAGTCGTCGCGTGCCGCCGTACGCATGGCGACCGGCTCGTCGACGAAGGGACCCGAGGATTTGGCATAGACCATCGGGACGCCGCGCTTGGCGAGAGGAAAGTGGTCGGAGCGGAAGTAGAAGCCGGCCTGGGTCGACTGATCGGGTTCTATCGTCCGGCCCTGGATGGCGGCGACCGTCTCAAGTCGCGCATCGAAGTCAGACTGACCGTAGCCGATCACGCCCAGGTGCCGGGTGCGGCCGTAGACGTTGGCTGAGTCCATGTTGAAGCCGCCGACCGTGGTCTCCAGCGGATACAGCGGGTTGGCGGCATAGTACTCCGAGCCCAGCAGGCCGCTCTCCTCGGCCGTGAAGCCGATGAAGACCAGCGACCGTTCGTTGCGCGGGGCCGCGCCTGCGATCCTCGCCAGCTCAAGCAGGCCGGCGATGCCGGAGGCGTTGTCGACCGCGCCGTTGAAGATGGCATCGCCCTCGGCGTCGGGCGTACCGACTCCGATGTGGTCCCAGTGACCGGTGAAAAGGATCGTCTCGTCGGGATGGGTCGTGCCCGGCAGGCGACCGACGATGTTCCGGGTCTCGATCCGCTGCGAAGCGACGTCGAACAAGACATCCAGTTCGGCCCCTTCCAGCGCCACGGGCTGGAAGTCACGGCTGCGCGCCCGGGCCTTCAAGGTGTCGAAGTCGAGCCCCGCGCGCTGGAAAAGCTCGACCGCCACGTCCCGCTGGACCCAGCTCTCGACCGGCACGCGCTCACTGGCGTCCTCGCGTACGATGTCGAAGTTCGGGCCTGACCAGCTGTTCCGGACCGTCGTCCAGCCATAGGAGGCGGGAGCCTCCTCGTGGACGATGATGACGCCCGCCGCGCCCTGGCGCGCCGCCTCCTCGTACTTGTAGGTCCAGCGGCCATAGTAGGTCATCGCCCGGCCGCCGAAGGTATCCAGCGCGGGCTCCTCGAAGTCGGCGTCGTTGACCAGGACGACCAGGATCTTGCCCGTCATGTCCTGGCCCTTGAAATCGTCCCAGTCGCGCTCCGGGGCCCGGATACCGTAGCCGACGAACACCAGGGGCGCGTCGATGACGCTGACCTGGCTTTGACCCGGCCGCCGGGTCGAGACGACGATCTGCTCGCCCTGAACCAGAGGCAACGTCCAGTCGCCGACCGACAGCCGGACCTGGACATTGGAGGCAGTGAAGCGGTTCAGCGTCACGGCCTGGGTCCATCCGCCGTTCTCGCCGCCGGGTTCGAGGCCCGCCGCCGCCATCGCGCCGGACATATAGCCGATCACCCGGTCCTCGGCCGGGGTGGCGATGCCCCGTCCCTGATAGTCGTCGGCCGCCAGGATGCGGATGTGCTGGGACAGGCGGGCGGGGTCGAAGCCCGATTCTTGCGCGGCGGCGGGCAGGGCGAGGGCGAGGGCGGCGACGGCGGTCAGGAAACGCATGGACGGACCTTCGTGTGAACGACGCGCGAAGGTTTAAGGGGCGACCTCGCCGGTGTCGACCGCGGCCGGCTGGCGGTAGTGTATGGCCATAGTGATCCCGATCAGGGCGGGAACGGCCATGTAGCTGAAGCCTGGAGCCCAAGCCGCCGCCTGGCCCCGCAGCACGGCGGCGAGAGCGATCGAAAGCGCGGAGACCGCCCACAGAATGGTCCAGTTGCTGATCCAGACGCGGCCGCTGAAGGCCTGCTCAGGGCTCGGGTCGCCGCGCCGGAGGTGGTGGCGATACAGAAGCGCGAACAGGGTCGAGAGCATCAGACAACCGGCCCCATAAGCGATGTAGAGAAAGCGCAGATCCTCGATCCCTCGGGTCAGGTCGTCGCCGGCCAGAAGGCCACCGGAAAGGGCATGGACCGCGCCTTCCATGATGAGCCGCAGGGGAAAGACGTAGAGCAGCACCACGAACACCACGGCCAGGCTGAGCGCCGTCGACAGGCTGTCACGGTGCGACCAGAGGCGGCCGAGGTCGCGATAGCCCAGCCAGAACATGACGATCAGGGCGAAGGCCGCGCCATAGGCCGGGGCCTTGATCAGCATGGCCTTCATCTCGTCGAGCGTGGCGGGCGGCTCGCCTCCCCCCACGACCAGGAGCGTCACGGCAAAGGCGAAGGCGGCGTCGACGAAGGCGTCGAGCCGGCGGGCAATGTCATCCCTGGCGACGGTGGTCATGGGGCGAGTGTGCCGCGATCACTCGCATGATGCCACATCGCTAGTCACAAAACCTTGCATTGCATGGACTGGCGGGCATGGCAACCTTAGGGCGTCTACCTCGGGGAGGACCAATGCCGGACATCACTAGCCAAGAACTCATCGTCACTGACTATGTGTACGATACGTTTACAGGGGACTCCTTCACCTCGTACGACTATGGCGACGCGCGCTATTATACATTCGAAAGTCGACCAAACGAACGCTGGGTTGATACTGACCGCGACGGCTGGTGGGACTACGGCGTTCGAAATGTACAGGGCGGAGAATGGTGGACTTTCGACGGCTTCGCTTGGCGCAATTCGCGCGGCGAGATCATGGAGACGCTGGATGAGAACAGCTTTTCCGCCGGACAGACCAGTTTTTCCGATGGACGGGCAGACGATTCATCACTGATTAGCGAGTTCTCACCCGTCGAGGAGGCGAACAAGATCGGAGGCGATGGATGGATTTTCTGAAGCTATTCGTTATGTCTTTGGCGTTTACGACGATCGGCTCAACGTCGACTAGCGGTTCAATCAACCTACAAACTGTCACGTTGTCGGAGCCCATCTTGCTACCGGTGCTTACGGCCCGGCGGGTAGCACAGTCTGAGCTGCTGGTATGCATGTATCCTGGTTCGGAACCGCGCCTGTACAGCGAAGTCTCGAGGACGTGTCGCGGGGGTTCGGATCGATGTACGGCCTTTGTCAGTGTTCCAGCCAGCGAAGCAACGATCCTCACTGCCGGATACGACCTGACCAATCCGCCTGTTGAAGCGACCGAAGCAACTTGCGATTTGCCACGCTTCGAACCCACCGGCGTCTTGCAGTCAAATCGTCGGCTGCCTTTAACACCAACAGAGCGCTGATCGTCGATGGAGGCCCAGGCAGGGCTTGGCGATCACTCCACAAGCGCCACGGCCCCCGAAGCTGGGCACTCTGTGTCGCCGATGCGGGTCAGGGTCATCTCAAAGTAGGGCTTGGGCGGCTGGCCGTCGCGGACGTAGGAGCCGACCTCGCGGCAGCGGTCGCCCTCGATGGTGGCCACATACTGGATCGTCGCGCCCGGCCCAGCGGGAACCTGCCAGCGGAAGCCGGTATCGGTCACCTCGAACGGGTAGTCGCCCTGATAGCCCTGAGCGTAGCTGCGAAAGCCGTATGCGCCTCGCTGGGCGTCCCATGACACGATGGCCATGGCGTTGAAGGCCGTCGAGCCGTCGGCGGCATAGCCCCGGCCCTCGATGACGCGGATGGAGCCGCCCAGCATTGGAGCGACGCGCTCGGTCTGGGTCAGGGTCTGGCGACCCTCGGGGCCATTGATCATGGCCGTGCCGCGCCATTCGCCGTCGAGGAAGGCGAGGCGGTCGAGCGCCCCGCGCTGCTCCGGAGTCCCCGTTGGGTTCTGCATCTGGGCCAGCGCCGGGGGCGCGGTGAAGGTTATGAGGATCGCGGCCAGACCGGCGGCGAGAGAGCGGTTCGACATGGAAGCCTCCTCATACTTTGAGATACAACGCACTTTTTGTCAGGTCGGTCAACGCGCACGAAAAAGCCCGGCGGAGCGATCTCCGCCGGGCTTGTTCTGTCAGGGGTGGAAAGACGCTTAGTGCGCCACGTTCTTCCAGATGCGGCGGTAGCTGGCGTAGGTCAGGCCCGCGAACACCGCGAGGAAAGCGAGGACACCCATGCCCGTCTGCTTGCGTTCGGTCGCGCGAGGGTCGGACGCCCACGAAATGAAGGCGGCAACGTCCTTGGACATCTGGTCGACGCTGGCGACCGTGCCGTCATCGTAGGTCACCAGCCCGTCCATCAGGATGGGCGGCATGGCGATAAAGCCGCCCGGTGGCACATGCTCCGGATCTCCGTCCCAGAACGGGGTCATGTCACCGGCCATATAAGGGTTGTAGTACTGGCCGGCCCCGACGCGGAGACCCACCGGCGGATCCCCGTACCCGCTCAACAGCGAGTAGATGTAGTTCGGCCCGTCCTTGCGTGCCTTGGCCATGACCGACAGGTCCGGCGGATAGGCACCACCATTGGCCGCCGCACCGGCTGTGCGATTGGGCCACGGGTTTGGAAACCGGTCGGCCGCAATGCCCGGACGCATGATGGGCTCGCCCGTTTCGGTGTCGATGTCGGCAATCTGGGATTCCGCTGCAATCGTCCGGACGAAGCGGTTATCCGCGGGGCTGGAGGCCGAAGGATCGTAGAACGGTCCGCCGCGCTCGCCGAGGGTGCGGAACGACAACAGGTCCATCGAATGGCAAACCGAGCAAACCTCGCGATAGACCTTGTAGCCGCGTTGCAGCTGGGCCTGATCGTAGGTGCCCAGGGGGCTTTCGAACGCGAAGCCCCCAGACCGGGGATGCTTGGCCCCCCCGCCCGCCGCGAGGGCCTCGGACGATGACAGGGCGGCAATGGTGACAACCGCCACAGCGAGCCTTCGAAGAAAGTGGGTCATCCGGATCAACCTTTCTTCTCGGGCGAGGCCGGGACCGCACCGCTCATCGCATCGGGTCCTTTGAGAACCGGCTCGGAGATCGACAGCGGAATCTTCAGCGGTATCTCCTTGAGGCCGACGAAGGGCAGGATCACCACGAAGAAGGCGAAGTAGTAGAGCGTCGTAAGCCGTGTCAGCCAGAGATAGGAGTTCAGCTGACCGTCGAACAAAGTGAAGCTGGGCATGCCCGGCACCACCGGGGCATCCGGCAGCATGGCTCCGCACCAGCCCAGGATGAAGGCGTTCACAACAAAGATCGCATAGAAGATCTTGGCGGTCGGTCGGTACCGCATGGAACGGACCTTGGACGTATCCAGCCAGGGCAGCACGAACAGCACGCCGATCGACGCAAACATCGCAACGACGCCGCCGAACTTGTCCGGAATGGCCCGCAGGATGGCGTAGAAGGGCAGCAGATACCATTCCGGCACAATGTGAGCCGGTGTCTGCAGCGGGTTGGCCTGGATGTAGTTGTCGGCGTGGCCGAGTGCGTTCGGCACGAAGAAGACGAACACACTGAACATCATCAGGAACAGGATCAGGGCGAAGCCGTCCTTGACCGTGTAGTAGGGGTGGAAGGGAACGGTGTCCTTCTTCTCGCGCTCCTTGGGGATCAGGATGCCGACCGGGTTGTTCTGACCGGCAGTGTGGAGCGCCCACAGGTGGAGCACGACCACGCCGAAGATCACGAACGGCAGCAGGTAATGCAGCGAGAAGAAGCGGTTCAGCGTCGCGTTGTCGATCGCCGGACCGCCGCGGAGCCAGATCAGTACGGGCTCGCCGATCAGGGGAATGGCCCCGATCAGGTTGGTGATGACCTCGGCACCCCAGTAGGACATCTGGCCCCACGGCAGGACGTAGCCGAGGAAGGCCGTGGCGATCATCAGGAAGAAGATCACGCAGCCCAGAATCCAGATCATCTCGCGCGGGGCCTTGTACGAGCCGTAGTACAGGCCGCGCAGCATGTGGATGTAGACCGCGATGAAGAACATCGAGGCCCCGTTGGAGTGCACGTAACGGATCAGCCAGCCGCCGTTGACGTCGCGCATGATGCGCTCGACCGAAGCGAAGGCCATCTCGGTGTTCGGCTGATAGTGCATCGCCAGGAAGATGCCGGTGACGATCTGCACGACCAGGCAGATGCTCAGGATCGCGCCGAAAGTGTACCAGTAGTTCAGGTTCTTTGGCGTCGGCAGCGACAGATAGTCAGCGCCGAACCGCACGATCGGCAGCCGGGTGTCCAGCCACTTCTCGACGCCGGTCTTGGGAACGTAGGTGGATTCGTGTCCGCTCATCGCTCTTTGCCTCAGCCGATCCGGATGGTGGAACCGGCGGTGAATTCATACTCCGGCACGACCAGGTTGGTCGGGGCCGGACCTTTGCGGATGCGGCCCGACACATCGTAGTGCGAGCCGTGACAGGGGCAGAACCAGCCGCCGTAGTCACCTGTACCGAATGTCGGAATGCAGCCCAGATGGGTGCAGCTGGCGATAACGACCAGCGTGGCCTCATGGCCCGGCTTGGTACGCTCGGCGTCCGTTTGCGGATCCTTCAGGTCACCGGCCCGGTCCTCCGCGACAGCCCGCTGAAGTTCAGCGGCAGTGCGGTTGCGGATGAACACAGGTTTTCCCTGCCAGGTGATGACCAGCTGCATCCCCTCAGCGACCTTCGAGGTATCAAACTCGACCGTCGACAAGGCGAGGGTGTCGGCCGCCGGGTTCATGGAGTTGATCAGCGGCCAGGCCGCCATCACGCCGGCTCCGGCGGCTGCGGCACCCGCCGCGATGTGGATGAAGTCCCGACGCGTGGCTTCGCCCTCGGGCACCTCGCCATGCGGGCCTTCTGGATTCACGACCGATTCGGCCACGGTTCACCTTTCCAAAAACTGCGACGGCGGGCGCACCATATGGGCCCCGCCAGCGCGTGCGTTCCTATAGCGCGATGTGGGAGGCAGGGTACGGCCCGACTTTGCGGCGCATCGCCGCAAGATTTTCACGCTCGAAGAAACGCGCGAAACCAGGACCGCGACAGGACCCCTTCCCGCGCTTATGCAGGGCCTTAGAATGCGTCTCGCCCTTTTTCAACCGGCCATCCCCCAGAACGTCGGTGCCTGCATCCGTCTGTCGGCGTGTTTCGGCGTCGAACTGCATGTGATCGAGCCCACGGGATTCGCTTTCAACGACCGGGCGATGAAGCGCGCGGCCCTCGACTACGGCCCCCTGTCGCACATGAGGCGGCACGCCGACTGGGAGGCGTTTCAGGCCACGCGAGGCTCAGGACGGCTCGTCCTGTTCACGACGAAAGGGGCGACGCCGCTGAACGATTTCGCCTTCCGGCCGGACGATACCCTGCTGTTCGGATCGGAACCGTCAGGCGCGCCGGACCCCGTCCATGCGGCGGCCGACGCGCGGGTGGTGATCCCGCTGAAACCCGGCGCGCGATCGCTGAACCTGGCGGTCAGCGCGGGGATCGCGTGCTGGGAGATGGTGCGCCAGACGCGCCAATAGGTTGTCGAGAGCGCATCGGCGACCCTGGCTATAGCCCGCTGCGTGCATCCCGACGCTCAGGCCCCGCAAAACCGGGCGCTGACGGTCAGTTCGAGCCGCGCGCCTCGGCCGGATTGAGCCGGATCATCTCACGGTTCAGGGTCGCTGCGATCGTGACCCAAAGCAGATAGGGCAGGACCGGCAGGGCCGCCGCCGGACGGATCGACCAAAAGACGGCAACGACCGCCACAAGCGACAGCCACAGGAGGGCGACGTCGATCAGGGCGAGATCCATGCGCCTTCGCCCGAAGAACAGCCACGACCATCCCGCGTTCAGCAAGAGCGATCCGACATACAGGGCGAGCACTTCGGGCCGCGACAGGCCGGTCGCCTCCCAGATCATCCAGCCGGCCCAGGCGTTCAGGGCGAACAACAGGCTCCAGACCACCGGAAAGGCCCAGTTCGGTGGAGTCCAGGACGGCTTGTTCAGCCCCGTGTACCAGACCCCTGGCTTGAACAGGCCGCCACTGGAGGCGGCGACGAAGTTCAGGGCCGCAAAGACGGCGACGGCGATCCACATTTCGGTGCTCATGGCGGCATACTAGCGGAATCCGCCCCCCACGGCGCGCGTGACGTGCGGTCTAGACCAGCTGCCAGATCATCATGGCCAGCCCTGCGACCGCTGCGGCCCCGACGACGCAACTGAGACATCCGATGATCTGGATGAGACGACGGCGGTTGCCGGGATCCAGATTGACTTGCATCCCTCGCACTTGGACGCCGGTCTGCGGCCAAGCCGGCGGTCGAGGTGTCGCGCGTCCAGCTGCCACGCGGCCTCACACCGCAGGGTAGGTCGTCGGGATTGCCTCGGCGGAGGCCCGGTGGTCGTGTCGCTGCAACCTGGAGGGCTCGATGATCTATATCGTGATGAACGGTTTGCCGATCGCGGCGGCCACCGCTGCCGGGCTCGCCGCCGGCCTTCTGATGCGGTGGCTGCTCGGACAAGCAGGGCTGGGAGGGGCCGCATCCCCGTCCCTGCCCCCGGCGGTCCTGATCGCGGTCGTCCTGGCCCAGGCCTGGCTGTGCGCCATCCTGGCGGGAGCGCTGATCCTCGCCCCGCCCGAAGCCGGAGCCTGGATCATGGCCATCGGCAGCGCCCTGGTGATCTGGATCGGCTTCGTCGTCCCGGCCACCGTCGTGAACCACGCGCACCGGGACCTGTCCGCCGATGCGATGACGGTCGACAGCCTGTGCTGGCTGGCCGTCATGGTGACACAAGCCGTCGTGCTGAAGTCGATCGGCCTCGTGCCCCCGCCGACCTGACCGGTGCGCGCCTACTCCGGCGTTTCGGCCGTCTCGATCGCCGCCAGCGAGGGGCGCTCGGCCGCCCTGGCCCGAGCCACCGCCTCGGTCGCCCGCATCACGCGCAGCACGTTCTCGCCCGCCAGCTTGCGGATGTCGGCGTCGGTCCAGCCCTCGGCCATCAGGGCGGCCAGCAGCCGGGGATAGGCGTCAACGCCCTCCAGCCCTGTCGGCAGGCGCGGCACACCGTCGAAATCCCCTCCCAGTCCGACATGGTCAATCCCGGCGACCGTCCTCACATGCTGGATGTGGGCCACGACGTCGGCGATGCCGGTGGGCGGTGCCGGGTTGGCCCCGTCCCAGGTCGCCATACCCGCCGTCACCGCCGCCGGGTCGCCCGGCTCCAGCGAGCCCAGCCGGGCCTGTTCGGCCGCCCGCGCGGCGCTCCAGGCACGGAACGCCTCGTTGATGAAGCCCGGCACGAAGGTGACCATCACCACCCCGCCGTCCTCGGCCATCCGGGACAGAACGCTGTCGGGTACGTTCCGCGGATGGTCCGTCACACCGCGGGCGGAGGAGTGGGAAAAGATCACCGGGGCCTCCGACACCCGCATGGCGTCCAGCATGGTCTCTTCAGACACATGGCTGAGGTCGACCAGCATCCCCAGCCGGTTCATCTCGCGCACGACCGCCTCGCCGAAAGGCGACAGTCCGCCGTGGCGGGGCGCGTCCGTGGCGCTGTCGGCCCAGGTCGTGGTGCGCGAATGGGTCAGGGTCATGTAGCGCACGCCCGCCTCGTGGAACTCGCGCAGCAGCCCCAGCGAATCGTCGATCGAATAGCCGCCTTCGATGCCCATCAGGGACGCGATTCGCCCCGCCCGGTGGATGCGCACCACGTCGTCGGCGGTGGTCGCCAGCTCGAACACGTCCGTGTGGGCGTCGACCATGCGGCGCACGACGTCGATCTGCTCGAAGGTCGCCTTGGCCGCCTCGACCGGCGTCAGGCTGGCAGGGACATAGACCGACCAGAACTGACCGCCCACCCCACCGGCGCGCAGTCTAGGGATGTCCGTGTGCAGCCGGGTCGATCCGGCCAGATCGGTCGTCAGATCGACCGCATAGGGGTCCGACCCGTGGGCCTGACGCAGCGCCCAGGGCAGGTCGTTGTGCCCGTCAATCAGCGGCGTCCGCTCCAGGATGCGACGGGCGCGGGCCTCGCCGTCCTGGGCGGCAGCCGGCAGAGCCAGCGCGAGGGAACAGACGGCGAGCGTCAGGGCGCGGATCATGGGACAGCCTCCGGGTATCGATGGGCCAGTGTTGCAGACCCCGGCGGGCCCCGTCACTCCCCCAGACTCAGCCGTCCGATCAGCACGGCCGCGCGCTGGGACTGGCGCACCAGGCTGTCGAGATCGACCCACTCGCCCTCCGCATGAGCGAGGCCGCCCGCGATGCCCAGGCCGCCCAGGGTGTCGACGTCGGCCGCGACAAAGCCGCTGTCCGCCGCGCCGCGCCGCGCCGGATCGAAGGGCGACATCGCAGGCAGGCCAAGGTCGCGGTTGACCGCGTTCAGTCGCTCCAGCAGCGCCAGATTGCCCGGTGTCGGCGCCATGGGCGGATAGCCATCGTCGCCGAAGACCAGTTCGGCCGTGGTTCGGGTCAGGTTCTGCTCGACGATCTCCGCCATCCTCGCCCGCGCCCTGGTGTCCTGTTCGGGCGTCAGGGTCCGGAGGTCGCCGCGCGCGACCGCTGTCTCGGCCACGATGTTGGTCTTGCCTGAGGCCTGGACGCGAAAGCCATCCTCGTCGATCTCTGCGGGGGTACCACCGGCGATGACACCGACGTTGTAGGTCAGGTTCGGCTCCGGGAGCTCTCGCCGGAAGGTGTCTAGAATGCGGGCCATCTCATAGATGGCTCCATATCCGAGGGTCTCGTTGAACACGCCGCTGGAATGGCCGGTCACGCCCCCTGTCGTCAGCGTCCAGCTGGCGGCGCTTCGCCTCGCGATCGTGCCGAACTCCGCGCCTGCCTCCGTCGCCAGATTCTCGAACTCCAGGGCATAGTCGGCGACGCGCCCCGCCTCGATCAGCTCGCGGCGCGCGACGGCCAGCGGTGTGCCCGGCCGCTCCTCGTCACCGGTCAGGAAGACCGTGATGTTCGAACCCTCAAGGGTCCCCGCCGCCTGCATGGCCCTCAAGGCGGCGATGATGACGGCCACCCCGCCCTTGTCGTCGCCGATGCCGGGTCCGGTCGCCCGGGAGCCGTCGCGCACAAAGGTCTGGAAGGGGCTGTCTGTCTCGAACACCGTGTCCAGATGGCCGATCAGAAGGACGTTCTTTCCGCCACCGTCATGCGTCGCGATCAGATGTCCTGCCCGGCCCGTCTCGGCCATGTTGACCCAGCGCACCTGAAACCCCAGCAGCTCCAGTTCGTTCCGCACCATTTCGCCGACGGCGCGCACGCCCGTAAGGTTCAACGTGCCGGAGTTCTGGTTGACCATCCGCTCCAGCAGATCGATGTGCCGGCCGTGCTCGGCCACCACCGTCGCCATGATCGCCCGTTCCGCCTCCGGGTTCTGGGCGAGGACAGGGCCGGCGAGCAACAGGCCGGCGACGAGGGGCAGGATCAGACGCATGGGGCTCTCCGGGTTCGGCTCAGCTTGGCCCGCCTGGAACGCGCGGTAAAGCGGTCCCCCGGTGACGCGACCGGCGAAGCATGGTTCAACCGCGGTATGAACCACGCCCCCCTGCACGACACCGCCGAAGCCCCCTCCCTCGATCAGAAGAAGGCCGAAACCCGAGCCTGGTTCGAGACCCTGCGCGACCGCATCCATTCGGGCTTCGAAACCCTCGAAGACGCAGCCCCCGCAGAGCTGTTCCCCGGCGAGCCCGGCCGTTTCGTCCGCACGCCCTGGACGCGGCACGAAGGCGGCGGCGGCGTCATGGGCATGATGCACGGCCGCCTGTTCGAGAAGGTCGGCGTCCATGTCTCGACCGTCCACGGAACCTTCCCGGCCGACTATGCCAGGACGGTCCCCGGCGCGGAGGAAGACCCCCGCTTCTACGCCACCGGCATCAGCCTGATCTGCCATCCGGTCAGCCCCAGGGTGCCGGCGGTCCACATGAACACCCGTTTCATCGCCACGACGAAAAGCTGGTTCGGCGGCGGCGCCGACCTGACGCCCGTACTGGACGTCGAACGCACCCAGGATGCTCCCGACACCATCGCGTTCCACGCCGGTATGCGCACGCCATGCGACGCCCACGACCCGACCTGGTATGCAAAGTACAAGGCCTGGTGCGACGAATACTTCATGCTGCCGCACAGGAACGAGATGCGCGGCATCGGTGGCATTTTCTACGACCACCACGACAGCGGCGACTATGCGAAGGACTTCGCCTTCACCCGCGACGTCGGCACGGCCTTCCTCGACACCTACGCCGCCATCGTCGCCGGGCGGATGCACGAGGCCTGGACCCCCGAGGAGCGCGAGGAACAGCTGATCCGGCGCGGCCGCTACGTCGAGTTCAACCTGCTCTACGACCGCGGCACGACCTTCGGCCTGAAGACCGGCGGCAATGTCGAGTCGATCCTCAGTTCAATGCCGCCCGTGGTGAAGTGGCCCTAGCGGTGTCGGTCAGCCCGCCAGAAAGGTCCTGATCCAGGCCCCCACAGGCGCTCGATCATCTTCCGCCCCCAGGCTTTCGACCGCCCGGTTCACGAGCGTTTCCTCGATCCGCCCACGCCGCCCCTCGACCAAAGACCGGGTAAAGGCGCGGCTGAACTCGGGGTGGGGCTGCATCGAGATGGCGTCGTCGCCCCAGGCGAGGCCGGCCTGGGGCGTGAAGTCGCTTTCCAGCACCACACGGGCGTCGGAGGGCTTCACCACCACCTGATCTTGATGCGAGGCCGACAGCGCGATGTCGGTGAGCGCCGGTGTCATCCAGGATTCCGCGCCGACGACGCGGTAGCGGTGCAGGCCGACGCCCCAGCCGCGAGGCGATTTCTCGACCCGCCCGCCGAGGGCCTGGGCCATGGCCTGGTGGCCAAAACAGATGCCGACGAGCCGTGTCCGGCCGCGTGCCGTACGGATCCAGTCCAGCAAGGGCGGGATCCAGCTGTGGGCTTCATAGACCCCCGCCGCCGATCCGGTGATGATCGCCCCATCGAACGCGGCCGGGTCCGGCAGATCGCCGGCCTGGACGTCGAAGGCCCGGGTGGTGAAGCCCTCGCCCAGAAGGTCCGCGAACATCGTCGGATAGTCGCCGTGCGCGTCTCGCAACGTCGCGGGCGGACGACCGGTCTCGAGCACGGCAATGCTGGGCATGAATCTTCCGCGAACCTGGGGACGAACCGCGCGCAGATAAGGCGTATCGTCGGCGAATGCGCTAGAGGGCGCGCATCGGCCCTGTTCGCCGATGGCCGCCAATGAGTTTCGCCATGGACGCCGACGCCGGACCCGTCGTCCTCATCAACGTCTTCAAGGTCCAGCCCGAAAAGCAGGACGAGCTGCTGGAGATGCTGGCCGCCCTGACGCGAGCCCAGGTCGACCTGCCCGGCTTCGTCTCGGCGACCCTGCACCGGGGGCTGAACGGCAAGACCGTGGCCAATCACGCCGTCTGGCGCTCGGTCGAGGACTGGAAGGCCATGACGCGCGACGAAGGCGTCGCCGCCGCCATGCGCCCGATCATGGCCATCGCCACCTTCGAGCCCAATCTCTACGAGGCCGGAGAAGTCATCAACTGACACCTCGCCCGCTGCGCGCCCGGGCTTTCGCGGGTGCCGGGGCCACGCCAGAAATCTTGCCAGACGGCCTGTAAGCCGGGTTCTGTTCCTGCCGAGGCAGGCGACGATCATTCCTCTGGACCGGCCATTGCTGGACGGTTCTCGCGACCTACCCGGGCGCCTCGGGCGGTGAACCCTGCGGCCGAAACCGCGCGACGCCCCTATTCGGTCTTGCTCCAGGCGGGGCTTGCCATGCCGTCCCTGTCACCAGCGACGCGGTGGGCTCTTACCCCACCCTTTCACCCTGACCCGCGTCGAAACGCAGGCGGTTTGCTTTCTGTGGCGCTATCCCTCGGGTTACCCCGGGCGGGCGTTACCCGCCGCCTTTTCACCGTGGAGCCCGGACTTTCCTCGACGGAAGCAAGCCCCCGCCGCGACCGTCCGGCCGTCTGACGCGGCGAGAGATGGACCCTCATCGCCCAGGCGTCAACGCGCAGTCAGCCTTCATCACTGGCAGTTCAGCGATATTCGAGACAACATGAAAACCGCCAAGGGGGAACCGGGACGATGCTCATCCAGGCTGTGACGACCGCACTGGCACTGGTGCTCGCAGGCCAGGACGTACCTGTTGATCGTGCCGCGGAGATCGAGGCTGAGACGTTGGCCGACTTGCATGCCGAGACGAGGATTCTTTGCGAGACACGGCCCCGACCTGCCAATGAGGCTGTGGATGCCTGCGTTCAACGGCGCTCGGCCGCGCTGCTGGCGACCTATGGATCGCCGGCCGCCGCACTGGCGGCCGCCGTCGGCACCACGCACGCGAGCGGGACCGGACGCCTTGGATTTCCAACCCTTGCCCAGACGACGCAAGAGACCAGAGTCACTGATCCTGCGGCCCGATCATCACCGGTATCACGGCCCACGCGCTGCCGGCAGGAGACGACACGCAGCGAGGACGGAAACTCGGTCTCGACCCGACTGGTCTGTGGAAGCGGCGGCGAGACCGAACAGCAGGTCCGCGACATGCTGGATGATGCGCTGAACGGCGATTAGTTCAGAACACCCGTGACGCTCTCGACCGTCGCCAGTTGCAGCACGCCCATCAGGGTCGCGCGGGTCTCGCCGTCGGCGACGCCGTCGACCTTCGACGGCCGCCAGTGGCGCTGGAAGGCCTCGACCGTGATCCGGGTCTCATCGGAGTAGACGCCGTCGGGCCGAGGCTCATAGCCGAGCCGGTGGAGGCCGGCCTGCAGCACGTGGACGCCCAGTCCACTGTCTCCCATCGACAGGGGTGGTCCCAGGGCCGCGATCCGTTCGCCCGCCGGTTCGAACCACAGACCGTGGCGATGCTCGGCCAGTCGCTTCCAGGGAAACAGCTCGCCCGGGTCCTGCTTGCGGGTCGGGGACACGTCCGAGTGGCCAAGGATACGTGCGTCCTCGATCGACCAGCGGGCGCGGATCTCATCAAGCAGAGAAATGACGGCGTCGATCTGGACCTCGGGAAAGGGCCGGTATCCCCACTCGTGGCCCGGATTGACGATCTCGATGCCGATCGACACGGCGTTGATGTCGGTCTCGCCCCGCCACCCGCTCCTGCCCGCGTGCCAGGCGCGGCGTTCCTCGGCGACCAGGCGCAGGATCGAGCCGTCCTCATCGACGAGGTAGTGGGCCGAGACCCTGGCTTCGGGGTCCCGCAGACGCGCGACAGCCGCCTCTGCGGTCTGCATGCCGGTATAGTGCAGGAGCACCATGTCGGGCGGACCGCGACGCTGGTCAAAATTGGGGGACGGAGCCTCGGTGATGGCGAGCATCAGCCGGCCTCGATCAGCGGTTGGGCCGCTCCCAGCCATAGGCGACCCAGGTCTCGCCGACCTTCTGGGCTTCGATCACGTCGTCGCTGCGGCGTGCGCGGACAAAGGTCCGGCGCCGTGCTCGCATGGCGAGGCCTGCGAAGAATACCAGCACGCTGGCGCACAGAGCGATCACGGCCACGGCCGCCGCAGTGAACACCGCTAGAATCGCGCCGACCGTCAGAGCCGCCACCGTCGCGATCACGCCGCCCAGCCACATGAGCGGCGCAAGCAGCCCCTGATGGCGGCGGTTGTGGAAGCCGATCGAAGCGAAGCGGTCGTTGGTCATTGCGGATCCCTGCTGGACGCGTTTCGGCGGACCGAACCAGCGCCTGAACCCTCAATGTCGGTCCATAGAGATGAACCGTCAATGACCGGCCGCATCACAGGCGAGTGTGCCGCAGGATAAGGCCGGGATGCAGGCCGGATCGCCTCAAAGCGGCTGATCGGCCAGGACCGTAGCCCCCTCGCCCCGCATCCTGGCCGTCTGGACCTGGCGCATGGCGGCCTGGGCCTGGGGATCGGCCATCACGCCGCCCAGCATGACCAGCGCCCGCGCCGCCTCGGACTGGACGCCGAACGCCTCGGACAGAGCCTCCCACGGCGACAGAGGTTGCGGGAAGCGCTTGTAGCGGACCGACTGGTCCTCGGGGATCTCGGCCAGTTCGCGGGCCTTGGCGATGGCTTCAGACAGGCCACCGAGCTGGTCGACCAGACCGAGGCTGCGCGCCTGTGCCCCGGTCCAGACACGTCCGCGTGCGATCTCGCGAACGCGGGCGATCGGCAGGCGACGACCGGTCGAGACGCGCTGGACGAACTCTTCGTAGGTGCGATCCATCGAGGCGGCGAAGGCCGCGCGTTGTCCCTGGTCGAACGCGGTGGCCGGCGAGAAGGCGTCGGCATACTCTCCGCCGACCGACAGGCCGCGCAGATCGACGCCAAAACGGCCGAGTGCCTCGGACACCACGAACTTGCCGCCGAACACGCCGATGGAGCCGGTCAGGGTCGAGGGCTGGGCCACGATCCAGTTGGCCTCCGAGCTGATCCAGTAGCCGCCGGACGCGGCGTATTCGCCCATGGAGACCACGACCGGCTTGCCCGCCGTTTTGGCCGCGCGTACGGCCGCCAGGATCTGCTCGGACGCCTCGGGCGAGCCGCCGGGCGACGACACGCGGAAGACGATGGCCTTGACGGCGCTGTCCTCGATCGCGTCGTAGATGGCCTCGGCCGTTCGGTCGGAATGGATTGATGACCCGCCGCCGAATCCGCCGGTGCCCCCTGCGCCGGTGACGATCGCGCCCTCGCCCCCCACAATGGCGATGGCGTCGCGGCCCGATCCACTGCGCAGTCCTTTTGCGGAGGCGTAGTCGTCGAAAGACAGGATATCGGCTCCACGCCCGGCCCGTCGCCTGGCCTCGGCCTCGGCCTCCTCGACCTGTCCGACCTTGTCGACCAGCTTGAGCGCCAGAGCCTGGTCCGCCGAATAGGGCCCGGCCTCCAGTGTGGTTTTCAGAGCGGGTGCCTCGACCCGACGATCCAGCGCGGCATTGGCCACAGCCGAGTCGTAGATCGACGTCATCCACGCCGTCATCGCCTCGCGGTGCGGGCCGGTGTAGTCGCTCTGGGTGAATTCGTTGACGGCGTTCTTGTACTCATAGCGCTGCTCGAACTGGGCATCGACGCCGTAGCGTTCGAACGCGCGGCCAAGGAAGATGCTGTCAGCAGAGAATCCGGTGGCCTGGAAGCTGGCGGTGTTCTGCATCCAGAGTTCGGAGGCCGAGGCCCCGACCATGTAGCTTGAGATCACTGTCCCGACCGGCAGAAACCCCTGCGAATGGGCAATCACCGGCTTGCCCGCGGCGCGAAAGCGTCGAACGGCCTGGCGGATCTCGTCGGCAGAGGCGGGGTTTATCCCGGCTTCAGGAAGCCGGATCAGCAACACCTTGACCGCGGAGTCGCGCTCGGCCTGGGCCAGAACGTCCACGACCTCCATAACGGACAGCCCGGAGCCTCCGAAGGACGCGAAGGGATTGTCGCTCTCCTGGTCGGTGATCCCCTGGCGCAGGTCCAGCTCCAACACTGTATTGGCGGGCGTGGAGGTCGGTGCGGCGGTCGCCGCAGCCCCGATGATCAGCACGATCGGCAGAACCACCAGGAACAGGATCAGGCCGGTGAAGACACCCAGCACCGTCAGGAAGAATTGTTTCATGGGCGGGGGAGCGTCCGGTCAGCCGGCCACGGTCGGCCTTGGCTCGACCATAGGCATGGGACTGTCACCGTCAAATGAAGGTCATGTAATCGGGGGCGAAGATGGCGCGCATGCGCCTGGGCTGGGGGTCAGACGGAGCCCAGGGTCCGCAAGCGCGCGCGCGGGTGAACCTCGTTCTGGCTCATGACCACCGTCTGACCGCGGAACCGCTCGATGATCGAGCGCACATAGGGCCGGATCTGCGGACCGGTCAGCAAAACGGCCGCCTCCCCCGACATCGCGATTCTTTCGAACACGTCGCGAACGTTTCGGATGAAGTCCTGCAGCCGGCTGGGGGCCATGGCCAACTGCCTGTCCTCACCCTGTCCAACAAGGGCTTCGGCGAAGGCGGCCTCCCACTCCGGCGAAAGGGTGACAATCGGCAGGGCACCGTCCTCGCCCTTGTGCTGCCAGCACAGCTGGCGCGCCAGGCGCGTGCGGACGTGCTCGACCAGCGTCGTGACCGAGCTGGAATGCGGTGCAGCCTCGGCCAACCCCTCCAGGATCGCCCCCAGATCGCGGATCGACACCTTTTCGCGCAGCAGGGCCTGAAGCACCCGCTGCAGCGTCGTGACCGTGACGACCGAAGGCACAAGTTCGTCGACCAGTTTCTTCTCCTCCGGCCCCAGCTCCTTCAGCAACTTCTGGACCTCGGCATAGGAGAGCAGGTCAGCCATGTTCTCCTTGAGGATTTCGGTCAGATGCGTGGTCAGCACGGTCGACGGATCGACGATGGTGTAGCCCCGAAAAGTCGCTTCTTCCCTCAGGGTCTCGTCGATCCAGGTCGCAGGCAGACCGAAGGCAGGCTCCTTGGTGTGCTCGCCAGGCAGTTCGACCTGCCGTCCGGCCGGGTCCATGGCCATCAAAGAACCGAGGCGGACCTCGCCCGTCCCGGCCTCCATCTCCTTGATCCGGATGGCATACCCTTGCGTCGGCAGGCGCATGTTGTCGAGGATGCGGACCGAGGGCATGACGAAGCCGAACTCCTGGGCCAGTGCGCGGCGCAGGGCCCGGACCTGATCGGTCAGGCGGCGGCCTTCCAGGTCGTTGATCAGGGTCAGCAGCGAATAGCCCAGCTCGATCTTGACCTCGTCAATGGTCAGGGCGGTGGAGATTGGCTCCTCGATGTCATCCTTCGGCTTGGCGCTGACGGCATCGTCCTGAATGGGCTGTGGCTTCAGCTTGGCCCGTCCCAGCCGCCAGGCCATGAAGCCCGCCCCCGCGGCAAGACCGAGGAAGGGCAGGATCGGCATGCCGGGGATCACAGCCAGCAGGGCCGAGGCGGCGGCCACCATGCCCAGGCTGACAGGGTTGGTCGCCAGCTGGGACACCAGCGCCTTGTCCGCCGACCCCTCGACGCCCGCCTTGGAGACCAGGAAGCCGGCGGCGATCGAGATGATGATGGCCGGCACCTGGGTCACCAGACCGTCGCCGATGGTCAGCTGGATATAGGTGTTGGCCGCATCTCCAAGCGGCAGGTCATGCGAAATGACCCCGATCAGGATTCCGCCGATGGCGTTGATGAAGACGATGATCAGGCCCGCCACCGCGTCGCCGCGCACGAACTTGGACGCACCGTCCATGGCCCCGAAGAAGGTCGACTCCTGCTCCAGTTCCTTCCTTCGCAGCTTGGCCTGGTCCTCGGTGATGAGGCCCGACGACAGGTCGGCATCGATCGCCATCTGCTTGCCCGGCATGGAATCAAGGGTGAAGCGGGCCGAGACCTCGGCGATCCGGGTCGAGCCCTTGGTGATGACCACGAAGTTCACCACCAGGATGATGGCGAAGATGATCACCCCGATGATGAAGTTGCCCCCCATCATCAGCTCACCGAAGGCAGCGATCACCTGACCGGCCGCATCGTGGCCCTCGTGGCCGTGGGTCAGCACCAGCCGCGTCGAGGCCAGGTTCAGGCCGAGGCGAAACAGGGTCGAGACCAGCAGAACGGTCGGGAAGATGGCGAAGTCCAGCGGCCGCTTCATCATCAGCGCCGTCATCAGGATCAGCACCGACGAGACGAGGCTGAGCGCGAGCAGCAGGTCCAGCAGGAATTTTGGCACCGGCAGGATGAGCAGCAGGATGACGCCGATGACGCCGACTGCCATGCCGACCTCGCCGCGCAACAGCCAGCCGCGCACGTCCGAGCCCGTCGGACGCGCCATACCGTCCTTCATCATGACGGGAGTATCGGTCATGCCCGTCCGAGCGCGGTCAGGGCGAGCCGCGTCGCCTCTGCGATCACAGCCTCGTTCTTCGGATCATCGGTGGCAGCGTGGTAATAGGCAGCGATCACGAGGGGGGTACCGGTCGGCGGATAGAGGATGCCGATGTCGTTGGTCGGGCCATAGCCGCCGGTTCCGGTCTTGTGGGCAACGTTCCAGTCCGCCGGCACCCCGGCCCTGATGCGCGCCATACCGGTGGGCGAGTCGACCATCCACTTCAGCAGGAGCGCCCTCGATGCCTCGGAAAGCGGCGTCCCCGCGTCCACAAGCAGGCGCTGGATGTTGGTCGCCGACTGCAGCGGCTCGATGGTGTCCTTGTCGCCCTCGAGGCGATTCATCTCCGGCTCGAACCGGTCGACCCGCGTCGTCGCGTCGCCGATGCTGCGGTAAAAGGCCTGCATGGGCTCGATGCCGCCCATTGCCCTGAGCAGCAGGTTGGCGGCCGGGTTGTCCGAGACCTCGACGGTGCCCTTCATCAGCTGTTCGACGCTGAGCGAGCCGCCGATCGCGGGCTCGGTGACGGGGGCATGGTTGATCAGGTCGGCGCGGGTGATCGGGATCATCCGGTCCAGCCGCTCCTCGCCCGTCTGGACGCGCAGCAGGGTCGCGGCGGCGAGGTACATCTTGAACGTCGAGCAATAGACGAACCGCTCATCACCGCGCCACGCCAGCACGCGGCCGGTCGCCATGTCACGGGCCGCGAAGCCAAGCCGACCGCCTTCGCGGGCCTCAAGGGCGGAGAGGTCAAAGGCCTCTGGAGCCGGCGCTGGACCACCCTTCGGCGTTTCGGCCGCATCCCCCGGCGCACAACCGAGGACACCCAGTGAGGCCAGGCCGGTCAGGACCGTCCGACGATCGCTCACGCCGCGCTCGCGCCGTAACCCGACCCCGAGACGCCGGTCTGGGGGGCCATGATCGGCGTGCCTTCGTCGGCGTATTCGTTGAGCTTGTTCCGCAGCGTCCGGATCGAGATTCCCAGGATATTGGCCGCGTGAGTCCGGTTGCCGAGGCAGTGGCTCAGAGTGTCGAGGATCAGCGATTTCTCCATCTGCGCCACAGTCTGCCCGACATAGGCCCGGCTCACGGCGTCCGCAGTCTGAGCCGCCCGCGCGGCAGGGCCGCTGTCGCCCATGCCACCGGGTGCGACACCCAGCGGCTGCCCGTCCGGGAGGCGGATAGCCTCGAGGTCGATCTCGGGACCGACCGCCAGCAGAACGGCACGGTGCATGGCGTTCTCAAGCTCGCGCACATTGCCCGGCCAGCGATGTCCGGCCAGGGCCCGGCGCGCGTCGGCGGAAATTGTGCGGACGGGCACACCGTTGGCGACGGCGTATTTCTTGATGAAGTGATCGGCCAGCACCGCAATATCGCCCGGCCGCTCGCGCAGGGACGGCAGACGCAGATTCACGACGTTCAGCCGGTAGAGCAGGTCCTCGCGGAAGGTACCCTCGCTGACCGCGCGCGCCAGATCGCGGTTGGAGGTGGCGATGATGCGGATATTGACCGGCACGGGTTTGGTACCGCCGACCCGGTCGATGATCCGTTCCTGGATGGCGCGCAGCAGCTTGGCCTGAAGCCGGGCGTCCATCTCGCTGATTTCGTCCAGCAGCAACGTGCCGCCGTCGGCCTCCTCGAACTTGCCGATGCGGCGGGCAACGGCACCGGTGAAGGCCCCCTTCTCGTGTCCGAACAGCTCGGATTCCAGCAGGTTATCCGGAATAGCGGCGCAGTTGACGCTGATGAAGGGCCGTTCCGCGCGCTTGGAGTTGGCATGGAGGTATCGGGCCATCACCTCCTTGCCGACGCCACTTTCGCCGGTGATCAGTATGGAGGCCTCGGAACGCGCCACCTGGTCGGCCAGTTGGGTTACCGCCTTCATGGCGGGATCGGCCGAGATCATCGGACGGTCATCGTCGGCCACCGCCGCGAGCACCGCCGCGATCAGGTCGGCCTCGGGCGGCAGGGGGATGAACTCCTTGGCCCCGGCGCGGATGGCGGCGGCGGCCTTTTCCGCATCGTTGTCGACGCCGCAGGCGACGACAGGCACGAAGATCCGCTCGGCCTCGTTGGCGGCGATCAGACCGGCGATGTCCAGGTTGTAGTCGACCATCAAGAGGTCGGCCCCCTGCCCGCGCCGGAGCTGTTCCGTCGCCTGGTCCGTGCGCTCGACGTGATTGACCTTGGCACCGTGTGCCATGGCCATCTTCACCGCCGCCGCCAGCTGTCCGCTAAGCCGTCCGACCACCAGAAGCCGCATGGGTCTTCTCCTCTAACATACTGGAGCACCCGGCCTTAAGCGGCCTGGTCCTCGGTCTTGATGATTTCTGTCATGGTCACGCCCAGGCGGTCCTCGACGACGACGACCTCCCCACGCGCGACCAGACGGTTGTTGACGAAGATGTCGATGGCCTCGCCGACCTTGCGGTCCAGCTCCAGCACCGACCCGCGGTTCAGCTTCAACAGCTGGGCCACCGTCATGTGGGCCTTGCCGAGAACCGCCGAGATGTTGACGGGGACGTCGAAGACCGTCGCAAGGTCGCTGGCGGACTTGTCCCCTGCCTCGTCAACCGTCGCGAGCGCTGTGGATTCCGGAAACTCTTCCAGAGCGAGATCGTCGGGGGCCATCAGAAGTCCTTCCCAGGGAGTACGGATTCGGCATGCCCGGCTTCCGACGCGAGCGCCGACATCAGGGCGGCAGAAATGCGCAGGGCGGCCGCCGCCGGGTCGAAGTCGGCCCGACCGTCGGCCCACTCAAGCGAGAAGGCGGCGACCGGCAGAGCCGCATCGTCGCGAAAGGCGAGCACCCCCGAGAAGCCGGCATCGGCGGCCAGGGCCTCGATCCCGGCACGGGCCGCATCGTCAAGGCCTGAGGCCCGGATCACGAGACGCGGCGAGGCATCGATCTCCTGCCCCAGTGCTTCAAGCGCGGACTGCACCGGCCCCAGCGGCAGGTGATCGAGGGCGACACCGGCAATCACGCGAGCAGCGGTCACGGCCAGCTCGGCGGACTGCGCGCGATGGGTCTGGGCGACGTGGTTCAGGGCCGGAACGGCGGTTTCCATGGCCTGGCCGATCGCAGCAATGCCCATGGCCTGGATGCTGCCCACCTCGGCCAGCGCCGCTTCACGGGCCTCCAGCCGGGCCTGTGCGACCAGAGCCTCCACCTCGGCAGGCAGATAGGCCCGCTTTGCCGGTCGGAAGGTGGAGGGACGCACGACCGAGCCCGCAGCGTCAAACTCGGTGTCAAAAGCGAAAGGTCGGCTGGTGAAGGGAGCGGGCTGGACCATGTCAGTAAATCAGCTCGTCATCGCCGGAGGCCCCGGCCAGCATGATCTCGCCTCGCGCGGCAAGATCCTTGGCCGCCGTCACCATGGCCATCTGGGCGGTATCGACATCCTTCAGGCGCACAGGCCCCATCGATCCCATGTCCTCGCGCATGATCTTGGAGGCCCGCTCCGACATGTTGGTGAAGAACATCTCGCGCAGCGTTTCCGAGGCCCCCTTGAGCGCCAGTGCGAGCTGATCCTTCTCGACGGCCCGGAGCAGCGTCTGGACCCCGCCCGGGTCCAGCTTGCTCAGATCCTCAAAGACAAACATCAGGGCCCGGATGCGCTCGGCAGATTCGCGATTGCGTTCCTCCAGCGCCCCGATGAATCTGGCCTCTGTCTGGCGATCAAAGCTGTTGAAGATATCGGCCATCATCTCGTGGCTGTCGCGCTTGGAGGTGTGGGCGAGGTTCGACATGAACTCGGTGCGCAGGGTCTGCTCGATCTTGTCGAGAATTTCGCGCTGCACGGGCTCCATGCGCAGCATCCGCTGAACGCACTCGAGGGCAAAATCCTCAGGCAGGGCGGTCAGCACCCGGGCAGCGTGGTCCGGCTTCACCTTGGACAGAACCACGGCGACAGTCTGGGGATACTCGTTCTTCAGATAGTTCGCGAGCACGGCCTCGTTCACATTGCCGAGCTTGTCCCACATGGTCCGGCCCGCCGGACCCCGGATCTCCTCCATCAGCCCGTCGACGCGGTCGGCGGGCATGAAGGAGGCGAGCAGTCGCTGGGTCTGCTCGAACGAGCCCATGACGGCTCCGGACCCGGACATGCCCGAGACGAACTCGACCATCAGTTCTTCGACGACCGTGGCGCTGACCGTACCGAGAGCGGCCATCGCCTGTGAGATCTCCTTGACCTCGTCGTCGTCCAGGCCCTTCCAGAGACGCGTGTGGTCCTCACCGAGCGCCAGAAGAATCACGGCAGCCTTCTCCGGACCCGACAGCTTCTTGGCGTCGTCGACCGAGACCTTCTTGGTGATCATCCGGGCTGCCATCAGCCCTCGTGCACCCAGCTACGGAGAATTGCGGTGGATTCGTCCGGGTGTTTTTCGACGAAGTCTGCGACCTTCCTGACCGAGGACGCCTTCACCTGTCCCTCGATCCGGGCGATGTCGAGCCGCTGATCCATCTCGGAGGGTGCCGACAACTGGCCCATCGCACCACCGACCACGGAGGTCTGCAAGGAGGTCACCGGCACCGGCCCGGCACCGGCACCGGCCCCGGCCCCGGCCAAGGCCGGCACACCACCGCCACCGACCGCCGACTTCATCAGGGGGCGCAGGACGAAGAAGATCAGCAGCAGGCCGGTGATCAGCAAGACCGCCAGCTCGACACCGCGGATGATGTCGTTCTTGGTGAAGTTGAAAAGCGGGTCGCCGCCATCGGTGCCCCCGGCCGAGACAAGGGCATCGCGGTTGAACCGGACGTTGGTGACCCGAACCTGATCGCCCCGGGCCTCGTCATAGCCCATGGCGGCCTTCACGAGGTCCTCGATCTGGGTGATCTCCTCGGCCGACCGGGGCTCATAGGTCGGCTCACCGCCAGGCTCGGCGGCGGGCGTCAGCTTGCCGTCGACGGCCACGGCGACCGACAGCTTTCTCACCTCGCCCGGCTCCTTGACCGTCGTCGTGGTGGTGTTGGAGATCTCGTAGTTTGTGGTTTCGCCGGTGACGCTTTCGGTGGAGCCGGCTGGCGTAGCGGCCGGGTCCTCTCCACCCGGAATATTGTTCGTCGCCGTCGCACCACCGTCCGGCAGGCCGGTCGTGTCCTGGGATTCCGATCCGTTGGCAGAGGTCGAGCGGACCACCTGACCGTCGGGATCGAACCGCTGCTCCTGGGTCGTCGAGCGGCTCATGTCGATGTCGGCCGTCACCTGAACCCGGGCGGCTCCCGGGCCGACAACGCCTTCGACCAAATCCTTGATGCGGGCCTGCAGCTGTGCCTCGGTCGATGTCTTGGCTTCCTCGGCGGTGGCGGAGCTGAAGCCTTCCTCGTCATCGGCGGCGGCAAGTGTCTGGTTGGTTTCATCAACCACAGTGACCTTGCCCGGCTTGAGATTGGGGACAGAGGACGCGATCAAGGCGCGGATCGCGCGGACCTGGTCGGCCGACAGCGCCCGTCCACCCAGCCCGACGACGACAGAAGCTGTCGGCTCGGCGGCGTCGGCCTGGAACAGCTCGCGACGGGGCATGGCGATCAGGACCCGTGCGGACTGAACGCCGCGGAGCGACATGATGTTGCGGGCCAGTTCGCCCTGCAGGGCCCGCTGCTCGCTGATCTGCTGCTGGAACTCCGTCTGCCCCATCACGGACTGGGTATCGAAGATCTCGTAGCCGACCGAACCCGAGGTCACGAGGCCCTTGCCTGCGAGCATAAGCCGGGCCTCGCCGACCTCGTCGCGGTTGACCATGATGGTCGAGCCGTCGCCCCGGGTTGAATAGGCGATACCCGCCTGTTCCAGCGAGGCGGTGATCTCGCCGGCCTCCCGCAGGTCAAGGTTGGAATAGAGAAGCGCGTCCGGAGCCTGGCCGACGCGCAACATCAGCACGACGAGGGCGGCAGCCACGCCTGCGCCGACCCCCAGCACCATGGCGAGGCGACCGATCCCAAACCTCTGCAACGCCGCCGTAAAGCCGCCCACGCGTCCCCACCCAAGGTACTGGCGGGTGCTACAGCCACCCCCCGCTAGGCAGAAACTGCCGCCCGCGTGGTTAACGGCGGTTTAAGTGGCGGGATCGATTACGATGTTTCCTTCCCCCTTTGAGAGGGGAGGCGGGCTCAGCCGCACCCGATCAGGCGGAAGCGAACAGCAGACGCCCGTACCCCATCCGCTCCCGCAGCATCGGCAGATCGGTGTGGGAGGTGGAGAAGCATCCGTAGGACCGGCCGAGACGACCCTCCCGGGCCAGAAACTCCGGGTCCGCATAATCCGCACCATGGACGATTATGGCGCGGTCGCGCGCAAGGTTGTTGGAGTACTCCAGCCCGTCCAGCAGGACATTCGGTCCCTGCTGCGATCCCCAGCTCGGGCCGGCGGTCGCATAGGCACCGACCGAAGACATGTAGCTCTCCGGGGTGTTCGAAAATGTCCGCGCAAAGCCGGTGTGTCCCGGGTCCGAACCACGGCCATGGCTGGTTCGCAGCGCCGTGACCCGGCCAGCGACAAGATCAACCTCGTACAGACGGTGATCACCGGAGAATTTCTGGAAGTCGACCAGATACATTCGGTCGCGGAGCGGAAGGCGCTCGTGATGAATGTCGAGTGCAGCCATGGCGCGGCTCATCAGCTCGGGACGGACGAGGCGTTGCGGATCGAGCGGCGGGGACGTGACCTGAACAGCCGGAGTGTAGGTCGGCCGGGGCGGAGGTGGCGGCAGCTCGGCGACCGTGACCAGAACCGGCGGAGCGGCCGTGGCACAGCCGGCAAGCATCGCCGCACCGCCCAGAATGAGACCTCGTCTCGATAGCCGCATGCGACGCCCTCGTAGCGGTTGGACCGAAGTCACAACCTGTTTCACAAATCAGGTCGCTGCAGCAAGCCAAGGCTTGGCGACCTTCCGACGCGGGGTAAGGTGCTTCACCGTAATCGGGAGGTATTCATGAAGTCCTTTTCTCTCGCCTTGTTGGCGAATCTGATCTTTTTCGGCGCTTCGCACGCGCAGCAAAGCCCTCCCTCACAGGCGATTCCCCGGAACGGCGAAACCGTGTTCGTTCAGGCGGGCAGGCTTCTGGCGGACCCGGAAAGCGGCGTTGTGCTGCGCGATAAAACTCTCGTGATCACCGCTGGTCGCGTCGCCGAAATCCGCGACGGCTTCGTCGGAGAGGGCAACGTCGTCGATCTTCGCCAGCATTTCGTCATGCCCGGACTGATCGACAGCCACGTTCACCTGACCAGCGAGCAGAACCCGAACGGTCGCCTGATGGCGGTGACGGAAAGCGACGCTGACCGGGCGATCCTTGGGGCGCAGTACGCGCGGCGCACCCTGATGGCGGGCTTCACCACGGTCGCTGACCTCGGCGGACCCAATGACTCGGTCTTCGCGCTACGGGACGGCATCGCGGCGGGCCAGATTCCGGGGCCTCGCATCGTCGCCTCGGGCCGGTCGATCTCGGTCCACGGAGGCCACGGCGATGTGAACGGCTAAAGCGAAGACATCATGCACCTTCTATCGTCCGAGAGCATCTGCTCGGGCCCCGAGGATTGCATGAGGGCCGTTCGAACGCAGGTCCGGGCGGGGGCCGACGTCATCAAGATCACGGCGACCGGCGGCGTGCTGTCCAACACGGCGGCGGGCCTGGCCCAGCAGTTCACCGACGCCGAACTGGCCGCGATTGTCGAGGTAGGCCATCGGATGGGCCGTCGCGTCACTGCCCACGCCCAAGGCGGCGACGGCGTGAACGCCTTCCTGCGCGCCGGCGGGGACTCGATCGAGCACGGCACCTATCTGGACGACGAATCGATCCGTTTGTTCCGCGCCAACGACGCCTATCTGGTGCCGACGCTACTGGCCGGGGATTTCGTGGCCCGCATCGCCTCAAGCCCGGGCAACTTCTTCACTCCTGCCCAGACCGCCAAGGCCCTCGAGGCCGGTCCCAAGATGCTCGACATGGCCGCGCGCGCCCACTCGGGTGGCGTCCAGATCGCCTTCGGCACGGACAGTGGCGTCTCGGCCCACGGCGACAACGCCCAGGAGTTCGCCCTGCTGGTCCGCGCCGGCATGACGCCGCTGCAAGCCATCCAGTCCGCCACCATCGTCGCAGCCGAACATCTGGGGCTGTCGAATGAGGCGGGCCGGATCGCGGCCGGAATGCCGGCCGACATCGTCGCCGTCGACGGCGACCCGCTGGCCGACGTGACCGTGCTGGAGGACATGGACTTCGTCATGCGCGCCGGCGTCGTCCATCGAAACGACTGAGCTTTGATCCGGCGCAGGGTCGGGCTAGTCAGCGAGCCATGACCCTGCCCCACCCGCTCCCGGCCCTGTCTGCCGTCGCTGCCGACTACGACGTCCTGCTGTGCGACGTCTGGGGCGTGATCCACAACGGCCGCGAAAGCTGGCCCGAGGCCTGCGAGGCCCTGACCCGGTTCCACCGGCAGGGAGGTCAGGTGGTCCTGATCTCCAACTCGCCCCGCCCGGCCTCGGACGTGATCGAACAGCTGGACCGGCTGGGCGTGCCGCGAGAAAGCTGGCAGGCCTTCGTGACCTCGGGCGACGCCACGCGGGCCGAGCTGGCAAAACGCGCGCCCGGGCCGGTCTGGATCATCGGCCCCGACCGCGACTGGCCGCTCTATGACGGGCTGCCCCTCGACCGGGCCGTGGGGGCCGCCGACGCTGCATTCCTGTCGGTGACCGGCCCCGTCGACGACGAGACCGAGACGCCCGAGGACTATCGCGAGCGGCTGGCCCCGGCCGCCGCCCGCGACCTTGAAATGATCTGCGCCAACCCCGATCGCATCGTCCAGCGCGGCGACCGGATCATCTACTGCGGCGGGTCTCTGGCGGATCTCTATGAACAGCTCGGCGGCCGGGTGACGATGGCGGGCAAGCCGTTCGGGCCGATCTATGCCCTGGCTCTTGCCGAGGGCGAGCGGCTGCTGGAGCGAACGATCGACCGCTCGCGCGTGCTGTGCATCGGCGACGGTGTGGTGACCGACGTCATGGGAGCCAATGCCCAGGCGCTGGACTGCCTGTTCATCGCCCAGGGCATCCACGGCGACGCGGCCCGAGGTATTGACGGAACGCTGGACCCGGACCGCGCCGGGGCCCTGCTGACCGCCGAAACGGCCTATGCGCGATACGCGGCGCTGGAGCTGAGGTGGTAGTCCTCGCCAAATCGCCACGGTCCCGCTAACACCGCGCCATGATCACCGGACCCCACGCCTCGGGCGGCTATATTCTGGAAGAACTCTCGCCCGGCATGGTGGCGGTCAAGGACGTGATCATCACGGAGGAGCGCATCCAGCAGTTCGCCGAGGCGTCCGACGACTTCAATCCTGTGCACATGGACGAGGCCTTCGCCTCAAAGACCGCCTATCGCGGCCGTATTGCTCATGGCCTGCTGAGCGCGTCGTTCGGATCGGCGGTGGTGGGCACCATCCTTCCGGGTGCCGGCGCGATCTATCTCAGCCAGACCTTGTCTTTCCACAAGCCGGTGCGCATCGGCGACGTGGTCCAGGCGCGGATCACGGTCGCAGCGGTGGACGCCGAGTCGGCCCGGGTGACCCTGCACACCGAAGGCTACGTCGGCAGCGAGCTGATCATGGGCGGCGAGGCCATCGTCCGCGTTCCCCGCCGCCGCCGCCCGGCCAGGGACTGACCGGGGCCGTCGTGCCGATCCAGATCGTAACCGGCTGGCGCGGCCTGTCGCCCGACCATCGCGGTGCCGCCGCCGCCGTGGGGGCCTTCGACGGCGTTCACCGGGGCCATCAGGCCGTCATCGGCGCGGCGCGCGAGGCGGCCGACCGTCTGTCCGCCCCCCTCGCCGTCGTCAGCTTCGAGCCGCATCCGCGCCGCTGGTTCCAGCCCGAGGCCGCGCCCTTTCGTCTGATGACCATCGGCCAGATGGCGCGCGCGCTGGAGTCCCAGGGCGTCGACCGTCTGTACATCCTGCCCTTCGATGCCGAAATGGCCGCCATGTCGGACCAGGCCTTCGCGCGGGATGTTCTCGCCGACGGCCTCGGGTTGAAGCACGCCGCCGTCGGCTTCGACTTCACCTACGGCAAGGGCCGCACCGGCTCGCCCGAGGCCCTGACCCGGGCCGGCCACCCCCTCGGTTTCAGCGTATCGGTCACCGATCGCGTCGATGACAACAGTGGCCTGAAGCTGTCGTCCAGCGCGGTCCGAGAGGCGCTGGCCGCCGGCGACATGACCCGTGCCGCCCGAATTCTCGGCCGCCCGTTCGCGATCGAGGGCGAAGTGGTTCATGGTGACAAGCGCGGGCGCACCATCGGCGTGCCCACCGCCAACGTCCGCATGGGCGACTATATGCGAACGGCCTATGGCGTCTTCGCCACCCGGACCCGACTGCCGGACGGCCGGCTGATCGACGGTGTCGCCAACCTGGGTGTTCGCCCCATGTTCGAGACGCCGGAGCCCCTGCTGGAAGTCTGGCTGTTCGACTTTTCGGGCGACCTCTATGGACAGGTCGTCGAGACCCAGTTGATCGCGCGGCTGCGCGGAGAGATGACCTTCGACGGCCTGGACGCGCTGAAGGTCCAGATCGACGCGGACGCCCGGGCAGCGCGGACCGTGTTGATGGTCCGGGCGTAAGCGTCAGCCCCGGGCTTCGGCCGCGGCCATCAGCATGTCCTTGACCGAGCTGTTCGTGCCCGTTTCGACGTCGTCGACCTTCCAGTTGCCGCCCTCCCGGACCAGTTCCAGGATGGCGGACTTCTCAATGCCCATGTTGGTGAAGACGACCGAGGCGCTGGCAGTGTTCAGGTCCCCTTGAGCCACGGCCATGGAGTTGACCACGAAGCCGTCCTGATCCTGGCACTGGCAGAAGATGTCGTACTCAATCGTTCCCACCTCTCCGTTGGCGGCCCGGAAGTCGTCGCCGATCAGGGCGTTCATGGTGCGCGAGAAGAGCGGGTCCTGACCGGCTGGGGGCGGCAGTTCCGACGGACCACCGGCGACATACTGGGCAAAGATGGCGCGGACGAAAGGCTCGGGCCCCTCCGCGGCGGCGGCATAGATCTGGTCGCGCGTCACCGGACCGGTGCCGATCGGCGGCACGCTGGCAGACGCCGAAGCCATGGCCTCGGCACCGTCGGCGGGCGCAGCCTCATCGGCGGGGGAACAGGCGGCCATGGTGACACAGGCGGTCAGGGCGGTGAGCGACATCAGGACGCGCATGGGCAGTCTCCCCTCGGGGGGCGTTCCCCGCGAACGCCCGTTCCCGAAGACGTTAGCCCAACGCGCCGCTTTTCCCAGCCCCCCGGCCCTGATAGGACCGCCTCCATGCAAGGGCGCTCGGTCATCGCGATCCGGATTAGCGGCCCGGCGGCGTAAGACGGGGCGCTTGAGCCCCCACGCCGACCGGGTCCTCACCCACGCCGTCCGCCCATCGATTTTCCGAGACAGATCATGTCCGACGCCCCCGTTGATTCAGCTCCTGCCGGCCGCGACTATCGCGAGACCGTCTTCCTGCCCGAGACGCCGTTCCCCATGCGGGGCGGCCTGCCGCAGAAAGAGCCGCTGATCATTGAGCAGTGGGGTGACCTCTACGGACAGCTGCGCGCCGAGCGGCAGAAGGCCAAGGCACCGCTCTATGTGCTGCACGATGGCCCGCCCTATGCGAACGGCGACATCCACATCGGCCACGCGCTGAACAAGACACTGAAGGACTTCGTGGTCCGCAGCCGGTTCCTGCTGGGCTACGACGTCGACTATGTGCCGGGCTGGGACTGCCATGGCCTGCCGATCGAGTGGAAGATCGAGGAACAGTACCGCGCCAAGGGCCGCAGGAAGGACGAGGTCTCCAAGGCCGAGTTCCGCGCCGCCTGCCGGGAATACGCCGCCGGCTGGATCGACGTCCAGGCCGCCCAGTTCAAGCGCCTCGGCATCACGGGCGATTTCGCCAACCGCTACGCCACGATGGACTTCGGAACCGAGGCCGCGATCGTGAAGGAGTTCCACAAGTTCAAGAACTCGGGCCAGCTGTATCGCGGCTCCAAGCCCGTGATGTGGTCCCCGGTCGAGCGCACCGCGCTCGCCGACGCCGAGATCGAGTATCACGACCACGTCAGCCCCACGATCTGGGTCAAGTTCCCGGTCATCGCCGCCACCGACGACCACCCGGACGACCTGCTGGCCTTCCGCCATGCGACACCCAGCATCGTCATCTGGACGACTACGCCCTGGACCATCCCGGCCAACCGCGCGATCAGCTTCGGGCCCGAGATCGCCTACGGCCTGTATGAGGTTCAATCGATCGAGCAGGACCTTGAGTTCCAGCCCTGGGCCAGGGCCGGCGACCGGCTGATCATCGCTGACAAGCTGGCCGAGGACGTCATGAAGGCGGCCAGGGTGGCGACCTTCAGCCGGGTTGACGACATCAATCCGGCGGGCCTCGTCTGCGCCCATCCGCTCGCCGAGCTGGACGACGGCTACCGGTTCAACGTGCCGCTGCTGGACGGCGACCACGTCACCGACGACGCGGGCACGGGCTTCGTCCACACGGCCCCCGGCCACGGTGCCGACGACTATGAGGTCTGGCGCGCCCACGGCCATCACGAAGTGCCCGACACCGTCGATCAGGACGGGGCCTACTATCCCGGCGTGCCCCTGTTCGCGGGGCTGAAGATCCTGGAGACCGAGGGCAAGAAAACCGGCAAGTTCGGCCCGGCCAACGGGGCGGTCACCGACAAGCTGATCGAGGCCGGGACCCTGTTGGCGCGAGGGCGGCTGGAGCATTCCTATCCGATGAGCTGGCGCTCACGGGCCCCGGTGATCTTCAGGAACACCCCCCAGTGGTTCATCCGCATGGACACCGCGCTCGACCACGGCGAGGGCGCGACCCTGCGCGAGGTAGCGCTGACATCCATCGACCAGACCGCCTTCCACCCGGCGGCGGGAAAGAACCGCATCCGGTCGATGGTCGAGGGTCGGCCCGACTGGCTGGTCAGCCGCCAGCGCGCCTGGGGCACGCCTCTGGCCATGTTCGTCGACAAGCACACCGGCCATCCGCTGCACGACCCCGAGGTCGACGCCCGAATCGTCGCTGCCGTCGAGGCGGGCGGAGCCGACGCCTGGTTCGAGACGCCCGACGCCGACTTCCTGGGGGCCCACGACCCGGCCCGTTACGAAAAGGTCCAGGACATCCTGGACGTCTGGTTCGACAGTGGCTGCACACATGCCTTCACGCTCGAGCCGCGCGATCCGGCCCACGGCTATGTCGGCGACCGGCCCAGCCACTGGCCGGCGGACCTGTATCTGGAAGGCTCGGACCAGCATCGCGGCTGGTTCCAGTCCAATCTGCTGGAGGGCTCGGGCACGCGCGGTCGGGCCCCCTACAGGGCCGTTCTGACCCACGGGTTCACCCAGGACGAGAACGGTGAGAAGATGTCCAAGTCCAGGGGCAATACCGTCGATCCGGCCACCGTCATCAAGGAGTCCGGCGCCGATATCCTGCGCCTCTGGGTCGCCCTGGTGGACTATGCCGAGGACCAGCGGATCGGAAAGCAGATCCTCCAGACCACGGTCGACGCCTATCGCAAGCTGCGGAATACGGTCCGGTATCTTCTGGGGGCGCTGTCGGACTTCGACGAGACGGAGCGGATCGACTACGCCGACATGCCGCCGCTGGAGCGATTCATCCTGCACCGGCTGTGGGAGCTGGATGGCCAGGTCCGCGCGGCCTACGAGACCTATCGCTTCCAGGACGTGGTGCGGCCCGTGCTGGAGTTCTGCTCCAACGATCTGTCGGCGCTGTACTTCGATATCCGCAAGGACAGCCTGTATTGCGACCGTCCCGACGCGATCCGCAGGCGGGCCGCCCGTACCGTGATGCACGTGGTCTTCCTGCGCCTGACCGCGTGGCTGGCCCCCCTGACGCCCTTCACCATGGAGGAGGCCTGGACCATGCGATATCCGGACGGGAGCACGAACTGTGCGCGGGTGATCCCGGCAACGCCGGCGGAGTGGGAGAATGCGGCGGAGGCCGCGCGGTGGGCTTCGGTCGGTCGCGTCCTGAACGTCGTGAACGAGGCACTCGAGTTGGAGCGTCGCGAGAAGCGTTTGGGTGGTGCCATTGACGCCGAGGTAGGTGTTTGGGTTTCTAACTCTCAGCTGCTCGAAGCTTTTGAAGAGCTTGACGCAGCTGAGGTCTTTCGTACGAGCTTGGCCAATGTGGCACCGACGGACCAACTCTCCGTGATCCGCGAAGAAGGGTTCGTCGCCGAATCTGAACCAGAGGTTCGGATCGTAGTGAAGGTCTCTGACCATCCCAAATGCGCCCGCTCCTGGCGCCGCGTGCCCGACGTCGGTTCCGACCCGGACTATCCGGACCTCAGCGCCCGCGACGCCGACGCCGTAAGGTGGTGGGACGCGCGGCGCTGACCCTTCGACGGCCGGGGTGAGGCGGTTCTTGCCCACGCCGACGACGCTCCCTAGGCTCCACGCCCATGCGGATCGCCACCTGGAACGTCAACTCGGTCAATGCGCGCCTGCCGACCGTGCTGGCGTGGCTGGAGCAGGCGACGCCGGACGTCGTCTGCTTCCAGGAGATCAAGACCGTCGACGAGAAGTTCCCGAAGGAGCCGTTCGAGAGCCTTGGCTACAATGTCGAGGTCTACGGGCAGAAGTCCTACAACGGCGTCGCCCTGCTCTCGAAACTGCCGATGTCGGACGTGCGGCGCGGCCTGCCGGGCGGGGACGGGCTGTCTGAGGACGCCGAGGATCAGGCCCGCTACATCGAGGCGGTGATCGAGGCCCCCCGGCCCGTGCGCGTCGGCGGCCTGTATCTGCCCAACGGCAATCCGCTGGGCACCGAAAAGTTCGACTACAAGCTGCGCTGGATGGCGAGACTGAACGCCCATGCGCGCGATCTGCTGGCCCAGGAAGAGGCCTTCACCCTGTGCGGCGACTACAACGTCATCCCCACGCCCGAGGACGCGAAGACACCGAGCGCGTGGGTCACCGACGCCCTGTTCCAGCCCGAGAGCCGGGCGGCGTTTCGCGCCCTGAAGGGGCTCGGCCTCTATGAGGCCGGCGAACTGGGGAACCAGCCGCCCGGCACATACACCTTCTGGGACTATCAGGCCGGGGCCTGGCAGAGGGATCACGGGATCCGCATCGACTTCCACCTGCTGTCACCCCAGGCCGCCGACCGCTTCGTCGGCGTCGAGACCCACCGCGACGCCCGCGACATGGACAAGCCTTCGGACCATGTGCCGGTCGTGGTGGAGCTGGCCGACTGATGGACGAAGTGCTGCGGGTCATCCTGCTGGTGGCGCTGGCCGCCGCCGCCCTGACCACCGCTGCCCTGACGCTGAACTGGTGGATGGAACCCGAGCGTCGCCTGCGCCGGGCCCTGCTGAAATCCCTGGGTCGGCCGCCCGAGGTCGAGGCCATGGCCCCGGCCGAGGGCAAGGCCGCGGGCCTCGATTTCGACAGCGGCCAGGTCGCGGTCCTCTGGGACCGGGGGGCACACGGCCTTGTTTATGGATTCGACGAGGTCGAGGGCGGCGAGATCATTGTCGACGGCCACGTCGTGGCCCGCATCCGGCGGGGTGAGCCGAGGAAGGCACTGGATGTCATGGCTCCCGATGCAGAGCTGGTGACCCTGCGGCTGCTGTTCGCCGACGCGCGCTGGCCCGAGTTCGAACTGGCCCTGTGGAACGCCCTGGCCCCCGCGCACACCGGCACGCCGTCTGAGGCCCTGCGGCTTGGCCGCCGCTGGCTCAGCCATCTCGAGGCCCTGCTGAAATAGTCGCGGGGGTTTCGCCCGCCGGGCGAAGGGACTACACAGCCACCTCGATTTCCCCGCCCCAGTGACTGCCCCGAGGAGCCCCCGTGGCCCGCCTGTTCGACGCCTATATCATTGCCGACTGGACTGCCGCCGAAGGCAAGAAGCTGGGCGAGAACTCGGTCTGGATCGGCGTGGCCAAGCGCGACGTACGCTTTCGCCTCTATACCGAGACGCACAATGTCGCGACCCGTGCCGAGGGCGAGGCCATGATCCGCAGCCTGCTGGCCGATCACGCCAAGCGCGGCGACCGGGTGCTGCTCGGCTTCGACTTCTCGTTCGGCTACCCGGTGGGGACGGCGGCCCGGCTGGGCCTGACAGACACGCCCGCATGGTCGGCCGTGTGGAAGTTCGTGGCGTCCAACATCGTCGACAAGATCGACAACACCAACAACCGCTACCAGGTCGCGGCCAAGATGAACCGGCTGATGACCGACGAGGCCTGGCCTCTGTGGGGCGCGCCCGCCAAACAGGCCCAGCGTTGGTTGACCACGACCAAGCCGCCCCAGGGGACCGGCGACATCCCCGAGTACCGCGCGACCGAGAATGCGGTGAGGAAGGGAAAGCTGCAGCCCAAGTCGAACTGGCAGATGCACGGGGCCGGCGCAGTCGGTGGCCAGACCCTTGTCGGAATTCCGATGGTGCGGCGCCTGCTGGAACATCTGGGGCCGTCGGCGGCGGTCTGGCCGTTCGGCACCGGCTGGCGCGTGCTGGAGCCCGATGACGTCGAACCCCTGTCGGTGCTGGTCGCCGAGGTCTGGCCCTCGATGTGGCCCACCACCGCCGCAGAGGGCGAGTTCAAGGATCAGGCCCAGGTCCGAACCACCGCGGAAGCCTTCGCCCTGCTGGATGAGAAGGGCGACCTGTCCGGGGCGTTCGGCCCGAAGAAGGGCACCGATGACGCCTTGATCGCCCAGGTCCAGGACGAGGAAGGCTGGATCCTGGGAGTCTGACGAAACCGGTCGAACGCCCGCCGGCTCTGGACCCACAGCCACGCTTGAACGAAAGTGTCGGGTGACGCCGTTCCGGGCGCGGGGGGAAACCATGATGCAATTGAAGATGCTGGCGCCGATGGGTCTGGTCGCCCTTGTCCTGACCGGTTGCGGGCAGGCCGAGGGCTCGGCTGATGCCCCCGTCGCCGACACGGCGGCAGCCACAGCCACCGCTGAAAAGCCGACCGGCGGTGCGGCCGCCAAGCCATCGGCGACGGCGGATGTCGCTGCCCCGTCCGCCCCGGCGACGGCAGCGGCGCCTGCGCCCCAGCGGACGGCCGGCTACACGCCCGTGCCCATCAGCGCCGACGACCAGCCCGGACGCGCGCGTCAGATCCGATGCCAGGTCGGAACCGACCCCGAGACCGGTTGTACTTTCACCCCCCTGTTCGGTGACGGCAGCTTCCAGCTGGACGGCCCCGATATCGCCTACCGGCTGGTGATCTCCGACGGCGAAGGCGGCCTGTTCGCAGTGATTGGCCAGGACGACTATGTTCCGATCGGCGGCACCTATCGGCGTGACACCCGGGACCGGGCCTGCTGGATCGCCAACGAGGAGACCCCGGCCCCGTCACGGATCTGCGCGCGGTAGGAAGGTCTAGCCGATCAGCGCCCGCGCTGCGGCGCGGGCCTCTTCGGTAATCACCGCCCCCGCAAGCATCCGCGCGATCTCCTCCCGGCGGGCCGCGTCGTCAAGGGTGTCCACTGTCGTCGTGGTCACCCCGGCCGCATCGGCCTTGCGGACCTTCCAGTGAACATGACCGCGCGCGGCGACCTGGGGGCTGTGGGTGACGACCAGGACCTGACCGCCGGCCGAAAGCCGCTTCAACCTCTGGCCCACGGCTTCGGCCACGGCCCCGCCGACACCCTGGTCGACCTCGTCGAAGATCATCACCGGCTGGCGCTGGTCTTCACGGCCGGCCAGCGCCGCCTTCATGGCGAGGGCAAAACGGGCCAGTTCGCCGCCTGAGGCGATGGCATCCAGCGGCCCGAACGGCGTCCCGGCATTGGTGGCAATCTCGAAGCGCGCCGTCTCGACGCCGAGCGGCCCCCGTCGGTCGGTTGGAACCGGCTCAAGGGCGACGCGGAACTGCGCCCGGTCCAGCTTCAGCGGCCCCAGTTCGCCGGCCACAGCCTCCGACAGCCGCTCAGCGGCCGCTTCACGGGCAGAACTCAGCAGCGATGCGGCGACGTCGTAGGCCTCGCGCGCCGCAGCCACCGCGCGGGCCGCGACGGTCATGGCCTCGGCCCCGTCCTCGATCAGGCGCAACTGCTCGCGCAGGGAGACCCGCAAGGACGGCAGGGCATGGACCGTGGTGTTCAGCTTGCGGGCGGCGGCGCGCAGGGCGAACAGCCGCTCCTCGGCCTTGTCCAGGCGGCCCGGTTCGAAGTCGAAGGCGGCGGCCGCGGCGTCCACCTCGGCGATGGCCTCGGCGGCCTCCACCATGGTGCGGTCGATAGCCTCGGCCGCGCTGGTCAGTCGAACCAGCACAGGGTGGTCGTCGCTGACGCCGGCCTGGGCTGCCCGCTGGCGCGCGTGCTCCACCGCCCGCAGCGCGGCGGCCAGCTTCTGGTTCAGCTTGTCACCGCCAAGGTTGGTGCGTGCGTCTGCCAGATCGGCCACGGCCTTTTCAGCCGCACCCAGCACGGCCCGTTCGCCGGCCAGTTCGGTCTCCTCGTCCTCGCGCGGATCCAGAGCATCGAGTTCGGCGAGGTTCTGCGCAATTTCACTTGCCCTTACCGCTGCGTCGGCGGCCGAGGCGCGCAGGGCTTCCAGCTGCGCCTCGGTCGCCTTGACCCGCTCGGAAGCCGCCGCCACGCCAGACAGCTGGGGCGACAGGCCGCCATAGGCGTCCAGGAGGCCCCGGTGCGTTTTCCAGTCCAGCAGGCCGACGGTCTCATGCTGGCCATGCACCTCGACCAGACGCGCGCCGATCTCGCGCAGCGCCGTCACGCTCGCCGTCTGATCGTTGATCCAGGCCCGGCTGCGCCCGTCAGCGGTCACGACCCGCCGCAGGATCAGCTCCTCGCCCGGGGCGGCGTTGAAACCCTTCTCCTCGATCAGGCCGATCAGGTCTGGATCGTCCGGCGCGCTGAACACCGCCGTCGCCGATGCCTGACGGGCTCCGCGGCGAACCAGCCCGGCCTCCCCCCGCCCGCCGAGCGCGAGGCCGAGAGCGTCGAGGATGATGGACTTGCCTGCTCCGGTCTCACCCGTCAGCACGGTAAGGCCTGCCTCGACCTCAAGGTCGAGGACATCGACCAGCACCACGTCGCGGATCGACAGGCGGGTCAGCATGAGGGGGGCGGCAACAAGGAAGGGCGATTCGGCATTGCAGCCAGTCTAGCGGAGAACAGGGCCAGAACGGTCAGCCCGGAACAATCCTCTGCAGCCAGCTTTCGCGCGCGCCCGTCGGCTCGGTCTCCGGCCGGCGACCCTCCTCGGTCAACAGGGCATAGGCTTCGCTGTACCAGGTGCTTCCAGGATAGTTGAAGCCGAGCACCGCGCCGTTCCGCGTGGCCTCGTCTTTCAGGCCCAGGGCAAGGTAGACCTCGACCATTCTGTAGAGGGCTTCGGGTGTATGCGACGTGCGCTGGAAGGCCTCGTTGTCAACCACGGCCCTGTAGCGGCCGATGGCGGCGAGCGGCTGGTTGGCGCGCTGGTAGTACCGGCCGATCGCCATTTCCTTGCCGGCCAGCTGGTCGTTCACGAGGTCGATCTTGACCGTGGCGTCGGTTGCATAGGACGAATCGGGGTAGCGCCGCGCGACGTCGCGAAGTGCAACCAGTGCCTGTTCTGCGCGCCCCTGGTCCCTGCCCACGTCCACGATCTGCTCGAAATGGCAGGTCGCCCGCATATAGAAGGCGTAGGCGGCAGATGGACTTCCGGGGAACAGCTGGATGAACCGGGTCGCAGCGGCGATCGATTCTTCGTAGTTGCCGTTCCTGTAGTAGGCGTAGATCTGCATCAGGATCGAGCGCCGTGACCACTCCGAATACGGATGCTGGCGTTCAACTTCCTGAAAATAGTCGACGGCGTCAGCCCAGCGATTGCGTTGCAGCCGCTCGTAGCCGGTATTGTACAGCAACTCGACCGGCCGTTCCTCATACGCCAGACGCGGACGGTTCGCCCCACCGTTGCACGCCGCGACCGTCAGGGATGCAGCGACCGAAAGGGTCAGAACGGACAAGGACCGCAGGGAGATCGGCAAGTCGAAACCTCTTCAGACGCAGCCGGCACCACCCTTTGGTGATGACCGGAAAATCGAGACCCGGTTCTCTAGCACCGGCGTTCGCGCCGCGCCATGCGACCGACCACCTGCGAACACCGCTTGCGACGAACCCTTGGGCTGGTAAAGAGCGCGCCTTACAGACACGCCGTCTTTGGCGGCGATGACGGCAAAAGGATGACCGGATGAAGCTGCTCTCTGGCAACTCGAACCGGACGCTATCCCAGGCCATCGCCGATCACCTCGACATGCCCCTGACCAAGGCCCAGGTAAAGCGTTTCGCCGACAACGAGGTCTTCGCCGTGATCGAGGAGAACGTCCGGGGCGAGGACGTTTTCGTCATCCAGTCGACCAGCTATCCGGCCAACGACAATCTGATGGAACTGTTGATCTGCATCGATGCGCTCGTGCGAGCCTCGGCGAGGCGGATCACGGCGGTCATGCCCTACTTCGGCTATGCCCGTCAGGATCGGAAGACCGGTGGTCGCACCCCGATCTCGGCCAAGCTGGTCGCCAACATGATCACCCGCGCCGGGGCGGATCGGGTCCTGACCATGGACCTTCACGCCGGTCAGATTCAGGGCTTCTTCGACATCCCGACCGACAATCTGGTGGCAACACCAGTGCTGGCCCAGGATATCAAGGACCACTATCAGCGCGGCAATCTGATGATCGTCTCGCCCGACGTGGGCGGCGTGGTTCGCGCCCGGTCGCTGGCCGAGCGGCTGAATGTCGACCTGGCCATCGTCGACAAGCGCCGACCCAAGCCTGGCGAGAGTGAGGTGATGAACATCATCGGTGACGTGCAGGGACGCGACTGCATCCTGTTCGACGACATCGTCGATTCGGGCGGCACACTCGTCAATGCGGCCAAGGCTCTCATGGAAGCCGGCGCGACCCGGGTCTCGGCCTATATCAGCCATGGCGTCCTGTCGGGCCCGGCGGTCCAGCGCGTCGCCGATGGCCCGCTCACCGAACTGGTCATCACTGACTCGATCGAGCAGCCGATCGAGGTCGTGAACTGTGCCAAGATCCGCTCGGTTCCGGTGGCCCCCTTGATCGGCGAGGCCATCCGCCGCATCGCAAACGAGGAATCGGTGTCGAAACTGTTCGACTGATCGGACATCAGTGGCCGCCTTCGCCTCAAATCTGCCGGGTCTCACGCGTCTCTTCGCAACGTCTTGGGGAGTTCCTGACATGCATTCCGCCTTTGCGCGCCTTTCCGCGTCTGTCTTCGGGCTTGCTCTCCTTGCGGGCTGCGCCTCGAACCAGGCCGAGGAACAACGGGCGGAACAAGCCCGGATCGCCGCCATCCAGGCCGCGGCGCTCGCCGCCCCGCCGACGGTCTCGCTGAACAGCAATGTGATCCAGGAGGCCGCCGTCTATCTGGACTTTACCCGCGACATGGCGACCCTGAGGGGCGGCTTCAGCGATGCCGGATCGATCCAGAATGCCCTGCGGCGGGGAGCCGGCTACGATGCGCGCCAGGTCTCGCGCGGCCTCGTCGCCTACGCCGCGGTGCTCGCCCTGCAGTCACCGGAGTTCGTCGCCGGCGTCCGGGCCAACGCAAGGGACCGTGCAAGCCGCAACGCGCTCGTGGATCGTATCGTCGGCAATCCGGCCTCGGCATCCAGTCTGCCGGGAGCCGACGCAGCGGCCGGCCTGATCATCGCCACCCTCGAGGCCGACGTTCGCGAGCTGCGGGACGCCGCCGACTCCGTCGAAAATGACGCCTATGCGATTCAGGCCGACGGCCGACGCGACTGGGCGAGGGTTGCAGTGCCCGATCGGGAGAGCCGGCTTAACGCGGTGCGTGACCTCAGCCGGCCGTCCTTCGCCCCGGCTGCCGAGGCGGCCCGGCTCTCTGCCGCTGCCTTGTCCGGGTCGGGCCTCGGCGTGACCGCCGATCGCCGTCGCGCCCCGCCCTATCCCCAGTCTGTGGAAAACGCCCTTGCGCTCGCGGCCCTCGCCCTGCTGGACGGGGCTGGAGAGAACGCCCGGGCCAATACTGACGCCCTGATGTATGACCGCGCCAGCCTGGACTGTTTCGAAAGCTCCAAGCTCAACCTGTTCCAGTGTCTCGCCGCATCGCGGCCGAGCTATGAAGATATGTTCTGTCTGGGTCGTCACGTCGTGCGGGATCTCGGCCAGTGCGCCCGGGGAGCCGCACTGCCAGCCGGGCAGGTCACCGTCGGAGCCCCCACCCAGAGCCGCGTGGACCGGGCAGCGCAAATCGCTCCTGAACCTGTGGAGATCGGCCGCCCGGCCGTTGCCCCTCCTGCCGCCGCGACACCGTCTCCTGCGCCTGCGACAAACACCCTGGCGACCCCGACCCAGCGCCTGAACGCCCCGGCCCAGGTACCGCAAAGTTGAACTCGCCTGTGGCGATTAACGAACGGCAAACCATCCAGACGGCCTTATAACAGGCTTGACGGCCCGGCGGTGCAGCCCGCCGGTGTCTTTCTCCTGGGGATACGTTCATGCGTCTGGCCAAATCGCGCGGTCTCGTGTTCGCCGCCATCGCGTCCGTTGCCCTGCTGTCAGCGTGTTCCAAGCCGGAGCCCGTTGTGGTCGTCGAGGCCCCGCCGCCACCTCCGCCGCCTGTCACCCTGAACCAGGGCGTCGCCGATTCCGCATCGGTCTATGTCAGCTTTATCCGGGACGTCGGCACCATCCCCGCAGGTGGGTTCCAGGACGCAGAATCCATTCAGGCGGCCATGCGCCGGGGCGCAGCCTATGACCCTGCCGCACTGTCTCGCGGCATGATCGCCTATGGCTCCATTCTTGCGCTCCAATCGCCCGAGTTCGTCCAGGGCGTGCGGACCTATGCGGTCGACCCGACCATTCGCGCCGAAATGGTCGCCAACATCTCACGCGACCCGGCCTATGCCGCGGGCCTGCCGGGAGCGGCGGCGGCGGCTGGCCTGATCGCCGCCACCCTGGGCGAGGACATCACGGCCCTGACCGCAATCGCCGAAGGCGTGGAAGGCGATGCCTACACCATTCAGGAGCGACGTGACCCGCGTCGCCGCTGGGCCACGCAGCCGATCGCCCGCCGGGAGACGCGCCTTGAGTCGATCAAGACCATCTCAGCCGGACAAATGCTGCCTTCGGCCGAGGATTCAGTCCGCCTTTTCGCCGCCGCCAACTCCGGTTCCGGGCTCGCACTGACCGGCACCAGCGTCCAGCCGCCTTTCACCCCGGCTGTCGTCCACTCCCTTGCCATCGCTGCGCTCGCGGCCCTGGGGGCTGCCGGCGAGGAGGCACGATCCAACACCGAGGCCCTGTCGATCGAGGCGAACTCCCAGTTCTGCCTCGATATGTCCAAGCTGAACCTGTTCCAGTGCCTCGCCGCCTCGCGGCCCAGCTACGAGGACATGTTCTGCATCGGCCGCCATATTGTTCGGGACCTGGCGACCTGTACCGCCGAAGCTGTGATCCGGCCCGTTCCGAGCCTTGCCCCCGGCACGGCCGTGGCCGCAATCACACCGGCCAGCGTCGCTGCGGAGGCATCGACCGCCGCGCTGCAAGCGTCCGGGCCCTCGCCCAACTGAGAAGGGGCCAGCGGACGGTTGCGCCTGCCCGTGCTTGCGTGTAATAGCCCGCGCTCCTGAATTCGAGGGTTGATGACCCCGCCTGTGCGCGCCCTGACGGCGCAGGCGCATTTGTTGTTGAGGCGAGCCCGATGGCCGAGATCATTCTGAACGTGGACGTGCGCGAGAACACCGGCACCGGCGGCGCGCGCGCGGCGCGTCGTGCGGGCATGGTCCCTGGCATCCTCTACGGCGGCGACAAGGCCCCCGTGGCCATCTCTGTCAACGAGAAGGACTTCCGCAAGAACCTCTACACCGGCAAGCTGCTGGGCCACCTCGTCACGCTGAAGTATGGCGAGGAGAGCCAGCCGGTCATCGCCAAGGACGTCCAGTTCGACCCCGTCTCGGACCGTCCGCTGCACTTCGACCTGATGCGCGTCGACGAGAACGCCACGATCAAGATCGAGGTGCAGGTGCACTTCATCAACGAGGACCAGTGCAAGGCCTTCCGTCAGGGCGGCACGCTTGAGATTGTGCGTCACTCCGTCGAGATCATGGTTCCCGCCAACCACATTCCTGAGGACCTGGTCGTCGACCTCGCCGGCCACAAGCTGGGCGACACCATTCGCTGGTCGGATGTGAAGGTGCCCTCCGACGTCAAGGCCACCATCACCGACCGTGATTTCGTGATCGCCGCCATCAAGACCTCGTCGGCCGCGATCGCCGCTGACCAGATCGAGGAAGCCATCGCCGAGGACAACGCCGAGGCCGAAGCCGCCGCCATCGAGGCCGGCGAAGTCCCCGCGTCGGAACAGGGCGACGGCGAAGAGACCCGGTCGGACGACTGATCCCTCCGTCCCCGAAGCTGATCGCGGCCCCTCCGGAGACGGACGGGGCCGCTTTCGTATCCGGATAGACCCATGCTCATCATCGCCGGCCTGGGCAATCCGGGCACCAGGTATGAGAAGAACCGCCACAACATCGGCTTCATGGCCGTGGACGAGATCGCGCGGCGGTGGCGGTTCGGTGCGCCTCGCGCCAAGTTCCAGTCCGTGATCGCCGAGGGCGAGGTCGAGGGGACGAAGATCCTCCTGATGAAGCCCCAGACTTTCATGAACGAAAGCGGCCGGGCGGTCGGGGAGGCGACGCGGTTCTACAAGATCGACCCCGCCTCGGTGATCGTCTTCCACGACGAGATCGACCTGGCGCCCGGACGGTTCCGCATGAAGACGGGCGGCGGGGCCGCCGGCCAGAACGGCGTGCGCAGCCTGATCAGCCAGCTGGGTGCCGACTTCCGACGCGCGCGGATGGGCGTCGGCCATCCCGGCGATCCCAAACTGGTCCACGGCCACGTTCTCAGCGATTTCCACAAGGCCGAGCAGCCGTGGCTGGAGGCCCTGCTGAACGCCTGCGCTGACGCCCTGCCCCTCGCGGTCAAGGGCGAGGACGAGCGTTATCAGGGCGAGGTGCTGCGCCTGGCCCCCGCGCCGAAGTTCAGCCCGCGACAGGCGGCGCAAGGGCAGGCGTCGGGCGAATAGCCGCGCTTCACATTCCCGCCGCCGTCCGCTAACGCCGCCCCATGTCCCGTCCTCAGGCCGAAACTTGGTCGATCGCGCGCTCGCTGGCCTTTCTGGCGGCGACGTTCGCCATCGTGTTCGGCAGCCTGCTGCCGTTCGCGGCCCTGGCGGCGTCCACCCCCGGTCATCCCATCGTCATCTGCTCGACCGAAGGGCCCAAGACGATCGTGACCGGCGTGGACGGCGAGCACGGCGGATCCAAAGGCATGGCCGGGGCCGAGTGCGCCGCCTGCGTCCTGGCCTTCACCGCCGATCTGCCCGCCCCACCGGCGGTCCAGCCGGCCGGTGCCGCAACGACCCGACCCGCCACCGTCTTCGTTCTGCAGCACGAAGCCGCTCCACCGCCGGCGCGCGGTCCTCCCCGGCCCCCCTCGACCGCCCCACCCCACGCCTGAACCAGACCGACATCCACCCGCGCGACGGCCTGGCCGGCCGTGCGCCCGACTGTCCCTGATTCAGGAAACTCCATGTCTCTCAAACTGTCCGCAGCGCCGCTGGCACTGCTGCTCGCCGCCGCGAGCGCGCCTGCCTTCTCCCAGGACGCCGGGCCAACGGCGGCCGTAGACCTCGGCGAAGTCATCGTCACCGGGGCCCGCAATCCCGAGGACCCGCCCGTCGTGGCCGAGGCCCGTCGTCGCCTGTCTCGCACACCCGGCTCCGTCGCCGTGGTCTCGGCCGAGAGCCTCCAGAACCGCTACGCTCCCAACATTGCGGACGTGCTTCGCGACGTGCCGGGCGTCTACGCCCAGAAGAAGTGGGGCGGCGACGTCCGCATCTCGATCCGGGGATCGGGCATCGGCAACCCCAACCACCTGCGCGGCCTGTTCGTGTCGCAGGACGGCATTCCGTTCAACGAGGCCGACGGCTTCGGCGACGTCCAGATGGTCGACCCCCTGCTGGCCCGCTTCACCGAGGTCTACAAGGGCGGCAATGCCCTGCGCTTCGGCGGTGCCCTTCTCGGCGGCGCGGTCAATCTGGTGACGCCCAATGGCCGCACGGCGGGCGAGACGGCCAGCCTGCGCGCCGAGTTCGGCTCATGGCAGACCGGCCGCCTGCACGCGGAACTGTCCGGCGTACGCGGCGACTGGGACGGCTTCGTCGGCGTGACCGGCGTCACCGCCGAGGGCTGGCGCCAGAACTCCGACGGCCAGCAACAGTACATCACCGCCAACATCGGCCGCAGCTTCGGCGAAGACCGCGAGGCCCGGCTGATCGTCCAGGGAGCCTATATCCACCAGCAGATCCCGGGATCCCTGACGCTGACGCAAGCGCTCAACACCCCGGTGATGGCCGCGCCCGCCAACGTCGCCAATGACTATCAGCGCGACTACGCCTCGGTGCGCACGACGCTGTCGACGCGCTGGCGGCTGTCGCCCGAACTGCTGTTCGAAGGCGCGGTCTATGGGACGTGGAAGGACCTGCACCACCCGATCTTTCAGGTCATCGACCAGCAGAGCCGCAACTACGGCGCCTTCGGGCGGCTGGACTGGGAGGGACGGCTGTTCGGTCTGCGCGCCGACGCCTTCGGCGGGGCCTGGTACCGGGTCGGCGACCTGGATGCCCAGCAGTTCGTCAATGTGCGCGGCTCGTCCGGGGCCCGCACGGCCAAGGCGCGCCAGAACGCCCAGGCGCTCGACGTCTTCGCCGAGGGCCGCCTGTTCGTCACCGACGAGGTGGCGCTGGTCGCCGGGGGTGCCTGGGGTCGGGCCGAGCGGGACTTCCAGCGGTTTGCCCTGCCCGGCGTGGCGGGAACCTTCAACCAGACACTGGGCAAGGACTATGACTGGTTCGCCCCCCGCATCGGCATCCTGTGGGAGGGCGCGTCCGGCGCTCAGGCCTATGCCAACGTCACCCGCTCGATTGAGCCACCGAACTTCGGCTCCCTGTCGCCTGTAGCGACCGGCTTTGCGCCGATCGAGGCTCAGGAGGTCTGGACCTGGGAGGCGGGCGTGCGCGGCCGTAACGCCCGGTTCTCATGGGATGTGGCGGTCTATCGCGCAGAGCTGGACAACGAGTTGCTGAACTTCGTTGTCAATCCGGCGCTGGGCATTCCGGCGGCGACGTTCAACGCCGGGCCGACGGTCCACCAGGGCATCGAGGCCGGGCTCGACTGGCGGTTCGCGCCGGGGTGGCGGCTGCGCCAGACCTACACCCTGTCGGACTTCTTCTTCGATGGTGACCGGGTCTATGGCGACAATGACCTGCCTTTGGTGCCGCCGCACCTGTATCGGGCCGAGCTGCGATATGACCATCCGTCGGGCTGGTTCGTGGCTCCGTCGCTCGAGCAGGCGGCCGACACCTGGGTGGATTACTCCAACACCCTGAAGGCCCCGGGCTATACGGTGCTGAACCTGGGCGCGGGCATCACCCTCAGTGACCGCACCAGCCTGTTCGTCGACGCCCGCAACCTGACGGATGAACGCTACGTGTCCAACTTCAGCGCCGTGACAGACGCCCGTGTGGCTTCGACCGCCGTCTTCTGGCCGGGCGAGGGCATTTCGGCCTTCGTGGGTCTGAGGGTCTCGCTGTGAACGGGACCTCTGAAATGGAAGCCGCTTCGGCCGCTCCCGGACTTCTGACCGGTGCCTACCGCACCGTCTGGCGGATGCATTTCTTCGCCGGGCTGATCTCCCTGCCCTTTTTGATGCTGATGGCGCTGACTGGCGCGATCTATCTGTTCAAGCCGGAGATCGACGACTGGCAGACGCGCGGCGTTGCGGCGATCGCGCCGTCCAGCGTCTTGACCGTGCCCGCCGCCTGGGCAGAGGCCGCTGCGACCGCGGTCCCGGGCCGGGTCGCGACGATCCTGGTTCCCGAACGCGAGGACCGGGCGGTGAAGGTGACCGTCGAGGCCGAAGACGGATCGCGCCGCGCCGTCTTCGTGGATCCCTCCAACGCCCGCGTCACAGGCACTGCACCCGCCGAGGGCGTGACCGAAACGGTCAAGGATATCCACTCCCTGGTCCTGTTCGGGCCGGGGTTGAACATCCTGGTCGAGCTGGTCGCCGGGTGGTCGATGATCCTGGTGGCCACAGGCGTCTTCCTGTGGTGGCCGAGGAAGCGGGATGCGGGCGTCGTCACGATCAAGGCACGGGCGGGACGCCCCCTGTGGCGCGACATCCATGCCGTGACGGGTCTGTACGCCGGTGCCGTGATCTTCTTCCTCGCGGCGACCGGCATGCCATGGTCGGCAGTCTGGGGCGACGAGGTCATGGGGGCCGTACGCGAGGCCGGCTTCGGGCGACCCACCGCGCCGGCTGCGTCCGAGTGGGTTCATGCCGAGCACGGCGATGCGCCGCAGGGTGCGGGCTGGACACTGGAGCACGCGGGCATGACCGCAGCACCGGCACCGATCGATCTGGATCGCATCCTGGCCTCAGCGGAAGACGCAGGCATGCCTCGCCCCTTTCTGGTGACCCTGCCCGCCTCGCCCGATCTCGCCGTCACCGTGGCCTATCAGAACGCCCGGTCCGAGGACGCGCGTGTGATCTATTTCGATCGTACAGGCGATGTGCTGCGAAACATCACTGCCGCCGACTTCGGCACAGGCGCACGCGCGTTCGAATGGGGCATCGCGGTGCATCAGGGCACCCAGTACGGCCAGATCAACCGCTGGATCATGCTGAGCGCCTGTGTCGCCGTCTGGGTCCTGTCGATCTCGGCCCTGATGATGTGGTGGAAGCGCCGGCCGCAAGGACGCCTTGGGGCCCCCGCCGCCCCTCCCGGACCGCGCGCCAAGATCGCGGTCGCGGCCATCGTCCTGCCGCTCGCGGTCCTGTATCCCTTGACCGGACTCAGCCTTGCCCTTGCTGTCGTGCTTGACCGGATCGTGAGCGCACTCAACCCCACATCGGCCCCGGCCGCCTGAAAGGACCCGAAAGAATGAAACGCCTTTTCGCCCTCGCCGCGCTTCCTCTGCTGGGCCTTTCAGCCTGCGGCGAGCCGGCCAATATCGGCAATACCTATACGGACGCCGACGGGAACACGATTACCCAGATCATTGTGGCCGACGAGGTCTGTCGGCCCACGCCGAACGGGCGCCAGGTCACCGCCTGCTACCTGAATCTGGTCGCCGCTGCGGACGACCGCCTCGTCTCGGTCGAGAGCCCGGTCGCCCCTCGCGTCCAGATTCACGAGATGAAGATGGAGAGCAACATGATGATGATGCGACCCATCGAGGGCGGCGTGCCGCTCACCGGCGGGCAGGTGGTCAACTTCACCCCGGGCGGCAACCACATCATGCTGAACGGCGTCAGGGAGCCTCTCGTGGATGGCGACGCCGTCGAACTGACGCTGAAGTTCGACAACGCACCGGATGTGACGGTCACCGCGCGTGTGGGCCAACCGACGGAGGCGAACGTAGGCTTTCCCAACGGGTGACGGTTTCCCGGATCGGCGAGCCTGACAAACGGGATCGAACCCGCTAAAGGCTCGCCCTTCCCTGAAAGCGCCCGAGACCCATGGCCCTGAAAGTCGCGATCGTCGGCCTGCCCAACGTCGGCAAGTCCACCCTGTTCAACGCCCTGACCAAGACGGCGGCGGCGCAAGCCGCCAACTATCCGTTCTGCACCATTGAGCCGAACACCGGCGACGTGGCCGTGCCCGAGCCGCGCCTGAATGTCCTGGCCGAGATCGCGGGATCGAAAGAGATCATCCCCTCGCGGATCACCTTCGTCGACATCGCGGGTCTGGTGCGCGGCGCCTCCAAGGGCGAGGGGCTGGGCAACCAGTTTCTCGCCAACATCCGCGACTGCGACGCCATCGCCTTCGTGGCCCGCTGCTTCGTCGACGACGACATCACCCACGTCGAGAACCGCATCGACCCGATCTCGGACCTGGAGATCATCGAGACCGAGCTGATGCTGGCCGACCTCGAGAGTCTGGAACGTCGCCGGGTGCAGATGGAGAAGCGCGCCAAGGGCGGCGACAAGGAGAGCCAGCTGAGCCTGAAGCTGGTCGATATGGCCCTGTCGAAGCTGAACGCCGGCAAGCCCGCCCGCACCGCCCTGCCCGACGTGTCCAGGGAGGACCGCAAGGCCTGGGACATGCTGCAGCTGCTGACGGCCCTCCCGGCCCTCTATGTCGCCAACGTCGACGAAAACTCCGCCGACAAGGGCAATGAGCTGTCGGACCAGGTTGCCGAGCGCGCCAGGGCCGACGGTGCCAACACCGTCGTCATCTCGGCCAGGATTGATTCCGAACTCGCCGTCCTCGACGAGGCCGAGCAGCTGGAGTTTCTGGAGAGCATGGGTCTGGCCGAGCCCGGCCTGAACCGCCTGATCCGCGAGGCCTATGCGCTGCTGGGCCTCCAGTCCTACTTCACCGTCGGGCCCAAGGAGGCCCGCGCCTGGACCATCCACATCGGCGACACGGCCCCCCAGGCGGCGGGCGTGATCCACACCGATTTCGAGAAGGGCTTCATCCGCGCCGAGACCATCGCCTATGACGACTATGTGGCCCTGCGCGGCGAGGCCAGGGCCCGCGAGGCCGGCAAGCTGCGGGCCGAAGGCAAGAACTATGTCGTCAAGGACGGCGACGTGATGAACTTCCTGTTCAGCTGAGGCATCCACGGAGGGCGGCCATGAGGAAGCGGCTCAAGGGATCGGCTCCAGCCCGTCCGCCCGGTGCCGCGGTCCGCGCCGCCGAAACGGAGCTGACCTGCTACGTCCGTCGCGGGTGGACACCGCGCATCGAGCCTGCCTCGGCCAAACGCAACTGGATGACCGAGACGCCGGAGAGCTTCGCCTATCGGTGCCTGCCGCTGGCTGTGGCCAACTCCCACGGCTGGGTGGTGCTCAACCCCTTCGGCTTCTCCGCCCGATGGCACGGAGGGGTAGACCCCAAGTCGGTCGAGATCGTTCTGGACAAGGGCGCAGACCCCAAGAAGGCGGCGCATTCCCTGTTCGGCAGCGGGACCCTCACGTTCCACGTCGACGGCATCATGCGCACCTCCGAAGGCTGGAACCTGTGGGTCGGCGGCCCCCCCAACGCCATGAAGGACGGCATCGCCCCCATGAGCGGCATGATCGAGTCCGACTGGTCGCCCTACACCTTCACCATGAACTGGCGCTTCACCCGACCTGACGTCTGGATCCGGTTCGAGGAGAACGAGCCGTTCTGCTTCTTCTTTCCGACCCCGCGCGGTGTGGTCGACGGTCTCAAGCCGGAGCTCCGGCCGCTTGAGGATCAGCCTGAACTGCTTGAGACCTATGAGGGGTGGAGCGCGTCCCGCAACGCCTTCCAGGAATGGGTCAAACGGACCAGACCCACGGCACCCGCCGATCAGTGGCAAAAGCTGTACTACCGCGGCCTGAACCCGGACGGATCGCCCGGGCCCGCCGACCACGAGTCCAAGCTGCGCCTTGCGCCCTTCAGGCAAACCGGAACCCGGCGGGTCTGCCCGGTGGATCACCGGGCGAAAAAATCCGACGACTGAAGCGAACCGCCTCGTGTCGGGAGCCCGCGAGATCCAGATCGCCGAACCGACACCGCTCCCGACCCGACCGTTCAGATCGCCCTACTGCCGCGCCGTCGCCGTCCGTTCGCGGACGCTGCCGAACTCGGACGTCGGCTTCCAGCCCGGCCAGTCACCGCTGTTCGCCAGCTCAAGACCCAGTCGATAGAGCAGGGTCAGGTTCTCGACCGCCGAGCGAAGGTCGAGGTCCGCAGACCATTCGTCAGAGACCTTGTGGTAATCGGCCCCGAACCTGGCCTGCCAGGCGGCCTGACCGGCTTCACGGCCGCCCTCGTCCCAGTCCCAGCCGTGCCAGGTCATAAGAGCCGGAACGCCCGCGCGGGCGAAGGGGAAGTGGTCGGACCGGTAGTAGAAGCCCTGTTCCGGCATGCCGTCACCCGAGACATAGCGTCCCTCGGCCTCGGCCAGCACCGCCAGCCGGTCCTCGAGCTCGTTCTGACCCTGGCCAAAGATCGCCACGTCGCGCGTCGGCGGCGACAGGGGCAGCATGTCGATGTTGATGTCCGCCACCGTCGTCGCCAGCGGATAGACCGGATCGGCCGTATAGGCATAGGCCCCGAGCAGTCCCATCTCCTCGGCCGCCATATGGGCGAAGACAAAGGTTCGCTCGGCCCGGGGTGCCTCGGCCAGCTGGCGCGCCATCTCCACAATGCCGACCGTGCCCGAGGCGTTGTCCCAGGCACCGTTGAAGACGTTGTCCTCGGTCGTCGAGACCGGGCTGACGTGGTCGGCCCCGACCCCGACGTGATCCCAGTGGGCCGAATAGACGATGACCTCGTCAGGGTGGGTCGTCCCCTCGATCTTCGCGAGCAGATTGTGCGTGCGCAGGGTGTCGATCGTCTCTTCGGTCGCGACCGACAGGGTGACGCCCGGCAAGGCGACCGCACGGAACTCGCCTGTCTCCAGCGATGTCAGAACCTCGACACCGAGTCCGGCGGCCATGGCCAGGGTGTGGGCCGTGTCCATATTGATGCCGCCCGAGAACTCCAGGTCGGCCGCTCCCGGCGTCAGGGTGCGCTGGCGACTGTTGAACCGGGCGGCGCGCTGCCAGTTGGGATCGCTGGCCGGCACGTTGAACACCGTGATGATGCCGATCGCGCCCCGGCGGAAGGCCTCATCAGACTTGTAGGCCCCGGACTGGTAGTTGGTGGCATAGGGTCCGTTGAACCGTTCCGTCACGGCCTCCGCCGTCGGCTCGCCGCCGACGACCAGGACGATCTTGCCGGTGACATCGATGTCGCCATAGTCATCCCAGCCCCGCTCGGGCGCATGGATGCCGTAGCCTGCAAAGACCAGCCCGGCGTTCTGGACGCTGGCCCGGCCGTCGTTGCTGACAGCGCGCAGGGCGATGTCCTCTCCGATCGCCAGAGGTTGGGTGGTGCCGTCCGGCGCAGTCCAGCTGGCCGAGGCTGTGCCCTCGACCGGCGTATAGCGTTTCAGGTCGACGACCTGCAGCCACTGGCCGTCCGGCCCGCCGGGCTCCAGGCCCATCGCCTCGTACTGCGCCTGCAGCCAGGCCAGCGTCAGCCGCTCGCCCTCGGTGCCCGGATAGCGGCCCTGGAATTCGTCAGACGAAATCTCGCGGATGCTCTCGGAAATCCGGGCCGCTGAAAAGTCCTGCGCCCCGGCCAGGCTTGCGCCGAGCAGCATTGCCAGAGCGGCCACGCCGCCGATCAGTCCAGACTTCGTCAAGGATTATCCTCCCGCTTTCAGCGACCACCCTAAAAGGGGGCGAGCACCGAACGGCATTACGATTTCGTCATGAAACAGGGCTGTCCGGCCGGATAGCCCTACCCCGCCACCTGCCCGAAGTCGGCGACGCGGCCCATGACCGCGCGCACCTGACCCAGCAGCTTCAGCCGGTTCTCGCGCTCCTCCGCCACGTCGGAGTTGACCAGAACGTCGGTGAAGAAGGCGTCCACCGGGGCCCGCAGCAGGGCCAGCTGGCGCATGGCCTCGGCAAAGTCCTCGGCCTCAAGGGCTCTGGCGACTTCATCCGCTGCGCCATTGACCGCAAAGATCAGGGTCGCCTCCTGCGCAGGAACACCGTCGGAGATGACTGGTTCGCCAGTCGGGACGGGCCCCTTTTTCTCCTCGGCCTTGAGGATGTTCGACGCCCGGCGATACCCCGCCAGCAGGTTCGCCCCGTCGTCGGTGACCAGGAAGGCGTCCAGCGCCTCGACCTGCTGCACGATCCGCACGAGGTCGTCATCGCCCAGCGCGAAGACGGCGTCCACGAGGTCGTGACGCTTGCCCTGATCGCGGAGGAGAACCTTCAGGCGGTCGGCGAAGAAGGCGAGGAGGGCGCGGGCCTTCCTGTCAGCCTCTTCCAACGTCCAAACGGCGAACGATTCTGCGCGATCCGTCCAAGTGACCATCATTTTGCTGAGGTCGGCTTGACGATCGCCAAGCGGGGCCCGCAGCGTCTCCACTGCATCTTCAAGTGGCTTTCTGTCCGCTTGATGTTGCAGACGGATGGCCTCGCCGAAGCACATGGCGAGCATGTAGTGGAGAGGCACTCTCGCACCATTGTCCAATACCAACCGGATCACGCCCAGCGCCGCCCGCCGCAGCGCGAACGGGTCCTTCGACCCCGTCGGCTTCTCGTCAATGGCGAAGAACCCGACGAGCGTGTCCAGCTTATCGGCCAAGGCCACCGCCACCGTCAGCGGCGCGGTCGGGACTGTGTCGTTCGGCCCCTGCGGCTTGTAGTGATCGCGGATGGCGTCGGCGATGGCGTCGCCGTGTTCGGCCCGGGCGTAGTAGCCGCCCATGATCCCCTGCAGCTCCGGGAACTCGCCGACCATGCCCGATGCCAGGTCGCCCTTGGCCAGCCGCGCAGCGGTCTCAGCCTGATCGGGATCGGCCTCGACCCGCGGCGCGATCTCGCGAGCGAGGGCGGCGATTCGCTCCACCCGCTCGGCCATGGTCCCCAGTTTGGCGTGGAAGGTCACGCCCTCAAGCTTCTTCAGCCAGGTCTCGAAGCCGACCTTCCGGTCCTCGTCCCAGAAGAAGCGGGCGTCGTTCAGCCGGGCGGACAGCACACGGCTGTTGCCGGCCGCCAGTGCCTTGCCGCCATCCGACGCCTCGACATTGGCCACCACGACGAAGTTCGGCGCGAGCCCGCCCGTCGCCGGGTCGCGCACGGCGAAATACTTCTGATGCGTCTTCATCGACAGCCGGATCACCTCCGGCGGCAGATCGAGGAACGACGGGTCCATGTCGCCCAGGATCGGCGTCGGCCATTCGGCCAGGCCGGACAACTCTTCCAGAAGCCCGTCGTCGTCGACGAGCTCCAGGTTTTGCGCATGGCATACAGCCTTGGCACCCTCGACAATGCGGACTTTCCGGTCCGCCTGATCCAGCAGGACGAAGTTGTCCTCCAGCTGCTTTCTGTAATCCTCGAACGACCGGACGTTCAGCGGCCGACCCGCGCCCATGAAGCGGTGGCCTTCGGTCACGTCCCCGCTCTCGATGCCTTCGACCGCAAAGGGCACCACCTTGCCGTCGAACAGGCAGATGATCCGCTTCAGCGGCCGGACCCACGTCAGCGTGCCCGACCCCCAGCGCATCGACTTCGGCCACGGGAAGCCCCGGATGATGCCCTCGACCATCTCCGGAATCAGGTCGGCGGTCGCCCGCCCCTTCTGATCGATCACGGCGAACAGGACGCCGTCCCGCTCGGTCAGCTGGTCGCGCGTCAGGCCGGTCTTCCTCAGGAAGCCTTCCAGCGCCTGCTCCGGCGCATTGGCCCGCGGCCCCTTCATCTCCTCGGACCGATCCGGTGTCGCCGCCGGCAACCCCTCGACCACCAGCGTCAGCCGCCGTGGCCCCGCGAACGTCGTCAGCGTCTCCCACGACAACCCGGCCGCCTTCAGCCGCTCGGTCGCCATGCGTTCGAGGTCGCGCGCCGCCCCCGCCTGCATGCGGGCAGGGATTTCCTCGGAGAAGAGTTCGATCAGCAGCTGGGGCATCAGATTTCGCTAGAGCCCTTCCCCTCGAGGGGGAAGGGTTGGGATGGGGTGGAGGCACGAGCGGAGCCGGGAGGCACGAAGACTCCGGCAGCCTTTGCGATAGCAGCGACTACGCTGTCGACTTCGGTCTCGATGCGCTTCGTCGGAATGCGGATCACGCGATAGCCTTGCGTCGCGAACCACTTGTCTCGTTCCAGATCACGCAGGGCGACGTCGGTCCTGTCGTGAACGCCGCCGTCGACCTCGATCACCAGCCGCGCCGAGTAGCAGGCGAAATCCACGACGTACGGACCGATTGGCGCCTGTCTGCGGAAGCGGATGTCCAGCTGGCGCAGGTGCTGCCAGAGTTTGGATTCGGTGCGGGTGGTTTCGGCTCGCAAGCGGCGGGCCCGGTCGATCCCGCCCGTCTTGATCTTCGGTGTCCGCGCGAACCGGTCAATCAGGACGGCCTCGGAGTCTTCGGGGCTCGCAGGAGACGCCGTGCCTCCACCCCATCCCCGGCCCTTCCCCCTCGAGGGGAAGGGAGAAGTCACGCGGCCGCCCTTTCCTGCTCGACCCACGCCAGCGCGCAGGCTTTGCACAGGTCCCGAATCCGCCCGATGTAGCTCTGGCGTTCGGCCACCGCGATGGCCCCGCGCGCGTCCATCAGATTGAACAGGTGCGAGGCCTTCAGCACCTGGTCATAGGCGGGCAGCACCAGCACCTGGCCCTGCGGTCCGGTCATGGCCAACAGCCGCTCGACCTCGCCCACCATGTCCTCGAACCGGCGCTTCAGGCCCTCGACGTCATAGCCGTGGAAATTGGCCTGCGACTGCTGGCGCTCGTTCTCCAGAAAGACCTCGCCATAGGTCGTACCCTCCTTGGTGAACTTCAGATCGTAAACATTATCAACACCCTGGACGTACATTGCCAGACGTTCCAGCCCGTAGGTCAGCTCGCCCGACACCACATCGACCTCGATGCCGCCGACGCCCTGGAAATAGGTGAACTGGGTCACCTCCATCCCGTCGCACCACACCTCCCAACCCAGGCCCCAGGCCCCGACCGTCGGGTTTTCCCAGTCGTCCTCGACGAAGCGGATGTCGTGCAGTTTCGGGTCGATGCCAATGGCTCGCAGCGAGTTCAGATACAGGTCCTGCAGATCGTCCGGGTTCGGCTTCAGGATCACCTGGAACTGGTAATAGTGCTGCAGCCGGTTGGGGTTTTCGCCGTAGCGCCCGTCGCCTGGACGGCGGCTGGGCTGAACGTAGGCGGCCTTCCACGGCCTCGGACCCAGGGCCCGCAACACCGTCGCCGGGTGCAAGGTCCCGGCACCGACTTCGATGTCGTAGGGCTGCAAGATCGCGCAGCCCTGATCGCCCCAGTAGCGTTGCAGCGTCAGGATCAGGTCCTGGAAGGCGAGCGGTTCGGTCGGTCGGGACACGGCGGAGTCTTCGGGCAAGGAGAAAGGCGGCGGACCCTAGGGCCCGACGCCTTCCAACTCAACCGGATGCGGGGGCCGGATCGCCCAGAACCGTCGGCCGGACCCACCAGCCGGGGTGGTCGCGGCGGAGCCGGTCGGCGGCGGCGGCGGCGGCGGCGGCGTCCTCGAACAGGCCGAAGACGGTGGCTCCCGACCCCGACATCCGGGTCAGGCGGGCCCCGGCGGCGCGCATGGCCGACAGGGCCTCGCCGATGGCGGGCTCGAGAGCGACGGCGGGGGCCTCAAGGTCGTTGCGCTGCGCGGCAAGCCAGTCGATCACGGGGACGGGCGACCAGGCGGGCGGTGGGGTCGGCCGGTCGAACGGCTGCGGCGGGCCTGCATCATAGGCCCGGTAGACGGCACCGGTCGGCGAGGGGCGTCCGGGATTGACGAGGACAGCGTGCAGGGGCGGAAGCTCCGGCGCGGGCGTCAGGCGGTCACCGATCCCCTCGGCCCAGGCGGATCGGCCCATCAGACACATGGGTCCGTCAGCCCCCACGACGCGGGCGAGCCCGGCCAGTTCGGCTTCCGGCAGATCAAGGCCCAGCGCCCGGTTGGCCAGTCTCAGCGCTGTTCCGGCGTCCGAGGACCCGCCGCCGAGACCCGCCGCGATCGGCAGACGCTTATCCAGGGTCACTGCCATGGCGGGCTCGCCGATGCCGGCTGTCTCACCCAGAGCTCTCAGAGCCTTCAGAATCAGATTGTCGTTGTCCGGTCCGAGGGCCGCACCGAACGGCCCGGTGACCGTCAACGAGAGCCGCTCGGCCGGTTCGACCGACACAAGATCTCCCACATCGGCGAAGGCGACGAGGCTGCACAGCGGATGATAGCCGTCGGAGGTCGGCGCACCGACATGGAGGAGCAGATTGACCTTGGCGGGCGCGAGGCCCGACAGGGTGGTCAGAGGTCCAGTCCTTCGACCAGCTTCCTTTCAACCGCGGCGCGCCTTTCAGCGTCAGGGTCCAGGGTCAGCACGCGGGTCCACTGGAACCCTGCCTCGCGACGGCGCCCAACCGACCAGTAGGCATCGCCCAGATGGTCGTTGATCTCCGCATTGGCCGGTTCCTTGGCCACGGCCTGCTCGAGCGTCTCGACGGCCGTTTCATATTGACCCTGACGGAACTGGGCCCAGCCGAGACTGTCCTGGATATTGCCGTCCTCGGGATCGGCGGCGTGGGCGCGGGCGATCATTTCGGCCCCCTCGGCAACCCGGGTCCCCGAGTCGACCCAGAGATAGCCGAGGTAGTTGAGATAGACCGGCTCGTTCGGCTCGATCTGCAACGCAGCCCACAACTCGGCCTCGGCCTCGGACACTCGACCCAGCGATTCGAAGGCTGCGCCCCTAAGGAACCGGATATCCGCACCCTGGTCCGCCGTGTTCAGCAGCGGCCCGTTCAGGAGCTCCAGCGCCTCCTCGTAGCGTTCGAGTTGCATCAACTGTCCGGCCGTGACCTGGGCGATACGGGCGTCGCCCGGCGCGGCGTCCTGGGCGGCCAGAAAGGCGGTCAGCGCCTCGTCGGTGCGATCCGCCGCGGACAGGGTCAGCCCCATGCGGACACGGGCAGCGGCATGGACAACGGCCGGATCGCGAGGGACTTCAGCGAGAACGGCAAGGCCCAGCTCGCGCAGATCGTCTTCACGGACCGCGGTCTCGCCAAGCAGCAGGAGTGTTTCCGGCTTGCGATCCAACGCGACCGCGAGGCGCAGGTAGACCACGGCGAACTGTTCGGCCCCTTCAGCCGTGGCCTGCCGGGCAGCGATCGTCAGGGCCTCGGCTGCCCCTTCGCGGAAGGTGGGCAGGGATGGCGCACGCGCCCGTGACGCCGCACGGGCTCGCGCCGGAGCCAGCCCTGGGTCCTGCGAACCAGCGGCGATCCCCGCATCATAGACCGCAAGTGCTTCGTCCCTGCGACCGCGTCGTTCGAGGAACTCGCCATAGGCGACGCGAAACACCACCGCGGTCCGGGGCGTGTCGACCAGAGCCCTCAGCACGGCCTCAGCCTCGGCGTATCGGCGGTTATGCTCCAGCAGGACGGCGCGGTTGTACCGCCCGAACACCACTCCGAGCGGGTCGCCCGTTGGATTGGGGTCGACCAGCGCCGTGGCCCAGTCGCCCGCACTTGCGGCGATCCACGGCGCAACAAGTGCTCCGGCGCGGGCATGCGGTGCCCCGACCGGACTGGCCTTCAGTCTCAGATTGGCCCGTCCGGCGTCGCCCTCAGCGAAGGCCAGCACGGCGGAAACCAGTTCTGCAGCCTCTGCGATTGCCGGTGAGGCCCCTTCGGCGTTCGATACCGCGCGCGCGGCATAGCCGAGATCCCCGGCCAGAAGGGCAGCGGTCGTCGCCTGCTCTGTGACGGTCGGCTGCTCGGGTGTCAGGGCCTGGACGGCTCCGAGGAACGATGCCCCCTCCTCGAACCGCCCCTGAGCCAGGGCCGAGCGTCCCGACAGGAACAGGCCGTACGCCGTGCGGCCCTGGTCGTCCTCGGGCGCAGGTGACCAGACGGGCGGGATGGCGTCGATGGTCGGCACCGGCGTGTCCTCGCCCTCGCCCACGACGATCAGAGGTGGCATCGGCGGCGGCGCAGTCTCAAGCTCGCGCAGGGGTACGTCCCGGATCCGCGGTACCGGCACCTCCTGTGCGAAAACGGGCGAGGCCAGAACGGTGGCGGCGAGCAGGATCGAGCGAAGGGCGGTCAAGCGCATGAGACCGACATTCACCGGCTTATGCGGCCACGACAAGGCCCCTCGCCCGTCCCGCGTCACATGTTCGGATAGTTGGGGCCCCCGCCGCCCTCGGGCGTGGTCCAGACGATGTTCTGCGACGGATCCTTTATGTCACAGGTTTTGCAGTGGACGCAGTTCTGCGCGTTGATGACGAAGCGCGGATCGGCCCTGGCCGCCTCGTCCCCATAGACGACCTCGTACACCCCGGCCGGGCAGTAGAGCCGCGCGGGCTCACCGTAGATCGGCAGGTTGACGCGGATCGGCACGCTCGGGTCGATCAGCTTCAGGTGCGCCGGCTGTTCTTCGGCGTGGTTGGTGTTCGAAATGAAGACGCTCGACAGCTTGTCGAACGACAGCTTCCCGTCCGGTTTGGGATAGGCGATCGACCTGTGCTTCGCAGCCGGCTCAGTCGAGGCCGCATCGGTCTTGCCGTGCTTGACGGTGCCGAACAGCGACAATCCCCCGAACAGCGACTGGCACCACAGGTCGAACAGGCCCAGCGCCCCGCCCAGGGTCGTGCCGAACTTCGACAGCAGCGGCTTGGCGTTGCGGACCTGCTTGAGCTCCTTGTAGACCCAGCTGTTCTCGTAAGCCGTCTGATACTCGCCGAGCACGTCGCCCGAGCGCCCTGACATCACGGCCTCGTAGGCGGCGTCGGCGGCCAGCATGCCGGTCTTCATGGCGTTGTGGCTGCCCTTGATGCGCGGCACGTTCACGAAGCCCGCCGAACAGCCGATCAGCGCACCGCCCGGGAAAGCCAGCTTCGGCACCGACTGGAAACCACCCTCGGTGATGGCCCGTGCGCCGTACGAGATTCGCGTCCCGCCTTCCAGATGTTCGGCGATGGCCGGGTGGTGCTTGAATCGCTGGAACTCGTCGAAGGGCGACAGGTGCGGGTTCTTGTAGTTCAGGTGCACGACGTAGCCGACAGCCACGTAGTTGTCCCCGAAGTGGTACATGAAGCTGCCGCCACCGGTGTTCTCGTCCAGCGGCCAGCCGGTCGTGTGCTGGGCCAGGCCCGGGCGGTGCTTCTCGGGCGGCACCTGCCACAACTCCTTCAGCCCGATGCCGAACTTCTGCGGTCCGGCCCCGTCGCATAGATTATGGCGAGCCATGATGGTCTTGGCCAGCGACCCGCGCACGCCCTCGGCGATGAACACGTACTTCCCGTGCAGCTCGATGCCGGGCTGGAAATCGCCGGTCGGAGCGCCATGCTTGTCGATGCCGAAGACCCCCGCGACGACGCCCTTGACCCGGCCGGTGCCCTCTTCCCAGACGACATGGCTGGCGGCCATGCCGGGATAGACCTCGACGCCCAGGCCTTCCCCCTGTTCGCCCAGCCAACGGCAGACGTTGGCCAGTGAAGCGATATAGCAGCCGTCGTTATGCATCATGGGCGGCAGAGCCCACATCGGCAGGCTGACCTGACCCATGGGGCCCAGGACCATGAAGCGGTCCTCGGTGACCGGCGTCTCGAGTGGCACGCCCATCGCCTTCCAGTCCGGGAACAGCTCGCTGAGGGCACGGGGATCGATCACGGCCCCGGACAGGATGTGCCCGCCGATCTCGGCCGACTTCTCCAGCACGGCGACGGAGATGTCCTTGCCGTCCGCAGTCGCGCGCTGCTTCAGGCGGATGGCCGCGGCGAGACCGGCGGGGCCGCCGCCGACCACGAGGACGTCGTACTCCATGACCTCGCGCTCGACGCCCTGGAGCGCCTCCAGCGGCGGCAGGTTGTCGAGGATGGCTTCCTGGGCCGGGGATACGGCGCCGCCTTCTATGGCTTGGGCCATGGGGTCCTTCGTCTCTTTCCGTGAATGCCCCTTATCGGAAGGTGACGCGAGGGCGGTCAAGGCCTATCCCTGACGCACCTCCATGAACGCCGAAGCCCCGGACATCGCCGCGATCGAAAGCCTGCTCGCCTTCTGGCGTGACGCAGGGGTCGACGCCTGTTTCGAGGACGGGCCGGTCGACAGGACCATCGTCATCGCGGCGTCGCAGGTTGTCGTGGCCAGGGCGACAGCGTCGGTGGTCGCACCCGCAGACGTCGGCGAGGCCGTTGCGGAAGCGCGCAGACTTGCCGCAGGAGCGGATACGCTGGAGGCCATCGCGGCGGCCGTGGCGACCTTCGAGGGCTGCGCCTTGCGCGGCATGGGCGCACGGCAGTCCGTCTTCGGTCGCGGCGACCCGCAGGCTTCTGTCCTGATCGTTGGAGAGGGCCCCGGGGCTGACGAAGATGCGGCCGGCCAGCCCTTTGTCGGGCGGGCGGGTCAGTTACTAGACAGGATGCTGGAGGCGGCAGGGCTGACCGGTCGCGTATTCATCACCAACACGGTCTTCTGGCGACCACCCGGCAACCGGACGCCGACGGCCGAGGAACAGACCATCTGCGCGCCTTTCGTGGAGCGCGCATTTTCCATTCTGAGACCGAGGGCTGTGCTCCTGCTTGGCGCCGCGGCCGCACGCAGCGTCCTCAAAACCGACGATGGCATCATGAAAATGCGAGGTCAGTGGCGTGAGTGGCGGCTGCCCGAGGGGGAGGTCTCGGCCCCGGTGATCGCCACGCTTCACCCCGCCTTCCTCCTGCGTCAGCCCCAGGCCAAACGGCAGGCGTGGGCAGATTTTCTGGCGCTGGCTGGAAGGCTGGAACAGCCGGGCTGAACACCGGCGATATCCCGCGCCTGACGCCGATGTGATTGATCCAACGCGAGGATTCCGGCATACTTCGTGCTTGACGACCAAACGCAGACCGCGTGGGTCCCGCATCCGCTCGGGGCGCGCAGCACGGGGGGCCGCCGCCTTGAACGATTTTTCCCGACGCGCGCTGGCCACGCCGATGATTGCTGTCACAGCTCTGGCCCTGTCCGCTCTGGCCCTTCCCGCGTCGGCCTCTCCGGAACCTTACGAGGCTGCGGTTTCCGGCGAGGAGGCGGATCAGCGCGATCTGCGGATCACACCGACCGCCCTGTCGGACGCCGATCGCCTCACCTACACGTCCGCGTTCGACGCCCTTCGGCGGGGCGACCTGGACACGGCACGCAACTCGGCCCGCCAGGCCGGAGACCGTGTGCTGTTGGGGCAGGTCGAGTTCGAGCGTCTCTTTCACGCCGACCATACCGCAACCTTCGGGGAGCTGTCGGCGTGGCTGGAAGAGTACGCCGACCTGCCGAGCGCCCAGCGCGCCTATGGTCTGGCCATGCGTCGTCGTCCCGATGGCGCGGCAGAGCCGAGGCGGCCGACGGGCACGTTCTTCTCCCGCACCTGGGACGCTGTGGCGGCGGGAGGCGGCAACTCCGAGGCCGATCCGGCCAGGGCCGCGCGCGTCGCCCTGAACCGCGACGACCTGCCGACAGCGGTCGCCCTGGGCGATCAGATCGGTGACTGGTGGACCGTCGGCCTCGCCGCCTGGCGGATGGGAGACTATACGCGCGCCTTCGAGGCCTTTGAACGGGTCGGGGTCGATCCGACCGAGGATCCCTGGACCCGTGCCGGAGCGGGCGTATGGGCCGCCCGCGCCGCAGGCCACACGGGGCGGCAGGACCGGATTCAGGAGTTCCTGCGGCTTTCGGCGCAATGGCCGGCGACCTTCTACGGACAGATTGCCTTGCGGCAGCTGGGGCAAGAGCCGACGATCATCAACGTCGGTCCCACGCCCTACAATGCGGTCGTCCAGACAACGGCGCTGGGCAATGAACCGATCGGGGTCAGTCAGCGCGAGATGGACGAGTTCCTGCGCAGCGAGAACCGGGCCCGCCGTGCGGTGGCCCTGTTCGAGGTCGGCCGGCGCGCCGATGCCCGCGACGAGCTGCGGAACGGCCTGCGCACAGCCGGTGAACAGACGCGGCGGCTCTGGACCGGTCTTGCCCGCGTGCTGGGTCCTCGCCTCGGGGGGGCCGGCGGTGCCGATGCCACCCGTATCGACGCGGCGGATTATCCGCAGCCCGCCCTCGACCCGGAAGGTGGCTGGACGCTTGAACGGTCCCTGGTCTACGCGATTGCCCGCAAGGAGAGCGGCTTTAACGCCGAGGCACGGTCACCGGTCGGGGCTTATGGCATGATGCAGGTCATGCCGACGACGGCGGCGGAAATGACCGGCGATCGCGGCTTCGTCGCCCAGCCGCAGCGCCTGTTCCAGCCCGCCACCAATGTGCGGCTGGGCCAGGAGTATGTGAACCGCATGCTGGCCCGACCCGAGTTCCAGGGCGATCTGTTACGCGCAGTGGCCAGCTACAATGCCGGGCCGGGCCCGATGCTTGGGGCCCTTAGGCGTCTGGGGCCGAACCCCGACCCCCTGCTGCTGATCGAGACGATCGATGTCCCCCAGGCACGGGAATACGTCGAGAAGGTCGTCGCGGCCTACTGGATCTACCAGCGGATGGCGGGGCGGCCGCTCAACACGCTGGACGCGGTGGTGGCGGGCCAGAGCCTGGTGCCCATCGCGCTGGACTACGTGGCCCCGTCCCCTGGCGAGGTGGTGCCGCCACCGAGCCAGATGGCGGCCTCGCCCGTGCTCGGCACCCGCTAGAGCAGGCTGCCTACCAGCGACGCGCAGAGGCTGCAGCCGACCAGGATGAACAGCCCGTAGCTCATCAGCGACGGGCGGGCGGTCTTCCCGGCATCGTGCGGCGGGCGGTCGGACATGGTGGCTCCCGGTTGCACCACCACGGATAACGGCGATCCCTTAAGTCGAGGTTCGCAGTCGCCCTTAATGGTGCGTTCGCCGCGTCTAACCGGGCTGTGTGACGGCCCGTTCCGTCCACTCGAGGAAATCGGGCTGCCGTAGCAGGGCAGCCACATAGTCCGCCGCCAGTCCGTCAGCATCGCCATGGGCGGCGAGGTCAATCCGGTAGTGCCGGAAGCGACAGGCCACCGGCGTCAGAAAGGCGTCGGCCATCGACCACTCTCCGAACAGCCAGGGGCCGCCGTCTCCGAACCGGGCCCGCATCGTCACCATGATCTCGACCAGACGTCGCACGTCGGCCGCGACGGCGTCGCTGGTCGGGGGATCGGCGCGGTCCTCGCCCACCATGGTGTGGATGACACCCCGCGCGTCCGGGCCCATGCCACATTCCGTCCGCAGGGCCATGAAGCCGGAATGCATCTCGCAGACCACCGAACGAGACAGCCACCGCGCCGCGGGATCGGCAGGCCACAGTTTTGCGTCCGGATATCGCTCGGCGGCCCAGACCGAGATGGCCAGCGAGTCCCAGATGGTCTCGCCGTCGACCTTGAGAAGCGGCACCTTGCCCGACGGCGACACCTCGGCCAGCCGTTCCTTCCAGCCCTCGCCGTAGAGCGGAACCTCGGTCAGGGTGAGGTCGGCACCGCACCGCTTCAGCACAAGCCAGGGCCGCAGCGACCAGGTGGAAAAGGCAATGTTGCCGACGATCAGTTCCAAACGAGAATCTCCCAAAAGTCTGGTCCGGCGTGATGTCACGGCCGGACGAAAACAGCATGACGGCCATGACATCCTGGCCCGACGATCACCGCATTCGATGACCGGAGCCTAACCCCGCCGTCAACGGCGGCCCCTTTCTGGAAGCAGAGTAGACGTCTGCCCTGTATCGCAACAGCTTTTCGGCGCGTCGTTGGATAATCGAGCCGGGATCGCTCGCCGAGTTCCTTGACAGGCTCGTCTCCCACCGCGTTTACCCCGCCCATGATCAGCCGCTATGCCCGCCCCGAAGCCGTCGCCATCTGGTCGTCCGAGACCAAATACAGGATCTGGTTCGAAATAGAGGCGCACGCCGCGACCCGGATGGCGGAGCTGGGGGTCATCCCCACCGAGGCCGCCGAGGCCATCTGGGCCAGGGGCAAGGACGCGGCGTGGGACGCGGACCGCATCGACGAAATCGAGCGCACCACCAAACACGACGTCATCGCCTTCCTGACCCATGTCTCCGAGACGGTCGGCGAAGAAGCCCGCTTCCTGCATCAGGGCATGACCTCTTCGGATGTGCTGGACACCTGTTTCGCGGTCCAGCTGGCGCGGTCGGCGGACCTGCTGGTCATGGGCGTCGACCGGGTCCTTGCGGCGCTGGAGGCCCGGGCGAAAGAACACAAATACACCCCCTGCGTCGGCCGCAGCCACGGCATCCATGCGGAACCTGTGACCTTCGGACTGAAACTGGCCGGCTATCACGCCGAGTTCCAGCGGGCGCGGCGGCGACTGCTGACGGCCCGGGAGGAGATCGCCACCTGCGCCATTTCGGGGGCGGTGGGGACCTTCGCCAACGTTGATCCGGCTGTGGAGGAATACGTCGCCGAAAAGATGGGCCTGGCCGTCGAGCCCGTCTCGACACAGGTGATCCCGCGCGACCGTCACGCGGCCTTCTTCGCCGCGCTGGGCGTGGTAGCGTCGTCGGTCGAGCGGCTGGCGGTAGAGATCCGCCATCTGCAACGCACCGAGGTGCTGGAGGCCGAGGAACCCTTCGATCCGGGCCAGAAGGGCTCATCGGCCATGCCGCACAAGCGCAATCCGATCCTGACCGAGAACCTGACCGGTCTGGCGCGGCTGGTGCGATCGGCGGTCGTGCCGGCGATGGAGAATGTCGCGCTCTGGCACGAACGCGACATCAGCCACTCGTCGGTCGAACGCGGCATCGGACCGGACGCCACCATCCATCTCGACTTCGCCCTGCACCGGCTGGCGATGGTGGTCGAGAGGCTGGTTGTCTATCCGGACAACATGGCCCGGAACCTGGATCGGCTGGGCGGGCTGGTGCATTCCCAGCGCGTACTGCTGGCCCTGACCCAGGCGGGGGTGTCGCGCGAGGACGGCTATGCAGCCGTTCAGAGGAACGCCATGAAGGTCTGGCGCGGCGAGGGGAATTTCCTCGACTTCCTCAAGGCCGACCCCGAGGTGGTGGTGCCGGACGCCGATCTGGAGGCCCTGTTCGACCTCGGCTACCACACCAGACACGTGGACACGGTCTTTACGCGTGTGTTCGGTTAGGGCGTGTCCGGGCCGATCCGTCTGAACCCCGCGCTGGCCGCCCGTGATTTCGCGGGTGTCTTCCAGCGCGACGGGGTGGTGCAGGTCCCCGATTTTCTCACGCCGGACAGCGCCGACCGGATCGAGACCGCCTTGAAGACGGCCACGCCGTGGGGCCTGTCCCTCAGCGATGCCGCCGGCCACGGGGCGTGGCTGTCGCCCGAAACCCTGCAGACCCTGGGGCGGGACGGCGTAGCGGCCCGGACCCGCGAGGCCGTCACAGCGGCCCGCAACGGGTTCGGATTCAGCTATCTGGCCTATCCGATCATCGAGGCCCTGCTGGCCGGACGCGAGCCCGGCCATCCAACCCACGCCCTTGTCGAGCTGCTGAACAGCCCCGAGGCCCGCGACTTCTGCGCCGCGGTGGCGGGCGAGACCGGGATCACCAAGATCGACGCCCAGGCGACATTGTTCCGGCCGGGGGATTTCCTTGCCCTGCACAACGACACCGGCGTCGGCGAGCGGCGCGCGGCCTATACGATCGGGCTCACCCGGGACTGGCGGACGGACTGGGGCGGCCAGCTGCTGTTCCATGACGAGGCCGGGGATGTGTCACGGGGATTCAGGCCCGGCTTCAACGTCCTGACGCTGTTCCGGACCCCTCAATGGCATTCGGTGGCGACCGTAGCGCCCTATGCCGGAGCCCCGCGTCTATCGATCACGGGCTGGCTCCGGGACGATCCAGCGGTCGGCTAGCCCGACTGCGGTAACCTGTCGCGCCCGAAAACGTGATCAGGGAGCATCTTTTGTCGCGCTGGGCCGTCAGTAGAGGCCGAACCGCATCACGCGGTGACTCAGGAGAACCCCCCATGAACGCCCGTATGCTCACCCTCACTGTCGCCTCCGCCGCCCTGCTGGGCCTCGCCGCCTGCAACAGCCCCGAAAACGCTGCCCCCGCGGCCGACGCCGCCTCGACTGAAGCGGCCCCGGCCGCGGATGCGGCCGCCGCCGGCACCATCGTGACCGTTGCCCAGGGCAACCCGGACTTCTCGACCCTGGTCTCGGCGGTCGTCGCTGCCGACCTGGTCGATACGCTGAATGGTACCGGCCCCTTCACCGTCTTCGCGCCCAACAATGCCGCCTTCGCCAAGATCCCGGCCGACACCCTGAACGGCCTGCTGGAGCCGGCCCAGAAGGCCGCCCTCGCCGGCATTCTGACCTATCACGTCGTGGCCGGCAGCGTGGATGCAGCCGCCCTGACCCAGCAGATCCAGGCGGGTGGCGGCTCGGCCACCCTGACCACCGTCGCGGGCGGCACCCTGACCGCCTCGGTCGGCGCGGACGGCAGCGTTACCCTGACCGACGCCAAGGGCGGGACCTCCAAGGTCATCGCGACCGACGTCGCCGCCTCCAACGGCGTCATTCACGTGATCGACACTGTGGTGATGCCGGGCTGATCGATCCGGTGATCCGTTCCAGGCCCCGGATATCTCAACCAGGCCCGGGACGCAGACCCTCCGATGGGGGCGTCCCATCGTAGACCCCATGAGGAAGGGGCCGCAGTATCCACTGCGGCCCCATTTTCATATGGACCTGACCGCGTGGAAAGGCATGGGTAGATCACAGTTACAGTGTTGTAATCATTTCCATAATTTAATCCTCAAACAGTCATCCGACCCTGATCGTCGCCAGTAGCTGCTGGTCGAGCCGCCCCGCTGTCGAGGGCGGCCGTTCACAGGAGCCTGCCGATGAAGACGTTTCTCCGCCCCCTGGCGGTCGCCGCTGTTCTGGGCCTCGGCCTGACCGCCGCATCCGCCTCGGCCCATGACCGCGCCCGGGTCGCCGGCCACGGAGCCCCGGCCGCCACAACGACGCTGGTCGGCGTCGCTGCAGCCAACCCTGACTTCTCGACCCTCGTCACGGCCGTGCAGGCCGCCGGTCTCGCCGGGACCCTGTCGGGTGCCGGCCCCTTCACCGTGTTCGCCCCGACCAACGCCGGGTTCGACGCCCTGCCGGACGGCACGGTACAGCGGCTGGTCCAGCCGAGGCAGCGGGCGCAACTGACCCGCATCCTGACCTATCATGTGGTGCCGGGCCGCATCTCGGCCGCCGACCTGACCACCGCCGTCCGCGTCGGCGGAGGCAGCGCGACGCTGCAGACCGTTGAGGGTGGCCGGCTGGTGGCCCAGGACGCGGGACGCGGTCGGCTCAGGATCGTCGATTCGACCGGAGAGACCTTCTGGATCACGGCCACGGACGTGAACGCCTCAAACGGCGTCATCCACGTCATCGACGGGGTCCTGACCCCCGGGCACTGAAACCGGAAACGGCCGGCGGGGCGACCCGTCGGCCCTATTCTCCCGCGCGGACCTGATCGCGCGCGACGGAAGCGAACTCGTCCATCTTGGACCGGATCTCGCCTTCGGAGACGGTCAGACCGGAGCCCTTGAAGTCGCCCGCGATCTTGCGGAACACGTCCTCTTCGCCCGGCTGCTCGAAGTCGGCGCGCACCACGGCCTTGGCATAGTCATCCGCCGAATCGGGGCTCAGACCCATCTTTTCGGCCGCCCACAGCCCCAGCAGCTTGTTTCTGCGGGCCATGGCCTTGAATTCCTGCTCCTGATCGAGCGCGAACTTGGACTCAAAGCCCTTTTCCCGATCGTTGAACGTCGTCATGCGTGGTTCGTGGCTCCTCGGAGTCGGCACCGAACAAGGGCCGACCGTTGGGTGGTCTATATCTGCCGCCGGTTGCAAGGCAAACGATAACAGCGCGCCTTGCGGCCTCCGTGAACGGAGAAAGGTCTTATGGCGGCGACCTGAGGTCCAGACCGGCGACCGGCCCGGCGTTTGTGTCGCAGGGCGATTTCAGCTAAGGCCACACCGACAAACCTCCCGCTCAGCTCGAGACCGGATCGCGCCGTCCAGACGACATTCTGGCCGCGCGATTTTCGCTTTCGGCGACGCCCGTTTTTCCCGTCAGGGATCGAGAATGATGAACACCAAGCGCAAGAAGATCTACGAGGGCAAGGCCAAGATCCTGTACGAGGGCCCAGAGCCCGGGACCCTGATCCAGTATTTCAAGGACGACGCCACCGCCTTCAACGCCCAGAAAAAGGCGACCCTGGAGGGCAAGGGGGTCATCAACAACCGCATCAGCGAGTTCGTGATGACCCGGCTGAACGGAATCGGCGTCACCAACCACTTCATCCGGCGACTGAACCTGCGCGAGCAGCTGATCCGCGAGGTCGAGATCATTCCGCTGGAAGTGGTGTGCCGCAACATCGTTGCCGGCAGCCTGGCCACCCGGCTGGGCCAGGAAGAGGGAACGCCCCTGCCCCGCTCGATCATCGAGTTCTACTACAAGAAGGACGAGCTGAACGACCCGATGGTGACCGAGGAGCACATCACCGCGTTCAACTGGGCCTCGACCCAGGAGATCGACGACATCCTGGCCATGACCCTGCGCGTGAACGACTACCTCTCGGGCATGTTCGGCGCAGTCGGCATCACCCTGGTGGACTTCAAGATCGAGTTCGGCCGGGTGTGGGAGAATGACTTCAGCCGCGTGATCCTGGCCGACGAGATCAGCCCCGACAGCTGCCGGCTGTGGGATTCGACCACCGGCGAGAAGATGGACAAGGACCGCTTCCGCCGCGATCTGGGCAATGTGATCGAAAGCTATACCGAGGTCGCCAAACGCCTCGGGATCATGAAGGACATGCCGACCGTCATCCAGGGGGGACTGCACTGATGGCCAGGGTCAAGGTTCACGTCTTCCTGAAGCCCGGCGTGCTGGACGTTCAGGGCAAGGCCGTCGAGGGCGCGCTGCATGGGCTGGGCTGGACCGGCGTGTCCAATGCCCGCGTCGGCAAGCTGATCGAACTGGACCTGGACGGCGTGGACGACCCCGCCGCCGAGGCGAAGAAGATGTGCGAGACCCTGCTGGCCAATACGGTGATCGAAAGCTACCGCATCGAGGTCGACTGAGGCACGTTGCGTTCGGTTCGACCGATTGGAGACGCGCCTGATGACCTTCACCCTGACGTCCCAAGATCTCACCGACGGCGGCACCCTGCCCGACGCCCAGGTTCAGGCCCGGGGAAACACCAGCCCGCATCTGGCCTGGTCCGGCGCGCCTGAGGGGACGAAGAGTTTCGCCATCACCTGCTATGATCCGGATGCGCCGACCGGTTCGGGATTCTGGCACTGGACCGTGGCCAACATCCCCGCCGATGTGACCGAACTGGCCGAAGGGGCCTCGCCCGACGGCCTGCCCCGGGGGGCGGTCGAGGGGCGCACCGACTTCGGGGAGCCAGGCTTCGGTGGCGCCGCGCCTCCGCCGGGGCATGGCCCGCACCGCTACATTTTCACGATCTTCGCGGTCGATGTGGAAAGACTGGACGTGACGCCGGAGAACTCCGGGGCGGTCTTCGGCTTCAACCTGCACTTCCATACCCTGGCGAAGGCGTCGATTACGGGCCTGTACGAGAACCGGGGCTGAGGCCCGGGCCCCGACGAGGCCTCACCCGCCCCCGGATTTCGCGCGGCTAAACAGGATGGCGGCGAGACCGGCGGCGGCGACGGCGCTGGTCATAAGGGACAGGTCGAACGCGTGGCCGGTTGTCACGCGGTACAGGCCGTAGCCGAGCGATGCCGCCGCAACGGTCAACAGAATGATCGCGATGACCCGGGCGGCGGGTCTGCCATCGGGACTGGCCACGTCGCTCTCCTCGTCCGAGGGCCCATAACCCGTCAGAAGTCCGGAAAAACGTCGTCCGGTCAAGAGTGGCGTGCCTGACAACCGCCGCGAACCCTGCTAGACGCCCGCGCCATGAGCGCCGCCGTCATCGTCTTCCCGGGTTCCAACTGCGACCGCGACTGCAGGGTCGCCATCGAACGGTCCACCCACGAGCGGGTCGAGATGGTCTGGCACCAGGAGACCGAACTGCCCGGGGGGCTCGACCTGATCGTTCTGCCGGGCGGTTTCTCCTATGGCGACTACCTGCGTTGCGGGGCCATGGCGGCGCAGTCACCGGTCATGCAGGCGGTGAGGAAGGCGGCGGACGACGGCGTGGCCGTGGTCGGTATCTGCAACGGCTTCCAGATCCTGTGCGAGGCCGGGATGCTGCCGGGCGCGCTCCTGCGAAACGCCGGACTGAAATACGTCTGCAAGCCCATCACACTCGAGGTCACCAACGGCCAGACCCGCTTTACGGCCGGCTATCAGGGTCAGCGCGAGGTAGTGATGACCCAGGGCAACGGCGACGGAAACTATTTCGCCGACGTCGAGACCCTCGCTCGCATCGAGGGCGAGGGCCAGGTCGTGTTTCGCTACGTCGACAATCCCAACGGATCGGTCGGCGACATTGCGGGCCTGCAGAACGCGCGCGGAAATGTGCTGGGATTGATGCCTCACCCGGACCGCGCCTTCGAAGCGGAACTGGGCTCGGCGGATGGCGCGACCCTGTTCCGCTCGATCTACGCGGCGGCCTAGATCGAAGGATCCCCCTCAACGGCGGTGTCGCGATCGATCGAGTCGTCCTCGGCATCCTCGTCGGGCGTCACGATGCCGCCGGGATCCCGCTGGGCCGCCAGTTCGCGCGCACCGACGCCGAGGCCCTGTTCAAGGGCCAGGTTCGCTTCGACATCGCTGGTTTCGAAATGCGGAGTTTCTTCAGGGATCTTTGTGTCGTCGGCCATGACTGGTCTCCTCTTGAGGGGCCTCTACGCAACCCCGGGCGACCCGCGCGGTTCCGTCCCGACGATTGCTGTGAACGAACGCGGCATTCGCGCGTAGTGTAACGGCCACGCTGAAGCTGTCAGCGACTGACCGGAGCCCCCATGTCCTCGACCGTCAAACCGACTTCTGGACAGACAACACGCCGGCTGATCGTCCTCGCCTCGGTCGTCTTCGCCATCATCGCCGGCCAGCTTCAGCAGTTCGCCGGAATAGGCCAGACGCCGGCCGAGTTCTCGGCCGACAGCGACGCGACCCTGCGCGTCGTCGGCTGGGCCTTCGCGATCTGGGGCCCGATCTATCTGGGACTGATCGTCTACGCCGTCCGTCAGGTTCTGCCCCGGACCGGAGAGAGCGCCATGATCCGCGCGTTCGGCTGGCCGTCGGTCCTGGCCTTCCTCGGCATCGGGTGGTGGATCCTCGCGGCGGCATGGGACGCCGAGGTCGCCACCATCGTGCTGATCTTCGGTTCGCTGATCGTACTGCTGATTCCCCTGCTGACGCACGCCCGCGCCATCCGCGCCCTGCCACGCTGGGATAGGAACCGCTGGATGGTGGTCTGGCCGCTGGGGGCGCTGGCGGGCTGGCTGACCATCGCCTCACCGGTCAATCTGCTGACGGTGGCGACCGGCAACGGCGACCTGCCGGCGGGGATGGCTCCGACCGCCTGGGCCCTGCTGGCCGTCGCCGGCGTGAGCGCCTTCGCCCTGTTCGTGACGTGGCGGACGCGGCTGCTGGCCTATCCTCTGCCGGTCGCCTGGGGCCTGCTGGGCGTGTTTGTCGCCGAGCAGGACAAGGGCAATGCCGTCCTGGCCGGGGGTGCCATTGCGGCGTCACTGGTCGTGCTGGGCGGAGCCCTCGCCCTGACCTTCCGTCTGCGTCCGACCGCGCGGACCCTTGTCGAGCCAGAGCCGCCAGCGGCCGGCTGACCCGGCACTGACACGGTTTGACGACCACAAGGTGTCGAGAATGTAATGATGCGGGCGGTTTACCTCTGTCCCTCCCCCGGTAAGGATACCACCCTGATCGCGCGGGGGGTGTCCGTCGCGCAGTGAGGCGTCCGCTCTGCCGGACCGCCGGCGGAGGAGGAAGCCTTGGATAGACGTTCATTCCTGACGGCCTGCGGTATCGGGGCGGGCGGCATGCTGCTGCCGGGCTTCGCCGGACGGGCCATCGCCGCCAGCCAGCTGGTCGACACCGTCGACATCGCCGTCAAGAAGCGGCTGGCCGATGCGGGCATGAGCGCCGCGACCGGGGCCGGGGCCAGCTATGCCGACGTCCGCGTCGGGCGGTATCTGCGCCAGTTCGTCATCACACGCGAAGCCAACGTCCAGAACGTCGTCAACACCGAGTCGACCGGCGTCGGCGTTCGGGTCATCGCCGACGGAGCGTGGGGTTTTTCGGCCACCAACACCATGACGGCCGAGGCCGTGGCCGAGGCGGCGCGCCTGGCCGTCGCCATCGCCCGCGCCAATGCGGTCAACCAGACCCAGCCGGTTCAGCTGGCCCCCACGCCCGGCGTGGGCGAGATCAGCTGGAGAACGCCGATCCGGCGCAACGCCATGGAGGTGCCGATCGCAGAAAAGGTCGAGCTGTTGCTGGGCGTCAATGCGGCGGCGCAGGCGGCGGGTGCCAACTTCGTCAACTCCCAGCTGTTCCTGGTCAATGAGCAGAAGTATTTTGCCTCGACCGACGGCTCCTACATCGACCAGGACGTACACCGCATCTGGGCCCCGTTCACGGTCACGGCCATCGACATGGCGACCGGCAAGTTCCGCAGCCGCGAAGGCCTGTCGGCACCGATGGGCCTCGGCTATGAGTATCTGGACGGCAATGCCGCCGACAAGCTGAACGGCCCGGGCGGTATCATCAGCTACGGCAACTCCTATGACATGCGCGAGGACGCCGTGGCCGCGGCCCGACAGGCGCGTGAGAAGCTGACCGCCAAGTCGGTCGAGCCGGGTCGCTACGACCTGATCCTCGACCCCAACCACCTGGGCCTGACCATCCACGAATCGGTCGGACACCCGCTCGAGCTGGACCGGGTGCTGGGTTACGAGGCCAACTTCGCGGGCACCAGTTTCGCAACCCTCGACAAGCGACGCGACCGGTTCCAGTACGGCTCGGAGATCGTCAACCTGTTCGCCGACAAGACCCAGGTCGGCAGCCTGGGGGCTGTCGGCTATGACGACGAGGGCGTGGCATGCAAGCGCTGGCCGCTGGTCGATCAGGGCGTGCTGGTCGATTACCAGTGCACGCGTGACCAGGCCCACATCCTGGGCAAGACCGAATCGGACGGCTGTTCCTATGCCGACAGCTGGTCGACGGTTCAGTTCCAGCGCATGCCCAACGTCTCGCTGGCACCCGGCCGCACGCCGATGACGGCGGCGAACATGATCTCGAACGTCGAGAACGGCATCTACATCCTGGGCCGCGGGTCGTTCTCGATCGACCAGCAGCGCTACAATGCCCAGTTCGGGGGCACCCTCTTCTACGAGGTCAAGAACGGCGAGATCACCCAGCCGCTGGAAGACGTCGCCTACCAGATGCGTACGCCCGAGTTCTGGGCCGCCTGCTCGGCCATCTGCGACGAGAGCGACTACCGGCTGTTCGGCTCATTCTTCGACGGCAAGGGGCAACCGTCCCAGGTGTCGGCCGTCAGCCACGGCTCCTCGACCACCCGTTTCGACGGGATCAACGTCATCAACACCGCGCGCTCGCTCGGCTGATCGGATCGGAAAGACAATCCCATGAGCATGATGACCGAAGCCGAAGCCAAGACCATTCTCGACAAGGTGGTCGCCCTGTCGACCGCCGACGAATGCACCGCCACCCTGACGGGCAGCGTCGAAGGCAACATCCGTTTCGCCCTGAACAATGTCTCGACGTCGGGGGTGGTGTCCAACACCGACCTGGGCGTCCAGGTCGCGTTCGGGCGCCGGGTCGGCACCGCCTCGATCAACGAGTTCAGTGATGCGGCGCTGGAGCGCGTCGTTCGCCGGGCCGAGGATCTGGCCCGTCTGGCCCCCGAGAACCCGGAGTTCGTGCCCGCGGTCGAACGCCAGACCTATCGCGCCACCCCGACCTTCAGCCAGGCGACGGCGGACATCACCCCGCAACAGCGGGCACAAGTGGCCCGCGCCTCGATCGAGCCCTGCAAGGCGCAGAACCTGATCGCGGCCGGTTTCCTGCAGGACAGCCAGAGCTTCTTCGCGTCCGCCAACTCCAACGGAAACTTCGGCTATCAGACCTCGACCGAGGCCGACTACACCTGCACGGTCCGGACCGAGGACGGTCGCGGTTCGGGGTGGGTGGCCAAGAACGTCCAGGACATCACGAACTTCAACGCCTCGGACGACATCCAGATCGCCATGCGCAAGGCTGCGGCCTCGGCCGAGGCCCAGGCGCTGGAACCCGGCAAGTACACCGTGATCCTCGAGCCGGCGGCGGCGGCCGGCCTGATCAGCTTCATGTTCAACTTCTTCAACGCCCGCCCGGCCGACGAAGGCCGCAGCTTCCTGTCCAAGGCGGGGGGCGGCAACAAGATCGGCGAGCAGGTCTTCGATCCGCGGGTGAATTTCTATTCTGACCCCAACGATCCCAATGTGCCCGCCCTGCCGTGGGACGGCGAAGGCCTGCCGCGCGATCGCATCTCCTGGGTCGAGGACGGCAAGATCGCCAATCTGATCTACGGCCGATACTGGGCCCAGCGTCAGGGCAAGACACCGACGGCCGGTCCCGGGAACGTCATCATGACCGGGGGCACCAAGTCGACCTCGGACCTGGTGCGCGAAACCGAGCGCGGCATCCTCGTCAGCCGGACCTGGTACATCCGCATGGTCGACCCCCAGACCGTCCTGCTGACCGGCCTGACGCGCGACGGCACCTTCTATATCGAGAATGGCGAGCTGCGGTATCCGGTGAAGAATTTCCGCTTCAACGAGTCGCCGGTCATCATGCTGAACAACATCGACGAGCTGGGCCGGCCGGTCCGGATCGGCGACGGACAGACGATGATGATCCCGCCGATGCGTCTGAGGGACTTCACCTTCACCTCCCTGTCCGACGCGGTCTGACGGATCTCCGCGTGTGTCCCCGAGTACCCTGACACGCGCGGGTCTGCTGCGATTGCTGGCGGGCGGGGCGGCGGGAACGCTGCTGGCGCCCGCCGCCTCGTCGGCCCAGCCGACCTATGATTTCTGGTTCACGCGGCTTCGCTACGCCTCGGGCAATTGGGACGTGGACGAGCGGATGCCCGCCAACGTCCTGACGTCGCTGGTGGATTACACCAGCCTGCGGGTCGACCCGGAAGAGCGGGTGATCGATCTGGCGGACCCCGCGATGCTGACGTCGCCCTTCTGCTATATGGCGGGCCACAAGCTGGTGGAGTTCAACCAGGCCGAGGCGCGGAACTTCGAGCGCTATGTCCGTAACGGCGGCTTTGTCTTCGCCGACGACTGCAACCACGACATCGACGGCCTGTTTGCCCGCACCTTCGAGCGCCAGATGGCGGCCCTGTTCGGCGAGGGCGCGCTGGACAAAATCCCCAACGATCACCCGATCTATTCCAGCTTCTTCCGCTTCGAGGATGGTCCGCCGGCGACCAGTTTCGAGCTGAACGGCTGGGGCGACAACCTCGTGCACGACTACCTGAAGGCCATCGTCATCGATGGTCGGATCGGCGTGCTCTATTCCAACAAGGATTACGGCTGCGAGTGGGATTACGACTGGCGGAACAAGCGTTTCCTGGCCGAGGACAATACGAAGTTCGCCGTCAACATCGTCATCTACGCCCTGACCGCCTGACCCCCTCCCCCGGACCCTCATGACCACCCCGACCGAAGCCGACATCAGGGCCAGGCTGGCCCAGCTTTCCGAGCTGAAAGGTGCCATCGGCCAGGCCGTGGTCGGACAGGACGCCGTGGTCGAACAGCTGCTGGTCGGACTGCTGGCCGGGGGGCACTGCCTGATCGAGGGTGTCCCGGGGCTGGGCAAGACGCTGCTGGTGCGCACCCTGGGCCAGGCGCTGGCGCTGGAGTTTCGCCGGGTCCAGTTCACGCCCGACCTGATGCCTTCGGACATCCTCGGCACCGAGGTGATGGAGGAGGATCACGGCACAGGCCGACGCAGCTTCCGCTTCCAGCCCGGCCCGGTCTTCACCAACCTGTTTCTCGCCGACGAGTTGAACCGCACCCCGCCCAAGACCCAGGCCGCCCTGCTGGAGGCCATGCAGGAACACACCGTCAGCTACGCCGGCGTGACCCACAGGCTGGAGGAGCCCTTCTTCGTCCTGGCGACCCAGAACCCGCTGGAACAGGCCGGGACCTATCCCCTGCCCGAGGCCCAGCTGGACCGGTTTCTGCTGAACATCCGGGTCGGATATCCGACGGCGGAGGAGGAGCGCGAGATCCTGGTCCAGACCACCGGCGGCGGCTTCAAGACCGTGCCCCGTGTCATGACGGGGGCTGACGTGGTCGTGCTGCAGCAGTGGGTGCGAGAGGTCCACGTCTCCGACGGCCTGCTGGGCTGGATCACCACCCTGATCCGGGCGACGCGCCCTTCGGCCGAGGCGCCCAGGGCGATCAACGACTATGTCCGATGGGGGGCGGGTCCCCGCGCCGGTCAGGCCCTCGTACTGGCGGCCAAGGCGCGGGCATTGGTCCACGGACGACTGGCGGCGACGCGCGAGGACGTGCGGGCCCTGGCCGCGCCGGTCCTGCGCCACCGCATCCTGCTGTCCTTCGCCGCCGAGGCCGAGCGCAAGTCGCCCGACGACGTCGTCGCCGCCCTGCTGAACGCCATCCCCGCCCCCGGGGGCGACTGAAGGCGGGACCATGTCACCGCTGGACCTTCCCCCCGACCTCAGGACGCGTCTGCGCCGCCTGTCGATCACGCCGCGCCGTCCGGCCGTCCTGGCCAGCGCGGGCCAGCACACCAGCCGCAATCGCGGGGGTGCCCAGGAGTTCGCCCAGTACCGGGCCTATGAGCGGGGTGACGACCTGCGTCGCATCGACTGGAAGCTGTACGGCCGGTCCGACCGGTTCTTCGTGCGTGACGCCGAACGCGAGAGCCCGGTCACGGTGTGGATTCTCCTGGACGCCAGCGCCTCCATGGGACAGGCCGATCTGAAGACGCCGGACTGGTCCCGCTTCGACGCCGCGCGGCGGCTGGCGGCGTCCCTGGTCGAGATCGCGCTGCATCAGGGCGACCGCTTCGGTCTGGTCATCGAGACGGCGACCGGGCCCATCGTCGTGCCGCCCGGTGCCGGGGCCCGTCAGCGCGATCGGGTGCTGCTGACGCTGGCCCCGATCACGCCCGGCGGCATCGCGCTCTGGGACCGTGTCGTGGACGTCTATGGCGAGCGTTTCGGTCCGAACGACCTGATCCTGATCCTGTCCGACGGCTTCGACGAGGCTTGCGTTGTGGCGGCAGAGCGGCTGGCCTTGTCCGGGCGCGACGTCGTCATGATCCGTGTCCTCACGGCGGACGAGCGGGACTTCCCGTTCGACCAGGGCTACCGCTTCAACGATCCGGAAACGGGGACCCAGCTGGTCGGCGACGGACCGGCGCTGCGTCGCGACTTTCTGCTGCGCTTCTCCCGGGCGAGGCAGGCGCTGTCCGACCGGCTGGACGCCCACGGCGTGCGCCATGCCGAGCATTTCGTCGACCGCCCCGCCGACGAGCCGATCCGCGCCCTGTTCAGGGTCGAGGGGGCGCGTTGAGCCCGGCGCTGCTGTTTCCGGCCGGTCTGGCGGCCTTGGCCTCGCTGCTGATCCCGCTGGTGATCCACATCGCGCGGCGGACCGAGAGCCGCACCATCGACTTCGCCGCCCTGGCCTGGCTGGAGCAACGGCCCAAGCCCCGGCGACGGCTGAGGCTGGACGAGCTTTGGCTGATGGCGTCACGGTTGCTGCTGTTGACGTTGATCGCCCTGTGGCTGGCCCAGCCGGTCCTGTGGGGCGTCGCGGACCGGCGGCCGGTGGTGGCGATCGCCCCGGGCGTCGACCCCGCGTCCATCGAGGCGGCTGACGGCGCGCGTCGGGTGTGGCTGGCTCCCGGCTTTCCCGAGGTCGGGGTCGGACCGGCACCGACCGGCGGCGAGACGATCAGCCTGATCCGCCAGCTCGACGCGGAAATGGGCCCCGACACGCCGCTGGAGCTGGTCGTTCCTGCCGTTCTGGACGACGCGGATGCCCAGCGTCCGGTCCTGTCGCGCGAGGTCGGCTGGCGTCACGCACCGTCGGGGCCCGAGACGGTCCTTACCGCACCTGAGCCGCCCGCCCTGATCGTCCGCTTCGGGCCGGACGGAGAGTCGACCCTCCGGTATTTTCGTGCCGCTGCGGCCGCCTGGGCCGAGTCCGGTGCGGAGCCTGCGGTCGAGATCGGAGCTCTGGACGTCTCACTCCCTCGCGACGCCCGGCACCTGATCTGGCTCGACGCCGCAGCCCCGCCCCAGGCCGTCGTCGACTGGATCCGCCGAGGCGGCACCGCCGTGCTGGCCGAGGGCGCGCGCGTGCCGCTCGACGTCGCGCCACGTCCGGTCTGGACCGATCCCGAAGGCCAGTCGATCGCCTCTCTTGGCCGATTAGGACAGGGCCGGGTCATCCAGCTGGCTCGCGCCCTCACGCCCGAGGCCATGCCCCAGCTTCTCGAGCCCGACTTCCCTGACCGACTCGCGGAACTGCTCTCACCCTTCCCACCCCCGAGCAGGGCCGCGGCCGCCGATCATGCCCCCCTGACCGGGGCGGCGGCCTGGCCGCAGCCGCCGCTGGACCTGCGGCCGTGGCTGGCCCTGCTGATCGTCCTCGTGTTCGCCGGAGAGCGCTGGCTGGCCACGCGCCGCGCGAGGGGCCCGGCACCATGACCGCCGCCGCCCTGCTGATCGAGCCTCAGCGCCGGGCCCAGTGGCGCATCCTGATCGACACGGCTGCGATCGGCCTGGCAGGTGCAATGCTGGCCGGAGCCATCGGCTGGAAACTGTTCGGTGGCATTGGCCTGATCGGATCGGTCGTGCTCGGTCTGGTGATCACCGTCACCGTCGGGTCCCTGCGCGCCCGGCGGCTGGATCGCGACTGGCTGGTCCGGTCCCTCGATGCCCGGCTGCCCGGGTTCGAGGACAGCGCTGCCCTGCTGTTCGTTGACGCCGGGATGCTGGGCGGGTTCCGGTCCCTGCAGCGACAGCGGCTGGAAGCCCGCCTGCCCGAGGCGGCGCGGCTGGACCTTCGTCCCGCCTGGTCGCGCAGACCGATCGCCTTGGCGTGGTCCATCGCGACAACGCTGACCGTCGCTGTCCTGGCCTGGCCAACCGCGCCGGCCAATGAAGCAGACGCGCCGATGCCGACCCCGACGAACGCCGCCGGACCGCCTGTGCTGACCGGGCTTCGGCTGCGGATCACGCCACCCGCCTACACCGGCCTGCCGGTGCGTGAGCAGACGCGGCCCGACGCCAGCGTCCCCGAGGGCTCCCGCATCGAATGGATCGTCGGTCTGTCGCCCCAGCCGGCCTCGGCGGGCCTGACCTTCCCCGACGCCGCGCCCCTGCCCCTGCTGCGCAGCGGCGAGCCCTGGACCGCGACGCGGACGGTGGCCCAGCCCTTCCTGTACCGCATCGAGGCCCCCGGTCTGGCGCGTCAGAGGCTGGCCCGCATCGATGTCGTGGCCGATGCGCCGCCCGCCATCCGGCTGGTCGAGCCGGACAGCCAGCTGGTCCAGGTCACGCCGGGCCAGACCCGCTGGACCGTCGTGTTCGAGGCCTCCGACGACTATGGCGTCCTGTCGGCCGGCACCTTGCGGATCACCCTGGCCAAGGGCGAGGGCGAGAACGTCCTCGTCACCGAGCGGACCCGCGCCATCGCCGGCACGGGTGAAGCGCGCCGCCGACGCTTCGCCGTCACCTTCGACCTCGCCGGCGAGGGCATGGAGCCGGCGAGCGACATGATCGTGCAGTTGATTGCGACCGACAACCGGGCGCGCGGCGCGCAGAGGGTCGAGGGACCCAGCGTCATCCTGAGGTGGCCTTCAGCGCTCGGGCTGTCTGACGGGCTGGACGGCATGGCCCAGTCCGTGTTGCCAGCCTATTTCCGCAGCCAGCGCCAGATCATCATCGACGCCGAAGCCCTGATCGCCCAGCGCGCGCGGCTGGACCGCGAGATCTTCGTGTCGCGCTCGGCGGGGCTGGGCGCGGACCAGGCCTCGCTTCGCAACCGCTATGGCCAGTTCATGGGCGGCGAGAACGAAGGCGGGCCCGGCGCCCTGACCCTGCCGACCAGCGACGCGCCGGCCCGCCCTGCGGCACCGGCGCTTCCCACGAATGATGCCCCCTCTCCACCGGCTGCAGCGCCCATGGCCGGTGCCGCGACGACGCGCCCCCCGGAGCTGGAGGCTGGACACAGCCATGATGACGGCCACGACCATGGCCCGGCCCCGGCGGGCGGCGGCTTCTTCGGCTCGGCGGTCGATGTGCTGAACGAGTATGGCCACGCCCATGATACGGGCGACGCCGCGACCCTGTTCGATCCGGGCACGCGCTCGACCCTGACGCGGGCGCTGGACGCCATGTGGGCCTCGGAGCGGTCGCTGCGGCTGGGCGAGCCGGACGCCGCCCTGCCCCACGCCTATCGCGCGCTGGACCTGCTGAAAGAAGCGCAGCAGGCGACGCGCATCTTCCTGCGCCGGGTGGGTTCGGACCTGCCGCCCGTGGATATGGCGCGGCGACTGACCGGCGACCGGGACGACATCGTTGCCGGAGCCCTGGCCGCCACACCCGAGCGCTCGCCCGAAAGCCCGGCCGTCGCCGCCTGGCGTGCACTGGAGGACCGGCCGGGTCGCTCGGGTCAAGGCCCCGATCTGGCAGTGCTGGACCGCTGGGTGCGCCAGAACGGCGGACGGATCTCCGATCCCCTGGCCCTGACGGCTGCGATCGATACGGTTCGATCCGAGCCAGCCTGTACCGACTGCCGTCGTCGCCTGCGCGCCCTGTTATGGAGCGCCATCGAGCGGCCTTCGACGGCCATCCAGCGGCGCGAGGTCCCGGCACAGCGCGGACGGCGCTATCTGGAGGCCCTGCGATGAGCGGGCCCCCTTCCTCGTGGCTGGCGGTCGCGGTCGTCGCGGCGACCGGGCTGGCGCTGGTGCGCCTGATCCTTTGGTGGCGGGCGGCGAAGCCGGAGACGCGGGGCCCGGCCTGGCGGTTTCCGGTCCTGGTCGGGTTGAACCTGGCGGCAGCTGGGCTGTTGTACCTGACCCTCGCCCCCCCGGACGTCGGACTGCGCAGCGGTCGACTTGTCGTGCTGACCGCAGGAGCCACGACCGAGCCTGTTCTTGCCCCCGGGGACATCGCCGTCGCCCTGCCCGAGGGACCGGCGGAGGGTGCCGCAGAACGCGTGCCGGACCTCGCCACGGCGTTGCGCCGTCACCCTGAAATCCGGAGCGTCGAGGTTCTCGGGGCCGGTCTGACCGCGCGCGACCGTCAGCCGCTCGACCGCCCCCTGGCCTTCATCGCTCCCCCCGTATCGCCGCGCGGACTGACCCGCATCAGCCTGCCCCGACCGGTCGCCCCGGGCGGGCCCTTCAACGTGGCAGGCACCGTCGGCGCGCTGGGCACCGGCACGGTCGAACTGGTCGATCCTGGCGGCGCCGTCGTGGATCGCGCACCGGTCGCGACGGGCGGGACTTTTGCTTTGGCCGGCGCAGCGCGCGCAGCCGGCCTGGCCCTGTTTGATCTGCGCGTGAAAGATGCGGCCGGCAGGGTGATCGAGCGTATCGAGGTTCCGGTCGAGGCCCGCGAACAGCCCGCGCCTCGCGTGCGTGTGCTCGCTGGGGCACCCGGCCCGGAGACGCGCTTCCTGCGTCGCTGGGCGGAGGCGGCCGGCATTGATCTGTCTGTGCAGTTGTCGCTCGGGGCCGGCGTAGACCTGACCGCAGCACCTGCGCCCCTGACAGACCAAAGTCTGGCTGAAACCGATCTGCTCGTGATTGACGAACGCCGCTGGGAGATCCTGTCGGGAGCCGAACGCGCCGCCGTCCGCGCCGCCGTGGGTGGGGGTATGGGCCTGTTGCTCCGGCCGACCGGGCCCCTGTCTGATGCCACGCGGCGCGAATGGGGAGAGCTCGGTGCCGTCTTGCGCGGAGGGGAAAACACACGGCCCCTGGTCCTGGACGAGCGGACCGGGACCGAAGGGGCGTCGACGTCCTCGGCCGTCGGGGGTGCCGATGAGAGCGCGCCTGCCCCTGAGCTGAACCGACGCGATTTCACTCACAGCGGTGCCGACACCGTCTCCCTGTTGACCGATGCCGACGGCGTGGCCCTTGCCAGTTGGCGCCTCTATGGCGCCGGGCGGGTCGGGGTCTGGGTCGTGGCAGACAGCTACGCCCTGGTTCTCAGCGGACGATCAAGCCGCTATGGCGAGCTGTGGAGCCGAATGTTCTCCACCCTCGGTCGGCCTGCAAACGATGGGGCGGCGACCTTGCGGGGCCTGGCGCGCGCGGGCGAGCGTGCGACGCTGTGCGGGGTCACCGAAGGCAGCGTGCTGGTCGCTCCCGATGGCCGCCGATCCCTGCTGATCATCGACCCACGCACCGGGTCCGCTCAATGTGCCGCCTTCTGGCCCACCCGCCCCGGCTGGCACACGGTGTCAGTCGCGCCGGATCGCGAAAGCCCCGTCTATGTCCATCCGGCTGACGCCACGCCCTCCCTCATCGCGAACGAGCAGGGCGAGGCGACCCTCGACCTTGCAGCCACTTCAGGACGATCCGGCACAGGGGCAGCCGCGGCACGGCAGTCTCCGGGCGCGCCGTGGCCGTGGTTCGCCGGCCTTCTTGCCGCCCTCACGGGCTTGTGGTGGCTGGAACGCCATCGACCCGCGGTCGCCGTGATCAGGTCAGCATAAGGGGCCGCGCGATCCCGGGGGTCAGGTCGCCGGAGTGGCTGCGGCCTCGGCCACCAGCTTCTTCTTCGCGCGACCGCGCCCCAGCCGCCAGACCGCGAAGGCGATTGCGCCTCCAACCGCCAGAATGACCGCTGTGGTGACCGGACGGAAGGCCAGCCATGCCAGGGCGATGGTGACAGTGCCGACCAGAAGTCCGAAAACAAAGCCGATCAGGCCCGTTCCCATCCGGACAATGGTCCCCGCCAGCGGCAACACGTCGGCCAATACGCCGAACGGTGCCAGGATCATTCCGAAACCGACCATGAGCATGACGACGCCGGCCACCCGGATCAGCCAGGCGATCAGGGCGTTGGTCTCCTGGGCGCTCTGGAACATGTCAGAGGCCGGAACGTCGCCTGCGGCGACCAGCAGGAACTCCGCGCCGTTGCGCGCGCGATAGGGCAGGAATCCGTCGCCGTTCTGGCGGGCGACGACACTGGTCTCGGCCGCCGGGGTGATCTCATAGGAAATACGGGTATCGCCGATTGCCGGAACCTGCGGGTTTTCGCCGAGATAGATCCGGTTCTGGGCCACCGTCAGCGTGCGGCCTTGCCCGGCCGCAGACTGGATCGTCGCTGCCTGATCGGCATCCAGCGGCAAGGCCTCGGCCCCTTCCATCCGGCTGAGGACGCTCTCATCCAGCCGGAACTCGCCAAGCGTGGCATCGTTGGCATAGACGGTGGCTCCCTCGATCGTCATTTCCGGGTTCTCATGACCGGCGGGCGACTGGAAGGCGCTGGAGTCGATCGCGCCGGGCGACCAGACTTTCGAGTAGGTGTAGGTGGTAATCGTCTCCTCACCGCCGCCCAGCTTTGTGCGGGTCTCGGACTTCGACTCTTCCTGCCATTGATACATCTCGACATTGCGGTCGAGCCGTACGCCCGTCGCCGAGACGCCGAACTCGGGATCCGAAAGCGGGGTCGTCACCGTGACCGTACCGGTGACGTGTATCAGCGCCTGGTCGTTTTCGGGGAGAAGGGGCGACGGCTCGACATCGATCACGAGGCCTGCCCCCTCTGTCAGGCCGCGGGCGACCTTCACCGCATTTCCCTCGTTCCAGGCCAGGCCCCAGACGCAGGCGAAGATCAGAACGATGCCGACGATCACCCCGGCAAAGGCCGAGCCGATCCGGCTGAACCACGACGTGTTTTTGGTGACGGTGACCTGATCCGGCATTGTGCCCCCCCGAGCGCGTTGCCGACGCATGAGACGCCCGCCGGTGCAAAGCTATATCACCGGACCGGCCGATGAAACGGTCGCCAGACCTACGGAAACTGACGCCGGTTATAGCCCTCGCCAGCCCCGCCACCAGTCGACGAAGCGTCCGAGGCCCTCGGCCAGCAGCACCTTGGGGGCGTAACCGGTCAGGGCATGAAGCTTGGACACGTCGGCATAGGTGGCAGTGACGTCCCCGGGCTGCATGGGGCGCATGATCCGGACCGCTTCGCGACCGAGCGCCGCTTCCAGCGTGGCGATCATCTCCAGCAGTCCTACGGGGTGGCTGTCGCCGATGTTGTAGATCTCGTGCCCGCCTCGCCCCGGCGGCCGGTCCAGAACCCCGACCACGCCGTCCACGATATCGTCGACATAGGTGAAGTCCCGGGCCATCCGGCCCTCGCCAAAGACCTCGATCGGTCGGCCCGCCATGATCGCCTCGGTGAAGCCGAAATAGGCCATGTCGGGTCGCCCCATCGGCCCGTAGACGGTGAAGAAGCGCAGGCCCGACTGGGGAAAGCCGTACAGCGAGGCATAGCTCTGGCTCAACAACTCGCACGAACGTTTGGTCGCGGCATACAGCGAAACCGGGCTGACCGTGGGGTCGTCCTCGCGGAAGCCCTGCCCCGCCAGTGGCCGGTCGCCATAAACCGAACTGGACGACGCGTAGACCAGATGCTCGACCCCGCCATGGCGGCAGGCCTCCAGCACCGACAGATGACCCGCCAGGTTCGACCGCTCATAGGCAAAGGGGTTCTCGAGCGAGTAGCGGACGCCGGCCTGGGCCGCGAGGTGGACGACGCGACGCACGCCCTCGTCCCTGACCAGCGCGGCCATGGCGGGCGCGTCGGCGATGTCGGCCCGCAGCATGCGAAAGGCCGGATGAGCTTCCAGCCGCGCGGCCCTCAGGGTCTTCAGGGACGGGTCATAATAGGCGTTGAAATCATCCACGCCGATGACGGTCTCGCCGCGCCTCAGCAAGCGCTCGGCCACATGCATGCCGACGAAGCCGGCTGCCCCGGTGACCAGAACCGGGCCGTCACTCACGGCTTGCCGACGCCGACATAGTCAAAGCCGTCACCTCGCGCCTCCTGCGGGCGATAGACGTTCCTGAGGTCGACCATGAGCGCACGGTTCATCAGCCCCTTCATGCGGCGCAGGTCCAGAGCCCTGAACTGATCCCACTCCGTCAGGATCACCAGGGCGTCGGCCCCCTCGGCGGCCTGATAGGCACCCTCGGTGAACTCCACGTCCGCCAGCAGATGCCGCGCCTCCTTCATGCCTTCGGGGTCAAAGGCCCGGACACGCGCGCCCATGGCCTGAAGGGCCGGGATGATGGCAAGGCTGGGGCTGTCGCGCATGTCGTCGGTGTTCGGCTTGAAGGTCAGGCCCAGAATGGCGACGGTCTTGCCCGAGACGTCGCCACCCATGGCGTCGCGGATCTTCTCGGCCATCCGCAGCTTGCGCGCATCGTTGACCTCGACCGTGGTCTCGATCAGCCGGACGGGCGTTTCATACTGCTGGGCCGTGCGGACCAGCGCCAGGGTGTCCTTGGGAAAGCACGAACCGCCATAGCCGGGGCCGGGGTTCAGGAACTTGGCCCCGATCCGGCCGTCCAGGCCGATCCCCTTGGCCACCTGCTGGACATCGGCCCCGACCTTTTCGCACAGGTCAGCGATCTCGTTGATGAAGGTGATCTTCATCGCGAGGAAGCCGTTGCCGGCATATTTGATCAGCTCGGATGTCCGCCGCGACGTATAGATGACCGGGAATTCGTTCAGGCTCAGCGGGCGATAGAGCTCCGCCATCACCGCCCTGGCGCGCTCGTCCTCGACGCCGATGACGACGCGGTCCGGGCGCTTGAAGTCCTCGATGGCCGCGCCTTCGCGCAGGAACTCCGGGTTGGAAACGACGGCGAACCGGGCGTCCGGCCGGGCCCGTCGCATGATGGCCTCGACCTCGTCCCCGGTGCCCACCGGGACCGTGGACTTGGTGACGATGACGGTGAATCCGTCGATCAGGCCTGCGATCTCCTCGGCCGCCGCATAGACGTAGGACAGGTCGGCATGGCCGTCGCCGCGGCGGGTGGGTGTGCCCACGGCGATGAAGACGATCTCGGCGTTCCGGATCGCCTCGGTGCCGTCTACGGCGAACGTCAGCCGGCCGGCGCGGACATTGTCGGCGACCAGCTGATCCAGGCCCGGTTCGAAGATCGGGATCTCGCCCTGGTTCAGGCGTTCGATCTTGGACGGATCCTTGTCGACGCAGACGACGTCGTGGCCGAAGTCGGCAAAACAGGCCCCGGAGACCAGCCCCACATAGCCCGTGCCGATCATGGTGACGCGCATGGTTGCCCTTTCCGTTCCGACATCGGAGCGAAGCCATAGCCGAGCCCGACGGCTTCGCAACCCACCAAATGAACAAGGGATCCGGTCGTTAAGCCTGTTCGATTACCGGACCTTGAGGGGGTCTCGGGCACTCTGCAGGCATGGCCGATGTCTCCCCCGCCCTGCCACCCGCCGACTTCGCTGACGACCGGCGCGAAGGCCGACGGCTTCCATTCCGCAAGGCGCGGCGCACGCGCGAGCGGGTTCGGCTGCTGGGTCAGACGGTCGACCTGGTCCGGCCCGAGGAAGTCCTGTATCACGTCGAGACCTGGATCGCCGAAGGCCGGAAGGCCGTGGTCGCCAATCACAACCTGAACTCCCTCGCCTTGCTGCAGAAGCACCCGGACCTTCAGCGCTTCTTCGACCGGGCCGATCTGGTCGAGGTGGATTCGACGCCCCTGATCCATTTCGCAAAGCTTCTGGGCCTGCACGGCCGGGCGTTTCACCGCTGCACCTATCTGGACTGGCGCGACCATTTCTGGAGCCTGGTCAACCGCAACGGTTGGCGCGTCATGTACGTCGGCGGCGAGCAGGACGTGGTTGAGACAGCGCGCGATCGCCTGAGCCACGCCTACCCCAGGGCCGACATCCGGGTCCGTGACGGCTATTTCGACCCGGTGCCGGGCGCGACTGAAAACGCAGCCGTTGTGGAGCAGGTCCGGGAGTTTCGACCCCAGATCCTGTTCGTCGGCATGGGCATGCCGCGCCAGGAGCTGTGGATCCTGAACAATATCGATGCCCTGCCCGATTGCGTCGTCTTCTCCGTCGGGGCCGCCTTCGACTACGAGGCCGGGGCCCAGAGGGCGGCACCGCGCTGGATGGGCCGGATAGGCCTTGAGTGGGCCTTCCGTCTCGTCCACGATCCCGCGCGGCTCGCCCGCCGTTACCTGATCGAGCCCTGGAGCCTGTCAGGCCTCGTCATGAAGGACGTCATTGACGCTGTGGGGCAGCGGCTGGCGATCGCGCGGACGCGCTGAGCCGGAGAGCCGGCAACGGCCAACACCTTCGCGGGCTATCGCCCACCCCAGGTCCCGTCAGTCGGGCGCGGCGAGAACCAGCGTCATGGGCTCGCCCACCTGGGCCGAGGCCGCCAGCCAGACGTCGAAAGCGCCCGGCTCGACCGTCAGTCGAGCTTCGGCGTCCATAAACTCCAGCGCAGAGCGGCGCATGGCAAAGGCGAGGCGGGTTGACGTTCCGGGACCGGAAGCGGAACGGGTCGCCGAGCAAAGTCAGCTGGCCGGCCTTCTCGTGAAGGGTCATGCGGGCGATCAGGGCGTCGATGCGCCGGGCAGCCGACGCATCGCGGGCCATGCACGGACCGGCCGCCATGACCACGCCAGCGCCGAGGGCCCCCGCGCCCAGAACGATGCTGCGACGGGATGTGATGCTCGACACGAATCTGCGGTCCTGCGGACGTGGGGTGCAACCTGTTACAGGGCGTCAAACCTCCTGCGAGCCCGCGGATGACCACGGTCGGGGAAACGTCAGTGGCCGCCAGGAGCACCCGCCTCGACAATGGTGTGGGTCCGGGCGCGCGAGGCGAACACGGCGAAGGCGACGAGGATCGCATAGCCGGCCAGGGGAACATAGAAGACCGGGTTGAGCGTCGGAGAATTGTCGCCGATGAAGCCGCCGATCAGGGGCAGGATGGCCCCGCCAATGATGCCGAACACCAGCAGGCCGGACGTCGCCGGCACCGGTGCCGTCGACCGCTCGAGCGTCAGGGTGAAGATCGTCGGGAACATGATGGAGTTGAAGAAGCCGATGGCGATGGCCGCATAGGCGGCCGTCGTGCCCGAGGTCTGGGTCACCACCAGGCAAAGGATGGCCGCAACCAGCGTATTGAAGATCAGTATGCGGCTGGCCGGGATCTTCGTCAGCATCAGAAGACCGCCGACCAGCCGCCCCACCATGGCCCCGCCCCAGTACCAGGAGACCATGCTGCCGGCCGTCACCAGCGGAACGTCGAGGATCTCCGGGCTGTGCAGGAAGTTCGTCAGGAGGTCGCCGATCGTCACTTCCGACCCGACGTAGAAGAAGATCGCCAGCGCGCCGAACACAGCCCAGGGCGACTTCAGCGCCACGAGGGGCGACATCCGGTCTTCGGCCGTCGGGACCGGCGCGGCGGCGTTGATGGTCTTGCGCGCCGTGAATATGAAGACCGCCAGCACGGAGAAGAACAGCCCGACCGCCAGAAAGGCGAAGTCGATGCTGCGCAGGCTTTCCTCCCGCGCTCCGGGATCGGTGATGATCGCATCAGCGGCGAACACACCCCCGGTCAGCAGGATTGGCGCAGCCAGCAGCGGCCCCAGAGTGGTACCCAGCGAGTTGAAGAACTGCGAGAAGTTCAGCCGTGCATGCGAGCTCTTCTGCGGGCCAAGCGCCGCGACCAGTGGATTGGCACCGACCTGCAGCAGGGTCACGCCCGAAGCGATGACGAACAGGCCCAGCAGAACGCCGGGATATCCGTTCACGTTTGGCATTGCATCGACGATCGTCGCGATTGGAATGATCAGACATCCCGCCACCATCGTCACCAGGGCAACGATGATCGCCCGGCTGTAACCCAGCCGCGACAGGATCGCGGCCGCCGGGATCGAAGCGATGCCATAAGCGATGAACCACGCGAAGGTGGTCAGCGTCGCCTCGGCATAGTTGAGCTCGAACACCCGCCGCACCGCTGCGATCAGCGGACCGATCAGCGAGGTGACGAAGCCCCACGCGAAAAACAGGGTTGTGACATAGGCGAAGGCGAGGCCCGTGCCTTTGGGCGGCGCGGCATCGGTTGCGGTCGTCATGTCTGGCAGCCTCTCGTCAGATCGGGCGGCTTCGGCCCGCAAGCGTTCACGGTCTAGGGGTCGCGCGGTTCGTCCAGAAAGAAAAACGGCCGCGCGGAGCGATCCGCGCGGCCAGTTTCGCCTCAGGAGGAGGCGGCCGCCCCTCGGGGAGAAAGGCGGCCAGTGTCACCCATCAGTAGCGATAGTTGATGCCGAACAGATAGGTCCGGCCGTACTGCTGGAAGTCGATCGTTTGCCGCTCGTCTCCATTCTGGAAGGTCTTGAACGGTTCGTCGGTCAGGTTGTTGACCTGGAACAGGACCGAGGCACCCTCGAGAATGCCCGACTGGAACTCATAGCCGATCTGGGCGTCGACGATGTTCTCGGCCGCGACCGAGCGAAGGGTGCGTCCGTTGCCGAAGCCGGCGACCTCGCCGAGGAAGTCCGAACGATAGCGGTTGGATGCGCGCAGCTGCCAGCCGTTGTTCTCGTAATAGACGGTCAGGTTGGCGACCGTCTCGGACAGACCCGGCAGGGCGGTCGCGTTTTGGCCGTCCGGCTCGATTTCCGACGAGGTCTGGGAGATGGAGAACTGGGCCCCGAACCCTTCCAGCGCCGGGTGGATGATGTCGAACGGTGCCGACACCGCGAACTCGACGCCCGAGATATAGCCGCCCTCGCCGTTGTCCGGTGCCGAGACAACACCCTGGTTGATGACCGGAATGATCCCGCCGGTCGGATAGCCGGTGAAGTCGAAGATCTGGTTGCGGGTGAAGACGAAGGTCTCAAGGTCCTTGTAGAAGCCCGCCAGCGAGACGTAGCCACGCCGGTCGGCGAAGTACTTCTCGAAGGACAGGTCGACGACATTGGCGGTCGTCGGCCTCAGCTCGGGGTTGCCGCCGCCGCCGCTCCAGGGGGAGTTCTGATCCGGGCGTGCGAGAGCATTGTTGTTGGTGACGTTGAACCCGAAGTTCCGCGAGGCGCGCATATCGTCCATGCGAGACCGGGCCAGGGTCCGGGCTACGGCGAAGCGGGCGAAGAAATCAGGCTGCAACTCCAGAATGAAGTTGGCGGACGGCAGGATCTCGTCGTACTCGGCCCCCCCGCTCACGGCCACCGAACGTGTCGAGGCCCCGTTACCCGAGGCCGCGAAGCCGTTCGAGCTTTGATCCGTATTGACGTACTGGACCCCGATGTTCCCGGTCAGAGGCAGGGACCCCAGCATGTGGTCGATGCCCAGCTGGACGTAGCCTGTATTGACGTTTTCGGTGACCTGCCAGTTCCCCGACAGAACATCGGCGTTCGGGTTCCGCACGCGGTTGTAGAAGCCCGAGTTCACCAGACCGAGGGCGTCGTAGCTCAGCACGCCGCCGAGACCCAGGTAGGTCAGCTGGGTCGGAGTCTGGAGGAAGGCCGTCGGCACGGTCGGCGACGCACCTCCGGGTACCCCGAGGAAGAACTGGTCGTTGACGAAGGTCTTCTCACGTTCCGAAATGTTCACCCCGACCGTCAGGCGGGTGAACGGCCCGTCGTCGTTGAACTCATAGCGAGACTCGAGGCGGACGGCATTGATCTCGTCCTCGATCGAGGGGTTGTTCAGGTAGCCATCCTGACCGCCGGGAATCACATCCCCACCCCAGCCTTGCGGGCTGGTCAGCCGGATCAGGTTGGGGTCGGCATAGTTGAGGCGGCTGGAGAAGGTCGCCACGCCATCGGAGTCGATGCGGAAATCCAGTGTGTCCAGTGCGCCCGCGACGTTCCGCCCCGTGCCCGAATAGGTCTCGAGAACGACGTCGGTCCTCTCCACGCGCGACGTGTTGAGATCCGCCATGATGGACCAGTTGTCGGTCAGGCCGATGACGGTGTTCCAGCCCAGCGAACTGATCTCGCTGTCGCGGGTGTTCACGTCGTTGCGAAGCACGCCCTTGACGTTCGAGAAGGTGCCCGAGGTGAGCAGGCCATTGGTGACCTGGGCGTTGGTCAGGACCGGGCCGGGCCGGCAGGTCGGTGTCTGGACCTGCGGCGTACCGCATGCCCCGGACGACCCGCCCCACCAGAGCGGGAACTCGATGCCGCGCAGGACCTGGGTGTTCTGGAACTCGGAATAGAAGGCGTCGATGGTCGAGTGGAAGCGGTCGTTCGGCCGGAACTCGACCGTCCCCATGAAGCCATCGCGCTCCAGCTCGGACGACATGACATAGGGCTTGACCCCGCCGAGGATCAGAGCGCCCGCGCCGGTCGTGGGATAGCCCCAGCTGTTGTAGCGCTCGGACTGGTATGGGCTCTCGATGTGGGCATAGCCCAGGGCGATACCGATGGTGTCGTCGGCGAACTGGTCAATGTAGGAAATCGAGTAGCGCACGCCTTCGTCGGTGGATCCGGCGTTCAGGGCCCCGATGTCGTTCAGCTCATAGCGGACGTTGGCGGCAAGGGCGCGGCGCCCGTAGGCCAGCGGCCGGATGGTCTGGAGATCGACCGTGCCGGCAAGACCCTGACCGATCAGCTGGGCGTCGGGGGTCTTGTAGATGGTGACGCCCGAAAGCAGTTCGGACGGATACTGGTCGAACTCGACCCCGCGGTTGTCGCCGGTCGTGACCTGCTCGCGCCCGTTCAGCAGAGCGGTCGTGTAATCGGGACCGAGGCCCCGGATGGAGATCAGCTGGCCCCGGCCATCGAGGCGCTGGACCGTCAGACCCGGCAGACGGGCCAGTGATTCGGCGATCGAGACGTCCGGCAGCTTGCCGATGTCCTCGGCCGTGATGACCTCGACGATCGAGGTGTTGCGGGCCTTGGCCGCGATCGAGCTCTGGATCGAGGCGCGGATACCGGTGACGATGATCTCGTCAATTTCGGTGGCGTCGCCGTCCTGCGGGGCCGTCTGGGCCTGGACCGTGCCAGCGAAGGCAAGGGCGGCAAGAACGCCGATGGCGCCTCCCGACAGCAGGCGTGCGCGCGTGTTGGTGCGATGGCTCATTCTCTTCCTCCCTCAAGGTCGTCGCGCGTTTCTGACGAAGCGATCCGGACCTGGTTCGCAAAACTATGCAAACTATTGCCGCTCTTGCAAGCCCGTAATGCTGATGGCCGAACGAGGGCGAGCGCCGTCCGGCTGGAAACGTGCCTTTTTGTTGCGACGCAGCATGAGATCTGGCCTGACTTGCCGGGCGATAGTTGCTGCATTGACACGGCGAGGCAGGACTGCAAAATCTTGCAAAGAGACCGCGCGCCATGTTGTTTGCGGCCAGAGGGACGACAGGAGGGCGCGATGCGCGCACGAAAACGCCGCCTCATGGCGGGACTGGCCGGAGCGCTCTTCCTGTCCGGTGGACAGGCGGTGGCCCAAGGCTCCGAAAATGACTATCGCGCGCGTCTGCCGCAGGACGAGGTGATCTATTTCCTGCTGCCTGACCGGTTCGCCAACGGCGATCCGGACAACGACACCGGCGGCATTCCGGGCGGGCGGCTGGAGCACGGTTTCGATCCGACGCACGAGGGGTTCTATCACGGCGGCGACCTGGCGGGCGTAATCGAACGGCTCGACTACATCCAGGGCCTTGGGGCGACGGCGATCTGGATGGCCCCGATCTTCAAGAACAAGCCTGTTCAGGGTGAGGCGGGGCGCGAGTTCGCCGGCTCCCACGGCTACTGGATCACGGATTTCACCCGGGTTGATCCCCATTTCGGCGATGACGCGACCATGCGGGCCCTGGTCGAGGCGGCCCACGCCCGCGGCCTCAAGGTCTATCTGGACATCGTCGCCAACCATACGGCCGACGTGATCCGGTATCGCGAGTGTCCGCAGAACGACTGCACCTACCGCAGCCGGGCCGACTATCCCTACACACGACGCGGCGGCCCGGACGGCGAACCGATCAATGAGGGCTTCGACGGGACGAACTTCGAACGGCTGACCCGGCCCGACTATGCCTACACCCCCTATGTCCCCGAGGGAGAGGAGACGGTAAAGGTCCCGGCCTGGTTGAACGACCCGATCTACTACCATAACCGGGGCGACACGACGTTCAGGAACGAAAGCTCCACCGACGGCGATTTCGCGGGCCTCGACGACCTGATGACCGGGCATCCCCGCGTCATCGCGGGCATGATCGAGATCTTCGGGAACTGGATCGACCGCTATCGGGTCGACGGATTCCGCGTCGACACGGCCAAGCACGTCAATCAGGAGTTCTGGCAGGCGTTCGTCCCGGCCATGCAGGCACGTGCCCGGGCCAACGGCATCCCCAACTTCCATATCTTCGGCGAGGTCTATGACGTCGATCCGGCCCAGCTGGCCCGCTACACACGGGTCGACGGCTATCCGGCCGTGCTGGACTTCGGCTTTCAGTCGACGGTGACCGACGTGGTCGCCAGGGACGTCGCGCCCGACCGGCTGGCGCGGCTGTTTTCCACCGACGTCCTTTATGAGGGGGGCGAGGCGGCCGCGATCGGACTGCCGACCTTCCTCGGTAACCATGACATGGGGCGGATCGGCAACTTCATCCTGACGGCGAAGCCCGACATCTCCGACGAGGAACTGGTAAAGCGGGCCACGCTCGCCCACGCCTTTCTGATGTTCAGCCGGGGCGCACCCACGATCTACTACGGCGACGAACAGGGCTTCGCCGGCGACGGAGGCTATGGCGGTGCACGCCAGGACATGGCCGGAACACAGGTCGCCGGCTATCAGGACGATCGCATTATCGGTGGACCGCAGGCTGCATTCTCGACGGAGGCTCCGCTGTACCGGGCCATCGCCGGCATGGCGCGAATCCGCGCTGCCGACCCCCGCCTGCGCCGAGGCCTGCAGACCGTCCGCTTTGCCGCCGAGGAACCCGGCCTGTTCGCGGTCAGCCGGAGCATAGACGGCGCGGCGGGCGAGACCCTGATCGTCTACAATACCTCGACCGCCGAGGTTTCCGCCAATATCGAGGTGGACGCGGCGTCGGCGGAATGGTCCTCCTTGAGGGGTGCCTGCCCGACAGTCGCGACCGCCCCGGCGACCGTCCGCGTGAGCGTCCCGGCGCTCGACTATGTGATCTGTTCCTCTGAAGGTGCGCGTTGACGCTTGAAGCCCTGAGTTCCGAAACACGCATGCCGCAGCCGCCTGCGGCCCCCCGTCGCGAGTGGTGGCGCGGGGCCGTCATATACCAAGTTTATCCGAGGAGCTTCGCCGATACGAACGGCGACGGGATCGGTGACCTGCCGGGCGTGACGGCGCATCTGGATCACATCGCCTCGCTGGGCGTGGACGGCCTGTGGCTGTCGCCCTTCTTCACCTCACCGATGAAGGACTTCGGCTACGACGTGGCCGACTATCTGGGCATCGATCCCATCTTCGGCACGATGGAGGACTTTGACCGGCTGGTCGAGAAGGCGCATCGGCTGGGTCTCAAGGTCATCATCGACCAGGTCTATTCACACACGTCGGATCGGCACGACTGGTTTCAGGAAAGCCGCCAGAACCGGACCAACGCCAAGGCCGACTGGTTCGTCTGGGCGGACCCCAGGGCGGACGGCACGCCACCCTCCAACTGGCAATCGGTGTTCGGGGGTCCGGCCTGGACGTGGGACGCACGGCGTCGGCAGTACTACATGCACAACTTCCTGAAGGAACAGCCGCAGCTCAATGTGCGCAATCCCGAAGTGCAGGAGGCCCTGCTGGGCGTCGCCCGCTTCTGGCTGGATCGCGGTGTCGACGGCTTCCGCTGCGACGCGCTGAACTTCTCGATGCACGACCCGGCCCTGACCGACAACCCGCCGGTGACGACGCCCGGCAAGCGGACACGGCCGTTCGACTACCAGCATCATTTCCACAATCAGTCGCACGCCGAAATCCCCGCCTTCCTCACCCGGTTGCGGAAGGTCGCCGACAGCTATGGCGACGACCGCTTCCTTGTCGCCGAGGTCGGGGGCGAGCGTGCCAATGAGGAGATGAAACTCTACACCCAGGGCTCCGACCGGCTGCATTCGGCCTACGGATTTCTCTATCTCTATGCGGATCGCCTGACGACCGATCTGGTCGATCGGGGACCCGCCATGTGGCCCGGCGGCGAGGGAGAGGGATGGCCCTCCTGGACCTTTTCCAACCACGATGCCCCGCGCGCCCTTTCGCGCTGGGCCGAAGGGCGCGACGAGAAGGCGTTCGCCGAGATGGCGTTGCTGCTTCTGATGACACTGCGCGGGAACGTCTTCGTCTATCAGGGCGAGGAGCTGGGGCTCCCCCAGGCCGACGTACCGTTCGAGAGGCTTGTCGATCCCGAGGCCATCACCAACTGGCCGGAGACCCTGGGCCGCGACGGGGCCAGAACCCCGATGCCCTGGAAAGCCGACCACGACCACGCCGGCTTCTCTGAAGCCGAGCCCTGGCTTCCGGTCGATCCGCGCCATCGTCTGCTGGCGGTCGAGGTACAGGAACGCGATCCCGGCGCGACCCTCCATCTTGCGCGGCGGCTGATCGCCCTGCGAAAGGCCCATCCGGCGCTACGGACCGGAGCCATGACCATGCTGGATTCGGCCGACGACCTGTTGCTGTTCACTCGGCAAGGCGCGGGCGAGACCCTCCTGTGTGCCTTCAACCTCGGCCATCAGCCCGTCGGCTGGACACCGCCGGAGGGCTGGCGCGTGGTCGAGACGGTGAACCGTCCCGACCCGCACTCGGGCGGGCTGCCGCCGCTGGCCGGCCTCGTGCTGAGCAGGCCAAGCTAGATGGTCTCAGCCCCCGCAGGTCTCGCGGACGATCAGGTCGGTGGGAATGCGCTCGGAGCGCCCTCCACCTTCTCCCGCATGGTCCAACAGCTTGGAAACCATCAGACGGCCGGCCTTCATGGTGTCCTGGGCGATGGTGGAGAGGGCGGGGCGCGAGTACCGGCTGAAGGGCACATTGTCGAAGCCGATGACCGAGACGTGCTGCGGAACCCGCTTGTCCGCGTGCTGAAGGGCGCGCACGGCCCCCAGCGCAATCAGGTCCGAGGCGCAGACGATGCCATCGAAATCCAGTCCCCGTCGCAGCATGGAATCGACCGATCCCTCTGCGCTCTCGACTTCAAAGTGCGCGGGCACAACGAGGTCAGGATCCAGTCCGAGACCCGCCGCTTCCATCGCCTCGGCGTAACCCCGCTGGCGCTGCATCGCCTCGGGCGGATCCAGATCGCCGAGAAAGACAATGCGCCTGCGTCCCAGCCGTGCCAGATGCGCCGTGGCGCGTCGACCGCCTGTGACATTGTCGGATCCGATCGAACAATAGGCCTGGTCGGGCAATTCGGCACCCCAGACCACGAACCGGCCATCGGTCTCGGCCATGCGATTGAAGGCCGTGTGGAGCGTCGACTGACCGAGGAAAATGACGCCGTCCGCCCGGCTGGTCGTCATGGCGGCGTTCAGATCGTCGAGATTCTGTGGGGAGACGTGGCTAAGCACCAGATCGCAGCCCCGTTCGCGCGCCGCCTCGCCGACGCCCGCCAGAAGCTCCAGGAAGAACGGGTCGCTCAACCGACCCTCGCGTCCCTGCGGTCTCGGCGTAACCACGGCGATCGTACCCTGGGCACCGATCGGCCCGGCCGGCATGTAGCGGCGGAAGGGGTAGTCGTGCTCGCGCGCCAGCTTCCAGATCTTCTGCTTGGTCCGGTCGTTGACGGCCGGGTGATCGTTCAGTGCGCGCGAAGCCGTCGAAATCGACACGCCGGCCAGCGCCGCAATATCTTCCAGCCGCGTGGCGCGCTTGCTCATCCCGCCACCGTTGCAAAATTTGCTGCAAACCATGTCATCGCCGCATCTGCACACCGAGCACGGCGCTTGGCAAGAGCTTCGCTTAAGAAGCCTCAAGGGAGTGAAAGCTGTGCGTAGTCTGTTGATGATCCTGGCCTTCCTGGCGATCTGGGGGCCGGCCGTAGCGCAGGAGAGGCCCCGTGCATCGGTGACGTCGCCGGACGGATCGATCACCGTCCTTGTCACCACCGACGGCGACGGAAGACCCAGCTATGCGGTCAGCCGGCTCGGTCGGCCGGTGATCGAGCCATCCCGTCTGGGCTTCATCCTGACCGACGCACCCAAGCTGGAGCGCAGTCTGGACCTGACGGCAGCCGTCCCCACCGACCACGACGACACTTGGGAACAGCCGTGGGGCGAGCGCCGCTTTATCCGCAATCAGCACCGTGAACTGCGGGTTACCTTCACCGAGCGGGCCGACCTGCGCCGGACCTTCGACGTCGTCTTTCGCGTCTATGACGACGGCCTGGGCTTCCGCTACGAGTTCCCCGAGCAGGACAGCCTTCGCACCGTCCGCATCGGCTCGGAACTGACCGAGTTCAACATCGCCGAGGACGGCGAGGCGTGGTGGATCCCCTCGGGGGAATGGAACCGCGAGGAATACCTCTATCACCGCACGCCCATCGAGGGCGCTTCCAACACCCAGACACCGATGACGATGCGGCTGGACTCCGGCCTGCACGTCTCGATCCACGAGGCGGCTCTGGTCGACTACTCCGGCATGAACCTGCGACGTGCGGAGGGCCGCCGGTTCGTCGCCGACCTGACGCCCGGCCTCACCAATGCGGCGGTGGAGCGTGAGGCCCCCTTCCCCACCCCGTGGCGCACGCTGCAGATCAGTGACACGGCCGGCGGTCTGGTCGAGTCCGCCCTGATCCTGAACCTGAACGAGCCCAATGCCCTGGGTGACGTCAGCTGGTTCCGGCCCATGAAGTACGTCGGCGTCTGGTGGGAAATGCACCTGGACACCAAGACCTGGGGCAGCGGTCCCCGCCATGGTGCGACCAACGAGAACACGCGCCGCCACATCGACTTCGCCGCCGAGAACGGCTTTGGCGGGGTGCTGGTCGAGGGCTGGAACCTCGGCTGGGACGGCAACTGGTTCGGTAACGGCTGGGACTATTCCTTTACCGAGAGCTACCCCGATTTCGACATCGAGGCCCTGTCGGCCTATGCCCGCGAGCGCGGCGTCCAGATCATCGGCCACCATGAGACGGGCGGGAACGCCTATCACTACGAGCAGCAGATGGAGGCGGGTTTCGACCTCTATCAGCGTCTCGGTATCGGGGCGGTGAAGACGGGCTATGTCGCCGACGCCGGCGGGGCGCGGGTCACCGGACCGGACGGCCAGCCGACCTTCGCCTGGCACGAGAGCCAGGCCATGGCCCGCCACCACATGGCCGTCGTCACCGAGGCCGCCGAGCGACAGATCGCCGTCAATCCGCATGAGCCGATCAAGGACACGGGCCTGCGCCGCACCTATCCCAACTGGGTGTCTCGCGAGGGTGCCCGCGGCATGGAGTTCAGCGCCTGGGGCCAGCCGGGCAATCCGCCGGAGCACGAGGTCAACCTGATCTTCACGCGGCTTCTGGCCGGCCCGATGGACTACACGCCGGGCATCTTCGGCATGGTGACGCGCAGCCCCGACGGCATCGCGACGACCTGGGCCAAGCAGCTGGCGCTGTACGTCACGATCTACAGCCCCATCCAGATGGCGGCCGACCTGCTGGAAAACTACGAGGCCAATCCCGGCCCCTTCCAGTTCATCAAGGACGTCGCCGTCGATTGGGACGACACCCGCGTCCTGAACGGCGAGATCGGCGACTATGTCACTATCGCCCGGAAGGAACGCGGCACGCGTGAGTGGTTCCTCGGCTCCATCACGGACGAACATCCGCGGGTTCTGTCGGCGGACCTCGATTTCCTCGAGCCCGGTGTCCGCTACCGCGCCGAGATCTATCGCGACGGCCCCAACGCCGACTGGCGCGACGGGGACGGCCGCAGCCGCACCGATATCCTCATAGAGCAGCGCGAGGTGACTTCCGCCGAGACCCTGACGCTGGTCCTGGCACCCGGCGGCGGCCAGGCCATCCGTTTCGTACCGATGGGAAGGGGGAGCCGGTGACCACCGCAACACCTGAAAGCCTGAAGGCGCTCGCCATCAGTCGCCCCCGCCTGACGCGGCTGGCCATCTGGAACATGTGCGTCGGCTTCTTCGGCATCCAGATCGGCTTCGGCCTGCAGAACGCCAACACCAGCCGCATCTTCCAGACCCTGGGCGCCGAGGTCGACAACCTGGCCATCCTCTGGATCGCCGCGCCGCTGACAGGTCTGATCGTCCAGCCGATCATCGGCTATTTCAGCGACAAGACCTGGGGGCCGCTGGGCCGGCGGCGGCCCTACTTCCTGTTCGGCGCGATCGCAACGACCATCGCCCTGATCTTCATGCCCAACGCCCCCGTTCTCTGGATGGCGGCGGCGGCGCTCTGGATCATGGACGCGGCGATCAACGTCACCATGGAGCCGTTTCGCGCCTTTGTCGGCGACAATCTGCCCGAGGACCAGCGCGCCACCGGCTATGCGATGCAGAGCTTCTTCATCGGCACCGGCGCGGTGTTCGCCTCCTGCCTGCCGTGGCTGTTGTCCAACGTCCTGAACGTCGCCTCGACCGCGCCGGAGGGCATCGTGCCCGACACCGTGCGGATCAGCTTCTATGTCGGCGCGGCCGCCATGCTGGTCGCCGTGCTCTGGACGGTGTTCTCCACCAAGGAGTACAGCCCCGAGCAGATCGACGCCTTCGAAGCGGCCCGCCCCGCGTCGGCCACGACCGAGGCCCCGCGTCCGGCCGCCCGCTACCTCTCCGGCGGCCTGGTGTGGCTCACTTTGGGGACACTGGCCTGCCTGGCCGTCTGGCTTGTGCGCGAACAGGCCTCCGCCCTGCCGGCCGATCTCGAGGACTGGCGCAAGGCGGTCGGAAAGGAACTGTACATCCTGGCCGGCTTCGTTGCGGCCTTCGGCGCTCTCCAGCTGCTGGTCGCGGGTCTGCGTCGTGCCGCCCGCTCGAACGGCCTGACCGAAATTCTCGACGACATGTTCGGCATGCCCGAGACCATGCGCGGTCTGGCGGTGGTCCAGTTCTTCAGCTGGTTCGCCCTGTTTGCCATGTGGATCTACACCACCGCCGCCGTCACGGCGGTGCACTATGGGTCCAGCGACCCGACCTCGGCGGCCTACAATGAAGGGGCGGACTGGGTCGGTGTTCTGTTCGGTGTCTACAACGGCGTGGCAGCCCTCGTGGCCTTCAGCCTGCCCGTCCTGGCGCGCCGGATCGGGAGGCGCGGGGCACATGCGGCGGCTCTCACGATGGGCGGTCTGGGATTGCTCGGCATCTTCCTGATCCGTGACCCGGCGATGCTGTGGCTGCCGATGGTGGGGGTCGGGATCGCCTGGGCCTCGATCGTGTCGATGCCCTACGCCATCCTGTCCAGCGCCGTGCCGGGGCGGAAGATGGGCGTCTACATGGGCGTCTTCAACATCTTCATCGTGGTGCCCCAGCTGGTGGCTGCGACCCTGCTGGGCCTGATGCTGAACGCCTTGTTCCAGTCCCAGGCGATCTGGGCGCTGGTCGTCGGAGGCGTCAGCTTCTTCATCGCCGCAGCCATGTGCCTGAGAGTGAAGGAGCAAACGCCGTGAACCGTCGTACCCTGCTGGCCGCCCTCGCCGCATCGCCCCTGGCCTCGCCGACGTTGGCCCGGACGCCGTCGCTGGCGGGCGGTCGCCTGATCGAGTGGGAGGCGGTCACCTCCGCCCACGTCGGGCCACGCAACGTCACCATCTGGCTGCCGCCCGGCTATGAAACCGGCTCGGGCCGCCATCCGGTGCTCTACATGCACGACGGCCAGAACCTGTTCGATCCGACCCGGGCCAATTTCGGCGAATGGGGCGTGGACGAGCATCTGGTCCGCCTGATCGAGACCGGCCAGGTCCGCGCCCCGATCGTGGTGGGGGTCTGGAACACGCCGCTTCGCTTGCGCGAATACGTCCCCGCCGAGTTGATCGCGGCGCTGCCTGCAGAGGTCCGCGACAGCCTGCTCAACATGTATGGCGGGGAGCCACTGTCAGACGGCTATCTCCGGTTTCTCGTCGAGGAGCTGAAGCCGCGCATCGACACCGAGTATCGCACCCTGCCCGGCCGCGACGATACGGCGACGATGGGAAGCAGCATGGGCGGACTGATTTCTCTCTATGCCATGATGAAACACCCGGACGTGTTCGGCGCAGCCGGATGCCTGTCGACCCACTGGCCGCTCCGGCTGGAGCGCCTCGAAGGTGACCAGCTCAGCCAGTGGCGCGAAGTGGTCGTCGGAGCCTGGGGCGACGTCATCCGCCGCGGCCTGCCCGATCCGGCGACGCATCGCCTCTACATGGACCGGGGCGACGAGACGCTGGACCAGTTCTACGCCTTCTTCCAGTCGCGCATCGACGGCGTTATCCGCGAGGCCGGCTGGGGCCCCGACCGGTTCCGGACCCTGGTTTTCCCGACCGCCGAGCACAACGAGAAGAGCTGGAACAGCCGCCTCGACGTGCCCCTGACCTTCCTGCTTCCTCCCGCCTGAGAGTGACCGCCATGCGTAGACTGACCTCGATCCTGATGGCCGGATCGGCCGCCCTCGCCCTGACCGCCTGCGCCGCGACGGGCGCAGACGTCACAGCGGCAGCCGCGGTCGAGGCTATCGCCCCCGGGGCACCGGGCGACCCGCCGACCTGGGTCAACGCCGCCAAGACCGGAGCCGGCGCGTCCTACGAGGCCTATGTCGACGGCCGCTATTCCGACGGCGGCCCGACGGGTGCGGTGTCGCGGGTCTGGTTCTCCCTCGCCGACGGCGTCCTGACCGAGACCATGTACGGCCTGATCCACAAGGCCCAGATCAAGCAGCTGCGGTTCGCGGTCGCGACCTCAACGGGCGTCGTCGTCGAAGGCACCGACACGACGTCGCGCACCGAATATCTGCACACCGACCCCCAGGGCCGCCCGCTGTCGCCCGCCTATCGCGTCATCACAACCGACCGCGAGGGCCGGTTCGAGATCGAGAAGCGCGTCTTCACCGATCCGGACCGCCAGGCGCTGGTCCTGCGGGTCACCGTCCGCGCCTTGAGCGCAGCCGTGACGCCATGGCTGCTGCTGGAACCGCATATCGCCAACACAGGCGTCGGCGACCGGGGAGAGGCCACGGCGGAGGCCCTGTACGCCTTCGAGGGCGACACGCACCTCGTGCTCAAATCCGACCGCCTGTTCGAGATGGCGACGGTGGGCTTCGTCGGGGCTTCGGACGCCCTGACCGACCTTGGGGACAACGGCGACCTCGATCGGGCCTACAGCACGACGGGTGACGCGACCGGCAATATCATGCTGGCCGGAGCCCTGCCCGGGATCCGGGCCGGCGACGGCGTCAGCCGCGACTTCGTCATCGGCTTCGGCGACAGCCGCGACGCCGCCGAGGCCGCGGCGGACGCCACCCTGGCCACAGGACTTGACCGGGTCCTCGTCAACTTCAACGGCGAAGGCTCCGCTGTCGGCTGGGAGGACTACATCGCCTCGCTGGATCAGCTGCCGCGCCTCGCCGACCAGTCCACCGACGGCGGCAAACTGGCCTATGCCTCGGCCCTGATGCTTAAGGTGCAGGAGGACCGCACCTATGCCGGCGCCCTGATTGCCAGCCTGTCCAATCCCTGGGGCGACACGGTGGACGCGACCAATCCCTCAACCGGCTACAAGGCCGTCTGGCCGCGCGACTTCTATCAGGTGGCCATGGCCATGCTGGCGCTGGGCGACACGGAAACGCCGCTCGCCGCCTTCCGCTACCTGCCCCAGGTCCAGGTGCGCGCCGACACGCCCGGCAATACGGGGGCGACCGGCTGGTTCCTGCAGAAGACCTGGGTCGACGGCACCATCGAATGGGTGGCGGTCCAGCTGGATCAGACGGCCATGCCGATCATGCTGGGCTGGAGGCTGTGGAAATCGGGGATCCTATCTGACGCCGAGATGGCGCAGATGTATCGCGAGATGGTCAAGCCGGCCGCCGACTTCCTGGTCGATGGCGGGACGCTCGGGCTGCTCTGGAACGACCGCACCATCACCCCGCCCTGGACCCAGCAGGAGCGGTGGGAAGAGCAGGAGGGCTATTCCCCCTCCACCACCGCCGCCGTGATCGCCGGCCTGGTCACCGCCGCCGAGATCGCGCGAGCCTCCGGCGACCCCACCTCCGCGGACCGCTATCTGGTCGCCGCCGACGACTATGCCTCGCAGATCGAGGCCCGGATGTTCACGACCGAGGGGTCGCTGGGTGACGGCAACTACTTCGTCCGCATCACCCGCAATGAGGATCCCAACGATCGGGCTCCCATCGGCGAGGCCAATGCCCAGGTCGGCCTGCCCGAGGACCAGATCATCGACGGCGGCTTCCTGGAACTGGTGCGGTATGGGGTGCGCGCTGCCGATGCGCCTTCGATCCTGGCCACCCTGCCGGAGTACGACGACCAGACCCGGGAGGATCGTCTGCGGGTTCGCTACGACCTGAACGGCTTCCCCGCCTTCCGGCGCTACGGCAACGACGGCTACGGCGAGAACGTCGAGACCGGCGGTGGCTACGGCGTCGGCGGCATGACAACGGGCCAGCGTGGACGGGTCTGGCCCTTCTTCACCGGCGAGCGCGGCCATTATCAGCTGAGCCGGGTGCTGGATCGCGAGCAAACGGGAGACGGCGGAACGGATGCGGCGAGACAGGCCGCCGATACCGTAGCGGCGATCGCCCATATTCGCGCGACGTTCGTGGCCGGGATGGAGAACTTCGCCAACGACGGCCTGCTCCTGCCGGAACAGGCCTGGGACGGCGTTGGAAATGCGACGCCTCACGGCTACCGGCCGGGTCAGGGCACCAATTCGGCGACGCCTCTGGCCTGGACCCACGCGGAGTACATAAAGCTCCTCCGCTCACTGGCCGACAGGCAGGTCTGGGACCGCTACGCGCCGGTGGCAGAGCGCTACGGGCAGTAGGACGGCGGGCTCCGTCCCGGGAAGAGGGAGGGAGCCCGCCAGTCCGTCCTCAGAACGCAGCCTTGATCGTGGCCACGATGCGGTCCTCGGCGATGGCGAGGCCGTCGATGTCGGTGTCGTGGTAGCGGACGTCCAGCGCCAGATTCTCGGTCAGGGCATAGCCAACCCCGAGGTTCCAGGTGGTGTAGTCGTCCGACACATCGAGCCACTGCTGTCCCACCGCGCCCGATACCGTCCAGCCACCGACCGGGGAGAACGAGCCGTTCAGCTCCAGATAGGTCGCCTCGTCGTCGGCCCCGAAGAAGTCGGGCGAGACATACAGCGCCACGCCCGCTGTCACCGGCCCTATGGCGCGCGACGCGGCGGCCTTGAATTCCACATAGTCATAGTCGACCCCGCCCGGAGCGTTTCCGTACAGATAGCCGACGATGCCGAAGTCCAGCGCATAGCCCCCGGCCTCCGTGCGAAAGCCGCCGTAGAGGTCGACCTCGAGGTCGGTGTCATCACCGAAGTCGACGCTCGACGCCCAGGCTCCGGCGTAGAAGGAACCGGAGGTCAGATCGACGCCACCCGAGACAACCGGATCTTCAAGCGTCTGGCTGACACCCCGGAACACATAATCGGTCGTCACGGCGGCGTTGAAGGCGATGTCCACATCCTGGGCCGAAGCGACCGTGGCGGTGGTGGCAAGAAGCGTAGCGGCGAGCGCGGCGCAGGCAGTTTGCAGTCTCATCTCGATATCCCCTCGTGATGCGGTCGTTGTGAAAGATGTCCGCCGGACGCGTGGGAGGACGCGTCCGGCGGGGCCCCGGTTAAACGCGTTCCAGCGATTCACCGTGGAGCGTGGTGTCCAGTCCCTCAGCTTCCTGCGCATCCGAGACCCGCAGGCCCGTGGTGAACTTGCAGATCACCAGGATGACGAAGGTGACGCCGGCGGACCAGGCGATGGTCCAGGCCAGGCCCATGACCTGGGTCGGAATGTTGGCTCCCTCCGACAGGCTGTTCACCGCCGTGGTGGCGAAGACGCCGGTCAGGATGGCCCCCAGCAGACCGCCGGCACCATGGATGCCGAAGGCGTCGAGGCTGTCGTCGTAGCGCAGCAGCTTCTTGAGCCACACCGCCGAGGCATAGCAGACCGGTCCCGCGATCAGGCCGATGATGACCGCGCCCTTGGGATCGACGAAGCCGGCCGCCGGCGTAATGGCCACCAGACCGGCCACCAGACCCGAAAGTACCCCGATCAGGGACGGCTTCTTCTTCTCCATGACCTCGACGATCTTCCAGGTCAGGGAGGCGGCGAAGGCGGCCAGCAGGGTGTTGAGCAGGGCCACGCCGGCGATGGCATCGGCGGCCCACGCCGAGCCGGCGTTGAAGCCGATCCAGCCGACGAGCAGAAGGCTGGCTCCGATCATGGTCAGGACCGGATTATGTGCGCTCATCGCCTCGGTGCCGAAGCCCTTGCGGGGTCCGAGGAAGATGGCGCAGACCAGACCGGCCACGCCGGAGTTGACGTGGACCACGGCACCACCGGCGAAGTCCAGCACCCCGGCGGAACCGAGGAAGCCCCCGCCCCAGACCCAGTGGCAGATCGGCGAATAGACGAAGAGGGTCCACAGGCCGGTAAACAGCAGCAGGGCCGAGTATTTGATCCGCTCGGCGAAGGCCCCGGTCACAAGCGCAGGTGTGATGATGGCAAAAGTCAGCTGGAAGGCGATCCAGAGATACTCAGGCAGGCCCGGAGCGGCCGAGTAGGCCGTTTCCATGGTCACGCCGTTCAGGAAAACCGCCTGGGTCGAGCCGATCCAGGCCTGGACCGTGTCGCCGTCAAATCCGAGCATCGGCTGACCGACCCCGAAGGCGAGTGAATAGCCCGCCGCGAACCAGGCCAGACTGACCACGGCAGCCACGCCGACGGACTGGGTGATGGTGGCAATGACGTTCTTGCGGCGGACCATGCCGCCGTAGAACAGGGCCAGGCCCGGCAGGGTCATGAGCAAGACCAGGGCGGTCGAGGTCAGGATCCAGGAACTGGCAGCGGCGTCGACCTCGGCGACGGCCTGGTGGGCGAGGAGCGGCGTCGCAGGCACAACCGCCGCCTCTTCGGACGCAGCGACCGTCTCGACGGCCGCGGCGCCTTCAGTCGCCACCGCCTCGGTGGCGGTCACCACTGCCTCGGCCGCCGCGGCGACCGGTTCGGCGGGCGCGGCGAAGGCTCCGCCTGCGCAGAACAGCGCCGCTGTAAACAGACAGAGAGCCAGGCCCCCCGGAAGTCGATTGAGCAACTGCGACATAAGCATCCCCTCTTTGATCTCGCAGTTGCGAAGTGTTTACCGCAAAGGCGATCTGCGCAAGGGCCTTGTGGCGTTTTCGTGCAACTTTCGTGTTCAACAGGCTACATTCAATGCCTTATGGGAAGGATTATTCCAAGCTGTATCGCTGCGCTGCACAATAATTCTGTGTGACGACAAGACGACGAAAAGGTTAACCCCGGATCAACCCCAGTGCATCTGCACCCGGTGCGACGCCGCCCAGTGGATGGCCTTGATCGCATCGATCACAGCCCCTGCGGCCGCCCGCGTGCCGAGCTCGCCGCCCAGATCCGCCGTCGTCGCACCCGCCGCCAGTACGGCCGCGACCGCGGCCTCGATCGATGAGGCTTCGTCCTCAAGATCCAGGCTGTGGCGCAGCATCATGGCCGCGGACAGGATGGTCCCGACCGGATTGGCCAGGTCCTGACCGGCAATGTCGGGGGCTGATCCGTGGATCGGTTCGAACAGGCCGGGCCCCGACTCACCCAGAGAAGCGGAAGGCAGGAGACCGATCGAGCCGCCCAGCACGCTGATCTCGTCAGACAGAATGTCGCCGAACATGTTCTCGGTCAGGATGACGTCGTAGTCGCGGGGCTTGCGGATCAGGTGCATCGCCATGGAATCGACGAGGGCGTGCTCCAGCTGGACCTGCGGGAATTCCTCGGCGTGGATCCGGGTCACAACCTCTCGCCAAAGGCGGCTGGTTTCCATGACATTGGCCTTGTCGACGGACGTCACCTTGCCCCGCCGTTGCAGGGCCGTCTTGAACGCCGCCCGCGCCACCCGCTCGATCTCGGGCACGGTATAGATGCACAGGTCCGAGGCCATGTCGGCCGTGCGGGTCTTCTCGCCAAAATAGACCCCGCCCGTCAGCTCGCGAAACACGATCAGATCGACGCCCTCGACGATTTCCTTCTTCAGCGGAGACCGATGGGCCAACACCGGCGAGACCTGCAAAGGCCGAAGGTTGGCGAACAGCCCCATGGCCTTGCGGATCCCCAGCAGGCCCTCTTCCGGCCGGCGTTTGCCGCCGTCCCACTGCGGTCCGCCGACCGCGCCCAGCAGCACGCCGTCGGCCGCGAGGCACGCCTCGGTCGTCTCGGCCGGCAGGGGGTCGCCGGTGGCGTCGATCGCCGCCCCGCCGATCAGATGCTCGGCGAAATCGAACCGGTGACCATAGAAGTCGCCGATGACCCCCAGTACCGCCCGGGCCGCTGCGATGACCTCGGGTCCCACGCCGTCGCCGGGCAGAAGGACGATGTTATAGGCTCGAACGTTGGGCATCAGGCGGGCTCCGGCGCGTGCGCGCGCTCATAGGTTTCGATGGCGGGCATGTGTTTCTGCAACCAGCCCAAGGTGTCGACGCCGTCCAGCAGGCACTGGCGCGCGAAGGGCTCGACGGCGAAGGCGACCGGCCCATGGTTGCCGCGCCGCACCTCCTGCGCCTCCAGGTCGATGGTGACCGGCTGTTCCGGATGGGCGGCCAGATCGTCCCACGTCGGCTGATCGACCACCACAGGCAGGAAACCGTTCTTCAGGGCGTTGGAGGTGAAAATGTCCGCGATCGAAGTCGAGATCACGGCCCGGAAGCCGTAGTCGTGCAGCGCCCAAGGCGCATGCTCACGCGACGAACCGCAGCCGAAATTATCGCCGGCCAGCAGGATGCGGTGCTCGGAAGGATCGATCCGGTTCAGCACGGCCTCGGGCTTGGCCGATCCATCCGCCTCGTATCGCCAGTCGTAGAAGGCCTTGGCTCCCAGACCCTTCGACTCGGTCGTCGTCAGGAACCGGGCGGGGATGATCTGGTCGGTGTCGATATTGGCCTGGGACAGGACCATGACCTTCGATGTGAGTGTCCTGAGTGGCTCAGGCATCGATCGTCTCCGTCAGATAGACGCGCGGATCGGTCAGCACCCCGGCGATCGCACTGGCCGCCGCCGTCGCCGGGCTGGCCAGTATGGTCCGCGCGCCCTTGCCCTGCCGCCCCTCGAAGTTTCGGTTCGAGGTCGAGACCGCCAGCTGTCCAGGGAGCACGAAATCCCCGTTCATGGCGATGCACATGGAACACCCCGGGATACGCCACTCCGCCCCCGCCTCGGTGAAGACGGTGTGCAGTCCCTCGGCCTCGGCGTCGCGCCGCACGGCTTCGGACCCAGGCACCACCAGCATGCGCACCCCCGGCTTGACTTTGCGGCCCCGCAGCACGTCCGCCGCCGCGCGCAGGTCGGGCAGGCGACCGTTGGTGCAACTGCCGATGAAGACCACGTCGACCGGCTGTGTCGTCGTCGTCTGCCCGGCCTCGAACCCCATGTAGGCGAGGGCCTTGCGGTCGCTGTCCGACTTCGGTTCCGGCACGCGTGACCCGATGGGAGAGCCCGCATCCGGCGTCGTGCCCCAGGTCGCCATCGGTCGGATCGCACTGCCGTCGATCCTCACCTCGGCGTCGAATACCGCGCCCGGATCAGTCGCCAGGCTCAGCCAGTCGGCCGCCGCCCGCTCGAACGCCTCGCCGGCGGGCACGTGACGCCGGCCCTTCAGCCACGCCAAGGTCTTGTTGTCCGGCGCGATCATGCCGGCCCGCGCGCCCGCCTCGATCGACATGTTGCAGAGAGTCATCCGCCCTTCCATGTCCAGCGACCGGACCGCGTCGCCGGCATACTCAATGACAAAGCCGGTCCCGCCGCCGAAGCCCAGTTCGGCGATGACGGCCAGGGCAACGTCCTTGCCGGAAACGCCGGGGGACAGGGTGCCGTCGACGGTCACCCGCATGGCCCTGGACTTGCGCTGGATCAGGCACTGGGTGGCAAGCACATGCGCGACCTCCGACGTGCCGATGCCAAAGGCCAGAGCTCCGAAGGCCCCGTGGGTCGCCGTATGGCTGTCGCCGCAGACCACCGTCATGCCCGGCTGGGTCAGGCCGAGTTCCGGCCCCATGACATGGACCACGCCCCGATCGTCGGAGTCCCATCCCGCCAGCGAGATGCCGTGCCGCGCGCAGTTGGCTTCCAGCCGGTGCACCTGGGCCTCGGCTTCGGGCGTGACATAGGGCTTCAGCCCGTTCAGCCCGGCCGGCAGGGTCGGGGTCGAATGGTCCAGCGTCGCGAAGGTCCGGTCCGGCCGCCGTACTTTCAGGCCGCGCGACTCGAGCTCGGTAAAGGCCTGTGGGCTGGTGACCTCATGGACCAGATGCAGGTCGATGTAGAGGACGCCGGGCGTCCCGGCGGTCTCGGGGACGACGACATGTCGGTCCCAGACCTTGTCGAACAGGGTCCTAGGCGGCTGCATGTTCGCGCTCCCTCGGCTGGGTCGCAACGCAGATGGCCGTCAGCTCGGCGTCGTTGATCTCGCCGATCTCGTCGGCCCGCGCCTTGAAGGCGGCGAAGGCGTCGGTCAGGTGGGCGCCGATCAGCGGATGGCCCAGAACCTCGGCCCGCTTGGCTACGGCGTGACGGCCCGAATGCTTGCCGAGGACAAAGAAGCTGCCTTCGAAACCGACGTCCTGCGGCCGCATGATCTCATAGGTGCGGGCGTCGGCGAACATGCCGTGCTGGTGGATGCCGGCCTCGTGGGCGAAGGCGTTGATGCCCACGATCGCCTTGTTGCGGACCACCGGAGAATGGGTGATCTCGCTCAGCAGGCGGCTGGTCGCGACCAATTTCGTCGCGTCGATGTCGGTCGTGACGCCGAACCTTTCGGCCCGGACGCGAAGGGCCATCACCACCTCTTCCAGCGAGGCATTGCCGGCCCGTTCGCCGATGCCGTTGATGGTCGACTCGACCTGCCGCGCCCCACCCTCGACCGCCGCCAGGCTGTTGGCAACGGCCAGGCCGAGGTCGTTGTGGCAGTGGGTCGAAAAGATTACGTCGGGGTGCCTTGGGCGGATACGGGCGATCAGGAACCGGTACAGATCGCGGATCTCCTCGGGCGTCGAATAGCCGACCGTGTCGGGCACGTTCAGGGTCGTCGCCCCGGCGTCGGCGACCGCCTCCAGCACCTCGGCCAGAAACTCCGGCTCGGTCCGGATGGCGTCCTCGGGCGAGAACTCGACGTCGTCGAACCGCGTGCGCGCGTATTCGACGGAGGCAATCGCCTGGGCCAGCACCTGGTCGGTGGTCATCCGCAGCTTGGCCGAGCGATGGATCGGGCTGGTGCCGAGGAAGATGTGGATGCGACGACGGGTCGTTCCCTTCAGCCCTCTCCACGCCGCGTCGATGTCGGATTCGGTCGAGCGCGACAGGGAGCAGAACACCGGCCCCGAATCGTCCTCGGCCACCTCGCCGACCACGGCCCGCAGGCAGTCCTCGTCGCCCGGAGACGCAGCCGCGAAGCCGGCCTCCATGACGTCGACGCCCAGGGCCTTCAGCTGGCGGGCCATCCGTACCTTGTCGGCGGGCGACATGGAAAAACCCGGCGCCTGCTCGCCGTCACGCATGGTGGTGTCGAAGACGACGACCCGGTTCGGATCAGATACTCGAGGTTCGCAGGTCATGCCGCCGCCCCGGTCGTAAAGCCGTAGGTCGCGGCCGCGAAGCCGACGCGAGTGGCACCGACCAGCTTGTCGATCTGGCGGCCCAGGTTGTCGGTGCAACGCCCGGCGTCCTTGCCGCGCACCTGCATCTGCACGCGGCGCAGGCTGCCTTCGTCCGACAGCATCATGCCGTCGATGTGGAAACCCCGGCGCTCGACGAGGCCGATCAGGCGCTGGAGCGAACCGTCGGCGCGGTCGATGGTGATATGGATCGTGTCGGTCATCACATGTCGCTTTCGAAACGGCTCTCGCCGTGCATCATTTCGGCGTTGGACTTGCCCGGCGGCACCAGCGGCCAGACGTTCTCTTTCGGGTCGATCAGGACGTGCGCGAGGCAGGGGCCGGGCGCGTCCAGCAGGCGCTGGATCCCGGCGGAAACCTCCTCGCGCCGGCTAATTCGGAAGGCCTCGATGCCGAAGGCCTGGGCCACGGCGACGAAGTCGGGATTATCCGACAGGTCGACCTCGGAATAGTTCTCCTCGAAGAACAGCTCCTGCCACTGGCGCACGAGGCCGAGGCTGGAGTTGTCCAGCAGGACGATCTTCAGCGCGACGCCGTAGCGGCGCAGCGTCGCCAGCTCCTGGATGTTCATCATGAAGCTGCCGTCGCCGGAGACGGTGACGACGTGGGCCCCGGGGTTCGCCATCTTGGCCCCGAGGCCGGCGGGCAGACCGTAACCCATCGCGCCCAGACCGCCCGAGGTCAGATGGGCTTCGGGCCGCGAGAATTCGCAATGCTGGGCGACCCACATCTGGTGCTGGCCGACGTCACAGGCGGCGACGAAGCGGTCACCGGCCGCTTTCGACAGTTCGTTCAGCAGGGCCGGCGCATAGACCCCCTCACCCGGCGCGTCATAGCGGAAGGCATTGCGCGTGGCCGAAGAGGTGCAGCGGATGATCCACGGATCGATGGCCAGGGGGGCGGTCGTGACCCGCGTCGTCAGCGCCTCGATCCCGGCCTTGAGGTCGCCGACGACCGGCACATGGACGGCCCGCAGCTTGCCGATCTCGGCCGGGTCAATGTCGAAATGCACGACCTTGGCGTGGGGGGCAAAGGCATTCAGCTTTCCGGTCGCCCTGTCGTCGAAGCGCGCACCCAGCACGATCAACAGATCGCTCTCCTGCACTGCCTCGTTCGCCGCGCGCGTGCCATGCATGCCCAGCATGCCCAGGAACCCCGGCGCATCCGTTCGGATCGAACCCAGGGCGTTCAGCGTCGAGACCGCCGGGATGCCCGTACGCCCGGCGAAGTCGCGCAGGGCCTCGACCGCACCGGCGATCTTCACCCCGCCGCCGATATAGATCAGCGGACGTTCGGCGGCGCGGATGAGCTGCTCAGCCTCGGCGATCGCGGCGTGGTCCAGGGGGTCGGCGTCGTTGGGATAGTGGAAACCGTAGTCGTCCGACGCCATCCCGACCTGGACGTCTTTGGGCAGGTCGACCAGCACGGGGCCCGGCCGGCCAGATCGCGCGACGTGGAAAGCTTCCTCGATCACCGCAGGAATGTCGGCCGGGTCGCGCACGACCCAGCTGTGCTTCACGATCGGCAGGGTGACCCCCAGGATGTCGATCTCCTGGAAGGCGTCGGTGCCCATCAGATGGGTCGCGACATTGCCCGTGATGCAGACCATCGGCACCGAATCCATCATGGCGTTGGCGATGCCGGTGATCAGGTTGGTGGCACCGGGCCCCGAGGTCGCCATGCAGACGCCGACCTTGCCCGTGGTCCGGGCCCAGGCGTCGGCGGCGAAGGCCGCGCCTTGCTCGTGGCGGACCAGGATGTGCTTCAGGCCGGACCCGGTCAGAGCGTCATAGACCGGCATGATGGCCCCCCCCGGGTAGCCGAACACCACCTCGACCCCCAGCCGCTCCAGGGTACGAACGAGCAGCCGTGCGCCCGATTGAGGCGCGGTCGTCGGGGCAGGTTTCAGGGCCGTGGCGGCGGTCATCAGTCTGTACTCGATCCGTCGTTCAATCAGGCGGCTTCGGCGGTCTTGGGCGCGTGCAACCAGGCCATCCGCTCGCGCAGACCCTTGCCGACCGACTCGATCAGGTGCTCGCCGTCCGCCTTGACCAGGGCGTCGTAGGCCCCCTTGCCGGCCTCGTTCTCGGCGATCCATTCGCGGGCGAAGGTGCCATCCTGGATCTCGGTCAGGATCTCCTTCATCCGCGCGCGGGTCTCGCCATTGATGACGCGCGGCCCCGAGGAGACCGAGCCCCACTTGGCCGTCTCGGAAATGAACTCGTTCATTTTCGTGACGCCGCCCTCGTAGAACAGGTCCACGATCAGCTTCAGCTCGTGCATGCACTCGAAGTAGGCGATCTCGGGCTGGTAGCCGGCCTCGACCAGGGTGGTGAAGCCGCCCATGACCAGTTCCTTGGCCCCGCCGCAAAGGACGGCCTGTTCGCCGAACAGATCGGTCTCGGTCTCCTCCTTGAAGGAGGTTTCCAGCAGGCCGCCGGTCGCCCCGCCGATGCCTTTGGCATATCCCATAGCCCGGTCCCGGGCCTTACCGGTCGCGTCCTGCTCGATGGCGAACAGGGCGGGCACACCGCGTCCGCGCGCATACTCCCGGCGGACCAGATCGCCCGGTCCCTTGGGCGCGACCAGAATGACGTCCATGTCCTTTCGCGGCTGGACCCGGCCGTACAGGATCGAAAAGCCGTGGGCGAACAGGATGGCGGCACCCTTCTTCGCGTGGGGCTCGATCGTCTCGCGATAGATGGCCGCCTGGGCCATGTCAGGCGTCAGGATGGCGATGATGTCGGCACCCTTGACCGCCTCGGCCGGCTCGGCCGTGGCGATGCCGTCGGCGGTGGCATTCCGCCAGCCCTTGCCGCCGTGGCGCACGCCCGCGATCACGTCGTGGCCGCTCTCCTTCAGGTTCTGGGCGTGGGCGCGACCTTGCGAGCCATAGCCGATGATGGCAATTCGCTGGCCGGCGATGGCGCCAGGACGGATGTCGTCGTTGGTATAGATCTGCATGGCTCAGGCTTCCTGGGTTTGCTTGGCGTCGGCCCGGACCTGGGCGGGCGGCGGATTGGGAATGGTGACGGCGCCCTGGGCCGCCGAGGCGACCGAGGCGCGGTACTTGGCGAAGACGCCGGTGGCGGCGTTCAGCGGCGGCGGGGTATGTCCCGCCCGGCGCGAGGCGAGGTCGGCGGCCACGTCGATGCGCCTCGCGGTGACGTCGATGGTGATCCGGTCGCCGTCACGGATCAGGGCGATGGGACCGCCCGCCGCGGCCTCGGGCGACACATGACCCGCGACGAAGCCATAGCTGGCGCCCGAGAACCGGCCGTCGGTGATCAGGGCCACGTCATGGATGCCGCGACCCTTCAGGGCGGCGGTGACCTGCAGCATCTCACGCATGCCGGGGCCGCCCTGCGGACCTTCGTAGCGGATGACGATGACGTCACCCTCGCCCACCGAGCCGTCCTGGACGGCGTGGAAGGCGTCTTCCTCCGAATCGAAGACGCATGCCGGACCTTCGAACCGGTCGACCTTGTGCCCCGTCAGCTTGATGACCGCCCCGTCCGGCGCGACGTCGCCATAGATCACCGCATAGGAGCCGCGCGGGCTGAAGGGTTCGGCGATGGTCGAGACGACCTGCTGGTTCGGGGCGGCTTCGGCTTCTGCGGCCTCGGCGAACAGGCTGCGGCCCGAGACGGTCGGGGCGTTGACGATCTTCCCGGCCTCGGCCAGCCGCTGGGTCACCAGTCGCGTGCCCCCGGCCGCGTACAGATGTGACGCCAGAAAGCGCCCACCCGGCTTCAGGTCGCAGATGACCGGGGTCGCCTCGCAGGCGGTGTTGCAGTCCTCGACGCCGAATTCGATGCCCGCCTCGACGGCGATGGCCGTCAGGTGCAGCACGGCATTGGTCGATCCGCCTGAGGCCGAGACCGCCGCCGCTGCGTTCTTCAGGGACGCGCGGGTGATGTATTTGCGGGCCGTGTCGCCGGCGAAGACCCGCTCGACGATCAGACGGCCGCAGCGTTCGCCCTCAACCGCCTTGGCCGGGTCGACGGCCGGCACGTCGTTCGCGCCCATGGGTGACAGGCCCATGACCGACAGGGCCATGGCCATGGTATTGGCCGTGAACTGACCGCCGCAGGCCCCGGCCCCGGGACAGGCGGCGCTCTCGACCGCCTTCAGACCGGCGTCGTCCAGGGTCCCGGCTCCGTGCGCGCCGATGGCCTCGAACACGTCCTGGATGGACACCTCCTTGCCGGCGACCACCCCGGGCAGGATGGTGCCGCCGTAGTAGACCAGGCCGGGGATATCCATCCGCGCCAAGGCCATGGCCGCGGCCGGGATGGTCTTGTCGCAACCCACGATGCAGATGACGCCGTCCAGCTGATGGCCCTGCACCGCCAGCTCGATCGAGTCGGCGACGACTTCTCTGGAGATCAGAGAAGCCTTCATGCCCGGCGTGCCCATCGAAATGCCGTCCGTGACGACGATGGTATTGAAGTCGATCGGGACTCCCCCGGCCGCGACGATGCCGGCGCGCACGTCCCTGGCCAGGCGGTCCAGATGCATGTTGCACGGCGTGACCGACGACCAGGTGTTGACCACCGCGATCATCGGCTTGTCGAAGTCGGCGTCCTGCATGCCGGCGGCCCGCAGATAGCTACGGGCAGCGGCACGGTTGGGTCCAGCAGTCACGACGGCGCTTCTTCGCCGGGGCGAAGGGGCCGTATCGTCGGAGGTGAAATCTTGCGTCATGGTCTTGAGGCGTTCCGAGGGGGTTCCCGGATCGGCCGCAACAAAAAACCCGCTTCCTTTCGGGAGCGGGTGGCTGCGGGCGATCCTGTTTTTCTTGGGTTCAGGTCGTCAGCGTCCACGCCGCTCCGGCGAGCAGGCCAAGAAGTACGCTGAGAATAAGGGTGTTGAGGGCCGCCCGGAGGGTCTGGGCGCGCGAGATCGCGACGGCGCGGGCCGTGCGGGCGTTCGGGGTCTGACGGGTCGACTGGCTCACGGCCGGCTCCTGTTTACCCGCGTATAAGGCCAGAACTTGCCAGGCCGGACAAGGCCGGATTGGAAGATTGTTGCAGAATGAGCCGCCAGGATCGGAAATGTGGCAATTTCGACCCGGTGCGTCCGCCTTACCCGTCGACGAGATCCTGAAGCATTGGCGCAAGTCGCGCCTTCATCCGCTCGCATTCTGCAGTCGACAACTTGAGGCCTCCCGACAGGTCACGCCCGACGGCGATACCCATGAGGATGCCGGCAATGATGCGTGCCCGGATCACCCCGTCGTCGCCACCGATCCAAGAGGCGAAGGGTTGGTAAAACCCTTCGATCGCGGCCTGCTGGACCATCTCGGCAGCCTTGGGCGATGCAGCCGAACGCAACATGATCAGCAGCCAGGCAAGATCCTCGTCCTTGGCCGGGCCATAGACGAGGTCGTCGGCCATGCGCTCCCCGAACGTCGCCCGGTCTCCATCCGTGAGCTCCTTGCCGTCGCAGTCGTCCAGAACGGCGCGGAACAACTCTTCCTTGGAACCGAAGTACCGGGAGATCAGGGCGGGATCGACGCCGACATCCCGGGCAATGTCGCGCATGCCCACCTGCTCGTAGCTTTCGGCCGCGAACCGTCCGGTCGCGGCCTCGAGGATGGCGGCGCGCGTGGCTGCGGCGTTGCGAGGGCGGGGGCAGACGGCAAAACCCAATGTGATCTCCCTTGGCGGCCGAACGCCCCGGCGGGTCCGTATTGCCTCGTTCAGGCTCTGGATTGACGCCGTCGGCGCTCATTGACAAGCGCTGCACTTCGTCACGGACCGTTAGCAGATGTCGACCCTGAACGCTGCAGTGATGGCAAGTCCCTGCCGGACAGGGACACCACGAGCGGGAAAAATCCTCGCGCACCGGCAAGGCCATCTGACGTCCGATTGATCGGCAGGCCTGCCCGGCGGGAAAGATCGACAGAGGTCCGAGGGAAAAGAATGCTGATGAAGCCCCATTTGCAGAAGGTTCTATCTTCGTGGCGCCAGATTGCAGGCAATTGAGGAAATGATTTGCGCTAACGGGCCTGTCTCGCTTTATATATTGCCATGCAACAGAAAGGACCCGTCGAGCCGCGAGGCTTCGTTGTGCAATCACGCCGCCTGCCCAAGGCGGACGCATCCGTACGCGTGCGCGATTTCGACGAGATCATCGTCAAGCCGACACCGCAGAACCTGAAGACCCAGGCGGGCCGATGCACCGACTGCGGCGTACCCTTCTGCCAGACCGCCTGTCCGCTGCAGAACAATATCCCCGACTGGCTGGACCTGAGCGCCGAGGACGAACTGCGCGAGGCGTGGAAGATCGCCTCGGCCACCTCGACAATGCCCGAAATCTGCGGCCGCATCTGTCCGCAGGACCGGCTGTGCGAGGGTTCCTGCACCCTGAACCAGTCCGGTTGGGAGGCCGTGACCATCGGCTCCGTCGAGGCCTTCATCGGCGACACCGCCTTCGACAACGGCTGGGTCGAGCCGATCCGACCGCTGCATGAGCGCTCGATGAGCGTCGGCATCGTCGGGGCCGGTCCCGCCGGAATGGCCGCCGCCGACCGACTGCGCGAACAGGGGTACCAGGTGTTCGTCTACGACCGCCATGACCGGCCCGGCGGCCTGCTGACCTATGGCATTCCCGGCTTCAAGCTGGAGAAGCGCGTCGTCCAGCGTCGCATCGACCGGCTGATCGACGGCGGTGTGACCTTCATCACCCACTGCGATGTCGGCACCGACGTGACCCTGGCCGAGCTGCGGGAGCGTCACGACGCAGTCCTGCTGGCCATGGGGGTCTATCAGGCTCGCGCCCTCCAGGTTCCCGGCGCGGGGCCCGGCGATACGATCCCGGCGCTGGACTTCCTTATCCACCAGAACCGCCGCGACCTGGGCGAGGCCGACGACGACACTGGACACCATGCGCGCGGTCGCGACGTGGTGGTTGTCGGCGGCGGCGACACGGCCATGGACTGTGTGCGCACCGCGATCCGCCAGGGCGCCAGCTCCGTCACCTGCCTGTATCGCCGCGACCGCGAGAACATGCCCGGTTCGGCCCGCGAGGTCATGAACGCCGAGGAAGAGGGCATTCGCTTCGAGTGGCTGGCCGCGCCCAAGGCCCTGATGTCCAAAGGCGATACGATCAGCGCCGTTCGGGCCGCCCGCATGGCCCTGTCCGAGCCCGAGTTCGGCAAGCGCCGCGACATCGTCCCGGTCCCGGGCGGCGACTTCGACCTGAAGGCCGACATGGTGATCGAGGCCCTCGGCTTCCTGCCCGAGGCCTTCGCCGCCCACCACGACGAGCTCAGCCTGACCGAATGGGACACGGTCGCGGTGGCACGCTCCGGTTTCGCCACCAGCCTGCCCGGCGTGTTCGCGGCCGGCGACGCGGTGCGCGGTGCCTCGCTCGTCGTCTGGGCCGTGCGCGACGGTCAGGACGCCGCGGCGGAAATCGACCGCTATCTGAAGGCCCAAGCCGACACGGTGGCGGCATGACCCATTCTTCTTCCGCACATCCCCGCGAAAGCGGGGACCCAGTGCTTTGGGCGATGACTGCCGCCAAGGAACTCCGAAAGCCCGGTCCCAGACATCGTGCCTCACGAAAGAACTGGGTCCCCGCTTTCGCGGGGATGAGCGGATTGGGAAGCGACTGAGATGACTTGGCTCCAACAGTATGAACTGGATCGGCAAAGGCTGATCGACGCCCACGCGTATGAGCCCATGTCGGAGCGCGACGCCTGTGGCGTCGGCCTGGTCGCGGCCATCGACGGCAAGCCGCGCCGCGAGGTCGTCGAGCTGGCCATCAAGTCGCTGAAGAACGTCGCCCACCGGGGCGCGGTCGACCCCGATGGTCTGTCCGGCGACGGCGCGGGCCTGATGGTCGAGGCACCCCAGGGCTTCTTCGCCGAACAGGTGCGGATCATCGGTCAGGCCCTGCGTCCCGGACCCATCGCCATCGGTCAAATCTTCCTGCCCCGCACCGACCTTGGGGCACAGGACCGCGCCCGCGCCATCGTCGAGACCCAGGTGCTGCGCGCGGGCTTCTATATCTACGGCTGGCGTCAGACGCCAATCGACCTCAGCGTCGTGGGCTCCAAGGCCGACGCCACGCGGCCCGAGATCGAGCAGATCATGCTGGCCGTGCCGGCGGATCTCGCGGGCGACGAAGACGGCGAGGCGCTGGAGCGCCAGCTCTATCTGGTTCGCCGTCGCATCGAAAAGGCGATCACGGCCGAAGGCGTGCCGGGATTCTACGTCTGTTCACTGTCGTCACGGTCGCTGATCTACAAGGGCATGGTGCGCGCCGAGCTGCTGGACCGGCTCTATCCCGATTTGCTCGATCCGCGATTCGAGGCGGCCTACGCCATCTTTCACCAACGCTACTCGACCAACACCTTCCCCGAATGGCGGCTGGCCCAGCCGTTCCGGATGCTGGCCCACAACGGCGAGATCAACACGCTGAAGGGCAATCTGAACTGGATGCGGAGCCATGAGATCCGTATGGCCGCCACGGCCTTCGGCGATCACGGCGAGGACGTGAAGCCTGTGGTCCAGGCCGGAGGCTCCGACAGCGCCTCTCTCGACAACGTCTTCGAGGTGTTGGTGCGGGCCGGCCGTCCGGCTCCCATGGCCAAGGCCCTGCTGATCCCCGAGGCCTGGGCCAGGGACGAAGGCTTGATGAAGGCCGAGCATCGGGCGCTCTACGCCTACTGCAACGCGGTGATGGAGCCTTGGGACGGCCCGGCCGCGATCTGCGCCACCGACGGCCGCTGGATCGTCTGCGGCAAGGACCGCAATGGCCTGAGGCCCCTGCGCGCGATGGAGACCCACGACGGTCTATTGCTGGCGGGATCGGAAGCGGGGCTGGCGGGTCTGCCCGAGAGCCGGATCAAGCGCCGGCTGCCGATCGGCCCCGGCCGGATGATCGTCGCTGACCTCAAGACCGGCGTCATCCTCGACGAGACCCAGGCCGTCGACGCGCTGGCTGCCGACCACCCCTATACGGAGTGGCTGGAGAACATGGTCGATCTGGAGCCGCTAATCGGCCCCGGGCCTGAGCCGCGCGCGGCCACCGGTGACGCTCTGACACGGCGCCAGATCGCCGCGGGTTATTCCCGCGAAGACCTCGACCTGCTGCTTGATCCTCTCATCAAGGACGGCAAGGAGGCGGTTGGCTCCATGGGCGACGACACCCCGCCGGCGGTACTGTCGGCCCTTCCGCGCCCGCTGGCCCACTACTTCCGCCAGAACTTCTCCCAGGTCACCAACCCGCCGATCGACCCCCTGCGCGAAGCCGGAGCCATGAGCCTGAAGACCCGGTTCAAGAACCTGGGCAACATCCTGGCCGAGGAAGAGGCCCAGACGAACGTCTTCGTCCTCGACAGCCCGGTCCTGACGACCGGGATGTACGAGCGGATGCTGGACGTGGTGGGGGCCGGCACGACCGTGACGATCGATTGCTCCTACCCCTTGCCCGAAGCCGAGGCCCGGCCCGGTGCCGGTCTGCGTGAGGCGCTCGACCGCATTCAGGTCGAGGCTCAGGCGGCGGTCGAAAGCGGATCGGGCCTCGTCGTCCTGACCGACGAGCGGGCTTCCGAGAGCCGGATCAGCGTACCGATGATCCTCGCTACGGCAGCGGTGCACAAGCGGCTGACGGACACCGGCCTGCGCAGCTTCGTCTCCATCGTGGTCCGCTCGGCCGAGGTGCTGGACCCGCACGGGTTCGCGGTGCTGGTCGGCGTGGGAGCCACGGCGGTGAACCCCTGGCTGGCGCAGGAGATGTTTCAGGAGCGGCTGGACCGCGGGACCTATCCCGGCCTGTCGCTCCGCGACGCCTGTCTGAACTACAAGGCGGGTCTCGAGGCCGGGCTGATGAAGACCCTGGCGCGCAAGGGCATCAGCGTCATCTCCGCCTATCGTGGCGGCTGCGAGTTCGAGGTGCTCGGGCTATCTCGCGCTGTGTCGGCCGAGTTTTTCCCCGGTGCCCCGTCGCGCATCTCCGGCATCGGCCTGGCCGGGCTGGAGCGCGCGGCGATGCAGCGTCACGCCGCGGCCTGGACCGAGGCGACGCCGGCACCGTCCATCGGCGGCTTCTTCCGTATTCGCGCAGGCGGCGAGGCCCATGCACATGAGGCCAGGACCATCCACCTGCTGCAAGACGCCTGCAATCGCGGCGACTACAAGCGGTTCAAGCAGTACTCCAACGCCGTGGCCGAACAGCCCGATCTGGCCCCGCGCGACCTGCTGGACTGGCGCGAGGGGCTGACGCCGGTGCCGATCCATGAGGTCGAGAGCGTCTCGGACATCCGCCGCCGCTTCCTGACGCCCGGTATGTCGCTCGGCGCGCTCAGCCCCGAGGCGCACGGCGTGCTGAACGTCGCCATGAACCGCATAGGGGCCCGCTCGGTCTCCGGCGAAGGCGGAGAGGACCCGGACCGCTACGCCACCCGCCCTGACGGCGACAACATGAACTCGGCGGTCAAGCAGATCGCCTCGGGCCGGTTCGGGGTCACCGCTGAATATCTGAACCAGTGCCGCGAAATCGAGATCAAGATCGCCCAGGGCGCAAAGCCCGGCGAAGGCGGCCAGTTGCCCGGTTTCAAGGTGACCGAGTTCATCGCCCGGATGCGGCACTCGACCGTGGGCACCACACTGATCAGCCCACCGCCGCATCACGACATCTACTCGATCGAGGACCTGGCCCAGTTGATCTACGACCTGAAGTCGATCAATCCGGACACCCGGGTGACGGTAAAGCTGGTCTCGGCATCCGGCATTGGTGCTATCGCCTCGGGCGTGGCCAAGGCCAAGGCAGACTGCATCCTGATCGCCGGTCACAACGGCGGCACGGGCGCCTCGCCCCAGTCCTCGATCAAGCACGCCGGCCTGCCTTGGGAGATCGGCCTGGCCGAGACCCATCAGGTGCTGAGCCTCAACAACCTGCGCAGCCATGTCGTCGTGCGCGCCGACGGCGGCATGCGGACCGGCCGCGACATCGTCATCGCGGCCATCCTGGGTGCCGAGGAGTTCAACATCGGCACGGCAAGCCTGATCGCCATGGGCTGTCTGATGGTGCGCCAGTGCCATTCCAACACCTGTCCGGTCGGCGTCTGCTCCCAGGACCCGCGCCTGCGCGAGAAGTTCACCGGCACGGCGGACAAGGTCGTCAACCTGTTCAGCTTCATCGCCGAGGAGGTCCGAGAACTGCTGGCCAGCCTGGGGGCGCGAAACCTGGACGAGATCGTCGGCCGCACCGACCTGCTGCGTCAGGTCCGGCGCGGCGGGGCGCATCTGGACGACCTGGACCTCAACCCCCTGCTGGTCCGCGTCGAGGCGGCCGAGAAGAAGTCATGGGCCGAAAAGGGCCGGGCCGAGGTTTCGCCGACGCTGGACGCCCGCGTCCTCAACGACGCCTGGGCCTTCCTGGATCGGGGCCAGACCTCCGAGCTCAGCTATCCGATCTCCAACGTCATGCGGACTATCGGCGCGGGCGTGTCCTCGGCCATCGTGCGCCGCTGGGGCCCGACCGGCCCGACCGGCGTCCTGACGCTGAAGCTTTCCGGCTCGGCCGGCCAGTCGTTCGGGGCCTTCGGAGCCAGGGGGCTGAAGCTGGAACTGACCGGCGAGGCCAACGACTATGTCGGCAAGGGCCTGTCCGGTGCCGAGATCGTGGTCAAGCCGATTGAATGGCGCGAGCACCAGCCCGCCATCGGCAACACCACCCTGTATGGCGCGACCTCCGGCCGGCTGTTCGTCGCCGGTTCGGCGGGCGAGCGGTTCGCGGTCCGGAACTCGGGTGCCGAGGCCGTTGTCGAAGGGGCCGGGGCCCATGCCTGCGAATACATGACCGGCGGTCGGGTCGCGATCCTGGGGCCGGTCGGCTGGAACCTGGCAGCGGGCATGTCGGGCGGTGAGTTGTTCGTGCTTGACAATGCGGGCCGTGCCGGGCTCGCGCTCAACGGCGACCTCGCCGCGTTCGCCCCCGTGACCGAGGCGGCGGGCGGGCGCCTCAAGGCCCTGCTCGAGGCGCATCTGGCAGCGACGGGGTCGCCCCTCGCTCGCCGTCTGCTGGCCGGTTGGGGGGATAGTCTGAAACGGTTCGTCCGTATCGTGCCGACCCCTGTCGCCGAGGCGGAGCGCAAGCTCGACGCGGGTCAGGCGGTTCCTGCGTGACGACAGACGCGCCCGCCCTGCTCGCCCATCAGGTACCTCTGGCCCTCGACGGTGCGGCGACCGCCTGGATCCTGGTCTCGACGGCGCTCGTCCTGATGATGACCCTGCCGGGGCTGGCGCTGTTCTACGGCGGCATGGTCCGGAAGAAGAACATCATCTCGACCATCGCCCATTCGACGGCGGCTTTGATGGTCGTGACCGTCCTGTGGTTCATCGTCGGCTACAGCCTGTCCTTCGGCACCGGCGGCGCGACCACCAACGAATTCATCGGTGGGGTTGAGGTCCTGTTCCTGAACGGGGTGACGATCGATACGGCGCACAGCCTCGCCCCGGCGCTGCCGGAGTATCTCTGGATCGCCTACCAGCTGACCTTTGCCATCATCACCCCGGCCATCATCGCCGGGGCCTTCGCCGAGCGGATGAAGTTCTCGGCCAGCGTCCTTTTCTTCAGCCTGTGGCACCTGATCGTTTATGCCCCGATCTGTCATCAGGTCTGGGGCGGTGGCTGGCTCGGCGGCTGGGGCGTGCTCGACTTTGCGGGTGGGGCGGTGGTCCACGTCAATGCCGGGGTCGCGGGTCTGGTCTGCGCCCTTGTGCTCGGTCCCCGTCATGGCTTCGGCCGGGACAACATGGCGCCGGCGAACCTGGCCTATACCGCCATCGGCACGGGCCTGCTGTTCGTCGGCTGGATGGGTTTCAATGCGGGCAGCGCGTGGGCCGCGGATGGCATTGCGGCTGTCGCCGCCCTGAACACAATGATTGCCCCGGCTGCAGCGGGGCTCGGCTGGATGGTGGTCGAATGGATCGACCAGAGGCGCCCGACGCTACTGGGTCTGCTCTCCGGCATCGTCGGCGGCCTGGTCGCCGTGACCCCGGCGGCGGGCTTCGTGGATCCCAAGGGGGCCTTCCTGATCGGGCTGATCGGCGGACCGGCCTGCTACGCGGGTGCGGTCTGGCTCAAGCGTGCGCTCAAGTATGACGACAGCCTCGACGCCTTCGGCATCCATGGGGTGGGGGGCATCGTCGGCGCCGTCCTGACCGGCGTCGTCGCCACGACCACAATCAACGCGATCTCAGACGGTGCCGATGTGATCAAGCAGATCCTCGGCCTGCTGGCCGTCATGGCCTGGAGCGCGGTCGGCACCTTCGCCGTCCTGATGGTTTGCCGCTTCACCACCGGCCTGCGCGTGTCCCGGGACAGCGAGGTCGAGGGACTGGACTATTCCCAGCACGGGGAAAGCACTCACTAGGACGTCCCTCTCCCGCAATGGGAGAGGGATCCGCTATTCCACCGCCCGCACATTGTCGTCCGAGTTGCGGTCAATCCACTTGTTGTACGGGTCGACGCCCGCGAAGGTCGGCTTCTGCGCCGTCGTGAAGCGGAAGGTCTGCACCCCGGTCCGCAGCGGCAGCCGCTCGAACAGCAGGACGTCGCCGGCATCGAAGGCCCCGTCGCCGGGCTCGGCCGAAAACAGGCCGATGTCAAACGTCTCGTTCAGGGGCGACTCGGTCTCCTCGCCCTGGCCGTTAGCATAGAGCTTTCTGGCCTCGACCGTGACGGTGACGTCCCAGCGGCCGTCGGAGCGCCGGGTTGCCGTCGTCTCGTTGACCTTCACGTCATACAGGGTGATCCGCTCGAACAGGTCGGTGATCAGGGCCTGCTTGTCCGCCGGGGCCACGGCCCGCAGCGCGGCGACCAGATCCAGCGAACGTGGATAGGGCGCGCCCCTGAAGGCGAACGACCGGATCAGGCTGCGCAGGGCGGCGTTGACCCGATCCTCGCCGATCTGGTCAGCCATCAGGTACATGACCGACCCACCCTTCTGATAGTGGATATAGCCCTGGTTCTCGACCCGGTAGAGCGGCAGTTCCTCAAGCCGCTCAGCTCCCCGGCTGCGCAGATAGTTGTCCAGTTCAAACTTCAGGAACCGGCGGATCTGGTCGGGGCCATAGGTCTGTTTCATCACCATCAGCGCCGAGTACTGCGCGAGGGTCTCGGTCAGGGTGGTGGACCCCTGCGAGTCCGCGCTGACCACCTGGTGCGCCCACCACTGGTGCCCCAATTCGTGGGCGGTGATGTAGGTGACGTAGTCGATCTTCTCGGGGTCGCGGAAGTCGGCGATGAAGCCCAGCGATTCCGAGTACGGTATGGTGTTGGCAAAGGCCTGGGCGAAACTCGCATAGGCCGGGAACTCGATGATGCGCACCTGCCGGAACTGATAGGGACTGAACGCGGTCTGGAAGTAGTCGAGCCCGGTCTTCAGCGCGGCGAGCATGCGCGGCACGTTCCGCTCGTGGCCAGGCTGGTGATAGACGGCCAGCTCGATGCCGTCATGGACCTCGCGCGTCACCTCGTATCGAGCCGACTGAACCGACAGGAAGTTCAGGATCGGCGCCTCGGTCACGAACCGCGCGGTGCGGCGACCGTTCGCCGTGGTGTCCGAGACCTTGTAACCCGGCGCGATCGGTGTCTGATCGGCCACGGTGGTGACGGTGATATCCGACGTCACCCAGTCGGCTCCGACGTAGTTCCTCGCCTGGGCCGATGTGTCCTCCAGCCGCGCCTGCCGCAGCTCGGCGGGCAGGCCGTACTTGCGCCGCGTCGTCCGATCGCTCAGCAGGCCCTGACGGCTCATGCCGATAATCGGGGCGAACTCGTTGTTGGAGACGAAGGTGCCGTTGTCGACCAGACGGGTGGTGTTCCCGCGGTGCTTGAAGCCGCGCTGCTCGAACACCGTCTCGAACCTCACCGTGCGTCGCTCTCCCGGCGTCATGGGGGTGGCGAAACGGTAGATGCGATAGTCGAACTCGTCCCACTCGCGCGCAACGGTGGCACCCTCGACCTCCATGCGCGTGACCTGAAGGTCCGGCAGCCAGCGCAGATGCATCTCTGAAAGAGGCGCGCCCGTGCGGTTCTCGACGACATACGAGCCCTTCGTCACCAGACGCGGGGCGTGGGGGTCCAGGTCCATGTCATAGACGACGCTGACGACCGACGGCTGGGCCGTGGTTTCGAAGCGCAGCAATGTCTTCTCGTATTCGGCCGACTGTCTCTCATCCTGGTCCGACGTCCGGTACTCGTTCAGAACATTGGTATTGTAGAAGATGAAGCTGCCCAGCCCGGCGAAGGCCACCAGGGCCAAACCCAGGACGGCACCGGCCGGTCCGGCCAGACGGCGGGGAAGGCGACGCAGGCGCGGCATCAGCCGAGTCTCGGTCCCACGCCGCCAGAGGGCATAGGCGAGGACAAGAAGGATGGTGGCGAACGCGGTCCAGTAGGCGTCTGTCCAGCTTGCGAAGACCCGGAAATCGCCCGTCCCGTTCATGTCCGAAAGAGGCACGCCCGGCCCGCCGCCGTAGCGGTAGAGGATATGCTCGAAGCCCAGGTTGGACAGCACGATCGTGCTGACCAGGTAGACCACCATGATGGCCCACCCGACGAACTTGTTGGGCGACAGCGCCTGAACGAAGATGGCCAGCACCGCGATGAAGGCGAAGTTCAGCGTGTCCGGAAGCAGGAACCACAGGATGTATTTGTCGATCTCGTAGTCGACGCCGCCCTTGTAGGTCTGGACCGCCATGCCGGTCAGCGAGGCCACGAGCAGAATCGCGCCCAGAACAAGGATCAGGGCGAGGGTCTTGGGGACCAGGAAAGTCCAGTCCGGGGTCGGGGTCGCGTCGATGATCTCATGCGTGCGCCGCTCGCGATCACGCCAGACCAGTTCGCCCGCGTAGTAGATGGATACGATGATCGCGACGAGCCCGAAGGCCCCCTGCAGCAGTTCGATCACCAGTCGCGTCACAAGAAAGACCGGCGCGCCATAGATTTCGCCTGCGAACAGCAGGGTGCCCACGCTGTTGAAAGCGCCCAGGACCAGCAGCACCAGAAAGGCCGGGCTCTTGAACATCAGGCCCATCTCGAACCCGGTGCGGCGTCTCAGCTGGGCCCAGCCCGCGGCGAACCCGTAGCTGGGGGTCGGCAGGCGAGCGGAGGATGCGGCTGGAGCGGGAGCCTTTTCGGCCAGGGCACGCAGCTTGTCCTGCCTTGACGCCTTGGCCCCGCGCGCGGCCGGTTGGTACAGGAAGTAGGCTGCGGCGAGGAACACCACCCCCACCCCTGTCCAGATCAGGCGGTTATAGAGGAGAACGCCTTCCAGAGCCGGGATCAGCGTGTTGCGTTCGACCGGCGTCCAGTAGCGGGTCACCAGCCCGTAGGCCGAGGCTCCGAAGGGTTCCAGCCACGCCAGTGCCGTCTCGAACTCGGGCCGTGCGAGGGCCGAGGTCAGGCTGATGTAGATGATGAACACCGCGACCACGCCGACATAGGTCGCCATCATTGACCGGGTCACGGTGGCCAGCGCAAAGAACAGAGCGGACGTCAGGAACACGCCCGGCAGACCCATCACGAGATAGGCCCAGACGTAGTCGCCCGGACGGAACGGACCGACCGTCTCCTTGTCCACCCAGGGCATGAAGGTGGCCACGATAATGCCGACAGACACGCTGAGGAAACACAGGGCCACGGCCCCGAAGGCTCCGGCGAAGCGGCCATACAGATAGTCGAACTTGGTCGCCTGGGTGGCCTGGATCATGGGCCCGAAGCCGGTGGTGGCGTCGCGCGCGACCACATTGGCAACGATGGCCGTGGTCGCCAGCATGAACAGGATGGCGAAGATCGTGTTCGCCTGCGCCAGCGCATAGGGCGCGTTGACATTGACGTTACCTCCGCCCCCGATCGAAATGTTCTCGGAGGCGGCAACGATGCCGAAGCCGAACAGGGCAAAGACGATGGCGATGACCCAGAAGGCCGGCTGGCGCAGCTGGTAGCGGAATTCGAAGGCGGCGATCCTGGCGAACATGCGCTTATGCCGCCACTTTGCGCGACGCCGACAGGGTCGAGAAATAGACGTCTTCGAGCCCGCCCGGCACGGGCTCGAAGCCCTCGCCCGGACGACGGTCCGACAGCACATGGATCACCGTTCGACCCGCGAACAGACGCGTGGAGATGACCTCGTGCCTCGCGCGATGCTCCTCCAGTGCCTCCTTGTCGATGGTCTTCTTCCAGACCCGGCCGTTCAGCCGTTCCATCAGCTCGGCCGGCGCGCCCTCCAGCTGGATCTTGCCGCCCGCCAGCACCGCCATGCGCGGGCACAGGTCGGCGACGTCCTCGACGATGTGGGTCGACAGGATGATCACGACATTGTCGGCGATCTCGGCCAGCAGGTTCAGGAAGCGGTTACGCTCTTCCGGGTCCAGACCCGCCGTCGGCTCGTCGACGATGATCAGCTTGGGATTGCCGATCAGGGCCTGGGCGATGCCGAACCGCTGACGCATGCCGCCGGAAAAGCCCGCCAGCGCCTTCTTGCGCACCGACCAGAGATTGGTCTGGTTGAGCAAGCTCTCCACCGTCTCCTTGCGGTCCCGCCCACCCGCGATGCCCTTCAGCACCGCCATGTGATCCAGCATGTCGTAGGCCGAGACGCGCGGATAGACGCCGAAGTCCTGGGGCAGATAGCCGAGTGTCCGCCGCAGCTTCTCGGGCTCGGCGATGGCGTCGATGCCGTCGAAGTCGATCGAACCCGAGGTGGGCGTCTGCAGTGTCGCGATCGAGCGCATCAGCGTCGACTTGCCCGCACCGTTCGGTCCCAGCAGACCGAACATGCCGGTCGGCACGTTCAGGGACACGTCGTCCAGCGCCCGCGTACCGTTGCCGTAGACGTGGACGAGATTCTTCACCGACAGCATATGAAAGCCCCTTGCTTGGTCAAGGAGACTTGTCACGCCCGGAAGCGTGCCGCAAGTTACGAATGCGTCAGGAAAGCGGCGCGCGTGTCAGCCGATAGCGCCCGGCGGCCTCCTCAAAGGCGTCCACGGCTGTCCGTCGGAAGGTCATGACGACCGCGCCGTCCACGCTCAACAGTTCGAAACCGCTCGTCGTCGCACGCCAGGACTTCGCCTCCGCGATCGCCGGCACGGAGCACCGCTCCACCAGCACCGGCCGCACGCCCTCAATGATCAGATTGGCCAGGGACAGCTGACAACGGGAACCTCCGCCCGCCTCTGAAAGCGCCCAGTATCCGGCAACCTGATCCACGGCGAGGGTCTGGTGCTGTGGCTCGGATGCGGCCGGCGGCGGGATGCAGGAGGTCAAGAACAGGGCTCCTGCGAGCGTGACGACAACAGGCGCTGGGACATGGGGCATGGGCTCCTCCAGTTCCAGCGTCCGCCCCGATCACGGCAAGGACAAGGCGTCAATCACCCTTCGACCGCAACCGGAACGCATGCAGAAGCGGCTCGGTGTAGCCGTTCGGCTGACCCACCCCCTCGAACACCAGCGCCCGCGCCGCCTGCCAGGCCAGCGAACCCTCCGGATCATCCGCCATCGGCCGATAAAGGGCGTCGCCGGCGTTCTGCGCATCCACCTTGGCAGCCATGCGCAGGAAGGCGGCATCGACCTGTGCACCGGTGCAGACTCCGTGCAGCAACCAGTTGGCGATGTGCTGGGACGAAATCCGCAGCGTCGCCCGGTCCTCCATCAGGCCGATGTCGTGGATGTCTGGCACCTTGGAACAGCCCACACCCTGATCGATCCAGCGCACGACATAGCCGAGAATGCCCTGGGCGTTGTTGTCCAGCTCGTCTGACACCTCCCGCTCCGACCAGTTTGCCCCGTTGGCCAGAGGCGGCGTCAGCAGGTCCTGCAGCCCGGGGATCGGCCGCACGGCGACCTCCTTCTGCACGGCGAACACATCGACAGCATGATAGTGAAGGGCGTGCAGTGTCGCTGCGGTCGGGCTTGGGGTCCAGGCGGTATTCGCCCCGGTCCGGGGATGGCCGATCTTTTGCTCCAGCATGTCCGCCATACGATCGGGCGCTGCCCACATGCCCTTGCCGATCTGGGCCCGTCCGGACAGACCGCACGCGAGACCGATTGATACGTTTCGGGCCTCATAGGCCGAAATCCATATTGAGCTCTTGATGTCGGCCTTTCGGACCACCGGCCCCGCCTGCATCGCGGTATGGATCTCGTCGCCGGTGCGGTCCAAAAAGCCGGTGTTGATGAAGACGATCCGGTCCTTCACCGCGTGAATACAGGCCGCGAGGTTGGCCGAGGTCCGCCGCTCCTCATCCATGACCCCGACCTTGAGGGTGTACCGCTCCAGCCCCAGCAGGTCCTCGACCGCATCGAACAGCCGGTTGGTGAAAGCGGCCTCCTCCGGCCCGTGCATCTTGGGCTTCACGATATAGATCGACCCGGCGGTCGAGTTCCGGAACCGCCCCAGCGCCCGCAGGTCGTAGAGCCCGATTAGGGAGGTCACGATGGCGTCCAGGATCCCCTCGAAGGCCTCTGACCCGTCCGGCAGGCGAATCGCCGGATTGGTCATCAGGTGGCCGACGTTCCTGACAAACAGCAACGACCGTCCCTTCAGGGTCAGGGTCGACCCGTCGGGCGCGGTGTAGGCCCGTTCGGGCTCCAGGGTGCGCTCGAGCGTCTGGCCACCCTTCTGGAAGCTGGCCGTAAGGTCGCCCTTCATCAGCCCCAGCCAGTTGCGATAGGCGGCGGTCTTGTCGGCGGCGTCCACGGCCGCGACCGAGTCCTCCAGGTCGCAGATGGTCGACAGCGCCGATTCCAGCACGACATCGGCGATCCCGGCCGGATCGGTCGCCCCGACCGGATGCGAGACGTCGAAGATGACCTCGATATGCAGGCCGTTGCTGCGGAACAGCCGCGATCGCCCGGTCATGCCGACATACTGACCCGGATCACGAATCGCGATGCCGTGCACATGCGGATCAGCGAGATCCGCCCAGGACCCCTCCGCCAGCGGCACAGCCTGATCCAGGAACGCCTTCGCCCGCGCGACCACCTGCGACCCGCGCTCGGCGTCGTAGGGTCCCGGCGGAGGCAGGTCGCCCAGGGCATCGGTTCCATACAGGGCGTCGTACAGGCTGCCCCATCGGGCGTTGGCCGCGTTCAGCAGGAAGCGCGCGTTCAGGATCGGCACCACCAGCTGCGGCCCCGCAAGGCGCGCCAGCTCGTCATCGACCCGTTCGGTCTCGACCTGGAACGGTGCGGGCTCGGGCACCAGATAGCCGATTTCGCGCAGGAAACTCTCGGTCGCCGCCGGATCGTGCGGCTGGCCTTTTCGCGCCGCATGCCAGGCATCGATCCGGGCCTGAAGGTCATCCCGTCGCGCGAGAAGCGCCCGGTTGTCGGGCGTGAAGCGCGCATAGATGTCGGCAACCCCCGCCCAGAATGTCGATGCCTCCATCCCCAGCCCCTGCAGGACCTCGGCCTCGATGAAGGTCGCCAGTTCTTCGGCGACCGACAGGCCCGCGCGGTCCGAATGAGTCATGGAAAGTCTCCGGTCTGAGCGCGACCGGGGAGGCGGCTCGTAACAATGCGTGATCTCACTAGAGCGGGGCCGGTCCGGCTCCGCAAGACGCCATTGCGATGACACCGGTGACAACGAGGCTGGGACGCGCCTAGGCTGCCTGATGACCCGCCTCATCCTGGACCGCCGCCAGACCCTTTTCACCGGTGCAGCCCTGCTGACCACCGGCTCGGCAAGGGCTCGGAACGACCACCCGGTCGCTCCGACGACCCACGGCCCGGTCCGGGGTGTCCGCGAGGGCGCGGTCACCGTGTTCAAGGGCGTGCGCTACGGCGCCGACACCGGCCCGCGCCGCTTCCAGCCGCCGGGGCCGCCCGCCTCCTGGCGCAATCCCGTCGACGCCTTCGCCTACGGCTCCGCCAGCCCCCAGATCGGGTCGGAGCCGAACCAGAACGAGGACTGTCTGTTCCTGAACGTCTGGACCCCGGGTCTCGACGCCGAGCGTCGGCCGGTCATGGTCTACATCCACGGCGGCGGCTATTCGAACGGTTCGGGTTCCAGCCCGCTCTACGACGGCACGCGACTGGCGGGGCGGAACGACGTGGTGGTGGTGACCCTGAACCACCGGCTGAACCTGTTCGGCTATGCCTATCTGGCGCGGCTGGCGGGCCCGGCCTTCGCCGACAGCGGCAACGCCGGCCAGTTGGACCTGATCCTGGCGCTGCGCTGGGTGCGCGACAACATCGCGGCCTTCGGCGGCGACCCCGACAAGGTCATGGTCTTCGGCCAGTCCGGCGGCGGAGCCAAGATCGCGACCCTGATGGCCACGCCCGCGGCCGCCGGCCTGTTCCGCCGCGCCGCGACCATGAGCGGCCAGCAGGTCACCGCGTCCGGCCCCATGAATGCGACCACACGCGCCGCCGCCTGGCTGGACGCGCTTGACCTGCCGCTCGAGCGTGCGGCCGAGGTCGCCGCCCTGCCGGTCGACCGCCTGCTGCGCGCCGCCCAGATGACCGATCCGGTCCTGGGCTATGGCGGCCTCTCGTTCGCTCCGGTGCTGGACGACCGGACCCTGACGCGCCACCCCTTCTATCCGGACGCTCCAGGCCAGTCGGCCGCCATCCCCATGATCATCGGCAACACCCGGGACGAGACGCGCGCCTTCCTCGGCGGCGATCCGGCCAACTTCGCCCTGGCCTGGGACGATCTGCCCGCGCGGATGACGGTGGCGAACATGCGTATCGACGTGGCCCCCGAGGGGGTCATCGCCGCCTATCGCCAGATGCACCCTGACTGGTCGCCTTCGGACGTCTTCTTCGCCGCCACGACCGCCGCCCGCTCCTGGCGCGGGGCGGTCATCGAGGCCGAGGCCCGCGCCGCCGCCGGCACGCCCGCCTTCGTCTATCAGCTGGACTGGACCAGCCCCGTCGACGGCGGACGACGCGGTGCCATGCACACCGACGACATTCCCCTGGCGCTCGACTCCGTCGCGGCATCGGGCAGCCGCGCCGAGGGTCCGCAGGCCCAGGCGATGGCCGACTTCCTGTCCGGAGCCTTCGTCGCGTTCGCACGGACCGGCGATCCCAACCACCCGGGCCTGCCGGCCTGGACGCCCTATGATCTGGCCCGCCGCCAGACGATGATCATGGACGTCCCACCCCGCATGGAGGACGATCCGCGTGGCGACCAGCGCCGCCTGTTTGCCCGCATCCCCTACGTCCAGCCGGGGACGTGATCCTCGATCGAACTTGACTTTACCACCGCAAGCGCCCATTTGCCGCCCCGTCGCACCCTTGCGATCCCCGGTGCGCTCCAGCGCGTGTGGGTCTTCCTCCCAAGCGAAGACCTGACTGTAGCAGCGGCCGGCCCTCAAGATTCATTCGCTGCCCGGACACGCGGGGCGGCGCCCGATCAAGCCCGCGACCGCCAGTCTGGCGATCCGTCGGGATTGGCGGCGCGCGGTCCTTTGGCGTCTCAGCCCGGCCGATGCGTGTCGCCGCATGCGAAAGACATCCGCTCCCATGAGCACCACATTCGACTCCTTCGGCCTGAACAAGGCCCTGCTCCAGGCCCTCACCACAGAGGGCTACACCATCCCTACCCCGATCCAGGCCCAGGCCATTCCCTCGGTCATGAGCGGCAAGGATCTGCTGGGCATCGCCCAGACCGGCACCGGCAAGACCGCGGCCTTCGCCCTGCCGATCCTGCATCGTCTCGCCGACAATCGCGTCGCCCCCCTGCCCCGCACGACCCGGTGCCTGGTCCTGTCGCCGACCCGCGAACTGGCCACCCAGATCGCGGACAGCTTCAAGGCCTATGGCCGTCACCTCGGCTTCAAGGTCGCGGTGGTCTTCGGCGGCGTAAAGTACGGGCCGCAGGAGCGCGCGCTGCAAGGTGGCCTCGACGTGCTGGTCGCCACCCCCGGCCGTCTGCTGGACCACATGCAGCAGAAGACCCTCGACCTGTCCTCGACCGAAATCTTCGTGCTGGACGAGGCCGACCAGATGCTGGACCTCGGCTTCGTCAAGCCCATCCGCCAGATCGTCAGCCGCATCCCGGCCAAGCGCCAGAACCTGTTCTTCTCGGCCACCATGCCGACCGAGATCGGCAAACTGGCGGGCGAACTTCTGAAAGACCCGGTCAAGGTCCAGGTCACGCCCCAGGCCACCACAGTCGAGCGCATCAACCAGTCGGTCGTCTACGTCGAACAGGGCCGGAAGCGCGCCCTGCTGACCGAGATGTTCTCGGACCCCAACTACACGCGCTGCCTCGTCTTCACCAAGACGAAGCACGGGGCCGACAAGGTCGCCGCCTATCTGGAATCCGGTGGCGTCCAGGCCGGTGCCATCCACGGCAACAAGTCCCAACCCCAGCGTGAACGGACCCTTGCCGCCTTCAAGGCCGGCAAGCTGCGCGTGCTGGTCGCTACCGACATCGCCGCGCGCGGCATCGACGTGGACGGCGTTTCGCACGTCGTGAACTTCGAGCTGCCCTTCGTGCCCGAGGCCTATGTCCACCGCATCGGCCGGACGGCCCGCGCAGGTGCCGACGGCTCGGCCATAAGCTTCGTCGCCGGCGACGAGATGAAGCTGCTGCGCGACATCGAAAAGGTCACGCGCCAGAAGATCCCGGCCAGTGACCGCAGAAATGACCCGGTCCTGGGTCGTCTCGACGCCTCGATCATGGCGGCCGGCGTCGGCAAGAAGGCCACCATGCCCGATGACGATCGCGCCGAGCGCCAGCAGCAGCGGGGCCCGCGCAATCCCCGTCGCGACGGCATCAAGCCCGCTTATGGCGGTCAGCCCCATCGCGTACGCGGCGGACGCGGTGGTCAGGGTCAGGGCTCGGGCCGGACCGACGGCGGCGATCGTCCCATCTCCAACGTCGTGCCGTTTGATCCGTTGGCCGGCGACCGCGCCCGCTCGCGGCCGGTCGAAGCCGCCGCCACGGGCCCGGCCAAGGAGGGCGAGATCAAGCGCCGTCCGCGCCGTCGCCGTCCCTCGAACGGCGGCAAGGGCTACGTCGCCCGGGCCTGACACGACCTGCCGACCGTCCGCTCAATCCGAGCGGACCCTGACCTTCAGACCGCCGCCGCCGGATCATCCGTCGGCGGCGGTTTCGTATCGTCAGGACCTCTGCGCCTCAGCGGCACCTCACGAACGCATTCGGCCCCCGCGCACGAGGCGCGGGAGCCGAACGGTCAGCTCAGTCCCGAAGGGATGGAGCCTAGCGGGCGTAGTCGTGGGCGATGGCCCAGTCGAACCAGTTGTCGACCACGGTACCGGTCAACAGGATGCCGATGCCTCCCGTGAGGGTGGTCAGGACGGCGAACCACCAGGCCCAGCGGTGGATGGACTCCATCGTGGCGTTGAAGCCCATGGTCCACCGCCAGAACAGGGCCCCGCGCTCGGCGGCCGTTCCCCGGTCGGTGATCTGCTCGACCTCCCGCTCGGAGCCGTAGCGGCTCGTGGCCAGGATGGTCGCGGCGTGCATGGCGAACAGCAGGGTCGAGCCGTACAGGAACACGATCGAGAGGGCATGGAACGGATTGTAGAACAGGTTGCCGTAGGTGATCGAGAAGGCTCCGGTCCAGTCCAGGTGGGGGAAGATCCCGAACGGCACGGCTTCGGACCAGCTGCCCATCATGATCGGGCGGATGAAGCCCAGCACGAGGTACAGCCAGATCGCCGAGGCGAAGGCCCAGGTCGTGTGGGTGCCGAGGCCCAGGGCCTTGGCCCGCGTGTAGCTGCGGATGCACCAGCTGATCAGCGACACCGTCAGGAAGAAGCCGGCGATCAGCCACCATCCGCCCTGGTCCAGCGGCGGCAGGATGTTCAGTCCCTGCTCGGGCGGAGGCGGATAGAGGCCCAGCCAGAGCAGCTGGCGGATGAACTCGAACGGGTTCCAGTTCACCTGGGCCAGCATGTTCAGGCCGATGATCTCAAAGGCCAGGAAGCCGGTGAACAGCGAGATCACTCCGGTCCAACCCAGATGCACCGGGCCGATCTGGGCGTTGCCGATGGCCCCGATCCAGTGGACGAAGAAGGGCTTGCCGACGCGCCAGTCGTCGCTGTCCGTGACAGGGGCGCCCATTTCGGCGTGACCCCTGACCTGAACCTGGGTGAAGATATTCTGATAGGCGGACATGATTTCCCCCTCCCCTATTGCCAGATCGGCAGGTTGCGCCAGCCGTCCCACCATTCGGGCCAGCCCTTGTCCCAAAAGGGACCGCTGATGACGATGCAGATCGCGCTCCAGATCCCGGCCTGAAGCGCCAGGAACAGTCCGACCCTGTGAATGCCCAGAGTGCCGACCGAATACCCGATGAAGTCGCGGAAGAAGGTGTCCTCGTGCTCGGGCTGGCGCACCTCCTTGCCGGGCCCCGGGTTGGCCGCGGCCAGGACCAGGGAGCCGTGAAGGGCCAGTGCCATCGTCGTCGTGAAGAAGAAGGTCACGGCGATCATGTGCGCGGGGTTGTAGTGGAAGTTCAGGTACTGGTAGCCGACGTTCGACACCCAATCGAGGTGGCTCCAGATGCCATAGGGAAAGCCGTGTCCCCAGGCACCCATCAGGAACGGGCGGATCACGACCAGGCTGACGTAAGCAAAGATGGCCACGCCGAAGGCGATGGGCACGTGCAGGCCGATGCCCAGTTTGCGACAGATCTCCACCTCCCTGAGCGCCCAGGAGCAGAAGGCTCCGACCGCGCAGATGGTGACGATCTGCCAGATGCCGCCTTCGCGCAGCGGCGCGAGGGACAGGCCATAGGCGATGTCGGGCGGATTGATCGAGATCAACCAAGGGTTCCAGGTGTCGCCCAGCGACGCCCCGTAAATGATCAGCGCCGTCCCCAAGGCAGAAAAGAAGGCGGTCGTTACGCCAAAGAAGCCGACGTAGAACGGCCCCACCCAAAAATCGAACATGTCGCCGCCGATCAGGGTGCCGCCCCTGATGCGGTATTTGCGCTCAAAACTCAGTAAGGCCATGACCGTCTCCGCCCGCTGTCCCGCTCATCGTCGGGTTGGGCTCAAAATATCGGGGTCGCGACAGGCGGGATCGGATCGCTCCGGTCCCGCCCGCGCGCCGCATTCGCGGTAGCACCCGTCAGGGGGTGGCCGTAGCCGCCGCTGCCGCACGTTCTGCACCGTCGATCCAGTTGTACCGGGGCGAGCTGAGCAGGATGAAGTGGATCAGCAGAGCCAGGGTAAACAAGAAAACGGCCATCGCGACGAGCGCCCGACGGGGATCAAAAAGAAGCCAAATTCTCCACATAACTGTGGTCCTCCATAGCCATCGAGTGGCTTTGTTGGCGACAGCAAGGATTTAAGCCCTGCCGACTAAGTAAGGTAGAGACCTAGGCTGCAAACCAAGGCCGCCAGTACCAGACCAGAACGTGGGCCACGATCGCGATGACCGTGAAACCAATGAAGCTGGTCATGAAGAGGCCATGGAATGCCTTGGCTGCTTCAGGCGTGAGTCCGGTGGGGGACCCACCGGTTGTTTCAGGTAGATGAGACATCTCTCCTCCTTTCGTTGGAGCGGGTCGTCGGCCACGAGGAAGTCCCGTGGTCGTTTCCGGCGCCCGGGCAAGCCGAACGACGGAACTCGGGTCTGATCAGGATCAGGCGCGACATCAGGCGGCCCTCCCGCTCAGGACAATGGCGTTGGCGGCATAGAGGCGGTCCAGCGTGACCCGGTCCTCTCCGGCCTGGCGGGCGGCCCGTTCGGCCGTGTCGCGCAGGCGTTTGGCCGCGGAAATTCTGACGATGACAGGCTGGGCCGCGACCAGCTTTTCCAGTTCGTCGGCCGCGGCGTCTTCCCAGTGCAGTTCGGTATGCGGGCGGGCCAGGGTCGGCTCGACCTTGTCCATCTGGGACGCCAGCGGAAGGACGTTGAACAGGGCGTCGAACAGGGCGTTACAGACTTCCTGCACCAGCCAGGTGCAGCCGCTGTAGCCCATGAAGGGCGTGCCCGTGTGCCTGCGGATCGCTGCGCCCGGGAAGGAGGCCGGCACCCAGACGCCGGATGGTCCGTGACCCCCGCCACCCTGAGACGCCTCGGCCAGATAGATGCGCTCGTTGATGCTGCCGAACAGCACCAGCGGCCTGGTCTCGCGGACCAGTCGGCTGATCTCGGCGTTGTCGGTCTTGGTGCCGGCGACCCTTGCGATGGCGAACTGGCAGGGCAGGCCGAGGTCATCTTCCAGAAACTTCCGGACGCCGCGCGTGTAGGTCTCGTTGGCCACGATGGCGAAGCTGGCGGTGGCGAAGAAGTCCTGTGTCACCGAGCGCCACAGGTCCCACAGCGGCTTGATCGTCGTGTGCTTCTCGCGCTCGATGAAGGGCTCTGGATCGAGGCCGGTCATGGAACCCAGCTGGCGCAGGAACAGGGTCGTCGATTCCAGACCGATCGGCGCCTGGAGATAGGGCTTCTCGAGCGTCTCGCAGAGCCCGCGCCCAAACTCCCGATACATGCAGATGTTGACCTCGGCATCGGCAAGATTCCGCACGTCAGCGAGGTGGCTGCCGAGCGGGAATGTCATGTTAACCTGACATCCGATGCCTTCGCAAAGCCGCCGGATCTCGGCGACGTCGGACGGCATGTTGAACACGCCGTACATCGGGCCGATCAGGTTGACCCGCGGCTTGTCGCCCTCGGCGCGATCGCGCGGCCGGGGCATCTTCTTGGGCCCGAACTGGGTCCACAGCCAGGTCAGGGCCCGGTCCGCCGACTGCCACTGATCCTCGTCGATGGTGCGCGGCAGGAAGCGCTGGATGTTGGTGCCCTCGGGCGTCACGCCGCCGCCGATCATCTCGGCGATGGAGCCGGTGACGACGACGGAAGGCAGGTCCTTGTCGAGCGTCTGCCACGCCCGCTTCATCGCCCCCTCGGTGCCGTGGCGACCCAGTTCGTCCTCGCCCAGGCCCGTGACGACGATGGGCAGCTCGTGCGGCGGCAGTCCGTCAGTGTAGTGCAGGATCGAGGTGACCGGCAGGTTCTCGCAGCCCACCGGGCCGTCGATGATGACCTGTAGGCCCTTGATGGCGGTGAAGGCGTAGACCGCCCCCCAGTACCCGCCGGCACGGTCGTGATCGAGGATCAGCGTCATGTGCCGACGTGCTCCTCTGCCTTGGCCGCGGCCGCCCTCTGCTTGGCGTAGCGGGCCTTGAACTCGGGACGGAGGACGGGGGTCTCGGACCAGATGCCGGAGGTTTCACCCGACCCCACGCCCTCGAAGAACTCGGTCATCCTGTCGAACCGGGCCTTGTTCCCGATCGCCGCGTTGATGACCTGGGCCAGAGAGCCCGCGCCTGCCGGTCCCATCAGGGGCCGGGCCGAGATCAGGTTGGTGAAATACAGCGCCGGGATCGACAGCGACTTGGCATGCTGGACGACCGGTGTGGTGCCGATGGCGAGGTCGGGCTTGATGGCGTCGACCGCCGACAGATCCTGTTCCAGCGAGGCGCGATAGTTGACCGTGACGCCCTTGGCTTCCAGCCACTCGCGATCGGGGTCCGACCATTTCGTCTGCGGGCAGGCGGTGCCGACATATTCGACCTCGGCACCGCTCTCGATCAGTAGGCGGGCGACCAGAAGCTCGGAACCTTCATAGCCCGAGACCACGATCCGGCCCTTGATCGGGGTGGAGGCCAGGGCCGCGCCGATGGCACCGACCATGGCGTTCTTGACGCCATCGATCTGGCCCTGGGGCACGTCGCAGGCCTCGCCGATGGTTTGCAGCCAGGCGGCCGTGCCGTCGCGCCCGACCGGGGCCGAGCCCACGACCTTACGGCCGGCGGCTTCGAACTCGCGCACGCTGGCGGTGTAGAACGGGTGGATGGCGGCGACGACAGCGCAGTCCAGGGCGGCGTACAACTCGCGCCATTCGCGGGTCGGCACCACCGGCCCGGCGGCCAGGCCCATCGGCTCCAGCATCCGCCCGATGATCATCGGATCCGCCGGGAACATTTCCCCCAGCAGGGTGACGGTCGGCTTGTCGGCGCGGGTCCTGGGCGCAGGAACAGGGCCGGCCTCGACCTCCTTGCGCGCATAGTTGAGCATGGCCCCGGCCAGGACGTCCTTGGCCTCCGCATGGGTCGGAATGCCGAAGCCCGGCACGTCGATGCCGACGATGCGGACGCCGTTGATCTCTTTCGGCAGAAGCTGCAGCGGCACACCGGACGCGGTCGGCACGCACAGATTGGTCACGACGATGGAGTCGTAGAGCTCCGGATCCGCCATCTGGAACACCGCTTCGCGAATGTCCTCGAACAGCTTGCCGGTGACCAGGCTCTCGGAGTTGAAGGGCACGTAGCCGACCGAGCGGCGCGCGCCGTAGAAGTGGCTGGTGAAGGTCAGGCCGTAGACGCAGCAGGCGCTGCCCGACAGGATCGTCGCGGTCCGCCGCATGCGCAGCCCCACACGCAGGCTGCCGAACGCGGGGCACATCGACTGCGGCTGATCATGCGGCCCCACGGGATAGTCCTTGGCATAGCGCGCCAGAACCTCGGACTTGCCCGCCCTGGACGCCGCCGCCGTCAGCTCCGCCTTGCCGCCGTGGCAGCCCCCGTCGAGCGAGACCGGCTCCGCGGCTTGAGGGTTCGAGATCGGGGGTCCGTCGACCATGGAAATCAGACCGCCTCGTCGTAGATGACTTCGAGCGACTGCCTCGGCACGTAGCTCGCGCCGCGCATGTCGCTCTGGCTGGCGGGTACGAGCTTGACCTCGCCGCCGACCTGATCAGGGCTGAACAAGCCGAGCAGGCCGTCCTGTGTGAGGGGCTTGGGATGCTGCGGCAGGCTGTCGGTGACGGCCTGGGCCAGACCCGCAAACAGGCTGCCCCACTCGCTGTCGGCGGTGCCGATGATCTGATAGTTGGCGGACTTCCTGCGGATGTCCTCATTGGCCGGGATCGAGGCCAGGACCGGGATGTTCACGGCCTCGGCGAAGGCGGCGGCTTCACCGGTGCCGTCGTCCTTGTTGATGATCATGCCGGCCACGCCGACGTTGCCACCCAGACGCCGGAAATACTCCACCGCCGAACAGACGTTGTTGGCGACGTAGAGGCTCTGCAGGTCGTTGGACCCGACGACGATGACCTTCTGGCACATGTCCCGCGCGATCGGCAGGCCGAAGCCCCCGCAGACCACGTCACCCAGGAAGTCGAGCAGCACGTAGTCGAAACCCCAGTCATGGAAGCCCAGTTTTTCCAGGAGCTCGAAGCCGTGGATGATGCCGCGCCCACCACAGCCGCGGCCGACCTCGGGCCCGCCCAGCTCCATGGCGAAGACGCCGTCGCGCTGGAAACAGACGTCCTCGATCTTGACCTCTTCTCCCGTCAACTTCTTGGCGGCGGAGGTGGCGATGATGGTCGGGCAGGACTTGCCGCCGAACAGCAGCGAGGTGGTGTCGGACTTGGGGTCACACCCGATCAGCAACACCCGTTTGCCCTGCTGGGCCATCATGTAGCTGAGGTTTGACAGGGCGAAGGACTTGCCCGAGCCGCCCTTGCCATAGATGGCGATGATCTGGGTTTCCTTGGTGACCGCGCCGGTGTGGACCGGATCCGGCTCCTGTTTGGCCTCTTCGCGCAGGGCCTTGTGGGAAATCAGTGTGATGGTCATGCGCAGTTCCTCCAGTCGAGGATCATCTTCAGGCAGGCCGCATCGCTGAAGGCGACGGGATAGGCATCGTTGGCTTCGGTCGCGGCCATGCGGTGGGTGATCAGGCCGTCGAGGCTGAGCGCTCCGGACTGGATCAGGGCAGTCACGCCGGCCACGTCCTCGGGCCTGAACTCGGCGGCGATGCGGAACCGCGCCTCCTTCATGAAGGCCATGGGAAAGGCGAACGACAGCCGCGCCTCGTAGAAGCCGGCCAGCACGATCTCGCCACTGCGGGCCAGCCGCGCGACCAGGAAGTCCATCAGGTCCTCAGCACCGGAGGCGTCGTAGATGCTGCGATAGTCGCGGCGCTCGTCCGCATCGGGATGGATGCCCACGCCGTTTCGGCGCGCAACATTGGTTTCCCAGACGACAGGCTTGTCATGGCCCATCGCCTCGGTGATGCGCAGCAGCAGCCGCCCCAGGGTGCCGTAGCCAACAATAAGGTCCGGGGCCGCGCCGCCGACGATGGCGTGATATGCGGTCGCCGCCAGCGACAGCAGCACCCCGTCCTCCTCCAGGCCCTCGGGCAGGGTAACGGCACGCGACTGAGGCGTGATCAGGGTGCGGGCCGCGCCGCCGAACAGGCCGCGGGCGTCGATGAAGTGGGATGAGCCTGGGACGAATACCCGGTCGCCGATCCGGGCTTTCGCGTCTGCACCGGCGTCCACGACACGGCCGATCGACTCGTAACCGGGGACGAGAGGATAGCCGAGGCCCGGGAAGTGCGGCATCCGCCCGTCCCACAGCAGGCGCTCCGTTCCGGTCGAGATTCCACTCACCTCGACCTCGACGACCACGTCGTCGGGACCGGCAGGCTTCAAGTCGAGGCGGCGGAGCGCCAGACGGCGGGGCTCCTCCAGTACGACGGCCAAAGTGTCCATCTCAGTGCCTTAGGGAGGCGAGGCCACCATAGGCACCCTCCCAACTGTCAGCTTAGATTGACAGTTAGGGTTGTCAAACCTTGATTACACTTTTCAGCGTCAAGCGCGGGCGACAATCAGGCTGGCGATCATCGGCATTGCGGTCGGAATGCGGCGGGCGCTGGCGAAACCGGCCTGTTCGCACATCGCAATTATTTCTCGTGCCGGGCGAGGACGCCCCGATCCCATGGCCAGCAGATAGATGCCGAAATAGGCGTCCCCCACCCGCTCGGCCCCCGGCTCCTGCGCCATCGGTTCGCCGATGATCAGGGTCCCGCCCTCCGGCAGGGCCGCGCGCACGGCCTTGAGAATCGCCAGGGCCGGGCCGTCATCGTGATCGTGCAGAATGCGGATGAGGCTGATCACATCGGCCCCGGTCGGCAGGGGGTCGGCGAAGAAGCTGCCGCCGGTGGCGTCCACGGCCAGACCTTCGGCGGCGAAGGCCGCGCGGGCCCGGGCCGCCACCTCGGGGAGGTCGAACAGGGCCAGCGCCAGCCCCGGTGCGCGGGCGGCCACGGCGCGCAGGAAAGTCCCCTGCCCGCCGCCCACATCCATCAGCCGCCGGTGCCGCCCCAGCGGCCAGGCATCGAGCACCTGGGCCGCGACCATGGCCTGGGAGGCCGACATCAGTCCGGAATAGGCCGCAGCCGTCTCGCCATCCGGGGCCTCCCCCTCGGCATAGGGCCAGTAGTCGGCGAGCGCTCCCCCGCCTCCGCCCCTGCGTAACAGGGCCATCGGATCCGCCAGATCGGCATAGAGCAGGGCGTGATGGGTGATCATGGCGGTCACGCCCGGGGCACCCAGCAGGGCCGCGCCCTCGAAACCGAGAGCAAACCGGCCGTCCGGACAGGCTTCGGCCAGTTTCAGCGCGGCCGCGGCCCGGACCAACCTCAGCGTCCCGGAGGCGTCCAGCCCCGCCGTCCGCGACAGTTGGTCAAGGTCGCAAGGCCCGGCCGCCAGCCTTTCCAGCAAACCGGAGGTCACACAGGCATAGGTGATCTGCGAATAGATGAAGCCCGCCGACAGGTCGAACAGCGCCTGGGCCCGACGCCGGGCCACGGGACGGGTCAGGGGAAAGCGCGACGCCCGGCGCTGGAAGCCCGGGTCGGCGATCAGCCGGTTGCGCCAGTTGCGCCAGCGGTCAAGCAGAGACTCGCGCATCAGCTCAGTGTTCCTCTTCGATCGGGGGACTCTGCCGCGCCCGCTCCGCCGAGGCCTTGCGGTCCCGCGCCTGCGAGCGCCGCAGCGACCAGAGATCCCAGCAGGCCCAGCCCAGCACGCCGCCGATGAGCCCCAGTTCGAGCAGGATCATGGTCTGGCCGTTCATGCCGGTACTCCCTGCGCCAGACCGTGGCTTTCCGCGACCTCCATAAGGAGGGCCGCAACCAGATCCGGGCGTTCCTCATGGGCGAGATGACCCAGACCCGGCAAGCCGACGATGGTGGCTCCCGGCAGGGAGGCACGCACCTCGTCCGCGACCGAGGGTGGCACCGCCTGATCCCGGCTGCCGACCACCAGCGTCAGTTCGGCGTTCAGCTCCGGCAGGCTGCCCAGCATGTCGGAGATGTTCCAGCTGCCCATCATCCCCAGCGTCCCTGCGACATGGCCGGGTTTGCGCAGCAGCCGACCGTAGAGCTCGACCCCCCGGTCGTCGATGATCGAGCCCGTGCCCCTGATCAGCCGCGCCACCCGTCCCGGATCGCGTGCCGCCTGGGCGAACAGATGGACCGCGAGAGGGTTGACGAACAGTCCCATGGCCAGACCCCGAAAGAGCGGCGCCACCGCCCCCGCGAAGGGTTGCAGCGCCCCGTTGATGGCCACAACCGGGGCCTCTCCGAAGCGCCCGTCCAGCGACATGCGCAGGGCTATGGCCGCCCCGGCCGAATGGGCCACGACCATCGTCGGCTGCACCTGCATAACTTCCAGCATCTGCGCTGTACGCCGGGCCATGTCCCACAGCGACAGGCGGTTGTCCGGCGGCATGGCGGTGAAGCCGTGGCCCGGCAAGTCCGGGGCCACCACCGTGAACCGCTCCGCCAGAATCGGCGTGAGGTCGCGCCAGCTGTGCGTCGCCGCCCCCGCCCCGTGCAGCATCAGGATCACCGGCCCTTCGCCTGCGACCTGCACATGCCAGCGCATATCGCCGGCCGTGACGAAGCGGCTGGCCTCGCGGTTGGGCCAGTCCCGCCCCTCGATCTCCCAGTCCGGCCGCTCACCCACAGCTCAGGCCTCCAGCGCCTTGACGAGATCGCGTACCCGCTCGGCCTCGACATAAGGCAGCGACGCGAAGGTCGCCCCCATCGCCTCGGCCAGTTTCGCCCCGTCGCCTCGCGGTCGGGGCGAAACGTCGATCAGGGCCGCGGAAAGTCCCGCGGCCCGAATGCGGCGACAAGCCGTTAGCGCGTCCTGCTCGGCCCGCGTCCGGAAAGCCCCGCCATCCAGCGCGATATTGCCCCGTCCGTCGGTCATGACGACCAGCAAAGGCGTCCGCCCCTTGGCGCGCTCGCCCAGCGCCAGGGCCGCCGCCGACTCCAGCGCCGAAGCCAGCGGCGTCGTCCCGCCCCCCGCCAACGCCGCCAGTTCCCGACGGGCCCGCGCCAACGACCGCGTCGGCGGCAACAGCACCTCCGCCGCCTCTTTGCGGAACGCGATCAGCGCCACCTGCGTCCGCCGCACATAGGCCTCGGCCAGCAGCAGTTCGACCGCCCCCTTGGTCTCGGCCAGTCTCTGCAATGCTGCCGAGCCCGAAGCGTCCACCACAAAGATCACCGTCGATTCGGCGCGCTGCTCGAACCGGCGGATGCGGAAGTCGTCGCGCCGCACCCGCAGCGGTCCCCTCGCCTCGCCCGGTCGCTTGCCGCGCAGCCTCTGCCACGGCGCGGCCGTCTTCAGCGTCTCGACCAGGTCAAGCGAGGCCGCGCCGTCCGGCGGTCCGGGCCGTGAACCGATCCGACGCCCACGCCTGGCCGCCGGTAGCTTCGCCCCCGCAGGCCCGGAGCGGGCCGGCGCGCCGCGCATCGTCTGGCTGGACGCCGCCCACATCGCCTCCAGCCCCTCGGGCAGGGCCGCGCGCGCCGCTTCCAGCACCAGATCGTCCAGTTCGCCCGGCTGCAGCTCGGGCGCGTCCACATTGGTCTCAGGATCGGGAGCGTCCCCCGTGTCGGCCTCCGACCCAGAGTCGTTGGGTTCGCATTCAGGCTCGGCCGTGTCCTCGTCCGGTGCGGGCTGGGGCGGCAGGCGGGTAGCGCGCGGGCTCAACACCAGACGCGCGGCGGTCGACAGATCCTCGGTCTCGATCGCGTCGCGCCCCTCCAGCGCCGCCAGGGCCAATGCGGCCCTCAGGGTCAGGCGGGGGGCCCGCAATGATGCGACGCCCAGCGCCTCGGCCGCCGCGCAGACCGCGTGGATCGCCGTCTCGTCCGGAGCCGTCACCTGCTTCAGGGCCGCCCGCGCCTCGGCGATGTCGTCGGGCGTCGCGCAGATGGGCAGGGCCTCGCGCCAGCCCACACCGTCCAGATCCAGCCGGAAGGCCAGCCGTTCCAGCAGGGCCTCGGGCGGCCGTTCGTCCTCCAGCCCCTCGTCCAGCGCAATCAATAGGAACCGCGTCGGCGTCCGCTCCGACGCCCCGTCCCGCTCGATCCGCACCGCGCCGTCGTCGATGGCCGAGGTCAGTCGCGCCGCGACCCCGGCTTCAAGCCGCTCGGCCATCGGCGCGATCAGGACGCCGCCGTCTGCCTCGGCCAGCAATCCGCGCTGCAACACCCGCGTGCCCGATCCCAGCGCAGCCGCCAGGTCCAGCCCGCCCAGCAGCCGGTCGTCCCCGACCCGCGGCGGCAGCCTTCGCCACGGGGTCTGGTCCGAATGAAGCCCTTTCAGCCCTGCCACCCAAGCGTCCCGTACCGGCCCCGGCCCGGCTCTGACGGCCGCACCGCCCAATTCCGGATCAATGGCCAGGAGCGCCGCCGCCAGCATCGCGTCGGCCCAGACCTGGCTCGTGTCTGAGGTCATGCCGCGAGCAGGTCGTCCATGGCCCGCTCGATCCGGCTCGTGCCCGCCTGATCGTCCAGCGGGCCGCGCCGCAGACGATGCCTCAGGGCCATGGGCGCGATCCGCCGCAGGTCGGCATCGGTGACCGTGTCGCGCCCCTCGAACGCTGCCAGCGCCCGCGATGCCCTGAGCAGGGTCAGTTCGCCCCGCAGGCCGTCGGCCCCCACCGCCATGCAAAGCCGGGAGCCCGTTTCCAGCACCGCATCGGGCACCGTCACGGCGTCCAGCATCGCCTGGGCCGCCGCGACCTTCTTTCGCACTGCTGCGTCCCTGGCCTTCCAGGCCTTGGCGAAGCCGGTCGGGTCGCGATCAAAGGCGTCGCGGCGTTTCACCACCTCGATCCGTTCGGCAAGGGTCGACGGGGTGCGGACCTCGACCGACAGGCCGAACCGGTCCAGCAGCTGCGGCCTGAGTTCGCCCTCCTCGGGGTTACCGCTGCCGACCAGGACGAACCGCGCCGGGTGGCGGACGCTCAGCCCCTCCCGTTCAACCACGTTCTCGCCCGACTGGGCCACGTCCAGCAGCAGGTCCACGAGGTGATCCTCCAGCAGGTTCACCTCGTCGATATAGAGAAAGCCCCGGTTGGCGCGGGCCAGCAGCCCCGGCTCGAAGGCCTTCTCGCCCAGCGTCAGGGCCTTCTCCAGATCCAGCGCGCCCACGACCCGGTCTTCGGTCGCGCCGAGCGGGAGATCCACCACCGGGGCGGGCGTCTGGCCCGGCCCGTCGTGGCGACACACCCCCTCGCACGCGGGAGACGGACGGTCCGGCTCGCAGTTGAAGCGGCACCCCGCGATCACCGGCAGGGCCGGCAGAAGCGCTGCCAGTCCGCGCACGGCCGTCGTCTTGCCCGAGCCCCGGTCACCGAAGACCATGACCCCGCCCAGGGTGCGGTCGACGGCCGCCAGCAACAAGGCCAGCTTCATGTCCGCCTGGCCAACGATGGCCGAAAAGGGAAAGACAACGCGCATAAGTGTCCAATCTGTTGGACACAGACGGTCACACCAATGACGACGCGGGTCAACGCGTCGCGCGCCCGTCAATCGGCGTCATTTGAACTCCGGCCCGGCTCGTGCCTATCGTCGCGTTCGGGCGCACGGCCCGGCGGAGGGCGTATGGTCTCGACGACCACGACAGGCTGGCGCTTCCATCCCCAGCGGGACGCCCTGCTGGCCGAGGCTCATGCCCGGCCCTTCACGCCCCTTACCGGCCCGGCCCTGGTGACGCGAGTCGCCACCTTGTCCGGACAGGACGGAGAGGCCAGGGACCGTGACCATATGGCCGCCCTGTGCCGACGTCTGGGCCAGCCCGAGCCCGGCCCCGACGCCCGCTGGGCCGTGGTCGACGGCGGCTCATGGCGCCTGCGCTGGGAACGCCACACCGAACTGTCCACCTGGACCGGCTTTCGCACACCCACGGGCGGCACCCCGTTCGAGGAAACCGCCTTCGACCTCGTGCCCCAGGACTGGCTGGCGAAATTTCCGGGCGAGGTCCTGGTTGCGACGCGGCTGGAGGTCTGGCCCGCTGTGGACGAAAAGGCGGCTTCGGCCATGTTCGGCGTCGAGGTCGTCGGCGCGCGCCTGTCCGACGGCGCAGCCATCGCCCTCACCGACTTCCGCCCCGACGGCCGGGGCATGACGCGCCTGCTGATGCTGGCCCACGCAGGCGATGCGTCCCAGACCGGCCGGATGGCCCAGAGCCTGCTGGAGGTGGAGACCTACCGGCTGATGGCGCTGCTCGCCTTTCCGGTGGCGGGCCAGACCGGCCGGGAGCTCGCCGACATCGAAGCTCGCGCGGCCGGTCTGGCGGACAAGCTGACACAGGAGGGCGACCCCGAGGCCGACCGCCGACTGCTCGACGAGCTGTCGGTCCTTGCAGGCGAGACCGAGGCCCTGATCGGCCGCACCGCCTTCCGCTTCGACGCGGCTGCCGCCTACCACCGCATCGTACGCGAGCGGATCGAAATGCTGCGCGAGGACCACATCAACGGCCTGCTGACGCTGGGCGAGTTCATGCAGCGAAGGCTCGATCCTGCCATGCGCACCTGTGACGCCGTGGCCGAACGCCAGCGCGCCGCCATCGGCCGAATCGCCCGCATGGCCCAGATGCTGAACACCCGCGTTGAGGTCGCCGCCGAGGCCACCAGCGCGGCGCTTCTCGCCTCCATGGACAAGCGCGCCGGAGCGTCCCTGAAGCTGCAGCAGACCGTCGAGGGCCTGTCGACGGCGGCTATCGCCTACTATGCCGTCGGCCTGCTCGGCTTCCCGCTGAAGGCCATGGAAAAGGCGTGGCGCGGCTTTGACGCGACCCTGGCGACGGGTGTCATTGCTCCGCTTGTGGTGCTCGGTGTCTGGATGTGGCTGCGGACGTTCCGCAGGAAGGTCACGGGCGAGGACCACTAGACGCAAATGTCGCGCACTTTTCGGAACTTCCGGGCCCGCGCCACAGTTGACAGTCAATGCGCCGGGTCTAAGGTCCCGCCCGCTTGATATTCCCAGGGAGGCTACAATCATGCGCAAATTCGGTATCACGGCTGTGGCGACTGCGGCCCTTCTGGGTCTGGCAGCCTGCGGTGGCGGCGGCGAGGACAAGGCCGAGGCACCTGCGGCTCCCGCAGCTGAAGCCCCCGCCGCGGCTCCGGCCGCTGAGCCCGCTCCGGCCGCCGAGCCCGCTGTTGCGCCCGCCGCACCGGCCGCCGACGCAACGCTGCAGGTCGCGGGCCTGACGGGCGACGTCGCCGCCGGCCAGCGCATCTTCGGCCAGTGCCGCACCTGCCACGTCGTCGAGCCCGGCGTGAACCGTGTCGGCCCCTCGCTGCACGGCGTCGTCGGCCGCGAAGCCGGTACCGTTGCCGGCTACACCTACTCGGCCGCCAACCTCGCCAGCGACGCGGTGTGGGACGAGGCGACCCTGTTCACCTATCTGGAAAACCCCCGCGGCTTCATGCCGGGCACCAAGATGGCCTTCGTTGGCCTGCGTGACCCGCAGCAGCGCGCCGACGTCATCGCCTATCTGAAGACCCAGGCCTGATCGCTTCGATAGGCTGAAAGTCGAGGGCCCCGGTCGAAACACCGGGGCCCTTTTTCTATGCGTGTTTTGTCAGCCGCCGTCGCAAATCCAGCAGGTGCAGGGGAAACGAGGCCAACAGCGGCAGCGACACCCACCACCAGTCAGCCCCGACAAGCGCAGCCCTTGCACCCAGCAGGATCAAGGCCCCCGGACCCAGGACCAGCAGTGTGGCCCAAGGCGTCATCCGCCGCGACACGATCAGCCAGGCCGCCTCAAGCGCGATGATGACCAGAACTAGATCGACCGCATGGCCGCTGGCGAACAAGGCCTGCACCGGTCAGGCCGGCCGCAGACCGAGCAGATGGCCCATGTCCTTGAAGAAGATGCGGGCGTGGGCGGCGGGCTTCGCCTTCACCAGCTCCTTGTTCATATAGGCCTGCCAGGTCAGCTCCTGGATATCGGGGTCGTCGCACAGGGCGACGAACCGCTCGCGGCGCTTGTCGGACCGGTACCAGAAGTGCTGCATGATCCCGAGCACCATGAAGACCTGTCCATGGGCCTTCATGAACCGTTTCCGGGCAGTCTTGAGTTCGCGGACGTCGCCGGTGGCCAAGGTCGCCTCGACCGCCTCGCCGGCCAGTCGCCCGCCCTCCATGGCGTAGTAGATGCCCTCGCCCGAAGCCGGGGCCACCACCCCGGCGGCGTCGCCGGCCAGGACCACATCGCGCCCGTTGTCCCAACGCTTCATGGGTTTCAGCGGGATCGGCGCGCCCTCGGTCCGCACCGTCTCGCAGCCCTCCAGCCCGGCGACCTTTCTCAGCGCCGTCACGGCCGTCCGCAGCGAGAAGCCTTTCTGCATCGAACCCACGCCGATCGAGGCGGTGTCGCCATGCGGAAAGATCCAGGCGTAGAAGTCCGGCGACAGCTTGCCCTGGTACCAGACGTCGCAGCGCTGGGCCTCGAAGTCGGCCGTGCCTGCCGCCGGGGCCTTGATGATCTCATGGTAGGCGAAGACGTAGCGCTGCTTGTCCGCGCCCTTGACCTGTTGAGCGGCCACGTTCGACCGGGCCCCGTCGGCACCGATGACGGTGCGGGCGCGAACCGCGATGGGCGGTGAGTCCTTGTCCGCCCCCTGCGGCCGGTAGAGCACCAGGGCCGAGCCGTCGGCCTCTCGCTCGATGGTGGTGAAGGTGCCCGACCGGCGCTGGGCACCGGCCGCTTCGGCGCGGTTCCTCAGCCACTCGTCGAAGCTCTCGCGGTTGACCATACCGACGTAGCCGCCCTCGATTGGCATGCGGACCCGGCGGTCCGAGGGAGCGATCATCCGGGCTTCCGACGCCTTGGCGCAGATCAGGCTGTCGGGGATCTGGAAGTCCTTGATCAGTCGGGGTGGAATGGCCCCGCCGCAGGGCTTGATCCGCCCCTGGCGATCCAGCATCAGCACCGTGCGCCCCTTCTCGGCCAGATGCCGGGCGGCGGTCGAGCCGGACGGTCCTCCACCGACGACCACGCAATCGAAGGTCTCGGCGACGACGCCGGGTTCAGGCCTGGACATGACGGGCTCCCGGAAGAGGTGAAACGGCGGAGGACGCGGGCGCGCCGATCCGCGATGCGATGATCGCCGAGGCCAGGAACAGCCCGGCCTCCAGAATGAAGACAAGGCCAAAGGCCGGCGCGTCGGCCCCCATCAGCCCGCGCCCGATGTCGACGCCGACGGCGCCCAGGAATCCCCCGGCCGCGAAACCCATGGCCTGGGCCGCGCCCCAGACACCCATGCGGATACCTTCGCGCGTGCCCTTGCCGTCGGTTCCGCCTTCGCCGGCCAGACCCATCATCGAGCCGATGGCGGCGACGGCGAACATGCCGTTGAAGAAGCCGAGACCAAACACAGTCGGCATGATCGGCCAGCTGGGCCCCACGGCGGCGGCTCCGGCCAGCAGGCCCAGCATCGCCGCCGAACCCACGCAGCCCGCGATGGTCCAGCCACGCATCCACCCCTTGCCGCGACCGCCGACCAGGCCGCCCAGCGCCCCGACCAGGACCATGCCCAGGAGGACACCTCCGTTCTGGACGCCCGACATCTGGGTCGACTGGCCCGGCGTCATGGAGAACACCAGCCCGGCAAAGGGTTCGAGGATCAGCTCCTGGGCGCTGTAGGCCACCATGGAGACCAGCACGAAGATGGCGAACAGCCGGGCCTTGGGATCGCCCAGCGTCTCCTTCAGGGCGACCGAAAAGGCCGGCGCGCGCTCGATCGGAGCCGGAGCCGCAACCGGCTGACCCTCGATGCCCCAGACCGCGAGAAGCGTCACGACGAAGGCGACCAGGGCGACGCCACTGGCCACCAAGGCGAGGCGCTGCATCGAGAAGGGATCCAGAAGTCCCCCGCCGATCCCCGCGGTAAGGACGATGCCGACGATCATCATGATCCAGGTAATGGCCGCCGCCGCGGGGCGCCGGCTCGGTGTCACACGCGTGGCCAGCAGGGCCAGCAGCGAGGTGCCTGACGCGCCCACCCCGGCTCCGATCATGGTGAAGCCCACGATCGCCAGAGCGATGCCGCCGACCGTCGACGATGCCATCAGGGCCGTGGCGTTGGTTGCCAGTAACGCCCCCATGGCCAGAACGCCCATTCCGCCGACGATCCAGGGCGTGCGCCGGCGGCCCATGTCCGATCCGTGACCCCAGCGCGGACGCGACAGCTGGACGACATAGTGCCAGGCGACCAGCGCGGCCGGCAGGGCGACCGGCAAGGCCAGCTCCACCGCCATGACCCGGTTCAGGGTGGAGGTGGTCAGCACCACGATCGACCCCAGGGCGCTCTGTACCAGGCCAAGCCTGACAATCCCCAGCCATCCAAGCGGTTGGCGATCCATCACAGGGCTCCGGAAAGGTTCGACACGGCGAAGGCCGAGACCATCATGCCGATGACGTAGAGGGTGGTGCCCGTGGCATTGTACCAGGGCGTCAACTCTTTCGGCCGACCCAGCAGCCGTGCCATGAGGCCGAGCTGAACCGCCAGCAATACCGCGACCGCCAGCCCGTGCCACGGCCGGTCCCAGGCCACGAACAGCAGGGTCACGACCAGTACCTGCGGGGCGGCCATGACGGTGCAGGCGATCCTCGCGGCGCTGTCGACGCCCAGCTCCGCCGGCAGGGACTTGAGCCCCAGCAACCGGTCGCCCTCGACCGCCTTGAAGTCATTCAGCACCATGATGCCGTAGGCCCCGAAGCTGTAGAGCGCCGCCAGGATCAGGACCGGCCCGCTGGGCAGGGCCCCGGCCATGACGGCGGCTCCGGTGAACCAGGTCAGCCCCTCGTAAGAAAAGGCGACCGCGAACGGCCCGGCAACGCCGCTGACCTTCAGCCGCAGCGGCGGCGCAGAATAGGCCCAGGCGAGGAACAATCCCAGCGTCGTGGCGGCGAAGACCCACGGCCCGGTCAGCCAGGCGACCCCCAGCGACAGACCCGTCCAGACGATGGCGATGTACAGACCCCAACGCCCGGGGATGCGGCCCGACGGGATCGGGCGGTGCGGCTCGTTGATGGCGTCGACGTGCCGGTCGAACCAGTCGTTGACCGCCTGGCTGGTGGCGCAAACCAGAGGTCCGGTCAGGGCGACCCCGGCGACGAGGAACAGCCAGCGCCCCTCGAACGACGCGCCCGAAGAGACCACCCCGCAGAGGAAGGCCCACATCGGCGGAAACCAGGTGACGGGCTTGAACAGCTCCAGCACGGCGGCCGGAGACGGCGCGGCAGGCGACGGCAAGGGGATCGTCCTGTCCATCCCTCACCGTCGCATTGGACACTGGAAAGTGTCAACGCAGATTGACACATTTTGGGCGCTATCGATCGCCGCGCGGCGGCTCGCTGCTTGAGCGCGGGTGGCCGCTATCGATCGCCGCGCGGCGCGCTTGCTGCCTGAGCGCGGGCGGACGCCATCCCCCGGCTCGCGGAACCGCCGCCGCAGCGCAAGATTTCAGTCGTCCAAGTCGCCCAAGCCATAGCGACGCAGCTTGGAGTAGAGGCTCTGCCTGCTGAGCCCCAGGACGTCGGCGGCCGAGGCGCGGTTGTCCTCGGTCAGGGCCAGGGCGGCTTCGATGCACAGCTTCTCGATCAGGTCGGTCGACTCGCGCACGATGTCCTTCATGGGCACGCGGCCTATCAGATGCGTCAGCTGTTCGACCGACTGTGACACGGCTCCTGTCAGCAGCGGGCCCGGGCCGGCGATGGTCATGGGCGGCAGGCGGCGCGCGACATTTCGGATGCTGAAGCCATAGGTCGGCCGGACCTCGTCGGGCACGACGACGGCAGTCACCTCGACCTCTTCGGGCTCGCCGAAGCCCGACCGGACGACGGTGGCGAAATTGCGCAGCGCGCCGTGCTCCTTCAACTGCGACAACATGATCTTGAGGTCGATCTGCGGCCGTCCGAGGAACCGGTCCAGCGGCAGGTGCGTCGCCTCCTCACGGCTGGCAAGGTGGATCAGCTCAAGGAAGGCCGGGTTGGCCGTCAGGATGCGCAGGTCCGTATCGGTCACAACGAAGGCGTCGGAGATGCGCGCCAGCACCGCCGTCAACGCTGCATTCGGATCAGCCGTCGAGCCGAGGTTCTCGGGCGTCAACCGCACCAGCAGCGAGGCCGTCCGGTCGTGGCGATACATCGATGCGGACAGCTGGCAGGTCACGCCGCCCGCCAGACGGACGGGGGCTGAGGCTCCGGCGGTCGAGCTGTTGGCGGACGCGAACAGCTCTTCGGCCTCCGCGAAGCTGGAAGAATCGATCAGGGTGTTGAACGGCTGGCCGATCACGGCGGCCGGATCGCGGCCGGTAACGCCGGAGACGGCCGGATTGGCCTCGCGAATGCGGCGGCTGGGCCCGTCCAGAATCAGCACCGCTTCGGAAGCACTCTGGAACAGCAGCCGATATCTCTGCTCGGCCTGACGAAGCCGCAGGTAGTCGCGTTCGACGGACTGCTGGACCTGGATCAATCGCTGCTGAAGGATGGCAGACGCTTGCAGGTCCCGTCCGATGACGATGACCCGACCGTCCGACCCGGCGCTCAGCGCGAAATAGCGAACCGGGATGTCCCCGCCGTCATCCGCCCGGTGATTGACCTGACGCCAACGCGACGCCTGGCCCTTGAAGGCGGCATCCAGCATCTCCGAGACCTTGATGCGGCTCTCTTCGGTGACCGTATCGATCCATCGCCGGTCCATCCAGTCGCCTATGCCGTTGTCGGCCAGATCGCCGTTGGACACCGACACGTCTCGGACCACGCCGTCGCGATCCAGGATCAGGGCGACGTCGCTCGCAGCCGCGACAAGGCCGGCGGCCGCGTCAGGCGAGAGACTACCGAACGCCGCTTCGGGCTCGCGGAACGATATGGCGGCCGGAGCGGACGACTGAACGGTCATCTGGGCGCAGTATCGGTCCGGTGCCCCATCTTCAAGCGACCGATTGCTGCCGACGGAAAATTGCGTCCACGATCTGCACGGCCTCCCGGGCATCGCCGGCCGTATGATCGGCTCCGACCTGGGCGACCCGCGAGGGGTCCGTTTCGAACGCCCGCCCGCCCACGATCACTTTCAGGTCCTTGTTCATGGAAGCGGCCCGAACGTCGGCAATCACCGGCGGCAGCACGCCCAGCCACCGCTCATTCGCCATGGAGAAGCCGACCATGTCGAATCGCTCGCAGCGAACCGTCTCGACGAGGTCCTCGGCAGTCGCATCCGGCATGCAGACCGTGCGCCACCCGGCGCGACGGAAATACTCGACGACCAGAACGAGACCGAAGGAATGATGGTCGCCGGGCGTCAAGGCGAACAGGGCCGTGCGTCCGTCGCCGCCTCCGTTCTCGACGTGCACGCGGTCGGCGAACTCATAGACGAGCTGCTGCAGGCGACACAGCCCGATGGTCACGTCCGTAAAGCTGCAGTCATCAGCCTCCCACATCTCGCCCAGACGCTTGGCGGCCGGTGAAAGCAGATCGAAATAGATCGTTTCCACGCCGACGCCACGCCGGATCAGAAGCTCTATGTGGTCCAGCAGGGTGGCGAGGTCGGCGACCATGACCTGGCGCGAGAACCGCTCCAGTTCGGCCCGCTCGATAACTCCCGTGTTCATGGGGATGACGTCGCTGGTAGGGGCGTCGCGATGCGCCATCAGCAGCCGGGGAATGATTTCGCCCTCGATCAGCTGGGCCAGGGCCAAAGGCGAAGGGTCCTCCGCCAGAAGTCGCTGGGGGCTCTCGAAGCGCACCACGTTCTCGACATCCTGGACCGAGGATGTTCGGGCCTGCCGGTGGTCTTCTGCACGGTGGGTGTTAGCCATCGATCCTCCTCCCCAGGAGCGTCGTCTCTCACGCCAGGCAGGATCCCCATCCGCCCGGCGTCGCCAATCCAGAAAGCCGATGCGGCGTTACCGCATACAAGTTCGCGCTTTGGTCCGGGCCGCCTGCGGAGAGGCAGGGTGCGGCTGGTCTTCCGGCAATCGACGCACGCACGTCACAGGCACTTAACCCAAGCATTGGCTCCCTGATCTGCGCGGGAGTCAAGCTCGCGTCAGGCGCGAGGTGTCAAATCTAATTTACGTCCAATCTATTTGACACTTGCACGGTCGGGGACCTAGGCTTCGATCATCGCCTCTATCTCGGGGCGACCCGGAGACGGTCGATGTCATCGAGCGCGATCCACCCCTCAGGCGGTCAGAACCGCAGCGAGACCTCGGGCCGCATAACCGGCCGGGGCTTTGTCGACCGCAGTTTCGGTGCCCTGCTGGATGCCGTCGCGCCCTGCCCCTGGACGGCGCATACCGGTGACCATCGCCTTACCCTCCGCAGCCTGCGCGCGGTTCAGCCGACCCGCCCTCTCTACACGCCCGAGGAACGCCAGCGTCGGGATTCGACGATATGGACGCTGGTCCAGGGGGTTCTTGCGCCGGTGCAGTTCCTCGCCTTCGGGGTCAGCCTCGTGCTGGTGGTCAACTATCTGTGGACCGGCGAAGGCGCGGGTGCCGCGACGCTGTCGGTGCTGATCAAGACCGCCCTGCTCTACACCATCATGGTCACCGGTGCCGTATGGGAGAAGGTCGTATTCGGACGCTTCCTGTTCGCCCCCGCCTTCTTCTGGGAAGACGTCTTCTCGATGCTCGTCCTGGCACTGCACACGGCCTATCTGGCCATGGTGCTGCTGAACATCGGCACGCCGCGCGAGCAGATGATTCTCGCCCTCGCCGCGTACGCCACCTACGTCGTCAACGCGGCCCAGTTCATCTGGAAGCTGCGTATGGCGCGGCTGGAGGCTCCCTCGCGGACCACAGCGGTGGCTGCATGAGCGAGGCCTTCGTCCTCGACCGACCTACGCCGGCCGGTGGTTGCGCCGAGGTGCCGGTGCTGCGCGAACGCGGCCAACGCGAAGTTTTCTGTGGGCTGACGGGAATCGTCTGGCTGCACAGGAAGATGCAGGACGCCTTCTTCCTGGTCGTCGGCTCGCGCACCTGCGCCCACCTGATCCAGTCGGCCGCAGGCGTGATGATCTTCGCCGAGCCGCGCTTTGCCACCGCCATCATGGAGGAGAAGGATCTCGCGGGTCTGACCGACACCAACGACGAGCTGGACCGCGTTGTCGACCGCCTGCTGGCGCGCCGCCCCGACATCAAGCTGCTGTTCCTGGTCGGCTCCTGCCCGTCGGAGGTCATCAAGCTGGACCTCAGCCGCGCCGCCGGCCGCCTGTCCGAAAAGCACAGCCCCAACGTCCGCGTCCTGAACTATTCCGGCAGCGGCATCGAGACGACCTTCACCCAGGGCGAGGACGCCTGCCTGGCCGCCCTCGTGCCCCAGATGGCCGAGGCCCCGGCAGACGCCGCGCAGAGCCTGCTCATCGTGGGTGCCCTGCCCGACGTGGTCGAGGACCAGTTCCGCCGCTTGTTCGCCGCCATGGGCATCGAGCGCGTCGACGCGCTGCCGGCCCGCAAAATCGCCGACCTGCCCAGCGTCGGGGCCAACACCCGCTTCCTCGTGGCCCAGCCCTTCCTCGGCGACACGGCGCGCGCTCTCGAGGATCGCGACGCGGTCCGTCTGGACGCCCTGTTCCCCTTCGGCGCGGAAGGCACCACCGACTGGCTGCACGCCGCCGCCGTCGCCTTCGGCGTTGACGAGATGCTGTTCCGCTCGGTCGTCGCCCCGGGCCGCGAACGCGCCGCCCGCGCCCTTGAAAAAGTCCGGCCCGTGCTGGAGGGCAAGTCGATCTTCTTCTTCCCGGATTCGCAGCTGGAGGTGCCGCTGGCGCGGTTCCTCTCGCGCGAACTGGGCATGGTGCCGCTGGAAGTCGGCACCCCGTATCTGCACCGCACCCACCTGAACAAGGAATTGGCGCTGCTGCCGTGCGCGACGGTCCTGAGCGAAGGTCAGGACGTCGATCGCCAGCTGGATCGCTGCCGCGCCGCCCGACCCGACCTGTCGGTGTGCGGCCTCGGCCTGGCCAATCCGCTGGAAATGGAAGGCCTGACGACCAAATGGTCCATCGAGCTGGTCTTCTCGCCGGTCCACGGCTTCGACCAGGCGGCTGATCTGGCCGAGCTGTTCGCTCGCCCAATGAACCGCCAGGACCGCCTGTCGGACGCCATCGTGCCGATCCGCCGGAGGGCTGTCTGATGCAGCTGACCGTCTGGACGTACGAAGGCCCGCCCCACGTCGGCGCGATGCGGATCGCTACGGCGATGTCAGGTTTGCATTACGTCTTGCACGCGCCCCAGGGCGACACCTACGCCGACCTTCTGTTCACCATGATCGAGCGGCGCGGGGCCCGCCCGCCGGTCACCTACACCACCTTCCAGGCGCGCGATCTGGGCACCGACACGGCCGAGCTGTTCAAGACGGCGGTCATCGACGCCCACGCCCGCTTCCAGCCCCAGGCCATGATCGTCGGCGCCTCCTGCACCGCCGAACTGATCCAGGACGATCCCGCCGGCATGGCCCTGGCCATCGGCCTGCCGATCCCTGTCATTCCGCTGGAGCTGCCCAGCTATCAGAAGAAGGAAAACTGGGGCGCGGCCGAGACCTTCCGCCAGCTGGTCCGCCACCTGACCACGGCCATGGAGCGGACGCCGATGGCGGGTCGCCGCCCGTCCTGCAACATCCTCGGCCCCACGGCGCTGGGCTTCCGCCACCGCGACGACGTGGTCGAGATCACCCGCCTGCTGGAGCGAATGGGCGTCGAGATCAACGTCACCGCGCCGCTGGGTGCCACCCCCGCAGACATCGCCCGCCTGGGGGCCGCAGACTTCAACGTCGTGCTGTACCCCGAGATCGCCGGCGAGGCCGCCAAACAGCTCGAGAAGCAGTGCGGCCAGCCCTCCATCAAGACCGTTCCGCTCGGCTATGGCGCGACGATCGACTTCATCAAGGAGGTCTGCGCCCTGACCGGCCTGGACCCCGCGCCCGTGCTGACCGGCGTCCCCTCGCGGATGCCCTGGTGGTCGCGCTCGGTCGATTCGACCTATCTGACCGGCAAGCGCGTCTTCGTGTTCGGCGACGCCACCCACGTCATCGCCGCCGCCCGAGTGGCCTCCGAAGAGCTCGGCTTCGAGGTCGTCGGCATGGGCTGCTACAATCGCGAGTTCGCCCGCGAGGTCCGCGCGGCCGCCGCGGACCTGGGCCTCACCGCCCTGATCACCGACGACTATCTGGAGGTCGAGGACGCCATCGCCGCGCTGCAGCCCGAACTGGTGCTGGGCTCGCAGATGGAGCGCCACATCGCCAAGCGGCTGCGCATTCCCTGCGCCGTTATCTCGGCCCCGTTCCACGTCCAGGACCACCCGGCCCGCTTCTCGCCCCAGATGGGGTTCGAGGGTGCCAACGTCCTGTTCGACACCTGGGTACACCCCCTCGTCATGGGGCTGGAAGAGCACCTGCTGCACATGTTCCGCGACGACTTCGAGTTCAGTGACGAGGCCGGTGCCTCGCACCTCGGCGGCCATGGCGCGGGTGCCGTGAAGATGGCCGCTCCGGTCGCGCAGGACGCCGTGGCCTCGACCGAATTGGCCTCGGTCCCCTCGGAGATCGTCTGGGCCGCCGACGCCGAGGCTGAACTCAGGAAAATCCCCTTCTTCGTGAGGGGCAAGGCCAGGAAGAATACGGAACGCTTCGCCGCAGAGCACGGCCTGGCGACCATAGGGGTGGAGACGCTGTACGATGCGAAATCGCACTACAGCCGCTGATCACAGCACCCCGGCGGGCCCCACGACGCCACAGGTGCGCGTCGTCATCGTCACCCTGGACAACCACCTGGCCGGCGCCGTCGCCTCGGCCGAGACAGAACTGCGCCGCAGCGTCCCCGGCCTGACCGTCGCCCTGCACGCCGCCTCCGAGTGGGGCAGCGACCCGGCCGCGCTGGAGGCCTGCCTCGCCGACATCGCCACGGGCCACCTTGTCATCGCCTCGATGCTGTTCGTCGAGGACCATGTTCAGATGGTCCTGCCGGCGCTGAAGGCCCGGAACGAAGCCTGCGACGCCATGATCTGCATGATGTCGGCGGCCGAGGTCGTGAAGCTGACCAGGATGGGCCCCTACCGCATGGACGGGTCGACCAAGGGTCCGCTGGCGATGCTCAAGAAGCTGCGCGGAAACACCAAGGCGACCGGCGGCGTCCCCGGCGAAAAGCAGATGGCCATGCTGCGCCGCCTGCCCAAGATACTGGCCTTCGTGCCCGGCACGGCCCAGGACGTACGCGCCTATTTCCTGACCCTTCAGTACTGGTTCGCCGGCTCGACCGAGAACATGGTCTCCATGGTCCGCTACCTGGTGGATCGCTATGCCGACGGCGAGCGCCGGTCCCTGCGCGGCACGATGAAGGCCGCCCCTCCGGTCGAGTATCCGGAAGTTGGCGTCTATCACCCCCGCATGGGTGAGACGGCCTCGGCCCGCATGGCCGAGACGCCCGACGCCTTGCCGGGCCACCCAGGCGCGAACGGTACGGTCGGACTGGTGATCCTGAGGTCCTACGTGCTGGCCGGCGATGCGGCCCACTACGACGGCGTGATCGAGGCCTTCGAGGCCCGGGGCGTCCGGGTCATTCCGGCCTTCGCCAATGGGCTCGACGCCCGCCCGGCGATGGACAAGCTGTTCATGAAGGACGGGCGTCCGATTGTGGACGCCATGATCAACCTGACCGGCTTCTCGCTGGTCGGCGGACCCGCCTACAACAATTCGGAGGCAGCCGCCGAGGTGCTGGGCAAGTTCGACGTTCCCTACATTTCCGCGCACCCGCTGGAGTTCCAGTCGTTCCAGAAGTGGAGTGCGGGCGATCAGGGCCTCTTGCCGCTGGAGGCCACAATGATGGTCTCCATCCCCGAGCTGGACGGTGGAATCGCGCCCATGATGTTCGGTGGGCGCACCGACGGTTCGGGTGAGGCCTGCACCGGCTGCCGCCGTCGCTGCACCTTCCCGGGTGCCGACGCCAAGTCCATGGTCGCCTGCCCCGAGCGCGCCGGCACCCTGGCCCAGCGCGTCGAGAAGATGATCGCCCTGCGTCGTTCGGCCCGCGCGGATCGCAGGATCGCGGCCGTCCTGTTCAACTTCCCGCCCAATGCCGGGGCCGCCGGAACGGCCGCCCAGATGTCGGTGTGGGCCAGCCTGCACAAGACCCTGACCCGGCTCGCCGCCGAGGGCTATACCGTCGAGGTCCCCGAGAGCGTCGATGCGCTGCGCGAGGTCATGCTGGAAGGCAATGCGGCCCGCTACGGCACAGACGGCAACGTCCACGTCCGCATTCCCGCCAACGAGCACGTCCTGCGCGAGCCCTGGCTGAAGGACATCGAGGCGGTCTGGGGTCCGGCCCCGGGCAAGTCCCTGACCAACGGTACGGACCTTTTCGTCCTGGGTGCCCGGTTCGGCAATGTCTTCGTCGGTCTTCAGCCGCCCTTCGGCATCGAGGGCGATCCGATGCGGCTGATGTTCGAGGGCGGGTTTGCCCCGACGCATGCCTTCAGCGCCTTCTACCGCTGGATCCGCGACGACTTCGGTGCCCACGCCGTCCTGCACTTCGGCACCCACGGCGCGCTGGAGTTCATGCCCGGCAAACAGACCGGCCTGTCCGAGGCCTGCTGGCCCGACCGCCTGATCGGCGACCTGCCGAACCTGTATCTCTACGCCGCCAACAACCCGTCCGAGGGCATGATCGCCAAGCGGCGTTCAAATGCGACCCTGATCAGCTACATCACCCCGCCGATCAATGACGCCGGGCTTTACAAGGGTCTGCTGGACCTCAAGGCCCTGGTCGATCGCTGGCGCGCCTCGGAGATCGAAGCCACGGCCGAGCGCGCCCAGCTGGCTCCGATGATCTTCGAAGCGGCAGAAGCGCTCAATCTCGACCTGGTCGACGGCACCGACAACGTCCGCGTCAATGCCTTGATCGCCGCGCTCCAGGAACTGGAGCAGACCCTGATCCCGAACGGCCTGCACGTGCTGGGCGAGGCGTTCACCACCGACGAACGCGTCGACCTGCTGCTGGCCGTCGCCGAGGCTCGCGACGGGCCCAAGCCCGGCCGCGAGGCCGTCCAGGCCCTGGTCGACGGCGCGGACGCCCGCACGGCGCTCGGCATCAGTGGCCTGGCGTCCGACACGGCCGGTATCGAGCTGTTCCGCCACCTGCATGCGACCAACGTCTCACTGTCATCGAACCCGGAGATGAAGGCCCTGATCGCGGCGCTTGACGGGGGCTACGTCATGCCGTCGCCGGGAGGCGACCTGCTGCGCACGCCCGAGATGCTGCCGACGGGCCGGAACATCCACGGCTTCGACCCCTTCCGCATCCCCTCGGCTTACGCTGTCGCTGACGGCATGCGCCAGGCCAATCGCCTGCTCGCCAAGCACCGTCAGGAAACGGGCATGCTGCCGGAATCCATGGCCATCGTCCTGTGGGGCACTGACAATCTGAAGTCGGAGGGTGGCCCGATCGCCCAGGCCATGGCCCTGATGGGTGCCCGCCCCAGATTCGACGGCTACGGCCGTCTGTGCGGGGCCGAACTGGTCTCGCTTGAGGAGCTCGGCCGGCCGCGGGTCGATGTCATCGCCACGGTCTCGGGCATCTTCCGCGACCTGCTGCCGCTGCAGATGAAGATGCTGGCCGACGCCGCCTGGCTGGCCGCGACGGCCGACGAGCCCATCGAGCAGAACTTCGTCAGGAAGCGCGCCCTGGAGCATCAGGCCAAGCTGGGTTGCGACTTCGAAACCGCGTCCCTGCGCGTTTTCTCGAACGCCGAGGGGGCCTACGGGGCCTCGGTCAATTCGCTGATCGACTCGGGTGCCTGGACCGAAGAGGGCGAACTCGCCGACGCCTTCGAGAGCCGCAAGGGCTTCGCCTATGGCCGCAACGGCAAGCCCATGAAGCAGCCGGCCCTGCTGAACAGCGCGCTCGCCGGCATCGACCTGGCCTATCAGAACCTGGACTCGGTCGACCTCGGCGTCACCACCATCGACCACTATGTCGACACCCTGGGCGGGGTGGCCAAGTCAGCCGAACGCGCGCGGGGCAAGGCCTCTCCCGTCTACATCGGAGACCAGACACAGGGTGAGGGCAAGGTCCGCACCCTGGCCGAACAGGTCACGCTTGAAAGCCGCACCCGCGTCCTGAACCCTCGCTGGTTCGAGGGGCAGTTAAAGCACGGCTCGGAAGGCGTCCGCGCCATTGAGGCGCAGGTGACCAACACCCTCGGCTGGTCCGCCACCACCGGCGACGTCCAGCCCTGGGTCTATCAGGAGATCTCGGAGACCTTCGTCCTCGACGCCACGATGCGCGACCGGCTGGCGACCCTGAACCCCAAGGCGTCGGCCCGCATGGCCAACCGCCTGCTGGAAGCCTCTGACCGTGCCTACTGGGCCCCGGACGCCGCCACGCTCCAGGCGCTCCGCGACGCCGCCGACGAACTCGAAGACCGCCTCGAAGGCCTCACCCCCGCCGCAGCGGCCTGAGGACCAAGGACCATCCCATGACCATGACCCTCGACATGCCCCAGACCCTGAAGCGTCGTCCCCCGGACGGTGCAGGCTCGGTGCAGGTGGAAATGGACGCCACGCTGAACATCGGCACGGCCAAGGTCTTCGCCGTCTACGGCAAGGGCGGCATCGGCAAGTCGACGACCAGTTCCAACCTGTCCGCCGCCTTCTCGCTGCTGGGCAAGCGCGTGCTTCAGATCGGCTGCGATCCCAAACACGACTCGACCTTCACCCTGACCAAACGCCTCGTTCCCACCGTCATCGACGTGCTGGAGACGGTGAACTTCCACTCCGAGGAACTGCGCCCCGAGGACTATGTCTATGAGGGCTTTAACGGGGTGCGCTGCGTTGAGGCGGGTGGACCGCCCGCCGGCACCGGCTGCGGCGGCTATGTCGTCGGCCAGACCGTCAAGCTGCTGAAAGAGCACCACCTGCTGGAAGACACCGACGTGGTGATCTTCGATGTGCTGGGCGACGTGGTCTGCGGCGGGTTTGCGGCACCCCTTCAGCACGCCGAGCGGGCGCTGGTCGTGACGGCCAACGACTTCGACTCGATCTTCGCGATGAACCGTATCGTCGCGGCCATCAAGGCCAAGTCCAAGAACTACCAGGTGCGTCTGGGCGGCATCATCGCCAACCGCAGCTCGGGAACCGACGAGATCGACCGTTTCAACGCCGCCATCGGCCTGAAGCGCATCGCCCACTTCCGCGATCTGGACGAAATCCGCCGCAGCCGCCTGAAGAAGTCCGTCGTGTTCGAGATGGACGGCTCCGACGAACTGGAGGCCGCCAAGGCCGAGTACCTTCGCCTGGCCCAGTCCCTGTGGGACGGCATGGAGGCCATCGAGGCCGAGCCGATGCGCGACCGCGATATCTTCGAGTTCCTGGGGTTCGACCAGTGAGCGCCACCCTCGACACGCGCACGACGGCGACCTGGGACCAGTATCGCGGCCGGCTGGAGACCTATTTCGACCGCACGGCGCTGGACGCCTGGGCGCAGCTGACCAGTGACGCGCCGGTGTCCAGGATCCGCGCGACGGTGCGCGCCGGACGCGACGAGATGCGCGGCGTGCTGCTGGACTGGATGCCCGCAGACCTCACCGGCCTGCGGATCCTCGACGCCGGTTGCGGCACCGGGGCCCTGGCGGTCGAGGCCGCCCGGCGCGGAGCCGAGGTCGTGGCCATCGACGTCTCGGCGAGCCTGGTCGGCATCGCCGAGGAGCGGGCCCCGACCGACCTCAAGGGCTCCATCGACTGGCGCGCGGGCGACATGATGAGCCCGGATCTGGGCGACTTCGACCACGTCGTGGCGATGGACAGCCTGATCCACTATCCCACCGACGACATCGTCTCGGTTCTCGGCACCCTGTCGGCCCGGACGCGCAAGTCGGTGGTGTTCACCGTCACGCCCCGGACCCCGGCCCTGATGCTGATGCTGACCATGGGCAAGGTCTTCCCGCGTGCGGACCGCGCCCCGGCCATCGTTCCGGCCAGGCTCGATGCCCTGGCCACCCGCCTCGCGGCCCTGCCCGGCGTCGCGGTCGGCCGAAGCCGCCGGGTTCAGGGCGGCTTCTATACCTCGCAGGCCATGGAGATGATCCGCCGATGAGCGATGCCCTGCGGCAGAAGGCGGAGGCCAACAGAGCGCGGTTCGCGCGGATCGTTTCCGCCTGCCTGCCGTTCGCCGACGCCGCCACGACCGAGCTGCCGCTCGGCCGCCTGCTGCGCCTGTCGCTTTTCCAGGTCTCGGTCGGCATGACGACCGTGCTTCTGACCGGCACGCTGAACCGCGTCCTGATCGTCGAGCTCAACATGCCGGCCGTCATGGTCGCCGCCATGGTGGCCCTGCCCTTCCTGTTCGCCCCCTTCCGGGCCCTGATCGGATTCAAGTCCGACACCCATCGGTCACACCTCGGATGGCGGCGCGGCCCCTATATCTGGTTCGGCTCCCTGATGCAGTTCGGCGGCCTCGCCATCATGCCGTTCGCCCTCCTGATCAGTGGCGGACTGGGCACTGGCCCGGTCTGGATCGGCTATGTCGCTGCCATGGTCGCCTTCCTGATTACGGGTGCCGGCGTGCACACGGCCCAGACAGCCGGCCTGGCCCTGGCCAACGACCTGGCCCCCGAGCACGCCCGGCCCCGGGTCGTCGCACTTCTGTACGTGATGCTGCTGGTCGGCATGCTGATCTCCGGTATCCTGATGGGACTGATCCTGGCCGACTTCAACGAGTTCAAACTGATCAGCGTGGTCCAGGGTGCGGCGGTCGTCGCCATCGTCCTCAACATGCTCGCCTTGTGGAAACAGGAGGCCCAGGACCTGGCCCTGACTTCATTCGACAAGCCGCGCACCGAATTCAAACAGGCGTGGGCCGAATTCTCCGCCGGTGGCCGGGCCAGCCGGCTCCTGGTCGCTGTCGGTCTGGGGGCCGCTGCCTTTTCCATGCAGGACGTGCTGCTGGAACCCTACGGCGGCAAGATCCTCGGTCTGTCAGTCGGACAGACGACCTCCCTGACAGCGCTGTGGTCGGCAGGCACGCTTGCGGGTCTGACCCTCGCCGCCCGCCGGCTGGCCAGGGGCGGAGAGCCGCATCGTCTGGCCGGTCACGGCATGGTGTGGGGCATCCTCGCCTTCGTTTCCGTCATCTGCGGCGGGGCCTTGTCGTGGATCCCCCTGTTCTGCTGCGGCGTCTTCCTGATCGGCCTGGGCGGCGGAATGTTCTCGGTCGGCACGCTCACCTCCGCCATGGCTCTGGCCCGGGACGGCAAATCCGGCATCGCGCTGGGGGCCTGGGGCGCAGTTCAGGCCACGGCCGTCGGCCTGGCCATCTTCGCGGGCGGGGGCCTGCGCGATGTGTTTTCCCACCTGGCCCAGTCCGGGATGCTGGGGGCTGCCATGACCACGCCCGCGACGGGCTATATCGTCGTCTACCACCTGGAGATCGGCCTCCTGTTCGCCGCCCTGGTCGCCATCGGGCCGCTCGCCCGCTACGTGCCTGCCGCTTCGCAACTGCCTTCAACCCAACGGTTCGGCCTCGCCGATCTGCCCGCCTGATCCTGGTTCGCAAAGGAGCCTGACATGGACACCACTCCGTACCTCTTCGGTGATTTCGACGTCGCCGAACTCAGCCTTTGGATCTTCTGGCTCTTCTTCGTCGGACTGATCTTCTACCTGCGCCGCGAGGATCGCCGCGAAGGCTATCCGCTGGAAGACGACGTCACCGGCCGGCACGAACCGCTGGGCGGCCTCCTGTTCACAGCCCAGCCCAAGACCTTCCTCCTGCCCCACGGTCACGGCACGCGCACCCTGCCGCGCGCCGACAACCGCGACACCCGCAAGATCGCCGCCCGCCGCAGCTCACCGACCGACGGCTCGCCGCTTGAGCCGACGGGAAATCCGCTTCTGGATGGCGTCGGACCGGGCGGCTATGCCGAACGTCCGAACTATGCCGACCTGACCCTTGAGGGTCTTCCCCGCATCGTGCCGCTGAGGGTCGCCACTGACTTCCACGTCGCGCCGCAGGACACCGATCCGCGCGGGCTGGCGGTCCTGGGTTGCGACGGCCTGAAGGGCGGAGAGGTCTCCGACATCTGGGTCGACCGCTCCGAACAGCTGATCCGCTATCTCGAGGTCGCCGTGGGTGCCCGCAAGGTACTGCTGCCCATGACGATGTGCATCGTCGATGGCGGAGCCCGGGCCGTGAAGGTTCGCGCCATCACCGCCGCCCAGTTCGCCGATGTCCCCGGCACCGCCAGCCTTGATCAGGTCACCCTGCTCGAGGAAGAGAAGATCGTCGGCTACTACGGCGGCGGTCACCTCTATGCGACCCGCGACCGTCAGGAGCCCTGGCTGTGAGCGGGCCCCTGCTGAAGTCCGCCTCGATCGGCCAGGAACACGAGGGCGAGCCCGTCCGCGGCCTTCCCGGTCACCTGCCCGAAGGCGAGCACATCCTGTGGCAGGGCGGTCCCGACTGGAAAACCCTGTCCCGGACAGCCATGCGGGCGCATTGGGTCGCCATCTATTTCGGGGCCCTCGCCGTGTGGAACGCCGGCAATGCCCTGGCCCAGGATCAGGGCCTTGGCTCGGCGCTGACCTCGGTGGCCTGGACGCTGGCTGCCGGTTCGGTGGCGGTGGGGCTGCTGGTCGGCTATGCCGTCCTCGTCGCCCGGACCACGGTCTATACCATGACCAACAAGCGGTTCGTCCTGCGCCACGGCGTGGCCCTGTCGAAGTGCTTCAACATCCCGTATCGCAGCGTCGCGACGGCGGGGCTGAAGCTGGATGCCAAGGGTTTCGGCGACATCCCCATGGGTCTCGCCGGGGGCGCGCGCATTGCGTACCCCCACCTGTGGCCGCACGTCCGTCCGCTGACCATCATGAACCCCCAGCCGATGATGCGGGCCCTGCCGGACGCCGCCTCCGTGGCCGAGCGGCTCAGCCTGCAACTGCAGCTGGCCGCTTCCGCCGCCGATAAGCCTTTCGTCGCCGAGCCCGTTCGTGCCAGCGTACGTCCGGAGCGCGAGGCTCCCGCCGGCGGACAGCCCGCCACCGCCTGAACCGACTGACAAAGAGGAACCTGCCGTGTCCAATCTCGACGACCAGCCCTTCCCCAGGGCCCCGCTGATCGCCGCCATCTTCGTGGTCGGTTTGACGGTGGTCGGGGTCGGAGCGACCCGGATGGGATTGATCAGCCCGGGCGCGGTCACCGCCCCGGCCGGCACCCCGGTGGCGACGGCGGACATGCGGTTCTCGGATATGGACGACGGAGGCGTGCTCGTCTCGGTCGTGGACAATGGCGAGCGGATCATTCCGCCCGCGACCGGCGGCTTTGTTCGGGGTGTCCTGCGCGGGCTGGTTCGGGACCGGCGCGCGCAAGGGCTCGGCCCGGAACAGCCCTTCCGCGTGACCGAATGGTCCGATGGCAAGGTAACCATCGAGGACACGGCAACCGGCCGCGTCGTCAAGCTGGACGCCTTTGGCCCCACCAACCGCCAGGCCTTCCTCGACCTGATGAAGACGCCCCCGGAGACCGTGGCATGAGCCGACACTTCCAGACTGGCTGCACCATCGAGGTCGAACACTCCGACGCCAGCCTGCACGCCCACGTGGCGCTGGACGGCGATCCCGTCATCGGGCCGGGCGACGCGGTCCAGGTGCACGGCGAGCCGATTCACGTCGCCTTCGGCGAACGGCGAACCTTCCGTCGAATGGCGACCGTGACCCGCGCCAACTGGCTGCAACGCACCATCACCCGCCTGACGTCGGGCCTCGAGTTCGGCGAACTCTACGACGTCAGCTTTACGCCCAGGAGAACCCTGTGACCGCCCTTCCGCTCGACGACTACCAGGAAACCCCGGGTCTGACAGAACTGCGCCGCGACGCCGCGCGCCAGTCGGTTCGCTCGGTCGAGTCCACCAGACTGGCGACGGCGGACACGGTCCTGTCGCCCCGGTTCTACACCACGGACTTCGCCGCCATGGACCGGATCGACGTGTCCCCCGTGCGCGAGCAGTGGGACGCCCTGATGGCCGAGTTCGCGGCCGACACCAACCGCGACCACTTCAAGCGCGACGCCGCCTTCGAGGGTGTGATCGAGAACCTGCCCGAGGACCTCAGGAAGGAGTTCATCGACTTCCTGGTGTCTTCCCTGACGTCGGAGTTCTCGGGCTGCGTCCTGTATGCCGAGATCGCCAAGCGGGTTCAAAACCCCGACATCCGCGCCCTGTTCAAATACATGAGCCGCGACGAGGCCCGCCACGCCGGCTTCATCAACGACACCCTGAAGGACGCCAACATCGGCGTGGATCTGGGCTTCCTGACCAAGGTCAAGAGATACACCCACTTCAAACCCAAGTTCATCTTCTACGCCGTCTACCTGTCAGAGAAGATCGGCTACGCCCGCTACATCGCCATCTACCGGCATCTGCAGCAGAACCCGGATCGTCGTTTCCATCCGATCTTCAAATGGTTCGAACAGTGGTGCAACGACGAGTTCAAGCACGGTGAGGCCTTCGCCTTGCTGATGCGGAATGATCCCAGGCTACTGACCGGCGGCAACGTCTGGTGGATCCGGTTCTTCCTGCTGTCGGTCTATGCAACGATGTACGTTCGCGACCACATGCGCCCCGCCTTCCACAAGGCGCTCGGCGTCGACATCACCGACTACGACTACGAGGTCTTCCGCATCTGTTCGGAAATCTCCAAACAGGTCTATCCGGTCGTCCTGCGCACCGACGAGCCGAAGTTCCGCGCCGGGATGGAGACGCTGCGGCGGACCTCGGACTCCATGGGCGCGGCCAAGGCCAGGGGCGGCCTCATGTCCGGCATCCAGCGCTTTGGGCTGACACTGAAGGCCGGGGCGACCTTCATCGGCCTGCTTCTGCTCCCGGTCGACAAGAACCCCCTGCCCGCCGACGTGCGCATGGAGCCGCGCTGGTAGTCATGGTTGTCGCCCAGCCCCTGATCGTCGCGGCCGTGCTGTGGTGGATCTCCACCGGCGCGATCCTGTGGCTGGTGCGTCGCGACGCCTCCAGCTTCGGGGCCTCGCTGGCATTGGGCGGAGTCGTGACAGCAGCGGCGGTCGGCGGATTGTGGCTTTCGGCCGACGACGCCTCGGCGAACGGCGCCTACGTCGCCTTCGCCTGCGCTCTCGCTGTCTGGGGCTGGCACGAGATGAGCTTCCTGATGGGCAAGCTGACCGGCCCCCGCCGCACGCCCTGCCCGGCCGGTGCCCGGGGGTGGCGGCGCTTCGCCGTGTCGACCGAGACCGTCATCCACCACGAGATCGCCCTGGCCCTGACCGTCCTCCTGTTCGTCGCCCTGACCTGGGGCCAGCCGAACCAGACCGGGACCCTGACCTTTCTTCTGCTCTTCGGAATGCGGCTGTCGACCAAGCTGAACATCTTCCTCGGCGTGCCGAATCCTCCCGCGGAGCTGCTGCCCAGAGGCCTGAGCTATCTGGGCAGTTACTTCCGCCGTGCCCGGTTCAACGCCCTGTTCCCGATCTCGCTGGCCGCTTCGATCGTCGTCACAATCCTGCTGGCCGAAGCCGCCCTGACCACCACGGGCGGAACGCGCACCGGATACATCCTGATGCTGTCGCTCGCGGTCCTCGGCCTGCTGGAGCACGGCTTCCTCATGCTGCCCAGGGCGAACCGCCGAGCGCCCGAGAGCGCCCTGTGGGCCTGGGCGCTCGCGCCCGACGCCAAACCGAATCCCGTCGCCCTGGCCACGAGTGGAGAGGGTGACCGATGACAAGAACCATGACCGGGGGGAAAACCGCCATGAACTACGAGACCTTCTTCAAGGCGGAACTGGACAGCCTTCGCGACGCCGGCAACTACCGCGTCTTCGCTGACATCGAGCGCAAGCGCGGCAGCTTTCCCAAGGCGACCAAACACGGCGACGGCCCCGAGGAGGTCACCGTCTGGTGCTCCAACGACTATCTCGGCATGGGCCAGTCCGCCCACGTCCTGAAGGCCATGCATGAGGCGCTGGACAGCTGCGGCGCCGGAGCCGGCGGCACACGCAACATCTCGGGCACCAACCACCATCACGTGCTCCTGGAACGTGAACTCGCAGACCTGCACAACAAGGAAGCGGCCCTGCTGTTCACCAGCGGATATGTCTCGAACTGGGCGGCGCTCGGCACCCTCGCGGCGCGCCTCCCGAACTGCGTGGTCCTGTCCGACGCCTGCAATCATGCCTCCATGATCGAGGGCATCCGACACAGCCGGGCGGAACGCCAGATCTTCCGCCATAACGACCCTGAGCACCTCGACAAGCTGCTGTCGGCCATCGAACCCGACCGGCCCAAGCTGGTGGCGTTCGAGAGCGTCTACTCGATGGACGGTGACATCGGCCCGATCCGCGAGATCATCGAGGTGTCCGAAAAGCACGGTGCCATGACCTATCTGGACGAGGTCCACGGCGTGGGCCTGTACGGTCCGCGCGGCGGCGGCGTGGCTGAACGCGAGGGCCTGATGGACCGGATCACGGTCATCGAGGGCACGCTGGGCAAAGCGTTCGGCGTCATGGGCGGCTATATCGCCGCGTCCTCGGCCCTGTGCGACTTCGTCCGCAGCTTTGCCTCCGGCTTCATCTTCACCACAGCGCTTCCCCCCGCCGTCGCCGCGGGTGCCTGCGCCAGCGTCAAGCATCTGAAGGCGTCAGAGATGGAACGCGCCCGCCATCAGGACCGTGTCGCCCGCGTGCGCAAGCGTCTGGATTCGGCCGGCATTCCGCACCTGCCAAACGATAGCCATATCATCCCGGTGATGGTCGGCGACCCGCACAAGTGCAAGATGATCTCGGACTGGCTGATGGAAAACCACGGCATCTATGTCCAGCCGATCAACTATCCGACGGTACCCTTGGGTACCGAGCGGCTGCGCATCACGCCCTCCCCGGTCCACTCCGACGAGGACATCGACTGCCTCATCGATGCCCTGTCCGAAATCTGGGGTCACTGCGCCCTCGCCCGGACCGCCGTCGCCGCCTGATGGCATGATGAGAGCCGCGAACCGGACGGCGGCATGAAGACCGTCGGCCTGATTGGCCTGCTGGTTCCTGGGATCGTCCTCATCGGTGCCGTCCTCTGGCTTTGGACGCCGGACAAGCCACGCCCGGAGCTTGAGGCCGCCTATCTTGCGGGGCCAGCCGATCTCGTTCGCGTCTCCGGCACCAGCCTGCACGTCCGCGACACCGGTCCGCGCGACGCCCCCGCCGTCATCCTGCTGCACGGGTTCGGGGCCAGCCTGCACACCTGGGAGCCCTGGGCCGCTGACCTGGACGACCACTTCCGCGTCATCCGCCTCGACCTGCCCGGGGCCGGCCTGTCGCCCCCCGACCCAACCGGCGACTATTCGGACGACCGGGTCATCGGCCTGCTTCTGGCCCTGATGGATCAGCGCGGCATCGATCGCGCGGCCCTGATCGGAAACTCCGTGGGCGGCCGCATCGCCTGGACCCTCGCCGCCCGCCATCCGGACCGCGTGACCTGCCTGGTGCTGATCTCGCCGGACGGCTTCGCCAGCCCCGGCTTCGAATACGGCAAGGCCCCGGAGGTCCCCTTCGTGATGGGGCTGATGCGTTACACCCTGCCGCGCGCCATGCTCAGGGCCAACATCGCCGTGGGCTATGCCGACCCGGCGGCCTTGTCGGACGAGACCCTCACCCGCTATCGCGACCTGATGCTGGCACCCGGCGCGCGCCAGGCCATGCTGGACCGGATGAAACAGACGGTGCTGACCGATCCTGTCCCTCTGCTGAACCAGGTCACTGCGCCCGTCCTCCTGGTCTGGGGCGAAAAGGATGCCATGATCCCCTTCGCCAATGCCCGGGATTATCAGGCCGCGCTGACCGACGTCCGCCTCGTGTCCTTCCCCGACCTTGGCCACCTGCCGCACGAGGAAGACCCCGCGCGATCCCTGCCGCCCGTCCGCGCCTTCCTGCTGGACAGCAAGCCACGCGGCCCCAGGATCACCAATCCGTGAGGACTGCCCGGTAGCCGACGCCCCGCGCGGAGCCTAGGTTCGGTAACCAAGGCCCGTGCCCACCGTATCCAGCCCCTGAGACCGCGCCGCCGCCCATCGCCTTTGGAGCTCCCATGTCCAGCATCCCCGCCGACCCCCGGTCGACCGCCCCCGCCATCCGCCGAATCTCCGGCAAGGATCTGGACTGGGCCCTGTCGGAGGGTTGGAAGGACTTCAACGCCAAGCGCGGCGACATCCTGGTGCTTGCGGTCCTCTATCCGGTGCTGGGCCTGCTCGCAGCGGCGATCGCCCTCAACGATCGACTGCTGCCTGTGTTCTTTCCCCTGGTCGCCGGTCTGACCGTCATGGGCCCGGCGGTCGCCGCCGGCTTCTACGAGATCGCCCGGCGCCGCGGCCTCGGCATTTCCTCCAGCTACCGCCACTTCTTTGACCCGCTGAACGGCCGCAGTCGCAGGCCCCTCGTCATGCTGACGTTGATGTCTCTCGCCTTCTTCACCGCCTGGATCGCTGCGGCCTGGGTGATCTACTCCCTGACGCTCGCGCGGATTGAGCCCATGACCCTAGCCGGCGGCTTTCAACAGCTGTTCTCCACACCAGAAGGGTTGTCGATGGTCGTCATCGGCAATGCCATGGGGGCCGTCTTCGCCGTGCTGACCGTCTTCCTGACCCTGGTGTCCTTCCCCATGGTCGTCGACCGGCCCGTGGACGCCGGCACCGCCGTAGGCACCTCGGTCCGGGCCGTCTCGGCCAATCTGCTTACCGTCGCCTCCTGGGGGGTGCGCGTGGCCGTCCTGCTGATCCTCGGCACCTTGCCCCTGTTCATCGGGCTGGCGGTCGTCCTGCCGGTCCTCGGGTATGCGACCTGGCACTTGTACACCCGCATGGTGGAGCGCTGATCGGTTCGGAAGCGCGCTACTGCCTTCGGACGCGGATGGCCCGGCGGCCACCAATCTCCAGCAGGTAGCTGCCAAGAGCGGCTCTCCGGATCCGAACGGCCTGGCCCGGACGTGGCGTGAACGAGAGCGAATCACTGTCCACCTGACGCCAAACGGCCCCATCCTCGAGCCGGAAAATCCAGCGCCCCTCTCGCGACAGCGTGGCGCGCTCGAGGGCACCCTCGATCTCATCAAGTCGCTCGGTCTCATCGGCCCCGAAAAGCCCGGTAATCGCCGGCAACTGTAAGCCGAACAGGCTGCGCCGCGTAGCCTCGGCCTCAACGCGATCGATCACGATAATCTCGCCGCCGTCACGCGAGCTGGCGAGGGCTGCCGTCTCCCGGTCCAGACAGGCCAGTCGAGCCCGGTCTTCGGTGATCGCCCGGCATGCCAATAGGGCGCCGAGTGCACCAGGATCGGCTCGAACCGGTTCCTGCGCCGGGATTGACGCCGCCAAAGCGGCTGCAGCCAGATGGGCGATCACGTCGCAGCCTCCTTGCGGGATTGAACTCCGCGCAAGCTTAGAGCCCGCAAAGTCGATCGGGCAATCCGCCCAATCGTGTCTCAACAGTGGCGCCCATGTGACAGTTACATCTCGAAGGCCTTACGGGACTGTAATTTCTATGGTGAGACCCGGACGATGCCAGCTAGGCTCTTCGCCAATCCGGTGCTCTTGCCCGGTACGGGCCAGGCCCGTGAGATCATCCCCCAAGGGACCATTCAGGAGGCGGTTTTGAGAGTAGTTCGCAATAGGCAGCGGTTGCTGGCCACCACCATGATCGCCGGCTTCGCTGCGATCGCCGCAGCCGTTCCGGCCGCGGCCCAGGACGCGGATGAGGCGGCACAGATGGACGAGATCGTCGTCACCGGCTCGCGCATCCGCCAACCCGGGTTTGAGGCTTCCAGCCCGGTCACATCGGTTGGAGCCGAAGAGATCGCGCTCGACCAGCCGTTCTCGGTCGAGGAACTGATCAAGGATCTGCCGGTCGCGCTTCCGGCCATCGGCCCGGGCGTGAACAACGGTTCGGGCGGCGGTGCCACCATCGACCTGCGCGGTCTGGGCACCAACCGGACCCTGGTTCTGATCAACGGCCGCCGCGTGGTTCCCTTCAACCTGGCGGGCGTGGTCGACACCAACTCCATCCCCATCGCCCTGATCGAGCGTGTTGACCTCGTCACCGGCGGCGCTTCGGCGGTTTATGGTGCGGATGCTATCGCCGGCGTCGTGAACTTCATCCTGAAGGACGACTTCGAAGGCGTCGAGTTCCAGAGCAGCTGGGGCATCTCGGAGTACGGTGACGCAGAGCGTCGCCGCAACGACCTGACCGTCGGCGGCAACTTTGCCGATGGCCGCGGCAACGCCGTTGCCAGCATCGGCTGGACCGAGAACGGCCGCCTGAACCAGGACCAGCGCCCCTACGGCGTACGTGCCATCGGTGCGATCAACGGCCTGCCGCAGGGGTCAGGGACGACCGTCCCCGCCTTCTTCAGCACGACCACCCTCGCGGGCGGTACGGCGCTCCCCTCGGGGACCGGTGTCGGTGCCGGTGCAGCCGAGATCAACCCGGTCACCGGTGCCTTGGTGCCCGCCAACGCCAACGGCTTCAACTTCAACCCCGACAACCTTTACCAGACCCCGCTGGACCGCTACCAGCTGAACGCGAGCGCGACCTATGAGGTCAACTCGATGTTCGAGGCCTACATGGATCTCATGTACGTCCGCAGCGACGTGGCCACGGACGCCGCGTCCTCGGGCACCTTCGGCAACACCTTCAGCGTGCCAATCGGCAATCCGCTGATCCCGACGACGATGCGCAATCAGCTTTGCGCGGCTCGCAACATCCCGGCCGCCCAGTGCGTTTCGGGCGCTGCCGGAACAACGCTTGTGCCGCTGCTCATCAACCGCCGCTTCACTGAGCTGGGTCCGCGTTTCACGACAAACGAGAACAAGACCTTCCAGTTCACCGCCGGCTTCCGCGGGGACCTGAGCGAGACCTGGAACTATGACGTCTATCTGTCGCGCGGCGAGACCGATCAGGTTGTCATCCGTGACAACTGGGGTTCATTGTCCAAGCTGCGCAACTCGCTGAACACTGTGTCGGCGACCTCCTGTCTTCCGTCGACCGGCACCGCTGTCGGCGCGGCCATCGCCGGTTGCGTGCCACTGAACGTGTTCGGTGCCGAAGGTTCGATCACCCAGGCGATGCTGAACTACATCAACCTGGACGCCATCAACCTGACCTCGGTTGACCAGGAAGTGTATTCGGGTTCGGTTTCGGGCTCGCTGCCCGAGCGTTTCAGCAGCCCGTTCGCTGCCGATCCGATCTCGCTGGCCTTTGGTCTCGAGTACCGCGCCGGCCGGGCTTCGACCCGCGCCGACGGCTCGTCCCAGATCCAGGGTGAAGTCCTGGGCACCGGCGCACCGTTCCCGGATCGCCAGGGCACGTTCGAACTGTCCGAAGGTTATGTCGAGGCCCTGATCCCGCTGCTCAGTGACCTGCCGCTCGTGCAATCCCTGAACATCGAGGCGGGCTATCGCTATTCGGAGTTCGAAACCGCCGGCCGCGTGACCGACTACACCAGCTACAAGATCGGCGGAGACTGGATTCCCGTCGATGGTCTGCGCTTCCGCGGAATGTTCCAGCGGGCCGTTCGCGCCCCGAACATCGGTGAGCTGTTCGCGCCCCAGGTGACCGGTCTCGGCAACCTCGCCGCCGACCCTTGCCAGGGGAACCTGATCAACACCGCCCAGGCCAACACCGCGGGCACCTTGTCGAACCTGTGCCGTCTGACGGGCGTTCCTGTCGGCAACATCGGGGCCGTTCCGGTTCCCAGCGCAGGCCAGATCAACGTCCTGACCGGTGGCAACCCGAACCTTCAGCCTGAAGAAGCAGACACCGTTACCCTGGGTGCCGTCTGGCAGCCGTGGTTCGTCAACGACCTGACGCTGTCATTCGATTACTACGAGATCGAGATCAACGGATCGGTGTCCAGCCAGAGCTCCACCGACGTCCTGAACGGCTGTTATACGACGGCGCTCAATCCGGGCCTGACGTTCAACGCCCAGTGCGCCCTGATCGGCCGGAATCCGAATAACGGCACGCTGAACGGGGTTGAGTCGACCGGCATCGCCCTGGTTTCCTCCAACCTCGGGGTCATCAAGACCAGCGGCTATGACTTCAATGCCAGCTACAGGATGGACCTGGCCGACTACGGACTCAGCCAGGACTGGGGCACACTCAACCTGTCGTTCAGTGCAAACTACGTTGACACGAACGAGTTCCAGGCCACGCCGACCTCGATCAACCGGGACTGCAACGGCTTCTACTCGGTGGCCTGCATCCAGCCGAACTTCAAGATCAAGACCACGTCGCGTGCGACCTGGAACCTGGGCGACTTCGGCCTGTCCATGCAGTGGCGTTACCTGGACGACGTGATCGAGGAGCCGGGCGGCACCGTCTTCCCGGCCGCGGCCGCCTCGATCGACGCCTACAACTACTTCGACCTGACGGGGCGTTGGGACATCAACGATGCCGTCCGCCTGACCGTGACGGTCGCCAACCTGACGGATGAGCAGCCGCCGGTTCTGGGCAGCGGCGTCGGCAACACCGCGTTCAACAACGGGAACACCTTTCCGCAGACCTACGACACCCTTGGTCGCTATTACACGGGTGGCATCACCCTGCGCTTCTAGAGCCGGGCGATGTGAGATTGGGGGGCGGGCTTTCAGCTCGCCCCCTTTTTTTGTGCCTGTGGCAGACGGTGGTTTTCTGAAGAACCACGCTCGTGTTCAGTGTGGCCGATGTTCTCCGATCGCGTGACCCCGGACTGGCCAATCCGAATCGCTACCGCCCGGGCCGACCTGGGTCGTGGACGACCGGATCTGGCTCTGGCCAGGCTACAGACGGTCGCCACGGACCCGGCGGCTCCGTCCGAGGCTGTCCGGCTGTGCGCCACCGCCCTGCGGCAACTCGGCCGCAACGCCGCCGCCTGCCCCCTGCTCGAGCGGGTCGTGTGCGCAAGTCCGACCAGTGCAGTGGCCGAGCACAATCTGGCGGCGGCTCTCGGCGATCTCGGTGATGCCCTTGGATCCGCAAAGGCCGCACAACGGGCCATCGACAAGGGCGGTAAGGCCCCCGAGACCTGGCTGGTCCTGGGTCGGGCGCTCCAGGGTCTGGGTCGCCTGACCGACGCAGAGAGCGCCTATCGAGAGTCGCTTCGCCTTCGCCCCGGCCAGATCGAGGCGCGCCGGGATCTGGCCCAGTTGATCTGGATGCGGACAGCCGATGCCACAGTGGCCATGCGCCCGTTCGAGACCACGAACATACCGGCCGAACTGCACGAGCCCCTGATCGCCCTCGGGGCGGCAGCAAAGCTTGATATGCAGGATGACCGGGCGTCCTACGACTGGCTTCTCCCCTTTCTCGGGCCCGGCAGCGGCCTCCGACTGCATCTGGCTGCAGCCAGGGCTGCTGGAGGCTTTGATCCGTCTCTTGCCCTTACCCACGCAAGGGCCGCATTCGCAGCGGCCCCCGAGGCCGCGGAAGCGAGGATTGCGGTTGTTACCGCCCTGATGGGATGTGGGCTCGTCTCCGATGCCTTGCCCATGCTGGACGCCCACCTGCAGGACGCCCCGCTGGATCAATACGCCATCGCCCTGCGCTACACGGCCTTGCGCCTCCTGCACGATCCGCGGGCCCTGACTCCGGCCGACTATGAGACACTGGTCCGGGGCTACAGTCTGCTCACCCCCGACCCTTCGACGGATCTGGCCCCGTGGATGGTCGAGGCAGGCAAGGCACTGGATCGGCTGCATGCCTTTCAGGCCCATCCCTTCGACCAGTCGGTCCGAATGGGAACCCAGGCACCGATTGACCCCCGATGGGCACGGGACCCCGTGCTTGACGCTGTGTTTGCGGCCCTGGACACCCCGGTCAGCGCCTATGTGAATGCAATGAACGGCCAAACTGACCCCATGAGCCGGCGTCGCACCACTGCGGGCTGGGAAATGAGCGGCGCATGGTCGATCCGGCTCCGCCAGGGGGGGCGGCACACGGACCATATCCATCCCAGGGGTTGGGTCTCCTCGGCCCTGCACATTGTCTTGCCCACGCTGACACCGGACGCCCCCCGGGCAGGATGGTTGCGGTTCGGCGCAGTCAGGCTGGGCGTCGGCCTCGACCTTCCCGCCGAGCATTGGGTCGAACCGCGTCCCGGCCGCGTCGTGCTGTTTCCCTCATGGTTGTGGCATGGGACCGAACCGTTCACCGGGTCAGGCGACCGCCTGACGATCGCCTTCGACGTGCAGCCCCGATAACACCTAGATCGGCATCCGCATGATTTCCTGGTAGGCCTGGATCACCTGGTCACGCACCGCGATCACGGTCTCCAGTGAGGCCTCGGCGGCTGATACGGCCGTGACGACATCGATCATCGATCCCTGGCCCTGGACCGTCTGGGTCATCTGGGTTTCGGCCGCGCGCGTCGCCTGGGTCATGTCGCCCATGACGTTCTGCACCAGCTGCGAGAAGTCCGGACCTCCGGCTTCGGCCACGGCCGCGCCGGCCGTCGCCCCGCCGGTCCCCTGTGTCGCCGCATAGGCGCGGGCCGCCATCAACGGATTCATCGCTCAGTCTCCGTCAGCGCTTCAGGATATCGAGGGTGCGGCTTTCCATCGACCGCGCTGTCTCGATGACGTTCAGATTGGCCTCATAGGCGCGCTGGGCCTCGCGCATGTCCATCGCCTCGATCAGGGTGTCGACGTTGGGCCGCAGCACATAGCCGTCCGCGTCCGCCGCAGGATGGCTGGGATCATAGTCCCGCCGGAACTCGCGCTGGTCGGGCCGGACCTCGGCCAGGGACACGCCCATGGCACCGTTCAGCCGCCGCGCCTCGAACACCGGCACCTGACGGCGATAGGGCTCTCCGCCCGCCGTTCGCGCCGTCGAATCGGCGTTCGCGATATTTTCGGCGATGATCCGCATGCGCGACTGCTGGGCCATGAGGGCCGAGGCCGCCACCTGCATGGCGCTGTTCCTCGGCGCGCCGTTTCGTCCGTTGATCGGGTCAGGCATCGGTCAGCTCCCTATCGTCCCGGCGGCTTGGCCGCGAGGCGCAGCATGGTCATCGACTTCTGGTACAGGCCTATGGCGGCATCATAGGCCATGCGGCTCTCGGCCATCTTCAGCATCTGCTCCTCGACAACGACGGCGTTGCCATCCTGCGTGGTTTCCGAATCCGGCGACGCCTCGGACGTGAACCGCGCCACCGGCGCGCCGTTCGGGCCGCCGACCGGCATGTGACCTGCCTGCGTCTGCGCCATCCTGAGACCACCGCCGTCTCGCATGGCGGCGGCGAAGTCGGTCGGCGTCTTCAGATCCCGCCCGACGTAGCCGGGCGTATCGGAGTTGGCCACGTTCTGGGCGATCATGCGCTGACGCTCGTCCAGCCAGGACAGTCGGCCCTTGATCTGGCCCAGCAGCGGCAGGTCGGCGATGCCCATCGGGATCGTCCCAGTTTGCGAATAGGCAGAAAATGCCCTGCGCGTGGTTAACGAGGCCTTATCTAAACGCGGCGTTAACCCTGATCCTTAAGGCTCCGGTCAGTTTCCGGGGCCCTTTCGCGCATGAACTTCCTCGATCTCGCCCGGGCGATCTTCGGGCTCGCCTTCACCCTCGGTCTGATCGGCCTCGCCGCCTGGGCCGCCCGCCGCTACGCCCCCCAGCTGATGGCCCGCCTCAACGCCGAGCGCGGCGAGCGGCGCATGAAGGTCGTCGAGACCCTGGTCCTCGACCCCGCCCGCCGGCTGGTCCTGATCCAGATTGACGACGAGGAACGGGTGATCCTGCTGGGCGAGGGCAAGGAACTGATCGAACCGAAGGGGTCGGCCAAGTGAGGGGCGGACGCGAGACGCGCGTCTCCTCCCTGTCGGCCTCCTGGCCGGTGGGGAGGTGGATGCGAGCCCTTGCGAGCAGACGGAGGGGTTCTTGCCGTGGCGTAGAACCCCTCCGTCACTCCGCTTCGCTGCGTGCCACCTCCCCACGCCTGCGGCGCAGGGAGGAGACGTGGTTCGCCATCCCCACCCGCGTCGAGCTCCTTCGCGCGCTGAAACTCTCCGGTCTGGTTACCCTGCTCTGCCTTGCCTGGCCGCTCGCCGCCCTTGCCCAGGACGTCGCCCAGGCCGCCGCAACCCCCGGGGCCGCCATCAATGTCGACCTCGGCACCGGAGCCGGCCTGACCGAACGGGTTGTCCAGCTGGTCGGGCTGATGACAGTCCTTTCGCTTGCCCCGTCCATCGTCATCATGACAACCAGCTTCGTGCGGATCATCGTGGTGCTCAGCCTGCTGCGGACTGCACTGGGCATGCAGCAGTCACCGCCGAACGCGGTTCTGGTGTCGCTGGCCCTGTTCCTGTCGGCCATCGTCATGGCTCCGACCTGGCAGGACGCCTATGATTCGGGCATCCGTCCGCTCATGGATCAGCAGATGGAATTGCCCCAGGCGTTCGATCTGGCGTCGGAACCTGTGAAAGATTTCATGCTGGCCCAGGTGGACCAGGACGACCTCGCCCTGTTCACCCGTCTCAGCCGTCTGGAGACCCCCACCACCGCCGACGAACTGCCGCTTCGGGTCATCGTTCCCAGCTTCATGATCAGCGAACTGAAGCGGGCCTTTGAGATCGGATTTCTCCTTTTTGTTCCGTTCCTTGTGATCGATCTGGTGGTCGCCAGCGTGCTCATGTCCATGGGCATGATGATGCTGCCTCCGGTGGTGATATCCCTGCCGTTCAAGCTGATCTTCTTCGTGCTCGTGGACGGCTGGAGACTGGTCGCGGGCAGCCTGGTCGAGAGCTTCCGACAGGCCTCCGGATCGGGCTAGAACCCCGCCCTCAAAGGGTTTCAGCGGCATTGTCGCTTGCATTGTCAGGCGAAAGGCGCGTTGATCCCGTCGTCATCGTTCCCGGGAATCGGGGCGAGCTTTTCGGGAAACGACCCATAATGACCACTCAAGCTGAACTCATCGCCGCCGTCGCCAAGGATGCCGGTGTCTCGCAGGCCGACGCCGGCCGCGTGCTGGAAGCCATCGTCAAGAACATCCATTCGTCGCTGATCGGCGGCGGCGACGTTCGCATCTCGAACCTGGGCGTGTTCGACACCGCCGCGCGCGCTGCCCGCGAAGGCCGCAACCCGGCTACCGGTGCGACCATCAAGATCGCCGCTTCGAAAGCCGTGCGTTTCCGCGTCTCCAAGCCGCTGAAAGACGCAGTCAACAATTAGGACCTTTTTGCGCCTCAGCCGGCCGCGGGTCTCGCGGCGGCCGGGGCCTGGGCTTCAGGACGGGCGGGGCTCGCGGCAGCGCGGGTCCCGCCCGAACCTTGTGGGGCCTGCCGTTCTCTCAGGTTCGCCTTCATCTGGGTAATCCACCCTGTGAACGTATCCGACGACGCGGTCAGCCCGGCGAAGTCGCGGGCATTGGCCGCCCCTTCCATGCCATCCAGCCCGTCCAGCGCGATCCGCATCGCCGGCCCGGACCGGGCATTCGCGAGGAACGGGCGATAGTTGGCCGACAGACGCCCCAGCGCGCCGGCGTCTCGCCCGAGGGAATAGCCAACGCCGGCGCGGATGACACGGCTCTCTTCCTCCGGCGTCAGGGCCGTCGCCGTATCGGTATGTCTCTGGCCCAGACGTCCTTCATACAGCACTGCCGCCTCGGCCCATTTTTCCTGCTTCCAGAAGATGTCGGCACGCACGGCCTGGGCTTCTGCGGAACGGTCGTCACCCAGCACCTCCAAGGCATGGTCGAACCGACCCAGCTCCATCAAGGCCCGCGCCTCCAGCGCCCGTCGCTCGGCGTTCAGCCCACTGGGCAACAGGGTGGTGCGCGAATTCCAGATCGCCTGAAGTGCCGGCTCCGGCTGGCGGTCCATCAGCAGCACCGTGGCGAGGGTCGTCGCCACCTGCGCCTTGGCCACCCCCTCCAGCCGGTTGTCGACCTGGTACTTCAAGAGCTCGGCCGCCTGGTCCAGCAGGTCGACGTCCACCAGCCGCCGCGCCAGCCTGCGCACCATCTCGTCGCCATCCGCGCCCACGGGCGTCAGCTCGCGAAAATCATAGAACAGCGCCAGCGCCTGCACAGGCTGCAACCCGTCGGCCGTCCCGTCGAGGAACAGGGCCTTGAAGGCGTTGGTCAGGTCGGCCTGGAGCTCGGTCGCGCCAGGCAGATTGCCCATCCGGTTGCCGGCCCGCTTCAGCGTGTCCATCGCCTCGCGATACCGCCCCTGCGACAGATAGAGATCGCCCAGCGTCCGGATCACCGACAGTTCGGTCGCATCGCCCCGCCAGCGCCACTTCAGCTGCTCCAGCTGAGCGGCGGCGACGTCGGCGGTCATGGTCCCCTTGACCAGCTCGATCCGGATGACGCCCAGTTTGGCCGGCGTTGCGATGCCGTCCAGTGGAGCCCGCGCGATGGCCTTGTAGACCGCCAGCGCCCGCTCGCTCTGGCCCTCCGTCTCGAACAACCGTGCCTGAACCAGCCGCGCCGTCAACTGGTCGGCGGCCGGGGCGTCCTGCGAGAAGCTGTAGGCCAGCAGCGCCCGCGCCGCCGTCAGGTCGCCGGTCTCCAGCGCCGCCATCGCATGGGCCGCCCCGAAGCGTGCCTTCCACTCCGCCGGAAACTGGTCGATGGCCGCCGCTCCGCCCGCAAAGGCCTGCCGCGCACCCGCCCAGTCCCCCTGCTCGGCCGCCAGCCACCCTTGCCAGACCTTGGTCGCGGGATCGCCGGCCAGCGACCCGGCCGCGAAGTCCAGCGTCGCCTCCTCGACCCGACCGATCAGGGCCCGGGCGGCCCCGCGCAACCCTCTCAGTTCGGGCTCGCCCTGCAGTGACGGCGTGGCGGCGAACATGGCATTGACCACGCCGATGGCCTCATAGCCGAGGCCCGATCCGACGAGGAAGCGGATATAGGCGAGGCGCGCCCCGATCGGGGCGCGCGGATTGTCCGACGCCGCGATGGACTCCTCCGCCGCCGCGTCCTGCAGCCGGCGATGCCGGGCTGCGAAGCCCTCGTCGCCCACGTCGGCCCAGTCGGCCAGGATCAGGGCGGGGAAGTCGGCCTTGCGTGGCGTCTCGGCCTCGACGGGGGCCGCGGCCTCCAGCGCCATGGACGGCGGCGACAGGGTCAGGCCGCCGGGGCGCCCCAGGGTCACCAGATCGCCCTCGGCCCGGATCGACAGGTCGTCCGTCGGCGTCTCGACCGCCAGCCCATGGGCGGTCGGCAGCAGGGTCAGGTCCACCGTCCTGCGCCAGTCCCCGAACCCCTTGCCCGGAGCGAGGGCCGTCACTGCCGCGAACCGGTCGCCGACCATCGGATCGGTCAGCCAGACTGCCTTGGTCGCCCCGGCCATCTGCGCGACCAGGGTCGCGGCGGCTGTATCGTCGCGATCCACCGTGACCCCGGACACCGCTCCCGGCGGCCCGCCCAGCGTCACGCTCCACTGATTGCCCTGTCCGTTTGCCGTGACCGCCAGCTCGTCCGGCGCGGCGACACGCAGGGCGGTATAGTCCGGCCCCACGGCCCAGCGTGCGTCCGAGGCAGGTCCCAGATCACGGGCCCGGCTCAGGTCCATCCGCGCGGCCGCGTCGAACACGATCCAGACCGCCTCGCCCCGGCGGAACACCGCAGCCCCCACCGGTGCGCCCCAGGTGAAGGTTAGGGTGACCCGGTCCCCGGCGGTCGTCGCCACGACCGGTACCGCCCCGCCTGCCGGCACGGCGCTGGCGGTCGTCTGCGGCGCGGTCACCCCGGCGGGATACAGGTTCAGCCAGACCGCCCCGTCGGCGGTGCCCGAGCGGGCGTCGGCGCCCTCGGCCAGGGTCACGACCAGTTCGGTGGCGTCCAGCGTCGCCCGTGTCTCGACCTTCTCCACACCCGGGGGCGGGTCGACCTTCAGGCGGCTGACGTCGGGCGCGGCGGTCGAGCCGATCCGGACGATGACGGTCTGGCCCTCGCGGCGGACGCGCGACCGCGATCCGACCACACCGGCGAACTCGATCCGGGTAAAGCCGTCGTTGGCACCGACGCGGATCGTGATGGGGTCCAGCGCCGCCCTCGCGGCCTCCTGCGCCAGCACCGGCAGGGCGGCTGTCACCACCGGGCCGAACGCGATCGTCCCCGCGACGCCAAGCGCCGTCGAGGTCCGTCCTATCGCGGTCCTTGAGCGCGCGCCGGCCATAGAGGCATACATTCGCCGTATCGCCCTTTCGACGCAGTTAACGGGGTGTGACCGAACGCCCGTTTGACGGCGGGAGGCGCGGCAGGCGAGGCTGACGATCTGACCCCCCGGAGTTTTCGATGCCAGGTCTGCCTCTTGCCCTGCTCGTCATGATGCAGTCGGCGGCCGCCGATCCCTCCACCCTCGCCGGGTCGTGGTCGGTCGACCTCAGCGTCGATCCCGCCGAACCCTACACCCAGCCCATGGCGCTGGTCCTCGCCGCGGACGGCACAGCATCAGGCAGCTTCTACCAGTCCGACATCCTTGCCGGCCGCTGGCGCAACCAGAACGACAGGCTCTGCGTCATCTTCCGCACGACCGATGGTGGCGGCCCCTACCATACCTCGGCCTGCCTCGAGGGCGATCGGGTCGTCGGCCAGACCTGGGCCGAGCACCGGGACTTCATCTTCCTTTGGACCGCGACCCGGGCTGTGGAGTAGACTGGAGATCCGGCGTCCGATGCCCCGTCGGTGCCCGGAGCCCCATGACCTTGCCTGAACCCGCTGAATTCCCGCGCCTGTCGACCCTGTCGACGGGCCTGCGCTGTCGCTGTCCGCGCTGTGGCAGGGGCCCCCTGCTCAGGGGCCTTCTCACCATACGTGATAGCTGCCCCGTATGCGATCTCGACTACGGCTTCGCCGAGCCTGCCGACGGCCCGGCCTTCTTCGCCATGAGCGCCATCGGCATCCTCGGCATGATGGCCTTCATGGCCTTCGAGTTCACGGTACGGCCGCCGATCTGGGTCCATTTCACCGTGACCTTTCCCCTGATCGCCCTGGCCTGCATCCTGGTGCTTCGTCCGTTCAAGGGCTGGCTGGTTTCCGAGCAATGGATCCACAAGGCCGCCCCGCCGGAATGGGAAAGCACGGGCGGGCACGGGGACGGGTCGAAGTGGCGATGACGGGCATCCTGCAGCGAACGAGCCGGAACCCGTGGCGGCAGACGTCCGTTGGCACAGCGTCCGGATCGCGGACCTCGCATGAAACCGGGCGGGCCCGTCCTCGCTGGAACAGGAGCCTGCCATGCTGCTGACCCGCCTCATCGCCGGCTTCGCCGGTCAGGATGCGCCGGTCGTCCATCCCGCCACACCACCGCAGGTCGCCGGACATCGCTCCGGCAATGTTCAGGGCACACTGAACGTCGCCTTCGGCGAACGCGCGACCCTGCGACGCAATACGGACGGCACCTATGATCTGGTAGAGGTCGAACGGATCGAGATTGGCGACGTCACTGTCGGCGTGCGGCAAGGCGGCTTGACCTGCCCCCTCAAGCAGTAAAAGTTCAACCGGCAGTCATCGAGCAAAGTTCGCTCGGGGCGGGGAATGACGCGATGACGGACGAAACCCCTGCGCGGCGACCCCGCCGGCGCGCCGCCGCGCGCATCGACGACATGCCCGACACGCCCGACGCGATCGAGATCGCCATGAAGGCGATCGCCACCGGGGCCGACCAGCACGCCTCGGCCCGGACCGTGCTTGAAAAACATGCGGTGCTTCTGGACGTGCAGAGCCGGCGCGAACAGGAGGAGTGGGCCCTGCTGCGCCTCCAGCGCCTGACACGCTGGCTGTTCATCGGCACCGCTGTTGCGTTGCTCCTCGGGGTGGCGGCGACCCTGTGGGCGGCGAGCCTGAGCCGGTCCCTGATCGTGGAGCCGTTCAGCGTGCCGCCGGCCCTGGCGGAGCGCGGTGTGACCGGCGAGGTGGTCGCCGCGCGGGTTCTGGACCGCCTCGCAGAAATGCAGCGCCAGACCGTCTCGATTCGGGCCGAGAGCAGCTATTCCAACAACTGGCAGGACAATGTCGAGGTCAACGTGCTCGATTCCGGCTTCTCCGTCGGCGAACTCTGGCGCGCCCTGCGGCAGTGGCTGGGGCAGGAGACGCGGATCAGTGGAGAGATCATCACAGGGGCGGACGGAACCCTGATCATGACTACCCGGGCGGGCGTCCTGTCATCCCCGCCGGTCACCGCAGAGGACGGGGACCTGGACGCCCTGGTGCAGAAGGGGGCCGAGGGTGTGTATGCGGTGACCCAGCCATACCGATACACGGTCCTCCTCGGGGCCCTTGGTCGCAACGACGAGCGCGAGAGAGCGCTGACCGCCCTGACCCGCAATGAAGACCCGCAGGAACGACGTTGGGGCTACAGCGGTCTCAGCGTCTCCTACCGCACCACGGGCGACGTGGCTGCGGCCATCGCGAACGCGCAAAAGGCCTTGGAAATCGACCCTCAAATGGTGCCCGCCCTCGGCAACCTCGCCAGCGCATACCAGGTCTTGGGCAGGGACGAGAAAGCGTTGGGATTGCGTCAGGCCTATGCGTCAGCATCGCGTCGAAACGCTTCCGACTATGACCCGGAAGAGATGGAGGCAAACGCCGCCAATAGGGAACTTTGGAACGCAAACCGACTGGGAGACGCCAGGGGTCTCGCGGCGGCGCGTCAAGACTTGAGATCGATCCGCCCCAATATCCCGGCCTCGACCGAAGCCGCCGGCGAGATCAGAATCGCTCGCCTGGCACACGACTGGCGTTCTGCACGTTCGGCGGTGTCTGCTTTCACGGTCGCCGCAGGGGACCGGCTTTTATTCGAGGTTTTCGAGGCCGAGTTGCTGGTCGCCGCAGCCCTGGATCTTGATGACGCTACTGCGGCTATCTCGGCCGCCGAGGCCTTTACGGCGGCAGTTGATGCTTGGGCCCTCTTCCAAGCCGAGAACCGTCCAGACCAGAGAGCAGCTCAGGAACTGTTCAAGCGCACAGGCGCCTATCCGGTGATTGCCCACGCCCTGGCCCTGGGCGGACAGGCCGACGAGGCCCGAGCCCTCATCGATCAGACGCCTCTGGATTGCTACAACTGCGTCGTAGCCCGGGGGCACGTCGCGGCTCTGGCCGGGAACCGTCGCGCCGCCGAGCACTGGTGGCGAGAGGCCATCCGGATCGGGCCCTCCATTCCGATGGGGTATGAGGCGCTGGGCCGCAGCCGGCTGGCGGCCGGCGACGCGGCGGGAGCCCTGACGTTGTTCCGGACCGCGCAGGAGAAGGGCCCGCGCTGGGCCGATCCGGTCAAGGGGGAGGCCGACGCTCTCGTCCGTCTTGGACGCACCCGCGAGGCCCTCCGCCGCTATGCCGCCGCCGCCGAACGCGCGCCCCGCTGGGGCGCGCTGCACCTCGCCTGGGCCCGGGCGCTGGAAGCGGAGGGTCGATCCGCCGAGGCGCGTGAAACCTATGCCGCCGCCGCGGGGATGGATCTGTCGGCCGCGGACCGGGCCGAGGTCACCCGGCGGGTCGCGACGGCCGGCCTCCGGTCCTGACGATCTGATCCCCATCCCCCGCCTACCTGCAGACCGCAGGCCTGGTGGCTAAGGGCTTTCGACCCCTTGCCGCCCCTCAGGCGTCAGCTTTCAGCACGGGTCGTCGGGCCAGCGGAACCGTCCGGGGGACCGCGCGCCAAACGCAGGGCCGGATGCGGATACGCGTTCGGTTGACTTCACTTCATGTTATATATATCGAACATGCGGTGAGGTTGATCTAACACGAGGAGTTGCAATTTGTCCTACAGGGAAAAGCTCGCCTGGCTGATGCTGGGGGCCATGCTGGTGTCCTTCACCACCTATTTCGCCGTCGCCTACAGCGGCTCGATCGAGGGTCTGCCGAACCTGCGGTTGCTCGCCGTCTACGCCGGAGCGATGATGCTCCAGCTGCTCATCCTCGGCGTCGGTCGCCTCTTCATCGGCATGACCTCGGGCAAGGAGTCGAGGGCGAGGCCGGACGAGCGGGACCGGGCCATCGCCCACCGCGCCGGTCACAGGGCCTATTACGTCATGATGGCCGGGCTGGTGTTCACCGGAATCTATCTGCCCTTTACCGAGGTCGGCTGGCACATCGTCCACGCGGCACTCCTGACCTATGTGATCTCCGAACTCGTCCGATACTGGGTTGTCCTGAGCGCCTACCGGAAGGGCTGGCATGGCTGATGGCCCCATCGAGAACCAGGTGAGGACGCTTCGCTTTCTGAACGGCGAAATGACCCAGGCCGATCTCGGCGATCGCATCGGCGTCACCCGCCAGACCATCGCCGCCATCGAGGCCGGCAAGTACTCCCCCAGTCTGGAGGCCGCCTTCCGCATCGCCCGCGTCTTCGGCAAGCCACTGGAGGAAGTCTTTCAATGGAAGGACTGAACCTTGTTGTCGGCTTCAGACACCCGGGCTAGAGGATTTCTCGCCAGCCGATGGAGAGACGATAATGATAGGCAGCAGGGTGATCTTCGCAGGGCTGCTCGCCATCGGTCTTGCCGCCTGTCAGCAGCCTCCGGCCGGCGCGACACCCTCGTCTGCCGTCGAGACGTCCGCAACAGCTGCCGGCTTTGCGCCTGAGACCGCCGGGATCCACACAGTTACCGGTGTGCTTTACGAAGTCAGGGGCGAGTTTCCGATGTACGCGATCCTCGTTGGTGCGCCTGAAGGCGATGCGAATGCGGGGGCGACGGTCCAGATAGAAGCGCCCCACCCCGAAGCCGGCGGGTCGGTCGACCCCGATGCGCTCGCCCCCCTGGTGACCAGGGCGGTTACGGTGCGTTACTCCAGTACCCCGGCCCATGCGATGGTCGACATTCTTGCCGGCGGAACCTCCCTTCGTCTGCCTGTCGAAGGCGACACGGCCCTGCCCGAAGGCACCCGGACAATAGAGGGTGTACTCAGCGGGGCCGATGGAGAAAGCGGCGACCTGCCCAATCGCCTCACCGTCACCGCCCAGGACGGAACGGCTGTGACGTTTGACGCGTTTATCGAACCGGAAATGGCTCGCGCCAACGGTCAGACCGTCACGCTCAAGTATGTCGAGGTGCCGGTTCTCCAGCTCCTGGCCATCGCCCCGGCTGGATAGCGCCTGAACCGGACCCCGGCGCGGACACCGTGACGTCGGCCGGGTCGTGAAGATCAGGGCTTGTCCTCGCGCGCCTGTCCTCGCCACTGACGGTCGACAATGCCCCCGGGCGCGACATGGCGTGGGCCTTGCCCGACTTCCGCGCGAAAACGCGGAGGCAAACCGCTTACCAGATGGAATTCCATTGGAATTGGCGACCCCGGCAGGACTCCAACCTGCGACCTCGGCTTTAGGAAAGCCTTGCTCTATGCGGCTGAGCTACGGGGCCGTTGGGGCGGTCCTAGCGGGTCACGGCGCGTCGGAAAAGGCGTCCCGCCAAATCACCGCCCTTGCCTGCTTTCCGATTGTGGTTAATCGGCCTTGAGATACAATATCTTGGGGTGAACAGATCGCGAATCGGGCCGTGTCGATGATTCGGTCCTGATTCGTTTCGCCCCTGTTCCGCCGGCCCGTCACGGCGCATTAAGCCTCTCCTGTCCGGAGCCGCCCATGAGCCCCGAAGCCCTCTTCAGCCTCGCCAATGCCGTCGCCCTCGTCGGCTGGCTGGTGCTCGCCGTCGCACCCTTGCGCCGTCCCCTGGCGATCGCCGTCGCCCGAACCATCGGGGTGACCCTCGCCGTCGCCTATTCGGTCCTGCTGATCCGCGCGATCACCAGCGGCGGGTTCGAGGGCGACCTGACGACCCTCGCCGGCCTGACCGAGGGCTTCAGCCGCCCCGAGGCCGTGCTGGTCGGCTGGGTCCACTATCTGGCCTTCGACCTATGGGTCGGGGCCTGGGCGGTGGAGGATGCGGGCAAGCGCGGCCTGCCGCACTGGGCGGTTCTGCCCTGTCTGGTCTTCATCCTGATGGCCGGGCCGTTCGGCCTGCTGCTCTACCTTGTGGCCCGGACAACGCTGACCCGCCGCATCGCCGACTGATCCGCCACGCTTGCCGACCTCCCGGCGAAACGCCACCTTGATCTCATCATGAGCGACCGCTCCGCAGGCCAGGCGCCGTCCCGCATTGTCGCGGTGCTGGGGCCGACCAACACCGGCAAGACCCATCTGGCGGTCGAGCGGATGCTGGGCCACGCCTCGGGTATGATCGGCCTGCCGCTCAGGCTGCTGGCGCGAGAGGTCTATGAACGGATCGTCCGCGCGCGGGGCCAGGCCTCGGTCGCCCTGATCACCGGCGAGGAGAAGATCATCCCGCCCCGCCCCGTCTATTTCGTGTGCACGGTCGAGGCCATGCCGATGGAACGCGAGGTCGAGTTCCTGGCCGTAGACGAAATCCAGCTGGCCGCCGACCCCGAGCGCGGCCACGTCTTCACCAGCCGCCTGCTGCACGCGCGGGGCCGGTTCGAGACCATGTTCCTCGGGGCCGGCACCATGGCCCCCCTGATCCGCCGCCTGATCCCGGATGTCGAGATCGTCAGCCGCGAGCGCCTGTCCAGCCTGACCTATGCGGGGTCCAAAAAGCTGACCCGCCTGCCCCGTCGCTCGGCCATCGTCGCGTTCAGCACCGAGCAGGTCTACGCCATCGCCGAACTGATCCGCAGGCAACGGGGCGGCGCCGCCGTCGTCATGGGCAGCCTGTCGCCCCGCACCAGGAACGCCCAGGTGGCCCTGTTCCAGTCCGGCGAGGTCGATTTCCTTGTGGCCACCGACGCCATCGGTATGGGGCTGAACATGGACGTCGACCATGTCGCCTTCGCCGGCCTGCGCAAGTTCGACGGCCGCCGCACCCGCTGGCTCCACGCCCACGAGATCGCCCAGATCGCCGGCCGCGCCGGTCGCCACATCCGCGACGGCACCTTCGGCGTCACCGGCGAGGCCGAGGAACTGGACGAGGACCTCGTCGGCCAGGTGGTCGACCGCCGCTTCGACCCCGTCCAGGCCATCGAGTGGAGGAATGCCCGCCTCGACTTCGACACCCTGCCCGACCTTCTTCGCTCCCTGACCCGGACCCCCGAGGTCCCGGGTCTGAAGCTGACCGGCCAGTCGCTGGACGAGACCCTGCTGCGCCGCGCCCTGCTCGACGACGACGTCAAGCGGATCGGACGATCGCGCGGCACCATCATGCGCCTGTGGGAGGCCTGCCAGCTTCCGGACTTCCAGAAGACCACCCTGGACGAGCACGTCCGCCTGTCGCGCGACATCTTCCGCGCCCTGACCAGCAGCCGGGGCCGCCTGACTGACGACTGGTTCGCCCCCCGCTTCGCCGAGGTCGATCGCGACGACGGCCAGATCGACCAGCTGTCCGCCCGGCTCGCAGGCGTCCGCACCCTGTCCTATATCGCCAACCGCCCCGACTGGGTCGCCGATGCCAAGGCCTGGCGCGACCGGACACGGGCCCTGGAGGACAGACTGTCGGACGTCCTGCATGAGCGTCTGACCGCGCGATTCGTGGACAGGAAGACCACCGCCCTGATGCGCTCCCTGCACGACCGCGAGGCGACACTTGCCGAGGTCGCCTCCGACGGAATCGTCACCGTCGACGGCGAGGCCGTGGGCCATCTGGAGGGCGTCCGTTTCGCCCCCTCGGCCGGGGGCTCGGCGCTGGCCGACCGCACGCTGAAGACCGCGGCCCTGCGCGCCGTCGGCCCCGAGATCGCGCGTCGCCTCGGCCGGCTCGCTGCCGACGCCGACGCCGCCTTCACAGTCACGCCCGACGGAGACGTCCTGTGGCAAGGCGCGCTCGCGGCCCGAATCGTCGGCGGGGATCCCTTCACCCCTCGCATCCGCCTGATCGGCGAACTCGGCCCCCAGGCCGCGCGGGACCGCGCCCAGCGCCGTATCGAGGCCTTCCTCGCCGCCGAGGCGGGTAGGGCGCTTCGAGACCTTCGACGACTGAAGACCGCGATCGAGTCCGGCACCCTGACCGGCCTGCCGCGCGGCCTGGCCTTTCGCCTCATCGAGGCCGGGGGGGTCATCGACCGCCGCGACGTCGAGCGCGACCTCGCCGCCCTCAGCCAGGCCGAGCGCCGCACGCTCAAGACCTTCGCCGTCCGCGTCGGAGTCCATTCCGTGTGGCTGCCCGGCGTGCTCAAGCCCCGCGCCCGCGCCCTCGCCCAGGCCTTCGTCGCCGGCGAAGCCTTCCGCCCCAGGGCCGAGGGTCTGACGGTGCTCCCCGAACCATCGCCCAGTCCTCGCGCCCTGTCCGCCTATGGCCTGCGCGCCATCGGCCGTGTCGCCGTGCCGGTGGAGACGCTCGAACGTCTGGTGGACCACAGGCGCGCGGCGGGCAAGGCCGACCTGCCCGACACGACTCTGTCCGATCTCGGCTGGACCGCCGCCGAGGCCAAGGCCATTCTCGGGGCGCTCCGGGTGCCCCGCGCCAAAAAGCCCGACCGCCCGGACCGCCCGGTCGCCCCGCCGAAGGACTCGCCCTTCGCGGCCCTCGCCGCCTTGACCGCCCCGCCCGCTCCAGCCAAGCGCAGGCGTCCGCGCACCCGCCGCAAAGCCACGAAGTGACTTTCCTTTTCCGCTCATCCCCGCGAAGGCGCGGACCCAAGTCTTGAGCGAGGCAAGGTCGATGGGATCTGCTGCGGGATGTTCACGCCGTCAATCATCGCCCACAGCACTGGGTCCCCGCTTCCGCGGGCATGAGCGGAGATGAGGAAGCCGTCGCCCAGCCCCATGCGGGCCTTCTACACCCTGCTGGCCAACAATGCGGTCGCGGGCGTGACCAACTTCACGGTCTGGTTCGCCATCACCTTCTGGGTCTTCCTCGAGACCCGCTCGGTCTTCGCCACCGGCATGATCGCGGGCGTTTTTCTGGTTCTGACCGCCGTCTTCGCGGTCTGGTTCGGCAGCCTGGTCGACCATTATCCCAAGACCCGCGTCATGCTGGGGTCCAGCCTGGCGTCGCTGGCCTTCCATACCGCGGGACTGATCGTGCTGCTGCTCACGCCCGAGCCCGCTTTCCGGGACGTCGCGGGCCCGCAGCTCTGGATGCTGATCGGTCTGGTCATGCTTGGCGTCATTGCCGGCAACCTGCGAACCATCGCCCTGCCGACCCTCGTCACCCTGCTCGTGCCCGAGGACCGCCGCGACAGGGCCAACGGCCTGGTCGGCATGGCCACCGGGATCGGCTTTCTGACCACCTCGGTCATCTCCGGCCTGCTGGTCGCCTGGGGCGGCATGGTCGGAGCCCTGTCCGTCGCCATCGGCCTGACGGTCCTGGTGATCGGCCACCTGCTCACCGTCCACCTGCCCGCCCACGCCCGGACAGCCGCCTCCGACACCGAAACCCCTGACGACCCCGCCGCCGCCCCGCCCGACCGCCGGGTCGATCTGGCCGGCACGCTGAAGGTCATCGGCGCGGTGCCCGGACTGTTCGCCCTGATCCTGTTCGCGACGTTCAACAACTTCCTGGGCGGCGTCTTCATGGCGCTCATGGACGCCTATGGGTTGTCGCTCATGCCCGTCCAGGCCTGGGGCTTCCTGTGGGGCGGCGTCTCCCTGGCTTTCATCGCCGCCGGTATCGTTATCGCCAGGGTCGGCCTTGGCACCAGGCCCCTGCGGACCCTGCTGATCGTCAACCTGATCATGTGGAGCGTGGCCTCGGTCTTCACGCTGCGAACCTCCATACCGCTGCTGGCCGTCGGCTGCGCGATGTGGATGTTCCTGGGGCCCTGGGCCGAAGCCGCCGAGCAGACGACGCTGCAGAAGGTCGTGCCCTATGAGCGCCAGGGCCGCGTCTTCGGCTTCGCCCAGTCGGTGGAACAGGCCGCCTCGCCCCTGACCGCCTTCCTGATCGGCCCCCTGACGCAGTTCATGGTCATCCCCTTCATGACCGACGGTGCGGGTGCCAGAACCATCGGCCCATGGTTCGGCACCGGTGCAGACCGGGGCATGGCGCTGGTCTTCACGGTCGCGGGCCTGTGCGGCGTCCTCCTGACGATCTTCGCCTTCAACTCGCGCGCCTATCGCCGCCTGTCCGCCGCCTACGACTCAACTCCGGTACCGTCCCGGGGTCTCCCATGACGACAGAGACCTGCCGCATCGACGTGTGGCTGTGGCGCGCGCGTTTCGCCAGAACGCGGTCGCATGCCTGCACGCTGGTGGAGAGCGGGGCGATTCGCCTGACCCACAGCGGTGCCCAGACCCGGGTCGACAAGGCCAGCCGCTCAGTCCGTGTCGGTGACGTCCTGGTCTTCGCCATCGGCGGGCGGGTCACCGAACTGACCGTCGAGGCGCTGGGCGAGCGACGGGGTCCAGCGACCGAAGCCCGCACCCTGTATAGATTGACCGGGACACCGCCCGGTTGACACGCCCGTCGCCGCCCGCCATCTCGCGGAAGCGATCCACGGACCCGAAAGCACCGCCGCCCGCCCATGACCTACATCGTCACCGACGCCTGCGTGAAATGTAAGTTCATGGACTGTGTGGAGGTCTGTCCCGTGGACTGCTTCTACGAAGGCGAGAACTTCCTCGCCATCGCACCCGACGAATGCATCGACTGCGGCGTCTGCGAACCCGAGTGCCCGGTCGATGCCATCAAGCCCGACACCGAGGACGAGCCGGACGGCAAGTGGCTGCAGATCAACGCCCAATACGCCCGCGTCTGGCCCAACATTACCGTCAAAGGCACGCCGCCTGCCGACCGCGAGCAGTACGAACGCGAGACCGGCAAGTTCGAGAAATACTTCTCGTCCGAGCCTGGCAAAGGCTCCTGAAGCCTTGCCACCCGCTCGGGTCGGGAATTGCGGAACGATCGCTGCAGTCTGCGCGACGTTTTGAAATTCCGCATTTTTGTGATAGCTTCCTGACATTGGGTCGGGCGGTACGCGTTTTCTGCGCACCGCCCGCGTTTGCGACAGAATCCCGCCCATGAAGGCGGGATCGGCCAGAGGTTGGGTGATCCGTTTCCACGACTGACAACTGAACGTGTGCATCGGCGATCCCCTCGTCGCCGGGCCTGAGAGCAATTGTCGTCGCGCCTGCGCGTCTCTCCATCCCTGCGTCCGGGAAAGGAATGACATGACGAACAAGACCGGTCTGGAGTTCAAGGTTGGCGACGCCGTCGTCTATCCGGCGCATGGCGTCGGCAAGGTTGCGGCCGTCGAGACCCAGGAGGTCGCAGGCATGTCGCTGGAGGTCTACGTCGTGACCTTCGACCATGAGAAGATGACCCTGCGCGTCCCGACCAAGAAGGCCAAGACCGCCGGCCTGCGCACCCTCGCTGCCGAGGACACTGTGTCCAAGGCCCTGACAGTGCTGAAGGGCCGCGCCCGCATCAAGCGCACCATGTGGAGCCGCCGTGCCCAGGAGTACGAAGCCAAGATCAACTCCGGTGACCTGATCTCGATCGCCGAGGTGGTCCGCGACCTTCACCGCGCCGACAGCCAGCCGGAACAGTCCTACTCCGAGCGCCAGCTCTACGAATCGGCGCTGGACCGCATGGCCCGCGAGGTCGCCGCCGCCAACCGCATCGACAAGGACGCGGCCGTCGCCCTGCTGGGCAAGTCGCTCAGTGCCAAGAAGGCCAACCAGCCCGTGGCAGAAGAAGCCGAGGAAGCCGAAGCCGCCTGATCCAGGCGGTTTCGCTGGAATGATCAAGGCCCCGGAGTGATCCGGGGCCTTTTTCGTTGGTCAGAAATACTCTGCCCCGGCCGGGCAGACCGCCGCCAGCCGCCGCGCCGTGATCGACGCCGGCAGATAGGGCGTGCCTCGCGCCAGTTGAGCCCCGCCGCTGAAGCGGAAGGACTCGGACTCGTAGGTGCCCCTCAGCCGCACGTTCACGCGCCGCCCGCGGCGGTCGGTGCAGACGCCCTCGAACCGCGTGCGGCCGTCGCCGACCTCGCGCACAGGGTACTCGCACTGCCAGCGCCGCGTCGACAGACCGCCGAAGAATCGGTTGATTTCGCTGGGCCGCACGCACCTCTGCTCGGTGTCGCGGATGCCGACGGCGCTGGTGGTATACTCCCAGTATCCGGGCAGCACCTCGGTCGCCGCCGCCTGGGCCTGGGGCGCAGAAGCCGGCGCGGCCAGAAGAGCGGCCCCCGCGAGCGCAGGCGCGGCGATGGCCAGGGTGCGAAGGATCAAGGTCGGCATGGTCATCGTGGTCGGTTCCCCCGGAACAGTCCGGTGATCCTAGTCCTTGAATCACGGCGATTGAACGACACATGAACCGTCCGCTTGCCTGCCCGAAAGCCTTGACGGCGGCGAGCGCCTTCGACTATACGGCCCCCTCTCGCGCGGAGGGCGTCCCTTCCGCGCGCTTTCGTTTCTTGCGCTCGCCCGTCCGCGATGCGCCCACCAAGGATCTGACGATGTCTCGTCGTTGCGAACTCACCGGCGTCGGCCCCATGGTCGGCCACTCGGTCAGCCACTCGAACATCAAGACCAAGCGCCGGTTCCTTCCGTCGCTCAAGAAGGTCAAGCTCGCCTCGGAGGCGCTCGGCCAGTCCTATACCCTGCGCATCTCCAACGCCGCCCTGCGGACGCTGGACTTCAAGGGCGGCCTTGATCCCTTCATCGTCAAGGCCAGGGACGAACAGCTGTCCCTGACGGCCCAGCGCATCAAGCGCCAGGTCAAGGCCAAGCTGGCCGAAGCCGCCGCCTGAACCGAACGACATTCTGATCTGACAAAGGCCGGTGGAAACACCGGCCTTTTCTTTGCCGCCTTGACCCCACGCCCTCCGCCGTCGTGATGTCCTCCCCATGTCCACACGCGTCCTCCTCGCCGCACTCCTGCTGCTGGCAACCCCCGCCCTCGCCCAGCAGCCCTCCCGCGAGTCCTCCGCCTTCACCCTGGCGAGCGACCAGCCGCGCACCGTCGAGCAAGAGGCCGTCACCTTCGACCTCGCCGACCTGTCGATCCGGGTCATGCCCGAGACGACATCCATCGACGCCGTCGCCGCCTTGACCTTCACCGCGACCGCCCCGGTCGAGCGGCTGGTGGTCGAGCTCGATGCCCGTTTCACCATCTCCAGCGTCCAGGTCGACGGCTCGGAGATGTCGCCCGATGACGAATGGGCCAATGATGAGGGCCGGCTGTGGGTCCAGCTGGGACGCACGCTCCGGACCGGTCAGTCCGCGGTCCTGCGCATCGCCTATTCCGGCCAGCCGCGCGTCGCGCCTCAGGCGCCGTGGGACGGCGGCTTCGTCTGGGCGACCGCCCCCTCCGGCGAGCCGTGGATCGCCACCGCTGTCCAGGGCGAGGGTTGCGACCTGTTCTGGCCCTGTATCGACAGCCCCCTGTCGGAGCCCCGTCGCGTCGACCTGCACATCACCGTGCCGTCGAGCCTCGCCGCGCCGTCCAACGGCCGCTTCCTGGGCACAGTCGATCACGGCGACGGCTGGACCACCTGGAACTGGTCCGCGCGCGACATCAACCCCTATGCCGTCGCCCTGAACATCGGCCCGTACGAGAAGGTCGAGCGGACCTACGTCAGCCGCTTCGGCAACCGCTTTCCCATGGAATACTGGCATCTGCGCTCCGACGACCCGGTCAAGGTCGCGGCCCTGTTCGCCCAGTTCGCCCCGATGATGGACTTCTTCGAAGCCACCATCGGCCCCTATCCCTTCGGCGACGAGAAGATGGGGGTGGTCGAGACCCCGCACCTGGGCATGGAGCACCAGACCATCAACGCCTATGGCAACGGCTACCGCATCGACCTGCGCGGATACGACTGGCTGCTCCAGCACGAACTGGCCCACGAGTGGTTCGGCAACCAGATGACCAACGCCAACGCCGACGACTTCTGGCTGCACGAGGGGCTCGGCACCTATATGCAGCCGCTCTACGCCGCCTGGCTGAACGGCGATCGCTACATGCAGATCGAGCTGGGCAAGCTGCACGCGGACCTGGCCAACCGCTACCCGGTCGTGTCGGGCCGGCCCCAGCAGGCGGGCGGCTATCTGGATGGTGAGGGGCCCGGCAACGACATCTATTTCAAGGGTGCCCTGACCGCCCATACTCTCAGAATGCTGATCGGCGACGAGGCCTTCTTCCGCTCCCTCGCCACCCTGATCTACGGCCGTCCTGACCCGGCTCCCGGCAACTTCACGACGACCCGCCGCTCGACCCGGGACTTCATCGACATCGTCGAGGCGGAAGCCGGCCGCGACCTCGACTGGCTGTTCCGGGCCTATCTGATGAACGCGGCTCTGCCGGTGCTCAACCAGACCCGCGCGGGCGACCGCCTGACCCTGTCCTGGACCACTGGCGACGGCGCGCCCTTCCCCATGCCGCTCGAGCTATCGGTCGACGGCACGGTCACCACCCTTCCCATGACCGACGGCCGGGGTGAGATCGCCCTGCCCCCCCACGCAGCGGTCCTGATCGATCCCGACAACAAGGTTCTGCGCCGTCTCGATCTGATCGAGAGCTACCGCAATCGTGCGAACTGAGCCTCAGGCCGTCCGCGCCGTCTCATCCCCGGCTATCGCCGTAATGGACTGGCGCGTTCGGCCAGCCGAGTTCCTGACCACTGCCCGCGGTGACCCGACGCTCCGCTTCGTGGCGGATCCCGGCGAACCTGGCCTTGTCCGGTAGCCCAGGGACCGGTGCGCGCCGTGGCCTCCGCCTATTGCCAACCCATACCTGTCTGGACCCGCCACCCGTGCTGACAACGGCATCGTCAGCCCGGAGCGTCCACAGCGGATTTGCCCGAGGCCATGATAGGCCAGCGACATCGACCGGATGTCACACTGTCCCGCCATAAGGCCGCGCATCGATCAAGGGGACAGCTGATGCTGCGCAGACCGAACACCATTTCAGCAGGCCCTCTTTGGGCGGTCGTTCTCGCCGGTGTCCTGCTTTGTTCAGGCCTTGCCCTGGTTTCCGGCCCGGCATCGGCAGAGGCTGGAAGCACCTCCGTCCAGCCCGATCCCGGTGTTTCCCGCAATCTGACCCTGACCGGCACCCTGACCGGGGCGGATCACCAGACCTATGTCGAGGTGCCGTTCGATGTCCCGCCCGGTGTGGAACGCCTCACGCTCGAACTCCAGTATGATCGTGCGGAACGGACCGTGGTCGACCTCGGCCTGTATGATCCGAACGGCCTGCGGGGCTGGAGTGGAGGCAACAAGTCGACCATTACCGTGGCAACCAGCGACGCCACCCCCTCCTATGTGCCTGGGCCGGTGATCGCCGGTCAGTGGCGGCTTGTATTGGGCGTACCGAACATCCGCCAAGGCGTAACGGCCCGCTGGACCGCCACGGTCAGTATGGTCACTGCTCGAACTCCGCCCCCTGTGTCGGCCTTTTTCGACGGGCCGATCCGCACCGGGCCCGGCTGGTATCGCGGCGATTTTCACACTCACAGCGGTCAGAGTGATGGGTCGTGCGACAGCCTGAGCGGTCGTCGAGTTCCCTGTCCGGTCTTCCGTACGCTGGAGAGGGCCAGCGCCGCTGGCCTGGATTTCGTCGCGGTCACGGAGCACAATACGCCGTCAGGCTTTGCCGAATTGAGGGGTCTGCAGGCCTATTACGACAATCTCCTGATCCTGCCGGGACGGGAGATCACCACCTTCTACGGCCACATGAACGCCATCGGCCCGACCGGACCGCTTCCGTTTCAGCTGGGTTCGCCGCGATTGCCGGCCCTGTCAGGGCTGCTCGATGCGGTCGAAGCCGAGGGCGGCATCCTCTCGATCAACCATCCCGGAATGCCCTCGGGTGAGGCCTGCATGGGCTGCGGCTGGATCGTGCCGATCCCCGACTGCACCCGGATCACGGCCGTCGAGGTCGCCAACGGTGGAACGATGCAGCTTACCGGGTCGGTCGAGGGCAGCCTGTCCCACCTGCCCTTCTGGCACGGCCTGCTCAACGAGGGCTGCCGGGTGACCGCGATCGCGGGCAGTGACAGCCATGATCCGGATGCGCCCCCTGAGCGGCAGTATCCGGTCGGTCGGCCCGCCACGGTCGTCTATGCCCGGGACCTGTCACAAGTCGCCATCCTGGACGGCATACGCAGCGGCCGGGTCTTCATTGATCTGGTGGGGCAGCCGGGCCTGTCCGTGGACCTGGTCGCGACAGCCGGTGGAGCAGTCGCAACCATGGGCGGCACCCTCCGGGTCGCCGGCGATGAGGCTGTCGAATTGACGATTTCCGTCGCGGGCGTCCCCGGCGGCAAGGTCGAACTGGTCCAGGGAGGTTCCGCGGCACCCGCCCCGGAGGGGATGCCTATCCCCGATGAACAGGAAGACATCACTCAATCTCTGCAGATCGCACCCCATACAAACTGGCTAAGAGTGAGCGTCCGAAACGCCGAAGGACGCCTCGTATTGATCAGTAATCCAATATACTTTCAATAAAACGATTGAAATTTTGCATGTGAATACAGTGGAAAATTCACATTCTGATCCGGCTTGTTGAGCTACGAGCCCACTCTGTTTTCATTGAGCGGGGGCTCCTATGCGATACTCAGACAAATTCCTGGCCGGCGCTGCAGCGCTGTCGTTCGTTTTCACAGCTTCGCCGGTCCTGGCCCAGTCGGCGACCAGCGCTGACGGTGCCCAGCTGGACGAGGTCATCGTCACCGGGCGGGCCGGCGCTTCCGAGCGTCGCCGGGTCGAGGCGAGCTATGCTGTCACCACCCTGAACGAGACGGCGCTTCGGCTGCAGGCCCCGATCTCGACGGCCGAGGTGTTCAAGGCCATTCCGGGCTTCTGGGTCGAGGCCTCGGGTGGCGAAGCCTCGAACAACGTCCGCACGCGCGGGATCCCGACCGATGGCTACTCCTCGGTCACCATCCAGGAGGATGGCCTGACGATCCAGCATGACGGCGGCCTCGGCTGGCTGAATGCTGACCAGTCCTTCCGTCTGGACGAAACCATCGGTCGGGTCGAAGCCGTTCGTGGCGGTCCGGCCTCGATCTTCGCGTCCAATTCCCCGGGCGGAACGGTCAACTTCATCACCCGTCAGGCCGGCGATACGCCCGAAGGTCTGATCAAGGCGACCGTCGGCGACTACGGCATGTATCGCGGTGACTTCTGGTACGGCGCGCCCCTGGGCGACGGCTGGGGTCTGACCATCGGCGGCTTCTATCGCTCGGACGAAGGCGTCCGCAGCCCGGGCTTCACCCAGAACCAGGGCGGCCAGATCCGCATCGGCCTGTCGCGGGATTTCGAGCGTGGCCGGTTCGAGGTCAACGTCAAGCAGATTGACGACAACGTCGGCTTCCTGCTGCCCGTGCCGCTGACGTTCGATGGTTCCGGAAATCAGGCGGCGGTTCCCGGCTTTGACGCGAACTATGGCACTCTTGCGGGTCCGGACAACCGTCTGGTCAGCTTCCGCAACGTCGGCCGCCCGTTCGACTTCGACCTGGGTCGCGGCACCGATGTCAACCTTACGGCCATCACCGCCCGGCTGGACCTGGAGATCGCCAACGGCTGGCGTCTGCAGAATACGGCCCGCTACAGGACCAGCGACATTGTCCGCAACGGCCTGTTCCCGACCGGCAACATTGAGACGGCTGCGGGGCGCCTGAACAGCCTGCGTGCGCAGGGTCTCGCCGCCTATCCGGGCGCGACCAACCTCGAGTACCGCTATGCGACTACAGGCGCGGCGTTCAACCCGGCGACGGCGAACGGGAACGGCCTGGTCGTCAGCGGCAACCTGCTCAGCGTCTCGGTCCCGCTCGACGAGTTCACCAACGATCTGCGTCTGGTGAAGACCCTGGACCTCGGCAATCAGACCCATGACCTGGCCTTCGGGGTCTATGTGTCGGACTACAGCTACGACTACGACCGCTACATGGCGACGGCCAATCTCGAGGTCCGTGACCAGGCCCGTCGACTGGATATTGTGGCGGTGAACGCTGCCGGCGGGATCCTCGGCCGGGTGACCGAAAACGGCTTCCTCCGGTACGGTTCGCTGTTCGACAACGCCACGATCGATGCCCGGGTGCTGGCCTTCTATGCCTCTGACGAATGGCAGATCACGCCCCAGCTTCGCATCGATGCAGGCATCCGCCACGAACAGATCAGCTTCAGTGGCTCGGTCGAAGGCAAACAGACCGTCGACCTGGGCGTTGCGGGCATCCTTGCCGACAATCAGGTGATCACCGGTACGGGGGCCTTCACCCCGATCGACCGCGACTATGACGGGACCAGCTGGACTCTGGGGGCCAACTATCAGCTGGCCGACCGGATGGGCCTGTTTGGTCGCTATACCGAAACCGTCCGCCTGCCCGCCCCGTCCGAGTTCCAGGGCAGCCCGGCCGACGCCCTGCGCACCGACATCCGCGACACGCCGGTCAAGATGCTCGAAGCTGGCTTGAAGTGGCAGTCCGACCTGTTTGATGTCTATGCGACCGCCTTCCAGACGAAGTTCGAGAACATTCGTTTCAGCGACAATGTGTTCAACTCCGCGACCAACAGCTTCACCACCCGGGTCGCCTATGGAGACACGAACACGGTCGGCCTGGAACTCGAAGGCATCATCCGGCCGGTCGAGTGGGCGGACCTTTCCGGTGCACTGTCGTGGCAGAACCCCGAATACGACACCTTCCGCTTCACCGAGAATGTCGGCGGTGTCCCCACGGTACGTGACTTCGGCGGCAATCAGCTGATCCGCGTTCCCAAGGTCGGCGCTCGACTCGTTCCCGGACTGAACCTGCTCGGCAACAGCGTGCGTATCGAGCTGCCGATCGAATACTACAGCGAGCGTTTCGCCGATGTGGCCAACAGCCAGCCCCTGGACGCCTATACGGTGGTCAATCTGAACCTGCGTTGGGATGTCACCGATTCAGTGGCCTTCTCTCTGGCCGGGGCCAATCTGACCAATGAGATCGGCTTGACCGAAGGCAATCCCCGCGCCGGCCAGTTCATCTCGGGCGATGCCGGAGCCCGCTACTATCTGGCCCGCCCGGTGCTCGGCCAGTCATGGCGTGCGGCCGTTACGATGCGCTTCTGACGGCTGTCCGAACAGGAGAGTAAGGGGCGGTCGGCAACAGCCGGCCGCCCCTTTCAGTCGGGGCCTTCAGGCGGCCACCGCCGTGATCGACTGGCGCACAAGCTCGCAGGTGCCCTGCGTCGACAGAAAGGCGATGTCGGCCGCGTCGCGCCCGCAGGCGATGCGCACGAGACCTTCGATGGGTGCCAGCCGCGTCGGATCGACCAGCCACCAGCCGTTCGACAGCCAGATCTCGAAAATGGCGTGAAAGTCCGGCGGGGTCAGTTGATGGGCATAGGCGCTGACCGCCCGCGCGGGAATGCCCGACGCCCGGCACAGGGTGATCCCCAGATGGGTAAAGTCCCGGCATACGCCCGCCCGGTCGATGAACGTCCGCGCCGCCGTCGTCTCCGAGTCCGACACACCGCGCTCATAGTCGATATTGGCCATGATCCAGTCCAGGATGGCCAGCACCCGCTCGCCCCCCGCCGTCTCGCCGAACTGACGCTCCACGAACCGCCCGAACTGGTCCGACGGGCAGTAGCGGCTGGGCCACAGATAGGTCAGGACATCGGCCGGAAGGTCGTTCCAGTCGTGCTGGGTCGCGCCCGGCGGCAACCCCATCAGACGCCCGTTGTCGACCAGGGCCTCATAGTGAACCGCCACTTCGCCGCCCAGCCTGGCCCTCAGGGTTCGCGCCCCGAAATCCTGGTCGATGTCCTCGTGAAAGCTCTGTTCGGGCGTGACCACCAGCCGCTCGTGCAGGATCTCCTGACCGGGCCAGCGCGCTGCATGGATCTTGTAGATCGCATCCGTCGGCGGATCGAAACGATAGACGAGCTCGGCGCGGACGCGGATCTTCATGGACGGCCTGGGACTGGAGGGCGAAACCGCCAACGCCGCCCGCAGGGCTTCCGTTCCGGTCCAGTCCTGCTCTAGCAGGTCTGCCGATATGCAAAAGGGGCGAGGCCCTCGCCGGACGGCTGCCTGGCATGAAACCGCCCGCCGGTGTCCCGGCGGGCGTGGACTTCATTGCCGCGTGGTGTCAGGCCGCGGCGCTGACCGAGCCTGTGCCTTCCGATGGGTCACGCAGCACATAGCCGCGGCCCCAGACGGTCTCGATATAGTGCTTGCCGCCGGCGGCCGTGGCCAGCTTCTTGCGCAGCTTGCAGATGAAGACGTCGATGATCTTCAGTTCGGGCTCGTCCATGCCGCCGTACAGGTGGTTCAGGAACATTTCCTTGGTGAGCGTCGTGCCCTTGCGGAGCGAGAGCAGCTCCAGCATCTGGTATTCCTTGCCCGTCAGGTGGACGCGGTGGCCGTTCACCTCGACCGTCTTGCCGTCCAGGTTCACGGCGATCTCGCCGGTGTGGATGATGGCCTGGGCGTGACCCTTGGAGCGGCGGACCACGGCGTGAGTGCGGGCGATCAGTTCGTCCTTGTGGAAGGGCTTGGTCATATAGTCATCGGCCCCTCCGCCGAAGGTCTTCACCTTGGTCTCGATCTCGGTCGAACCGGACAGGATCATCACCGGGGTATTGACCTTGCCCACCCGCAGCTGGCGCAGGACTTCCAGCCCGCTCATATCCGGCAGGCTCAGGTCCAGAAGAATAAGATCGTAGTCATAGATCTTGCCCAGATCGATGCCTTCCTCGCCGAGGTCCGTCGTATAGACGTTGAAGCCCTCGGACTTGAGTATCAGTTCGATGCTTTGCGCCGTGGCGTGATCGTCTTCAATCAGCAGAACACGCATTGATGCCCCTCCAGGCAAAGCTTGACCGAATGAACCCGCACTGATGTACGGGTAACCTTGTTCGCGAGTTAACCGACGAAAACCTTAAGAACGGTTAATGGCACCCCGATGTCCGAATCGTAGGCTGATTTGCGAATCGACGTCGAGACTCTCGAGTCAAGGGATCGAAATTTTCTGCGCCGTCGGCGCTACGTCCGCTTCTGGCGCAGGATAGGATTATTTTCCTGTCTTTCGGGCTGGCGAGGGAGTTGGACGGTGAGGGAGCCCTATCGGGTAGAGGTCAATCCACAGGACCGGCTGCATGCCGATCTGGTGATGCAACTGGTCGCCGTTCGGCTGCATGTGCCGACAGACGCGATCCGGCGCGCGCGGCGACTGGCGGCCCCTGCGCTTCGGGCCCGGCGTGTGTCAATGTATCTCGCCCATGTCGCCCTCGGCTGGCAGCTGGAGCGGGTCGGCCATGCCTTCGGCGTCAACCGCCAGACCGCCGCCAACGCTGCGGCCCGCATCGAGGATGCCCGCGACCATGCGGCGCTGAACCAGCTTCTGGAAGACCTCGAGGACGCCATCCACGCCATCTGCGACGCGCCGCCGCCCAATCTGTCGGACCTCGGAGAAGTCGCATGAGCGGTCCGGTCGAGCGCGCGCGCCGCCTGATCGCGCGACCCGGGGCCTGGATTGACGCCGTCGTTGCCGACAGGACCTACGCGCTTCGCATCGGTCCGGATCGTCGCTTTCGCGCGACCGCAACGATCGACGAGACGACCTTCCGCGGCCTGGTCGAGGATCCCGATCTGCGCCGTCGTCCGGACGGCGGATGGGAGGCTCGCGACGCACCTCGTCCGGCGCGCCCCGTCACCGTTGGCGCGCCGGGCACGATCCTGGGGCACCGCGTGTTGATGGAGGCCGATGGTCGCCCGCGCCGCGTCCGGGCCAACCTGGGCCACAGCCCGATCCAGTGGCTGGCCAGCCGCACGGACGCCGGCGGCCGCCCCTTCCTGACCCCGGCCGAGGCCGCCGCCGGAGAACACCTTCGCTCGGATGGCGAGATCGCCCTGTCGGGTCCGTCGCTGACCATGCGCTGGGATGCTCTGCCCCGCTCGCGCGGAGGCTCCGCCGCCCGCGTCGAGCCCGGAGACCGCGCGCTGAACGCGGCCGACCGGGTCAGGCGCGCCCTCGCCGCCTGCCCGTCCGACACCCGCCCCATACTCGACCACATCTGCATCCGCGGACAGACGCTCCAGCTGGCCGAGCCGTCCTGCGGATTACGGCGACGGACCGGGCGGGAGGCGTTGAAGCGCGGGCTGGGCGCGTTGGCGCGGCATTATGGGTTGGGGTGAGGGTGCGATCGGAGCGAGGGCCCTCGTGGAGTTTGCGCAACTGGAGGCTTCAGGGCCTTGCCTCGGCCCAGCGCAAGGCGGCTCGGGAGTCTAGCAGGGGCAGTTCGGCCCCTTCGGCCGGGCGGGCCGTCGCGATCAGGCCCTCGATCACCTGGGCGGGCGTCAGGGCCGGATTGGCCGACAGCATGGCCGCCGCCGCCCGCGCGGTCAGCGGGCTGGCGAACGAGGTCCCCGACGCGGTCATGATCTGGCCGCCGGGAGCGCGAACCTGGACGGCTTCGCCCAGCGCATACAACCGCACGCCCGCGCCGTAGGACGTGAAGGCCGTCGGCTGGCCGCTTCGGGCCGTCGCCCCGACGACGAGCAGATTGGGGCTCTCGAGCGTCTGGGGGATCGTCTCGGCGATGTCCGTGGTCTGGTCGGTGTTCCCGGCCGCCGCGACGAACAGGATGTCGGGGCAATCCGCGAGCAACTGCTCGAAAGCGCTGCGCATCGTCGCGGCGAGCGCCCGTCCCCGGACGCGCGCCTGCTCCTCATCGGTCTCCGCACCCGTGATCAGCAGCCGCTGCGCGAGGCCGTCCGCGTTCAGCCCCCAGCTCATGTTGACGACCCGGACCCCGGAGCCCCGCAGCCGGGGCACGGCGTCCCGAAGCCGCCGGGCGAACCGTTCGGCGTCGTCCTCCTCGAACCGCCGGGGTCCGGGTTGATCGCCGAACGGATAGAGGTTCATCAGGGAGAGCCGGGTCCAGGGTGCGTCGTCGGCGATCAGACCGGCCACCCAGGTGCCGTGCACCCAGCTGGACCATTCAAAAGACGCCGCCACATCCAGCGTCTGTTCCTCCAGCGAACCCTGCTGCGAGCGCATGGCGGCGAACCGCCCCTCCGGCGTGTCGAAGCCGTATCTCAGGTCCAGCAGACCCTTCTCGAGCGCCATCTGCAGACCCAGGCGCGACGCGAGCGTCGGCGACGGGACCGGCAGCGGCGCGTCGGACGGGTCGAGATCATAGCCGAAGGTCGGTCCCCACACGTCGTCAACGATCCCGTTGCCATCATTGTCCAGACCATCCAGCGGCTCGGCCGGGTCGGCCGCCATCCGGCCTCCGAACAAGGTCGTGTCGAAACCCGCCTCCCAGACGGCTACGGCCACGGGATCGCCCTGAACCGCGTCGGGGGGCAGGTCTCGCTCGGCCCAGACGTCTTCTGCCAGGCTCTCGGGGTTGTCGATCAATCCGCGCAGGGCGGCGGACAGCTCGGCCCGGCAGGGCGGAATGAAGGTCGACTCATAGCGCAGGTTGGCGATCATGACGGCCTCCAGGAGCCCGAGTGACCCCTGTTCGCGGGCCGTGTCGTCAAACATCAGCGCCGCCGTCCCCGCATGAAAGGCGGGGCTGGCAACCTGGACCTGGCCCCAGCGCAGAACGACCTCGTCGCGAACCACCTTCGGATCGGCTGCGGCGAGCGTCGCAGTCATTTGACGGGCCGCAGCGGCGCAGCGTTCGGCCTCGGGCGCCAGCAGGCCGGCCGCCACGGCCTCCCGGACCAGTCCCCCGGCCTGGCGCAACTGAAGCTTGGTCTCATCCGCGCGCTGGGCCCGAACCCAGCCGAGCGCGTCCGTCCCTCGCCCCTCGATCAGCGCAATGTTCGCCAGACCGGTCCGCAACAGGTTCAGGATGGCCGGATCCTCGACCGGCCGACTGGCCAGGAGCCTCTCGACCTCGGCGCTGGCTGGCAGCAGCACATCGCGCAGGAAGGCGTCGGTCATATAGACGCGGCTGGGCGGTTCGGCCGTCGGGAACCGCACGGCCGGCAGATCGGACGCGGAACGCACGGGTGCGTTGTCCTGGGCCAGGGCCGCCGTGCTCGCGGCCACGAGGAGCGCGAGGCTCAATCCACCCGTTATCAGCCTGTTCATTCCGACGCCCCCTGCCGCGCTCGAGCAGTCAATCACAGGGTTGCGTCCTGTCAAACGCCGTTTGTTGACACAGCAGCGGACGCTCGGCTGCCGGCGGCAATGACCCCGCTCCCGAGACGTCGCAGGCCGCCCCTAATCCGCCCCCATCGCCTCCTGCCGGATGCGTCCGACCATGGCGTTCAGCCCATTTGCCCTCTGCCGCGTCAGGGCCTGGGGCAGGCCGAGGCGATCCAGCGCAGCCCTCGCGTCGAACGCGACGATGTCTGCGGCCCGGCTCCCCGAGTAAAGCTTGAGCAGCAGCGCGACATTGCCTTTGGAAATCGCGCTGTCGGAATCGGCACGGAAGGTCAGCCGGTCGCCGTCCCGCCCGGTGGCCAGCCAGACCTGTGCTGCGCAGCCCGGCACCTTGTTGGCCTCGATGCGGTCGGCGTCGGGCAGCGGCACCAGCCCCTTGCCGAGGTCGATGACGTAGGCGATGCGCTGTTCCCAGTCCTCAAGGACCTCGAAATCCTCGATCAGTTCGTCCAGTATCTGATCGATCGGGTTCGGGGCGGCGGTCATGACCGGCACATAGGCCCGGGGCCGATTAACGACAACCGGGCCGATCGTCCCCCGTCCTCATCCCGTGGTCCACGACCCCGAATCCCCTTTCGCGGGAGCAGGCTTTAGGCGACTCGTGCACGAGGCTACCCTCTTGGGTTGGGCGTACCTCCCTGACCCGGCCTCCGCCCCGGCCGTTCGGACACGACGTGACGCCAGTTTCTTCACATCCGCCAGAGGCGCCGACGGGGTCCGGCTCCCGCCGTCCGTTCGAGGGCCGCGGTCCGCTTGTGGCCTGGCACGGAGCCTGGGCGGGTGCCGTCGTTCTCGCGACCGTCGCCGCGCTTTGGCTGGGAGGCGTTCCCGGCCCCACCGCATTCGGGGCCCTTGCCATGGTCGCGCCCGGATTGGCCGGTCTGGCCCTGTATCACCGCGACGGTCCCGGCGAGCGGGCTCTGGTTCTGGTCGGCTGGACACTGGCAGCGTTGGCCGCCCAGGTTCTGTCGGGCGGCCTGGCCGGTCCCCTCGTCGGCTTTGTCACCATGCCCTTCGTGGCCGCTCTGGCGCTGGGTGGTCCCAGACATGGCGTGCGCCTCGCCCAGGGGGGCGCGGCGGGATCCGCCGTTGCAGTACTGGGCGGCCAGCTCTCGGCGTGGTGGATCGGCCCCCCCCGGGCGGAAATCGCGGTCGCCGCCCTGTTCGCCCTGACGGCGACGGCCGCCGCCGTGTTTGCCGTTCGCCTGTCCTGGCGCGTGCGCGAGCGCCGTCTGACCGAGGCCGAGACCGAGACCGCCCGGGTCCATACCCTGCTCTCCAGCCTGCCCGGCCTGACGCTGGTCATGGAGCCTTCCGGGCGGGTCCTGGCCCACTACGGAGCCTCGTCAACGGTCCTCGATGTCGAGGCCCTGCAGCAACAGGGCCTGATCGCGGCCGTTCATGCCCCGGACCGGCCGGCCATCCTGGCGGCGATCGAGTCCGTGCTGGCCGGACGAGAGGCCCAGGTCACCTTTGCCCCGCGCCAGGCGCTGGATCGTCGGGTCAGTCTGGTACTGCGTCGCCTCGACGCGCCGGACACCGCGCCCTTGCTGGTCGCCCAGGCCTTCGACGCCACCCGCCAGTTCGCCGTGGAGGTCGGGCTGGAGGCCGCGCGGGCAGAGGCCGAGGCCCGTGATGCCGGGAAGACCCGGTTTCTCGCCAATATGTCCCACGAACTGCGGACGCCTCTGAACGCGGTGATCGGCTTCTCGGACATCATGCGCCAGCGGCTGTTCGGTCCCCTGCCCGTCCGGTATGCCGAGTACGCCGACAGCATCCATGAGGCGGGCGGCCATCTGCTCGGGTTGATCAACGACGTGCTGGACGTCTCCAAGATCGAGGCCGAGCGCTATGAGCTTTCACGCGATGTGTTCGACGCGCGCGACCCCGTCTCCGCCGCTGTCGCCCTTATCCGCGTGACGGCCAACGAGAAGGGCGTGGCCCTGAACAGCCTTTTGCCCGACGACCCGCTGACCGTCGACGCCGATCGCCGGGCCCTCAAGCAGATCACGCTGAACCTGCTGTCCAACGCCATCAAATTCACGCCGCCCGGCGGATCGGTCACCCTGACCGTCGACGCCATCGGGCCCTATCTGGAACTCGTCGTCTCCGATACCGGGGTCGGGATAGCCCGGAAGGATCTGAAGCGTCTGGGTCGGCCGTTCGAGCAGGCCGGAGGCTCCGAGCAGCGGGCCCAGGGCACGGGCCTTGGCCTGTCGCTTGTCCGCGCCCTGTCGGAGTTGCACGGGGGACGGATGAACATCGACTCGACGCTCGGCGAAGGCACCGCCGTGACCGTCAGGCTGCCCGTCGCCCGGGTCGCAAAGCCTGCGGTAACAGGCGGCGGGGCCGAGGTCGTGCCGCTGAACGCCGTCTAGATCGGCCCCAGCGCGACAAAGGCCCGCGCGGCGGCGAAATCACCCGCCTCGAACCGGGTCGTGGCGATACTGCCGTCCCGAAACAGGAACTGGACGAGGAAGGGCTCGCGCGGATCCAGCCTCGCAAGCGCATCGGCTCCATGGTCCGGAAAGCGCCAGGTCTCGCCCTGTCGGCGACCCTCTGCCAGCAGCGTGACTTCTGCAGCCCGCGTTCCTGCCGACCATACTGTCCGGCGCTGGCTCTCGGGCGGCAGGACGGCCGTTCCGGCGGGCGTCAGCCAGGGGCGAGGCGAAAGGGCCGGATCGCGCATCACGATCCGCGCCGCATAGGGTCGGGGCCGACCTGCGAAGGACACGACCGCCGTAAGGGCCTCGACCCCGTCGGGCGCGGCCGACAGCCCAAAGGTCACCGGCGACACCCCGGTGACCGAGGTCTGCATCAGCCGCCAGCTCGCCTCGTCACGGCCCATCCGGTCTGCGCTCCAGACGGCCCGGGTTCCGGGAAAGCTCATCCGGGGCATCCGGACCCAGCCGTCGAAAGCGTTCGCGACCCGGTCGCGCACGACGGCCAGGTCGGGATTGGAACACGACACGGCCGCCGCACGTGCCCGGGCCCGTCCGGCCGTCTCGCGCAGCGCCGCCTCGGCCGCACCGCTGCGCAGGGCCGCCCCGTGCGCCTGCAGCGTCGCGGCCGACAGGGCCCCGGCGACGGGCGCCGCAAACAGGTGGCATTTCTGATGGGCGGCCAGAACAAAGGCGCGGTCGTAGTAGGTGCCAGAGCCCAGGACTGGGCCCTCCGCCGTCGCCACGACCGGCGACAGGGCGAGGACGGACGCGAAGGCCAGCGTGGTGGCGAAACGGGGAAATGGGCCTATCCTCATGGCCCGACCCTAGCGCCACGACGTTCCGGTCCCGTTTCCGATCAGGGTTAGCGATTTGCTTCTGAACTCAGACCTGTGGGTCTCCGCCCTGATCCGCCGCGCGGAAATCGCGGGGGCCAACGCCACGGTCGTGCGCCGGGGCGATGGCCGCGCGGGGACGGTCATCGTCAAGGCCTATGACACCTCCGAGCGCACAGCACGGCTGTATACCGAAGCGTTCGGACAGGACGGCGACCGCCTGTGGATCCAGCCTGTCACCGGGACCGAGAGCGAACTGGATGCCTATATCGACCGCCAGCGCGGCTATGACCCCGACATCTGGGTGGTCGAGGTCGAGGATCGCCAGGGGCGGCATTTCCTGACCGAAAGGGTCGAGGGCGAGGGCGGCGGGTCGGTCGCAAATCCTTAAGGACGTTCGGGAACGGAACCGAAAACCACCCGGGCCTAGGGTGCAGGCGTCGACAAGAACCGTCGGCGTATGGCGAGTGCCCCTTGATGCTGTTTCTCATGAACGACGTCGTGTTCGATCTGGACGAGGCCTGCCCGGTCACGGCCGCCGACGCGCGCCGGTTCGAGAAGCTGGGTTTCGACTATCTGATGGAACTGGGCTGCGAGCTGTTCGCCGAGGACCCGATGCTGCACCGGAACGATCCGGAGCGGGCCCGCCGTCTCGCCTGGCTGATCCACGACCGGTCGCCCGAGGTGAACGCCGCCCTGTTCGCCGCGCCCGAAACCGACTGCGACCCGGCCCTGGTCGAGCCCCAGTTCTGCGCCCTGCCGACGACCGTGCTGCGCCAGTTGATGACGCGCGCGAGGAAGGGCCTGCTGGATGCCGTCAGCGCCGACCGCGTCGTCTGGGGCCGCATGGCCGCCTGACGATCCGCTCCGCCTGAAAGCTCGGTCCGGGAGGCTCCCGCATCGCTGACTGTCGAGGAGCCATTGCGGGCCGCCACGCGGTTGTCACAACCGTCTGCAAAGCATCGCGGCATTGTCACCAGTCAGAGTTGCAGTATGCGTCGCGTCCGCCGTTCAATCACCGTCCTGGCCGCCTTCGCCCTGACGATCTGGGCCACGCCCGCCGCCGCCGAGTGGCGTCGGGCCGAAAGCGAGCATTTCATCGTCTACTCAGACGGGCGCGAGAGCGCGCTGCGTGATTACGTCGAGACGCTGGAGACCTTTGATCACATTCTGCGGCTGATATTGCCGGTCAAGGAAGGTCCTATCCGCAAGCTGCCGATCTTTCTGGTCGGCGGCAGGCAGGCCTTGTTCAGCGTGCATCCGTATCTGCCGCGCCATGCCGGCGGGGCCTATATCGCCTCGGCCGAGGACATCTTCGCCGTCGCGATCCGCAACATCGACGAAGACATCATCCTGCATGAGTACATGCACCACTACATGCTCCAGAACTTCGACGGTGCCTTTCCCGGCTGGCTGGTCGAGGGCTTCGCCGAGTACTACGCCGCCACCGAGATCGAGGATGATCACGCAGTGCTCGGCGGCTTCAACATGGGACGCGTCGGTGCCCTCGCGCAGGGTGGCTGGATCTCGATCGAGGAGTTGCTGACGCTTCGGGGCGATCAGGTCCGGAGCGCGGACCGCTACACCTACTATCCGGTCGCATGGCTGATGACCCACTGGTTCCTGGGCGATGAGCGGCGCCGGGGTCAGTTGCAGGCGTATCTGGACGAATTAGGCCGGGGAACGCCGTCCGTCGAGGCGATGCGGCGGGCCACCGGCATGACGCCCGACCAGATCCGACGCGCCTTGTCGGACTATTTTTCGGGGCGCGTGCCCCAGGCGCGCCTGAACCGCGACTTTCCCGATCCGGTGATCGAGGTCACCCGGCTGGGTCCCGCCGCAGACGACCTGTTGCTGCTCAACCAGCGCCTTCGGATCGGCACGCCCGAGGCGGATCGCGCCGAGGTCGTGGCCCAGGTCCGTCGTCGCGCTGAACGACACGGCGACGATCCATTGGCGCTTCTCGCGCTCGGGCACGCCGAACTGCATTTCGGCGATGGCGAGGTGGGTGCCGCGCTTCTCTTGCGCCTGCTGGAGCGAGAGCCAGAGCACGTCGAAGCACTGCAACTGATGGCCACCCACTTCTTCCGCGAAGCACGCGAACGGCCGGAGGAACGGGTGGCCCTGATCAACCAGGGCCGGTCCTACCTGGCGCGCGCCTATCAGGTCGAGCCCGACGACTACTACACGCTCATGCTGCTCGGACAGTCGCGCGAGGGCGTGCCCGGCTATCCCACCGAAAACGACCTGCAGACCTGGCTGCAGGCCTTCGAGCTCGCGCCCCAGCTGTCGAACACGCGCCTCGGCCTGGCGCGCACCCTGATGCAGGCGGAACGGAATGACGAGGCCATCGTGATCCTGCCCCCTCTGGCCAACGCGCCGCACGGCGGACCGGCGGCCGAGGCCGCACAGCTGCTGCTCGCCCAGGCCCGCGCCGGATTGGCACCGCTCAGCCAGGAGGAGATCGACGCTGCCTCCGAACGCCAGGCGCAGGAGGCCCCCACGCCGCCGGAGCCCGATCAGCCGACGGGCGAGGACGACGAGGCCCCCCAGGACGAGCCAGAGGTCGACGCGCCCCAGCCGGGACCGGAGGCCCAACCCGCCCCGTCCACGTGACTTTCCGGCCGGGGCGGGCTACCTCCCGCCGCCCACCGGAAAGTCCATGTCAAAGCTCACCCTCGCCGACGAAGCCGCCCGCCGCCGGACCTTCGCCATCATCGCCCACCCCGACGCGGGCAAGACCACCCTGACCGAGCACATCCTGCTGTCGGGCGGAGCGATCCGCGCGGCCGGGGCGGTGCGGGCGCGGGGCGAGAACCGGCGTACGCGCTCGGACTGGATGAAGATCGAGAAGGAGCGCGGCATCTCCGTCTCGGCCTCGGTCATGACGTTCGAGCACGACGGCAAGATGTTCAATCTGCTCGACACGCCGGGCCACGAAGACTTCTCCGAGGACACCTATCGCACCCTCACGGCCGCGGACTGCGCCATCATGGTGCTGGACGCCGCCAAGGGCATCGAGCCGCAGACGCTCAAGCTGTTCGAGGTGTGCCGCCTGCGCGACATCCCGATCATCACCTTCATCAACAAGCTGGACCGCGAGGCCCAGGACCCGATGGCCCTGCTGGACGATATCGCCAGCCGCCTGCAGCTGGACCCGGCGCCGATCTGGTGGCCGGCCGAGAGCGGCAATCGCCTGAGGGGCATGGTCGAACTGGGCACGGGCCGCTTCCAGCCCTATGCGAAGAAGGCTGCCGGGGAGGCCGAGGACCCTGATCACCCCGCCCCCCTGCCGCTGGACCAGGCCGACCGCTATTTCGAGGCCGGCGAGCAGGCCGCCCTGACCGAGGCGCTTGAACTGGTCGAAGGCGGCTATCCGGCCTTCGACCGCCAGTCCTTTCTGGAGGGGCATTTGACGCCGGTCCTGTGGGGCTCGGCGCTGCGCCATTTCGGTATCGACCAGCTGCTGCAGGCCATTGGGGAATGGGCCCCGGCCCCCAAGGTCATGCCCGCCCGGAAGGAGGCCCCGCCCGAGACCCGCAACGCCCCCGAGCCGGTCGCCCTGACCGTCCAGCCGGGCTCGGACGAGGTCACCGGCTTCGTCTTCAAGGTCCAGGCCAATATGGACCCCAACCACCGCGACCGCATCGCCATGTTCCGCATGGCCAGCGGCTCCTTTAAGCGCGGCATGAAGCTGAAGGTCCAGAACACCGGCAAGTCCCTGTCGGTGAACGCGCCGATCATGTTCTTCGCCTCGGACCGTGAACTGGCCGAGGAGGCCTATGCCGGCGACGTCATCGGCATCCCGAACCACGGCGTCTTGCGAGTGGGGGACAGCCTGTCGGAGAGCGGCCTGGTCCGCTTCGCCGGCCTGCCGAACTTCGCGCCCGAAATCCTTCAGCGCGTCCGGGTCAAGGATCCGCTGAAGGCCAAGCACCTGAAGAAGGCGCTGGACGGTCTGGCCGAGGAAGGCGTGACCCAGCTGTTCCGCCCCGAGATCGGCGCGGACTTCATTGTCGGCGCGGTGGGCCAGTTGCAGTTCGAGGTCATGGCCGACCGGCTGGGCGAGGAATACGGCCTGGAGGTGATCTTCGAGCCCAGCCCCTATGCCGAGGCCCGCTGGATCGACGGGGACAAGGCCGACGTCGAGGACTTCATGGGCAAGTACCGCGGCCAGATGGCCCGTGATCTCGATCAGGCTCCGGTCTTCCTGGCGAAATCCAGCTGGGAGACGGGCTATGTCATGGAGCGCTTCCCCAAGGTGGCCTTCACCAAGACCCGCGAGCGGGGCTGACCCGTCCGTGACCTGCCATCGTTCTGTCGCCAAGCCGTGGTCGAACGAGCCCATGAACGGTACATCAAGACCCGCCTCTTTCGCCTTCGCAGCCTCGGTCGTCGCCCTGCTGCTGGCGGCGAGCGCCGTCGCGCAGGAGACGCCGGCGCAGTCGAGGGCGCGGACCATGACCCAGTCGCTGAACGGCGGTCCCGCCGGGACGACGCTGCGGCGGTCTCCCGCGACGCCCTCTGCCCCGCCCGCCGCGACGACCCAGACCCGCAGGCCGGTCGAGACACGATCGCTGGACCGCACACTGGAAGACCTTCTGGGCTCGGTGGACGACACCGCCGGGCCCACCGAAGCCGTCCCCCGCGTCACGCTCGCAGCCGGTGAGACGGAACCTGCACCCATTCCGGTGGCGCTGGGCTACTACGTGCGGGGCGACAAGGACTGCGACCAGGTCTGGCCGGGCGACGGCGACCTGGCCTTCATGACGCCGACGAGCTTCACCATCGACTTCGGCGGCTGCGCCCCGGGCCAGTTCCTGCAGACCGGCCCGAACAGCTGGCGCGAGGAGCAGATGTGCGAGACCGAGCTGGGTGGCGACGCCGGGGCCTATGTCGTGGACTACGAGATGGTGGAGACCGGTGTCCTGCAGCGCACCGCGCGGCTCGAAATCGACGGCAGCCTCGAACAGGACCGCTGGTCCTTCTGCGAACTGCCGACCGTACCGGAGAATGCGCGCTTCCGGTCCTGAGGCCACCTGGGCCTTCAGGCCTCGGCTGTCTCCAGCGTCGGATAGTCGCTGTAGCCCCTGGCCCCGCCGCCGTAGAAGGTGGCCTTGTCGGGCGCATTGAGAGGGGCATTGCGCTTCCAGCGCTCGACCAGATCCGGGTTGGCCAGCACCGGCACACCGACGCTGACGAGGTCGGCGCGGCCCTCGCTCATGGCCCTTTCGGCCGTCTCGCGGGTCAGACCGCCGTTCAGCATCAGGGGGCCGTCGAACGCGTTGCGCATCCGGGCGGCCAGAAGCGGCGCGCCCTCCCACGGGGCCATGACCGTGCCCGGCTCGCCCTCGATCAGGTGCAGATAGGCCAGGCCGAAGGGCTTGAGCGCCGCAGCCGCCGGCACGAAGACCGAGGCCGGATCGCTCTCCTTCGTGCCGTTCGAGCCGTTCGACGGCGACAGGCGGATGCCCACCCGGTCCGCGCCCCAGACGGCCACGACCGCAGACACGACCTCCAGCATGAACCGCAGCCGGTTCTCGACCGAACCGCCATAGCGGTCGTCGCGCTGGTTAGAGCCGTCCTTGAGGAATTGGTCGATCAGATAGCCGTTGGCCGCGTGGACCTCGACCCCGTCAAAGCCGGCCTTTTTGGCCATATCGGCGGCGTGGGCATAGTCGGCGATGATGCCCGAAATCTCCTCCACCGACAGGGCGCGAGGCGTCTCGAACGGCACCATGGTGAAGTCTTCCTTCATCGCCTGGCCCTCGGCGGCGATGGCGGACGGGCCCACGGCGGGGCGGCCGTCCGGCTGATAGGCCGCGATCGACACCCGGCCGACGTGCCACAGCTGGGCGACCATGAGGCCACCCTTGGCGTGAACCGCATCGGTCACCGCCTTCCAGCCCTGAACCTGCGCCTCGGTGAAGATGCCGGGCGTGTTCGGATAGCCCTGCCCCTGCCGGCTGATCTGCGTGGCCTCCGAGATGATCAGGCCGACCGAGGCGCGCTGGGCGTAGTACTCGACCGCTAGGGGGGTCGGCATCTGGCCCTCGACCGCACGGCTGCGGGTCAGGGGGGCCATCACGATCCGGTTCTTCAGCTTCAGTGCGCCGAGGTCGATGGGGTCGAAGAGCGGAGCGGTCATAGGAAACACTTTCGGTTGCGGACGGGCTGGAAATGGGCACCCCGCGCGCGCGCCGCAACCCGTGGGACCCCGTCCGCGGCGTCGGGCTTGCTAGACTGTCGTCCGAGACGGTGACACGGTCCCGAAGCGGGACGCGGAGCGTTTGACGTGGCGATGTTCGAGTTCGGGAAAGACCTGAGAAAGCTTCTGGGCGAGGCGCGCGACAGCGAGGACCTCGGCTGGATGGAGCTGATCGGGGCCGATCTGCTGGCGGTCGAGGCCAGGGCCCTGACCACCGACGGCGGGCGCGTGTCCTGCCGGACGCCGTCCCGCACCTGGACCCGGGCCTCGGCCATGTGGCGCGAGCACGCCCGGCGAACGGGCGTCCGATCGAGTCTGGACAAGGCCCTCGCCACCGCGGCCGATGCGCTCAATGCGACGACACAGCCGGAGGACGCGGCTCGCGCAGGCCTGATGGCTGCGATGGCCTGGCTGACGGCCTTTGACCTCTACGGCGACCGGTCGGCGCTGGACGAGGCGACCCACGCCGCCCGTGCGACCCGGCCGAAGCGTCTGGCCACCCTGGCGCTGAGCGCGGCCGTCCACGCCCGCATCCGCACGCGTCAGGCGCGTCTCAGCGGCCAGACCGCCGACCGGCTGGACGCCGCCGCCCTGATGGACGCTGCGCTGCATGCCCTGATCCGGCACAATCCGGCCGAAGCCGACGAGCTGCGCCTCGATGGGGCGGCGCTGGCGCTGGAAGGCGGCATCCTGCAACGCGACGCACGTTTGCTCGACCAGGCCGGCCGCGATCTGCAGAGTCTGGTGGCCGCCTGCGACCCCGACACCCGTCCCCTGACCCGCGCCCGGGCCCTGGCCCTGTGCGGTGCCGGGCTGTCGGCCCTGGCGGCCATGGCCGACGACGCCGGGGCCACGGCCACCGGTCACGCCCTGTTCGATGCCGCAGCAGACCAGTTCTTCCCCGATCACAGCCCCATGGACTGGGCCGCCGTTCAGGTCGCCCGTGCCGTCGATTCGGAGACCCCGATCGAGGCCCTGATGCAGGCTGAGGCCCTGACCGGTGGCCACGGCACGGTGCTGGGCGGCCTCGCCCTCGACCTGCTGATCCAGCGCGAGATCGCCCTGGCGGCGGCGAACGGCGACCTGATGGCCCTGACCCGCATCGAGACCCGGATCCGTCGCCGACTGGCCGAACGCCTCGGCCGGCCCGGGGCGGTCGACTGGGCCGTCGACCAGATCGCCATGGCCCGCCTGATGATCGCCCGCGCCGAGCTGATGGGGACCGAACCGGATCAGGCGGCCTTTGTGCTGAGCGAAGCGGCCGAGGCGGCAACCGACCACGGCGTGCCCGTGCTGGCGGATCGTGCGCGGGAGCTGATTCTGGGGCTCGGGGTCAGGGTCTGAGGCGAGGTCCGCTGCAGAGCGACCCCCGCCTACCCGCCCATCGCCACGAACGGCCCGTTCAGGAACCCCGGCTTGCCGTAGCCCAGCGGCTGGCCGTCCGGGGCCAGAACGCGTCCGCCGGCCGCCTCCAGCACCGCCTGGCCGGCCGCGGTGTCCCACTCGGACGTCGGCCCCGTGCGCGGATAGGCGTCGAAGCGTCCCTCGGCGATCAGGCAGAACTTCAAGGATGAGTCCGTGCCCTGCCATCGGGTGCAGCCGTAGCGGGCAGCCAGACGCGTGGCCTCCTCGTCGCTGACACTGTGGCTGAGCAGGGCGATGCCGTCGTCGGGGCGGTTTCGAACCCGGATCGCCCGCCACGGCTCACCGAAGCGCCGCATCTCCGCCCCGCCGCCGGGGGCACTACGCCAGGTCACGCCATTGGCGGGTGCGGTCACCACACCCGCGACCGGCCGACCGGCGTCGATCAGGGCGATGTTGACGGTGAAGCTCTCCTTGCCCGCGACGAAGCCCCGGGTGCCGTCGAGTGGATCGATCAGCCAGTAGCGGTCGGCGGCGACCTCGGGCCGACCCTCGGCCTCGGACTGTTCCTCGGCCACAGCGGGCACGTGGGGGTAAAGGACTGCCAGACGCGACAGGATCAGGGTCTCGGCCTCGCGGTCGGCCTGGGTCACCGGACTGTCGTCGGCCTTGGCGAACACCTCCGTCCCCACCTTCCAGTAGGGCAGGATCACGCGGGCGGCGTCCTCGGCGATGTCGGCCAGATGGTCGTGGAGAGTGCCGGACGACAGGTCGGCAGCGAGATCGGTCTTCATTTCGGCGGGGATAGACCATCCGGCCGGTTTCGCGAACGGACAAATCACCTCAGCTTACCGCGCATGACAGATGCCGCACTCGCCACCCCGCCCGATACCCTGCCTGTGGACGGGCCCGAACTGGCGGCTCTGGTCGCCGCAAAGCTGTGCCACGACTTCATCAGCCCGTCAGGGGCCATCCTGTCGGGGCTCGACCTGCTGGCCGATCCGACGGCCCAGGACATGCGCGACGACGCCATCGGCCTGATCACCGACAGCGCCCGCAAGATGGTCGCCCTGGTCCAATTCTGCCGCGTGGCCTTCGGGGCGGCCACAACCGCCGAGCGGTTTACGGCCGACGAGCTGAGGGGCCTGGTCGACGGCGTCATCGCGGGCGGGCGCGCCACCCTCGACTGGCGGCTGGAGGTCACCGACTTCGGCAAGCCCCAGGCCCGGGCTCTGGTCAATCTGGCCTGTCTGACCGCGGGAGCCTTGCCGATGGGGGGCGAGGCGGTGATCACGGCCCGAAGCCTTGCCGGCCGCCTTCATCTGGAAGGCCGGGCCGAGGGGGCCCGGGCGCGGCTCAAGGCCGAGGCGGCGACGGGACTGTCCGGTCGACGTCTGACCGAGGGCCTCGCCGGCCAGTGGGTCCAGCCCTACTGGCTGTGGCTGACCGTGGACCAGACGGGCGGGACGCTGGACGTCGAGGCTGTGGAGGGACGGGTCGTCATGGGCGCATCCATGCCGTCTTAACCCGACAAGCCAACGCCTCGTTAACTGCCGCGCGTCGATATTGGGCGATGAAGCGGCGCGTGATTCCGGCCGCTGGGAGACGTCTCGCACGTGGAAGTCCGCACCTGCCTCATCGTGGACGACAGCCGGATCATCCGGAAGGTCGCCCGCCGCATTGTCGAAGGTCTGGGCTTCGAGGTCGATGAGGCCGCCGACGGAGCCGAGGCCCTGACCTACTGCGCCGGTCTGATGCCCGACGTCGTCCTGCTGGACTGGAACATGCCGGTCATGGACGGCATGGTCTTTCTGAAGCGCCTGCGCGAACAACCCGGCGGCGATCAGCCCAAGGTCCTGTTCTGCACCATCGAGACTGCGCCCGAACGCATCGCCGAAGCGCTCGGCGCCGGAGCGGACGACTATGTGATGAAGCCGTTCGACGGCGAAATCCTGCAGTCCAAACTGTCTGAAGTCGGAGCCGTCTGAAGCGCCCCATGAAAACGCCGGCCGCTCACCCCAGAAACGGGACAGCATGACCCAGGACGATTTCGATCGACTGCAGGGTCTGCTCGCGTCGCGGGCGGGCTTCCGGCTGGGCCGCGACCGCATTCATCTGGCCGAGCACCGGCTGGCCCCGGTCGCGCGCCGCGAGGGCTTCGACAGCGTGGACGCCCTGCTCCAGGCCCTGTGGGTCAAGCCTGTCGCTTCGCTGGGCTGGGCCGTGATCGAGTCCATGCTGAACCCCGAGACCTGGTTCCGCCGCGACCGACCGGTGTTCGACACCTTTGCCACCGAACTGCTGCCCGCCATCAGCCGCGTCAGGCCAGGCGGCCGCGTCCAGATCTGGTCGGCCGGGTGCTCGACGGGCCAGGAGGCCTACTCTCTCGCCCTCGGGGCCCTGTCCGCCGGCGTGACCGCCGACATCGTCGCCACCGACCTGTCGCAGCGGGCGATCGACAAGGCCCGCAGCGGCCTGTTCAGCGCTTTCGAGATCCAGCGCGGCCTTTCGGCCCGCACCATGCTGGACTGGTTCCAGCCTGCCGAAGACGCCTGGGTGGCCCAGCCCCGGCTGAAGGACGCCGTGCGCTTCGCCCGCCACAACCTGCTGGATGCGCCGACCGACGGCACCCGGTTCGACGTCATCGTGTGCCGCAACGTCCTGTCGGAGATGGAACCGGCCCAGCGGGGCCGGGTGGTCGATCATCTGGAGCGCCGCCTGATGGACGACGGCGTCCTGATCCTGGGCTCCGAGGAACGGATCGAGGGCGACACCATGGCCTTCCGCGCCGTCAGGGGTCGCAAGGGTCTGTACGTCAAGGCCCCCTCGGCGCTGAGCCGGGCGGCTTAGGTTTACCCTCTCCCGCCGGGAGAGGGTAAACCCGTCGACACCCAGCTTGTCCTCCGCCTATCCTCCCGCAGATCGCCACGGGGACCCCTTCATGCGCTGGACGTTGTTCCTCGGCTCATTGCTGCTTGCCCTGATCATCGGCATCGTGGCCCTGCAGGTTCCCTCGCCTCGCCCGACCACGGCGCCTGCCGTCGCCTTCTCGGCCGAGCGCGCCATGACTGATGTGCGCGCCATGGCCGCCAGACCGCATCCCGTCGGATCGGCGGACCATGCCCGCGTTCAGGCCTATGTGTTAGACCGCATGACCACGCTGGGCCTCAACCCCGCCCTGCAAGCCGGGGCGATGTCACCCGACGCCGTCAACCGGCTGACCCAGTGGGGCGGCGATCCTGCGGCGGTCGGCAATCAGGCGGTCAACATCGTCGGCGTCCTGCCCGGCCGCGACCCGACAGCCGCCGCCGTCCTGATGATGGCCCACTATGACAGCGCCTGGGGCTCGCCCGGCGCGGCCGACGACGCGGCCGGGGTCGCCGCCATCCTGGAATCGGTCCGGGCGCTGAAGGCGCGGGGAACCTTCGACCGCACGCTGGTGGTGCTGATCACAGACGCCGAGGAACTGAACCTCGACGGCGCGCGCATCTTCTTCTCCGAACACCCCCTGCGCGACCGCATCGGCACGGTGGTCAACCTGGAGGCGCGGGGCGGCGGCGGCCGGGCCATGATGTTCGAGACCGGCCGGGGCAATGCCGAAACCATCGACCTTTTCGCCCGTGTCGCCACCCGCGCGGACGGCGGGGCGACCTCCAACGCCCTGTCGATCTTCGTCTATGAGAACATGCCCAACGGCACGGATTTCACCATCCCCAAGAACCGGGGCATCGGCGGGCTGAACTTCGCCTTCATCGGCCGCCCGGCCCTGTATCACACGCCCGAGGCGACGCCCGAAAACCTCGACCGGGGCGCGCTCCAGCACATCGGCTCCCAGGCGCTGGAGGCGACCGAGGCCCTGCTGTCGGCCGAGATCCTGCCGACCGGGGGCCAGAATGCGGTCTATGGGGACGTCCTGGGACGGTTCCTGATCGTCCATGCGCCCGGCTTCGGCTGGGTGCTGCTGGCCCTGACGGCGGGGCTCGGGGCCTTCTCGGCCTGGGGCGCGCGGCACCGCACGGGGCTGCAGGCCATCGACGTCGGCCGGGGCATGCTGTCGGGCCTGTGGCTGGTCGCCATGGCAGTGGTGGTGACGCAAGGGGTGCGCGTGCTGGCGGGGCCGACGGCGGGCCGGGCCGAGTCAGCCGACGCCTACTACACCCTGCTCCGCCGCCTGCCATGGATGGAGGCCGGCGCGATCCTGGCCGTCACGGCGGTCGCGCTGGCCGCGCTCGCCGGCCGGGCCGCTCTGGGCGCGAGACTGCTGTCGGGGGTTGTGATCGTGGCGGTCGCCGCGGTGACGATCCTGGGCGGCCTCTACCCCGTCTTGCTGGGTGCCGGAGGCGTCGCCATCGCCCTGTCGATCTGGAGCCAGTCGGCCCCGCGCACCGTCTGGGGGGCCTGGCTGGGCCTCATCGCCCTGATCTTCGTGCTGGGCTGCATCGCCCAGGGCGCAGCGCCCGAGGCCGCCCTGATCTTCGTCTGGCCCGGACTGCTGGCGGCATTCGCGGCGGCGGCCTGCGCGGTCATCGGGGCCAGTCTGAACGATCCGCGGGCCCTGATCCCGGCCGCCCTCGCCACCGTGGTGGGCGGGGCGTGGGTGGTGACGCTGGCTCACCCGGTCTTCCTCGGCGTCGGCATGGACATCCCGGCCGTGCTCAGCCTGATGGCCCTGCTGGTCCTGCTGTTTGCCCGCCCCCTCGCCCCCGAGCACGCCCGCGCCACCCTCGCTGCCGGCGCAGCCGCCTGCCTGATCCTCGCCTGCGGCCTGTCGCTGACCGCCCGCTTCGCCGAGCCCATGCCGCCGCCGGCCGAGGGCGGGCCGACCTGACGTTAAGGCTGGCGCTTAACGGCGATGCAATCGCGCCGGGTTAGGGTCCACTCATGAACCTGATCCACGCCCTCCAGGACAACGACAACCCCGACTCCCTCGTCTCGCGGTTCCGCCGCGCACGGGCCCGTCGCGTCGTCGCCCTGATCGCCCGCATCCATGCCGAGAAGGGTGCCGTCCGCATCGCCGACCTGGGCGGCGAGCCCACCTACTGGACCCTGTTCGACCGCGCCTTCCTCGACGCCTGCAAGGTCCGCATCACGGTCGTCAATCCCGGCGGCGTGGACGAGCCCGCCGATCCGGGCCTGTTCGAGGTGGTCGACGGCGACGCCTGCGCCTTGCCGCAGTACGCCGACCACGCCTTCGACCTGGTCCATTCCAACAGCGTGATCGAGCATGTCGGCGACTGGCCACGCATGGAGGCCTTCGCCGCCGAATGCCGCCGCCTGGCCCCCCGCTACTACGTCCAGACGCCCTATTTCTGGTTCCCGGTCGAGCCGCATTTCTCGGCTCCCTTCTTCCACTGGCGCTCGGAACAGAGCCGGGCGAAATCGCTCCTGAAGCGCGGTCACGGCTTCTCGCCCAAGGCCCCCGACATGGGCCAGGCCATGCGCGACGTCCAGCACGCCCGCCTGCTGGACAAGGCCCAGTTCCGCTTCCTTTTTCCCGACGCCGTCCACCACGACGAGGTCGTCGCCGGCCTGACCAAGTCGCTGATTGCGGTGCGCGACCCGACGGCACACTGACGACGCTCTGGTAACTTTCCGGCAGGGACCCGCGAACCGGTCGGCATATCCCCGACCGGAGACGTCAGATGTCCCGCCTGCCCCGCCTTCCCCAAGCCACCACCCGCACCCTGTCGCACGACCTGCGCCGTCGCCTGACCCTGCTGGGGTCCATCGGCCTGGTCGCGGCTGCTGTCGTCGCGGGCTATGGCAGCGCCCGGCCCGCCGAGGCCCGCGTGCCCGCCCCGCCGCCCGCCGGCGACCTGACCGTGGTCGAACTGTTCACCAGCCAGGGCTGCAACTCCTGTCCCCCGGCCAATGCCAACCTGGTCCAGCTGTCGGAGCGCTCCGACCTGCTGACCCTCAGCTTCAACGTCACCTACTGGGACGACCTCGGCTGGCCCGACACCTTCGCCAGGCCCGAATACACCCGCCGCCAGCGCGACTATCAGCGCGGCCTGGGCACCGACAACGTCTGGACACCCCAGGTCGTGGTCGACGGACGCAGCCACACCGTCGGCCGCCGCATGGAGCAGATCCAGGAGCTGATCGCTCGCCACCGTTCCTCGACGGGACCGTCGGTCGTCTTTCGCGGTGCCGGCGTCGGCCTTGCCGGCGGTCAGAACCCCTCGGTCCCCGCCGACGTCTGGCTGGTCCGCTACGAGCCGCGTCCCATCGCCGTGCCCGTCGCGCGCGGCGAGAACGCCGGCGTCACCCTTCCCCACGCCTCGGTCGTGCGCGATCTGGTCAAGCTGGGTCAGTGGTCGGGCGGCGAGGCCCGCGGCTGGCACGTCCCCGCCCCCAGCCGCGACGGCCTGTTGACCGCCGTCCTGGTCCAGGCCCCCAACGGCGGCCCGATCCTGGCGGCGGCGAAGGGCTGAACGGCTGCGCTTCCGCGGCCTAAAGCAGTCTGGAAAGGTCCCTCTGGATCTCGCCAAGGGTCGCCAGGCCGAAGCCGTCAGGATCGGCCGGCTCGATTCGCAACGGAGGCTTGAGGGCCTCGATGGCAGCGACCGTGTCCTGCAGCGGGGTCTTCGACCGGGGCCGACGGTCCAGCACTTTCAGAAAGACTCCCAGCGCGGCCCTGTAGGCGTAGTAGCCGTCCTGGCCGACATTGTGCCCCCGATCCGAGGTCCAGTAACTGTCGGACAGCCTCCGCGCCGCGTCCTCGGACTGGCGGGCGAAGGTCAGGATCAGTTGCGGCCGCAGCCGAGCCAGACCCTTGCCCAGCCGCGCCTGCGTCAGCTCTCGCGCGACCGCATCGATCCCCTCGGCCAGCCGGGGCGACGGCGGTCCGGTCAGCAGGGCCGAGACCGCCTCAAGGGCAGAGGGCTCACGCTTTCCGAACAGACCCCCGAACCACCCCATGCCGACGTCACCCCATTGATCGCTCGAACCGGCGACTGCGATGGGACAAAGCACACCGGGACCGGCAGGGTCTATGTCATTTCCGGTCGCATGAAGGCGGACAGTCAACCCCAGGAAAAGAACATATTGGCAACCAGAACAAAACATGCACATAGTGCCGTTCACAGGGAGCGGGTCACGGTCATTGGGCCGACGGCGGGCCTCTCCCCCGGACTGACTTGGGAATCATGGCAAGGGAGAGTGGCAAGGTGGCATCGCAGGCGGCATTGAAGTTGGTTGGCAAGGACGACGGCGACAAGCAGCGCGCCCTGGAGGCGGCGATCGCCCAGATCGATCGCGCCTTCGGCAAGGGCTCGGTGATGAAGCTGGGCAAGGGCGGGATCGCCGACGTGATCCCCTCGGTGTCCACCGGCTCGCTGGGTCTGGACATGGCGCTGGGCATCGGCGGCCTGCCGCGCGGCCGTGTGATCGAGGTGTTCGGTCCCGAAAGCTCCGGGAAGACCACCTTGGCCCTGCACACCGTGGCCGAGATCCAGAAGTCCGGCGGCACCGCCGCCTTCGTCGACGCCGAACACGCGCTGGACCCCGGCTATGCCCAGAAGCTGGGCGTCAACCTCGACGACCTGCTGGTCTCCCAGCCCGACACCGGCGAACAGGCGCTGGAGATCGTCGACACCCTGGTGCGCTCGGGTGCCGTGGACATCGTGGTGGTCGACTCCGTCGCGGCGCTCACGCCCCGGGCCGAGATCGAGGGCGAGATGGGCGACAGCCTGCCGGGCCTTCAGGCGAGGCTCATGAGCCAGGCGCTCCGCAAGCTGACGGCCTCGATCTCCAAGTCCAACTGCATCGTCCTGTTCATCAACCAGATCCGTCACAAGATCGGGGTCATGTACGGCAGCCCTGAGACGACCACGGGCGGCAATGCGTTGAAATTCTACGCCTCGGTCCGTCTCGACATCCGCCGCACGGGCGCGATCAAGGACCGCGACGAGGTCGTCGGCAACACCACCCGCGTCAAGGTCGTCAAGAACAAGGTCGCCCCTCCGTTCCGCGAGGTCATCTTCGACATCATGTACGGCGAGGGCATCTCCAAACTGGGCGAAATCATCGACCTGGGCGTCAAGGCCGGGATCATCGAAAAGTCGGGCAGCTGGTTCAGCTACGACTCCACCCGTATCGGTCAGGGCCGCGAGAACGTGCGCGCCTTCCTGAAGGCCAATCCCGACATGGCCGACGCCATCGAAAAGGCCGTGCGCGCCTCGACCTCCAAGATCGCCGAGGAACTGCTGGGCACGCCCGAGCCGGATGAGGGCCAGGACCTCGACGGGTAGGCCGACACCCATCCTCCCCCGTCGGGGGAGGGGGACCGCGAAGCGGTGGAGGGGGCCAGCCGCGCACGCACGCGTCAGGCCGAGCCCCCCCCCCCCCCCCCCGCCCCCCCCGCCCCCCGCCCCCCCCCCCCCCCCCCGGGCGGGCGGCCCC